>Ga0208457_1000010_pt1 | contig 444567 bp, 358 predicted proteins | sample June2015DPH_10_1_FD_185513 | JGI IMG/M metagenome (GOLD analysis project Ga0208457, IMG submission 185513) | Peatland microbial communities from SPRUCE experiment site at the Marcell Experimental Forest, Minnesota, USA - June2015DPH_10_150... | ecosystem: Environmental > Terrestrial > Soil >... | reverse complement strand
CCATCGAGACCGCGGCGTGGTAGAACTCGGGCGACCGCGGATCTAGGCTCTTCAGCAACGAATATGCCTCCAGACTGAGCCCCATGTCGAGGCGGGCGCTCGTAAGCCGAAGGAGCTTCGCGTCTTTTGGCAGCATCTCAAGGCCCCCGTGCCCGGCCCAAGGCGAGTCGCGTCGCGAGACGTGTGTCCGCCGCCAGCACCGGGCTGCCGCCCTTCACCGCAGTGGGCGCCCCGCGGTTCCGCTTGGCCACCGGAGTCCTTCCGCACTGGTTCAACGCGGCAGAGTTCATCGCGAATCGGGCCTTCCCCGCGGCCCCCTGAGCGCGCTGGCTTGAGCCCGCATCGTGTCAACTGGGGCAGCCTGCTCGGGAACTCAACCCCAATTGCGACGAACCACCCATCGCTGTGAACCAGCTAGCGTCCGGCGCAGCGCGCGGCCGGCAAGGGCGGCGCCTGATGCCGAGCGTTGGGACCGTCACCAGCTGTCAAGCGGAAGGCCCTCCCACTCCCGCGTGCCGCCCCGGAAGGCTAGACGCTGGAGAAGCTGCGGATCGACATTCAGCGCCAATCCCCGGGGGCGGTAGAGCTGATCGTCGATGTCCATCTCGCCGTTCCATCACACCACAGCCGGCCGAAGCAGCTGTCGGAAATTGCCGTTGACCAGCACGCGGTCGACCAGCGACCCAAGACCGGCCAGGGTGACGAAATGCAGATGACTCACGACGTATCGAAACGTCTGGCCGTCCCTCCAAGGAGAGTGGTTCAGGTAGAATGTTGTCTCGTTGGTCTGGGTGGGCACGCCCGCCGGCGCGCCGTCAGCCTGATAGTCCGTCACCCACAGCATCCCATCCGGCACGACGACGACGGGCAAAATGAAACAGGCAAACCGCGGACCTGCGAAGTTAGCGAACCCATAGTGCGCCTTCGCGCAGAGATCGTAAGCCGAACTCACTGCCTGCGACCATTTCTCGTAGACCTCGGCATCGTCCGCTTGGAAGTCACCACCAGGTAGCCGACCGACTTGCACGGTGGATTTGCCGACGGGATCGTGCACCGCGTAGAGCGAAGCGGGAGCCGACAGAGTCACCGTCTCCGACGGATTCATCACCACCGCACCGCCACCGACCTGTTGCACGACCACATGTCCTTGATTCCGCGGGACGAGCACCTCGTGAAACGCTTCGGCGGGCAGGCGAGGCAGGCGTGAGACCATGAGCGGAAAGAACGGTTTGAGATTCTTACATTCCAGCGCGATGGCGACGCGCAACTGTGGTTCGGGGGCCATTTCGAAGCGGAAATCGAACTGGCGGTTCTTGCCGGTGACGGGGTCGGCGTAAGTCCCAGCATGGTCCACCGTGATTCCGCGCTGGCTCAGCTCGCGCAGGCATCGCAGCTCGAACGCGAAATCGTCATTCGCCGCCAGAAATGCCTGGAGATCTGCCAGCGCAATAGGGTCGGTCTTCAACTTCGCCACAGGCCCAAGCATTTGCAGCCGCGACGTGGATGGCGATGCAGAATCGTGTTATCAAATGCCGCGGTGCCCGAGCATCCGGAGTGGTTCTCGTTTGCTCGCGACACTCGAAACCCACGCGCTGCTCGTCTGCCGCCCAGGAGGCGTGGTGACCTTGCGGGCGCCGGAGACCGCCTCGACGCGCCGCGAGAGCTGCTGGGGTGGAAGCTCCTTTCCGGCGGTCCGGCCTGCCCGACCGGCCGCCCAGATCCGCACCTCTGCCTGCATGTCCTCCTGCAAAAGATCTAGGAGGTAAGCGCGCACCAGCTCCAGCCGCACCGTCGGCGTGCGCGCGACGCCCTTGGCCAGAACCCCCAGGTGGTCCGGTCGGATCGTCCGGTACTTGCCGTGGAGGTAGTTGTTCACGCGGCTGACGGCGATGCCCGTCGCGGCCGTCATCTCGCGGAGCCGTTCGCGGATCTGCTCGTCGCGCTCCCGGGTCTCCGGATTGCCGTGAATACGGCCAGACAGACCATCTAAGAAGATGCAGACACCTTCGGTGCGTTCCGTCGGATCGGAGTAAAAGAAATCAGGAATTGAGCGACCCCAAGGAGGCCCAATAGGAATCGGCCGGCCGGAATCACGAGTTTGCCCTCGTTCCAGACAGGCGAGTCAGAGGAGCGGCTACTCGGTCAGGCAGGGATGAGACGCTAACGCGACTCAACCAACGGTTTCTCGTAGAACCGCTGCACAAGATCGACTCGAAGCCATTGAATTAAGGCAAATACCACCGCCTTTCGCTCCGACCGGTGAAAGGGAAAGTGCAGCTTCCGAATGCGTTCGAGAGAAGCCCGGTCTGGATGAAAATGCGGCTCGCGTCCGTAAGGACTTTGGAACACCTCGATTTCACTCGCGGCAGCGTTCTTACCTACCGCGTCGCCTGCCTCAGGATGGCACTCATACCGAAAAATAGGGGCCTTCGATTGTACATCTGTGGCATCGGTCAACGTGTAGCAAAACGCATAAAGCCTCGGGTCGGAGTCGATGTCCCGAAACTGTTCCCATAACAATAGCCGCAACCCGGTTGTTTTTACGCGAACAGAATGCTCAAACTCGACGACGAGTTCACCGTCGTTCCTTTGCAGTTGCTTTCCGATAACAATCTCGGGTGAGCCGGAAAGCTGCAACAATGCCTGCTGCAACTCTCGCTTCCGAGTTTGAAGGCCCACGGGAAGCATAGTTAAATCAGCCCCTCCTCGCCCACCCTCACCGCCCCTGCGCCGCGCAGGCCTATTACGCGCTTACGAATATACACGGCCTCATCCGCACTCAGTTCCAGCGCCCCGATAACTAGCGAATCAATTTGCTGCTCCAAAGACGCAATGTCTTTCCTCAAATCAGTATCTTGAAATCCAGACGAGTCCTTCACTTTTTTCTGTAGCAGCTTGGCAATTCGGTCCAGTTCGCTGCGCGCAAACGACGATTCGTCCTTCAGAAACTTCGGCACAGGCAAGTTCTCCACCGTTTGCTGTTCAACAAGCAACCAACCACCGCGTCGCAGCGATGAAACTTGCCTCAGATACCATTCTGCGACCACGGAATTCATGTACGCCATCAGACTTCCCGGCAGTATTTCGTCCGTATTGATCACGATCCAAGAACCCCCGCCAGTGCTTCCCGCAATCGCAGCCATCGGGCCGTCGTTTGCGCAAATCAAAGGCCTGAGCGTCAGTTCTCCGATGAATAATTTTGGCTCCGTGGAAAAAACGGTCGTTGTGCGAGGACGAATTAACCCATACCATGCTGCTTTTCCAAGGCTCCGGCGTTTTGCCAACATGTTTTTGTGATGCGAGAGGTAGCTCGCACAGACCGGAAATTCCTTTTGTAAGCGAGTCCAGGAAATCAGCTTTTGGGTATTCCTATCATAAGGATATATCACGCTCGCACGTGGCTTTCCATACCATCGCCGCAAATCACGACTTCGCAAGAATGGCACGACGATTCCAGCTTCGATCGCACGCGACATCTTGCTCACTTCTAGGTTCGGCATTTCCTTTGGATCGCTCTCGATTACGAAGATACTGTCTTCGCCCGTTTTGATCCCCTGTCTTAACTCAATTCTTGTCTCTTCCAACGTTATCGACGCCGCTTTGACTTTTGCTAGCAGGGTCTCCTCCGTCGCATTCCGTAGTATCCACGGCCCGCCCCCCTTCGGCTGCTCTGCCTGAAATGCCTCTCCGCCATCGTCGACCTGTTCAGCAGATACGCTGAGCTTGGCCAGTTGCGACGCGGGCGTCGTCGACAGATTGTAGATCTTTGTGACTGCTACCCGAGACGGTGCTTGTCCGATGATTCGTTTTCGCAACAACAACACGCACACATAAACTCCCACCTTTTGAAAGACAGGCTGGTCCTGAAAGTCGATAATCTCCAAAATATCGGCATTCTCCGACAACCATCTTCTCAGATGCGCACCACTAGCCGAACGCAAAAAAACATTGGGCAACACCAAACCACAAAAGCCACCTGGCCGCAAAATTCGAATCGCCGCCTCGATGAACAGCATGTAAGAATCCGTTCGTTTCGAAAATAGGGCGAACCTCGATTTTAATAGGGTGGGGTCATAAATACCAATCAACGCCTCGTAGTTAATGTATGGCGGGTTCCCAACCACGATGTCGGCCTCTCCATCCCTTAGCGCCTTTCGGAGTATCGGCGAATCGGGGCCTTTGTCTAGCAGGTCATGCAACAACAGGTTGAACGACGGCAGAGGAAGACGAAGCTTATCCGCGATACACTTCGCGGTGAGATTGAGTCGCGCCGCCTCCACCGCTCGCTCATCGTTGTCAAATCCGACCAGGGTTTTTGCGGAACTCGATCGCCACTCGTCCCGTTGCAGTAACTCATCGAGCGCACTTACAAGAAATGTCCCAGATCCACACGATATGTCTACCAACACTGGCGGCTCTTTTGGGCTTGTGGCCTCGTAACGACGCACGAGTGTAGTCACAATATAATGCACCACAAACCGTGGCGTATAATATATTCCGCGATCCCGCCGAACGTTCTTCAATTCAACCGTCGGGGCATCGAACAAATATAGGGTATCAGACTGTTTTCTAATTGTTCGTGTTTCCGGCCTCAACCGAAGGTATTCCTCATAAAATCGCCCTAAGATATCTACGCTCATTGCGGAAAAATCGTATCGCACCCCCCATTCCGCATATCCATAGAGCTGCCGAATCAGCGTCCGCAACGGGCTCGTCCGAAGTCGAGCCAGTTGGTTGGCCGATACCGTAGGATACCCACTTCTTTTGCCAGCGTCGGAAAGAATCTGCCTCAGTTTTTGTTCAAAATCCGTATCCTTGAGTTCGACGATTTCTTCGAGTTGGCTGGTTTGTTTCCCTGCGTCTTCTAAATAGCGGACAAGGAACAAGCTATTTATCAAACGGTGGATCAACGAATCATCGTGCGCGGCATCCCCACCCAAAACTTGGAGCGCCATGTCTCGCCAACCTGCCATGCGCTCCACTAAGTGAACGTCGATCGGTAATCGCCGCTTCCTTAGCGGAAATGCTTCATAAAGCTGATCGATCTCATTTCTCGCAACCTCGTGGGGCGTTAGAAGGTCTAATTTTGGCGCTTCCAGCAAGAACTCGGCGGCCTCAAGCCGCCAAGCGAGTGCGTCGGTAACGTCATGCGGGTAGCTGATCCAATAAGAACCAAATAGACACAGCGAACTAAAGTCCGTCACGACGACCCACGGCACATCACGATTGTATGCCCGGTTTATCGCCGCATAAACACTGTCAATGTCAGTTGGCGGACGCGTCAGAACATTGATCACCGGAGTATCTTCAACGCTGAGCTGAAATGACGATTCATCCGTGGCCTTCATTGAGAAGGCTGCTCGATTGCCCCAGTCCAGCGCTTGGAAGAGCCGCTTTACCCACACGGCTTTCCCGACGTTCCTTTCCACACGGGAACGGTCCACAAGCTCACTCAATCGTCGATATAGCGCGGCTTGCATTCGTTCTAGGCGGCAGCGCCAAAATGGGCACTTTGCATTGAAAGAGTCCTACTCCAAGTCATCTCGGGCCTAGCGAACCTCAATCAAGGTCAGACGCCAAGACTAGTTTTTGCCCCTTTTCACCGCCCTTCTGGGCTCATAGCATCGCAGCGGCATGCTCTGTGTCGCTCTCCGGCTTGCCGTAGGGGGCGCTGGGTATCGAAAGGCGGTGAGCGTGTTAGTCGATGGGCGCGACTTTCTCCGGCTTTGGCGATTCGGGGCAGCGTGTTCGTTGAGGAGCAGCCGCGTCAGTTCGGTCATGCCGCAAGGGCCTGACAGCAATGCTCAAGGCGCCGACCGGTAATTTCCCCGGCGTGCTGCAAGTCCCAGATGGTTTCTGGTTCCCAAAGGCTGGCGCGCAGGGGTTCGAGGAGACGAACAGGGAGATCCGGATCAGCAATCTGATGCAGGATAGCCAAGGTCTGCCGTGAGGCTGGAAGGCCAAGCCAATCCAGCACTCCGAAGATGCCGCCCCGTTCGTGTACGACGTTTATTTCCTCCCATCGCGGCGCAGGGGTACCGCGTAGCGATTGGTGGGCCGCAAGGAAGGTGCACAGAGCAGGAGCCTCGATGAGGTTGGTCACCAGGTCTGGGCAACGGGACAGTACCTGCAACGCTGCGATGCGTCCGGCTTGAAATCGGCTCAGAACCGTGCGTTCAGCGTCGGGAACGTACTCCAAATACTCCTGCCAGGAGCTTGGGCTTATGGCGGCAGCCGCGGAGGTAAGGGAATCTTCGCTGGGATCAAGGTCCTGCCACGCTCTGCCCACTTGACGTTCGAACCGGACCTCAGGCCAGTCGCTTACCCGGTGGAGCGCGCCGTCGTGCGGCCAAACGAGCTGAACTGGCGGAGAAACCGTGGCCTTTATGCGAGTTTTCATGCCTGCCATCATAGTCGCCGCTTGGGACATTGCTTGTCCCAGGCTAAAAATTCTGCTGTAATGGCCGGCATGCCACCCCGCGCCTCGCTCTCCAGACCCCCACTCGAACGCATGCTCCGCATCCACGAGGAACTGCGGCGCGACGCCCTCATTAATTGCACCAAGCTGGCCCGAACGCTGGAGGTCTGCCGCAAGACCGTCGTGCGGGACATCGCATTCATGCGAGACCGGCTGGATCTGCCGATTGAGTACGATCCACAGATCCAAGCCTACCGTTACACCCAGCCGGTGAACGCGTTTCCGACCGTTCAGGTGACCGAAGGTGAACTCTTGGCGATGCTGGTGGCCCGGCGCGCCTTGGAGCAGTACCGGGGAACCCCGTTTCACCGGCAGTTGGAAATCGCTTTCGACAAGCTGGCAGCGGGCTTAAGGGACCGGATCTCCTTTTCTCCCGCCGACGAGCTGCGTGCCGTATCCTTCAAGAACATCGGCTTCGGGAAAGCCGACCTTGCGGTGTTCAATGCGTTAAGTGGCGCGGTGCTCCGCCAAGTCGAGGTGGAGTTCGACTACCGCAAGCCTGGCGAAAAAGGGCCAACACGTCGGCGAGCGCAGCCGTACCATCTGGCGTATCGCGAAAACCTCTGGTACTTGGTCGGATTTGATGTCGAGCGGGAAGCGCTGCGTACCTTTGCCGTTCCCCGCATCAGCAATGTGCGCGTAGGGAAAACCAGCTTCTCGCGACCCGAGGGCTTTTCTCCGGAGAAGTTCTTTGCCAACGCCCTCGGCGTACTGGGCGGAGAAGAGGATTACACCGTCGTGATCCGATTCAACGCGGCGGTGGCGGACCGGGTGCGCGAACGTGAATGGCATGAATCACAGCAAATGCGTGATTTGCCATCAGGCGGGCTGGAGTTGCGCATGCGCCTCGGAGCGCTTGCCGAGGTAGAGCGCTGGGTCCTTGGGTGGGGTGCTGAGGCTGAGGTCGTGGAGCCTGCGGAATTGAGGGAGCGGATTCGTAGGACAGCCGCGTCTTTGGCCGCAGCTTACCGGGCGAATTGAGGGGCTTAAGCGCCAACCGCGTCAGTGGTTTCGAACCAGATCCATCACCCGCACAAACGGCAGGGAGCCGTCGTCAAACGTCGCCTGGGCACTCTCAATCTCGGCCGCGGTAGGTAGACCGGTGATATTCAATTAGGCGGTTAAGCCGATCTTAGGGCCGATTCGACTCAGACTCGCATTGGGCTGGGACAGCAAGGATTCCCTCACGCGGATATTCGCCGAGATCCTGCGCGAGGCGCACGGCGCCTGAAGCTGGCCAGCGTGTTCCTTAGGACGGCCGGGATCGCCCCGCTTCGCCCTGACGAATGTTTGGTAACAGGCAAACGGCAGGTTCGGCTGGCCCCAGAACTGCGGAAGGGCGATTCCAAATTCCGCCCATTACTCACGCGTCCGCCAGCCACTATTCAGGCCAGTCCTCCGGGCCCACGGACAGAGCTGAACCTCACACGGGTACAGGCAGAGACATGCCGGCATGCCGAGCATGCAATGAAGCGAGGGCTTAAGAAACCACAGCGGGTAAAGGATTCGAATGGATTAACTTGCACAGCGCCGGTGCCGAGGCTGAACGGTCCGCCGGATCCCCGTTGGTCACGTATCCAGCATATCCCATTCATCGCCTAATACCCAACGAAGGGCGGACAATTTCCCATTGATCATCCCCCATTCAAAATCACTCCACGGCCCGAGGTTTTTCCTTCCGTATTTCTTCTCCATGCGCTGGGCCGATTTAACCGCTCCGCCGAGAATCTCGCGCTGGATAGTGTGCTGGCTGTTCGCAACCGACCATTCTGCTTTCTCGACCACTTTGATTTTTCCTCGGGCGATTTTGTAGCGCAAGTTTTGGTGTCGGTTATACCAAACTTTATCCACTAGTTCGCTGATCGCCGCGACAATCTCGGAAGCCCGCCGCGAACCCTCGTTCCACTCTGCTGCCACTGCAATATCGGAGACGAGCCCGGGTTCGATGCGCCGCAGGGCGTCGCCCAAAGTGATGAAATACAGCGAGCGGATCCGCGAGAATACCCCGGCAATGTCCGGATGTGGGAGCCGGTTGTTTCCAGTGGGATGGCTGAAGTCCTTTGTATTGTGAGTGACAAAACCGAACCGGACCCCCGCCACGCGCGGCGCCGAGACCACGGACGCGTACACTTCGATCAAAATCGCATCATCAATACCATTCCGTTGGCGGTGAAACGGCGCTCGCTTCTCGATGGCTCGCTGCACCGCGCGGAGTTTAATCGCGTCGCTTACCTCGATTACCGTCGAGCGCTGAAACAATCGTTCAATGCGGGCGATCGCCTCCGTCGCCGCGTCGCCCAAGCTCGGTAATCGGTGGTCGATTTCGTTCAGTTCCGCAAGCGCGATCCGTTGGTGCCGGCCCGATCCGAATTTGCCCACGAATTCCCGGGCACGCTTCAGGGTGCTGGATATGCTGCGGGTCGCATCCTCGGCCACCCGGGCCTTGTTGCGCGCGAATTCATCCAGGATCGGCTGCGGCAGGATGAGTTCAACTGATTTCCCATCGATCAACTCCTCCAGGGCCTGCAACAGCGGCTCTTGTTGCGAATCCATCGCGAGGTCGAGCCACACACAGGTATCGATCAAAAGCCGAAACATACTGCGGAGACAAACCCGGGATGGCGACGGACGCGAACTCGAAAGGGCTTACCTGCGCCGACCAAGGCGCGGAGTATCCGGACCTAGAGTTGAATCAGATCGAAATATCCTTTCAGCTCATCGAGCATGCACTCGTAGAGAAAGTGCCACAGCCAGCCGACCAGGTAATGGGGAAGAAACCAGCTCAAATTATCTATTTTAAACGTTAGCCTGCCCCCATACTCTTCGCTTCCGTGGCCGCGTTGACGTCAACCGCTATTTTGCTGGAGCAAATCGCCGACGGAGGGGAATTCGAGCGACTCGCGCTCGCATGCCTCCGGCAAATGTCGCCTGGCGAATGCGGCACGGTTATCCACCAAGGCGTGAACGCCGAGGGCAAACCGGTCCCCGCGCCGTTGGATGGCTTCACTCAAGTTCCATGGCAAGATCCCCCGTTATTCGTAGCCATTGCCTGCACCAGCGAGAAGGCGGGCACGCTCCGTCTGAAGTGGCTTGGAATCGCCAAGAAACCGCGTCGAGCGAAGTTCGGAAAGCCGACTAAGGCGAAGGACGCATCCGCCGATATTCCGAAGGCGATTGAATCTGCATACCGGTGGAGGCGGCAATTTCCAACTGCCCGCTTCAAACTCTTTCTCGTGACCAATCGTGGTGTGGACGATGTCCTTTTGGCCGACGTGGCAGCCGAGCTCATTCCAGCGAACATCACGTTTGAGATCGTGGAGCGTAGCCGCTTGGCGGAATTCTTGGATACCTCGGCTCCGGGGCAGTTTCTCCGAGAGGTCTTCCTCCGCGTGCCGGCCGTCACTCTTTCGCGAGGACTCCTGCAGGAGTGTGGACGTCGCCTACTGGCAGACCGGCGGCATCATCCGGATTTGCAGCGGATAAAGTACCTCATTCCGCGGCCAGTAGAGGACGAACTGCGCACGGCCTGGAATAATGCGCAAACCGCGTTGATCTGGCTTGTCAGCGAGCCTGGGAAAGGGAAAAGCCTCGCCGCATGCCGGGAATTGGAGCGGCACAGCAACCAAGACGGGCTGGCCCTCTGGCTCACGGAAAGCGACATCCAGGCATCTACCACACTCGGAGAGGCGATGGTACGAGCGATCATGCGGATCAAGCCCTCGCTCCGTTGCGACGACAACTCCGCGGTGTTGAATCTCGGAGGGCCGGCGGACCGAGTGCTCGTGTTGATCGACGATCTCAACCGCAGTGATGACCCGGCTGGGAATTTCGCCAAAATCCGCGGCTGGGCGGAACGTCTGATGGGCGACACTGGCGGCGAAGACGGGAGCAAGGAATCGAGCGTGGTGTTGGTGTGTCCCATTTGGCGTCGGCATCGCAGCGGTGTGGCAGCCTCTGAGCGCAAGCTTCCCCATTGGGAAGCAGAGATTGAAGTGGGTGATTTCACCGAACCGGAGCTTGTCGCCTTGGGTCAGACCATGTCGCTAAGCCTTGCAGAGCAATCAGCCATCCGTGCGATAGCGGGCAACGACCCCTATCTCACGGGTTGGCTGTCAACTACTGCGCAAGAAGGCACATTCAGCGCAGGCGACTGGGTGAAACTCGGCGCGGCCTTGTTGCTCGACAAGCAGCTCGACAATATCGCGGCGGTTTCCCCCGGCGTTGGCCGCGACGAATTGGGGCATGCAGTGCGCGCGGTGGGGCGCTGGATCCTGGAGAATCGGCAGCTTCGTCCCGAGTGGACCACCGTGGTGAATGCATTCTCGACGACTAAACACATGGTCGCACTCCGGGCGCTGATTGCCGACGGGCGCCTTCTCCATGAATCCGAGGGCCGCTTGACCTTCTCTCACGACCGCTTGCGCGAGATGTGGCTTGCACGTGCCGTGCCGGAGGCTTTTGCCGCCGAGGCTGTCCATGGCGAAGTGCACTATGCGGAGATCATTGGCCGGGCAGCGGCCGACGGTGCACTGACGCCGGAACAACTCGACAAGCTAGTCAGTGCCAATCCGCTGGCGCTGTTCAGTGCTTGGCAATTGGTGTGTGCCGCACCTGGACGCGAGTCGCGCGCTCAGATACTGGAACGGATTAGGAAATGGCTGCGCTATCGATCCGGCGAATTCGATGATACGGATTGGCTCAATTGGGAGATTGCGCGGAAACTGGAGCAGTGTGACGGGCCTGAGATATTGGAGATCGCTGCACAGTTACGGCCCAGCCAGACGCTCTGGTGCGCCGCGTTGCGCAATGGCTCGGCCAAGGCGGGGCGAGAGTATTTGCAACGTAACCTAGACTTCGCCTTTCCTCCGATAATTGGCGATGCCCGGTTCGCGTCGGCAATCGGCGTCGCCAAGAATCGCCATCAGAGCGGCCTGCTCAGGGAATTGCACCAAGAGCTTTCCGATGCAAGTTCAAGCGCGGAAGTGAAGAATTCGGGTATTCTGCTTGTCGGTTATCTCGGTTTGGCTGAAGGTGGGTCGTGGTTGCTCGAGATCTGGAATCGAGCGACCGATGCGGAAAAGAGAGAATGGATTGCCGCGATGCTGTGGTCATCGGCGAGGTGCCTTGGTGAAGGAGCGATCCCGGTTTGGAAAAGTGTACTAGAGGTCTGGCAATCGATGCCGGAGGGGAAGAGCGAAAACGACGGTTCTCCGCGCTGGAATGTCGCGTATCACCAACTGTATGGATGCCGCGACGATTGGCTCGATGATAAGATGGTGGCATGGATCGAACAGCAGATTGCTGACCGCCATGCCCTGAAAGGCGAGCTAGCGTCAATTCTCAGATCGGTGGATACGCCAGCTGCGTTGGAGTATGCGGTTCGAGAGGCCGGAGCCAACCGGCGGAACAATCCTGCTAGCCGAGGAATGGGTTGGTGGTTCGTCCATGAACGATGGAGTGTAGATCGTGGGCGGAAGCCGCTTTCTTCTGCGAGCAGAGCGAGGTTAAAGGCCATTTGGGATTCAGAGGAGGAGCCGATCGAGGACCGTCAAGCCGCGTTTGCCTGTTGGCTCACAAACGCCAGGGCCGAAGACCTACCGGTCTTGCGTGGGTTAACTGAAAACTCCCCGCTCCAAGAGCAGGCTTTGCCAGCCCGCATGCGTTTGCGCGATGCCGGTTGTGTCCCAATTTTGCTGCGACTGCTCCCAACACACCGTTGGTGGTTGACCATGGTTCCGTCCGTCTGGACCAAACAGCTGCTTGAGGTGGTTACCGTGATGCTGAAGGATTATACGAGCGGCCCTCAATCGGACTGGGTTCCGGATGCCTATGAGTTGCTCATCGCCATTCCACCGGCTGATGCCGAGGCACTGATCTTCCAGCATGAATCCAAGTTCCGGAGTGACGCAAAAATTCTACAAGCGGCCATTCTCGTCGGGACACCTCGGCTGCACGACTGGGTTAGAACGAACGCGACGACACAATCGGGAATTCGTGATAAGGTGCTAGAGCATGTCTTCATGGAGATCTGCATGGGTCGTTCGTATCAGCCTCGTTGGGTTTCGAGACAGCGATACTTATGTAATCTAGAGCCATTCTTAGATTGGCTGACGCCAGAGGAAAGGAAGCACTCTATGCAATATGGACCTCGTGAAGACCTCGAATGGTGTCGCCAACATATATTGCCGAGGCTACCTCCTGAGGAACGCAAGGCGCATGAGTTGTCGGAAGAAAACCTCCTCGCGCTGATGCCCCGACTCGGGGAACGCAACCACCCAAGGTGGTATGCGGAGTATTTCATTGAAGCCGCTCAAAGGCATGGCTGGCGCGAGCGGGACCTGCTCCGTATCTTAGTGGCCTGGGTCTCCGGAAAGAACGACGACGCACGCTTCCTGTTGCTAGCCGCTTGTATCGGAGCATGCGGCATCCGCTCTGATCTTCCGACGTTGAATTCCCTGCGAGAATTAGCCCCATCGCGAGAGCGGACCAGCGCGCAGCGGGAGGCCGAAATCCAAGTGCGACGACGGGTACTCTGACCGGTGCACTAAGCCCCTGAGCGACCACGTTGGATAAATAGCCAGAAGTTGCGGATGACGGGTTGGTCGGGCAGCCTGGCGGCGTGGTGCCCCAAAATTCAAACGAAGGCTCAAGCCGCGTCGCGGTAGTAGTAATTGAACATTCCGCCGAGGCGTTCTCTGCGACAGATTCGTCTTTGGGCTAACTGTTGCATTCCTTCCGCAGCTGCTGCGTGAGCTTGGCCTGCCAGTCATACCGGCGTAGATCGTCGGCCGTCACATCGAAACGGGGGCCATCACTCATTCCGTGAATGCCTAGCGGACATTGGGCCTTCCGCAAAACCGGAAGCGCATACGGCGAGGGGCTTGGGCTGGGCCGCCCCTTGCGCTCCTAGCCAGCCCTCCCGCTGCGCACTAGTCGCATTGAGGCCACAGCTACCATTGACTACAGTGGACACAGTGCTCGGTCCGGTATTCCCCCAGCGGGGCCTCCTTCGGCGTTGCGTCTCTAGTTTAGCTGCGCCACATAAAACGCCGTATATCGATGTACACGAGCAATAGCGCTGCGGACCCTGAAAATGTGCTGTCTCGCATCAAACGTGGCCTCGCGGGTTACGTAAGCTACCTTGCGGCTTGCGAGATGAACGAAGCATTTAGTGAGTATGTCCTGTATGAGCCGATGCTCCGCATTCTGACGGCGCGAGGCTTTACAGTAGAGTGTGAGGTTCCATGCCCCGGGTTGGCGAAAGCCCCAGATGGTGACTACAAGAAGCTGGATTTTAAAGTACAACGAAATGGTCTTCACTTCGCCATCGAGGCAAAGTGGGCTCGACAATCGCGACTCAACGTTACGCGAGACCTTGAAAAGCTGGATGCATTCCGCCGCGTTGTCTCTGGTTCTCGATCCTTTCTGTGTGTCTTCGGCCAGAAGAGCCGTATCAGAAATCTGCGCCTCTCTAGTAGCGCTTTTGCCGAACTCGGCGACCCAATAATTGCCGAATTTGGGGTTACCCGATACGGCTGTCGCGTTTTCGAGCTGGTAGGGGAATCGAAGCAAACGGCTGTGACCGTAGATTCTGATCGGTCGTCCTGATTGCGCTAACTTGACTGCCATGGCTGGCAGACGTCCCCTTACCCATGATGAAGAACGCGGGTTGCTCCGTGTCGTCCGCAACCTGAAACCGCGCGACCGGGCCCTGGTTACCGCCCAATGGTTTACCGGCTTCCGCATTTCGGAGGTGCTGTCGCTCATAGTGGGCTCGGTCTGGCGCAGCGACCAGCTCGTCACGAAGATCGGCATCACGCCGCGGCACCTCAAAGGCCATTACGGCCGCACGCGCTGGGTGCCGGTCCTCCCCGAACTGTCCCGCGCCCTGCACAGCCATCTGGCCCACCTGCGCCGGCGGTATGTCCTGACGTCCGATTTGCCGCTCTTTCTCAGCCGGAAGAACAACCCGGACGGCACGGCGCGGGCCATCTCCCGCGAGGCGGCCCGCCAGGTGATCCGGGGCGCATTCCTGAAAGCCGGCATCGAAGATGATGGTCGGCTCGGCACGCACAGCCTCAGGAAAACATTCGCTCGTTCAGTCTACCAGAACTCCGGCCACGACCTCATGGTGCTCAAGTCAGCTCTCGGGCATTCCGACGTGGCGGTCACGCAGAAGTACCTGGAAGTCGACGAGGACCTGGTGGCGGCCGCGATCGCGAAGGTGGACTTCACGCGTAGGCCGAGGAAGCCGGCGCCGGTGGCCGCCCCCATTGCGGTGCCGGCGGCACCCGTCCTCACCGCCGCGGCGTAGCCAGAGGTAACTTTTCCGCCATGACAGGTCCCATCCCTCCGGACCCAAAGGCCCGCGCCCCGCTCTGACCCCCGCCCCAGCGCGAGGTGCCGTTCCCCGCAGAAGGGCACGTTCGCCCGGGCGAAGCCGAGCAGTCGTTGCGTTGCTACCCTGCTCTCCTTCCGCAACCGGCCGAGGATCGTGTCTTCGACTACCTGGCGGTGCTTTCGGCTCAGCCGGGTGACGTGGTACTCTTAGCCGCCAAGACCCTCCACTCCGGGATCACAAGGCTCAATGCCACGTTGTCAGACGGACCCGGCTGCCGGCGGACCGCGCCGGCGCCCTCGCGCACGACATCCTCCCCGGCCTCGTCCCCGCCGAACGGCAGGGCCGGCAAAGTCCGGTAGGGGTCGACCGGGCGCCCGGCCGCGTCCACCTGATTGTAGGCCGCGAACCACGCGTGCCGGCGCAGCGCCGCATCAGCGTCCCAGACGGCGGGTAGCACCACCTTGATCGAGGTGCGCCCGCCCATGCGCGGATGGAAATAATGCTGCCGAGCCAAGTCATGCAGGTCGCGGATGCGCGGGGAGCGCCTCCAGCCGTCCCGATCCTCGGGTCCGAGCAGGCGCTCGAGCCACGCCGCCAGCTCGCGCAGCGCCCCCGCGTCCGGGAGGCCCGCCACCCGGGCCTCCTCCGTAGGGTCGCGCCGCGCCCATTCCCCGATCTGCAGCAGCACGCGCCGGAGAATCGCCTACTCGTAGGGCGACCAGACGTACACGGTGCCCTTCTCCCCCAGCCGCTCCAAGAGCGACTTGGCGAAGGCGAAGTTGGGAAACGCCCGCCCGGCGTTGAGCTCTTCCGCGTGGCTGATCCTGCCGTCGGCGCCGACGGCGTGGTCGCTCCACTGGCACGCGACCCGCTTTTAAGGCCGCAGGCCGGCGTGGTGCGGCAGCGCGACATCGCACGCCTCGAAGTCGAGAATGTGCAGCGGCCAGCCCGGGTCACGCTTGTGGGTTAGACGCTCCCGGCGCAGCGGCAGCGGCGCCGCTGGGACTCCGCCGCAGGTGTGGCGTGAAGGTTGCTGCCTCCCCTCACGCCCGGCAAGAGCCTACCAAGGCTCCGAACCCAGCTTGGCCGTCAGAAAGCCAAAGAACTCCTCGTGCTTCTTGGCGAACACGGGGAAGGAGGCGAGGATGTGGCGGAAGTCGTCTTGGGAAAGACCGTAGGCTTTGGCCACAGCCTTGTTCGCGACCCAAAGAGACTCCCAGTGTTCCTTGAGTTCCGCGATTTGTTTAATGCCGTGTTCCCACGCGCAAACCGTCGGGACGCGCGGCATCGAATTCGTCACCGACGTGGGCGGCACCGGCATGTGGCGCATGTGGGTGGGGTTGATATTTATGGTCGCAGTCCGCAGCCGCAGGGCGTAATCAAAGCAGAAGGAGTTGAGAACCACCGCCGCCGCCTCAATCTCGACTCGCTCAGGGATCAAGCCAGAAAGCGAATTCGATGCAGCCGAACCGCTTGGCAGGATAGCGGCGATACAAGTCCTCTGATTCGTGCTGCTGCTTATTCGTCGGTAGACAAGGAACGGCCCCGACCACGATTCTCGTCCGTACTTCGCTTGAGCCAACTCGCGCTTCAACCACCACCGGATGGGCTCCCCCCCGAACACGAACTGCTCCACGTGCCTGCCTTCATAAACCGGACTGAAGCCCTCCGCCCCCATGGCCCGTACCACCTCGAGCGGGTCTTGGATTCTTCGTCCAAGCACAGCCTCAGGCGCAAAGAGCTTCTTCGTGAGCGGGTCGGTCCAGAGGTCTTGATCCTCCCAGGTGTCATAGATCATCCTGTCCGCCCGCCAGCCAATGAACCTTGTCCCCCACGCCTCTTTCCCCTTCTCCACAAGCGTGACGCTGTTGCGATGCATCTTTTTGATTATGCCCGAATCAATATCTCGCGCGAAGTTCCTCCCAGAAGGCGCCGTTAACTGATCGATGGTGTCGACGAGCGTGTCAGGCGTGGCAACCACCACGTCGTATTCCTTGAAGAAATCAAAGAGTTGATCGAAGTACCGGCCCCTGTATGGGACGGCTACAATCGCACGGGAGCCAGGCACGAGGTGCTTGCGGTAGAGTGCCCTTCCTATCGCGTCAAACCAGCCGGAGGAGCCGGCGTTGGGCTTACAAAGCACATGAATCTTGGGGTCTGTTTCAATTAACAGATCGTACGGCAACGAGCGTGCCGATTCTTTCACTACCAAGCCCGCTGCAGAAAGCACACGCCAGATCTCGCTTTCAAATTCCGCTCCCACCCGACTGGAGGGCAGCATTTTCGCCTCGTAGGCGATAACTTGACCACCCTCACTAGGTTCGGAACGGCTTTCCGGCGTGATCGCATCGCCGGCTAAAGAGTCAGCCAGCAACGCATACTCCTGTTTGGTTGGGGCCAACACCCGCACAATCTTGGAGAATGTTGCCCCTCGTGGTATGTACTTGTTCCCTAGGATCAGGGAAACAGCAGTTACCGAGATTCCTGCCTGCTCCGCGAGTTCCTTTCCGGTCAACCCACGCTTACGCATCAACTTGCGAATCGCATCACCTAGCGGTGCTGATGGATCTGACTCAGGCGGCATGGAGATAATTGGGATTAGCCGAGCTTGATCGAGGTCCGATTTTAATGCAAGTTTTTTGTTGACGCCATTTAATTAAATGATATTCGTTAACTAACATGAAATCTATCACGACCTCCACGGCCGACGTGCATTCAAGAAAGTCCGTCGCTGCTTTGAAGACAAATTGTCTAAATGATTCTGCGTAAGCTGCGTATCATGAATAAATTAAGTCGCTATGCAGTGACTCCGTCCAAGCTCCTCCGGTGGGCAGCCGAAGGCCGCGGAACCGGCGAAGGGGCCTCCTACAAGCCGTTGCTCACCGTGCACGATGTTCCTTCCAAGGGCCTTCGTGTCCGCGCTTGGTCAGCGAAGTTGAAGCGAATCGTCCATCTGCTCAGTCGCCTGGAATACCTATTCTTCCTGATCCTCGAGCACGATCCAGCCGTACTCGACGTCTTCGAACAATACGCCCTCGCCCTCCAAAAGACGAAGGCCATCGCCCGGCGGTTGGGCATCGCCCACCCGTGGGACCGGAAGACCCGGTGTCTCGTCCCCATGTCCACCGATTTTGTTTATCTCAAGATCGTGGACGGACGCCCGCATCGCTTTGCGCGCAACCTCAAATACCGGCGCGATCTTGCGAGGCAGCGTACGATCGAAAAAATCACCATCGAGCAAACCTACTGGGAGGACGAGCCGGACGTGGATTACGGCATCGTCACCGAGCGAGAGATTCCCCGGGACCTCGTACGCAATCTCGAGTGGCTGCACGACGCCCTGAGGCCCGACTACCTCGCCGGGATTGAGGAATTTGTGCCGATGGTCGAGGCCTTTCTGCGCCCGCGCGTTGAGGCTGAAGACACGCCCCTCGCAGATCTGACCGATCAAGCCGACATGCACTTCGGACTCGAGCCCGGCTCTTCGCTCGCAGTCGTGAAGTGGCTCCTTGCCCACAACCGCTGGCGGGCCGACCTGAAAAGACTGATTTCTCCGCTCACCCCCCTTCACCTCGAAACTCCTCCCCATGTCGCAATTGCCATTTGACCGGTTGCAGGTCTTCCGCGTCGGTACGACGGGAGAATACCATCGAATCCTCTGGGTCGACGATAGCCCCGAGGGACCGCACCGCTACGCCATCATCCGGCTGGACGGCCCTCTCCGGCTGCCCCGCTGGATTACGTCCGCCGACCTTGCGGCCAACATCGCGCAGTCTGGATGGACGGCAACGGACGAAAACCCGTTCAGATTCTCTTTCCGCTCGGAAGCGGACCTGCCGGAGAATCCAAACATCCGCCAGAGATATCTGGAGTCCTGGAAATCCAAGCTCCGATGCGTGCGAATGGTCACGGAGCTCGGCCGGGACGCCTTCATCGGCAGGTGTCGCGAAGCGCGCATCCAGGAAATCCGGCTAATGGGCAAGGCAAAACCCGGCGGCGAGTTCGGCGACCCCAACGGGGACAACGGCGCCTGCATGTCGGCAGGTGCAATCAGAAAATGGTTGATCCTTTTTTGGCGCTCGGGCGAGGACCCAGCCTCGCTTTTCCCCCGGCACAACCAGCGCGGACGGAAGCCCTACAGCGTTAGCTTCGCCGACAAGGGTGCACGTCCAAAAGTAAAGCCTGGACGCAAAAGGAAGGCCCCCGGCGAAAACGGTGCATTGGGGTGTGACCTAGATCCGGTGAAATGGAAGAACCTCATCAAGGGTGCACAGGAGTTTTTGTTCAAACCCAACGGCAGGCATTTCACACACGGTCGACGTCTGCCCTGGCGTTACGCCCACAAGGCCACCCTGGCGAAGCACTTTTCGACCTCGGTCCGAATTGACCACGACAATGACGGCAATGCGCTGAGGGTGCAGGCCGCCTTTGGACCCGCACAATGGCCTACACTGGCGCAATTCAGAACGGCGGCGTTATCCGGTCACGATCTCCCCAAACGCATCAAACAGGTGGTAGGCGAACGGGCCTATAAAACGAGTTTCCGCCCAATTCCGGGAAGCTCATTCGACATTGCCCGTGCACCCGGCTCTGTCTTCCAGGTCGACTGGATGGTCGCCAAGATCTGGCTGGCCAGCCAAATCGACGGGGGGCCGTGTGGACGGCCGCACGTGTTCTTTGTGATCGATGTCTACAGCCGGATGATCGTCGGTGTGTATGTCACGTTTGAAGACCCAATGTATCGGACCGGCGCCATGGCTCTGGTGGAGGCCATGTCCGACAAGGTGGCGTTTGCGGCCCGCTACGGAGTCACGCTCAAACCTGAAGATTGGCCATGCCAGCATGCGCCCAACCAAATCCTGAATGACGGCGGCGAACTGGCAGCCAAGCTCGGTGATTATGTTCCCGGAGGAGTCTGTGATCTCGTCACGGTTCCGGCTTATCGGCCAGACCTTAAGGGCATCGTGGAACGGTGCTTTGGCGTCGGCAGTGCGGGCTTGATCGAATGGCAGCGGGGCGCGGCGTCCGCGAGTCGCCCCGATGATGCGCCAGATCCGCGCCGTACATCCAGCCTGACGATCGGCAAGTTCACCCATGATCTCGTCCGGTGGGTGGTCTTTGAGCACAACCGACACCCTATCACGAAGATCACGCTTCCCATCGAGGCGCAGCGGGAAGGCGTCGATCCGGTCCCGATCGAATTGTGGAATTGGGGCATCAGGCGACTCTCGGGCCGGCCGCGTCATCTGCCTCGCACCGACTTGATCCCCCGGATGATGCCCCGGATCGAAGCGCAGGTTACCCGTCGCGGAATCGAACTCGAAGGCGCACGGTATTTCTCCGACTCCGGCTTCTTGCAGACGCTTGTGCACCAGGCAGCTCTCACGGGAAGAGCCATCACCCTAGAAGTCGCCCACGACCCAAACAACACCAACGAAATCTATCTGATCAACCCCAAAGCCGAGAACCAGTTCGAGACTATCCCGATCGTCCCCGGTAGCCCGTATGCTGGCATGACATTCAAAGAAGCCCGCAGGCAAATGAAGGAATTGGAGGATCGCGTCAAATACCTCCAAGGCGTGCGGGGCACCATCGGCGTCGAAGAAGAAAGGATGAGACAAGAGCGGGGTGCGGAAGCAGATCGGGAGCGCGACGAGAAACAGGCTGCTGCGGCAAACGGCTCATTCCATCCAGCCGCCACGGACCAGGCTGAACGCAAGGCAGAAGAGATCAAGATGCAGCAGGATGAGGAGCGAATGGCGAATGCCACTGCTCCTTGCCCCGGGTCCGTAAGCAGCGCACAGGACCAGCCGTCAGCCGGCGCCACCAAACCCATCGCCAACCGCGTGCTGCGTCTGCGCAGCCCTGACTCTCAAGAGGAAGATCCATGAACCCACCGACAGCAATTCAACATATCGACAGGTACGCCGCCAATCCACTCATCACGGGCTTGCCGCCCGAAGAGATCAGCGAAGAGGCGCTCAAAGAGCTGCTTTCAGTTCATATCGAGGTGCCCACGGACAAGACACGCAGCCTGCCGGCGCGAACGCGACTGTTCATGTGCGAGGACCTGCGTCGCCTCCAGATCCCGCTTAATCGCGACTTCGAGTTGGAGTTCGAAATCGCGGCAGCCATTCGCGAGGGCTACGTGGACCGGATGCCGAGCCCGCGGTACTGGCAGAATCACAATCATGAGGTCCAGGCGATACTCGCGAACGCACGAAACGACGGCCGCACGTTGACCAACTCGCGCTGTCTGGCGAACACGGGAGTTTCCGGCGCTGGCAAGACCCGCATCTGTGAGATGATCCTCAAGATGTACCCACAGGTCATAACCCATGACACCGCCGAGAATCCGCTGCTGCCCCTGAAACAGGTGGTTTGGATCAAGATCGATTTCCCGTCCAATCGTTCGCCTCGCGCGCTCTGCAAACGATTCTTCAAGGAAATGGGCGTGGCCGTGGGCGAACCGTACGAGCAGCAGTTCGGCTGCGGCAATGTCGACGAAATGCTCTCTGACATGGCTCGCCTGGCGCGCGAGCATTTCCTCGGGTTGCTCGTGATCGACGAAATCCAGCATGCCGGAGGTCAGAGTGGCACCGCCAGCCCTTCGCTCATGCGATTCATCATCACAATGAGCAACGAGCTCAAAATGCCGATCATGTTCATCGGGACAACCAAGGCCCTGACTGAACTTCGGCAGCGCCTCGCCACAATCCGAAGGCTCATCGGCCTAACCTATGATCGCTTCCTCGAAAACGATCCTAACTGGGATCACTTCGTTTCCGAGCTCTGGAAATACCAATTCACGCGCACTAAGACCAAGCTCAGCGACGATCTCCGCAAGACGTTTTATGAGCTCACCCAGGGTATCCTGGCGTTCGCCGTCGCGCTCTTTGTGCTTGCCCAACGCCGCGAGATCACGCGCGGCATTAGTGAAGAAGGTGACGAACGTCTCAATGTGGAATCCTTCAGATCCGTGTATGAGGACTACTTCAAAGCGGTCGATCCGGTCATCCAAGCCCTGCGCTCCGGCGACGATCTTGCCATCGAGCAGTTCGAGGATTTGCCGAGCCAGTTCAAACTCCATGAGATTCTCGCCCAACAGACTCAGACATTTCTCGTGCGCGAGGTGAAACGTATCGATCGCGCGTTCAAGCGTGGAGGGAAAACGATCCGAAACCAAATCCCTGAGATTTTTAGGCCCTATTCGGCTGGTCTGGAAGAACGGGTCAAACGCAGAGCCCGAGATAAGGAAGAGGGACTTGCCGCGGAAGCGAAGAGCGCCGCAAAGCGCGGCGAAGACCCCGTCAATGTGCTCGAACAGAAGGGTCTGATCAAAAAGGTAGCTGGCCAACCATGAGTGTGCGTCTACCGCGACCGTTGCCCGATGAGACCTGGCAAAGTGTCATGGCGGCCCATCAACGAGGATGGTCCACGCCAGCGCGCTGGCGTATCGCCGAGCGCTCGCTTGGTTCGGCACGAGCGCCGGTAGCTTACGATCATCCGCGCGGCCTTCAGCATACCGTCGAGCGGCTCCCGCGCGAACTCGGTTTAGCTCCAGAAGGAGTACTGCTGGCCCACACGCTCCTGCCCCTGCATCGTCCCTTCCTGACCCCGCATCGATGGATGTCCGTGAAAGCGTCGGCACTCGCCAACCGTCATCTGCAATTCCTTCTGGGCGTCGGGCCGAGCCGAATCACCCTACCCCGATGGCTCAGACTTTGCCCCAAATGCGTGGTGAGCGATCGCAGAATGTGGGGACGCGCATACTGGCATCGGGTTCATCAGGTGCCAGGTGCGTGGGTTTGCCCCACTCACGGGGTCCCACTCTGGGAAACGAATGTGCGTGCCCACCGAGATGCGGCGTTTGAGCTTGTTTCGGCAGAGGACGCGAAGTTGGTGCATCCAATCCGATTTTCGAAAGCAGAGCACGGGCTCTTACGCGGCATTGCGACGGATCTTGCGGCGTTGCTCGATCCCGACTGCCCGGCACCCGGACCAGACCAATTGCAGGCCGCCTATTTCTCGGAACTTCAAACAAGAGGGTTCATAACCCACCAGGGACGGGTCAAGAACACCGAATTGTGCCGCCGTTTTCAGAGATACTATGGCAATCGCCTCCTGGCTCGTCTGGGATGCTCAGTGAACGCCACCAGGCGCGATCACTGGCTGGCGCGGCTTGTTCACCCACCTCGATGGCATTCGGCCCCCCTAAGGCATGTCCTGTTTATCCGCTTTCTCGGACATGACGCAGAGTCATTCTTGGGTCGAGCCCTTGCTCAGCACCGAATCACGACAGACCGGCTTGTGATGCGCCGCGCCCCGTGCAGTCATTGCGTAGAGCGCGGACAGATTCTCCAGAGACGCCACAACTGGCTTCGGATTTGCCGGACAGAAAGCGGCAATTTGCGCGAAAGACATGATGCGCTCTACTCATGGCTCTGGCGTAACGACCGCGACTGGCTTCACGCCAGGCGACGCAAGCCTACCGGGCCGCATCGCACCAACTGCCGGAGGCCATCCCTTGACCGTATCCTTGCCGCCGAGGTACGGAACGCCGCGCGAATTGCCCTAAAGGAGAATCCTGCGGCGAGGCTCTCGCGGCGGCGGATCGCCGAGCGCACTTCCCGGCAGTTCTTGGTTCAAGGTAACTCGCCGGCTTTGCCCGCGACCATGGCCGCCATTCGCCAGGTTGTGGAAAGCGTCGACGCCTGTGCCATACGCAGGCTCTTGTCTGCGGCAAGAACCCTTCCTCCGACACAAAAGCGGATACGCTGGCGATTGATAGCTCACGCGGGCTTGGGTGCCACAGTCGTAAAGCGCAATGCCGTGCGACGCGTGCTCGCCGTACTCACCAAATCTTCCCGAACATGATTTCACGATTCCCAAGACCATTCGAAGACGAACTGATCTGGAGCACCGTCGCTCGTTACCTTCGAAGGATCGGACCGAAAGCAAGTGCCTTTGCGTCCACGTTACTGCTCGGCCACAGTTTTCGACGCCTCGATCCCTTGCTGCCAAGTTATATTGAGCTTCTCTGTCGGAAAATTCCGCCTGAGTTCCAACTCGATCCGTGCACGATCAGGGATCGCCATACGCTTTATCGGATTGCCGCCGCAGGCCTGCCAAGCGACGCGGCGGATCGACTAAGCAAGCTCATGCTTGGTGAAAAGCCCGACCGTCGGAAAGCCTACATTTCTCGCCGGCATCTACGCGCACATCCAACGTACCGTCTGAAATACTGTCCAGAGTGCCGGAGACTAGACCTGCAAAAGTTCGGCGAGGCGGGTTGGCGAACTTGGCACCAGATACCAGGGGTGGCGTGCTGTGATAAGCACAAATGCGCGCTCGTCGAGACTCCTGTAACCGCATACGTCAAGGACCCCATACCCTTGGATCAGATAGAACCTGACGGCAATCCCATGAGTCAGGACCCCCTGTCTCGGGAATACGCCGAACAGGCTCATCTACTCTGCTCCTACCGTGGCAAATTCCCGCCCGCCGACACCATTTCCATGGCCTTGGTCATGAAACACACGGTACCCGACGACAAAGATAAGCGATGCCGCCCGTGCGAAAGAGCCTCTCGGACAATTATCCAATCCTTGCCTTCTGTCGCTTCTCACATTGGCTCGACGAGCAATGCGGAGGACGGGACGGTCGAATACGGATTGATGGCATTCCGCAAGACCATTGGTCCCGTCATATTGTTATCGGCGACCGTCGCTAATCGTTCGACCATCCCTGAAACGATTTCGCTCGCCGAAAACCTGCGGCACGATGAACGGCCGCCCTTCCCCTGCGTCAATCGACTTTGCGGATGTTTCGGTCAGGATACCATCTGGAGGCCACGATTGGAGTGTTCATATGACCCTCCACGAGCTGTATTTTCCTGCCCAAAGTGCGGCCTTTCATACTCGCGCCCGCTTCCACTGACAAGAAAGAGCCCCAAGTCCCCGGATTTCGAGTGGACCACTGTTCGCCCGGGAAAATGCGTTCACGACAGGGAACCTTTGCGGTGTGCGCGATTGGAAAGCCGACGCAACGAGTATTTGGCGCTCGCGGCGAAGCATCCAGCCGAACGAGACGCACAACAGAAAAAACGCCTTCGCTCTTTGAGGAATACGATGCTGCTACTGGACCGTGAGTGGTTGGCGCGTCACAGCGAAATCCGGCATCGTCGAACATACCGTTCGAGGAGGAGAAGACGCCCAAGGGTCGATTGGAAGGCATATGAAAAGCAAATGCTGCATTGTCTAGATGAGATTTCGAAATCCGCCTTTGTGAGGAAAATCGCCAGCCGTTATAGGCTAACGATAGGCTTTCTCATCGAGGCACTGCGCGAATATGGGCCACTGACGTACCAAGGCCTCTGGAAAATGCCCGTTTTGCAACGCCAAATTCGCCAGGTGGCAAATTCCCTGTTTGCACTCGCGGGAAACAATTGCCTCGGGTTCACAAAAAAATCGTGGGCGATTGCCGGGCGACGCTCTGTCGCCGCCGGGTTCGCGAGCGGCACATCGGCCGGCACCGCACGGGACTCTGTCATTGTCCCAACGCAGACTGCTTAGCCCGATCATTCGCCCAAACGAGGTAAACATGCCGCCCGTCCACAATTGGAAGCTCAGCCCATCCGACTTCGCCTTCCTTTGGGAGGAATGTAAGCGGTGTTTCTATCTACGTGTCGCACGGGGCTTCCAGCGGCCGCGCCCGATCATGCCGAAGATCTTCACGCTGATAGACTCGGAGATGAAGAAGTTTTACTCACAGAAGCGGACCGAGGACATCGCGAAAGGCATGGCCCCTGGCGTCGTTGCCTACGGAGAAAGGTGGGTCGAATCTCAACCGATCACGGTTCCAGGATTCTCTTCAACCTGCTTCATCAAAGGGAAGTTCGACACAGTTGTGAGATTTGATGACGCGACATACGGTGTAGTCGATTTCAAGACGTCGCAACGGAAGTCCGAACACATTCCCCTATATTCCCGCCAGCTTCACGCCTACGCCCATGCCCTCGAGCACCCTGCCGGGCACGGGTTCGCCGCCAACCCCGTGACGCAGCTCGGGTTGCTCGTTTTTGAGCCGTCGCAATATACACAGGGCAGGACCGGGCGCGTGGGTTTTGCCGGCGACGTCTCATGGCTCCCGGTCCCGCGCAATGACGCGAATTTCATGGAGTTTCTGGCACAGGTTATGACGATCCTTGAGAGCCGGGAGCCGCCGCCAGCCAGTCCAAACTGCGAGTGGTGCAAGTATCGACAGAACAGCAGAAGTACGAACTTGTAGATGGGGGACCAATCCTAACACAAGGCCACTGCGGTTTCAGGGGAAAAGGTCTACGCTCAACGCCAAGAGCGAGCATGACCAAGCGATCAAGGCCTACCGCATCTGGTTCGCCCGTCTTCAATATGGTGCTTTCGCCTCCACGTCGTCAGCGAGCGCCTTGAGTGATTCGCACAAAGCTCGAAATCGACCTTGGCGCTTCAGCGATGCTCCAGCTGAGCCCAATCGCTGGCCGCCTATCGCCCTCACCGCGGCATTTCTAGCTTTTCCGCTATCGTGAGCTGCAAGGTTCCGTAACGCAGCGAGCTGCTCCAGAGCATCTTTGTATCGCGCGTCTTTTACCCCAAGCTGACGGCAAACTTCACCGATCTTTGTGCCGGCTTCAACCGGCCGAAGCGCGTACACAAGCTGCTCTTCACTGCGTTTTCTCCTAGGCCTTGGGGGTGGGTTTTTGAGGTTTACCCACCAGCGCAAACTAACACAACCCTGGCTCAAAAAACCGTGTGCACGTCACGTTAATGCGCTCCGCCTGCGCCATGGCCCGGTGATCCATCCAGACGATGACGTTCTGCTCCGACCGGCCGCTGGTGCTAACGGAGACCGGGCGGTCGTCGGCATCAAGCGCGGCCAGCGAACACGTGGCATCGAAACCGACGCCCTTGATCGCGGCCGGATTGAGCCGGGCCGTTTTCAGCGCCGTGCGCGCCGCACGGCTGCAGGCACGCCAGATGTCGTCACTCGATTGTTCCACATGATCCGGCGCGGGCTTCCAGATCTGGATCGGCTGGCTGGCGGCGCCGATCATGCGGCCGCCGAGGTCGAAAATGCCCGCGCGGGCACTGCCCGTGCCCACATCGATGCCCAAAAAATAATCGTGTTTCATGACGGTCCTCTGGAAAAACGTAGAGTCTCAACGTGGCGGTTGATCCTGAAAACGGAGAGGAGTGGCGGTGAGGGAAAGCCGGGCGGTTCCGCGGCCTTCAGGGCAGCCATTCGCCGCCTTTCGTGATGTTGTCCCTGGTGAAAACGCGGGACTTGAGGGTCACTTCCTTGGGAACGCTTTCCCCTTGGAGGACCTTCAGGGCGTTCTCAACGGCCTCCCTGCCGCCGGTCGGGTATTCAAATGATGCTTCGAGCAGCCCCTGCCTGACGTAGACCTGCCCCTCTTGCGGCAGCGCATCGATGCCGACAAAAATGATGTCGCGCAGGCGGCCGGCCGCCTGCGCCGCCAGATAGGCGCCGTGCGCTCCGGGATCGTTGTGGGCATACACCAAGTCGATCTGCTTGTACACCGCCAGGGCTGACTCCATTTCCCGGCGCGCCTCCGGCTCCAGCCATTTCATGTCGGCTTCGAATATGATGTCCACCGGCTGGCCCTTTAACGCCTCGCGGAAACCCGCACTGCGGTCCTGGCCGGGAGTTGAGGTCATGAGCCCCTTGAGTTCGACCATGCGCGCCCGGCCGCCGGCCTTGACCGCAGGCAGCTGGGCCAGACGCCGGACCATCCATTCGCCCGCGTACCGGCCGATCTTGCGGTTGTCCGCACCGATGAACTCGGTGAAGTCAGACCCCAGCACCCGGCGATCCAAAACGATGACTGGAATACCCTGCCGGAAGGCCTCCGCAATCGGAGGCGTGAGCGGCGCGGCCTCCTTGGGCGAAACAATCAGCAGATCGACCCCGGAGCTGATGAACTCCTCGATCTGGCTGCGCTGCATCAGGGTGTCGTTCTGGGCGTCTTTGAAGACGACCTCGATCTCGGGGTGCGCTTCGGCGGTCTTCCGGATGTCTGCATTCATCTGCACCCGCCAAGGCTCCCCGAGATTGCACTGGCTCATGCCGATGATCCATTTTGGGCCGTGACGGGGAGCGGCGGCGGCTAGGGTTCCGACCATGGCGGCGGCCAGCGTGAGGGCGATGATGGGTTTGTACATATTGGCTTCCTTTCCGGGATGGGGGCGGTGCGTTGCGGCGTCAGCCGGGTTTGCGCCGCTGCAGCAGGACCGCGGCGATGATGATGATTCCGGTCAGCATCAGCCGGCTGGATTCGCCGACTGCGTTGAGGCTGAGAATTTTCTCGAGATAACCGATCATCAGCGCTCCCAGCAGGGTGAGGCCGATGCTCCCGCGGCCGCCCTGCAGGCTGTTGCCTCCGATCACCGCGATGGCGATGGCCGTGAGTTCGTAGGAGATGCCGGCCTCGGGGTCGCCCTGCTGCTCCTGGGCCGCTTGGCAGATGCCGGCAATCGCGCCGAACAGGCCGCTGAGCCCGTAGGCCAGCAGCTTCGCCCGGACGACGGGAACGCCCGACAGCCGGGCCGCCTCCTCGTTGCCCCCCGTGGCATAAAGATACCGTCCATAGCGCAGCTTGGCCAGCACCACCCACGAGATGGCCAGGCAGCCGAAGAAGATCAGGGTAACAGCCGCAAGATCACCGCCGAGCAGCCGGCTGTCGAGGAGCCGGAAAACCGGCGGCAGATCCACGTAGGAAAAATTGCCGTCGGGCTGCTGGATCACCCGGGAGATCTTCTGTCCGCCGGAAAGCCACTTTGCCAGCCCCCGGGCGAGCACCATCATGGCCAGCGTCGCCACGAAAGGCTGGATCTTGAAGCGTGTGACGAGGGTTCCCGAAACCAGCCCCGAAGCCGCGCCGGCCGCCAGCACGACCGCCACCGCCACCAGCGCTGGCAGCCCCTGGTGCAGGCTCAGCTGCGCAAACAACACGGCACAGAGCCCCAGCACGCTCCCCACCGCCAGATCGATGCCGCCCGTGATGATGACGAGCGTCATGCCGGAGGCCAGAATCCCGTAGGTCGAGACCTGCCGCAGCATGTCGCGATGGGTGCTCCAGCGGAAAAACGCGCCATCGGCGTTATAGATGCTGCCGATCATCACCACGAGCGCCAGCGCCAGCAGCGCCCGGACCGAGGGGATGGCGATCCAGCGGCGAAAGGTCCTTTTCATGCGCTGGACTCCTCGAGAAAAGACGCACTCCAGGCCAGACCATCGCGTTCCGCCCGCTGCGGCTCATGATCCCTCCTGATAACGGCGCCGGACCCCATGGCCGCCGCCAGGATCTTTTCCGGCGTGGCTTCCCCGCGATCGAAGGAGGCGGTGATCTCCCCGCGATGCAGCACAATGATCCGGTCAGAGAGGCCGAGCAGTTCGGGCATGTCCGTGGAGATCAGCAAAATCGCCAGGCCTTCAGCCGACCACTGATTCATCAGCGAATAGATCTCATGCTTCGTGCCGATATCCACGCCCCGAGTGGGTTCCTCCAGCAGGAGCACCTTGGGCCGCGTCTCGAGCCACTTCGCCAGGACGACCTTCTGCTGGTTTCCGCCCGACAAAGTCCCCGCCTCCTGACCGAGCGAGGCCAGACGAATCCGCAATGCGCCGATGTGGCGAGTGGCAGCCTGACGTTCCAGTCCCGGCCGCAGCCAGCCTCCCGGAGATAATTCTGGCAGCGAAGCCAGACCCACGTTCTGTTCGACGCTCAGGCCCAAAACCAAGCCCGTGCTCTTGCGGTCCGCCGTCAAATGGGCCAGGCCCCGGCGAATGGAGTCGCCCGGGCTGCGGGGGCGGAACAGCTCGCCGTCGATCCGCACGCTCCCCAGGCACACCTCGCCATAGGCGCCGAAAAGACCCTGAAAAAGCTCGCTCCCGCCCGCACCCTGCAACCCGGCCAAGCCCACGACTTCGCCGGCGTGTACGCTGGCGGAGAAATTGCGCACAGCATCGGGCCGCGAGGGATCGGGATTCGGCACATGGAAGGCCCGTACTTCCAGCCGCGGTCGTTCTCCTCCAGGGCTGGGCCGCCTGGCCCGCGGGGGAATATATTCCGACAGTTCCCGGCCAATCATCCACTGGATGAGCTTCGGTTCCGGGCACTGCTGCACGGTCGCCGTGCCCACCCATTTGCCATCGCGCAGCACCGTGATCCGGTCGGCGACCCGGTAGATTTCCTCCATCTTGTGGGAAATGTAGATGATCCCGCAGCCCCGGCGTTTGAGCGCCTCCATCAGGGTGAAGAGTTTCTCCGCTTCCGCGCGATTAAGCGCGCTGGTGGGTTCGTCCATCACCAGAATCCGCGCGTCGAAGGCCAGGGCCTTGGCGATCTCGATCCGGTTCTTGACCGACAGTGAGAACTGCTCCACCGGGCGGGAAAGTTCGGCGGCTGTAAACGTCAGGTCGAACTGACGGCACAGCTCCAGAACCCGCCGGATCTGGGCCGCACGGTCCAGCCACCAGCCGCCGAGGCGCGCCGGCTCGCGGCCCAAGAGAATATTGTCCGCCACGCTCATCGAATCGACGAGCGACATCTCCTGATGAATGACGGATATCCCCTGCCGGTTCGCCTCGTGCGGCGTGGCAAAACGGACCGGTCGCCCCGCAAGTTCGATCGTCCCGTCATACTCCGGGTGGATGCCCGCCAGAATCTTGATCAGCGTGCTCTTGCCAGCGCCATTCTCGCCAGCGAGAACGTGGACCTCGCCCGCGTTCAGATCCATGGAGATCCCGTCGAGCACCCGGATGGCGCTGAAGCTCTTCCCGATTTGGGACAGTTGCAGCAGCTTTTGTGGCCCCATCCGACTCATGACGAGATCATCAAGGCACACCGGATCGCAGTTCTGGAATCAGGTGCGTCGGTCATGGGCATCGCTGCCCCAACCAGGTCTTCGCAGGAAAGGGGATTGCCGGCAGCAAGAGCGCAATTGTTGGAGCTGACCGGAGGCGCCGATACACCAACACTGAACCATGCTTTCATGAGGCACCGTTCATTGGCGGAGAATAACGGATCTCCCGGACTTCCATCGTGCCGTAAGCGGTTTCCCCAAAGGGCTTCCCCTCCTTGACACCAACCGTGCCATAGCCAGTGGCGGTGGAAAGAAAGCAGCGGAAGTCACCCTGGATGGAAGGCTGCAGGTATATCCGCGCAAATATGGAGACATTATTCATGGGTGTTGAGAGCCTGTGGCTGCCGATGTCTCCATGGGGCAAGCCGGAAAGCAATGAAAGCGAATCCACCACCCACGGTGATCGCGCCCGACGAATTTGCGACGCCGTCCGGGCTCTTACGTTAGATTCAAACTTGAGCATCATCCAAGACGAGGATTCGTTGCGCCTTTGTCGCGACAACCTGCACCAACCTTTTTCGATTCGGGCGCCTTCTGGCATTTCTCTTTGGACCCACGGGGCCTGCCAGTTCGGGTTAACAGTGTCTTCGCTCAAGTTCATAAGTGGAATGGATGAATCCGTAGCGCGAGACCCGCATCGACCGTTGGCCGCAACGCACAAGCCCATCGTGCGGGAGCCACTCCGGTTCTGGGAGCATCGACCACGCCGGTTGCCGACAGGTACAGTCCAACCGCCGAAAGAAAACGATAGGCCTTATTAGATCTCTCAAGGTTCATCGGTATCTGCTTAATGCCACTCCAGTTCGTCCCGGCCCGGCAGGGGCGGGAACTTCTGATGCGGCTCGGTCTGATACCAGAACGCGACGGAGGCGATGTCGTCCTGCAATGGCAGGTAACGTCCTCCGGACTGCCAGCCGAGGGCCTGAATGGTCACCTTGAGGTCCTTCTCGAAGCGGATGGGGTCTGTGATGTGCCAGCGATAGAGGCTGAAACGCTGTTGGGAATCGTACAGCCCGTCCGGCCGGATGATCTGCGGCATGCCCGTGTAGAGGGTGGTGAATTCGGTGTAGCGCGTCTTGCCATCCGGTCCGGTGCCTTCGAAGTCGTAGGAACCGCAGAAATAGTCTTCCGTGCCCGTGCCGCAGATGGTCGGGAAGTCCTGGTCGCCATCGATGAAGAATTTGATTTCGCCCTCACCCCACCAGCCGGTGTTATGCACGCCCCAAGCGAGATAGGTGCCGACGTACTGGCCCTGGCCCTTCACCCCGTCCAGGATCGTGTAAAGTCCCCTTGTCTTGAGTGGATTCTCCCGGCGGAACTGCGCGTGGAAATAGGCCGCGTCCCGGGGCACCTCGGTGAGCGTGTAGTTGACCTGATAGAAGAGCACCATGTCCTCGCCTGCGAGGTTCTCCATCGTGACCCGGCACCGCTTCCGGAAGGGCATCTGCCAGTAGGAATTGAAGCCGCAACGCGGATTGACGCAGACGGGCAGGGAGCTGATGAGGGCGCACCGGTCCCATTTGCCCCAGCCGCTGGCGAAGAAGTCCGCCACCGGCACCTCCACCGACGGATCCGTCTCGCCGTCCCAATAGAAGCGGAGGATCGACCAGCGCCAGTTGCCGGTGGGTGTCATCCAGATCTGCTGGATGCAACCCGGCCCCCCGATATCGGCCACCGTGAAGATCTGCCCGGCCTTGATGGTCACGCAGGGAGAGACCTTCCAGCCCCGTCCGAGCTCACGCGAGGCGGGGTTGTTGCTGGCGGGCGCCATGCCGCCCTGCCCCTTTCCGCCGGAGAAATTCTCCGCCGAGATCGACCGGGTCTGGGCCGGCGAAGTTCGGTATAAGTTCCCGAGATTGGTGCCCAGTCCGTTGAACGGCTCGTCCGCCGCGACGGTGTTGAGGAATGCCCACGCCAGCGCGATGATCACGGCGTGAATTCGGTATGGTTTTTTCATGGGGATCGTTGCTCCAATGGGGATTCTGCAGGTTGGCTGTACAATAAGGGATCGGCCGGGATGAACAAGACCGCCGGCCGGGCTCTCCCGGCGGGCTCGCGCTACGGCGTGGTCTCGCATCGCGGGAAATAGGTGATCCGCAGCTTGGAACTGCCGTACGGAACGAGCGTCACCATCGTTGTCTCAGTCTCCAAATTCTCTGCGACGGTTTTCGAGTCGGGCACGAGTGGCGTGAAGAGGAAGTTGCCGGTCTGCTTGTCGAAGCCGGATTTCACCCACTGCTTTGCTTTGCCGGTCGGGTGGATCGTTGGCTGGCTCCAGCGGAAATGGCAGCTCCCTCTCTCCACAACTGTTGATAATGCGGAGCGTGCTTCGAGTAATTTGTCGTGATCACCATGAGGTGCAGGTCCAGCTCGTCGCAGAGCTTTACCTTGGCAGCGCGCCAACCAATGCACCAAGCAACAAAGCCACTGGCAGCAAATCCGAAACAGGGCCCAACGAATGCGGAGATCAGGTTATAGATGCTCATCGGATTCCTTCTTTGCCGAACGGCCAGGATCACTCGCTGCTGGAAGCGCGCTCGGCGTGCTGTAAACAGTCGAGTGCATCTTTTGGTTGGCCCGTTTCTGCCTTCTCGTAGATGCCCTCTTCCCGCCATATGTTAAGCATCAGTTCGTAGCGGTGAAGAGGCATCCCTGTATAGATGCAATTGCTGGTGCCGAATACGTATCCCCCGCCGGGCATTCCCTGGCGGAGTGCTCTGCGAACGTCTGCGACGACCTCATCATCACTGCCGGTCTGAAGCAGTGCACAGTTTATATTCCCGATCAGGCAGACCCTGTCGCCCACACGCTTCTTTACCTCGGCAAGATCAACTCTGCCCTGCGGATCAAGACTGTGCAGTGCATGTGGTCTGGCAGAGACAAGGGATTCCAGGATAGGCATGATGTTGCCGTCGGTATGCTTAATGACAAAGAACCCCATCTCTCGGTATCCAGTGACGAGTTGTGACAGGTAGGGGGCAACAAATTCGTCAAACATGGCGGGAGAAAGAAACGGATTGTCATTGAAGCAATAGTCCGCACAGAGGCAAAAGCCGTCTACGATATCCCATTTCTTGATTCGTTGTCCGCAGGCAAGAGCTTCATCAACGCGGCGCTGTGCGTTGTCCTTCATCTCCGCTGCTTGGTCTGCGAGTTTCACGACGAAGTCCATCATCTCGTCACCACTCGGAATCGAATAGGTTGCGTCACCGTGCAGCGTGATCAGGTAATCCATTCCTGAGAGTTTGCGAACGTGCTCAATCGAGCGTCGAGTATCTTCTTCCGTCCAGCCGCCCGGAGAGTGATATAGCATTCCTGCTTGGTCGTACCGTCTGGCGACTGTAACATGAAGGTCAGCTATATCCTGCCTATGGAGAGACCTCTCGCTCTCGGACATTTGATACCATTGTTCGTAACGCCGTTGCGACGGGTGGATGCGCCCGAAGGCTTCCATTGTCAGAAAGAACTCCAACTCGAAGTGAGGCACCCGCCCCTTCGGTGGTTTGCGTTCAAGGGCTGCAATAAACGATTCTCTAGGTGTCATGTTTGTGCTGATGCCTCATGCAAGGTAATAATCCGACTCAACCACCCCAGATACTCCCCGGGCAAAACTGGTTTTGCCATGCTGGCATCAACTGACTGAAGTTCCCAATAACATAATGCGTCAGAACTCTTCGATGGGAGACGACGACGCTTGCCCCTAAGCGGCGCAGGCGAGTCGCATTCGTAGCTGTCGGCCTTCTCATAGAGTTGGCGCTGAGCAGTCATGGTCAATTGATCGAAACACATTTTTGCCTCCAACAGGAGCGCATTGCTCATGAAACGTGCATAAGGCGACGCTGTGTCATCATAGGTGACCAACAGGCATAGATCCCCAACTCGCATCGGCCGACTGGATTCAGCCGGTCCGGGAAAGAAACCATCGGCGGCTGGTGGCAAAAAATGCCGCCAATATCGACCTTTATGCCGTAAGGCCGAAACAGGTGGCTAAACGCCAGCTGCATGTCCTCTAGGCCGTGAAGAGAAAAATACAGAACATAATCGCTCTCCCCCGCCCTGCCGCGCGTGCGGCGCCGCGCCTACACCTTGCCGCGGCGCGCTTCGAGCTGCTGACGGATTTCCGCCATTTTGGCTGGGGTCAGCGGGAAGTAGTGGATCATCACCAGCGCGAGCGCGATGCCGATGATCGGAACGGCCGCCAGCAGGAATCGGATCATGAACAGCGCGTGCGCGGTCTGGTTGCCTTGGAGCGCCGCGTCAAATCCCGTGGCGGAGAGAATCACGCCGGACGCCCCCGCCCCGAGGGCCCAGCCGACCTTCATGATCCAGGAACTGCAAGCGGTGAAGGCGCCCTCGCGCCGTTTGCCGGTCTGCAACTCGTCGTAGTCGATCACGTCCGCGCCGATCGCGCCGTCCAGCATCCAGAAGCCGGCGCCCGTGAAGGCGATCAGTCCGGAGGCGAAGATCTGCAGCCACTTGATGTCCGGGTTGTAGAACCACCAGGTGCCGACGAAGACCGCGATGGCGGAGATCAGCACACACATCACGCCACCGCGCTTGCCCAGCCGGCGGGCGATGATGTTGAAGGTCGGGATGCCGAGGAACCCGAACCCCATACTGGAAAGCCCCATCCAGAAATTCCACACCGCGCCCTCGGCGTTGTTGCCGTGGCACACGTAATAGATGGTGTCGTAATACCCGAGCGCGCCAACCATGCTGGTGCCCATGGCGTAGGGCAGCTTCATCAAAAGCTGTATTCGGAACGGCCGGCATTTCAGCGTGAGGTAGATCGTTTCCTTGAGCGCGATCTTCTCCTGCTTGCGCGCGGTGACCTGGCCATAATAGCGCTCGCGCATCACCACAAACATTACGATCGCCCCGATGATCATGAGCAGGCCGAGGGCGGCGCAGTAAACCTGCGCCCCGAGAAGGATGTTCGGCTTTGTGCCCTCCGGAGCAGGACCCCAGGCGTTGGCCGAGGCGAACAGCCGCTTCACCCGCTCGAAGACGTTGCTATTCGTCGCTCCGACCCACACGGCCATCGTCACGAACTGCGCCGCAAAGAATAGGCCCAACTCGGGAATCTTTTGGACCGCATTCCGGAACGCCCATACGTTGGTCCGCTCGTGGTAATCCGGCGTCATTTCCTGTGCCAGGCTGTTCCACGGCATGTTGATGCAGCTCATGACCGGCAGGAAGATTGCCGACGAGCCGATCATGAACCATAAATAGTTGGAGATCTCTGCGCCAAAGAGGCGGGTCGATCCCCAGCCCGGCGTGACGGCCAGGAGGAAGGGCAACCCGATGCCCGCGAGGATTCCGCCCACGAGGATGTAGGGCCTCCGCCGTCCCCACCGCGAACGGGTGTTGTCCGAAAGCCAGCCGAAAAACGGGTCCGAGACCGCGTCAAAGATGCGATTGAAAAACAGCGCAACGCCGATCAGCCACGGGGCCACTCCCAGGAAGATGTTGTACACTTGGAAACCCAGGTTGGGGTAGAGCCAGTGGCCCCACATGTCGTGAAACGAGCCGAGCCCGTAGGCGAGTTTCTGGCCGAGCGGCACGCGGTCCTCGGGGGCGATGCTGGCGGTCGGACTGGCTTGGGGCGGGGACGAACCAGCAGTCTTTTCCATGGGGATCGGGATTGGGGCGACGCGGGAGGTAAGGGAAGTTTATCGATACATCAATCCCGGAAGCAGCAGCAGCAGTCAATGGCTCTGGCTGTGCCAGTCTACGCGAAAATGGTACCCTGCAGGCTTCTCGAAACAGTGGCCATTGGGGCTTGTCTCTTACGATCCGCAACGCGGCAACTCAAGGTCCTCGTCCTTCGCCAAGGCTACGGACGACAGGCGACTCCTCCATGAGCTGTCCTCGTCGGCAACCGGATTCTCTCCGCACACATTCAAAGCAGCAGAGTTTCATCCCGAACCGGGTCAGCCGTGCGTCTTGCCTGGTTATGTCGAAGGCCGGAATACTCAACGAACGCCGGCGTGGCAAGACCGCAACGACGGACGATCGGGTGGTCGACCTCCGTGGCGCCCAGCCGGCCCCGCCCGATGGCGCTCGGAATTTTACCGCCGAGCAATGGCCGCGCCCGTCGCACGCGTTCCTCGATCTCCGTGGCGGGCGTGAGCTTCGACTTTGACTCGCCGCCTGCGTTAGCAAGGTGCGTCGGAGTCAATGTCGCGACCGCCAAATCGGCTCTCGCGTGGCGGAAAGAATCCGGTCGAGTGAACATGTTCACGCCTTGTGGATGTTGCATCTGTCGCCAGTGCCTACATTCAGGTGGCCCGGCGTTCGCGCCGACGGATCTCCTTGGCTGCTTCCACCATGGCCAGAAATCCTTCCACGGGCACATACCCAGGAATCGAGTTGCCTGAACCCAGCCCATAACCCTTGGCCCTGCTCCGGAAACGCGTGCCTTTCTCCACAACCTCGTGATAGATCTCATCGGGACTCTTACTGCATAATGTGTCCACATCAATGCCGCCGAACAGGCCGATGCGGTTGCCATAAAGATCAATCCATTTGTCGAACGGTGCGATCTGGTCCTCGTTGGAGTGCTTGGCATCGATGCCGAGACCGATGAGATCCTCCATCACTTTAAAGATGCAGCCACAGCTGTGCAGGAGGAACTTCTTCCCGGCTTGATGCACCACCTCGACAACCCGCCGGTATTGCGGAAGGATGTGCCGGCGGATGGTCGCCGGCGACAACATTGTCGAAGTCTTGTAACCCAAGTCGTCGCCCATCCGGAAGAACACGAAAATGTCGCCGTATTCCCGAACCATCCGCGACCACAAGGTGACGTAAAGGTCGCCGATCTTTCTGAATAGGTCGGCGAATAACTCGGAGTCGTCATGCTGCATGAAGCACAGCGACTCGAAGCCCACCAAATCCTGGCTGGATTCAAAAATGCCGTATCCGACCCCGCCATAGGCCTTCATCCCCGGCGGGAGCGTCGCGCGGATCGCTTCCAGGCACGGCCGGTAGCGCTCCCAGAAGATCCCGGGCAGGTCATCGAAGGGATACTGCTCGAAATCCGTCCGCGTCTGAATTGGCCCGGTGCCGCCGCAGATCGCCCCGTGCCCGGGGAATATATCGCAGACGGCCGCCTCGTAATCGAACGCATCATACGTCATATTCCGCCAGAAGCCCGTGATCTCCCGGTAGTACGCCGCGTAGTCCTCGTCCCGCGTTCCTTCCAGAGCGATCTCCCGACCCAGCGCCTTGGAGATGAACGGTGGGTCGATGTGATGCTCATACAACGGCAGACGCGCCGGGCGGCGGTTGTGGAGCACCTCGAGCAGGTTCCCGCTATCGGGCTGGAATGGCTCTTTGGTAATGAAGTTCATAATAGCGGCAACCAATGGCGCTGGCTGTGCCGAGCTATTCTACCCCCGCTTTGAATACCGCGATCTCCACCTGGAAGGAACCCGGGCCATCGCCCCGAACGGCCAGATGCGCGCCGGCGTGACCGTGACCAACGCCAGCCGTTCGGCGGGCGACGAGGTCGTGCTGGTTTTCGTCCGCGACCTGGTTGCGAGCGTCACGCGTCCAGTGCGGGAACTCAAGAGCTTCGTCCGGTTGTCGCTGGCCCCTGGCGAAACGAAAACCGTGCACATCGAAATCCCCGCCGCCGCGCTCGCCCTCTGGGATCAGGACATGAAAGAGGTAGTGGAGCCCGGAGAATTCGAGCTTTGGGTCGGCGAGGAGCCAGAGCCGGTCGCGGTCGTCCGTATCCCTGTGGCGGCCGCGACCCCCTGATTGCTGCGGCTGTCTATTTCGTTTCAAAGAGCACGAGGGTTTGGTTGATCTCGTGATCGGAAGCCGGCCAGCGGATGGGCCGGTCCTTTCCGAACGACGCCTGCAAATAATACTCCACAGCCGCCTGCGCCTCGGTGAGCGCCGGCAGGGTCACGCGGTAAACCCGCCGGGCCACTTGGTCCAGCGGCACGCGGTGGAAATGCCCCCGGCCCAGCGGACGCCAGAAAAGCATCGCGTCGCGGGGTGCCTCCGCGCCCACGAGGATGACTTTCAAAGTCAGTGATTCGTTCGCGTGGGCGGACGAACGCACCGTCGGCACGATGATCCGCGCCGGACCGGCGTAGGCTTTGGCCGGCTGCGCGGTCGCCGGCAGGGTTTCGCCCAGATAGCTTTCCAAGGCGGCATCGTGCCGGGTGAGAAACTGCAGTTTGGTTCGGCTGTGCTGCTCGAGGTTCGCGAGGATGCCCAATTCGCCGGTCGTATCGGTCGCGGCGATCTGCAGTTGCATCAGCTCGGTCCACTGCCGCGCCAAGTCCAGCCGCAGCGGCAAAGCAGCAGCACGCGCCTGCTCGCGCCGGCGGATAGGATCGGGTTCCCGCGCCAGTTCCTCCACCAGCCGGTCCAGCGCACCCGCGGCACATCCGATCCGGGCGAACGTACGGTACACCCGGAACTGGCCGAGCCAGTAATCGAACCGCGCGCGGTCCGCAGCGTTGCGGACCAGCGGCCGCAACGCCTCGAGTTCGTCGACAAAAGCATACTGTGGTGCGAGCGCTTCCCACGGTTCGCCATGGCGGGTGATGCCGCCGGGGCCGTCGATCCATTCGACGGTCTGCGGCAGGCGGCCGTCGAGGCGAGCGAAGATCCGTCCGATTTGCGCTCCGGCGCCAGCGCCGAAGCTCGTGACGGCGAAGTCGCGGTAGAAATCCTCGAGGGGCATGCTGCGCGCCTGGTCAGGCCGGGCCGCCCCCGGCAGGACATCGGCCTCATAGCCGTTCCCCGCGGGGCCGCCGCAGTTGATCCGGCGGAGGTACGGGGCCGGGCCGACGTCGGTCGTGCCTGCGATGACGATGGCAGCGATGCACGGCTGCCCGAGGATCTTTTCAAAATCCAGCCGGAGATTTTCCGCCGTGATCCGGACCCCGGGGACGGTGATATCGTGGCTCCGCGCCGTGCCGGCCTGCGCCGCGAGATCGAGCCGCTCAATGAGCGGGCGGCCATTCAGTTTGATGGTGAACACCCGCTGGCCAGCGCCTGTCGCGGACGGCTCGATGAACTTCAACGTCAGCGCATAGGTGCCGTTGGGCACCAGCAGGTCATACGCCTCCATGCCGATGCGCACCGACTGATAGACAAAAGCATCGGCGGGACGGTCCTGCGGTGCCGGTACGGGCATCGGGGTGCCGCCGACGGCACCGGAGGTGGTTTGCGGTGGGATCGGCGCAGGGTCGAACGACGCGGGAACCCAAGATTGATCCCAGGCAGCGGCGGCGAGCGCTGCAAGATTTGGCGCCAGCACCTTCGTGCGCCAATGGATTCCAATGAGGCCAGTGCAGCCCAAGCGCCGCGCGTCGGCGGCATCGAAGCGCATGCGCCCCGCCCAGAGTTCCGGCTGGGTGAGTTCACCATCGTTCTCGAGCCACGGGATAGCCCACTTCGGCCGGGTGCTGAGATTTGCGAACTGCCGCTCGATGGGCATGTGGCCGACCGACTGGTTGATGCAGCTCATCGGAAAGTCCGGCGGAAGGAGCTGGTCCAGGGCGGCCCGGTCGTGCTGCGGGCCGAGCACCCAGCCGCAAGTCGCGAGCGTGAACGGTCTGCCCAGCCGCTCCAACGCTTCCAGCGCCGCCCTGATATCGCGGGCGATGGCATCAAACTGGCCCGGCTTGTTGCCCTCCCACGTCCAGTTCTCAGGCGTCCACAGCCAGTAATAGTCCGGCGGACAGACCTTGGCGATGTGGTCGAACATCGCGGTGTAGATGTCGCGAGCCAGCGTGGGGTCGTCGGACGCGCGACCGGCGGCCTGGATCCGCTCCCGCACCAGCTTGGGCAGCACGAGCGGGGTCTCGGTTCCGAGACAGGTCTTTACGCCGAGCCGGCGCGCCTCGGCGAACGCGCCCCGCAGCAGCTCGGCCGTGCGGTTGAACACGGCATTCGAACCTTCCGGCGCCTGCCGTGCAAACGGCTGGTCGCGCATTACGTCGGCGCCGAAATCATCCCGCTCAAACAGATCCGCGGCCCCGCCGGTGAAATCGGCCGTGTTCATCGGGGCGTAGGCCCACCACGACTGGCCGCTGCGGCCGGTCGTGTGGTAGGCCGCCGGATAACTGCGGCTGACGCGCCCCTGGGTGTCGTACTCGTCCTTTTGCCCGATCCATACCGTGGGCTCGGGACCGACGCTGCTCTCGGGATAAGTGTGCAGGCCGATAAAATTCATCCGCAGCTTGGCCATCTGTCCGATCACCGCTAGATAGTCGTCGCGATTCCACCAGTCGGGGCCTTCGGCGAAGTCGTGAAATGGCAGGAGGCCCCGGATCGAGAACAACGGTTTGCCCACTTCCTTCAGGTCGGGCAGACGTAGTGGCACGCGCTCGTCCGGCACCACGTCGCCGTGGAGATAAAACCTCACTCCGAGTCGTTCGGCGAAGCGGTACACGCCATACAGCGCACCGAGATCGTCGCCGCCGACAATCCAGAGTTGCCGGCGCTCGGACGCACCGGCGGGCGCGGTCGTGGTCCGCAGCAGGTAGCCCTCCGCGCCCAGCGCCCGAAAGTCGGCATCCGCTGCCAAGGACGCATCGGCGGCCAGAGACTGTCCGCGGCAGGTAATGATGATCGCTTCCCCCCGGGGCGGAACGTCGCGGAAGGCGATCGGCAGCACCTCGCCCGTGCGCAAGTAGACATAGCGCTGCACTTCGCGTGCGGCGAAGCGCAGCCGGGGCACGGACCCGGGAGCCAAGGCAATTTCCGGAGCCGCCGCGAGGGGCATTGGGGCGACAGACGCTCCAAGCAGGGTCACGCCCCAGGCCAGTGCCGAAATGCAGCGTAGAGAAGGGACCGGTCGTGGCATAAGCGGGCGAGGATCAGGCTTTCTTGCTGGCGCCTTTGCGGTCGCTCCCGGGAGGCCGGTTCTGCCACTCACCAGTCGGAAGCGCGGATGAATTCGGCGCCCGGCGCAGAGCCAGTTTGATCACCAAGCCGGCATTTGAATTACCGATGAAGAGCATCCGGGACCTTTTCGTGGGTTACGCCAGCCGGGAGTTTGGAAATCACAGTCGGGCGGCCACGACAGTGCCAAGGCCGGCGATGAAACCTACGAACATGAGCCAGCGCAGGCGGCTGGTGCCCGGCGAAGCTCGCGACGGCGATGAGGTGGAATTCGACGATGATCACATTAGCGTGGCGGGTAGATCGGTTTGGCCAGAGGATTCGGAATGCCGGAGACGCCTAGGAAACCGCAGTCGTCCACTATTTCAGTCGTTGCGCCGCCATTCCCGCATGGGCGGCGTCACCGGCCAACCCGTTCCCGACCGTGAGTTCCGGGCAGGCTTCGGCGTCAAGCGCATACTGATAGTAGTCCGGCCGGTGGGAGCCCCACCGGATGGAACAGTCGCGGATGGAGACCCGAGCCGCGTGCCGCAAAAGAAAACCACTGGTACCCATGACGGGCATGGGCTGCGTCTCGTTGGGCCGGAAGTCCTGCTGCCCGCCGGCGAACGCCGAAGTCTTGTCGAGGAGGATGGAGACGTGGTCGAAGGAGATGTTCTCGATGTGTCCGGGCTCTTCCGCATAAACCACGGCGCCATTCTCGGAACGGCAAATCAGGTTTGAAAATCGGATGTCACGGATGACACCGAGCCGGCTCTGCTTGGTCCACGGCATTGCCAGCACCTGGATCGGCTCGCCGCGACCCCACCACATCGGGTCGAATATCTTCGTCTCGATGACAAGATTCGAGAAGAGCACCCGCTCGATGGTCCCCTCGAAACTCAGGCGGACGGCCACGCCCCGGTGGCTATCCTTGATGGTGCAGTCGCTCACCACGACGTCGCGAATGTCCCCCGCAGCGTCGCAGCCCATGACAATGCCGGAGGAGCGCGACACCAAGGTGCAGCCGGAGATGACCACATTCTCGCAGGGCCGGGTGATGCCCTCGTTCAGCGGGGTGGCTTTCAGCGAGATACAATCATCGCCGGTGGCGATGTGGCAGCCGTGGACGCGGACGTTCGAGGACCGGTCAATGTCGATCCCGTCGTTGTTGGGCATTTTCAGGTCCGCATCGATCCGGATCGACTCGATGGTGGCGTCATCGCAGCCGAGCAGCCGCAGCGTCCAATAGGCGGAATTCGTCAGGGAAATATCCCGCAGCAAAACGTGCCGGCATTCCTTGAAAACGACGGTGAAAGGGCGATCGAGGACACACCTGTAAATGAAAGGGCCCGTTTCGGTGACGTAAGCAAGATGGTTTCCGTCAATCCGCCCGGGGCCGGTGACGGCGATGTCCTCAGCCTTCTCGGCATAAACAATCACGCCCAGCTTTTCCACCGGGCCGGGTTCGAACCAGACCGGTGGCAGCGCGAATCTCGTGAAATCGCTATGGTGGGGGCTGCCCCGGAGCAGGGCGCCGCGCTCCAAGTGGAGATCGACGTGGCTTTTCAACTCAATGGTCGCAATCGTCGCCTCGATCCCGGCGGGCACGACCACCTGCCCTCCTCCGTTGTGCGTACAGGTGTCGATGGCTTGCTGGATGGCAGCGGTGTCGGCACCGATGTCATGACCCGTAAGGCCATAATCCATTACATTATAGATGCTCGGTCGTTGGTTCATGGCAGGAGCGACGGCGGCGAAAGCCGGCCGAGAAGGTGCCAGCAAGAGCAGGACAGCGATCACCTGCTGCCTTGCGCAACGGCCGACAATCCAGCGGAGGCGCCCTGCGCGGTTGCGCCAGTCGCGCGACGACAGGTGTTTCATAGGGTGTTTTCAGACCAGTGTGGCAGAATCTAGTCGCGGGCAAACAGCAGAAAAGCCCGCGATGGCTCATACATTATAACAGTATAATATCGCAGAAAACCTGACGTTTCCGCGAGACAGCGGGCGCCTGGCTAGGTGCGCGGTTTCGGCTTTGCGCTTGCGGCGGCGTTCCAGGGGCCGAGAATTCTAACGAAAGAGTGGGCCGCGCCCTTGTCGCAACAGTGCCAGCACACAAAATGACTGCGTTCGCACCAACCGATGGCCGGGTATCATCTTCCGCCCACCTCCGCCGTTTCGCCTAAGAAACTGACAAAATCCGGCCTGGTGGCGCGTCCATCCGATTCGTCATCACTCACCCCGGCCATCACCGAAACTGCGCAACCATGGCGGAACTCACAAAGATGCGTCTCGAATCACGGCCTCTGAGATCGCTCCTCGGATTCACAAGGCTCGTGACCCTGCTGACCATCGCGACCGCAGCGGCGGCCGCGACGGAAGAACCGGAGCCCGTCTTCTCTGTCCACCTCGGGGGCGTTGAGTTCGATTATCCCGGGGCCGAGCACTGGGCCGAGATCGCGCGCCCCGACGGCACGCGGCTCTGGGCCTTCGCCATCTACCACGGCCAAGACGGCTGGACTGTGTCCATCCCGGCCGACAAAGCCGGCTCGTACCGGCTCCTGCGCATGGAAAGCAGACGGGGGGAGCAGCGCGCGGCCGACATGCTGATGCCGGACTCGCAGCTCACGTTGGAAGTGAAGCAAGGTCAAACGGTCATGCCGCACGTCGAGGTTGAGAAAGGCTTGGTGGACGTTGGCGAGTTCAAGACCATTTTTGCGGCCGAAGAACCGTGGTGCATCAACGATCACACCTTCGCCCAGGGGCCGGACAAAACGTGGCACCTGTTCGGCATCACCCACCCCAAGCCCCTCGATCCTTCCCGGGATCCAGGGCTCCGGCTGGCCCATGCCACGGCGCGGACGTTGCGGCAATTCCCGTGGAAAGCCCAGCCACCGGCAGTGACCCGGGACTGGGAAAAGTATCGCGAGTATCTCCTCTGGGCGCCCTACGTCCTCCGTTACCGCGGGACCTATTACATGTACGTCTGCGTTGGCGACAAGGACACCCACCGTTATGCCATCCACCTGCTCACCTCCCCCGATCTCCAGCAATGGACGCGCAGCCCAAGCAACCCGATGCTCGTGGATGGCTTTGATGCGCGCGACCCCATGGTCATGCCGGTGGGCGATCACTGGGTGCTGTATTACACCGCGACGACGACGCCCGAAGGCGGCAATCACGTCGTCGCGTGCGTCGTCAGCAAGGATTTGGTGCACTGGGCCAACCGCCGCGTGGTGTTCATCCATCCGCGCGCGGGCACTTTCGGCGGTCCCACCGAGTCGCCCTTCGTCGTCCGGCGCGGCGGCCATTACTACCTGTTTGTCTGTGACGGCGGGTGGACGGACGTCTATCTGTCGCACGATCCCTTGCACTGGGAGTTCGACCAGAGGACAGCCCGGGTGCAGGCGCACGCTTCCGAGATCGTCCGCGATGTGGACGGGCGGTGCTACCTGAGTCGCACCGGGTGGACCGAAGGCCCGGTTCAGCTCGCGCCGTTGTCCTGGCACGACGGCCAGGACGACGCTCCGACCAACATCGCACCAGGAGAGAAATAGGAGAAGCTTGAATCCGAACGAACCAGTCCACCATCTTGCTGATCACCATGAACCGTCGCAGCTTCGTCACGTCGTTTGCCGCTTTGGGCGCCACCGCCGCGCTCCCGGCCGCGGGGGCCGGTAATATGAATCCTTCGTCCAGAGAAAGCCGGGAGGCTGCCGACGCCTTGCGCTTGGCCACGCTGGCCGACAAAACCACGCGCCAACTCACGACCTTCGACCTCAAGCGCAAGAGCAAGACCATCCCGGTTCCACGCGGGAAACGGGTGACGATCGGGGAGGTCAAAGGCGAAGGCTACATCGCCCAGTTCTGGCTCACCTTTCCCGGGTGGTTCTGGCAACACTGGAACCCCCAGGCGCCTATCAACCAATCCATTCTCAAGACCCTCATCTTGCGCGTCTACTGGGACAACGCCGCGCAACCGGCGATCGCAGCGCCAGTCGGCGACTTTTTCGGAACGGGTCTGTGCGAGATGGTGAGCTTTGCCTCCCGTTATTTCGGCACCTCCAGTGGCGGATTCTTCTGCAAATGGCCTATGCCTTTCCGCCAGAGCTTTCGCGTGGAGATTGAAAACCTGGATGCGGAAATCGACACGGATGTTTTCTGCAACATTCTCTACCAATTGACGCCGTTGCCAGACGATATCGGCTTTTTCCACGCGTTTTTCACCACGGGGAAAAACCAAGGACCGGACCCGGTGCAGATCGTGGAGGCCCGCGGGCGCGGCCACTACGCGGGGTGCCTCCTCTACATGCAGGGCGAGGAGCGGAACTACCTCAGTTTCCTCGAGGCGCCGGAGCATGTTTATATCGACGATGACTGGGAGGAGCCGCGATTCACGGGCACCGGGCTGGAGGATTATTTCCTCGGCGGCTGGTACTTTCGCGAAGGAACGTTCGTCGGGCCCTATCACGGGGTGCCGACTAAGGACACGCTCAACGCCAGCGTGGCGATGTATCGCGTGCATGAAAGTGACGCCATCCATTTCCAGGACCGGTTCAAGTTTGCCTTCGTAAACCCGTGGGCCCCGGATCGCCTCAAACCGTTTTGCTTCTCGTCGGTGGCATTCCTTTACCTGGACAAACCGGACGGCCAAGCACCGGCCATCCCGGCGGCCACGCGACTGCTGTGCTGGTATCGCATCCGGAACACCGATCACCAGAGCATTCCGTAATCCGTGCTCGGCGAGCAGGTTATCCCCGCGAATTGTCGGCTGGCAAAACGCCTCCTCCCCTATCGCCGGGGCAGGGACTCGCTTCTTGCGCGACCGTAAGACTCCCATCGGCATCCCCGCGGCGCGGTTGGCAGGAACGGCTGCACTCCGGCTAGGCTTGAATCCTTCGTGAGCCTGCATTCCGTCTGCTTGGGCAGACCGAGCCGAAGGGGTCACGCCGGTTGCCGGCAGGTACAGTCCAACAGCCGATTGAAAACGATAGGCCTTAATAGATCTCTAACGAATAAATCCTCAGACCCTTTCGCAGGCACCAAGGCGACTGCCGCAAATGGTTCTAACGAATGAGGATCACCTGTCTTTCCTCCCATGCGGAAAGCTGTCACCGTGCCGGTCTCATTGAAAAGACTCCGACGCGCCCCTCGGCCGCCATGTGCGAGTCGTCGTTAACTGTACCCGTTTTTCATGCGAAAATCTGTCGTCGTTCTGTCCGCGTGTCTTCTCCCGGTCCCGTACTCCGGCGCTGCGACCGCCACCGCGCCTGCCGTTTTGCAGAACGTGATTGATCACGGTGTGGTCCCCAACAGCAAGACGTTGAACACAGCTCCACTGAACCGCCTCGTGAACGACGTGTCGGCCGCCGGCGGGGGCACCGTGTGTTTCCCGCCAAGCTGCTACCTAACTGGCATGATCTCCCTCAAGGGCGGCGTCACGCTTTACCATGAGACCAACGTCATGATCCTCGGCAGCACCCTAACTGGCCAACTACCCGGAGAATACACCCGCGCGCCCGGTTGGTCAGCTCGAAATGGGGCCGATACGCACCCATTAGTGCCGACGGCCAACATGGCGTCGCGATCGTCGGGCACGGCCACATCAACGGACAGGACGACCATCCCAACTTCACCAAGAAAGACCTCATCGCCACCTGATGGAGCAGGAGTGCGCCCGACTCCCTGATATTGTCGCCCGAGCGCCGGTATTGTCGAAGGCATCGACCGGCGGAAAAGCCTCCCTTCCTCGAGATCCAGCTCCCGACCTGAAACACACATGAAAACGTCCCAAGCCATCCACCTACTCACTCCAAATGGCGGACTGCTGTTTGCCTGCGGACTGCTGCTGGGCGCCAGCGTGCCAACAGCGGAGACGTCCGCAGAATCCGTGCCCGAGCCGGCCGTCTACCACGCAGCGAAATATGCCGTTGAACCGCAGTTCCAGCTTCTCCGGTTCGGCGAAGTGAAACCCGCCGGCTGGATTCGCGAGCAGATGATCCGCGATCTCGACAGCGGCTTCGCCGGCCACATGCCCGAGATTGCGCCCAAAACCTGCGCGTCGCAAATCTTCGGCGCGAACCGCAATGAACTCGAAAGAGTCCAGAACGCGGGCGGCGCGAGCGGCGGCGGCGCGGCGGGCATGTGGTGGAATGGCGAGACGGAGGGCAACTGGCGCAGCGGCAACACCATGCTCGCACTGTTGACCGGCGTGCCCGAACACCGGGCTCAGGTCGACGCCAAGGTGGCCGCCCTACTCACGACGCAGGATGCGGACGGCTACATGGGCGTCTACGGGCCGTCCGTGCGCTGGCCGGCCGGCAACGGCGACAATGGCGAGTTGTGGACTCAGACCTGTCTCTTCCGCGGGCTCATCGCCTACTACGAGGCAACGGGCAAACCCGAGGTGCTCCGGGCCGTCGAGCGCGCCGTCCAGTTGACCATGCATCACTATGGCGAGGGCATCAAGGACCCCTACGGCGCCGGCACCATGGGCCACAACCTGATGTTCGTCGATGTGGTCGAGCGGCTCTACGATCTGACGGGCAATCCCGCCTACCGCGACTTCGGAGTCTATCTCTACCGGAATTACTCCAAAGGCGTGAAAGCCGATATCTCGCTCGCCAATCTGTTGGCGCCAGACCATCCGTTCGTGGGCCACGGGGCCACCACCTACGAAGCCCTGCGCGTGCCGATGTGGGCGGCGTATGTCACCGGCGATCCGGTGCTGCGCGCGGCCGGCGAGCAGGCGTTCGCCAAATCGTGGGCGCACGTGTCCCCGACGGGCGGTCCGGTGTCCGACGAGCTGATCGAAAACAAGCTCACGGATCCAGACAAGGGCGGCTATGAGTGCTGCGGCCAGAAGGAATGGATGACCTCGCTGCTCAGCGCGGCGCAGAAAACCGGGCGGGCAGCGTTGGCTGAGCAGGCCGAGACCACCTTCTACAATTCGGTGCAGGGCGCGCGCTTGCCGGATGGCAAGGGCGTCGACTATATAACCACGGACAACCTCTACAAGATCGATGGAGGAATCGGCAACCGGTGCAGGTTCTCTCCGTGCAGCGAAGATGTGGCCAATTGTTGCGCGCCGAACTTCACGCAGATCGGACCGGTCTTCGTCCGCAATATGTGGTTGCGCGCGCCGGACGGCCTTGCGATGCTGCTTCACGGCCCCTGCGAAGTGCGGACGACCGTGAAGAATGTCACGGTTCGGCTCGCCGAAGAGACGAGCTATCCCTTTTCGGAGCAGATCGTCCTTCGCGTTGATCCGGACACGCCGGTGGAATTCTTCCTGCATCTCCGGGTCCCCGCTTGGGCCACCAGTGTTGCGGCCAAATGCCCGAGCGCCGAGATTCACCGTGCGGGCGACTGGCTGCTGGTCGCCAAGAAATGGCAGTCCGGCGACATCATCAATCTGTCCTTTGGCGCAGACGTCCAGCCGGTTCCCGCCAACAACGGCGAGTTCTATGTGCGGCGCGGCCCATTATTCTACGCCCTAGCCATCCCGTCGGTGAAAAAAGCGACCAAGGACTATCCGTTGCCGGGTTTTCACGACTATCTGGTTTATCCCACCACGGATGCCCAGTGGCACTATGCCTTGGCCAAATTGACGGAGAACCCGTCCGCGCTGGCCTTTGAACTCGTGCCAAACGACAAGGCCGATGCCCGGTTCCCGTGGGACGTCGCGCCGCAGCGCCTCAAGGGGAATATATTGAATCTGGACACCAAGAAGACGGAAACGGTTGAGCTGGTTCCGATGGGCAGCGGCGAGGCAACACTGCGCCGCGTAAGCTTCCCCATCGCCCCGTGAGATCGCGACAGCGCCTGCGACAAAAGCACAACGCTATCCGGAAACGGGACGCCAAATCATGGACCTGCTGCGGTCGCTCGCGCCGAACCGGCGGACAAATCGTCCGATGAGGTTTTTCCGGCTGAGACGTGCCAGCTTGGCGTAGTGGTTCGCGAGGATTATGAGCGTGCTTTGGTCGGTATCGAACACCGTGTACAATCCTGGCGACTCCTGTGGCATGTCGCCGGGGCCAATGAGGTCGGCCGGGGCGGCCGCCCCGAGCGGCGGGGGCCGCCCTTCGCCTCCCCAGAGCCAGAAATTCGAACCGGCCGCGGCCCCCTCCCGGGCGATCGACTGCTCGATCAATGCAAACATCTCGCCATACCACCGATCGCGCGAACTGGTCGCGACTTCCGGCGTGTATCCGTCGTCGCGGTCCCACCCGAATTCTTCAAGAACCACGGGCTTGTCGAGCGCCTCTCCCATGGCCAAATGCTCGACGGCATAGTCCCGCGCCTTTTGCAGCGTCGTTCCAACGGTCTCCCGAACGTGCTCCCGTTGCAGCCATCCCCAGTTTTTGGGCCAGAGGTGGAACACCGCATAATCGATCGATTTGCCGCGGTGAACGCGGAGGAAGTTTTCCGCGGTAAAAAGCCCTCCCATGATTCCCTCACTGCCGGTCGTGACTAGGTGATTGGGATCAAGTGAGTGAATATAGGCCGCGGTGTCTTCCACCCATGCGACAAACGTCTCCAGGAGAGCTTGGTCATCATGATCCATCCCCGGCCGCGGTTCATTGGCCAGTTCCCAAGTCATGATCGTCGGATCATCCCGATACTTTTTGCCCGTCAGCGTGTTGGTCCGATTGATGATCATCGCCAAGTATTGCCGGTACCATTGTTGCGCCGCCGCATTGCGGCAAAACGTGCTCAGATGAAGGTTGTACTCCGCCCACGGCAGGTCTGCCAGACCTTGGGCGGGTTTGTGCTCCGCCCAGGCGAGGTACTGCGGCATGCCCCCTGACCAGTCCCAGAAGTTATTGAGAAACAGCACTAGCTTCATCTGCCGCTTACCCGCTTCTTGGATTAGGAAATCAAACCCCTGCAACACCTTCTCGTCATACCTTCCCGGGGCTTGCTGGATAGCGGGCTTGACCGTCCGGGGCACGGCACACGCTTCCGAAGCGCCGAGCACCCGCAGGTTGTTGACGCCTATCTTCTGCAAGCGATCGAGTTCTCGGACCAGCCGCGCCCGGCCTTCCGTGTTGGTCGCCATGCCGAGATATGCGCCGTACCAGAGATTGGTGCCACACACGTACCATGGATGGCCATCCAGGACAAATTGCCTGCCGCTGACCCTTACGAATTGGCCGGCGCTACGCGTCGGCATCATTCTGGCCATCAGCGATCTGACGGCTGCCATTATTCTTTTCCCCATAAATAAGTATCGGCACCGACAAACGTTTGTCGCGGCACCTGCTGCCCCTGCCTCGCTTGAGCCGTTAGGACCTGCTTTGGCAGCTGCGCGACGAAACTGGAACGGGGAAAGCCCGATGGAAAGCCGGCGACGGTTCGTACGTTAGAACGGTCCTGAAGTCGTTCGGGCTGCTGCACCAATCCCGACATCGGCATCTGGCGCGCCTGTGTGGTGAGAGGCAGTCCCTCTCTCCACAACTGTTGATAATGCGGAGCGTGCTTCGAGTAATTTGTCGTGATCACCATGAGGTGCAGGTCCAGCTCGTCGCAGAGCTTTACCTTGGCAGCACGCCAACCAATCCACCAAGCAACAAAGCCACTGGCAGCAAATCCGAAACAGGGCCCAACGAATGCGGAGATCAGTGACGTGACCTCACTTTTTCGTATCGGTTCTCCGGTGTTATTTACGCCAGGAGATCGGACGTCCCAAAAACGGGAGATCTCCTGGCGTGAATAGCACCGGCGGCGCGCCGCCAGTACGGTTGTCGGCGCGGCCGGAGTCTGTCACTTTGCTGCCCGGCTGGTGTACGAATGCACTTTTTCGTTCGTTCGAGGAACATGGCTCGATCATTCGACGCCAGTCGGACAGCATTGGGTTCGGCCATGCATACTCAGCTACCGGCCTTAGCACGCCTCGTACGATACGACCTGCAGCCCGGACTCGCCAACGAAAAAACCATCATGAAGACCACCAACTATGCCGCGTTTGTGGGCCTCGATTGGGGCGACAGGACGCACGCGTTTGCGCTGCAATTTGCAGCGACCGAGGCGATCGAAACAGGAACGCTGGCGGCAAACGCCGAAACGTTCCACCATTGGCTGGAAGCATTGCAGATCCGCTGTGCCGGGCAACGGGTTGCGCTCGCCATCGAAGCGGGTCGCAGCGCCTTGCTCTTCGCGATGGCGGAGCACCCGTGGTTGGACCTTTTTCCGATTCATCCGTCGACGTGTGACCGCTTTCGGGCCGCCTTCCGGCCTTCCGGTGCAAAAGACGACATCCCCGATGCGCAGACGTTGCTCACACTGGTTGCCCAGCACCGGGAAAAGCTTCAACGGTGACGAGTGGACAGCGCCCCAACCCGCGAGCTGGCCGGTCTGGCGCTCGCGCGGCGCCAGGCGGTTGATCGACGCACCCAGCTGAGCAGCCAACTACGGACGGTACTGAAGAGCTATTTTCCACAGGCGTTGGAGCTGATCGGCGACGAACTCGAACGGCCGCTCGCGTTGGACTTCCTGCAACGCTGGCCGGACTTGGGTTCAGCGCAAAAAGCGCGCCCCGCCACACTGCGCAGCTTTTATCATCAGCACACCGTGCGGCGGCCGCAGTTGATCGAGCGGCGCATCGCACTCATCGGGCAAGCGCGCCTCTTGGTGAACGATCCGGTGTTCATCGCTCCGGCCGTGATGCAGGTGCAGATGTTCGTAGAAACGCTGCGCGTGCTGCAAAAACACATTGAGCGGATCGAAGCGCGGATCGAGGAAGTGTTCGCCACACATCCCGCGGCCGCCTTCTTCCGCCAACTCCCCGGTGCAGGCCCCGCGTTCGGCCCGCGCCTGCTCGTCGCCTTTGGCGATGATCGTTCCCGCTATCCCAAGGCGGCGAACCTTCAAATGTTTGCCGGCGTTGCTCCTGTGCAGCAGAAAAGTGGCCAACAGCTATGGATTCACTGGCGCTGGCTCGCGCCAGTGTTCCTACGGCAGACCTTTGTCGAATGGGCCGGGCAGACGGTCGTGTACAGCACGTGGGCTCGAGCGTATTACTTCCGTCAAAAACGATTGGGGAAAAGCCACCACGTTATCTTGCGAGCCCTTGCCTTCAAATGGATCCGCGTCCTGTGGCGATGCTGGCAGAACAATGAGCCCTATGATGAAGCCTGCTACCTCGACGCGTTGAAACGCTGACGTTCACCACTCGCCGCTGAACTCGAAACCGGTCTCACCGCTGCCTAAGAAATGCTTACCCAGAACACCTCAGCTATTGAGCCACTCGGAGTGTTAGTCTGGGCGGTTATCTGAGGTTATCTGAGGTTGATGGAGTGGATTGGGTTTGTCCATCCCTGGCGGAGGGAGACCGTAGGCCGACCGGAGCCAGGGATGGAGGGGGCATGGCCCCTTTGCCGGCCCATTGGAAACCGACGCCGACGATGAACGGCCGTACATCGGCGCGCGCCAGCACCGCATCCACCCGTTCGATCTGCGAACGCTCGATGGTGCCCAACCAGATTTCCGTCTTCCTGCCTTCCTTTTGGAAGAGCGGCCCGAGATATTCGCCAATGAAAGTCCCTAAATCGCACGGTGTCCATACACAGCAGGGAAAGTTCTGGGCGGAGTTGGGTTCATTCTGGACATGGACGGCGTAGACTTCGATGCCTTCGGCACGATAGGCGTCGAGGAACTTGACAAATAATGTGCGTAGGCATCCAGCACCCGTGGTTCCATTCGGAACTGAGTATGCATTTCCATGTCAGCCTGCTCCGGCTTCAGATCGTTCACTGGGGCCGGCATGGCCGCATAGTGCCGGTTCTGCTTCATCCATGCAGGCGGGCACTAGGGAGATGCCCAGACTTTCAGCGCCGAATTAAACTGCTGTGCGCATTTGATGTAGGGGATTAGATACTCCCGGTCGCGGGCGATACTGAAATGCTCTAGCACATAGTCGTCGCGTGTCTCATCGAAGCTATACCACTCCAAAGAATAATCGTTGGCCCCCATCGGCATCCGACCCAGCGCGAAGCAGCAGCCCTGTTGCGGATCAAAGAGCTCCCGCAAAATCTCGTTGCGCTTTTCCGCGTCCAGCAGGTTTAGGACCTCCCAGCCTTTCTCGTTGAAACATCCGCTGAAACCCTTGATTCCCTGTTCGGTCTTCGTCGGATCGATTTCCAGCTGGATGACTTTACCGGTCGCCGACTCCTGCCAGCGAATGGAGTCCACCGTCTGCCAGTAATGTCCGGCAGAGCTGGTGACCACGCTAGGAGCGAAGTTTTCCCCGCCATTGCTCATTGACGTGATGCCAGAAACACAGACAGCGATCGATAGAATCTTTCTCATCTTTATTGTAAGCTTGAGGCCCGCCCGGGAGTGACCGAGGCAAAAAGGAAGCCGACCTGTGGCAAGCGCCCGAAGGCAGCCGCGGCAGTCGGCACGCTGCCTTTTTGCGGAGCGACCAGCGAAGAACTCGCAAAGCGCCTCGTCTGTCCCGCTCTTTGCCAGGCGGAAGCCATCCGAGACCGCGTGGGCTTGGTCCGGATAGCTTTTTCACCGTTATTCCGCCAGACACAAAAATCGCTGGGCATTCTCATTCGGCGTCGACGACGCAGCGGAATCCGAGCGTACCCGCGCGATCTTTGCCTGGCGACATCAGCAGCAATTTGCCGTGTTCGGTCAGCTTAACCGAGTTCGGGAAATACCACTGGGCGCCTTGCGGTTGATAATAGCTGCCGCCACGGACGATGCCGGCGCGGGTGTGTTCATCGACATATTCGTCGGTCCACTGCCAGACATTGCCGGTCATGTCCACGACGCCAAATGGACTCGCACCCTGCGGAAACGCGCTCACCTCGGTGGGCGGCCGCATTGTCCGACTCTTCTCCGGCGGTGGAACTGCGGCGGCCGTCCATTCGTTGCCCCAAGGATAGAGGCGGCGGTCGGCGCCTTGGGCGGCGTATTGCCACTCCCATTCGTGCGGCAGGCGTTTCCCCGCCCACTCGGCGTAGGCGTGGGCGTCTTCCAGCGAGACCCAGGTTACGGGCTTGTTGCCCCAGCCTTCGGGGTAGTTCCCGTCCTTCCAATCCTTCAGAAAATTGTAGTCATCGCGCGGACGGTAGCCGGTCGCGCCGAGGAATTCCTTGAACTGGGCATTAGTGACGGGGTAGCGATCCATGAAAAATGATTTCACCGTCAGGCGCTGCTCGTGATGTCGCCGCGGCGAATTTTCCCATGGATACTGCACGTCCACGCCAATGTAGTCGCCGCCTTCAATCTCGATTCCCGAAACGACGAAGTCATACGAAGCGCCAAGAATGCTGACCATTCCTGCCGGCGGTGCCTTGGCCGGCTTGGTGGGCTTGATCGGCACCTGGCGTTGCGGAAGGCACTTCCACTCGGAGGAAAAATCCGCCAGCCGTTTCGCCGCCAGGCTGTTCATGCTCTCAAGCAATGATTGCAGGGCGCGATCGGGAGCAGCTTCCATCACCAGCACGGCGCCATAGCCATGGCTCTCGATTTCGAAGCTTAGGTCGGCAAAAAGGACGCCGTTGTTCGTGGTGAGAACCGGCTGCACCTCTACGCCATGCCAGAGATCGAAGTAACGCGCCGACGGCCGGTGCGGAATGCGGAGCTGCGGGCCCGTAATGTCGTATTCCATCCGGTTCACGATGGTCCATAGCGTCTGTCGATCGCCGGGAAACTCGCTGGCGAAAACGCCTTTCCGCAAAGCAGGAGCATGTGGCTCCCAGCCGCGACTAACCAACAGGTCAGCGCAGGCTCGCTCGATTTTTGCGACGCGGCGCAGCGCCTCGGCGTCGCGGGGTGTCATGCCGTTCCAGAAACCCCAGATGTTCTCCCAGCTCTCGAATCCGATACCGTTGAAGAACGCATGCTGCAGATCGTCCGTGTGGTTGCGCTCATTCCGGTCGCTGATGTGGATCATGTGCCGCGGCTCAAGCCACTTGTACTTGCTGACGGCGGGCACTAAGTGAAAGCGCCAGTAAGCCCAGCTCAGGTTGTTCCACGGCAACTCGGCTTCATCCTGCAGGCCGCATTCTGGTTCGAAGGCCAGAATGTGGCCGGTCTGGTCCGAAGCGATCCGGTATTCCTTGGGGATGCCGGTCATGGTATCGCCGTTCACACCATCCGCGCCGACCTCCTTGAGTATCCGAGAGATGGCGGCCGCCAGCGGCACGCCCTCGTCCCGTGTGCCGACATCCCACGGCATGATGGGGAAAAGCACTTTGACTCCCCTCCGATGAAAGTCCGCCACCATCTGCCGCACGCCCGGAAGGCCGCCAGGAAGGGCGCGGACCATGTCCAACAGATTCCGGTTGTCGATTCCGATGTTGGGATAGACGGCCCAGATCAGGATGCTATCGATGCCGCCGTACCGTTTTTCTAAGTCGTCGACGTAGCGATCCACGGTGTAATTGCCGGCGACCGGATCGAAGAAATACCGGTCCTCGACCATCATCTGCGGCTGGATGAAGCTGCGTTGGGCCCACTTCAATTCAGGGCGGTCATATTCGGCGCCGTCGTAGTTCATCTTGGCTAGCCTTTCATCGCGCCAACGACGCATCTCCGCCCCCCAGCGGGGGGAGTCGGCCGATGTCCGCGGCCCGGCGATGGTTCCCTGCTCAATTTCGAGTGAAGTGGCTTGGCTCCAGGCAGTCGCAGTCACCAGCAGACTCATCAAGGTAGGCAGAACGCGAAAATCGCTGCGCCTCCCTGCTCGTTTTGGCGTTTTCATGGTATGTGCTGCGTTCATCACATGCGGTTTGTGTTCGATTGAGTGAGCCTCCTGCCGTGGTTTCGTGTCGGAAGAGAATGCATCGGCTCAATGCAATCGCATTGACAGGAACGATTCGATTTCCTTCCGGTCCGGTGCGGAAGGTTGCGCCCCGAGACGTGTGACCGAGATCGCGGCGGCCGCGTTGGCAAAGCGCACCGCCTCCAGCAGCGGCTTGTCTTCGCCCAGCGCCGCGGCCAAGGCACCGTTGAAGATATCACCAGCGGCGGTGGTATCCACCGATCTCACCTTGAAGCCCGGCACGAGTTGCTTACCCTCCTTTGTCGCCACGAAGGCGCCGCGCCGGCCGAGGGTGATGATCACGGTCTGCACGCCCTTGGCCATGAACCTGACGGCGGCCTTGGCAGCGTCGGTTACGTTCTTCACCTTGATGCCGGTGAGCACCTCGGTCTCGGTTTCATTCGGCGTGAGGATCGAGATGTGCTTGAATAGTTTGTTCGGCAGCGACCGGGCCGGCGCGGGATTAAGGATCACACGCACGCCGGCCTTGGTCGCAAGCTGGGCGGCGGTCTGCACGGTTTCAAGCGGTATTTCGAGCTGCATGAGGAGAAACCTGGCGCCGACAAAGGCTTTCTTTGCTTTCTTGACGTCAGCTGACGAGAGCCGGCTATTGGCGCCGGGAGCGACGGCGATGCTGTTCTCGCCGTCCTTCCCCACAAAGATCAGTGCCACGCCGGACGGCGCTGCTCGGTCTTTGACAACGTAGCTGACGTCGATGCCGTCCCTGACGAGACTGTCGACCGCCTGGCTGCCGAACATGTCTTGGCCCACGCGCGCGACGAAGGCGACATGGCCCCCAGCACGCGCAGCGCCGACGGCTTGGTTGGCTCCCTTGCCGCCAGCGGCGGTGCTGAATTCGTCGCCCATGATGGTCTCACCAGGCTTGGGGAGGCGCGCCATCTGGACGATCATGTCCGTGTTCGAACTGCCAACGACAACGATGCTGTTCTTGGCCATAGGGCAACTCACGCTGGGGATATGAAGGTATTTCAGGAAGGTCGACTCCCCTGCCCGCTCACCTCGAGCAAGCGACACCGGGAGCCGTATTGTCCGGCGCTACAGTTTCGACGTGATCAGGATGCCGAGGCCGACGAGATAGAAGAAAAACATGGCGGCGAGCAGGCCGTACGTGCCTTTGGCCGCGTCCTTGAATTCCTTCCAGATAAACACGCCCCAAAAGGCGCCGATCATGGTGGCGCCTTGGCCTAGGCCGTAGGAAAGCGCTGCGCCAGCCTTTGTACTGGCAATGATGCTGAACGACATGCCGAGGTTCCAAATGATGCCGCCAAGGATCCCGATGAGATGCAGGCGGGTGTTTCCTTTCGTGAAGTAATCGCCAAACGGCACTGGGACACCGGTGAACGGTTTCATCATCATGATGCTGTTCCAGAGGAAATTGGAGATCAGCAGCCCCGCCGAGCACAACACGACGGCGGTATAGGGAGTGAGCTTGCCCGCCGGCTCCAGCACGATGGCATCGTTGACCGTCTTGATCCCGGCCATCGACTGCGCGACGAAGCTGTAGAACCAGCCCATCAGCAAGCCTGCCGCAATCGAGATAGCGACGCCCTTGACCGGAGCCTTCTGGGCGCCGCTGGCCAGACGCTTGTAGGCCAGTGCATCGAGGATGATCGCCACCACGATAGCAGCCACGCCGGCAGCGAGCATCGGCGCGTTGCCGACCCGCGTGGAAAGGTAGGTGGTAATCACCCCAAGAACGAGCGCCAAGCCGACGCCGATGGGAAAGGCCACCGCGAGGCCCGCGATGTCGATGGCCGCCACGAGCAGGATGTTTGACAGGTTAAAGACGACGCCACCAAGAAAGGCCGAACCGAGCCAGCGGCCGTCAGCTTGCTGGAGATCGGCCAGGAAGCTGCGTCCGCCGCTGCCTGTGCTGCCCATCGTGAACGCCAGGATGAGCGACAACAACAGCACGCCGATGGCGTAGTCCCAGTAAAAGAGCTGGAAGCGCCATTCCTTGCTAGCGAGCTTCTGCGTGTTGGCCCACGACCCCCAGCACAGCATGGTGATGACGCACATCGCGAGGGCGACCGAAGAGGATTCGACAATGATCATGATGGAGTTCCTTTGTCGGTGGAGTTGCTCAGCTGGAGAGTTCTGTCCCGGAAGGCAGACGGCTATCGTCCGGAAGGATCACGGGCTGGTTGTCGGTTGGAGGCACTTGCTGGAAGGGCAAGTTGCGAGGCGCCGCAGGAAGCTCGGACCACCAGCCGTGTTGGCAGGACGACCCGTCGCATCAGCCGATGAGGATCCCGCAACCGTTCCAGCAGCAGTTGCGCGGCGGGCGCCGCGCTCCAAGTGGAGATCGACGTGGCTTTTCAGCTCAACGGTCGCGATCGTCGCCTCGATCCCGGCGGGCACGACCACCTGCCCTCCCCCGTTGCGCGTACAGGTGTCGATGGCTTTCTGGATGGCAGCGGTGTCCGCACCGATGTCATGACCCGTAAGGCCATCGTCCATCACATCATAGATGCTCGGTCGTTGGTTCATGGCAGGAGCGACGGCAGGCAAGAACCTGCCGAGAAGGTGCCAGCAAGAGCAGGACAGCGATCACCTGCTGCCTGGCGCAACGGCCGGCAATCCAGCGGGCGCGCCCCTGCGCGGTTGCGCCAGTCGCGCGACGACAGGTGTTTCATGGGGGTGTTTTCAGACCAGCGCGGCAGAATCTAAACGCGGGCAAACAGCAGAAAAGCCCGCGATGGCTCATACGTTAGAATACCGCGGGAATCGTGCCTTTCCCACAATACAGCAGACACCCTGACGTATCTCTGCATTGCTTGAGCCGTTTCCCGGGCCTGTGTAAGTTTAGCTCGGAGGCATCACCCTGAACTCGCTGGCGCAGCTACACCCCGTCCTATGTTTGGGAACATTTATCCGTGGCGCAGGGAGCATCCGGCTTGATGGCAAAACCGCTTTGAAGAGGCAGGATCCAAAGGGTCTGCGAAACCAAGAATATGACGGCCGACCCACACTTCCCCGATGGATGGTTGTTCCTACCGTCTCTTTCGAGACGGCTTTGCTTTTGGCCCGCATCAGCGACCGGCGCGCGATGACACCACGCGCGAGGATCGTCGAGCGACCGCGGCAACCATCCAGACTGCTGGACGGGTAGTGGCGACGATCAGAAGTAAACCACATTCACATTACTGCCGACAACGTTGCCGATGGTGGCATTTGCAGCGGAGGCGGTGCCGGTACGGCGCCACCGATGCCGGCGCTGCTGCCGGAATACCATATCCGCGCTTGATCAGCGATTCCCGCTCCCTCTGCCGGAAGGCAGACCGGGGCGGCATTCAGCCGTGGCCAAGAACCCGGCCGCTAAGCACCAAACTTCCCTCGCCGGGTAAACGCCAGCATTGCCGCGCCGAACAGTGCGAAGACGGCACCCCAGAGCAAGTTCACGTTCTGGCCGAGCGAGTGCTGGACGTAGATAGCCGGCCCGGAGATGAAGCCGTAGACAATGAGGATGAGGCCGAGGAGGAGGAACAACAGGCCCAGCGGGATGCGAACATCGAGATGCATGGCGAAAAGGGTTTGGCGATTACCAGAAGATGATGTTGAGGGCGAGGGCTCCCGCGAGGACGACTAGGCCGAGGATCGCCGGTCGCGCGTACCACTTGGTACCCGCGTCGCGGATCTTTTCGGTGAGTGAATAGACCAAACCGCGCAGCTGGGCGTCCGTCTTGTTGGGCGTGGTCGCCAGCGAGATTACGATGGTGCCGACGAAGCAGCCGAAGAAGGCAAAGATATACACCCAGAAGTTCTGCGCCATCGAACTGGCGAAGAACCAGCGCGCGCCCAGCCAGCCACCCTTGATGCCCACCGCCTCGCCTGCCGGCAGCGTCAGACCGTGGAAAACCGCGGCTGAGAGCGTGCCGAGCAGCAGGCCGAAGAACGCGCCGTGGCCGGTGGCGCGCCGCCAGAACATGCCGAGTAGAAAGACCCCGAAAAGTGGTGCATTGACGAAGGCGAACACCAGCTGAAGCATGTCCATGATGTTGTTGTACTGCCGGGCCGTGTAGGCGCAGGCCACGCTGATCAGCAGCCCGACCACCGTGGTGATCCGGCCCACCCGGACGAGGTGCGCGTCGCTGGCGCCCTTGTGCAGGTAACTCTGGTACAGGTCGTAGGTGAAAACGGTGTTGAACGCCGTGACGTTGCCTGCCATGCCCGACATAAAGGAAGCCATGAGCGCAGTGAGGCCGATGCCGAGCATGCCGTTGGGAAAGTACTGGGCCAGCATCGCCGGAACCACCATGTTGTAGTTGGGCGTGCCATCGGCGGCCGGCGGCAGATTAAAGCCGGCGCCTTTCTGGAGGAGCGCAACCGCGAGCATGCCGGGCAGAATAACGAGCGCGGGAAATAACATCTTAGGAAAAGCCGCGAGAAGCGGCGTGCGGCGGGCGGCACCCATATCCTTGGCGGCCATCGCCCGCTGAATCACCAGAAAATCGGTGCACCAGTAGCCGAAGGAGCCCACGAAACCGCCCCCCATCACAAGGCCGAACCACTCGATGCCCATCGGGTTCGCTTTGGTGTCACCCATATTGGCCCACAAGTGCGACCAGGCACCAGGCATGCCCTGCGCCGTGGAGTAGCCTTGGAGCTGCGCCATGAGCCCGTTCCACCCTCCGATGTCCTTCAGCCCCAGCAGCACCAGCGGCAGCAGCCCAAGCACGATAAGGAAGAACTGCAGCACCTCGTTGTAGATCGCCGAGGTGAGTCCACCGGTGTAGATATAAATGAGCACGATGAGACTCGAACCCGCGATGCAAAGGCCGTAATCCACCCCGAGGATCGAGTGGAGCAGGAGGGCCAGCGCATGCATCGAGATGCCCGACGAGAACACGGTCATCACGGCAAAAGAGAGCGCGTTGAATGCCCGTGTTTTCTCGTCGTAGCGGAACTTCAGGTATTCGGGCACTGAGTGGGCCTTGGAGCCATAGTAGAACGGCATCATGAAAACCCCGACGAAGACCATGGCCGGGATCGCGCACAGCCAATAGAAGTGGCACGTGGCGATACCGTATTTTGCTCCCGACGCCGCCATGCCAATGACCTCCTGCGCGCCGAGGTTGGCGCCGATGAAGCCCAGCGCGCAGACCCAAGCCGGCAGCGAGCGGCCTGACTCAAAAAAGTCGGCGCTCGTCTTGAGGTGCTTCCGCAGAATCCAACCGATCGCGATGACGAAGGCGAAATAAACGCCCAAGATGAGGTAATCGACTCCAGCCAGCTGCAGGATCACGTCGTGCATGCCACTGCCGCCGGTCGTGGCGAGGAGAGGCACATGGTGTAGGGATTGCATTATGGGAGGGGGTTGGAAAGAGCGCCCAAAGCCGCGTCCAGCGATGGATGGCCTAGAAAGGTATCCGACCTCTACAAGACGGACGGCGCCGATTCATATATTCAGGAAGCTGGACGGTGGCGATCCCGGCGACGATCTAACTGGCGGCGTGATCGGCGTACACAGCGCGTGAAGGTGCGCGGGCGGAGTCAGCGCGGGGATCTCGCAGCCAGCGGCGACCATGAACGGCATGCCGGCGGCGGCGTGGCAACGGGCCACGGCAGCCTTGATCGCCTCGGGTGGACCGTGCATCACACAGGAGACAGGATCAACGTTGCCTGCGAGCACGATCTGCGACCCGAGCACACGGCGCGCATGCGCGAGATCTACCCAGTGGTCGATGTCGACGATGTCGATGCCGAGCGTGGCGATACCTGGGAGCAAGTGCGTAATGTTGCCGCAGATATGCAGCCGCACATGGACGCCCCGCCCGTGCAGTGCAGCGACGAGTTGCTGTTCGAACGGCAGAATGAGCAATTCGTAGGTTCTCGCCGATACCTGGCTGGCAATAGCGTCGCCGATGCCGATGGTGTCGGCCCCAGCGGCGATTTGCGCGCACCCGAAATCGATGGCGGTTTCGACGCAGCGGGTCATTAACGCGCGCGCGTAGTCTGGATCGTCGAGCAGATCCATGAGGAAATTTGAGACGCCCCGCAGGTCGGCGGCCTCGGCCGCGGGGCCCTCCACCCAGCCCATGATTGAGTAGTGATCGCCAGCGCGCGTTCGGAAGGAGTGTAGGGCTTGAATGCGGTCGCGCATGCGCGGCGCCTGGAGCGGATCGGGTCGCGGGAGCTTTGCCAAGTCAGGGTCGTCCTCGAGCGGCGGTTTCAGGCATAGAGGCACGCCGTCGCGTGGGAATTCAATTAGCGCGCCAAAGCCTGCGGTTTCACGATAGGGATCAGATATCGCGCTTAATTGATCGAAGCCGAATTCCTCGGCACAGCGCAGATTGGCCTCGACCAGAACCCGGTAGTCCGACGCAAAGGCGTCGTAGTGGGAGCCGATGTATTCAGCGGCAAACTGCATAAGGATCGGCAGGCGCGGCAGGATATCGGGGCGGTCGCCGCGGAGGACGGTGAGGTAACGTTCACGGGGAGTCATGGAGAAGAAAAAGTGCAGAGGGACGGCGGTGCGCCGGCCGGACATTTGATTCAAGCGGGCAGAGATCTCCGGCCGTGCGGACGGGCACTTCGATGAAGAGTCGGTCGACGTGAGTCGCCGTCCGCGGGCGCTCCTCCTCTGCCCAGCACCTCATACCTTGCCCGGCCGGCCTCTCTTGCGGCAGATCGCGAAGGCGCGACCGCGCGGGCAACGTTTTGCCAGCCCCGCCGGGTCCAGTCAGAGACACGCAATGCAGCCGGGCGCCATGACTGGAGATCCCGCCTTTGGCGAGTGCAGGCTCGATCGGCATCGGTCCTTTCATGATCCTCGCGCTCCATCCTCCATCGGTTGGTGCCTGGGCCGACGTTTCCACGCGTTTTCGATTTCCTCAAGGGAACGGCCTTTGGTTTCCGGGACGTATTTCCAGACGAGCGCCACCAATAACACGCAGCACGCAGCGTAGCCGTAAAACGGGAAAGCGTGGTGAAACTGCCGCACGAACCAAGAGTCGCTCGCATTCATCAACGGAAAAGTCTGCGTCACCGCGTAGTCGGCCAACCAGAGGAAGAATGCGGCCATACCGAGCGCGCGCCCGCGGACCTCGGTCGGGAAAATCTCCGAGAGTATCACCCACGTCACCGGCCCTACTGACAATCCGAAGCAGCTGATATACAATACGATCAGGAAAAGCATCCGACCGCCCGCCGCGGCCGGATCGGCCAAGGATTGCGCCATGACGCCCATGCCGACCAGACTGGCGGCCATGCCGCTGGCACCGACGAACATAAGCGGACGCCGGCCCCATCGGTCCACCGTGGAGATTGCCACCACCGTGAAGAGCATGCAGGTGCCGTTGATGACGATTTGCTGGAGCAGACCCGCATCAACGCCCGTCGAGGCGCTCATGTCCTTGAAGATGGTCGTCCCAAAGTACATGAAGACGTTAATGCCCGTGATCTGCTGCAAGACCGCAAGCGCTGTGCCGACCAGCAACGGTAGCCGGAGCCTAGCCGAACACAATTCCGCCCAAGAGCCCTTTGCTTTGTCGAGCGCAGCCCTGATGCCGGCCAGCTCGGTGTCTGCAAATTGGTCGCCGCCAATTCGACCCATGATGCCGCGAGCCTTCTCATCGCGCTTCATCTCGGCCAGCCAACGCGGGCTTTCCGGGACGAAAAACAACAGCAGACCAAACAGCGCCGAAGGCACAATGCCAGTGGCAAACATCCAGCGCCACCCGATTTCGGTCAGCCAGTGCTGCACCTCGGGCAACGCCGGGCTGCCCTGGGAATGTGCGATGAGGTAATTGATGAAGGCGGTGGCCGCAATGCCACCGGCGATCATGATCTGGTTCCCCGAAATCATCCGTCCGCGGAGATGCGCGGGAACGATTTCCGCGATATACATCGGCGTGGAGATTGAAGCGATGCCGATCCCGACGCCGCCGATTAACCGGAAAAGAATGAAAGTCTGGATGCTATGCGGGAATGTCGTGCCGACCGCTGAGGCAAGAAACATGATCGCGGCCAGATACATAGCCAATTTGCGACCGAACCGGTCGGAAATCGGCCCCACGAGCAGGACGCCAGCCGCGCAGCCGACGAGCACGCAGCCCGAGACCCATCCCTTCATGAAGCTACTCAGCGCGAACTTCGCGGTCAACGGTTCGATGGCGCCCGAGATGATGCCCGTGTCGTAGCCAAACAGAAATCCCCCGAGCATCGTGACGAGGCAGGTGGGAACGAGGAACCAGAGATTGGTGCGAACGGCGGCCGTCGGCGGCTCGCGAGCGGCAACCCGGCTTGCGGAGGTCATGGGCATTGGAGCTGAAGGCTCGATCCTGTCACCTGCGGTCAGCGACAAGACCGACGGCCCACGCCACGGCGTGAGCCGGTGGAATTAGCGACGCACAAGCGCTGGTCGTTCTGCCGCCGTGTCATTGTTCCGTGCCAATACGGCTGCCGGGCCGACTGCGGATCGTTGCGGCAACCCGGCCGAAAACAACGCCGTCCGCAGAAGATTCGTTGGGCGGCGTGGCCCTTGCCTTCAGCGTGGGGGTAAGGGGGGTTGGCTGTCATCAAAAAGGGAGGACCGGCGATGTTCGGTCGCCGGCTCAGCCGCCGGCGTTGAAAGCGTGCACCGCCTCGAGCATCGCCACGACGTTTTTGATCGGCGTCCGTGCTTGGATGTTATGAATCGTGCTGAATACAAAACCGCCATCGCGGCCAAAGATGCGACACCGATCCCCAACCTCGGCCCGCACCTGGTCCGGCGTGCCAAAGGGCAGCGTATGCTGGGTGTCAACGCCGCCCCCCCAGAAGACGAGGTCGTCTCCGTAAGTCTGCTTCAGATACTCGGGAATCATGCCGGCCGCCGAGCACTGGACCGGGTTGATGATGTCGAATCCGGCCTGGATCAGATTCGGCAGGAGCGGATCGATGGCGCCGCAGGAGTGCTTGAAGCATTTCCAGCCCGTATGCCGATGCACCCAGTCGTTCACCTGCCGGTAATACGGCAGGTAGAGTTCGTCGAACACCTGCCGGGAACAGAACTGCGAGGATTGCGTGCCAAAATCCGTGCCGCAGACGTACAACACGTCGACGGTTTCGCCCACAATCGCATGAAAACGCGCCAGGTTCGCCAAGGCGACCTCACATTGCCGCGAGAAGATCTGGTGAACGTAATCGCGCCGCATCACCAGTGACATGTACCACTCGCTGATATCGCGGATCCCTTTGGGTCGCCGCAGAAACGGCGCGGGGACGAGCGCGATGTCGCCGAACGCGGTGCCGCCAAGACACGCGACCACCGCCCGCTGGCAATGGCGCAACGCCGCCGCGCGCGCCTGCCAGTAAGCGATGTCCAGGGCGGTGAGCAGGGTGAACTCCTCGAGGTTGTCAGCCGGATCCAGTGCGTCGTCGTCGATGGGTTCCTGGCGGACGATGGCATCAAAAAAATAACCCGTGGCCGGCATGTGACCACTGGGTGAAATGGTGGTGTCGCCCTCCGGAAACACATAGATCTCGCCATCCGCGTCAGTCCGGGTCTGGAAGCCCGGCGGCACGAGCACGACCTGGCCCCACGGACAGCGCCACTCACGCCATGCGCCCTCGAGTGGGAAGCCGAACATCGTGCAGCGGGCCGGCACGCCAACGCAATCGATGTCCATCGCCTCCAGCAGATCCTCGGCGATTTCACCGAGCATCTGGTAGGGTTCCGCGACGCGAACCGGCCCATCGGGGAGACCGAAATGCTCGCGCAGGGCCGCGACAACACTGACATGAATGCCGGTGACCGCCGTGCTGCCGAAATCCATCGGCACCCGGCCGGCATGGTGACCAAGTGCATGGAGGACTGTTTGCTTTCGGTTCATGCTGACGGGCGTTGACTTTGGCCGAGACGGCGACGATCGGTCTGTTGAGATGCAGACCCGGCAAGGAGGGCGAGCCCGGCGTCGGAATCAACCGGGCCGTGCCGCCATATGGGCGCAACGGGTTTCCCGCCGGCCGAGCCGCGATTCAGCGCGCGACCGTCGTGGATCCGCCGCTCCCTGTGACCGGTGGGGGTCATGCGGCGACCAGACCGACGTGCGGTGGCGGTTTTTGGCGGCATGCGTGGTCTGCGGCAATATTGCCAAGACGACTGAAACGGGCGCCGGCAGAGAGCGCCGCCATCCCCTCCCGCCGGCACGCGGCAGGCGACTAACGCGAGGCCGGAACGCGGAGTCGAATTGGGTTTCCGAGGAGGCGGGTGCGAAAAACTCAGCGGCGCCCGAAGCGCCCATGGTTCAGGCGACCCCCTGAAGCGAGGCACCCTCGCTTCCCGCGCCACGTTCTTTGGCACCGGACGGGGGCGGGTGCCTTTCGTGCTACAGTTAGCCTGAGCGACCATGATTTCTGCCAGGATCGACCGAGCTTCGCATGATAACAACTGCAGTCCGACGCCACTGGAGCCGAGGCGGCGCAGCCCGGGTGGCATCGTCCTGCCATGAGGGGCATTCGACTCGGCACTCAACTGGTGGGGGCATCCGGCCTACATTTGATCCCGGCAGGCTCCTTGGGGGAAGGCCCGGATCACTCATACGTTAGAGGCCGGGCCCGGTCTCCCGGCTTCCGTGTGAGATGTTTCGATCCACCACGCGCCGCGGAAGCGATCGATGGGGACGCTTCGCCTCATCGGCTTTTGTCCGCGGCTTCGCGACCGAGCCGGCCCAGTGCCAGCCGGGCAGCATAGTCGGGTAGTGGCGGCAGCGAGTCACTTGGAATTGGTTCGTACCAGAACGTCGCCACGCTGACATCTTCCTGTTTATTGTAATAGCCAACGGCTTCATTGGCCCCCAGTTGCTGCAGCGTGACCCTGATATCCTTCTTCCAGTATATCGGATCCTTGAGATGCCACCGATAGAGTGAAAAAAGATTGCCCTCCCAGAGGCTTACGCCGCCATAGAGAAAGGCGTTCTTGTGAAACCCCCAAGCCTGCCCGATGTAGTCTTCCGTGCCCGTCCCCACGATCGTGGGGAATTTCTCGTCACCATCGAGATACACTTTGAACTCTCCCTCACCCCACCACTGTCGGTCCACGTTATCGATGCCGAGCACACAACCGACAAACCGGCCCATTCCTCTTCGCTTAGGCAAAATCTCAAAATCCTGGCCCAATGTTGTGGGATTCTCGCGTCGGTACATGACGTGCAAGCGGCCTACGTCCTCCGGCAAACGTTCGTTGATGGTGTAATCGATTTCGTAATAAAACGGTACCCGATGCTGGTCCCCTTCATTAGTCACAGTAAAACGTGCCCGCCTGGTAAACGGCATGGGCAGGAAGATGGACATGCCCGCGCTATCGGTCACCGAGTGAACCGCAGACTGGTACGCCTTGGCGATGCCGTGGGCGCATCCGAAAAAGTTGCCGAGAGGCGCTTCAATACTAGGTGTGATCTGGCCATCCCAGTAGCCGCGCAACACGAACCCCAGCAGGTCTTCTTGTTTGGCCGGCAAGGTCACCCACATCCTCCGTATTACGCCCGGACCCTGGATGTCACAGAGCGTCACGGTCTCGCCGGGTTCAATATTCTTCAAGGCCGCGCCTTTGCGACCGACGCCGATTTTGCTCGCCGCCATCCCCCCTTCCCCTTTCTCGCCCGTAGGGTTTTCAAACGTGATTGAACGAGACTCCATCGGAACATTCACAATGTACGGCTGCGCGATCATATCCTCGGCGTTGTCTACTGCTTTCGTTGAAATCACCGGCATCGTCGCAAGCAGGCCGAGCAGAACAGATGGTATTTTGGTCATAATATCCTTCGTCGTTTGAGTGTCCTCGCTCCGTTGAGCCAAGCCGCCTGTCCCTTGAAGGGTACCGGAGCGTTCGACCACCGGAGGTTTGGCCGGCAATCGCTTCATCCCCTACCGGGGGTACATGCGGGGAAGTGAAATGGTTGACCTTTTGCCAATCCCAAGGAATCGCGGTCCAAGAACCGGTGGGCCATCAGCGAATCACCGCGGCGGGAAAATGCGCAGGATCGGCGGATTCGCCAGTGAGTCCGGCGGCTTCCAGATGCGTGCATCCCGCCGCGTCGAGTGCGTAGCGGTAATAATCGGGACGATGCGGGCCCCAAATGACCCGGCAATCGCGGAAGGTCACATCGTTGACATTGCGCAGAATGAACCCGCTGACCGGGATGGCTGGTAACTCCTCCAAATAGGTCGGCCGGAAATCCTGATGGCCGCCGTCCCACGCGGTGGTTTTATCGATTGCCAGGGTAATGCGGTCGAAATGAATGCCGGAGAGGGCGCCGGGACGGTAGGCGCACACCACGGCGCCGTTTTCGCCGCTGCAAACCAAGTTGGAAAAACGGATATCCCGGACGGTACCACCGGCTAAGCGCCGCGTCCATGGGTAGACCGTGACACAAATCGGTTCGGCCCGACCCCACCAAGCCGAATCGTACAGCCTGGTCTCGATGATCATGTTGGAGAAGGAGATCCGCTCGACCGTACCGCGCATGGCGTTGCGGACCGCCACGCCGCGGTGGGAGTCCTTGATGATGCATGAGTCGAAGACGGCATCGCGGATGATGCCGTCGATATCAGCGCCGACGACGAGCCCGGCCGAATGCGAGGTGATGGTACAGCCGGTGACGATAATGTTCTCGCACGGACGGTTGATGCCCTCGTTGGGTTGTGACGTGTGGAGGGATATCCCGTCGTCACCTGTGACGATGTGGCAGTTTGCGACGCGGACATTGGACGACCAGTCGATATCGATGCCGTCATTGTTGGGCATCTTCGGGTCGTTGAGGATCCGGATCCCGTCGATGAGCACATCGTCGCTGCCAAAGAGCCGGATGGTCCAGAACGCCGCCTCGCGCACTGTGACGTCTCGCATGGTCACGTGGCGGCAGTTCTTGAAGACGATCGTGTAAGGCCGCTCCTGCGGGCATCGGTAGATATGCGGCGTGTCCTCAAGGACATAGGCATGGCCGTTCCCATCGATCACACCGGACCCCGTGATCGCCACGTCCTCGGCGTCCTCGGCGAAGATCATCACCCCAATGCGGGGGACCGGCTCCACTGGATCGAGCTGCACCGGGTAGGGAATGGTGATCGTATAATCCCTGTGCTGTGGGCTGCCCTTCAGCACGGCACCACGCTCGAGATGGAGTTCCACATGACTGCGCAGGCGGACGGAACCCACAGTGATCACCGGACCAGGAGACACGACTACGCGGCCACCGCCGGCAGCGGCGCAGGTGTCGATCGCCCGTTGCACCGCAGCGGTGTCGTTCACCAGATCGGTACCCGTGGCGCCGAACTGGCGAACCTCGAATTGAAGGCGGCTGGTGCCAACGGCAGCCGAGGGCTGCGCGTCGACGAGGGGGATGACGACTGAAACCATGACAATGACCGCACCGTGCAGTCCGCGAGGCAGCATCCGGGAAAGACCCATAATCAGGCGGTACACGAGCGGATGCGTCGGGCGACTTTCATGGCGAAGGACTTGCGGGCAGTGCCGGTTCTCGGACCGGCATAGAAACCTCAGCGTGTCGCACAAGCCCAGGACGAGAAGCCGTCGGTCCATCATGCCAGGATCCAGGAACAAACGTGATCGATATCTCTTCACGCACGCCGCGTTCATTTGTCTGGCGTCGCATGGCAAGTAGTTCCACAGCGCTCTGCCCGATGAGATGGTGATTTGCCTCCACTCCTGCCAAACCTTCGTCAGTCCGCGCCCAATCGAGCGAAGCAAACCCAAGGTCGCCGGGGATGGCATACCCGGCCCGTCGCATTGAGGCCAGAATGTGACTTGAATCGCTGATTACGGCCTCGATTCGGTTCTTGCTAATCCACATTGCCAGATGCCCCGGGAGATTCTGGGGCGCCACCCCGTCGATGTACAGCGGGGCAATCGGCACCGATTCGGTCCGACCGGCCAACTCCACCAGATACCCCGCCCGCGAAAGCTTGGCGAGCCGCACATCTTCGCTGTGAGTAAGCACCATGCCGATGCGGCGGAAGCCCAACGACCACAGCTGCGACAACGCGAGGCGGCTGGCCTGGATGTGGTCCGCGGTAATAATGTCGAGCTGCGGCTGCAGGTGAAACGACTCGACCTTCAGTGCGCAAAGACGCATCCAGCCGAGCGGGAGTTCTCGCGTTTGCAGCGAAAAAGACACGACGATTGCGCAGTCGATGTTGCGCGACTCCAATATGCCATTGAGTCTCGACGGCGAAAGGTTCTGCGGACCAACGAAAAACCGCTCGAGCACAAAACCCATGCGGCCCGCCGTCTCCCTGGCTCCGAAGTACACGTCTCGTCGGGCTGCCGATTCTTCGAACGCCGCGCCCGAGGCAAGATCGCTGATGAACGCGATTGCCGGGGCCGAACGGAGGGGATGGTTCGCCAAGCGGTGGAAGTTGAACGCGTCGAGCGCCGGATCGGGATGATAACCGATCTTTTCGGCAAAGGCCCGGATTCGCTCTCGTGTCTTAACTGGAATCTCGGGATGGTTCCTCAGCGCAAGCGACACGGTGGTCTGATGCACGCCGGCCAGAATCGCCACATCCCTCATGGTGGGCAGCCGGGGTGCATCCGTCTTGGCCACCGTCCGGTCGATATTCAAACGCGATTTCATCGGATGGGAGGCGCGGAGGCACCGTTTTGCCAGCGTCCAGCGATGTACACAGCCGTCGGACATGGGGAAATTCCGCGCTGGCCGGTCTTCAGCGCCAGGCCGAGGACTTCGACCGCCCGTCTTCCGACAGCATGATGATTTTGGATGACTCCGGCCACCCGCCGATCGGGATCGTTGAGGCACAGACAGACGCAGGCAAGTTCGTCGGGTACGCGCAAACCTGCGGCCACAGCCATCGGCAAGATCTCCGACCAGTTGCTGATCACCACCTGTACACCATGCTCCCGCACCCACGATCGCAGTTTCGGGACGGCTTCCTGCACGCGATCTCCATATGCGAAGTGGATGGGTGGGATCCTTTCTACCCGCGGAACACCGGCCTGCTCTATCAGGCAGCCGGCCGCATAGAGGTCGTGCGTCGCCGCCTCGTCGTATCGTCCGACGGCCATGCCGATCCGGCGGTATCCCAGCTGGTGTAACCGTTCGTAGGCGAGCCGCACCGCCTGCATCTGGTCGTTCGCAACGACGGCAACGGCAGGCTCCATGAATCGGCTGTCGATCTTTACGATCGCATAGCGCGACCAGTCCAGCGTGATGATTTCGCCCGGGATGTTGAACGCGCCGACGATGAATCCCTCGCACTCCGCGTCACGAAAACGGGCTTCGAGTGTGCTCGACGACAAGTGCTTTCCGTCTACGAACAGCAGATCACAAGAATATCCCATGATCTCCGCCTGCCTCCGAGCCCCCTCGAAGAAATACCGCATATGCGCAGCGCCGTAGAACGCCGCCGGATCCGGGTGGTTCGTTAGAAAAGCAATCCGCTGTACTTTTCGGGAGAGGTGCACATCGGTCCGCCGGGAGGTCAGCGCCATGAAAACAGGGTCACGTTGATAGCCGAGTTCGTTGGCAATCGCGACGATTCGCGCGCGCGTTGGCGTAGGAATGCCGGAATGCCCCCGCAGCGCAAGCGACACTGTCGTGAAATGAACATTCGCCTGCCGCGCGACATCCTTCAGCGTCACGCGGTGCGAGAGAGCCTTCGGGCTACTGTCGATTTGAGCGACCATGGCTTAGTCAGGATTCATCAGACGTCATCCTCGCAAGATCGTAGCCCGAGCGGCGTATCTTCAGCAGAAACGCGACCCGGACGACCTTGCTTCGCAGGATAGGCGACACCGAGTCGATGCCTAGTGGAGGTATTTGATCCATATTAGAGCTCCTTTCCAGACATTGGGAAAGGCTTCGATTACTCATACGTTAGAATGAGTGACGATGCCAGAATGATCATACCAAGAAACACCGCTTTTTGACCATGAGGTATTTCATCTACTATCCTGAACATAGTGCCAGTCATTAGCTTACATAATGGACCAAAGGCGCCCGCGTCGCCGGCTATGCCGTTGCCCTTGGCCCCGGAGCTGAGAGCTGCCGCCAACGATGTGTCAGGCGTTGCCGATAAGGCCAGACAGGATGACCAGCGCAGAGATTAGCGCCTTTAGTCCCGCAGCAAGAAAGGGCTTGCGCTGGGCCGGCTTAGGTTCCCTTGGCGTCCATGGTGCATAGTACGACGCGATAGACTGTGCACAAATATTTTGGCACCGCCCGGATTCTCACGCCATTGTGCGCCGGCATCATCACGACCATCACAACCGGCATCACCGGCGTCGCGCCTGTCCAGCAGGAATGGTTGATCATAATATCATTTATAGCTAAACAGCTGTGATCGGATGAGTGATGCTGGACACAAGAAAAGTGTAGATGATCAACAGCGAGCAGCCGATCTGGAGTCGGATGGCATGGAACATGGGGTGATGGGTCCGAAATCGGGATGATGCGACAGGAAGCCGCCAAAATTGTGGCCGCTATCGAGAATGGCGGAAGCGTCAGCGCGGGATCGCTTCGAGTGTATCGACGTCGATCGAGTCCCAGCCGTCGACGAGTCCGGCTAGGGTGACCCGGTTCGCGCCGGGTTGGAGCACAACCTCCACATCGAGGTTCTTCCATTCGCCGCCCGTTGGCGGAAACTGCAGTGGAATCTCCTCTGCGTCGCCAACCTTGAGGGAGTAGGGCAGCGTTTTTCCCGTCGCCCCCTGATACCGGAAGCGCAGGGCTGCCTTCCCGCCCCGGGCGGAGACCACGCCGAAGGTCACGCTGGAACCGATGCGACCGAGATTCCGGAGCACGCCGCGGCCGGCGGATCCGCCCTTCAGGTCGGCGAGGTCGGCAACCCCGGTCCGCGCCGCCAGCGCGGCGGGATAAACCGACGGCGGGTGCGCGGTCGGTTGGAACGCAAAGGAGTTCAGCGCGAATCCGGGCGCGTCGACAAAAATCAGAAGGCTCAGTTGTCCCGGGGTGAGGTACACAGCCGGAACGGTAATGTCCTTGAACGTATCGTCGCCGCCGGTGGCGGGCACGTCGATGGCCGCGAGCACCTGGTCGAGAGCCATGAAGCGGATGCGCCCGCCGCCATGCGCGCTGGCGACGCGAACGGTGAGATCGAAGTAGCCGCCATTGCCGCAGTCGATGGTGTAGCGCGCCCATTCGCCCGGCAGCAGACCGAACAGGATGTAACCGCCGCCGGTGTCATTGGTGTCCGCGATGCTGAAATCGTCCGTGCGGTACCGCTTCTTTTCCGGCCGCGGGCGCTCACTGTGGAAGGCCACGCCTTCTCCGCCGTCATCGTAATTGATCGCTTTGATGCGGGCCGGAAGGGCCGCAGGTGGGAAAAAATGCGGGATCGGTTTGCCCTCCGAGCCGGCCGCCTCGGTCCGCGGATCGATCACCTGGGCTTGGAGTTCAGGCGCCATCCGCAGCGGAAGAGCCCGGCCATCAAGCGCGACGTCGATCACGTGCCGCGTGGCGCAGCGGTCATCCAACACCACGGTCAGCGCGCGCGCCTTCGGGTCCCACGCCCATTCGCCCGGTGCCACCTCACCGGGCCCGGTGCGTTGGCGGACCACGAGGTCCCCCAGCCGGACACTCGTCGGCGTCTCCCCGAGATGAAAACGAACGCGGTAGACGGACGGCACGAAGCGCTTGTTTGACTCATCGATGACCAGCCGGACGGCGGCGCTGGTCTCCTCGCTGGTAAAGTGGGTGAGCGTGTAGTCGCCCTGGCGGTAGGCGAAGGTGATGCCATCGTCCCGGTACAGCGTGAAACTCGATGGCCCGTCGGGAAACACCTCGAGGGTCAGCGGATCCCACGGCTTTTCGCTCGTGTTCTTCATGTCCGGTGCGAGCGGGATGATGGCGCCGGCGCGCACCGCGACCGGAATCCGGTTGAGTGGCGCGGCCACCACCCACTCCCGCCCGCCGGCATATTCATAGCCGTAGTCCCAGTCGATCCAGCGGCCCGGGGGAAAATAGACCTTGCGGTTGGTCTGCCCCTCGAAAAGCACCGGCGCGACGAGCAACTCGTCACCAAACATGTACTCGTCGCCGGGCGTGGCGACGGATGGCGGATCATCGGGAAATTCGAGGGCCAGCGGCCGCACCAAGGGCAGACCGCGCCGGCTGGCCTCCCAGGCGTAGGAGTAGATGTACGGCAGGAGGCGGTAGCGCAGCCGCAGGTAATGCCGGCAGCTCAGCTCCACCGCCGGGCCGAATTGATAGGGCTCGGGCGCGCCGCCGGCCTTGTGCGCACGGGTGATCGGACTGAACACCGAGAACTGCATCCAGCGCTCGTAGAGCCGGGCGTGCGCGCCGAACTGGTCGTTCCTGTAATAGCCCGTCAAGAACCCGCCGGTGTCGCAAGTCCACCACGTGAAGCCCGACAGGCCGGAGTTGAGCATCTCTGGCGGATGCGCCCGGAGGGTCGCGTAATCGCTGTAGATGTCGCCCGTCCACACGGCGGCATGGTGGCGCTGCAGCCCGGCCGAGCCGCAGCGTGTGAGGAGGAACGGCCGCTGGTCGGGATGCACCGCGAGCTGCACGTCCTCGAAGCTGCGCGTGCACAGCAGCGAAAACTGGTTGTGGATGTTGGCGGGACGCCCGCCGGAGTAATGGGTCTGCGGCGGTTCCCCCTCCGGCTCCGTCAGGTCGAGCCACCAGCCGGCGATGCCCATCTCGTTGAGGCGGCGGGTCTGGGGCCAGAGCCAGTCGTTGATCTTGGGGCTCGTGAAATCGAGCAGTTCGCCCCCGTAGTAGCCGCACTCGACCGGGTGCCCGTGGCCATCGGTCGCAAACACGCCAGCCGCCCAGCCCGGGGCGAAGGTGGGTGACTCCTTGCGGATCATCGGGCCGGATTGCGACAAGACGATCCGCACGCCGCGCTTCAGATAATCGGCGATCTTGCTGGCCGGAGTGTAGCCGGGACCGAACCAGCGCTTCGCCCAGACGAAATCGTTGGTGCTCTCCGGCCAGTCGGCATCGATCACCATCACGCCGACCGGGAAGCCGCGCGCCGTGAGCTGGTCGTAGGCTTCATCCAGCGCCTTCCAGTCGTAATAGGTGCACTTGCTCTGCCAGTAGCCGAGCGCCCAGAGCGGCGGCAGCGAGGGTCGGCCTGTCAGGCTGGTGTAACGCTCGACCACGTCGGCAAGCTTCGGGCCGTCGAGCACGTAGAGGTCGACCTCGCCCCCCTCCGCTTCGCAGCGCACCTCGTCGGCCTTGGTCTTGGCCAGATCGAAGCGCAAGCGGTGGACGTTGTCATAAAAGACGCCGTACGCGTGGCCCTGCCGGCCGGTGCTGAGCAGCAGCGGAATCGCATATTGGGCCGTCACGTTACCGGAGTTGATCTTCTGGCCCGCCCACAGGTCCCGGATCACGCCCCGTCGATCGAGGCGACCACCGTTCTCATTGTCCTGACCGAGTCCCATCAGCTTTTCGCTGTCTCCCAAGGTGTGGGTGAGCGTCCAAGCCGCGCCGGCATTCGTCATCGTCACCCGCGCATCGGCCAGGAGGGACGTTCCGTCGGCTGTCAGCACATCGAACTGCAGCGTCCGCCGGTCGATGCGCACCGTCAACGCGCCCGTTCTCACCATCACGTTATCACCGTCATCGACCGGGGTCAGCGGGATTCGCGTCGTCGGCGCCGCCGCCATCGCTAGCGAGGGCTCGCGCTCGAACTCGTCCGCCGGCCTCAACCAGACCCGAACGATGTGGGGATCCAGCGCCTCGACGCGCAGCCGGCCTCGGCCCGGGGCCTGCACGGTGACTTGGAGTCCGGGTGATTCGTGGGTGCCGCCCTCAGCGGCGGCGGCCGAGGAACCGACCACCGCCGCGCCGGCCAACGACACGAGACAAGTCAGTTGTCAAACAAGGACGAGGTGTTTCATCAAATGAACGAGACTACCTAAACTCCGGTTGCCTCAAGCACCGCCGACCCGGATCCCGCCTCTGACCATCCATCCCCGCACGGCGAGCGGCTGCGCGTTTGTTGGCCCCGGCCACACGATGGGTGCGATGCCAGATCGGCGGCGCTTGCATCCCCACTTTGCCTGAAAGCATCGATTTTCACCCCTGCGACGACGGAGATTCGCTCAAGCATACGGCGCCAGGAGCAAGCTCCCGGCGCCGTTGGTTGTAGAAGCCCAAAAAACACGCTGTAGCAGCTAACCCCTTAGCAGCCAATCTCTTGTGTAATTAGGGAATTTGTTGATGGGTTAGAACTTAAACGTGTTCGTGATGAACCATGTCGTCAGGTCGGGAATGCGATACGCCGCCGGTGTGCCGTTGGGCTGGGCGGTGATCGGGATCAGCTTCTTGTTTGCAAAGGCATTCCTTATGTTCAGCTGGATGTGCCAGTCCACCTTCGACGTGAGCTTGCGCCCGTAACCAACCCACAGATCGAGATTGCCTTCGCTGGGCCCCTTGTAAGGGCTGGCTAGGTTGAAGGTGTTATCGCCGGTCGTGGGATCCTTCATGAGGGGATAGCCAATGACCACCCCGTCCTGCCAGCGATAGCCGCCGCCAACGCTAAAGCCCTTCAGCTTGCCCTCGGTGAACTTATAGTTGGTGACGATGTTAAAGTGCCACGGACGCAGTTCGGGGACATCAGCACCCTGCTGGAGTAACAGGAGTTTCCAAGCGGACAGGAATTGAGCGTCCCAGACGCTATGGATAGTGTCCGTACTACCAGCCCACCAGTAACGGATATTGCCGGCATCCCCATGGTAGACTGCCGTTCTGGCATTGATCCAACCCGCGAGCGATCCGCCCAAATTGACACGCGTGGCGGAATCGTGCGAAGCATTGAAGGTCAGGTCCCAGTTCTTCGTGATCTGGGCGGTGAGCTCATACTCAGTGCCCTTGGACACGGTGTCGCCCGTTGCGGTGAGACCCTGGGGTTGGACGTAAGTCTGCAACCGGTTCGACCACGCAGCCTGGCTTGTATCGATATGCCATGCATCAAGAAACTTCTGCGGTACCGCATTGGCAAACCATGCGGTGTCGGCGGCCACCTCTATTGCGTGGGCCTGAGCCCCTGTCTGGCCAACCCACGGATTAGAAAAATAATCCCACTGCCAGCTGGGACCACCAGCCGGATCGCCCGCCAAGCCGGCTTGGTTGATCTTGGCGAAGGTGTAGCCCCACTCCTCCGAAAAGCCTAGCAGATACATGGGGAGCACGTTATCGAGCGAGGCATCCTTCACCGTGGTTTTGTACCAGTTCACCTTGAGGCTGAGCCGGTCGTTGAGCGTGGAGATCGCGAAGCCATAATCCTTGGTTTCGCCCGTGGGAGCGCCGAGGGGATCGCCCATGACGTCCACGCGGCCGGCAGCCGGCTGGAAGTTACTCGAATGGTTATAAAAGACGCTGACGTCGGTACCGAGCGGCAACTTATTCTTGAGGAACTTCGGGGTGTGGGCCACCACGCTCCAGCTGGTCGAATTGCCCGAGACGACATTATTGGGGGTGGACGGAAGCGTATACGCCGGACTCAAGACGTTGGCCGAATTGTCGGCATTCTTACTTGCTATGGTGGCGTAGCTCTTCGCGGTGTCCCTGCGGACACCGACCGTCCCGACGATCGTATCATCCCAGAAGAAGCCCTGCCAGACCAAGGCCTTGGACTCAATCTTGTCGCGGCTCTTGGCAGCCGACGAGTAGAGCCGGTTGATATCGCCGGTGTCGGCGTTCAGAACGCTGAAAGGCACCGAGGTCCAACCCACATAGTTGGCCGGATTGAACGCCTGGACCGAACCACCAACCGGTCCATCTGGAATCTGGTTATAGTATGACCTGACCAAGGTATAAGGATCGCCAAAACCCACCGTCGGGGGCGCATTCCAGTGTGAATCGAAAATCCTAACCTGTCCGGAACTCGGAGGAACCTGGAGGGCCGCGACGTTGGAGAGATTTGCGCCCGCAGCCGAGCTGGTACCCGTGAGCGAGGGCCCAATATAGGAGATGGCGCTGATCTGGCGGTAGGAGTCAGTCATGTAGGGGGAGGCCAGATAATTAAGCCCATAAACCGGATCTGCGACCCAGCGGTTCCACGACCGTTGCTCGACGTCCTTCTTATCCGTGCTATAGAGCGCGGTGAACACGTGGCGGCCCAGAGTATCGGTGAGCCACGACTTGGCCATGATGTCAGTGAACATGAATTCGCCAAAGGCGGTCACGCGGAAGTCGTCACGCTTGGTGGCATACGAGTTGTTCCCATAAGGGGAACCAGTATCGACATAGGGACGACCAACATTGGGGTTGGGGCTGCCGTCGATGAGCTTGGCGTTAAGGTCGATCTGGATGTTCCCCGGCCCACCGGATTCCTGGCCATTGTGGTAGCGTTGATGGTCATACACCAACTCGACGCCTAGGCGGTTGTCCAAGAGGGTCTGGGAGAATGCGGCATCAAAGGCCTCAAAGCCTTCCCATTGCGACGCGTTGGGGCCGTCAATCAGTTTGTCCCAGAAGTTGAAAATCGACGGATCCGTGATGTAGGTATTCTTGTATTGTCCCAGATTAGAGTAGGGGAGACCGTAAGTGCCATCGGGATTACGCACGTTGATCGCGTAATTCGAATAGCCGATGATGCCGCCCAGACGGTTAAACTGTATGCCTCCAATGGATTTGACGACCGTGCCGTCCGCGCCGCGACCGAATGGCGTGTCGAGCTCGCCCGTGCGGATCGGCGTATCATAGGCATTGGCGTTTTGGTTGGGGAACGTCATGTAGATACCGCCCAACACGTTCCCATTGCCGTAGTCTCCCAGCCACGGATTGAAAGCCGGATTGACCGTGCCACCGGCCCCAGCCTTTTGATGCTGACCCGAAGTAAGGGGGTTCGCAGAGTCAACAATCCACGACGTAAACGGATCATAGGTTGCTTTGCCAAAACTCCACCACGGCGTGATGTTATCGCCTGGCGGCAGGCTGCGCGGCCGGTCGGCCGTGATGTCGCCCTGCTCGTAATTGACCCTGAATGATCCGTGGGCGGAGCCTTTGTTGAGGAAGCTCGGATCGTAACGCAGGGCGGTGTACAAGCGCTTGTCGAGGTTGAAGGCCGGGTCCTGCCGATATTCGGTGTCATCGCGCAGCCCTTCGATACGGATGGCCAGTTCGTTCTTCAGCAGCACGTGATTGACATCCAATAGGCCGCGCTTGCTCCCGTAACTGCCGAAGCGTGCTTCCACCGTGGTTCCCTCTTTAAATGAGGCGCCGTTCGTGGTCTGATTGATGATGCCCGCGGGGCTGCCCAAACCGAAAAGAATCCCGTTGGGGCCACGTTGCATATCGATACGTTGGACGTTGTAGGCATCCCAAGGGATGTCGGTCAGGAAGTAATCGCGGGTATTGTCGGCGGCAGCCAAGCCTCGCACACGGGTGTTCGTCTGGGGCGACCGCAGGAGGTTCGTCTCATCCAACACTTGTCCGTTGCCAGTGCCGGCGAAGTTGCCGGGGATCCCACCGACCTCGGTGTTGGTCGTGTAGACCAGCAGATCTTGGGTATTCCTTGCGCCGGTATCCTGCAAGAACTGCCCGGTCACGACGGAGATGGCGGAGCCAACGTCCTTCAATTCGGTCTTGATGCGTGTTCCGGCCAGCGTGGCGGTGCCACGGTAGCCGATGTCTTCGGATGCATTCACATAAAAGGGAGACATTTTCACCACGGTTTCTTCGGTGGTCGTCTCCGGATTGGGCGCGGCGGATGCGGGCGCTGCTTGCGCCTGCAGGTGCGCAGCGGCAACGAGCCAAAGTGCGGATACAGCACTGATGACGGTTATCTGTCTGCTTGGGATTTTCATGTCCATTTCAGGTTTGGGGGTGAGGGTAATCGCGACGTAGCATGCGCAGCGGGAATTCTGTTGGCCGCCCCCGAAGGGTAAAGGCGGGGTCCACTCTTTCGTTAGAGTCGTCGGCGCACGTGCCACTGCGGCCGGTGGAGTCGAACACCCCCTGGCTTTTTGTTCCGAAGTTCGAAATGCACTTTCGGGATATTAACGTGCCCCGTTGAGGCTTCGCCCAAGCATGTTGCTCTTCCCTTCGAATTCGCGCAGATGCGCAATTTCGTAGAAGAACCGCTCGACGCCTACGCCGCACCGGCGAACGACCGCTCCGTATTGGCCACGCTCCTGCGCAACCAGTCACGGTTGCTGCCGCTGCGCTTTGACTGCGGCACGGACGATCCGTTGCTCGCCGCCCACCGCGCGTTCGATTCGGCCCTTGCGGCCGCGGCCGTTCCCCATCAATATTAGTAGTTCCCGAGGGCCCACGCCTGGGATTACTGGCAAACGCACGTGGCCGACATGTTGAAGTTTTTCGCCGCGGCCCTCACGAGGATGACGCGACTGCCATTACCCGACACATCCGGATGAACCAGGATCTGCCCACCCTCGCCCCGCCCGGACCGCCCACCGCGGGGGCACACGACCGCTTGATGGCCTCGGCGGAAACCTCGCCGAGCGACCGCGGGTACTACGCTTTGGTGCTGAACGGTCGCCCATGAGTCCTTCCCTCGCGGTCATCGCCTGCGCCGTGCTCGAAGATGAAGTGCGCCACCTCATCGCCGATCTGCCCCACGTGCGCGAGCTGATCATCCTGCCGCAGGGGTTGCACAACGAACCGGCACGCCTCCAGCAAGAGCTACAAGCGGCGGTGGCCCGGGCCGAGGCGTGTCCGGAGGTCGAGGTCATCGTGCTGGTCTACGGGCTGTGCTCCCGCGGCGTGGAGAACCTGCGTCATGCGCGCTGCCCCCTGGTCATCGCGCGCGCGCACGACTGCGTAACGCTGTTCCTCGGCAACAAGGAGCGCTATGCCGCGTACCTGCGCAAGCATCCGGGCACCTATTGGTACACGCCGGGCTGGATCAAAAGCGCCGTTCCGCCCGGCCCGGACCGCACGACCTACCTCCGCCAGGAATACGCCAGGAAGTTCGCCCCGGAGGAGGTGGACTATCTCCTAGAGATGGAGCAGCAAGGGATATCCAATTACGATCGAGCCGCCTACGTGGATCTGGGGGTTGGCGAAACCGAGCGCGGCAAGAACTACACCCGCCATTGCGCCGCCTGCTTGGGCTGGACGTTTGACCAAGTGCCCGGCGACGCCTCGTTGCTGCGCGACCTGCTCGCCAGCCCCTTGGACGAGAGCCGCTTCCTGATCGTGCCGCCGCACCACTTCATCGCCCTGACGGCCGACGACACCATCATCCGCGCGGTCCCGCCGTCGTCTCCGTCGTGACCACCGCCCACATTCGCATCCTCACGCCCGACGGGCGTCACGATCTGACGGTGCCGACCGGCGAGGCGGGGCTGCCGGTCTCCGAATTGCTCGCGCGCCGGGGTTGCCCCTTGAACACGCGCTGCGGTGGACGCGGGCTGTGCGGAGGTTGCGAAGTCGAGTTGTGCGCGGGCTCGCTGCACCGCATCGCCGATGGAGCCCGCGTCGCGGCCAACGCCACGGCGCGCCTCAAGTCGTGCCAGATGCGGCTGGGCGGAGAGCCCATCGAACTGGTGGTGCCGGCGCGCTCGCTGCTGCGCCATGAGCCGGCGGTGGTAGCGGAGTTCCGCCTCAACATCCCGTGGGCTCGCGATCCGTTGGTCCCGGAGGCGCGCTACGGCGCGGCTGTGGACATTGGCACGACCACCGTCGCCCTGCTGCTGTGCGATCTCGCGACGGGCCGCGTGATCGGAGAAGCCTCAGGGTTCAACGCCCAGATCCGTTTTGGGGAAGACGTCCTCACGCGGATCCAGCTGTGCAGCACCGATCCGAAGGCGTTGGGGCAGTTGCAGCGCGCCGTGGCGATCGAGACCATCAATCCGCTGCTCCAGAACGCGTGCCTGCAGGCCGGCGTGGCGCCGCGCGAAATCGGTGGCATGACCGTCGCTGGCAACACCACCATGCTGCACCTGCTCGCGGGCGTGGATCCAACGCCCATGGGCGTCCATCCGTTCCGGCCGGTTTTCCTCGAACACCGCACCTATGCACCGCAGGACCTCGGCCTAGAGTTTGGCGACGGCGCCGCGCAGGTGCACCTGCTGCCCGGGCCCGCGGCCTACGTGGGGGCCGACCTCGCCGCCGGCATGGTCGCCACGGGCCTGCTCTATGATGACGGTCCGGCGCTGCTGGTCGACGTGGGCACCAATGGCGAAATCATCGCGAAGGTCGGCGACCGGCTGATCGGCTGCGCCACCGCCGCCGGGCCCGCCTTCGAGGGTGCCGGCCTGACGAGCGGCACCCGCGCCGTCCACGGCGCGATCGAGCGCGTGCGGCTGCGGACGGATCCCTTTGCGGCGGAACTCGGCCTCATCGGCGCGACCGACCGACCGCTCGGCATCTGCGGCTCGGCCTACGTGGACTTTCTCTGGGAGGCGCGCCGCACGGGCCTCCTGCAGGCGAAGGGACGGTTTGACGACGCCTTTTGCGCGCGTGCGGGCGACGCGGTCCAAGCCGACAAATATGGGCGCAAACTGCGGCTGCATGCCCACGGGATCTCGGGGCCAGTCTGGATCTCCGAACTGGACGTCGCGCGACTCCTGCAGGCCAAGGCCGCCATTGCGGCCGGCATCTCGACGCTGCTGCATCTGCTCGGCACCGCGCCACGCGACGTGAAGCGGCTCTATCTCGCCGGCGGTTTCGGCATGCATCTCTCGTTGGAGCACGCCATCGGCTGCGGTCTGCTCCCGGGCTTTGCGGTCGAACAAATCCAAGTGGTCGGCAACACCTCGCTCGGGGGCGCCTTTCTGGCCTTGCACGACCGCAGCCTGCTCGAGGAGATGGCTGTTGCGTGCCGCACCATGGAGGCGATCGAACTCAACCTGCAGCCCGGATTCGAAGACGCCTACATCGACCAGCTCGTCCTGCCCTGACATGACCGCCCGCACTGCCCATGACGTGTTTCCCGGCCTGCTTGACGCCTCCGGGTTCGACCGGCTGGCCCGGCACCACCGGCAGGCGACGGGTTTCGGGCTCGCGGCGGTCGACGCCGGGGGCCGCTTCCTGCGCGGCGGGCCCGGCGTGGCCGCATGCGCGCGGAGCGAGGCGTGCCGGTTGTTTCGAGCACAGGCGGTGGCGGAGGCGCTGCGGTGGGGCGAGCCCTGCGTGCTTTGTTGCGCCTGCGACCGGGCGTTGTGGGCCGTGCCGGTGGTGAGCAACCAGCGCCTCTGCGGCGGCCTGCTCGTAGCTGGCGTCGCCCTCAAACGGCCCAGCCGCGCCGGCAGCTTGGATCGCCGCATCCTCGGAGCCTGCGAACGGCTGCTGGCGCTGGCCACCGAGCACAATCTCACCAACGCCGCGCTGCTGGGCGAGCGGCGCCAATTGGCCCGGCGCGAGCGCGAGAAGGCCGAGGCGCTCCACACGCTAAAGGACCGGCTGCACGACGACATCCGAAGCATTTATCTGCACGAGGAGCCGGCGTTGCTGGCCGCCATCCGCCGCGGGGAACGCACCGAGGCCCGCCGCATCATCAACCGCGTGCTGACCGCCATTTACGCCGTCGGTCAGGCCCACACCGAGCTGCTCAAGAGCCTGGCGCTCGAGCTCGTCGTCATGATGACACGGGCGGCGGTGCAGGCCGGCGGCGACCCCACGAAGATCCTCGGCCTAAACTACCAGTCGCTCACCGCGCTGGCCGACGTCGCCGACCAAGAGGCCCTGGCGGTCTGGCTGTGCGACATGCTCGAACAGCTCATCGACGCCATCGAAGCCAACACCCGGCGCCCCAACTCGGTGCTGCTCGCGCGCGCGCTGGAGTTCATGGAGACGCACCTGGCCGACGACCTCACGCGCGAGCAGACGGCGCGCGTGGCCGGCCTCTCCCCAAGCCACTTTTCGCACCTGATGCGGGCGAAAACCGGCTGGTCGTTCACAGAGCTGCTCACCCGGCTGCGGGTGGACCGCGCCTGCCAGCTGCTGGTCCGCACCGACGCCCCGTTGGCACAGATCGCCCTCGAGTGCGGCTTTGGCGACCAGAGCTATTTCACGCGGGTCTTCCGCAAACGCACGGGCCGCACGCCTGGCGACTACCGTCACGGCCGCCCGCCGGAAGCACCAAAGTCCCAAACAAAAGCATCGCAGTCCAAGCCAGCCGCCCCGGCTTCTGCTAGGCTGCGACCCGTTCCCTCAACGCCGCCCCCATCATGACAACGCTCGAACAACTTTCCCAAGCCGTCGCCGCCGGCAAAAGCAAGGACGCCAAGGCCCTCACGCAACGGGCGCTCGACGAGGGGGCCCAGCCCGGTGACCTCGTGGACCAGGCGCTGGTGCCGGCGATGGCCGCGGTGGGCGAGAAGTTCAAAAACAACGAGATCTTCGTGCCCGAAATGCTCATTGCGGCCCGGGCAATGAAGGAGGCGATGAATGTACTCGAACCGCGGCTGCTCGCCGCCGGCATCACGCCGAAATACACGGCCTTGATCGGCACGGTGCAGGGCGACCTGCACGACATCGGCAAGAACCTGGTGGCCGTCATGTGGAAGGGGGCCAACCTCCGGGTGATCGATCTTGGTACCAACGTTGTACCCGCGAAATTCGTCGCTGCCATACAGGAGTTCCGTCCTCAGCTTGTCGGTCTTTCCGCTTTGCTGACCACGACCATGCCGGCCATGGGCGAGACGGTGCGCGCCATCCGCGCCAGCGGCTGTCCGCCGGTCAAAATCATGGTGGGCGGGGCGCCGATCAGCCAGCAGTTCGCCGACGAGATCGGCGCCGACGGGTACGCCCCCGACGCGGCCTCGGCCGCGGACAAGGCCAAGACTCTCGCTGGCGTGGTCTGAGGCTAAAGTCGACCCCGTTCCTGTTTCAGCGGGTGCCGCCGCTTCCCGATCGCCACCTCCTCCGTTCATGAAATACCGACGCCTTGCGATCGCGAACTCGGACGACCTGCTTTTCGGCAGCGCGCCCAAGCCCCTTGTGACCCGCCAGGGGCTGCGCCTGGGCGGCGGGCTGGTTTACCCGGAACTTAATTTTACGCTGCCCACGATGGAGGTCACGGCGGCGACGATGCCCACTGTGGTCCGCCACTACCAAGAGATCATCAAGGACGCGCTGCGGCGCGCCACCGAACTGGAAGCTCCCGGCGTGGTGATCGAGTTTGAGACCTTGCCGCCCATGACGGCCAATCCGGCCTTCGGCCTTGAAATTGTGCAGATCCTTCTGGCCGGCATGGAGGAGGCCCGCCGCCAGTACGGTCTGCGGACGGTGCTGCGCATGACTCCCAACGACAATCGGGAGTTTGCCCGTCCGCCGGTCATGCGCTCGGGCGAGCACTGGGAGCGGATGCTGGAGCTCTTCGAAGGGTCGGCCCGCGCTGGCGCGGAATTGCTGAGCATCGAATCGGTGGGCGGCAAGGAGCTGCACGACGAGGCGCTGATGAACTGCGACTTGGGCCAGGTGATCTTCGCGCTGTGCGTGCTCGGCGTGCGCGACATGGAATTCCTATGGAAACAGCTCGCTGTCATCGCGCGCCGCCACGGCGTCATCTGCGCGGGCGACACCGCCTGCGGCTTTGGCAATACCGCGATGGTGCTGGCCGAGCAGAAGATGATTCCCCGGGTCTTCGCCGCCGTCGTGCGCGCCGTCACGGCGGTGCGCACCCTCGTGGCGTACGAACATGGCGCCGTCGGCCCGGGCAAGGATTGCGCCTACGAAAATCCTTACCTCAAGGCCATCACCGGCTATCCCGTGGCCATGGAGGGCAAGACCTCCGCCTGCGCGCACTTCAGCCCCCTCGGCAACATCGCCGCAGCCTACGCCGACACTTGGTCAAACGAATCAGTACAAAATGTCCGCCTCCTCGCTGGCATGGCCCCGACCTGTTACATGGAGCAGCTGATCTACGACTGCCGCCTCATGAATCGAGCTCTAGATGACGGAAAGACCGCCGCTTTGGCTCTGCGCCGCTGGCTGGTCGATTCCGATGCAGGCCTTGATCCACAGGCGTGGGTACTGACACCGGAGAACGTCTTTGAAATCGCCCAAGCGATCGTCGGCGCATCGGATTATTATCAAGCCGGGATCGCGGCCGCCCGATGCGCAGTGACGCTCCTGCGCACCGGCTATTCCGAAGGCCGCCTCAAGATCGCCAAACGCGAGCTCGGATTCCTCGACTCCATGGCGGCCCAACTTGATGAACTCCCATCCGACGAGGCCGTCTTTATCGGTCGGCAGATGTCGCTGGCCGATCCCGCTAAGTATCTTCCCGGGGAGTATGGACTGCGGGTAGCCTGAAAGGGCGGACTAATGCCAGCCGATTCTTCACCCTCAGAACGCGAGACCTTCCCGCAAAGCGCACCGCCGTGCTGCGTGGTGGTCACTGGTCCCTTAGGGACCGGCAAAACGCGCTGGCTGCGGTTGCAGATCATGGATCTTTTGGGATGGCCGCCCGCTAGGCACTGCGCTGTTCTGCTCGCAGAGGAAAGCCGCACGCGCTTGGGACCGCTTGTCCAATACGCTCCGGCCGTAACCGTGCACAGGCTCATGCTGCCATGCGCGTGTTGCTCGACCTTGCGCGATCTTCCAGGCGCGCTACGCGCCTTGACGGTGGCGGTTCACCAAGGCTGGTTCTTCATCGAGGTGTCGGCGCTCGCCGTCGCTGGCCTTTGGGCGGAAATTGACCGCGTTATAGGCAGGCTACGCGAGATCGTCGTCTGCCTCGACCGAGTCTGGATCAGAACTCTACTGGAGCAACATCTATCATTCTTCCACTCAATGCTACTCAAGCTCACCGATCGCGTGGAGGCGAACTCCATTTCTAGAGGCATCCACGGTGTCTTGTTCGATCGCGAAACGTCCGCCGTTCATCCGCAAGCAGCCCCACCCTAAATTGGATTTCTCTCGATCCATCCATGAAAACCACGCCTCTTGCTGTCATCCTTATCCTCCTAGCCGCCCTTTGGCGCATACTGAGCGCCTATGAGCCGACACTTTCCAACGTATCGCCGATTGCGGCGCTGGCATTCTGCGGCGCGGTTTACTTCCACGACTGGCGGTGGTGGCTTATACCTTTCTTCGCTCTCATGCTGTCCGACCTGTGGCTCAACTACTACCATGCGACGCAGTTCGGCTACACGTGGTCGATGGGCGAGATTCTGCTCCGTCTGTTCTGTTTTGTTGCCGTCGTGGGCGTCGGCCGGCTCGTCGCGCGCCGGCGCAACGTGCTCACGCTCTTGGGCGGCGCGCTTGGCAGCTCCCTGAGCTTCTACTTGGGCACTAACACCGTCACCTGGGCCGCTGACCCCTTTTATGCGAAATCGCTGGCGGGCTGGTGCCAGGCCCTGACCGTGGGCCATCCGGAATATCCATGTACCCTCTGGTTCTTCCGCAACACGCTGCTGGGGGATCTGCTTTTCACCGGATTTTTTGTTCTCGTCATAAAACTTGCCGCCATCCCCGCGAATCGCAGGTCGGCTAGTCTGGGCTTGGGCGGAGGGAGCCAATAGGCGCTTCCGAATTTGCCGAACTGTCTTCCTTGAGGTGGTCACCCAGCATGAATAAGAAAATCCTAACGGAACGTATGACGCCGCGCGAAAGAGTAATCCGGACTCTGAAACGCCAACCAACGGATCGCATGCCCATTGATTTCGGTAGCCATATGTCGACAGGGATTTCCGCTTTTGCTTATTGGAATCTGTTGGATTATCTTGGATTATCGATAGACGGTATTTGGGTCCTCGATACAGTGCAGTTCCTTGCGGCGGTCGAAGAAAACGTTCGGGCACGCTTTCATGTGGATTGTATCCCACTCGAGCCGAAATGGTCAGAAATCGCTTTATGGAATCCGAGAGGTAATTATCGGTTTTGGATTCCGGCAGCCATGAAGCCTGTGAGGGATGATCAGGGAGGCTGGGTTGTACGCCAAGGGAATCAGGAAATGCGAATGCCAAGCGATGGTTACTTTTTCGATGGGGCTTGGCTCTCCTATTGGGGCAGCGGGAATGAAGATATCGACATTGCCATCTATGCCCGAGAAGCAGAAAGAATATACAAAGAAACAGCGTATGCCACCAATTTTGTTGGCTATGGTCACGGAGGTGGCTTTGGAGCCTTTTTCGGTGGGGGCAATGTGGATCGTTTGATACAGATGGTGCGAGATCCCAAAGCGGTGGCCCAAGAAAACGAAATTCTATGTCAAGAGTACATTCGGCGAGCAGGCAAGATCCTTGATGCTATGGGGTCATATATTCAACTGCTAACCATCGGCGATGATATGGGTATGCAGAACGGGCCTATGTGTCGACCTACAGTGATTGAACAATGCGTTGCACCCTATATCAAGAAGTTCTGTGATTTCGTTCACCGGAATAGTGACGTTATGATATTTATGCATAATTGTGGTTCAATCATATCGCTGATCCCGATGTTGATTGACTGCGGTGTAGATGTGCTGAATCCCGTACAGATTTCGGCAAAGGAAATGGAACCTGAGAAACTGAAACAACAATTTGGAGACCAAATTGTGTTTTGGGGTGGTGGTTGTGATACCCAAAATGTATTGGGACTCAAAGCTCCAGACGAAGTAGCCAGTCATGTTCGTTCTGTTGTGAACATTTTCAAGGCATGCGGCGGATTTGTTTTTAATCAAGTACACAACATCATGGGCAATGTTCCTCCTGAAAATATCGTTGCGATGTTTGATACCGCCTACGAAGAGAGCTTCTACGACAGTAACGAAAACTGGGAATAGGTAGCATGATGTATCTGTCCGGCTCCTAGGTCTCCAACTGATAAAACACACATAACAAGCGCTTCCAGCGACTCGGTGCCTAGCAAGCTGTCGATAACGTCCGGGATGGGAGCTGTTGCCCAAATCACCCCCTCGATTGAACGGCAGACGGCCTTGCGTGTCTGATCTCGCAACATGATGGGCATCCACGAGGAACAGAAGGAGCTGTTCGATAACCGTCCGGCATCTAAATTCAACACGGGGTGCACGTCCCGCTCGTGCACCTGAGGTAATGATAAAACTGAATGCGTCGAATTTGACCCTGTTGCCGCCTGGGGTGGAGCGACCGACTTACGACCGTACGACTGTGCGTGCAGGCGTGGTCCACGTTGGAGTCGGTGGCTTCCATCGAGCGCATCAGGCAATGTATCTCGATCAACTGCTGAATAGTGGAGGTTCCCGGGATTGGGGCATCTGTGGAGTGGGCGTAATGGATCAGGATCTGGCCATGCGCGATGCGCTACGCTCGCAGGACGGCCTTTATACTCTGCTGCTGAAGCATCCTGATGGGCACTGCACCGCTCGAGTGATTGGCTCAATCATCCGATACCTTTATGGGCCCGACGATCCAATCGCCGTGATCAACAAGATCGCGTCTCCCGATACGTGCATCGTCTCGCTGACGATCACCGAAGGCGGATACAATTTCCGACCGGATTCCCAAGAATTCAACTTTGACGATTCAGCGATCAAAAGCGATCTCCAGCCGAGGGCGTCGCCGAAGACCGTTTTTGGCCTTTTGGCGGAGGCGCTGCGGCTGCGCCGGGACCGTGGCGGCGGACCGTTGACCGTGCTCTCCTGCGATAACATTGCAGGCAATGGCGACGTTGCTCGGCAAATGTTGCTGGCATTTGCTGAGCGTAAGGATCCCGAGATAAAGACATGGATCGAACGTCACGTGGCATTTCCCAATTCCATGGTGGACCGAATAACACCAGTCACAACCGAGGCGGACCGTGAGGTGGTCAGAACCCGATTCGGCATCGACGATCTCTGGCCTGTCGTGTGCGAGCCGTATGTCCAATGGGTGGTGGAAGACCGATTCATGGCCGGAAGGCCAGATCTTGAAGCCGTGGGGGTGCAGCTGGTCGCGGATGTCGCACCCTTCGAGATGATGAAGCTCCGGCTGCTGAACGCCGGGCACCAAGCTTTGGCTTACTTTGGCTACCTGAGCGGTTACCGTTTCATCCACGAGACGATGAAGGATCCGGCCTTCGTCGATTTCCTAACGGGCTTCATGGACGAAGAAGCAACGCCTACGCTCGCGCCCGTGCCTGGAATCGACCTAGATCATTACAAATGCACCCTTCGCGATCGATTCGGCAATCCGGAGATTCGGGATGCACTGGTGAGGATCTGCGCTTACACCTCGGATCGCATCCCCAAGTGGATCTTGCCCATCATTTGGGAGCAACTACGGGCTGGCGGTCCGATCAAGCGCTGTGCGGCCATTGTGGCCAGCTGGGCGCGTTATGCCGAGGGCGTCGATGACCGGGGCGAGCCAATCGCCGTCGTCGATCACCGACAGCGTGAGCTCATGTCGTTCGCTGCTAATAACCGCGGCTCGCCGGATGCCTTCATCAACAATCGCGCTATTTTTGGGGACCTGGCTGATCAGCAACGCTTTGCGGTCGCGTATCGCGAGGCTCTGGGTCTGCTTCACACACGTGGAGCGCAGGAAACCGTCGAGCACTATCGATAGCAACGAGAGAGCGGCTATCAGGTCATGAATCTCTGGGGAATCGACTTGGGCGGAACGAAGATCGAAGGAGCCATTATCGACCCGGCTCGGCCCAGCCGCGCGGTGTGGCGGCTGCGGGCTAAATCTCGAACCCGGCGAAACAGCGTGGCCACAAACCCGACACTATATCCGGCGATCGCTTCACGCTTCTTCGCGGCCAACGTAGCCCGGGTATTGGGATCGTGCAAGCGACGCAGCGGCTCTTCTTTCCGTTCATTGGCAGAAGCCGCTGGCGACGGCGGTGCGTATCAGGGGCCCAGCCACCGAGCCCAAGCATGCTGACATAAGGAGCCACCTCGATTCCGTCGGGGCCACGTTTGAGCCTAGACCATGCCGGCAACGACGCACCAATAAACGGTGGCACCCAATCCATGAAGATCAGCAGAATCCCGGTTCTCTATACCCGATCGCGTTATCGATTCCGACCCGACCCTGTTTCCCGCCGTCGTCCCGGTTGGCCTCCCCTGCAGAACTACTTTCGGCTCGTCGCGAAGATGTGGTCGACCAGATCGTTTAGCGGTACCGTCGCCAGACCGATGGCTGTGTCGCAGCACCCATAGTATATCCACAGCAGCCCGTCCTTGATCACGTTGCCCGTCGGGAAAATGACGTTGGGGATAAAAGCGCCGAACTTCTCGTAGTATGTTTCGGGTTCCATGATGAAGGTCGGCGCCCGGGCAATCACCCGCCGGGGATCCTTGAGGTCCAGCATCATTGCCCCCACCCGGTAGACCACCCGGCGCGTCGCCGGGTTGGTGTTCTCAACCCCGTGGTACAGCACGAGCCAGCCGCGGTCGGTCCGCACGGGCGGCGTTGACCCGCCAATCCGGTTGTCCTCCCACTTGAATTCCGGCCGGATCACGATCTCCGGCTCGGTCCACGTCCTCAAATCCGTCGAGAACGAGATCCGGATCGATGGGTGTTCCTCGCCGTGCCCGGTGTTAGTGTCGACAAACCCAATCGGGCGTCTCAGGAGGGCGAAGCGGCCTCCAATCTTCTCGGGGAACAGGATCACATCCCGGTCGTCGATGTCACCGGGTGTCGCCCACCCAAAGAATTCCCACTGGAGGCGATCCTTCGAGATGGCGATCCCCGACCGCGTCTGGTTCTTGTCCTTTGCTGGGTCAAACCCCGGGAACGCGCTCTGGCTCGCCTCCGGCACGCCCAAACCGGTCGGATAAATATTCCACGCGAACCGGCGGAAGGCAAACGTCATGTAATACGTGTCCGCGATCCTGACGACCCGCGGATCCTGGACGCTGCCGTACTTGAAGCCTACCATCTCGGGACTCAGGATAGGCTTGTCCGACAAATGCCGGAAATGAACCCCGTCCTCGCTCGCCAACAACCCCACATAGCAATGGTGTGGTCGCAGCGAACCGGCGGTACGTTCATACAGGTAGAACCGCCCGTCATCGTGGATCACGGCGGGATTGTACACATTGCTCATCCGCCAGTCCCATTTGCCGGGACACACGATAGGGTTTTCCGGACAACGCGTGATCTTCAAGACCATGAGATTAACGCCCTCTTCGCTGGAGCTATGGAGTCTGGCCGGCTTCGACGCGACACACCGACTGATCCTGCTGTTCCATCGAAATGTCAACGGCGGTACCTGATTTAAGGCGCACCCAACATCCCCCAGAATGTACACTTATTTAATTCGTCCCGAGGCGCCAAAGGCGTCAAATGTATGCACCTATTTTGGGCAGGTGTTTCGATGATACCCCGACGAAACATCAATGACTTGCGTATCTTCTGTACCCCTATTTAATTCGATCCCACAACGTTCGCCGGGGGACGCTGGGGGACCGATTGCCCCGGAGGGGCCGTTCAGAAAGGACTCACCGCGATGCCGGGTGATAATGGCGCGCGGTCATCATCGGCCATCTCTCGGATGCAGCGCCCTGTGACTTACCCAGCCATGAGCCCGCCTGCCGACACGACGGTTACGTCCCGGATCCAAGACCGCACGAAAACAATCGCGGCGGCCGGCGCAATCGCCGCCGCGGCGCTGGCGGCGTATCACCGCACCTTCCGCGTGCCGTTCCTGTTCGATGACGGGCCGGCAATCCTGGAGAATTCCGGCATCCGGCGTCTATGGCCGCTGTGGAGCGCCATCTGGCCGCAGTCAAAAGCCAGCGCGGTCGCCGGTCGGCCGGTCGCCAACCTCAGCGTGGCCCTCAACTACGCGCTGAGCGAAACCAATGTCTGGAGCTATCACGCCCTGAACCTGCTCATCCACGTTCTCGGCGGCCTGACGCTGTACGGCGTCGTGCGCCGCACCCTGCTGCAGCCGGTCCTGCAGGGGCGTTTCGGCCGCGACGCGCGGCCACTGGCGCTGGCGATCGCGTTACTCTGGACGCTGCATCCCCTGCAAACCGAGGCGGTGACGTACATCATTCAGCGGGTCGAGTCCCTGATGGGACTGTTCTACCTGCTGACCCTTTATGGCTTCATCCGCTCGGTGGCGTCGCCGCGGCCGTGGCGCTGGCAGGTAGGCACCGTGGCGGCCTGTCTGCTGGGCATGGCCACCAAGGAAGTCATGGTGACGGCACCGATGCTGGTACTGCTTTACGACCGGACCTTTGTGGCGGGGACTTTCCGTGAAGCCTGGCAACGCCGGGGGCGACTGCATCTGAGCCTGGCGGCCACATGGCTGCTCTTGTTGGGGCTGGTGGCCAGCACCGGTTGGAATCGCGGCGGCGCCTCCGGCTTCAATGTGGGGGTGGCGCCCCCGGCGTACTGGCTGACCCAGTTCGAGGCCGTCGCCCGTTATCTGTGGCTCGCCGCGTGGCCGCATCCGCAAGTCTTCGACTACGGCACGTTCTGGGTGCACGGCGCCGGCCAGGTAGTGGGCTATGCGTTGGTCGTCGTCCCGCTGGCGGCGGCCGCGGTATGGGCGCTTTGGCGCGCGCCGGCTGCGGGCTTTCTGGGCGCGTGGTTCTTCGGCATCCTGGCCGTCACCAGCGTGGTCCCCGGTACGATCCAGATGATCGTCGAGCACCGGATGTACCTGCCGGTGGCAGCCGTGATCGCGCCCGCCGTGCTGGGCCTGCACGCCGCGATCGGACGGCGATGCTGGGTGGTGCTCGCCGCGCTGGCGCTCGGCCTGGGCCTGCTCACTGCGCGGCGCAACGAGTACTACCGGAGCGAAATGGCCATCTGGAGCGACACGGTGGCGAAACGGCCGGACAGCCCGCAGGCACGGAACGGCCTGGCCTTCGCGCTGGATCACGCCGGGCGGATCCCGGAGGCCGTCCAACAATTCGAGGCGGCGCTGCGCCTGGCGCCGCGCGACGCCGAGTTGCACGACAATCTGGGCGTCACGCTGGGCCACGCCGGCCGGACCGCCGAGGCGATCGAACAGTTTGAAGCCGCATTGCGCCTCCGGCCGGATTTTCCCGTGGCGCACAGCAACTTGGGCAACGCGCTGCTGCAATCCGGGAGAGTCGCCGAAGCCATCCGCCAGTACGAGCAGGCGCTGCGCCTCCGGCCGGATTATGCCGAGGCTGAATACAACCTCGGCGGGGTGTTGGATCAGTCGGGGCAGATCGCCGACGCCCTCCGGCACTACGAGGCCGCGGTGCGCCTCAAGCCGGATTTCGCCCCAGCCCACTATAATCTTGGCGATCTGCTGGCCCGGCTCGGCCGCACCGCGGAGGCGATCGAACAGTACGAGGATGTCCTGCGGCTCCAGCCGGATCTGGCCCAGGCGCACGACAACCTCGGTGTGCTCCTGTGCCGGAGCGGACGGACGACGGAAGGCCTGGCCCACCTCAACGAAGCCCTGCGCCTCCACCCGGATTACGTTCGGGCGCACTTCAACCTCGGGGTGGCCCTGATGAACGCCGGACGCACGCCGGAAGCGATCGAGCAGTACGTCGAGGCCTTGCGGCGGCAGCCGGATCTGGTGGAAGCGCACACGAACCTCGCGATGATCCTCGCGCAGAGCGGACGGCTCCCCGACGCCATCGCGGAGTTGCATGCGGCGCTGCGGCTCAGCCCGGAATCCGTCGAAGCGCATTTCAATCTCGGCAGCGCCCTGCTGCAGTCCGGGCGAACCGAGGAGGCCATCGTTCAATATGAGGAGGTCTTACGTCTGCGTCCGGACGACGCCGCGACACGGCAAATTCTGGACAGAATCCGGGCCGGACGGCCGATGCGTGATCCGCCTCCCTGAATCTCCGCGCCGCGAACCCGGCAGAGCCGACGTTTGCGGCCGGCCTCAGGCCTCCGATGCGGTCAGGGTAATCCGCCCCGGTTTCGCGACGCGGGCCCAGTCCGCCGCCGACATGATGATGGAATCGGTGAGGCTGCCCGCGTTGAAGGCCACGTGCGGATAGACGGAGCCGATCGCGACGTCGGCGATCAGCTCGAACGGCAGAATTGGTTCGCCAAAGGGGGGCACCGACCCCGGCACCAGACCGGTCAGCGCCAGAAGCTCCTCCTTCGAAGCAAAGCGCAGCCGGTCGACCCCGAGCTGCCTTTTCACGAGCGCGGAATCCAGCTTGCGATCGGCGGGCAGCACGAAGAGCCGGAACTTTTCGCCGGTCTTCAGCAGCAGCGCCTTCGCCCCGCACCCGATCGGCTCGCCGCGGGCGCGCGCCGCGTCGGCCGAAGTCGGCGTGGGCTCGTGGTGAACCTGCCGGAAACTCACGCCGGCCGCCACCAGATGCCGCACGAGGCGTTCGTGCACCGAAATATCGCTGCTCATGACAACTCGATCAGGGAGGGCGCCGGCAGCTTTACTCCGGCGAGCGGCCGAACCGATCCCGAAATGCCTTCTCCAATGCCTCCCGGTCCTCCAGCGGGATCCGGGGCTGCTGCCGGATGTGGCGCAGCCACTCCCCCGCGCCGGCCTCGTCGCCGGTGCGGATGGCAAAAAATGCGAGCGTGGTCAGCGCCCCCGGATTCTCCGGCTCGATCTGGAGCGACTTGCGAAGCTCCGCCACGCCTTCATCGATCCGGTTGAGATGGAAATACGCACCCGCCAGATTGACATAACCGTCCGCCTCCTGGGGCCGCAGACGGATCGTTTCCTGAAACTCCTTGATCGCCTCGGGATAGAGGCCGGCCGCGTTCAACCGCAGTCCCCGCTCCAGATGGAGGCCCGGGGAGTTGGGGCAGTTGGCGAGCCCGGCGGCGAGGGCGCGCTGCGAAGCCTCCTGGTCGCCCAGCTTCACCAGCAGAACGGTCAACTGGGCCCAGCCGTCGGCAAAGTCCGGGGCCAGCGCCGTGCATCGCTCGAAGTAGCGGCGGGCATTGGCGAGGTCGCTCAGCCGCAGGTAAAAGCCCGCCATCTGGAACTGGAACACCGCCTTGTCGGGAGCGAGGGTGAGCGCACGCTCCAGGATGCGGATGGCTGTGCGCGTGTCGCCGGCGTGATCGACCGTCCCGGCCGCGGCCGAAATCCGGTACGTGTCGTAGCAATCGTAATTCAGCTCGTCGATCCACGGATCCGGCACGTCGTAAAACGCCCCGGACGTGCCGCGCGCCCGGATGGCCTCGGCGCGAGCGGCCTCGCCGAGGTGTTCGTAGACCGTGGGCAGCAGATCGTAACCGATGCCGTAGTTCGATTGCTGCACCACCACCTCCAGCCGCTCGCGCGCCGCGTCCCAGCGGCCCGCGTCGATATCGATCCGCGCCAGACCGAGGAGCGCATACGGGTTGCGGGGTTCGCGTTCGAGCACCGCGGCATAGACCTTGGCCGCCTCGGCGTTCTGGTTCGTCTTCAGCAGCGTGTCACCCAGCCGGAGGCGCGCCGGCACGTAATCGGGCGCCAGCTTCACGGTCCGGCGCCACAGCGGCAGTGCGTCGTCCAACTGTCCGTAACCCGCGATGATGATGGCCAGCCGGTACGGCCAGTGGGGATCGGCCGCGTCCACTTGCAGCAGGCCTTGATAACACTGGCTCGCTTCCGGAAAGAATCCGTTGGCGTGATAAAGCCGGCCCAGTTCGCCCAGGGCCGCGACCCGGTCGGGCCCGGCCTGCGCACGTCGTTCGCACGCCCCCACCCGCTGGGCCATCTCGGCCGGCAGCGCGCTTAGGTCCGGACGGTGGGGAATGCCCGCCGCGGCGATCGCGTGCTGCTCGGCGACGCGCCACCAGAGGTAACCGGCCGCAGCCAGTCCGCCCAGCACGACGACGGCGATGGCCCAGATTGCGCGTCGCTGGTTCATGGTGAGGGCGGACGGCGCCAGACCGAGATGCGGGCCATCCGCACGTAAGGCGGATAAACGTAGAATCCGCCGGTGATCAGCACCGGGCGGCCGTTGCCGTCGAGATCGGCGGCATCGAGGGTGATGAGATCCTTGGGCGTGTAGGCCAGGATATGCGGGGTGAAGTTCATGTGGCCGTCGTTGCGGAACCACATCAGCGAAACGACCTTGGGGTTGCTTTTGTCCCAGTCGGCATAGGCGCTGACGGCCACGACGTCCATGTTGCCGTCGCCGTCGAGGTCCACGCCCACCGGGCTGTAGGCGCCGGGCAGGTCGCCGATGCGGTGATACTTGAAGTTGCCGCCGCCGAGGTTCTCGAGCCATTGCACGCCGTGCCACGGGCGCGGACCCGGCACGACGGCGGGTCCAAAGCCGTCGCCGTTCGTGTAGATTATGTCCGGGCGACCGTCATGGTTGAGATCGGCCAGGCTGATGCCGCTGCTGCCGTAGTCCTCGTTGGTCGAACCCCAGAGGAGTTTGGTGGTGAAGTTCCCTTTGCCGTCGTTCTGGAACAGATAGATCTCCTCCCACTGCTGCGAGACGACCCCCGCGATGTCGAGGGCGCCATGGCCGCACAAGTCGGCCACGCAGACGTTGATCGTGCCGGAGAGATCGAGCAGGTGGTGGCTCTTGAACTGCCAGTTGCCGAGGTTCTCCATCCACTGGATTTCCCCCTGATCGTAGCCGAACTGCCCCACGGCGAGATCCATTTTGCCGTCGCCGTTGAAATCGCCCGCGCGCACGTCGGTCACCCGCGCGATGTTTTCCGCGATGACGTGCTTCGTGAAGTGCTGGTGACCGTCGTTCTCGAGGATGATAATGGAGCCGATCTTGTCGTTGTTGGGAAACACGACGCCCATGCACGAGACGATGAGGTCGAGATGGCCGGAGCCGGTCATGTCGGCCGCCTCGACATGGACGATGCCGGGAAGGTCGGAGGCGATCACCTGCTCCTCGAATTTGCCCGGCGCGGTCTGGCGCAGCCAGAGCAACTGGTTGTCCTTCGCCTCGCACGCCAGGATGTCCATGCGCCCGTCGCCATCCAGATCGACCGCCCGCACGTGCGCGATCCACGGGTGGTCGGTGATCGGGTTGCCGACGTCCTGGCGCTGCAGGAACGACAGATCCTCGACCGGGGCCGGCCGGACCGGCACTATTTTTGCCGCCGGGACCGAACGCTGGCACGCGGCCGCCGCCAACACGAGCATCGCCAGCAGCAGCCTCCGCTTCAGCGAACAAACGAGGTTTGAGGCGGGGAACGTTCGGGAAGTTTCGCGCATTTTGACGGGTTGGCTGGGGACCGGTTAACGCCAAGCCCGAACTCAGTCGGAGAAATGTCCGGTGACATCGTTGCTCCGGCGGTCACGGGCAGCCGCGCAACCGCATCGATCAAGCCACCGGCCGGAGAAATCGTCAAGACCGGTGAGATCTTGGGAGTGGGTCAGTTTGCCTGGATTGAGCGGTAACTGTAGGTCGGGGTTTATCACCGACAGAGTGATGTCGATGCACATCGGTGTCGGGCATGAAGCCCGACCTACATAAACTGACCCACAACCGCGCAAGCGGCGCGCTGCGATGGTTCCGCGCCGGAAGGAGCGCGGTTTACTGCGGAGTCCGGGCGAGGAGCTGCTCAAAATCCTTGATCGATTTCGCATCGCCGGCCTGCCGGGCGACGGCCAGTCCGCGCTCAACCAGTTGCCGGGCTGGTATCCCGGGACCATACTCGACCAACGCGTGGATGCAGCAGCCGGCTTGGTCCAATTGTCCGGCATCGAGCGCCTTTTGGGCCAGCGCGGTCAGCGCATCGGCGTTGCGCGGACGGAGTTCCAAGGCGCGTCCCAAGCTCGCCCGGGCCTCGCTTCCCCGCCCCAGCGCGAGCAGGCAGAGGCCGAGGTTCCAATGCGCCTCGGGAAAACCGGGGTCGAGGCGCACGGCCTCGCGATAAGCCGCGGCGGCCTCCTCGCGGCGGCCGTTTTCCGCCAAGACGGCGCCCAGATCATAGCGCAGCACCGGCTGCGCGGGCAGGGCGACGATGCCACGCTGCAGAACCTCGATGGCTTGGGGAACATGCCCCTGCTTGCGCAGCACCTGGGCAAGGGTGGAATAAAGCGCCGCGGTTGAGGGCGCCTTCGCCAGCCCGGTTTCAAGGGCGGCGGCGGCGTCATCGAGCCGGTTGAGCTGCAGATCGACGCTGCCCAGCGCGTCATAGGCCAATCCGTCGTTCGGCGCCAGACGCACGGCTTTTTCATAAAACGGCAGCGCTGCCTCCAGTTGCCGGGTTGGCAGGCCGGTTCCGCCCGATTTGTCGAAGCGGTAGGGGTCGAAGCTCCAGGCGTACATTTTGTAGAGCCACGGGTCGTCCGCTTCGCGCCACTCGCCGGTGCCGCCGCTGAGACGGCGCTCCTCGTCGGACCGTACCGCATCGCCCATGTTCGCGTAGATTTCGGAGAGCAGGTTGTGGGCGGAGGGAAAATCCGGGTGATCGTGGACGATGGCCTCCAGATACTTGAGGGCACCGGTTCGGTCACCGCGTTGCAGGGCGATGCGCGCCAAGCCGAGCCGCCCATGGGGATCGTTCGGCACGAGCGTGAGGCGCCACTCGTAGTGGGCGCGGGCCTCGTCGGGAAAACCCAGTTTCAGGAGCAAATCGGCGAGCCTGATCCGGGTGGTCGGATACTGGGGGGCCAGCTGCAGCGTTTTCTCCAAAAAGGCCCTCTGCCCCTCCATGTCGCCGAGCTTTTCGCAGACATCGGCGAGGAAATAGGTCCATTGGGCGTTCTTCGGCTCCAAGGCCTGCAGGCCGCGTTCCGCCTGCTCCGCTTCGCGGTAGCAGCCGTTGGCATGATAGAGAAAGGCAAGCTCACCCAGGGCCGCGACCGGCTGCTCCAGCCGGTTCGCCGCGGCCGTCGCGGCCCGCACCCGGGACGCGTACTCCCGCGGCCAGGCTGCGAGCTCCGGGACGGGCGGCACGGCCGCGCTCACGATGGACGCCATCTGGTGTTCGCGCCATTGATACCAGGCGTACCAGGCACCCGCGGCAAGACATGCGCCGAGCGCCCCGAGGGAGACGAGATGGATTTTGCGCATGGGATAAATCTCCGGATCAACCGGACTCAGGCCCGCTCGCGCGCCGCTGGGCGGGCGCCGCCAACGGCCATCGGGGGCCGCTCATCTTGGTTTTCATGACAACGCCTGGCTCAGGACAACCATGCTGCGGGCAGGCAGGAGTGGTCAAGGAGGATAGGTTCTTGCGCAGTGGTGCCTGCGCAAATGGCTCAAAGGCCCGGCCAGTGATTACCTCGATGGACGGCCCGACATCGATCCCCTGCAGCAATGGCCGCCTTGCGAAAAGAAAGGGCGCCGGCTTGCACCGGCGCCCTCGTGAGAGTCTCCGCTCACTCGCCGCCCCCTAAACCATCGGAGCGGCGGAAGGACGGGTCAGAACGTGAACGTATTGGTGAGTTCCCAAGTCTGGCCATCTTCAATGCGGAACTGCGCCGGGCCGCCGTCAGGTTCGACGCTGACCGGCGTCAGGTGCGGTTTCGAGAGGACGTTGCGCAGGTTGAGCTGGATGCGCCAATCGACCTTGGAGGAGATCTTCCGGCCGTAGCCGGCCCAGAGGTCGACCCAATACTCGCTCTTGCCCCAGAAGGGCTTGTTCACGTCCAGATTGTCCCCGGTCGAATTGATCGCATAACCGAGGATCTTGCCCTGCTCCCAGCGGTAGGCCATTCCCACGTTCGCTCCCTTGGCGATGCCGCGGTCGAACGAATAGCTGGTGATGAGGTTGAACCGCCACGGCGACATCTCCGGAACCATTCGGCCCGCGGCTGCCTTCTGGAACACGTAGGGGGCCCAGATGTTATTGTTGTAGTAAGTATGCAGGGTATTGTCGCCGCCCCACCACAAGCGGAGGTCGCCAGCCGCTGACGTGAATTTGTTATGCTGCGCTTCGATGAAGCTAACGAGCGAAGCGCCCAGCGAAACCTCATCCGCTTTCTGCTTGGAGGCGTTGGCGGTGATGTTCCAGTTCTTGGTCGGCTGGGCATAGAGTTCAAACTCGACGCCCTTGGACTCGTTATCGACCGTACCGGTCGGGTAGGAGCCGTTGATGCGCCCCTTGCCCGCCGCCTGGACGGCCCCGACCCCGCTGGACGGCTGCCAAGAGCCGTGGCCGATGGCGTGGGCATAGTCCCCGGCCTTGACTTGGGCTACGTTGATGTCGAAGCCGTAGGCGTTATACCAGGACTGCGGCTGCATCTGGGAGAACCACGACGCGATCGCGGCCTTCTCCTTGATGGTCGAAGGATTGGTCAGGAACGCCGTCGAATTCGGATTGAGGAGGTCTCCACCCGGCCAACCGGCGTCAATGTTCGCAAAGTCCCAGTACCAATCCCAGCCCGCGAAATTCGGGGCTCCGGCCATGCCGGCCACATCCATCAAGGCGCTGGCGTCGCCCCACGCCTCGAGGAGGTAGAGGTAGTAGGTGTTGGAGCCCAGCGTCGAGACCTCGGTGGTGACGCTGGAGAGGTTGGCATCGTACACCTTGGTGTCATACACCGTCGCCTTCAGCTGGATCTTGTCGTTGAGCGTGCTGATCACGATGCCGTAATCCCGGGTCGTACCCTTGGAGTTGGGGAGGGTTCCGCCATCAAATCCATAACGGTTTTGCACCCGCATGTTCTTGCCGTAGTCGTAGACGAGGGCGATGTCCGTGCCCCACGGCAGCTTCTCGCGCAGCACCTTGGGGGTGTGCAGCACCAAGCCCCAGCTCACGCTATTGCCGGTCGAGGTAGCCTGATTGCTGTAATCGAGGCCGTAGTTCATGTCGGCCGCGCCCGTGACGGGGCTGACCACCGCGTTGCCGGCGGCTTGTTGCTGTTTGTCATGGCGCCAACCGAAGGTGCCGACGAGCGTGTCGTCCCACAGGTAGGCTTGCCACGTGAGCGCCTGCGACGTGGTCACTTGGCGGACCTTGGCGCCGGCGGTGTAGAGGCTGTTGAGGTCACCATCGTCCGCATTCAGGACCTGGAATGTGCCGGTTCTCCAGCCCACGTAGTTGGCGGGATTCTCCGATTGGGTCGAAGCGGTTGAATTGGCCGGATTCACGACGGTCGGATTTTGCCATACGGCGCCGGGATTCACGTAATTGGGATCGGCCGGATTCAGCGAATACTTCCAATGCGAGTCGTAATACGAAATGGAGGCCGTGCCGGAGGGCGACTGGGTCACGTCGATGGCCGGAAGGTTAAGACCCTTGGCCGACGATGCGCTGAACAGCGGATTGCTGAGGTAGGTGACCCAGTCCAAAACCCGGTCGCCACCGATCAGACCGCCCGTGCCGCTGCCGTAGCCTTCCAAGCCGCCGCCACCGGTGCCGACCGCGTCGGACCAAGCCCCCGTCACCGCGTAGCGCACCCACTCGCGGTGATCCACATCATAGGTTTCATGGGAGAGGAGGCCGGTGAAAACGTGACGCCCCAAGAGATCGGTAAGCCACGATTTATGCATGAAGTCATCGGCATGGATTTCGCCGGTGACGGTCGCGCGGAGATTCTCGCGATCGGTGATGTTCGAGCTGTTGCCGCCGTTATTCACGCCGGAGCCGACGAACGCGCGCCCCGCGTTCGGGTTGGTTCCGGGGTTGGTGGACGAAGTCGCCCGGTTGTAAACCGTCATCGGCTCGATGGCCCCGTTGCTATACACGTAGGTGCTGCCATTCCAAGCGATCGCCTGGTTCGGGGTGTACGACCAACCGCCCGCCATCATCGTGTTCAAATCAATGTCGACGGTGATGTAGGGATTGTTCAGATTCCGCTCCTGGCCGTCGTGGTAGCGCTGGCGGTCATAGACCAGATCAATGCCCAACCGGTTGTTTAGGAAGGTCTGGTCGAAGACGAACTGGTAGGCGTTCCAGCCGTTCCACTCCTTCTTGTTCGGACCATCCAGCAGCTTGTTGTAGAAATCGAAGATCGAGGTGTCGGTGAGCGATTTGTTCTTGTAGAAGCCCGAGGACGCCCCCGGAAACTGGCTCGGGTTCGTCGAGTTGACGTTGTTGGCATATTCGCTGAAGCCGGCAATGCCGACCGGGCTGCCATACGGGATCCCACTGACTTGCCCGTCCCGGGCACCGGTGCTCGAGAGGCCCCAATACCCGTTGGTCAGGCCTTCCGCGGCCGAGGTAACAGTTCCCGTGAAAGCGTTGTTATAAACAAACACCGGGTTGTTCGTGGCCTGGATGCCGGGTCCCGGATACTGGACGCTCCAGTATTGTTTCGACAAGCGGGACTGCCCGTTGTCCGTGTTGGCCGACTGATACCCAATGAGTCCCGCCGCCCACACGAAATAGGGATCGTAGACGGTCTTGTTGATCCCGCCGGCTGCGGTGTTGAAGAACGGCGTGATGCGATCCTCCGGCGGCAGCACGCGCGGGCGGTTGGCCTTCACGTCGCCATACTCATAATTGATGCGGACGGTCGTTTGCGCCGTGCTGTCCCAACGCTCGAACAACTTTGGGTCCCACCGCAGCGCCCCAAAGACGCGCTTGTCGTTATTGAACGTGGGCTTCTCGCGGTATTTGGTGTCATCGTCCAGCGCGGACACGCGGATGGCCAGCTCGTCCGGCAGCAGCACTCGGTTGATATCGAGCGAATCGCGCAGGGTGCCGTAGCTGCCGACGCGATTCTCAAACTTGCCCTGATTCTTGTATTCCGCCGCATTGACGCTGGTATTGATGATGCCCGCCGGGCTGCCAATGCCGAACAGGATCGAGTTGGGACCGCGCTGCAGGTCAACGCGGCCGACGTTGTAACTATCCCACGGTATGTCGGTCAGGAAATAGTCGCGGGTGTTGTCGGCGGAATCGAGACCGCGCACGCGGGTGTTGGTGTTGGGCTTGATAAAGTTGCTGCTTTCGCTGGCGCCGTTGATGTACGTGCTGCCAATGCCGGCATAGTTGCCATAGATGCCGCCGACCTCGGTGTTGGTCGTGTACTGCAGCAACGTCTGATTGTTGGTCGCGCCGATGTCGCGGAGAAAATCAGCCGTGACGACGCTGATCGAGGACGCGACATCCTTGAGGTCGGTCTTGACGCGCGTCCCGGCCAGGGTCGACTGGGCCCGGTAGCCGGTGCCCTCCGTGGTTTCGACCACGAACGGGGACAGTTTCACGACCTCTTCGGTCGTCTCGCCGGTGATTCCAGCGACTGGCGGCGCGGGAGTGGCTGGCGGCGGCGTGGGAGCGGCTTGGCCGAACGATCTCGGAACAACCGCGAGGGAGAACATGGCGGCGATGCACGCACCCGCCGCGAATAGTTTACGGTTCATAGGGTTCGTTTGGTTGGGGGGGTTACGATCAGTGCTCATACGGGTTCATGAGTCTAGGTTTGCTGGCACGTCCACCGGACGAGCCACAAAGAGGGGTACGGGATGCAACGAGGCATGCTGGTTTGCACTCGGTGGGGGATTACAGGACCCATGGAGGGCCAAAGCAGTGGGACTTTCAATTCCGGGATTGCCTTCGGGGCGATTTTTTCGCTGATTTAATGCATTAAATGAAGATCCCCGCAAGGCATCGCCCGGTCGACATCGCGCTGGCGGGTTACGAGAACCTGATCCGGGAGGTCCAAGGCCGGCCTTCCAGCGCCTTTCCGCCGGAAAAAAAACTGGCGATGCGTTGGAGTGTGAGCCAGTCGGCGGTCAATCGCGCCGCCTTGCGGCTGATCGCGGCGGGGCGGCTGCGTCGTACCGGCTACAAGCTCACGCCGGTCGCGACCGAGGCGGGAGCTGTCACGCTGGCTGGGGCGCGCCTGGCGGTGCTGACCCATCGCACTGCGCGCTTCTCCGGTCTGGCGGAGGAAGCGGCTAGGCGGGGCGTCCAGGTGGAGGAGATTTTCTGCCTCGGGCGTGACGCCTTCCATCACAATCTGCGACTGGCCGCCCAGCAACGGCTCGATGGCGTGATCTTTCGTCTCCTGAGCGTGGGCGGCTGGGAATGGGATAACGAGGCCGCGGAATTCGACCGGTTGAATATCCCGTACGTCGTTTGCGAGGAGGCGCCGCCGGGGCACAACCTGGTCACGGAGGATCTGCACAGTGCCACGGCCAGCCTGGTCATGCATCTGGCCAGTCTGGGGCACACGAACATCGTCTACCTGGGGTCGGTGCGGCAGGCCCACCGGTCGATCGCCGTGCGGCAGGCTTACGAGGAAGTCTGTCTTCGGCTCGGACTGCAGGACTCGGCACGGCAGGGGTGCGAAATGAGTTCGCACACGCGGGAAATGGTCCGCCTGACCCTGCGCAAGATTCGCGCAGAGTATCCCGCCGCCACCGCCGTCGTGCTGTTCGACGCCGATCCGCTCGAGATCTTCCTGGCGGCCGCCAAGCTGGAGCACATCAACATTCCGCGGGATCTATCACTCGTGACCGTGGGTGACTCGGCCACGGCGCGCAACTGCCAGCCGGCGGTGACCTGCGCCGGATTTGACTCCCGCACGCTCGGACACGTGGCGCTTGACCTCGTGTGCCAGAACATGCTGGAGGTGCACCGCACGGGCCGGTTGCTGCCGCGGCAGCGGCTGCGCCTCGAGGCGACCTTGCGCCAGCGTTCGTCGGTCGCGGCTCGCGCCCCTGTCACCGCGATCGGGGCAGACCATGGGCGCGGCCTGGAGAGACCAGCTTCACGCAACTGGCCACCAGCACGCGAGCAGCGGCTGCGCGAGGCGGAGGAGAGCTGGCAGCAGCCGCATCGGCTGGCGGCGGTGACCCGGCCCGGTACGCTGGTGCCGCTGGACCTCAGCGCCTGGGCCAACCGCGCGATTACGCGCCAGAACAGCTGGCTCGGCCACCTTCCGCTGCTGCACTTTGGACCGGGGCGCAAGTCCATCCACGGAGTAACCTTTGACGTGATCGACGAACACCAAAACCGCGGCAACGCCGCGGTGGTGCTGCGCTCGCATCGCTCCCTCTCCACGGCGGGACGCCTGCTGCCGGTGGAAGTGGCCATCCCGCTGAGACGGCGGGTGCGGGCGGTGTATTTCCTGCACGGCTGCGGCTACGCTGGTGAACCGGCGCCGTTTGCCTGGTACGACTTTTATCTGACGGGACGACGGCCCATCTCCGTGCCGATCGTGGCCCGGGGCATGGGTGAGCCTCCGCCGGACGCGCCCCAGCCCAATATCCAGGACTGGTGGCCTGACTTCCCGCAATTCAACGGCACCGGCGTCAGGCATCTCGTGATCACCGAGAATGGCGATCCCTTCGACTACGAGCGCTACCTCTACACGCTTGAATGGGAGAATCCCTATCCCGATGCGGCGCTCACCACGCTTTATCTTCGCTCCAACCCCGCGATGGAGACGACCCTGGCGCTGCTCGGCATCACGCTCCTGACGGACTAGGATGCCGGCACCATTTTTTGCGCAGCCGCGGGGGTGCCAACAGAGTCCCGCCACACAATTTCGGTGGGAAATACGATCGTCTCCTGAATTTCGGGTGCGGGGTGCCCGTGGTGGTGCCGGATGCGCGCCAGCAGCGTTTCCACCGCCCGGCTCCCCATCGCGTGCAGCGGTTGCCGCACCGTGGTGAGTTGAGGCACGGTCGTGCGGGCCGCCAGCGTGTCGTCAAATCCGGCCAGGGAGACGTCTTCCGGCACTCTGAGGCCAACCTCGGCCAGGGCCTCAAGGCAGCCGATGGCGCTGCCGTCGTTTCCGCAAAAAATCGCGTGCGGCAGCGGCTGCCCCACGGAACGTTCCAGCCATTTGCGCATGGCGCGCCGGCCTTCGTCCATGCTGAAACCCGCGTTCATCAACAACGACGCGTCAAACGGAATGCGGGCCGCGGCGAGGGCGCGCTTGTAACCGTGAATGCGCCGCTCCGCACCCAGGAGGCCGCGCTGGCCGCTGATGTGGAGAATCCGCCGATGCCCCCGTGCGATCAACTCACGAACCATCTCATAAGCGCCGGTCTCCTCGTCACTCTCCAGGTTGATGGAGCCCGGGATGGGTATGTTGGGATGGAGCGCCGCAAAAGGTGTGTGCTCAGGCAGCGCGCGGATCGCCTCCCGCGAAAGCACGGGGCCGATGAGGATGAGACCGTCAATGCGGCCGTCGCAGAATCCCGGCAGCCGGGCGGCGTCCAGCTCCCAGTCGCCAAGCGTGAAGACCGTCGTGTTCTGCCCATGGCGGGCGGCTGCGGCGAGGATGCCGTCGAGAATCCCGACAAAGTAGAGGTTCAGCTCGCCGGAATTGACGACCGCGGCGACGCCGAGCGTATTCATCCGGCGAGCGGCCAGGGCGCGGGCGGTGGCGTTGGGCCGGTAGCGCAGGCGGGCGGCCGCGGCGAGGATGCGGGCGCGGGTCCCGGGGGCGATGCGCGACGAGGTGCGCGCCGCGTTGAGCACCGCCGAGGCGGCCATGGCGGAGACGCCCGCCGCGCGGCCGACGTCCGCCAGGGTGGCGGCGCGGATCGGTTTCCTCTTTGCAGGATGATGAGGCATGGGCTGGTCCTTCAAGCGCTGGGCGCAAGGGTCACCCGCAAGACCCGCGATCCGCGCGTCGGAGAAATCACGATGCCCAGGGGATCCGCTGAGGCGGTTCCACCCTCGACCGCCGCCACGGCCTTCACTCCGGCCAGCTGCAAGCGCCACCCGCCGGTCGACGCGCCTGCAACCGTTGCTTCGATCTGCGCTCCGCGCCGGCGCACCTCGAGGCACAAGCCCGCCTCGCCGCGCAAGGTCGGCACGGTGCAGGCGGATCGGGCGCCATCGGCAGGTTCATACGCGCGGAACGTCACGCCATCGGCGAACTCGTAATCCGGCCGGTCGTCCCTGGCGCCGAGGGGCAGGATGGTGCCGGGACGCACCCAGAGCGGCAGGCTGAGAAAATCATGTTGGGCACGATACCAGCGGCCGCCTGTCTGCACTTCACCCGTCAGGAGGTGGGTCCAGCGGCCTTCCGGCAAATAGTAATCCACCCCGCCGTCCTCGGAAAACACCGGAGCGACCAGCAGGGAATCACCGAGCAGGTACTGGCGTTCGAGCGTGTCGCAGGCCGGGTCGTGGGGAAACTCCAGGATCATGGCGCGCATCATGGGCATCCCTTCGCGGTGCGCCTCCAGCGCCTTGCCATAAATGTAGGGCATGAGACGGCACTTCAGTCGGGTGAAGAAACGGAGCACGTCGCAGGCCTCGTCGTCGTAGTTCCACGGCACCCGGTAGGAGGAACTGCCGTGGAGGCGGCTGTGCGAGGACAGCAGGCCAAACGCGAGCCAGCGCTTGTAGAGGGCGGCCGGCGGCAGCCCCTCGAAACCGCCGATGTCGTGGCTCCAGTAACCGAAGCCGCAAAGGCTGAGCGACAGTCCGCCGCGCAAACTCTCGGCCATGGACTCGAAGGTGGACCAGCTGTCACCGCCCCAGTGCACGGGGAAACGCTGGCTGGAGGCGCCGGCCGAACGGGCGAAAACCACCGCCTCGCCCTTGCCGCGGACCTTTTCCAGCACGGCGAAGACAGTCTCGTTGTAGAGGACGGGATAATGATTGTGCATCTTCACCGGATCGGAGCCGTCGTGGTAGAAGACGCCCTCCGTCGGGATGCGTTCTCCAAAATCGGTCTTGAAACAGTCGACGCCCATGTCGAGCAGGCGGCGGAGGTGGCCGGCGAACCACGCGCGCGCGGCCGGATTGGTGAAATCGACAATGGCCATGCCCGGCTGCCACTGGTCGGTCTGCCAGACCTCGCCGTTGGTCCGTTTGAGGAAGTAGCCGTGCTGGCATCCCTCCGCAAACAGCGCGGAGCGCTGCGCGATATAGGGGTTGATCCACAGGCAAATCTTCAGGCCGCGCTCGTGAAAGCGCCGGAGCATGCCGACCGGATCGGGGAAGACGCGCGCATCCCACTGGAAGTTGCACCAGTTGAACTCATGCATCCAGAAACAGTCGAAATGGAAGACGTGGAGCGGCAGGTCGCGCGACTTCATGCCCTCGATGAAGTTCACGCAGGTGGCCTCATCGTAGCTCGTGGTGAACGACGTCGTCAGCCAGAGGCCGAACGACCACGCGGGCGGCAGGGCCGGGCGGCCGGTGAGCGCGGTGAGCTTGCGGAGAATTTCCTTGGGGGTGGGGCCGTAGATGAGAAAATATTCCAGGCTTTCCCCGGGGATGCTGAACTGCAGGCGCGAGACCTTCTCCGAGGCGACTTCAAACGACACCGGGCCGGTCTCGTTGACGAGCACGCCGTAGCCCCGGTTGGTCAGATAGAACGGCACGCATTTGTAGGCCTGCTCGCTCGCGGTGCCGCCGTCCATGTTCACGTTCTCGACGACCTGGCCGTTCTTCACGAACGCCGTGAAGCGTTCGCCGAGACCATAGACGCACTCGCCCACGCCGAGGTTGAGCTGCTCGTGCACGAACGTGCCGTGCCCAGGCCATTGGATGTAGCCCATGCCGCGCGCGCCACTGCGGGTCAGCCTCCGGCCGCCGCCTTCGAAGACCATTTCCCAATCGTTGCGGCGGATGCGGACGGCCAGACCGCCCGAGCGCAACACGGCCTCCTGCTGGCCGTTCTCGATCGAGACGGCCGGCTTGGCCTGCGGCATCAGCGGGAGGTGGGGGCCGCGATCCGCCAGGCCGGAAAAATGCTCGATGCGGACGCGGACCACGTCCGCCATGGGCGCACTGATCCGGATGGTGAGAAGCGGGCCGCCCAGCGTGTCGACCCGATGGCGGATGGGGCGCGTGGGAGCATGGACCACGAGGGCGCCATCCTGCTCGGTTATATCATGCGCCTCGACCGGGTAATAGGCGGACACCCCCGGCTGCAGCATCCATTGGCCATCGGTGAATTTCATGGCATAGCAAAACGGACGAAAAGTAGTTTAGCGTTAAATTGCCGGCGGAAGCCAGTTGATTTTTTGGAATTAAGCCAATCCCCCAGAGGTGTTTTCCAGATCGTATGGCGAATCAACGGTGGTCGGCAGGCAAAAATGCAGACCGCTTGGACCATGAACACTGGTCTCCCTGGCACCCCATTTGGACATTTTCACGGACTCCAAGGGAGAAAACCACCCGGGCCAGGGCATCAGGAGGGCGGCCAGGAAAGACGGCCATCTTCAGCGCCGGGGGAATGGAGAAAATGAATTGCCGCTTCACGGAACGCGCCAGGGCGGGCCGGCCATCGGGTCCGAGCGGCAGACGGTCCGGCGAGCATGATCCTGTCCGAAGCCTCGCCGTCCACTCTGTACAGAGCGCAACAGGACGTGTCCACCACGCCCGGCGGCGGCACCCGGGCTCGCGGTAATTGCCGCCCCGCCCCCTGCCGAGGCAATAGGTATACCCAAGCACGGGCCACAGGCTGCCGATGGCTGAGTTCATGAAAGCGGGATGGTGGCGAGTGAGTGAAACGACCTTGAAAGATCAGGGGCTCGCCGTAGGTTTAAGGTTAAATCAAAGATTCCCGCCACCAGCGCAAGGAGATTCACGTTGCCTCCCTGAATCATGCACGCAAACCACCTCGTTGGTTAAGGAGGAACCCTGACGTTTTGTCTCCGGCGCGTCTGATCAAGTTATCCTTAAAAAATTCCATGAAAATCCCGCCTGTTCCCCGATTTGTTGCCTCGATCGCCTGCCTGCTGACCGGCCTGACACCGGCTTTCGCCGCCGGTCCGACTGACCAGCCGTATCTCTGGCGGAACGTAAAGATTGGCGGAGGCGGTTTTGTCTCCGGCATCGTTTTTCATCCCGCGCAGCGTGATCTGGTCTACGCCCGCACCGATGTGGGTGGAGCTTATCGCTGGAATCAGGCAGACAGTTCCTGGATTCCGCTGAATGACATGCTCGGGAAGGAAAACGCCACGCAGCTGGGTGTCCTGAGCCTGGCGGTCGATCCCCGCAACCCCAACCTGCTTTACCTCGCCTGCGGCGAGTACACCCAGGAATGGGAGAAAAACCATGCCGCGTTACTCTGGTCGACGAATCAGGGCGCCGCTTGGAACCGCGTCGTCCTGCCCTTTAAGCTCGGTGGCAACGAAGACGGCCGCTCCACCGGCGAACGCCTGCAAGTCGATCCCAATGATGGCGGCATCCTGATGCTCGGCACGAATCATGATGGATTGTGGATGAGTACCGGCCGCCAGCTTGGCACCTGGCGCCAAGTCGCCGGCTTTCCGGCCGCCAGCGTCACCTTCGTGCTCTTCGACCCACGCAGCGGCCAGCCGGGCAACCCCACCCCCACCCTCTACGTCGGTGCGAACAGCCTGGAGACAGGCCTCTATCGCAGCACGGACGGCGGCAAGACCTGGGCGGCTGTCCCCGGCCAGCCCACCGGAGTGATTCCCCACCATGCCGGCCTGGACGCCGCTGGCATGCTCTATCTGACGTATGGCAACCACCTCGGACCAAACGGCCTGACTGATGGAAGCGTATGGAAGTTCAATCCCGCCGGCGGCATCTGGACCAACATCACGCCAGTCAAGCCTGCCGACGATGACAAATTTGGCTATGCCGGCCTGACGCTTGATGCCAAGCGCCCCGGCACCCTCATGGTCACCACCCTGGATCGCTGGAGCAAAGGTGACGAGATCTACCGCAGCAACGACAGCGGTGTCACTTGGACGGGTCTGCGCGTCAAAGCCACCTGGGATCACTCCTCCGCGCCCTATACCGCACGATATAAGCCCCACTGGATGGGCGACATTGAGATCGACCCTTTCAACCCGGACCGCGCGATTTTTATCACGGGCTACGGTGTCTGGGCCTGCGACGACCTGACCGCGGCGGATTCAGGCGAATCAACCAAATGGACCTTCCGTGATGATGGTCTGGAAGAGACGGTTCCCGCCGCCTTGATCAGCCCGCCGGCCGGGGCGCCTCTGCTCAGCGCGATTCCGGACGTCGATGGCTTCCGGTACGACGATCTGAATGTTTCTCCCCCCGCTGGCATGTACCAGCCGGCGTTTACCAGCAGCACCAGCATCGACTTCGCCGAGATGAAGCCCGCGCAGGTGGTCCGTACGCACAGGGCCGGAACCGGGCGGGGTTCCTGCTCGCTGGACGGTGGAACGACGTGGACCCTGTTTGGGAGCACTCCGCCGCCGGCATTCACCCACGGACCCGGAGCGATCGCCCTCGCGGCTGATGGCAGCAAGCTGGTATGGCTGCCCAAGGGCTCCCTGCCTTTCTATTCGACCGATGGCGGCGCCACCTGGACGCAAAGCCGCGGAGGTCCGGCTTCCACCAATGACTATCGGACCATGCGCCCGACCGCTGATCGGGTGAACCCGGACAAGTTCTATATTTACGACTTCATCGGCGGCCAGATCTACGCCAGTGCCGATGGGGGCGCCACCTTTTCGGTTGCGGCATCCAACCTGCCCGCGGACGGAGGCATGCTCCGGGCTGTGCCCGGCCGCGAAGGTCATCTATGGCTGCCCACCCCCGGCGGTCTCTTCTGTTCAACCAACTCCGGCGCCACGTTCTCGAAAGTCAGCAACGTGCAGGAGGCCGATCAGGTGGGCTTCGGCAAAGCGGCGCCTGGACAGGATCACCCCGCCATTTTTCTGTCCGGCCGGATTAATGATAGCCAGGGCATCTTCCGGTCCGATGACACAGGGGCGACCTGGGTGCTCATCAACAATGATCAGCACCGCTACGGCTGGATCAGCGTGATTATCGGCGATCCGCGCACCTACGGCCGTGTCTATCTCGGCACCGGCGGACGGGGCATCATCTACGGCGATCCGCAGTAGGCGTTCGCTCAGCTGCTTATCCCATCCGAGGAGGTTGCCCTAGTTCCGCCCAGGAGCTCACGGAGTCGACTGCAGCATCCAAATGCAACTGTCGACGGCCGCCTTGCCACCTTGGCGGCCGCGTGCTTCGAGGTGGTTTTCCCCTCGCGCCAGATCCACCCCGGCCCAGCGGGCAATGTGATCATCGACCCGCCTCGAACCGAGCGAGCGGCCGTTGAGCGTCAGCTCCACCTCGTCGCAGTTGGAATAAACCTTCACCTCGGTCCTCGCCGCAGTGCGCGGAGTGAACCGGCGGCTGGTGATGTAGACCAGCGGCTCCGTGGTCCAGTTGGCCTTGTACCAATAGAACGCGTCCTTGCGGATCAGCCGGTCACGGGTGACGAGTCCCTTGTCGTTGACGCCGGGGCGCTCGCCTTCGTGGCGCGTGGAGGACGCGGCGTCGAACATCTGCCAGACCGCCTTGCACCACACCCACGGGCAATTTCGGAGGGTGCGCCAGTAGGCCTCGTGAAAAAGGGCCTGATATTCCTCGGAGTGATCCATCACCCGGGGGGTGGCGCTATGAATGCCGGCCCCGGCGCCCGCGCCATACTCGCTCATGCCTTGGCAGCGGTCGGGCGCCTTGGCGTGCTGGGTGTCCAGCCATGTGGCGAAATCCGCAAAGGTATCGTGATACCAGCCATGGTACTGGTTGTGGGCGATGAGGTCGTTGTCATAGGCGCCTGGTATCTCGTTGTAGCACGTCGCGAGCGTGCTGGGCCGGGTGGGATCCTCGGTCCTGACCACCCGGCTCAGGCGGCGCAGGAGGTCCGGCCCGAAGGAATACTTGTGCGCCTGCACCTCGTTGCCGATGCCCCAGGTGATGATCGCGGGATGATTGTAGCTCTGGCGGATCAGTTCAGTCAGCTGCGTGACGCAGCGATCCAAGAACTCCGGCTTCTCGCTTAGCGTGTTCACCAGCCCGTGCTCGGCCCAGGCGATGAGCCCGAGCCGGTCGCATAGGTCATAGTCCTGCTGGTCGTGCTGGTAGTGAACGAGCCGCACGAACGTGCAACCCATCTCAATCATGAGACGGAAATCCTCCTCGTGCTCCCCGGGCGAAACCGCCCAGCCCGTGCCCTCCCGGTCCTGGTGCAGACCCACGCCATGCAGGTCATATGGTTGCCCGTTGAGGATGAAACCCTGCACGGGATCCATGCGAAAGGTGCGGAAGCCGAGCGGCTGGCGGACGCGGTCCGTCAGCGTGCCGTCCGCCGCAACCTCCACGACCGCCTGATAGAGGTATGGATCGATCCGGCCATTCCACAGGCGCGGCTTCACCACGGCCAGCTCCAGCAGGACTTCGGTGATCCCGGGGGCGGCCGCCTGCCCGGTGCGGACCGTGCTAACCGCAGCGCTCGCGGCATCAAGCACGGTAAGCGATACCGTCGCCTGACGCGGCGCTGCGCCGGCATTGTTCAGGCGGATTCGTGCCCGCACCCTGCCGCACTCGCTGGTTGCCTCCGGCGTGGTGAAGTAGACGCCCGGGCCGGCATCGTCCAGAAGGTCGACGGAAAGCGGCGATGCCATGATGAGCGAAACCTGCCGATAAATGCCTCCGAAGATCGTGAAATCACCTTCGAGCGGCGGCACGTCGTCGCGCCGGGTGTTGTCGGCCCGCACCACCAGCAGGTTGTCGACGCCGGGCTTGAGCGCCGGAGTGGCGTCGTAGCAGAATGCGGAGGTCGCGCTCCAGTGCGTGCCCAGCTCCCGCCCGTTGAGCCAGACCGTCGACACCGTGCTCACGCCGTCAAAGCGCAGGTAGCTGCGCCGGCCGGTCGCGTTCGCGGGTGCGGGAAAATGAAGGCGATACCAGCCGGTCCCGCGCCGGAAATCCTTGCGGGTGCCGTCCGCGGCGTTCCACGTGTGCGGCAGATCGACGGTTTCCCAGCCTGCATCATCAAAGGCCGGCTGTTGCGCCCCTTCGGAGATGCCGAAGTGGAAACGCCAGCCGTGATCAAGGTCCATAACCTGGCGTGGATCATTCATGGGCGGGGTTGGTGGGGAGCCTTGGCTCGCGGCGGCGGCGGAAAGTGCAAACAGCATCAGCGGCCATAAAACCCGGGACGACATTGCAGAGAGTATCGGATCCCGAATCTCCGCGGTTATTGGCCGTGAGACAAGCCCGCAGCGGGTTGGCGGCAGTCATCGCCCTGTCCTCAACCGGCCGCCCGACCTCCCTTGCTTGGAACCTCGCGCCGGTCGGTGTCATGGCCTGCGAGCACCAAGAGCGAGACCGCGCCGTTGGTACTGCGCGGTCTCCTCGATTCAGGAATCTACCGGACCCGACCCATTATCCGGTGGCCGGCGTTTCAACTCCCGTTTTTGAAATCGAACTCCTGGCTCGCCTTTACGAGCACGGGGTGACCATCGCGTGTCGGTGGCTCAAACTTCCACTGGCGCAGGGCCGCGACGGCCAAGGCGGTTAATTCGACGTCGTCCTTCACTGACACGGCGGGCAGGTGGACCGCGCCGGTCTCATCAATATAGAAATCGACCGTCACCTTGCCTTTCACGCCTTTATCGGCCAGTTCGCCGGGATACAGTGGCTTCACGGTGACGACCGGCGTGGGAATCCGATCCAATTCCCGCAGGGAACAGGGTTGATACGCATAGCGGTCTCCTATGATCCGCATCAACTGCCTGTCGAAGACGTCGGCTGCGCTGGAAGTCGATACCACGACTCCCTTGGCCTCGAAATAGAAGAAGAGCTCGACCGTGGTGCCGACCGGCTCACCCTGCAGCCGCGCCGGTTCGAATTTCCACTGCTGGATGGCCGCCACGGCGGCATCCGCAAACTCCCGGTGGGTGTATCCAATCACCAGCCAATCGGTGAGTTTGCCGGTGGAATCCGTGTTGATGACGACGCGGGCCTCACCGTTCACCGCCCCCACCTGCATGAGATGGGATGGAAAGACCGGGTCGACAGTTTGCAGGATCTTGAGCGACTGCCAGTCAGCCCTGGAGAGGGAAGTCTGTGCGGGGAGGCTGCCGGAAAGCAGCACTCCGATGCCGATACCGAAGATAAGCATAGGGGATGTTTTCATGGTAGAAGGTGCTTACAGGTGAAAACACCGCCGGGATGCGAATCCCTTCACCGTTTTCTGCCAAACGCGCGCCCCATCGGCACGGCGGCGCGGGGCCTCAAGCGTCGGCCAGTTCCTTTTCGATTTTCTCCAGGGATTTCTGTTTCGTCTCGGGCAGCGAGCGCAGGATGTAGAGGAAGCCGCCGAGGCAGATCGCCGCGTAGATCCAAAACGTGCCGGCCGCCAGCGCGCCGGCCAGGTGGCGCGAATCGGCTTTCAGGAACCGGATCAGGGTTGCGCCGGAGTTTTGCCGCGGGTGAATTTGTCGAACACCGTGATTACCGGCAGCGCGCCGCCATCGTCGTCGAACATGCCGCGCCGATTGAGCCGGCCGGTGACCGCGGGCTCCCACCAGAACACGCCCCGGCCCCGGCCGTGGGGCGCGGCGAGCACGAGGCGGTTCACCTCCTCCAGAAATTCCCGCTGGCCCTCGGGCGTCTCCGGGAACGGCGCGGGCTGGTCGCGGTATTCGGCCGGTTTCCAATTATAGGCCACCTCGACGAGGATGATGTCCTTGTCGTAGGTCTCGGCCATGAACTCCAGATTGTCGCGCAGCTCGAGCAGCGAGCCCTGCCACCACGGGTAATAGGACTGGCCGATCACGTCGTAGGCGACGCCCGCCGCGTTGAGCCGGTCGAAAAACGCCTTCGTCCTCGCCCTGCTGCCGCCTTGGTCGATGTGGATCATGATCCGCGGCCGTGCGGCCGGGCTGCTCCCGGCTTCGACCCCGCGGATGGCGGCTTTGATCAGATCGACGAAGTTGTCCCAGTGCTCGGGCAATTTGCCGTCGGGCCAGAGCATGCCGGCGGAAACTTCGTTGCCGATCTGCACCATGTCCGGCATGGCGTCCGCCGTCCGGAACGCGGCGATGGTGTCGCGCGTGTACGCAAAGACCGCCCGCACGAGCTCGGCGGTCGATTTCCCCTCCCACGCCTTCGGGATGAACTGTTTCCCCGGGTCGGCCCAGGTGTCGGAATAGTGGAAATCCAGGAGAAACTTGTAGCCGAGCGCCTTCGCCTCTTTCGCCTCGGCGAGCGTGTAGTCGAGATTGTTGGGAAGCTGGATCGGGGTGTGGAAGAGCCGGAGGCGAATCCAGTTGTAGCCATGCTCGCGGAAGATCCGGAGACCCGGCTTCTCGACGCCGCCGTCTTTGAATTTGGCGCCGCGCGCTTCGGCCTGACGAAGAAACGAGAGGTCCGCGCCGACCGCATACTCGCCGAGGCGGGGCGTCCCCGTGGAAGCGGCGCCAGCCGGCGTGACGGGCGCCTTGGGCGCGCTGGTGCACGAAGCCCACAGCAGCGCGACCGCACCGAGCAGAACGCGGGATCCGGGCGGCAACACGATCACGCGGGAAGAGAACGGGTTCACGGGCGACACGAAAGGATTATGCGGGGAAAGGTCGAGCGCGGAAAGACGTACTTCAGCGGGACGCCGCCAAGTCGGCGCACGCCTCGCCCAGCCAGAAATGGACGTCACTCTGGTTGGCGAGCAGGTGCCGGGCTCGCCGAGATTCTCCGGCGCGGTGAGCGCGGTTTCAAAAGATCGGCTCAGCTCCGGCGGCGAAACTCGCTCGACGCGCGGCGGGAAAGTCGCTTCATATCTCGGAGACGGGTCCCCATAGCTCAACAGGATAGAGCAGCGGTTTCCTAAACCGTCGATCCCGGTTCAAGTCCGAGTGGGGATACCATGCCGCGCCGGAGTCCCGCGCGTGCGGGACGAAGGCGGGCATCCTTCGCTTCCAGCTTCTGGAAGCTACGGCTCGGCAAGCCACCCGCCTGTGCTTTTGCGCGGGCAAGGCTCGCCTGGGCCGGACTCATGCAATTGTAGGAGCGAGCTTGCTCGCGACCCGTTTTCCGTAGGCCCGGCGGAGGAGGATGCAGAGGAGAAATCGCCTGCGAGCAGGCTCCTACAATGTTCACCAAACGGTTCGGGGAAATGAAGCGACATCATGGTTTGATTGCATGACTCCCCTGAGTTTGCCGCTGACGCCGGCGGGTTTCCGTTTGACAGCCCGCCAACCTATAGAAACCTATAGGTCATGGCCACACTCTCCTTTCATGCTCCCACATTGGTGGAAAAAAAGATCCGTCATGCCGCCAAACGTCGCGGCGTCCCCGTCTCGCGCTTCCTGAAGGAAGCCGCCGAAAAGGAGGCCATCCGCGAAACCGCCTCTTTTGGCGCGGCGGTGAAGAAATACGCCGGCATCGTGCGCTCCGGCATCGGTGATCTCTCCACCCGTGAAGGCTTCGGCCATTAACTACCTGATCGACGCCGGCCCGATGGTGGGTTTTCTCGACGCCGACGATCAGTGGCATCGGTGGAGCACGCAGACCCTCGCCGTACTCGACGAACCGCTGGCCACCACGGAAACGGCGGTCGCCGAAGCCTGCCACCATCTGCGCAAACTGCGGCCCGCCCTGGCGGTCATTCCCCGCCTGATTGCCGAAGGTCGCCTGCGCTTGGTGCCGGTCTTGTCCGACCGTCCTGAGCGGGTGGGCGAATTGCTGGCGAAATATCCCAAGATGGATGCCGGTGATGCCACCCTGGTTGTCCTTTCGGAAATTTATCCCCGCGCCCGGCTCATCACCGTGGACGGGGATTTCCGTAATTATCGCCGTCTGCGCAATCAATCCATTCCTCTGATTTCGCCGGATTAAACCGACTGGCTGTTGCTCATACGAGCGGAACGCCTCGGCTACCCCGACGGAGTCGGGGCGGGCGAAGCCAAAAAGATCGGGGCGATTGGGTTGCCGGATGCGCGCGGGAGCACGCGCCGGCGACCCGCCGCCCCTTTTCCTTGTTTCCTATGGCTAATAACTGTCCCGCCTTCTCCCGTGCGGATTCTGCCTACCATCAGCGGTCCAAACGGGCAAATATCCTAGGCGCGGGTCAGAAAGAAACTCGCCCCGTGATTTTTACAGGGCACTAATTGGTTGAGTCATGCGAAAAACAGCCGTACACGCGGCGTTGGCATATTAAGCGTTGGCCGAAAGGAGAACTTTGAATATAATGCCTACGATAGTGCACCTGCAATGGGAAGGCCCGTACACTTGGGAAGGGAAAGGCAAGCTCCACAAGCCGAGTGACTATGGCATTTACGCGATCTACGGCTGTCACGTCCTCTACGGTGTAGACACGCTCCTTTATATCGGCAAAGCAAGCAAGCAGACCTTTGCCGTTCGCCTGAGCCAAGAGGTTGGTTGGATGTGGGAGCGAGACTTTCAGCGCATGACCATTTACGTCGGGAGGTTACACGGCTGGGACGGAACACCCTCCGTAGCCGCGTGGGAGGACCAAATTGACCGCGTCGAGAAGCTGCTGATTCTGGCACACATGCCGGCGTACAACGCGCAGAAGAGCATAGATTATGACGACCCCCGCTTGCAGGAGTTCCATATCCTGAACTGGGGTTGCCATCGAAATCTGCTCCCAGAGGTTTCCGGCTGGCGACACAGCTCTAAGTATGACGATGAGACCGGCTATAAGGCGTTCACAACAGACAAGTCGTAGAGCAATGGAAGCGGCCAACAATTCGGCGGAGCTAACGGTGCGCTCGGCGCGCCCCGAAGCTCACCTCCGGCGTTAGGCATCACCGAAGCATCGATATGAGAAATACTGCTCTGATTGGAATCGCCGGAGTCCATCATGTCGTGTCCGAGCTTTCGCGACGCGGTTTGATTGCACTCCCAACGGTCAAGAATACGAAGGCGTACGATATTGTGGCGTTGAATGAGGAGGGGACTCGTCACGCCAACATTCAGGTCAAGGCGTCGTCAAGGAAGGTGGGGTTCTTCCCCATGCCGCCGCCGGGGAAAATCCGAACCGGCAAGATGGATTATTACGTGTTCGTGAGGTGGATAGAGCGAGAGAAGCGTTACGAAGGATTTCTCCTTACGGGGCGCGAAACTAAGAGGGCTGTTAAACGCGAATTGGCATACCAAGCTCTCGCAAAAAAGCGGGGAACTTTGAAGGTCTTCTTTCCCAGTGTTGATATTGGCAAGCGAAACGCTAGTGACGCAGCCCGCTGGAAGCTCGCGTGGGAATCGTGGAGGCTTGAATAAGCATTGAAGCAGGCGCAACGGCGCCTAACAAATCGCCGCCGCCTTTAGTATCATCGGGAAGTGTAACCCCGTTTTGTCACCCTGCGCCGAAATTTGGGCTCATTCAGGCTGATTCCGGATGAGGTCCGAAATGCGGAAGTGGCTAGATCAGGCGGGCTTGATGACTCAGGCTGATTCCAGCAATCTCAGGCCTAAGAGCTTTTTCAAATTAGGAAACCGCTGCTCTATCCTGTTGAGCTACGGGGACGGCCATCGGCCATGAAGCGACTTTCCCGCCGCGCGTCGAGCGAGTTTCCGGACCGGCATGAGACCGGCTTCAACCGGCGGAGGATCCGGTCCGGCGCGACGCCACCAGAAACGCGAGCAGGGCACAGGCGATGCCGCCGAAATGGGCGAGCAGAACGAGCCGCACGCCGGCGTCGTTTCGGACGAACAGGGGGGCGCGGGACGCCGCTTCGACAATGATCTCCGCCGCAACCAGCAGGAGAACTCCGAGCCAGAACCAGCGCGGCTCGCTGGCATTCCGCCGTAGTTGCACGAGAGCCAGCAACACCACCAGCCCGGTCGCGACCCCGGAAATCCCCGCATAGCGGTTCAGCGCGGGATCGCCCAAAAGCAGAACGGCGGAAATCGCCGGCGGGGTCAGCACGTAAAACCAGCGCGCCAGTCGTGGGGCGATCCATTCGAGCCATGCGCCCGCCGCCAGAAACGGCGCCACATCCCACCAGAGATGGCTGAGATTGTAGTGCACGAGATGGCCGGTCCACAGCCGCCATACCTGCCCCGCCAGAATGTCCGCGCGCTCGTAAATCAGCGCGCCGGCCAGGCGCGGCCAGGCGAAGGCCAAGCCGGCCGCGGCAGTAATGGCCAGCGTGGCCCAGGACCGGACGGCGATCTCCCGGATTTTCTTTGCGCTGTTCACCGTGCCATTTCCAAGAAGCAATGCCATCAGCAGCGATCCTGCGGATCGCCTTATCAATACACAAACTTGAATGCCGTGCCGGTTCCCCACCCCTGCCCGGCCGGCGGGCCGGCGGCCGTTCCGTGCGGTCGAATGAACCCGCCTTGATCAAGGCCCGCGCTGGGGAAAATGCGGGTTGACAATGCCCGGGTGCGACGCAGCCTCACCCGTTCCTCACTTTTCTTCCGCCATGAGCACCACCGAGCCGAAGCCGCGCAGTCTGACGCCGGCCGAAATTCCGTTCACCAGCCCGCACATGCTGAACCGTTGTGTCACCGACACCGGCAAGATCCTGCCCCGGAAATACACCGGTCTCACCTCCAAGCACCAGCGCGCGGTCACGAAGACCCTCAAGCGCGCCCGCAGCATGCTGCTGGCACCATAAAGGTGCTGAATCCTGCTGATTTTCCGAGGCCGGAGCTTCCGCTCCGGCCTTTTTTGTGCTCAGCTGCCTGCTTCATGCCTGCCCAGATCCATCGCGGCACCCTGGCAAACCTGCGCCGGCTCGCGGGGGTGCTCCGGCGCGGCGGCCTCGTGGCCGTGCCGACCGAAACCGTCTATGGCCTCGCCGCCAACGCGCTCGATGCGCAGGCATGCCGCCGGATTTTCCGCGCGAAACGCCGCCCGGCGAACGATCCGCTCATCGTCCACGTCGCCGATCTGCGCATGCTGCGCCAGGTGGCGGAACCGAATGACGCCGTGGCCCGGCTCGCCCGCGCCTTCTGGCCGGGTCCGCTGACGTTGGTGTTGGCGCGCAAGGCCGCAGTCCCCCCGGTGGTGACCGCCGGCCTGCCGAGCGTGGCGGTGCGCATGCCGGCCCACCCGCTGCTGCGACGGCTGCTGCGGATCTGCGGCCTGCCCCTGGCCGCGCCGAGCGCCAATCCGTTCGGCCACGTCAGCCCGACCACGGCCGCGCATGTGCAGGAAGGTCTGGGACAGACCATCGCCCACATCCTCGACGGCGGGCCGTGCCGGCACGGACTCGAATCCACCATCGTTGACATCCGGGATCCGCTGCGGCCCGTGCTGCTGCGGCCGGGCGTAATCACCGCGGCGCAGCTCGGCCGCGTGCTCGGCGTGCCGGTGCACATCGCAACCCGGCGCGTCGCCGCCGGCTCTGCTGGCCAGCAGAGCGCGCTCGCGCCGGGCTTGCTGGCCCGCCACTACAGTCCGCGCCAGCCGCTCATCATCCACCAGCGTATCACGGCGGCCATGGTGGCGCGGAGGGGGACGGACGAGGCGTGGATCTGCTTCCGCAAGCCGGCGTGGACCGGCGGCGCCAAAAACATCTTCTGGCTCAGCGCCGCGGGCGACCTCCGCGAGGCGGGCCGGCGGCTGTTTGCGCTGGTCCATCGACTCGACCGCGGCGGCTGGAAACGCCTGCACGCCGAACTGGCGCCATCGGCGGGCGCGGGCCATGCGATCAACGACCGCTTGCGCCGCGCCGCGGGCAGACGTTCCTGACGCCACCCTGCAAGTTTTGTAACGTAATACCAATCGCCCGGGATTTCTGGACTTTGGGAGGGACGACCTCTGTGTCGTCCGTTTGATCTATCAGGCGGTCATTCGTCGCGGCACGTAGCGCGGTGTTTCAACCCGCGCTCATCCAACCAGCGCAGGCTGAAGCTCTGCGCTACGCCGATCCTACAGTCCAAATCTTGCGATCTGTTGGTATAATATTACATGCCTCCCGGCGGCGGCGGAGCGGAACAGCCGTCGGCTCTTTACGCTGCCGGAATCCGGGTGAGCTGGCGGCTCGGCACAAGCACGACCGGCATGCCCGCCGCGCGTGCGCCGACGATGCCCGGCTCGGCATCCTCGAACACGAGGCAGCGTTCCGGCGCGACGCCCATGCGCCGGGCCGCGAACAGGAACATGTCCGGCGCCGGCTTGCCGCGGCCCGACGGCACGTCAGCCGGCGTCACCACGATGCGGAAAAGCGTGTCCAGGCCGGCGCGTTGGAGCGCTCGCTGGGCCACCTCGGGCATGCCGCCGGTGACGACCGCCACCGGATGCGTTTTCGCCACGCGCCGGGCGAACGCCACCACCGGGGTGATGAGCTTCGCCTCCCGCAGCCGTCCGAGATAGATCCCCTCCTTCACGTGCGCGATCCGCGCGGCGTCGAGTTTGACCCCGTAATGTTCGCCGACCCGCTGCGCCACCAGCTGCGTCGGCACTCCGCCCAGCGAGTAGAAATAGTCCTCCTCGAGATCGCGCCCGAGGCCGCCGCGCCGCAGCGCTTCGCGCCACGCCGCATAGTGCAACGGCATGGTGTCGACGAGCGTGCCGTCGAGGTCAAAGATGTAACCCGCGAAATCGCCCTTGGGAATGACCAGCTTCATGAAGCCGCGCAACAGAGCAAACCCCGTCCCGCCTTGCAACCGAAACCTGCATGTTCCCCGGCGGTGTCCCCAGGGACTACTCGCAGCACAGCAGCTTGCGCCGCTCCCAGCCGATCACCTGGCCCAGCCGGTCGAACTCGAAGCGGCAGCACGCCTGCAGCTTCGCCTTCAGCATCTGCCGGCCGCGCCGCACGCGCGACTTCACCGCCGTGAGCGACAGGTTCATCCGCAGCGCGATCTTCGCCAACGGCAGTCCTTCCAGTTCGGCCAGCCGCACGGGTTCGCGATAGGTTTCCGGCAGCTCCGCGAGAAAATGATGGATCGACGCGGCCATGGCCGTGCGCATCGCCTCGACCTCGTCGCGGCTCTCCGCCGCGAGGGCCGCCGGCAGCTCTTCCGTCGGCTTCTGCCGGCGGTAATGATCGATCAGCGTCGAGCGCGCCACCCGGTAGAGCCAGGCCTCCAGCCGTGCGTCGTCGCGCAGGGTTGCGCGCGAGCGGTAGACCTTGAGCAGCGTCTCCTGCGTCAGGTCGTCGGCGGTCGCATCGTCGCGCACGCGGCGGCGAAGAAACGCCCGCAACCGCGGCGCCATTTGCAGCACGCCCGCATCGAAGGCCTGCGCCGTCATGATTTCGCCGCGGCCTCCACCGCCCGCGTCATGCAGACCGCGCTGACGGGGCACAGGCTGTTGAACTCCCGGGTGGCGGCAATGGCCGCCGGCACGGTCCGGCGCGCGATTTTTTGGAAGCCGCGTCCCGCAAAAAACGCCTCGGCGGTCGTGGTGAGGAGGTAGAACCGCTTCACCCCCTTGCGCCGCGCCTCCGCGGCGAGCCGTCGCACCAGCTGATCGCCCAGGCCGGCGCCGCGCCGCGCGGGCGCGACCACCAGCGAGCGCAGCAGCGCGTCCCGGCCGTGCAACTCGAAGCCGACCGCACCCACCACCGCGCCGGCGTGGCGTGCCACGAGAAAATGCGCCAGATGGTCGGCGAAATCCTCGTGCGGCAGCTCCGCCTCGCGCAACAAGGCGGCGATGGCCGTCGCGTCGTCCGGCGCGGCGGGGAAAATGGCGATGGGAGCGGCGGCAGGTTTCACCAACCTCATGGCTTATACGCGGTGAGGTAGGCGGAAACCACAAAATCCGCGACCGTGGGATCCTCGGTCCACTGCGCGATCGTCTGGCGCGAGGACTCCCGGGGCTGGATGTCGATCCGGGCAAAGCCGGCCTCTTTGAGCATCGTTTCCAGGTCTGAGACGAGGGCCGCACCCGCGATACAGGCGCCAATTGCTTCCAGCTTCTGCCTCAGGCCCGGCGGGACCGGCTTGGTGGCCACCACATCCGAGATGGCCAGCCGGCCGCCCGGCTTGAGCACGCGGAACGCCTCGCGGAAAACCTGCGCCTTCTCGGGCGAGAGGTTGATGACGCAGTTGGAGATGATCAGGTCGACGGTGGCGTCGGCCACGGGCAGGTGCTCGATCTCGCCGAGCCGGTATTCGACATTGGCAAAACCGGCCCGGGCGGTGTTGCGGCGGGCCTTGGCGATCATCGGCGGTGTCATGTCGACGCCAATGACGCGGCCCGTGCCGTTGAGCTGGCGCGCGGCGAGCAGGCAGTCGAAGCCCGCGCCACTGCCGAGGTCGAGCACAGTTTCGCCGGGCTTGATGGACGCAATGGCGAGCGGATTGCCGCAGCCGAGGCCGAGATCGGCGCCGGCGGGCACGCCGGCCACGTCGGCCGCTGAGTAGCCGAGCTGCTCGCTGTATTTTGTGTCCGCCGCACCGCCGCAACAGCTCGTGCTGGTGTCTCCGCAGCCGCAACTGGACGGAGCCGAGGCGTCGTCCTGCTTCGCGATGGCGCCGTAGCGTTCGCGGACGTAATCTCTGATCTGGGTGGCATCAAGGTTCTTCATGGTCAGGTGAGTTCACCTCATAAAGACGCAGCACCGTCGCAAAGGACGCACACTTTCCGTCCGGCCCATTCCTCAGGCTGGATTGAGCAAGACCTAGCGAGACGGACATCTGGCGGCGGCCGATGGCGCAAGGGATGGTCGTTCAGCGCGAAAGCAAAGAGTGCGGCCACCGCCAGGGCCAGGAACAGGATACCGGCGTCCAGTCGGTGCGAATCCAGCGACATGGCCGCCGTGGTGAGGACGAGGATAAAAAGGAGGGAGAGGAGTGTCTTCATGGGTGTTCACTCCATAAAGACGCGCCCCTCTTCCAAAAGACGCAGGGAAAACCGCCCTCTTGCCACGGTCGTTGCCGATTTGGCCCAGACTCAACGCCGCATGCCGCGGTGCAGCCGGCTGGGGGGCTTGGCGGTCTCCTCGGCCGCCAGCGTCCGCTCGTCGAAGAGCGCCGAATAAACGTAAGGATAATCCTCGAGTTTCTTCCACTCGATGGGCCGGCCGATGAAGCGCTCGATGCTGCGCGCGTCGCGCACGCTTTCCTCGGTCACCAGCGTGAAGGCGTCGCCGAGGTGGTGGGCGCGGCCCGTGCGGCCAATGCGGTGCACGTAGTCCTCGGGATTCTCGGGCACGTCGTAGTTGACGACGTGCGTCACGCCCGCGATGTCGAGGCCGCGGGCGGCGAGGTCGGTGGCGACCAGCACCTCGTAACGGCCGGCCTTGAAACCCGCGAGCGCCTCCTGCCGTTCGCTCTGGTTGCGGTCCGCGTGCATCACCGCGACGGAATGTTTGTGCGACTTGAGCCAGGCGGCCACGCGATCGGCGCCGATCTTGGTGCGGCAGAAGACGAGGACGCTCTCAAAATTGGTGCGTGCGAGCAGCGTGCGCAGCAGGTCGAACTTCTGCGACCCGACCACGGGATAGAACGCATGCGACACGGTCTCGGCCGGCGCCTGGCGCCGGCCGATCGCGACCGTCACCGGGTTGCGGAGCACCCAACCGGCGAGCGACTCGATTTCCGGCGGCAGCGTGGCGGTGAAGAGCAGTGTCTGCCGCTCGCGCGGGCATTGCTGCACGATGCGCTTCACGTCGGGCAGGAAGCCCATGTCGAGCATGCGGTCGACCTCGTCGAGCACGAGGACGTTGACGTCGCGCAGCGTCAGGGCGCGCTGCTCGAGGAGGTCGAGCAGCCGGCCGGGCGTGGCCACGACGACGTCGACGCCGCGCTTGAGATCATCGCGTTGGCGGCCGTAGCCCACGCCGCCGTAGATCACGGTGCCGCGCAGGTCGGTGAACCGGCCGTAGTCGCGGAACGCCTGCTCGACCTGCAGCGCCAGTTCGCGCGTGGGTTCGAGGATGAGGCAGCGCAGCGGGCCGTGGCGGTCGAGTTTTTGGAGGATGGGCAGGGCGAAGGCGGCGGTCTTGCCCGTGCCGGTCTGGGCGGAACCGATGACGTCGCGCCCGGCGAGCACCAGGGGGATGGCCTGCTCCTGGACGGGCGTCGGTTCGGTGTAGTGCATCTGCTGGACGGCGCAGGCGAGCGCGTCGGTGAGGCCGAGCCGCGTGAAGACGGTGTCCATGGCGGGCACGACGTGTCGCGGCGGCACGGGCGATGGATGCGATTGACCTGCCGCAGGCTGGCCCGGTGCAGACGGGAGGGCTGCGGAGGGCCGCGGCGCGTATCTCGGCGCCGGCTTTGGTTCGGCCTTGGGCGCGGGTCTTGGCGCATGGCTGGTCTGCTGGCGCTGGCCGCGGCCCTTGCCGCGGCCGGATCTTCCCGCCGGATACGGTTTTGGCGCTGGCGTTTGGTCGTGACCGGCGGGCCGGTGGGAGGGCTTGGGCGGTGGTTTGACGGGAGAACCGGCGGGCTTGGCCGTCAGGCTTTTCCGGATCGACGCGAAAATTTTGCGCAACATGTCAGATTAAAGTCCGACAGCTTCCCGGTTTCTCCGGGCTTGGCAACCATGGAAACCTGTTCCGGCCCTGCCACGTTCTGCTGGCCAGCAGAACGTGCGTGGCGCCCGCCGCCGCTCGTCCGTTCCTACTTGCGGGTGGATATCGCCCGCCGCCGGTTGGGAAAGAGGGTGCGGCAGATTTCGCAGACGGTGCCGTCGCAGCCGCGCGCGGTGCAATGTTCGCGGCCGTAGAAGATAAAACGCAGATGAAGTCGGTTCCAGTGTTCGCGCGGGAAGAGCCGCTTCAAATCGCGCTCGGTCTGCTCCACGCTGCGGCCGTCGGTCAGCTTCCAGCGCTGGGCGAGCCGGTGGATGTGCGTGTCGACGGGGAACGCCGGCTCGCCGAACGCCTGCGCCATGACGACCGACGCGGTCTTGTGTCCCACGCCCGGCAACGCTTCGAGCTCCTCAAAACTGCGCGGCACCCGCCCGCCGTGCCGCTCGACCAGCAGGCGTGACAAGCCGGCGATGGCCCGCGCCTTCCCCGCCGCCAGTCCGCACGGGCGGATGATCGCTTCGATCCGTGCCACCGGCAGCCGGCTCATGGCCTCGGGCGTGTCCGCCACGGCCCAGAGGCGCGGCGTGACCCCGTTCACGCGCGTGTCGGTGCATTGCGCCGAGAGCAGCACGGCCACCAGCAGCGTGAAGGTGTCCTGGTGCCGCAGCGGCACGGGCGTCTCGGGATACAGCTCCGCGAGCCGCCGGTCGAGGTAGGCGGCGCGGGCGGCTTTGGTGGTGAAGGTGGTGGCATCCCTGGAGGAGGCGCCCTGGGGCGCGAGCTTGTCGCCCGCCCCTCGACAAGCCCCTCGACACGCTCGGGGCCTTGAGCTTGTCGAAACGGCTCGGGGCCCTGAGCCTGTCGAACGGGCAAGCGGGCTTCCTACAACCGGGCGGAAAGGCGGCCTCATTGTGCTCACACCAGAACCCGTTTTGTCCGGAAAACAACCCTGGAGATGACAGTCACACCAAATCGCTGTTGCGCGCCCACCGCCCTCGCCTACCGTCCAAAGACATGTCCATGAACCGCGACCCGCTCGCCCCGGCCGATACCTTTGCGCGCCGCCACCTCGGTTCCAACGAGGCCGACGTTGCCGCGATGGTCGGCCAGCTCGGCCATCCGTCGCTCGACGCCCTGATCGACACTGCCGTGCCGGCGCACATCCGCGGGCGCCGGCCGCTCCGGCTTCCCGAGGCGGCCGGGGAGAGCGCCGCGCTCGCCGAGCTACGCGCCATCGCCGCGCAAAACCAGGTGTTCCGCAGCTTCATCGGCATGGGTTACTACGACACGTTCACGCCGTCCGTCATCCAGCGTGCCATCTTCGAAAATCCCGGCTGGTACACCGCCTACACCCCCTACCAGGCCGAGATCTCCCAGGGCCGGCTCGAGGCGCTGCTCAATTACCAGACAATGATCTGTGATCTCACGGGGCTCGAGATCGCCAACGCCTCCCTGCTGGACGAAGGCACCGCCGCCGCCGAGGCCATGATGCTCTGCCATCGTCTGAAAGAGGAGGCCGGCGGCGTGTTTTTCGTCTCCAGCGCGTGCCACCCGCAGACCATCGACGTCGTCAAGACGCGCGCCCGGCCGCTCGGCATCAGGGTCGTGGTGGGCGACCACCGCACGTTCAAAGTCGAGAGCGGTGTCTGCGGCGTGCTGGTGCAGTACCCCGACACCTGGGGCTCCATCCACGACTATGCCGGCTTTTTCGCGCAGGCCCATGCGGCCGGCGCGCTCTGCGTCGTCGCCACCGACCTGCTGGCGCTGACCCTGCTGCGCGCTCCGGGCGAATTCGGGGCCGATGTCGCGGTCGGTTCCGCGCAACGCTTCGGCGTGCCCATGGGCTTTGGCGGCCCGCATGCGGCTTTCTTCGCCACCCGCGACGCCTACAAGCGCCAGATGCCCGGCCGCCTCGTCGGCGTGTCGAAGGATGCGCAGGGCCACCCCGCCCTCCGCCTCGCGCTGGGCACGCGGGAGCAGCACATCCGCCGGGACAAGGCCACGTCCAACATCTGCACCGCGCAGGTGCTGCTGGCGGTCATGGCCTCAATGTACGCGGTGTACCACGGCCCGGAGGGCCTGCGCCGCATCGCGCGGCGCGTGCGCCAGCTCACCCAGCTCCTCGCCCAGGGCCTCACCGCCCTCGGCGTCCGCGTCAACGCCGAGCCGGTCTTCGACACGCTGACGGTCGGCACCGTCTCCGCCGACCGCGTGCATGTCGTCGCGCAGGCCAGGAAAATCAACCTGCGCCGCATCAACGCACGCACGGTGGGCATCTCCCTCGACGAGACGACCACGCTTGAGGACGTGCACACCCTGCTCGACCTCTTCAGCACGGTCCAGCCGGCGGAAGCGGCGGAGGGCGGCCCCGCCGACTATCCCGCCCCCCATGCCCGGCAGTCGGCCTTCCTCGCGCATCCGGTGTTCAATTCCTACCACACCGAGCATGAGATGCTGCGCTACATCAAGCGGCTCGAGTCGCGCGACCTCTCGCTCTGCCATTCGATGATCTCGCTCGGCTCGTGCACGATGAAGCTCAACGCCGCCAGCGAGATGTTCCCGGTCACGTGGCCCGAGTTCAGCCGGCTGCATCCATTTGCCCCCGCCGACCAGACCCGCGGCTATCACGAACTCTTCGCCGATCTCGAGGCGTGGCTCGCGGACATCACCGGCTTTGCCGCGGTCTCGCTCCAGCCCAACGCCGGCTCCAACGGCGAATACGCCGGCCTGCTCGCCATCCGCGCCTGGCACGAGGCGCGCGGCGAGGGTCGCCGCAATGTTTGCCTCATCCCCACGTCCGCGCACGGCACCAACCCCGCCAGCGCCGCCATGGCGGGGCTGAAGGTCGTGCCCGTGGCCTGCGACGCACAGGGCAACGTCGATCTAGCCGACCTTCGTGCCAAGGCCGCGCAGCATGCGCCGGACCTCGCCGCGCTCATGATCACCTACCCGTCCACTCACGGCGTGTTCGAGAGCGGCATCAGGGACATCGCCGCCATCGTGCACGGGCACGGCGGCCAGGTTTACATGGATGGCGCCAACCTCAACGCGCTGGTCGGCCTCACGGACCCCGCGGCGCTCGGCGCCGACGTCTGCCATCTCAACCTGCACAAGACGTTCTGCATCCCGCACGGCGGCGGCGGACCGGGCGCGGGTCCCATCGGCGTGGCGAGGCATCTCGTTCCCCACCTGCCGGGTCACATGGTGGTGCCCCAGCGATCCTCCGCCGGTGCGGTTGCCGCCGCCCCTTGGGGCTCCGCCTCCATCCTCGTCATCTCCTGGATGTACCTCCGCATGATGGGACCCGACGGCCTGGCGCAGGCGACCAAGCTCTCCATTCTCAACGCCAACTATGTGGCACAGCGGCTCGATCCCTGCTTCCCCGTCTTGTACAAAGGCGCCGGCGGCCTCGTCGCGCACGAGTGCATCGTCGACCTCCGCGACTGGAAGCAGCACGGCCTCGAGGTGGAGGACGTGGCCAAGCGTCTCATGGACTATGGCTACCACGCGCCCACCATGTCGTTTCCGGTCCCCGGCACGCTCATGATCGAGCCCACCGAGAGCGAGTCGAAGGCCGAGCTCGACCGTTTCTGCGACGCCCTCATCGCCATCCACGGCGAGATGCAAAAGGTCGCCACCGGCGAGTTCGACAAGGCCAGCAACCCGCTCAAGCACGCGCCGCACCCCGCGCAGGTGGTCTGCGCCGACGCGTGGGACCGCCCCTATTCGCGCGAGCTGGCCGCCTTTCCGACCGCGTGGACGCGCCACTTCAAGTTCTGGCCCGCCGTCGGCCGGGTGGACAATGTCTACGGCGACCGCCACCTGGTGTGCTCGTGCGCGGGGATGGAGGCGTACGCCGAGGCGAAGGGATCAATCTCCCAGAGCTAATGTCGTGGCGCGATTGCTTACCGTCTTAGGCAACGTCGGTGTGGCCTGATCTTTGAAGATGAGCGCGTGCCACCGCACGCACATGGCCTCGTCGTAGAGATGCGGGCGCGGCCGCGGACCAGAGTTCAACTTCCAAAAAAATCCGTGCCATCCGTGTAATCCGTGGTCAGATGTTTCTTCATGCGCCTCATCCGCCACCTCACTTCCACCGGACCTGCCTATGCCGCCCTGCAGCCCGACGGCACCGCCCGCGAGATCGCGGGCGACATTCTCGGCGACTTCCGGGTCACCGATCGCGCCGTGCAACCCGGCAAGCTGCTCGCACCGGTCGTCCCCTCCAATCTCCTCGCCATCGGACTCAACTACCGGAAGCACGCCGAGGAGGGCGGCCGCGGCGCCCCGGAAAAACCCGTGCTTTTCCTCAAAGCCACCAGTTCCGTGCAGAATCCCGGCGATCCCATCGAAATCCCGAGGAAACTTGCCAGCCAGGAAGTCGATTACGAATGCGAGCTGGCCGTCGTGATCGGCCGGCGCTGCAAGAACGTCACCCGCGACCAGGCGCTGGACCACGTGCTCGGCTACACCTGCGCCAACGACGTGTCGGCCCGCGACTGGCAGCGCAAGCCCTGGGGCGGCGGCCAGTGGTGCCAGGCCAAGAGCTTCGACACCTTCTGCCCGCTCGGGCCGGTGCTGGTGACGAAGGACGAGATCCCCGATCCGAACCACCTGCGCATCCGCACCCTGCTCAACGGCGCGGCGATGCAGGACTGGAACACGGACGACATGATTTTCGACGTGCCCGCGCTCATTGAATTTCTCAGCGGCAGCAAAACGCTGCTGCCCGGCACCGTCATCCTTACCGGCACGCCGCACGGCGTGGGTTTCGCGCGCACGCCGCCCGTGTTCGTGCGGCCCGGCGACATCGTCACCATCGACATCGAGAAGATCGGCGCGCTGACCAACCCGGTGATCAACGAGCCGGCTTAACCACTGGAGCCATGCAGATAAGGAAGGAACGTTCTTGGGCGCCGGGAGTCCTTCCGCGCTCCCGGTTGAAGCCACGATGAGGTCGCCGCCTGAGCCTGTGTTTGCACCCCCCCACGCCAGCCGCTGGCCGGTCGCGCTGGCGGCGGTGGTGATCGGCCTCGGAATCCTGGTCGCATATCACAACAGCTTTCACGGATCGTTGATCTTCGATGACGAGCCGGCCATCCTGGAGAATCCGAGCATCCAGCAGCTGTGGCCCGTCTGGAAAACCCTGGTCCCTCCGGCCGAGATGACGGTCACCGGCCGGCCGGTCGCCAATTTCACGCTGGCCGTCAACTACGCGCTGAGCGGGACCAACGTCTGGAGCTACCATGCGTTCAACCTGCTCATTCACCTGCTCGCCAGCCTGACCCTGTTCGGCGTGGCGCGGCGCACGCTGCTGCAGCCGGTCCTGCGGGAGCGCTTCGGCCGGGACGCGTTTCCCCTGGCCGTCGTGATCGCCCTGCTATGGAGCCTTCATCCGCTACAAACCGAGGCGGTAACCTATGTCATCCAGCGCGTCGAGTCGCTGATGGGGTTGTTCTACCTGCTGACCTTCTATTGCTTCATCCGTTCGATCAAGTCACCGCGGCCTCGGCTCTGGCAGGGGTGCGCCGTGGTGACCTGCCTGCTCGGCGCGGCCACCAAGGAGGTGACGGCCACGGCCCCGCTGCTGGTGCTGCTCTATGACCGGACCTTTGTGGCGGGCTCGTTTCGGGAGGCCTGGCGCCGGCGCTGGAGAGTGCACGTGGCGCTGGCGGCAACCTGGCTGCCCCTGGCCGGTCTGGTGGCGAGCGCCGGCTGGGACCGCAACGGCACGTCCGGCTTCGACGTGGGCATCACGCCATGGGCGTACTGGCTGACCCAGTTCGAGGCAGTCATCCGCTATCTCTGGCTGTCGGTGTGGCCCCATCCGCTCGTGTTTGAATACGGCACCTTCTGGGTGAACCGTGCGACGGAGGTGGCACTGTGCGCTGTGATGGTCGTGGTGCTGGCGCTGGCGGTGCTGGTCGCGCTCTGGCGGCGGCCGGTGCTGGGTTTTCTGGGCGCCTGGTTTTTCGTGATCCTGGCGCCCACCAGCGTCATACCCGGCCGGATCCAGATGATCGTCGAACACCGAATGTACCTCCCGTTGGCGGCGGTGATCGCGCTGGCCGTCGGTGGGGCGGTGACCAGATACGGACGGCGCAGCCTGGTCGTCTTCCTGGCGCTCGCGGTGGGCGCCGGCTGGCTGACGGTCGAACGCAATGACGTTTATCGAAGCGCGGAAGGTCTTTGGCGCGACACGGTCGCCAAACGGCCGGCCAACGAGCGCGCCTACAACTGCCTGGGCGTGGCCCTGTTCAAGGACGGCCAAATCCAGGAAGCGATCAAAAGCTATGAGACGGCGTTGCACCTCCGGTCGGCGTATCCGGAGGCGCACAGTAATCTGGGCTATGCGCTGACCAAGGCCGGCCGTTTCCGGGAGGCGATCGCGGAGTGCCGGACGGCGCTGCGCCTCAAGCCGGACTACGCGAAGGCCTACAACAACCTCGGCAACGCCCTGCTCGAGGCGGGACAGGTGGCCGAGGCCATCCAATCCTATGAGACCGCGCTGCGGATCACGCCGAATGATGCCAAGATGCATTACAACCTCGGCAACGCCCTGCTGCAGGCGGGACGCATCCCCGAGGCGATCCAACAGTACGAGGCGGCGCTGCGCAGCAAACCGGTTGACGCGGAGGCGCAATTCAATCTGGGCAACGCCTTGCTCCAAGCGGGGCGGGTGCCGGAGTCCATCGCCCACTACCAGGCGGCGTTGCGGATCAACCCGGACTACGCGGAAGCGCACAGCAATCTTGGCAGCGCCCTGCTGCAAATGGAGCGGACGCCCGAGGCCATCGCGGAGTTTCAGGTGACGCTGCGGATCAAGCCGGACTATGCGGAGGGCTACAACAACCTCGGAGCCGCGTTATACCAAGCCGGGCGGATCAACGAAGCGATCCAGCAGTTTGAGACCGCGCTGCGGATCAAGCCCGGGTATCTTGACGCACGTCAGAATCTCGAACGGCTGCGGAACCCGGCGCCGGTGGCCGAGAGCCGGCATTGAATCGCCACCGGCCGCGGCGCCCCGTCAGGCGGGTGGTTCCCCGCGGGCGAATTCTACCCCATCAGCAGTGCGATCTGCCGGCCGGGACCATGCACGCCCTCGATGAGGATGCCCTCGACATCGGCGGTCTTCGACGGGCCGGTGGCCCAGATGATGTTCGGGTCGTCGCCGAGCAGGGCGACCGCCTGCGCCAGGTTCGCCATCACCTCCTCGCGGCGCAGCACCGCGATGTGCACCCACGGCGCCAGCGCGCCGAGCCGGCACGAGGTCGACGCGTCGGAGAGGATGAGCGTGCCCGTCTCCGCAATCGCGCCGACCGCGCGCGTGATGCCGAACTGGTAGTCGTCGACGCGCGTCCGGTCAAAGACCGTCTCAACGGTGAACTCCGGTCCGAAGGCCGGTGCCAGCCGCGGCCACAGCTTCGGATCACAGTAGCCGTGCAGCCAGTGGTTCGTCTTGAGCAGCACGACCACGTCCTCGACGCGCTCCATGCTCTCGCCGTTCACGAGCTTGGCCCGCTCGCAGAACACGCTCCAGGGGTCCTTCCAGTCGACCACCTCGCGCATCACCGCCACGTTGTCGGGAAAATTGGGATAGGCCGCGCGCTTCGGCAGCGGGGCCAGCGCGCCGCGCACGCGGCTGAGGATGACTTCACGATCGTCGTTCATGGAGGGTTATTTTGACCGCGGATTACGATTCCATTCCTGGTTGATGCGGTTTCGGCGCGAGCAGCTTTTCGCGGGCCACCAGGTAGAGGAAGCCCGTCAGCACCGCAAACGGGATCAGCGCCAGCGCGTCGGCATGCAGGCCGTTGAAGAACGGGTTGTGCGCGGTGGACCACGTGGTGAGGAAGGCGTTGACCCGGTCGAGCACCCCGGTAAGGAACGCGATGACGATGCCGGCGATGGCGCCGCCCGCAATGTAGCCCGACGCGAGCAGGACGCCCGGACTCTTGTCGCTCTCCGCCACGAGCTGCGTCTCGTCGAGCTGCGCGTGCTTCAACTCGTCGCGCTTCAGCCGGTCGACCAGCCAGCGGATGAGGCCGCCAACAAAGATCGGCGTCGTAGAGGAAAGCTGCAGGTACACGCCCACCGCGAAGGGCAGCGAAGCGATGCCCGACAGTTCGAGCGTGACGGAGATGAACACCCCCAGCAGCACCAACGCCCACGGCAGCCGGCGGTCGAGGATGCCCTTGATGATATAGGACATCAGCGTGGCCTTCGGCGCGTCGAACTTGCTTACGGTCGTGCCATCGGGTCGCTCCCGGTGCACGCCATTGATGCCCGGATCGACGAGCCATACGGCGCGCCCGGCGCGGTTGACCAGGTATTTGCCCGCCGGGCCACCGGCCGCGTCCGTCTTCTGCCACACGAAATAGGTGCCGGCGTCGTCACGCGCCTGCGGGCCGCTGAGTCGCTCCTCGCGCGTGAGCTTCGTGGCGTCGGTGGCGAGGCCGGGCGCCACCTGCGCGGCGGGCACGTAGACCGTGGCTGCGGCGTTCAACTTGAGCAGGATCGGCCCCAGCACCAGCGCCGAGGCGAACGCACCGACCAGGATCGAATACTGCTGCAACTTCGGCGTGCCGCCGACGAGAAAGCCGGTCTTCAGATCCTGCGAGGTCGTGCCGCCGTTGGAGGCCGCGATGCAGACGACGGCGCCCACCGAAAGCGCCGTCACGTAGTAGGTGCCGCCGGTCCAGCCGACGATCAGAAAGATGAGGCAGGTGAGCAGCAGCGTCGCCACCGTCATGCCCGAAATGGGATTGGACGAGGAGCCGATCTCCCCGGTGAGTCGCGACGAAACCGTCACGAAGAGAAACCCGAAGACCACAATGAGAATCGCGCCGAGCAGGTTCATATGCAGCGGCGGCGCAAGCGTAATGGCCGCCATCAGCACCACCAGGCCGATGCCAACGAAGATCATGGGGAGATCGCGATCCGTGCGCTGCACCCCGGCGGATCCGGCGCCGCCGTTCGTGCGTGAGGCGCGGAAGTCACCCAGCCCGGCGCGCAGCCCGTGCCAGATTATCGGCAGCGAGCGGACCACGCTGATGATGCCCCCCGCCGCCACCGCACCCGCGCCGATGTAGAGAACATAGGCTTCGCGGATCTCACCCGGCCCCATCTGGGAGATCGGGATCGTGCCTGGGGCCAGCGGACCGGTCAGCTTTTCGCCGAAGAACTTGATCATCGGGATCAGCACGAGGTAGGCGAGCACGCCGCCCCCGCACATGATCGAGGCGATGCGCGGCCCGATGATGTAGCCCACCCCGAGGAGCTCCGGCGAGATCTCGATGCCCAACGAGCCGGCCTGGAACGGCGCGCCAAACACCTTTTGCGGGATGTCCTTCCAGCCCTTGAGGGCGACGTTGAGCGTCTTGTAGAGGAGTCCGACGCCGAAGCCGGTGAAAATCACCTTTCCGCCGGACGACCGGCCGAGTCCGGCGGCGGCGGCGGTCGCCATGTCCGCCTTGGCCGCGGACGACGCGGCCGCGCGGCTCTCGGGGGAGGCGCCGGCGGTCAGCACCGCGGCGCACGCCGTGCCCTCGGGATATTTCAGCACGCCATGCTCCTTCACAATGAGCGCGCGGCGCAGCGGGATCATCATCAGAATGCCCAGCAGGCCGCCGAGGAGCGCCACAAGCATGACGCGCGTCAGCTCGAGATCGAAGCCAAGGATGAGGATCGCGGGCATGGTCACGCCGATGCCGAACGCGATCGACTCGCCCGCCGATCCGGCGGTCTGCGAGATATTGTTCTCGAGGATGGTGGCGTCGCGCACGCCGAGCTTCGAGAGGCCGCGGAACAGCGCGAGGGAGATGACCGCCACGGGAATCGAGGCGCTCACCGTCAGGCCGACCTTAAGCACGAGGTAGAGCGACGACGCGCCAAAGATCATGCCGAGCACGGTGCCGGTGAGCACGGCGCGCAAAGTAAATTCGCGCATCAGCGTGCGGGCCGGGATGTAGGGCTCGAATTTCGAAGCGGGCGTGGGTTCAGCCATGACGGGAGGGCTCAGGCGCTGGAGATGGCCGCGGCGGCGGCCTCATTCTTTCCGGTTTCCGGTTTCCGGCTTGCCCGCCGTAGCCTCGGCGGAGGCGGATTTCCGCTTTACCCGCTGGCGGAGCCAGCGCCGAAACTCGCCGCCGCGCCACTTGGGCAGCGTGCGGCTGGCCGCCCACGCGTGCATCGCGGGCACAGGAATGAGTCCGGGCGGGATGTAATCGAGCAGCCGGCCGCCGACCAGCGCGGCCTTCCACGCCATCGGCTGCGAGGCGAGCAGCGCCCACGGCCCCATGGGCGGCAGGCCGGGCGACGCCGCGCCCTCGCGCTTACCCCGGTCGCGCAGGCGCAGAAGCAGGTCGGGGATGGGAATGTTCACCGGGCAAACCTCGTTGCACGCGCCGCACAGACTCGACGCCTTGGGCAGGTCGGCCTTCCCCAGGAAGCGTTCGCCCGCGAGCAGCGGCGAGAGCACCGCGCCGACGGGGCCGGGATACACGCTGCGGTAGGCGTGCCCGCTCACCTGGCGGTAAACGGGGCACACATTCATGCACGCGCCGCAACGGATGCACCGCAGGATCTCGCGGCATTCGCCCGCCAGCACCTCGGTGCGGCCGTTGTCGACAAAGATGACGTGCATCTCCTCGGGGCCGTCGGGCTGGCCGGCCACCCGGGGCCCGCGGATGAACTCGGTGTAGGCGGTGAGCTGCTGGGCGGTGGCGGAGCGGGCGAGCAGGTTGAGAAAGAGCGCCAGGTCGCGGTCGCGCGGCAGGAGCTTTTCGATGCCGACGAGCGCGATGTGGCATTTGGGCGCGGCGAGGCTGAAGCGCGAATTACCCTCGTTGGTGACGACGACGAGCCGCCCGCTTTCGGCCACGACAAAGTTGGCGCCGGTCATGCCCGCATCGGCGGCCAGATATTTCTTCCGCATGAACTCGCGGGCGCGGCGCGTGATGACCTCGGGCTCGTCGTTGTAGGCGCCGAGGCCGTTTTTCTCGAAACTCGTCGCGATTTCCCGGCGGTTCTTGTGGATGATCGGCCGCACGATGTGGCTCGGGTGATCGTGGTCGATCTGGACGATGAATTCACCGAGGTCGGTCTCGAGGCACTCGATGCCGTGCGACTCGAGGAAGGGGGCCAGCTCGATCTCCTCGCTCACCATGGTCTTCGCCTTGACCAGGCGCGTGGCACCGCGGCGCTGCAGGATGGCGAGCACCTGGCGGCGGGCCGCCTCGGCGTCGACGGCCCAGTGCACCTGTGCTCCTCCGGCCGTGAGACGCTCCTCCACCAGCGGCAGGAGGGTGTCGAGGTTTTCGATGACATGCTGCTTGATCTCCCCGGCCAACCGGCGCAGCCGGTCGGGGTCGTCAAAATCCCCGGCCAGCATTTTCGCGCGCTTTTCGTGCGTGGCTTTGGTGCTCCCGTAGACCGACTGCCGCTTCTCCGGCGGCAGGGTGCAGGCAAATTGGTCGATGGGCTGGGTCTTCATGGGGAGTGTGTAGGAGCCTGCTCGCAGGCGATGAAAAAAGAATCGCGAGCAAGCTCGCTCCTACAGTTCATTCACAGCAGCCCTCCGTTTTTGAGCGCGTCGCGCAACACCTGGGCCACGTGCCGGTGCGGCATGGGCCGGCCTTCCTTCTCCGCCAGGCCGCTGAGGTGCATGAGGCAGCTCGTGTCGACACCGACGAGAAACCGGGGCTGGGCGGCGCGCAGATGCTGGAGCTTCAGCCGGCCCATGGCCTCGGAGATGTGGGGGAACGTCACCGAAAACGTACCGCCGAAGCCGCAGCATTGCTCGGCCTCGCCGAACTCGACGAGGGTCACGCCCGGGATCGAACGCATCAGGGTCGCCGCCGCCTCGGCGCTCCGGGTGCCGCGCGTGTGGCAGGAACGGTGGAACGCGATGGCCCCGTCGAACCGGCCGGGCCAGGACGTCACGCCGAGCCCGTTGACAATGAAATCCGCCAGTTCCCACGTGCGTCGGGCGAGCTGCTCCACCTCGGGGAGGTCGCGCTCATGCTCGAACGCCAGCAGGGCGCCGTGAAACACCATGGCGGCGCAGGAGCTCGACGGCACGACGACGGGCAGTTCGCTCTTGAACGTGCGCACCAGGTGCCGCACCACGCGGCGCGAGGCCTTCCAGTCGCCCGAGTTGAAGGCCGGCTGGCCGCAGCAAATCTGCGCCTCGGGGAACTCGACCGTGAGGCCGAGGTGCTCCAGCACCTGCACCGTCGCGATGGCCGCGTCGTCATAAAACGCGTCGCACAGGCACGTGGCCATCAACTGGACCTTTTTCCCCAGGGGTGGCTTGCGTTCGATCGTCGTCATGCCGCGAAAAGCGTAAGGTGCCGGATTCGTTCCGCGCCGCAATCCCGATTTGCGGCCGGCCTTTCATACTGTCCGATGGGCCGCCGGAGTTTGCGGGCTCGCCATTCCGCGCCCGCGTCTCAAAATCACTTGCTCATGCCCACCGTCTACTCCGCCGCCATCGACCTCGGTGCGACCAGCGGCCGCGTGATTCTCGGCGCCTGGTCGAAAAACCGCCTCATCCTCAAGGAAGTCCACCGCTTTCCCAATACCTTCCGCTCGCTCGGCGTCCACGATTACTGGGACGTCGCCGGCCTGTGGGCCGAGGTGCGCACGGGTCTGCTCCGGGCCGCTGCCGCCCTGCCCCGCCGGGCGCGGCTCGCCTCCGTGGGCGTCGACACTTGGGGCGTCGACTATGCGCTGGTGAACGACGCCGGCCGGCTGGTGTTCCCCGTGCACGCCTACCGCGACGCGCGCACGCAGCCCGGCCTGCACCGCCTCGACCACACCCGGGCCGCGCTCGAGCGCATCTACGCGGCCACCGGCATCCCCAACGTTTTTTACAACACGAGCCTCCAGCTCGAGGAGGTGGTGGCGCATTGCCCGGCCGTGACCGACCTGGCCACGCGCTGCCTTTTCCTGCCCGACTACTTCAACTACCTGCTTTCGGGCCGCATGGAGAACGAACTCTCCATCGCCAGCACGTCACAGTTGCTCGATGTGCACTCGACCGACTGGTCACGCACCGCCCTCGCGCACTTCCACCTCCCGGCCCAGTGGTTCACCAAGCCCATCCTCGCCGGCACGCGCCTCGGGGTGGTGCGCAGCCTGCCCGAACTCAAGGGCGCGCAGGTCATCGCCGTGCCCGGCCACGACACCGCCAGCGCCTACGACGCCATGCCCGCCGCGCCCGGCGGCGGCGACCTTTTCCTCAGTTCCGGCACTTGGTCGCTCGTCGGTTTCGAGAGCGACACTCCCCTGCTGGGCGCCGACGCGCTCCGCGCGCGCATTGCCAACGAGCGCATCGGCGACGGACGCTACCGCCCGCTCACCAATGTCATCGGCCTGTGGCTGCTCGAACAGACGATGAAGGACTTCGCCACGCGTCTGCGCAGCGACCGCGATTGGTCCGCCCTCATCGTCGCGGCGGAGAAGCTGCCGGCGCCGCCGGCCCTCCTCGATGTCACCGATGCCGCCTTCGCCAACCCCCCGTCCATGCGGGCGGCGATCGATGCGCAGCTGCAGAAGCGCCGGATCGCTCCGCCGAAAAACCTCGCCGCCTACCTGCGGCTGATCGGTGCCTCGCTCGGCCGCGGCCACGCCAGTGCCCTGCAGGCCTTTGAGCGGATGACCGGCCGGAAATTCCGGCGCATTCTCATCGTGGGCGGCGGCTCGAAGAATCGCCTGCTGTGCCAGGCCACCGCCGACGCGGCGGGCCTCCCGGTCGTCTCGTTCAGCCTGGAAGGCACCGCTGTCGGCAATCTTGCCAGCCAGCTTGTCGCGCTGGGCGCGGTGAAGAACCTCGCCACGTTCCGCCACCACCTCGGCGCCACCCTCAAGCAGAAGGTCTACACCCCGCAGATCTGACCCCCACCGCCATGAAAACCCTGCGCCTGGTTGTCCTGCTCCTCGCCGGCCTGACCGCCGCCGTTCTGAGGGCGGCCGACGACGAGATTGCGGCCTCCACCAAGACCCGCGTCGGCGACTCCGCACCCCTCTTCAGCGGCACCGCCGTGACCGGCGAGACCTATTCGCTGGCCCAGCTCAAGGGCAAGGTCGTCGTGCTTTCGCTCTTCGCCACCTGGTGCGGGCCATGCAACACCGAACTGCCGCACGTGGAAAAGGAGCTCTGGCAGGCGTTTCGCGCGCGCGGCCTCGTCGTTCTTGCCGCCGCCCGAGAGGAGGGACCCGACAAGCTCAAGCCCTTTGCCGCGAAGCTCGGCCTGACCTTCCCACTGCTCAGCGATCCCGGCCGGGGCATCTTCAGCCAGTTCGCCACGGCCGACATCCCACGCCTCTACGTCATCGGCGCCGACGGCCGGATCAAATTCCAGAGCGTGGGCTTCGACGAGGCCGAATTCCGCCGAGCGCTGGCCGCGGTCGAACGCGAACTCGCCGGAGCAGCGCGGTGAAGTCCGTGCCCACGGCCGACGGTGAAACGGATCAGGAGCCCCGCGGAGAAACGGCGTATCATCAAGTCCCGATCTAACGATGAACGCCCATGCCCATCCTCCGACCGCCCCGGCGGCGACGCCTGAACCCGATCCGGCCGCCTTGGTCTACATGGGGCTGCCGGCGGCGCAGTTTCTGATGCCACGCCTCTGGGTGGCGCTGGTGCTGAGCCTGCCGGTGCTGGGCCTGGCGATGGGCGAAATGATCGCGCCGGCCTTCTTCCACCGGCTTGATCCGCGCCTTTCCGGCTGGCTGCAGCTGGCTCTCACCACGCCGGTGTTCTTCTGGAGTGGCGCGCCGTTTCTCCGCCGCTGGTGGGTGTCGCTGCGTGAGCGCGACACCAACATGTTCACGCTCATCGTCACCGGCACCGGCGCGGCGTATTTTTACAGCGTCGCCGCCGTGTTGTTCGGCGACCGTTTTCCCGCCACGCTGCGCGGAGGGCACGGCGTGCCGCTCTATTTCGAAGCCGCCGCGGTCATCACCACCATCGTGCTGATCGGCCAGATCCTGGAACAGCGCGCCCACGCCCGTACCGATACCGCCATCCGCGCCCTGATGGATCTGGCACCGGCCATCGCCCACCGCGTGCGCGACGGCCACGAGGAGGATGTGTCACTCGATGATGTCGTGCTTGGCGACCTTCTGCGGGTGCGTCCCGGCGAAAAGGTGCCGGTCGACGGCCGCGTCGCCGAGGGCGCGAGTCATGTCGATGAATCCATGCTCACGGGCGAACCCGTCCCGGTGGCCAAGTCCGCCGGCGGCGCCGTGTCCGGCGGCACGCTCAACACGACGGGCAGCTTCGTCATGCGCGCCGAGCGCGTCGGGCGCGACACCCTGCTGGCGCAGATCATCCGCCTCGTCGAGGCGGCCCGGGAGAGCGAGGCGCCGATCCAGCGGCTCGCGGACAAGGTGGCGACCTGGTTTGTGCCGGCCGTCGCCGGCATTGCCGCGCTCACCTTCGCGCTCTGGTGGTGGCTTGGGCCCGAACCGCGATTGATCTTCGCCTTGGTGAACGCCGTGGCCGTGCTTATCATCGCCTGCCCGTGCGCACTCGGCCTCGCCACGCCTGTCTCGCTCGTCACCGGCATCGGCCGCGGCGCGCAAGCCGGTGTACTGGTCAAGAATGCTGAGGCCCTTGAACGCCTGGCGCATGCCACCACGCTGCTCGTCGACAAGACCGGCACGCTCACCGAGGGCAAGCCGCGCGTGGTCGGAATCGAGCTGGCGCCGCCGGTAGTCGGGGGCGCTGACCCTGGCCCGGAGCCGTCGACCCCGGCGACAACCGCCGACAGCCTTCTGGCCTTCGCCGCTGCGGCGGAAAGCGCCAGCGAGCATCCGCTGGCCCGCGCCATCGTCGATGCGGCCAGAGAGCGTGGTCTGGTTTTGTCCGCCGCCGAAAACTTCCACGCCGAGCCGGGCATGGGCGTGACGGCGAACATCCAAGGTCGCCGTGTGCACGTTGGCCGCGCACCCGAGTCCGCCCCGGCCTCCGGCCAGCAGCCGATCGCCACGCTCGTTGGCGTTACCCTTGACGGCCGTTTTGCCGGCACCCTGACGCTGGCCGACCCCATCAAGACCACCACGCCCGAGGCCATCGCCGAGTTGCACCGGCTGGGTCTGCGCGTGGTCATGGTGACCGGCGACCGCGAGACGACCGCGCAAGCCGTGGCGCGGCAGCTCGGACTCGACGGTGTGCATGCCGGCGTCACTCCCGCCCGCAAACAGGAGCTTGTGCGCGAGCACCGCCGCCGCGGCGAGCGCGTGGTCTTCGCCGGCGACGGGATCAACGACGCGCTGGCGCTCGCCGCGGCTGACATTGGCATCGCAATGGGCACCGGCACCGACGTCGCCATGCATAGCGCCGGCCTCGTGCTGGTGAAAGGCGACCTGCGCGGCATCGTGAAGGCGCTGCATCTCAGCCGCGCCGTGTTGCGCAACATCAAGCAGAATCTCTTTCTCGCCTTCATTTACAACGGCCTGGGCATTCCGATCGCTGCCGGAGCGCTTTACCCCGCTTTCGGCTGGCTGCTCAATCCCATGCTGGCGGGAGTGGCCATGAGCCTGAGCTCGATCTGCGTCGTCAGCAACGCCCTGCGGTTGAAGCACGCCCGGCTTTGATCCGCCTATCATCTGGGCGCGGCTATGAATTTGGCCGCTTGCCAGTCTTTAACTAGATTGCGTAGCGTAACGCGATCTCCTCTGCGCAAGAATAGCTCTGACCCCGATGCTCCTACGGCTGATCGCTGACTTTGCTTGAAATATGGCCGATGACATCCGCATGCCTGTCTTCCAGTTTACCGTTGAAGACGTCTTCTCCATCGCTGGCAGAGGTGTTGTTGTTACCGGTACCGTCGCCAGAGGGGCAGTGCGAGTAGGTGAAAAGCTTCTCCTTCGCCAAAGTGACGGTAAAACCATACCTATAGAAATCACCGCGATTGAGGGCTTCAAAAAGATCCTCAAAGAGGCGTTGATGGGCGAAAACGTTGGCCTGTCGATTCAAGGGCTTCCGAAAGAAGCGATTCGCGCCGGCGACACGATCTCCTTCGAATGACGAATATGCGACCAGAGCTCGCGGGATTCATTCCGGAACTTGCGATTCCGAAGATCAACGAGTGGATCGAAAGCTATCGAGTGAGTGTTGAATTTGTAAAGCCGAGGCGCTCAAAGCTCGGCGACCACCGCTTCGATCGCACAGAACGAAGGTCGCAGATCACCCTTAATCGCGACAGGAGCATATACCGGAATCTGATCACACTTGTTCACGAGCTGGCACATGCTCACGTCCGTCAGACATGCGGTATGGAAGTCCCGGCTCATGGGAAAGAATGGAAATGTGCCTATCGGGAGATGATGCTTCAGATAAAAGAACTCGGCGTCTTCCCGTACGACCTAGAAATCGCAATCGAGCGACATTTTCGTAGCCCGCGATTCACGGACACCACTGACGTGCCGTTTACCCTGATTTTGAATCAGTATGACGATCACTAGATATGCGTTGCTGTGGATCGTCCTCAAGAAGTGTGACCATACTCGACATAGACCTCGATTTCTTTGTGACCCCGACCGTGTTGGGCGGACCGCTGCCTAGCCGACGACCTCCAGTTGATCGCTACAGACCATGGCCAGTTGATGACGTCAGAAGATTCGTCGAAGAGCGGCTATGTATTCCACGAAGTCGTTCGGTGAAGGGCAGGTTCTTCGAAGAGCATTCCAAAGTCTACGATTATCTCGTTGGACGGGGGATGAGCGACATCAAGCTGGTGCACTGTGATGCACATGCGGACCTGGGATCCGGGGATTCCTCATTTAGATACATTCTGGAGGACCTTTTAGCATTGCCAGTAGAAGCGAGGATTGCCCCACGTTGCGGCGGCGGTGATCGACCCAGTAGTGGAAACTGGATAACGTTTCTTATAGCGGCAAGGCGAGTCGCCAGCGTCCTATTCGTCACCCCTCCGCAATGGGACAAACCACGAGTTCAAGACGATCTCCCGAAGATCTACTTCAAGGATCAAGACCCGCAGTCGGGTATCATCGCCCTACCACACCTCCGAAAGAACGGATGGGAGAATTGGGTAATGGACCCAATGCACCGCCGGCCCCTGCAAAACGTAATCTCGTTCGAACCGGAGGTTCCATTCACCCGTATTCCGCACTCGGATTATCACGGCGGTTCGTGCCCGGACCTTGTGCTGGTGACCCATTCACCACTTTATGTTCCAGAGACTGCCGACTGCTTGCTTGAGGTTCTCTGTGGCTACCTCGATCAGTCCGATTGACGATTAACCTCACCCGGGTCAGGCAACTTCGTCGCCACTACGATCGCACTGTTCACGGCGAAGAGCACAGGATGCCTTACGCGAACTTGCGCCGGCTGAGGTGGTCACAATCTGTGACCACCGTATCCTGTTTCTGTGCGGCTACCCCCGGATGCCTTGGGCGAGGTGGTAGTAGACCTCGTTGCAGCGGAGAGTCTGCTTGAAGTCGGCCAGCTTCGTGCCGGCGTTGATGAGCACGAGTTCGACGCCGGCGATGGTCGTGAAATCCTCCAGCATCTCGGACGTCACGGCATAGCTGAAGCCGGTGTGATGCGCGCCGCCAGCGAGAATCCAGCACGCGCAGGCAGTCTTGAAGTCGGGCCGGCATTCCCACACGGCGCGGGCCACGGGGAGCTTCGGCAGCGGCTTCGGCGGCTTGACGACGTCGACCTCGTTGACGATCAGGCGGAAGCGGTTGCCCAGGTCGATCAGCGAGGCGTTGAGCGCCGGGCCGGCGGGCGCGTCGAACACCAGCCGGACGGGGTCCTCCCGGCCGCCGATGCCGAGCGGGTGGATTTCGAGCGAGGGTTTGCCGGCGGCGATGGACTCGCAGATTTCGAGCATGTGGGCGCCGAGTACCTGGTGTCCGTTCGGATCGAGGTGGTAGGTGTAGTCCTCCATGAAGGAAGTGCCGCCCTTCAGATCCACGCCCATCACCTTCATGGCCCGGAGCAGCGCGCAGGTCTTCCAGTCTCCCTCGGCGCCGAAGCCGTAACCGTCGGCCATCAGCCGCTGGACCGCCAAGCCGGGCAGCTGGCGCAGGCCATGGAGATCCTCGAACGTCGTGGTGAAGCCCTTGAAGCCGCCCTCCTCGAGAAAGACGCGCAGGCCGAGTTCGATGCGCGCTCCGTAGCGCAACGCATCATGCCGGGCGCCGTTCTTGCGGAGTTCCTTCGCCACCTTGTAGCGGTCCTCGTATTCGGCACAGAGCCGGTCGATGGCCCGGTTGTCGATGGCCGCATCCGAGGTTTTGGCGACGAGATCGCCCACGCCGTAACCGTTGACGGAAAAGCCGAACCTCATTTCGGCCGCGACCTTGTCGCCCTCGGTGACGGCGACCTGGCGCATGTTGTCGCCAAAGCGGGCGAACTTCGCGCCCTGCAGGTCGTGCCAGGCCCGGGCGGCGCGCATCCAGGCGCCCAGCCGGTCCTGCACCTCCGTGTCCTCCCAGTGGCCAACCACGACCTTGCGGTTGAGCCGCATGCGCGTGTGGATGAACCCGGCCTCGCGGTCGCCGTGGGCGGCCTGGTTGAGGTTCATGAAATCCATGTCGATGTCGCCCCACGGCAGGTCGCGGTTGAACTGCGTGTGGAGGTGGACGAAGGGTTTGCGAAGCGCAGAAAGCCCGCCGATCCACATCTTCGCCGGTGAGAAGGTGTGCATCCATAGGATGAGGCCGGCGCAGTTCGCGCTGTGATTGGCCTCGAGGCAGAGCGCCCGGATCTCCTCCGGCGTGGTGAGAAGCGCCTTGAAGACAACCTTCAGCGGAATCCGCTTGGAGGCGCCCAGGGCGTAGGCGATTTTCTTGGAGTTGGCGGCAACCTGCTTGAGCGGGCCGGGGCCGTAGAGGTGCTGGCTGCCGGTGACGAACCAGATTTCTGAGGAGGCGAGGTTTTTCATGAGAATGAGCGTTAAGCCCAAAGCTTCAGGCGCCGGGCGTCAGCCCGACTGCGCTTCTTTGATCGCGAGCAGATTCTTCATCACGCGCGAGAGGTCGGCGGATTTGTTGAGGCCGCCGAACGAGTCATGGAGCTGGCGGTAAAGGACGTAGAGCTGGTCGTAGACCTTTCGGGCCGCCGGATCGGGCTGGTATTGCTTCCGCTTGATCGAGGTCATGGCCCGCTGCGCGGCCGGAAAATCGCGGTGGGTGCCCGCGAGCACCGCCGCCGCGACCGCCGAGCCCAGCGCGCACGCCTGGCTGGAGCCGGCGACGAGCATCGTGCAGCCGGTGACGTCCGCGTAGATCTGCATGAGCAACGGGTTCTTCTCGGCGATGCCGCCGGCGCAGACGACGCGGTCGAGCGGCACGCCGTATTCCTTGAGACGCTCGATGATGGCGCGGGCGCCGAAGGCCGTGGCTTCAATGAGGGTGCGGTAGATTTCGGTCCGCGTCGTGTGCAGGGTCTGGCCGAGAAGCAGACCCGAGAGCGTCTGGTCGACGAGGATGGTGCGGTTGCCGTTGTTCCAGTCGAGCGCGAGCAGGCCGGACTGGCCCGGCTGCAACCGGGCGGCGGCCTTGGAGAGTTGCGCATGGAGGGCGGCGTCGCCTTCGCAGACGACCTCGGCCCACCACCGGAAAATGTCACCCACGGCGGACTGGCCGGCCTCGATGCCGTAGTAGCCGGGGAGGATCGCGCCCTTCACGATGCCGCAGATGCCGGGGATGTCGGGCACCTGCTTGTCGGCGGAGACGACGCCGCAGTCGCAGGTGGAAGTGCCGATGACCTTGACGAGCGTGCCCTCGGTGACGCCGCAACCGATGGCGCCGTAGTGCACGTCGAACTCGCCGATCGCGATGGGAATGCCGGCCGGCAAACCGAGTCGGGCGGCCCATTCATCGCTGAGCGCGCCAGCCGGTTCGGTGGCATCGTAGGCCTTTTTGTAGAGGCGGTTGCGCAGGTCGGCGAGCTTCGGGTCCAGCATCGCGAGAAATTCCTTGTCGGGCAGGCCGCCCCATTCGTCGCAGTAGAGCGCCTTGTGACCGGCCGGGCAGATGCCGCGTTTGACCCTGGTGGGGTCGGTCACCCCGGCGAGGATGGCGGGCACCCAGTCGGAGAGTTCGACCCACGACCAGGCGGCTGCGAACACCTCGGGAGCGACGGCCAGGCAGTGCCAGATTTTTGACCACCACCACTCGGAGGAGTAAGTGTTGCCGCACTTGGCGATGAAATGCGGACGATGCCGCGCGGCGAGTTCAGTGATGCGGGCGGCCTCCCGCCAGCCGGTGTGGTCCTTCCAGAGCCAGCACTGGGCGGCGAGATTCCTCCTCCATTTCCGGTCCAGCGCGAGTGGCCGGTTCTGGCGGTCGACCGGGATCGGGCTCGAACCGGTGGTGTCAACGCCGATGCCGACGATCTTCGCCGCATCGAAGCCGCGCTGCTTTCGCGCCGCCGCCAGCGCGCCTATGACGCTCTTTTCCAAGCCGGACAGATAGTCACCCGGATGCTGGCGGGCGAGATGGTGATCCTTGGGGTCCAGCAGAATGCCCTGCTCGCCGCTGGGATAGTCGGCGACACAGGTGCCGAGTTCCGCCCCATCGGCGCATCGAACCACGAGCGCCCGCACGGTGTTGGTTCCAAAATCCAGTCCGAGGGTAAATGACATGGCGGAAGTGAATTGGGGGAGGAAAGCCTTACAGGAAACGACTGGCCCAGAGCCATCCCAAAAGGGGGCGGAGCCGCCGGGCGGGGCTCGCTCAGCCTTTGCCGCCCTGGCCCGCGCCACCGAGGGCGGACTGGCCATAAGTGGCGTCGGGGCCGTGTTTGCGCGAGAAATGTTTGCCGAGCAGTTCGGGTTCAATCTCGCCGCGCTGCGGCGCGAGCGCGAGGGTCTGGAACGCCAGCTGCGCCACGACCTCAAGGGCGAGGGCGGCCTCGACGGCCTTCGCGCCCGACGGCCCCCAAGCGAACGGACCGTGACGCCACACGAGCACCGCCGGCATGTCCAGCGGATCGCGGCCACGGAGGGTCTCCACGATCACGTTGCCCGTATTCCATTCGTACGCTTCGGCAATCTCGGCCTTGGTCAGCGGCCGCGTCACGGGCACCATGCCATTGAAATAATCGGCATGCGTCGTGCCGAAGCAGGGAATTGGCCGCCCGGCCTGGGCAAAGCTCACGGCGTGGCGGGAATGCGTGTGGACCACGGAACGGACGCCGGCAAAGGCCTGAAACAGCCGGCGGTGCGTCGGGGTGTCCGACGACGGCCGCAGTTTTCCTTCGAGCACGCGGCCCTCGAGATCGACCAGCACCATCTTGCCTGGCGTCAGCTCGACATACGGCACGCCGCTGGGCTTGATGGCGAACACTCCGGCTCTTGGATCGAACACGCTCACATTGCCGAACGTAAGGTCGACGAGGCCCGACGCGCCCAGCTGGCGATTGGCGACATACCCTTCTTCGCGGAGAGCTCGATGCAGCATGGCACTGAAGATCAACACTCCGGCGGCGCCGCGACGGCGAGCAAAAAACCACCCAGACGACCCAATGCGATAACGAGCCTGAGGCCGGGCCGTCTATGATTCCATCTTCAACTCGCGCATCATGAGCGCCAGCAGCGAGTCAGCGGGCTTCTGGCCTTCAAAGAGGAGGCGGTGGACCTCAGTGAGAATGGGAGCGCTGATGCCGCGCTCGACGCAGAGGCCGTGGAAGGACTCCGTGGTCTTGTAACCCTCGACCACCGTCCGGCGTCCGGCCAGCAGTTCTTCCACCGTGCGACCCTCGCCCAAGCGCTGCCCGAACTCACGGTTGCGGCTCCAATCCCCGTAGCAGGTGGCCATGAGGTCGCCCGCTCCACTGAGACCATAGAAGGTCTCCGCCCGTGCACCGAGCGCCACGCCCACCCGCACCATCTCCGTGAGTGCCCGGGTGATGAGCGCAGCCTTGGTATTGTCGCCGAGGCGCAGGCCATCGCAACAGCCCGCCGCGATGGCATAGATGTTTTTGAGGCAGCCGCCGAACTCCACGCCCGGGAGATCAACGCTGGTGTAGAGACGCAGGCTGGCGCTGCTCATGGCGGCCTGCACCTGCTGTACAAAGGGCGTGATCGTCTCCGTGGCCAGCACCATGGCCGCCGGCAGGCCGCGCGCGACCTCGGCGGCGGTGGTCGGTCCGGTGAGCGCGCTGGCCTCATAACGGGGCAGCACCGCGCGGATCACCTGGCTGGGCCTCAGGTGCGTGCCGAGTTCGAGCCCCTTGGCAAGGCTGACGACCAGCTGCAGCCGCATCGCCAGATCCGACTGGTCGCGCAGCCGTTCGCACCATTCCCGCAACGCCTGCGCCGGGCACGCCAGCAGCACGACCTCGGCCTCCCTCAGCACGGGCGCGGGTTCGCGGCCGATCTGCAGGCCCGGCGGCAGCGGGAAGCCGGGCAGGTAGTCGGTGTTTTCGCGCGCGGCGGCCAGCGCGAGCGCCTGCTCTTGGCGTCGCGGAACCAGCGTGACCGCGTGGCCGAGCCGCAACAAATGCAGCGAAAAGGCCGTGCCCCAAGCGCCGGCGCCGATGACGCAGATGTTCATGGAGGAGGTCGAAGTGCTGGCAATGCAGAGAGCATGGAGAACGGTCGCTTGGCAACCTCGGTGTTGCGGGGCAGGAGGAGGTTACTTCGGAAACTTGCGCGCCCGCACGGCCATCACATAGCTGGCGAAGCCCTTCTTCATCTCGTCGCCCACCGCGGCAAAGGCATGGGCAAAGGCGGGCATCGACTCGGGGGTCAGGCCGAGCAGGTCGGTGCAAACCAGGATCTGGCCGTCGCAATCGGCGCCGGAGCCGATCCCGATGAGCGGCACCTTCAGCGTCTCCTTGATGGTGCGGGCCAGGTTCGGCTCGACCATCTCGGCCACGACGGCAAACACCCCCGCCCGCTCCAGAGCCAGCGCATCGGCCAGCAGTTGCTCGGCCTCCGCCGGTTTCACGCCGAACCGGCGGTAGCGCCCCAGTGTCTGCACCTGCTGCGGCTGCAGGCCGATGTGGCCCATGACCGGCACGCCGGCCGCGACGATCCCGCCGATCTTCTCGGCGAGGTTGGCGCCGCCCTCGATCTTCACCGCTTCGGCCCCCGCCGTCTGCATCAGCCGCTGGCACGACTCGAGCACCCGCCGGAAGTCAAAATGCGCCTCGGCAAACGGCACGTCGGCCACCAGCAGCGCGTCCGGTTTCGCCCGCGCCACCGCCGCGGTGTGGTGCACCATCATGTCGAGGGTCACCGGAATCGTGTTGGCGAAGCCGAGCAGGGTGTTGCCCACCGAATCACCCACCAGAATCAGATCCACCCCCGCCTCGGTCGCGCAGCGCGCGGTGATCGCGTCGTAGGCGGTGGTGGCCACGATGGGCCGCTGGCCTTTGAGTTTCCGCAACGTGAGGGTGGTGATCTTCATGCCTGGAGGAGATCCTTCGCTCAGGATGACCGGGCGGCCGGAGGGACCAAGTCTTTTGTCATTCCGAGCGCAGGGCGGTGCCGCCCGTCGGGGCGGGCCGGCCGCCTCATCCGTTCCGCCCGTCGATCCGTCCGGTCATTTCAACCAGGCCGGCACGCGCTCGCCGGCGGTCATCTGTTCGAAGGTTTCGCGGGCGTTGACCAGCTCGAAACTGCTGCCGCGGACGAGCACCTCGGCGGGCAGCGGCCGGGAATTGTACCGGTTGGCCATGACGTAGCCGTAGCCACCGGCACTCAGGAAGGCGACATACTCGCCCTCCCCCACCTCCTGCAGGGTGCGGTCCTTCGCAAAACAGTCACTCGACTCACAAATGGGGCCGACGATGTCGACCTTGAGCGCGCGGCGCGACGTGTCGCGCTGCAGTGGCACGATCTCGTGGTAGGCGTCGTACATCGCCGGCCGCAGCAGATCGTTCATGCCCGCGTCCAGGATGAGGAAATTCTTTCCGTGACCGCGCTTGAGATACTCGATCCGCGACAGCAACACGCCGGCATTGCCCACCATGAAGCGTCCGGGCTCGAGCAACAGCTTGAGGCCGAGCGGCTGCAGGAGCGGCTTGAGCGCGGCGCCGTAGGCCTCGGGGGTGAGCGGACGCCGGTCGGCCGGCAGCGCGTCCCACCACGCCGATGCACCGCTGGCCAGGGCGTCCTGGTAGACGACGCCGATGCCGCCGCCGATGCTGAAATACGTGATGCCGTAATCGCACTGCAGCTGCCGGGCCAGCGGGGCGACCTTTTCGACGGCCTCGACGAACGGCCCCACTTCGGTGAGCTGGGAGCCGATGTGCATCTGCACGCCCTTGATCTCAAGGTGCGGGAATTTCGCGGCCGCCTCGTACGCGGCAGGAGCAAACTTCAGCGGGATGCCGAACTTGTTTTCGCTCTTCCCGGTGGTGATCTTGGCGTGGGTCTTTGCGTCGACGTCGGGGTTCACGCGGATGCCCACGGGGGCCTTGCGGCCGAGCTGGCCGGCCACGTGGTTGATGCGGGCAAGTTCGGGCTCGCTCTCGGCATGCAGCGCATAAATGCCCGACTCGAGCGCGAGACGGATCTCTGCCTCGGTCTTGCCCACGCCGGCGAAAACGCTGCGATCAACCTTCGCGCCCGCGGCCAGCACGCGGCGCAATTCGCCCCCACTGACCACATCGAAGGCGGCGCCGAGGTTCGCGAAGAGGCGCAGCAGCGCGAGGCTGGAATTGGCCTTCAGCGCATAGCACACCTGCACATCAAGACCGTCGAGGCTGCCGGCGAGACGGCGGTAGTTGTCCTCGATGGTGGCGGCACTGTAGACGTAGGTGGGAGTGCCGTAGAGCCGGGCCACGGCGGCCAGGTCGACGGACTCGCAATGCAGGGTGTTGCCGACGTAGTGAAAACGGTGCATGGCGGGGGACTGGTAAAGTGCGTTGAAAAGCGCGCTTTATTGACAGTTTCCCCTTGAGAAAACGACACTAAAGTCGACCCAGGAGCCGCGCGCGGCGCGAATGGCAATACTCATTGTCCCGTCCGCCCAACCGCGGTGGTCGGTGGACCATTCATGCATCCAGACCAGCCGCGCCAAAGGCGCGCAATTCATCAGCTATTTGATGGAGAGCGGCTTCCGCCAGATGAACGTCGACGGTTACGAGGCAAGCCTCCGCCGCCGGCGTGTTCAACGGCGCTTTGTTCTGACTGTTGGGGGCAGGCGGCGCGTGGGTGGTGGTCGAGAGCGCCCGGGCGCTGTCCATGTTCTGAGCCGCTTTCCGGGTGGGGGAAATCATGCCGTGCGGAACGCCGGGCGCCACGCAGCGTGGTGGTCGGCATGAACCGGCGCCGGTCGGCCCGTTACAGGGACCGCTGGTAGGAGCGCGCCGACCGATGGGAGTCGTTGAGGGCGAATCCGAACATGGCGGCGACCACCGCGGCGATGAACCAATCCCCGACGTCCAGTTGGTACGTGTCGAGCGAGATGGCCGCCATGGTGAGAACCAGGATGGAAAGAATGGAGAGCGCGGTCTTCATGATGATGATTGAGGTTGTCTTCAAGAACACGGCACCCGGCGGAAAGTTACAGGGAAGTTTGGGAACTGGCTTGACTCGCTGGAAAAACACCGGCCGCGCTATAAAGGCGCGGCCGGCGAGCCGAAGAGGGACGATGACGGCGATCAAGCCGCCAGATCCATGGAATTCGCGCGCGGCATCACGGAGCACCGGGACGGCTCCGGGAACCGTTCGACACGCGTTGGAACCAGGAAACGTTCCGGCCGCCGGGAGTCGTTGAGCGCGATCGCGAAGAGCGCAGCGACCGCCACGACTGAAAAGATGACCCCGGCGTCCAACTGGTAGGAGGCGTCAAGCGATACGGCCGCCATGAGGAGAACGAAGATGGAAAGGAGGGAAAGGAGTGTTTTCATGGGAGTGAGTAAGTGGTTTCCCCTAAGAACCCGGCAGCCGGCGGAAAGTCACAGGAAAACATGCCCATGCGACCGGATCCCTTGAAGGCACCCCGGCCGCGCCATTTACGGCGTAGCCGGTAGTGGGAAAAACTGACCAAACCTCAGCTCGCGGCGGAGCCGGCGCTGGCCGAGGCGGGGGTGAAGGCGGAACGGATGACAGCCTTCAGATAGTCGCGGTTCATGCGCGCGATGAACTCGTGGCTGATGAGCTTTGGGCACACCGCGGAACATTCGTACTGGTTGGTGCAGCTGCCGAAACCCTCGGCGTCCATCTGTTTCACCATCGCCAGCACGCGTTGGTCGCGCTCGGGCTGCCCCTGCGGGAGCAGGCCGAACTGGGAAACCTTGGCGCCGACGAACAGCATCGCGCTGGCGTTCTTGCAGGCGGCCACGCAGGCGCCGCAGCCGATGCAGGCCGCGGCGTCCATGGCAAGATCGGCGGCGTCCTTCGCCACGGGAATGGCGTTCGCGTCGCAGGCGCTGCCGGTGCGGACGCTGATGAAGCCGCCGGCCTGCATGATGCGGTCGAAGGCCTTGCGGTTGACGATGAGATCCTTGATGACCGGGAAAGGTTTGGCGCGGAAGGGCTCGACGGTGATGACGTCGCCGTCGCGGAAGCTGCGCAGGTAGGTCTGGCAGGAGGCGACGCCGCGATGCGGGCCGTGGGGCTTGCCGTTGATGACCAGCGAGCAGGTGCCGCAGATGCCCTCGTGGCAGTCATGGTCAAAGGCGATGGGCTCCTCACCCTTCACGGTGAGCTCGTCGTTGACCACGTCCAACATCTCGAGAAACGACATGTGGGGATTGAGATTCCGGGCGGGGTACTCGACGAACCGGCCGGGCTGGTCGGGCCCGGCCTGACGCCAGACGCGGAGGGTGACCGAGATGGCTTGGCTGGAGGAGGATTCAGCAACCATTTTGAGAAAGGAGTCGGAAGTCTATTTGTAGTTTCGTCGGGCCAGGTGCACGGACTCGTAGGTGAGCGGTTCCTTGTTCAGCAGCGGCGCCCGGCCCTCGCCCTGGTATTCCCAGGCAGCAACATGGGCATACTGCTCGTCGTTGCGCAGGCATTCGCCCTCGAGGTCGACGTGCTCCTCGCGGAAGTGGCAGCCGCAGGATTCATCGCGTTCCAGCGCGTCGAGGCACAAGAGCTCGGCCAGCTCGAGGAAATCGGCCACGCGGCCGGCCCGCTCAAGCGACTGGTTGAGCGTGCCGCCGTCGCCGGGCACGTTGATCCCGCATCCGCGGGACCAGAACTCCTCGCGCAGCAACGGGATTTCCTGCAGCGCCTGCCGCAGGCCGGTAGCGTTGCGCGCCATGCCGCAATGATTCCACAGGATGTGACCGAGCCGCTTGTGGAAGTGACTGACCGGCTCCTTCCCCTTGACGGCCAGCAGGCGCGTGACGATGCCGCGAACATTGTCCTCGGCCTGTTTGAATTCGGCGGCCTCGGCTGTCGGCCGCGAGCCAGGTTTCTGCGTGGCCAGGTAATCGGCAATGGTGTACGGGATGATAAAATAACCGTCGGCCAGACCCTGCATGAGGGCGGAGGCGCCGAGGCGGTTGGCGCCGTGGTCGGAGAAGTTGGCCTCGCCGAGCACGAAAAGACCGGGGACGTTGGACATCAGATTGTAGTCCACCCAGAGGCCGCCCATCATGTAGTGGACCGCGGGAAAGATGCGCATCGGCACCTGGTAGGCGTTCTCGTTGGTGATCTCGTGATAGATGTCGAAGAGGTTGCCGTAGCGTTCGCGCACGCCGGCCTCGCCGAGCTGCCGGATGGCATCGGAGAAATCGAGGTAGACGCCGAGACCGGACTCGCCCACCCCGCGCCCCTCGTCGCAGACCTTCTTCGCCGCGCGCGAGGAGATGTCGCGCGGGGCGAGGTTGCCGAAGGCCGGATACATCCGCTCGAGGTAATAGTCGCGGTCCTCCTCGGGAATGTCGTGCGGGTTCTTCCGGCAGTCCTCCTTCTTCTTCGGCACCCAGATGCGGCCGTCGTTGCGCAGCGACTCCGACATGAGCGTCAGCTTCGACTGGTAGTCGCCGGTGACGGGAATGCAGGTCGGGTGGATCTGCGTGAAGCAGGGGTTGGCGAAGCAGGCGCCGCGCTGGTAGGCGCGCCAGATGGCGGTGGCGTTGGAGTTGTGCGCGTTGGTGGAGAGATGGAACACATTGCCGTAGCCGCCGGTGGCGAGCACGACCGCGTCGGCCGCGTGCCGGCTGATCTCGCCGGTGATGAGGTTGCGGACGATGATGCCCTTGGCGTGACCGTTGACCACGACCAGGTCCAGCATCTCGGAATGCGTGAACATCCGCACCCCGCCGAGGCCGATCATCCGCGAGAGGGCGGAATAGGCGCCGAGGAGGAGCTGCTGGCCGGTCTGGCCGCGGGCATAGAACGTGCGCGAAACCTGTGCGCCGCCGAAGGAGCGGTTGGCGAGGAGGCCGCCGTACTCGCGGGCGAAGGGCACGCCCTGCGCGACGCACTGGTCGATGACGTTGGCGGAGACCTCGGCGAGCCGGTGGACATTGGCCTCGCGGGAGCGAAAGTCGCCGCCCTTGATGGTGTCGTAGAAGAGCCGGTAGACGCTGTCGCCGTCGTTCTGGTAGTTCTTGGCGGCGTTGATGCCGCCCTGGGCGGCGATGGAGTGGGCGCGGCGCGGGCTGTCGTGGAAGACGAAGCACTTCACCGGGTAGCCCAGCTCAGCGAGCGTGGCGGCGGCCGAGGAGCCGGCAAGGCCGGCGCCCACGACGATGATCTCATACTTCCGCTTGTTTGCCGGGCTGACGAGTTTGATCTCCGCCTTGTGCCTGGTCCACTTCTGTTCGAGCGGGCCGGAAGGGATTTTGGATTCGAGTCTGGCCATGGCGGGAAAGGCTTAGCGTCGGACGACCGTGGCGGTGGCAACCGCGGCCGTGATTTTCTGCGCGGCGTAGGTGCCGGGGGCGGGTTTGGCGATGCCCGTCAGGATGGCGCCGGGAATCGCGAGGTTGCCGAGGAAGTAGAGCACGCAATAGAGGACGACGATCTTCTTGAGCAGGCCGGCCCATTTCTCGCTGCGCCAGCCCAGGGTCTGGAACAGGCTGTCAGCGCCGTGCGCGAGGTGGAAACTCAGCAGGCCAACGGCGATCATGTAGAACAGCGAGACGGCGACATTGGCAAAGCCGAGGTAAACCATGCTGTAGACGTCGGGCACCGGCTGGTTCCGGGCGACAACCGGAAAGCCCAGGAGGTGGAAGTCCGCGGTCATCGTGTATTCCGGCAACTGGCTCTTGAAGCTGCCGGTCTGCGCCCAGCCGACCGTGAACTGGGCGAGGTGGTAGAGGATGAAAGCCAAGACCACGACGCCGGTCCAACGCATGGTGCGCGAGGAGAGCGTGGCCTGGATGGTGTGATTGAGGTCGTATTTTTCCGGCCGGGCCCGGTAGTTTTCGAGCGTGAGCAGGACGGCGATCCAGATGTGGAGGATCACGCAGGCCAGCAGCACCAGGCGCACCGCCCACAGCGTGGGCCCCAGGCTCTGCAGAAAGTGGGCATAGCCGTTGATCTTGTCGGGCGAACCGAAGATCTGCAGGTTGCCGACGAGGTGGCCCGTGATGAAGACGATGAACACCGTCCCGGTGACGGCCATCAGGAATTTCTTGCCGATCGAGGCACGGAAAAGGCTGACGACAAGATTCATCGCGGTGAAGACGTGGACATGGATCAGTTGCGGCGCAGCCGCTACGCGGAGACGCGGGCGGCCGACGGGTGGACCAAGGCGCGGCGGGAAAGTAAGGGTCCGGAGTTCAGGTGCCAAACAGTGGGGCCGCTTATTAGAGGACCTGCAACAAGGAAGAAGGCCTCCGCGCAACCTTTAACTCCAGCGGATGGCCTCAGCCGGCTCAAGGGGACGATCGTCATGGGCAGTTTCTTCATTCCGCTGCGGCGCGCCGGTCGGAATTCACTTCGCCAGCGGTTTGAGCAGCGAAAACTTTCCGCTGGAGCCGGGCTGGAGGAATCGGCGGCGGAAGGCGTTCACGCGCACCCCATCGCCCAGCACCGGCGCGAGGGCGTCGCCGATGTCCTTCGGGGCGTTGTGATCGGCGACATACTGGAAGTCCCAGCGCGTCTCGCCCGTCTGGACGAGACAGTAATGCCAGCACGCGAAACCGGCGGGAAGCGCCGCGTCGATGTCGCTGGTTGAGACCAGCCCGCCGTCGGGCCGGCAATGAAGATCGCGCTCGCGGCCGAGGATGCGGAAGCCGGTCGGAAAGCGCCGGACGATGTCGCCCGTGCTGTAGCGCAGCAGCGGCATGGCGCGGCGGTTGCGCGTGGTCACCTGGGTCAGAAACACGTCGGGTCGTTCGCGCCAGGGCACGAGTTCGACGAACGCGTTCGCGTCGATCACGCGCGAGTTGTCCTGGAACGCATCCCCGATGAAAATGTAGCCCGCCTCGGTGGAGCCGTAGAGGTCGACCTGCGCCGCCGGGAACACCTCGGCGATGCGGCGGCCGTGCTGCACGCTCGGTTTGCCGTAGGTGAGGATGACGACCTGCAGGCTGGGTAGGTTCACCCGGCGCTTGGCCACGGCCCGCGCGAGCAGCGAGAGATACACCGGCTCGCCCTCGAGGATCGCGGGCTTCACCGCCTGCAGCTCGAGCACGATGCGGTCCCACTCGCTCTCGGGAAACACGAACGGATCGCTCGTCAGGTTGAGGTAGACCGTGCCCTCGAAATAGCGGTGCGGGAACGGCTCGTCCTCGTAGGGGCAGAGGTTGCTCGAGCACGCGACGGGCGCGAGCACGGCCTTGCGCGCCGGGCGGCCGGCGAACGGCGCCAGCTGCGGGTGCGCCAGGTAGGCGCGGCGCGTCTGCTCGGCCCACCAGCCGTCCTCCATGATCACGGTCATCGGCTGCGCGGTGGTACCCGAGGTGTGCTCGTATTCGTACTCCCGGTTTTGCAGGCCGCGCTCGATGTCGCGGTAATCCGCGAAAAATGCCTTGGGCCCGCGCCGCAGAATCTCCTGCTTGGTCAGCACCGGGATCCCGCGGTAGCACGCCCACTGCAACGGCTCGGGGTGCAGCGGAAAGCGCTCCGCGTACAGCGGGCTGCGCTGGTAGATCGCGCGGATTTCCGACTCGAGCGGCGCGGGCAGGCAGGAGTCGCGCGCGGCGCCGAGTGCATCCGAGGCATTGGCGAAGACGGGAGGGGACATGTGGTGGCGTTGAGCGCCGCCCGTCAGCCGGTTCGAGCTGGCGGCGGGCAGCATGGTTGCACTCCGTCGCACAAAAGCGCGCGGGATCATTTAGTCAAACCGGCGTTCCGGGACCGATTCATGGCGCGGCCCTGGTTAGGCGGGGTCACCCCGCCGCAGGCGCTCCCACTCCGGCGCGAACAGGAGCAGGGCATCGAGGACGAGCGCATGCTTGATGCGGCCCGTCCGGGCCCAGGTGAACACCTCGTCGACCGGTGCCGTGAGCACCTCGATCTCCTCATCGTGGTCCCAGGCAAGGTTGCTCGTTAATTCCGCCTGCTCGATGAGCACGAGGTGGCATACATTGTTCATGATCGCCGGGTTCGGGTGCACGTTCCCGAGGACCCGGACGTGCCGTCCGGTGTAGCCCGTTTCCTCGCGCAATTCGCGCTGCGCCGCCGCGAGCGGATCCTCGCCGCGCTCCATCACTCCGCCGGGTAGCTCCAGCGAGAAATCATCAATGCCGAAGCGAAACTGCCGCACCAGCACCAGCCGGCGGTCGGGCGTGAGGGCGAGCACGTTCACCCAGTCGGGCGCGTCGATCACGATAAAATCGCGTTCGCGGCCGCGCACGGGATGCCGGTAGCGCGCCTGCAACACGTCAAACAGGCGGCAGTCGGCATGCAGGGACTGGCCGGTCTTCTCCCAGCGGGCCGGCGCGGCGGAGGCAGGCAAATCGCTCATGCTGACAATAAAAAGCCTCCGCGACGCAGGGTCGAGGAGGCTTTCACAAAAAGGGGAATCCGCGCGACGGCGGTTATTTGCCCGGAACCTTGATCTTCTGGCCGATGTGCAGTCGGTTCCACTCGACGCTCGGGTTGACGGTTTGCAGGTCAGCCAGCGAGACACCCAGCGCTCGCGCGATCTTCACGCCGGTGTCACCCGGCTTGACGACATACTCGCCGGGGCCGGCCACCACGGGCTCGCCACTCTTCGCCCTCGGGGCGGCGGCGCGCGCCTTCGCGGCTTCCTCGAGCTTGGTAATGGCAGCCTTCATGTTGCCGATATCGGGCCCGATGGAATCAAACGCCGCCTGGGTGGAGCGCGTTAAGGTGCCGATGTCCTTGCTCGCCTTGTCCGCCGCCGTGGCCGCGCTGCTGACATTGCTCTCCAAGCTGGCCAGCTGATCTGGCAGATTCTCCGGGACTCTCTTGCCGAGAGAGCTGACCTTGACGAGGGCGACGCCCGCGATGATCAAGGCAAGCACGCCGACTAAAACACCAGCCACCGGGAGGTAGCTGCTGTTGTTTTCACGCGAAATTGTATCCATGTGTTAGAAGGGTGAAACGGGAGGTGTAGGGGTAAAGGGAGGGCGAATCAAGCAGATTGCTGAGGGTGGAAAATCCGCCGGAATCGATCTGGTTCATGCCGAGGATAACGTTGACAGCCGGCAGGAAGCGCCGTCCCCTACCCGTCCGGCCGGGGCGTAGCTTAGCCTGGTAGAGCGTCTGGTTTGGGACCAGAAGGTCGCCAGTTCAAATCTGGCCGCCCCGACCATCCTTCGCCCTGCGGGCTTCGGATGGCAGGCCAGCCTGCAGCAAACTGAGGTCGTGGTATGCTGAGGCGCCCGTCACGGCGAAGGATGTCCTCCGCAGCCTCGGCGAAGGAGGACTATACCAGCGCCGAAAGTCAGACGGGGCGTTTCCGCGGCAGGCCGCACTTCACTGCTGGTCGTTCGACGCCGGCATCAGTTCCAGCATCCGCTGCAGATTCGAACGGGCGTCGACATAGTCCGGCTTGATCCGCAGCGCCGCCTCAAACTGGATGACGGCCTCTTTGATCCGCCCGACGCGGTAGAGCGCGGCTCCGAGGTTGTTATGGCCCTCCGCATCGCCCGGCTTGATCCGCACCACCGCCTCAAACTGAGTGATCGCCTCCGGAATCCGACCCGCGATCAGCAGGGCGTTACCCAGATTGTTGTGCGCCGCGATATAGGTCGGCCTGATCAGGAGCGCTGCTTCATAGTGTTTGATCGCCTCCGCGCTCTGCCCCACTAAAAGCAGGGCGTTGCCGAGATTGTAATGCGCCTCTGCATCGTCGGGTGCGAAACGCAGCGCCGTCTCGAACTGGGTGATCGCCTCCGGGACCCGTCTCGCTCGAAGCAGGGCGTCGCCGTAGTTGAAATGCGTTCCCCCCTCGTCCGGCTTGATCCGCAGCGCCGCTTCATAGTGCGCGATCGCCGCCGGGATCCGGCCCGCATCCAGCAGGGCGTTGCCCAGATTGTTGTGCGCCCTGGCATGGTTCGGATCGAGCCGCAACGCCGTCCGGCACTCGGCGATCGCCTCCGGAATCCTCCCCATCTGGCGCAGGGCGTTGCCGAGGTTGCTGTGCGCATCCACGTAGGCCGGTTTGATCCGCAGTGCCGTCTCATACAGGGCGATCGCTTCCGGAATCCGCTCCGACCGGTCGAACACATTTCCCAGCCGGTTGCGTTGGACCGCATAACGATCGAGGCTCGCCAGCAGGTTGAACGCCACCGAAAAAGCCAGCAACAGGCCCCAGGCGGCCCGGGCGGCCAGCCGCCAGCGCGGCCGGCCGATCAAGACGCGCTCCACGCCGAGGATGCCGATGACCGCCAGCAGGACCAGCGCGGGCAGGAACTCCACTTCATACCGGCTGCAGTTGCCATAAAACAGGCACAGGACCGAGGCGCAGGCTGCGAAGAGTATGACAACCGCGGCGACAAATCCGCGCAAGGCGGTGCGCGCCGCCGCCGCGCGGCCGCGCCAGACAAGCGGCACCGCCAGCGCCAGCCACACCAACGGGATATTGGTCAGCACGCCGAAGGGGTCTTCCACATCCGCATGCCCGGGCGGCACCGCCGGGGTCGCGATGTCCCCGACGAACGGAAGCTGCCGGCTCCACCGCACCGGCTCCAGAAAATAGACGCAAAAATTGAACCAGAGATAATGCAGACTGAAATGCCGGCCGGTGTCCTGACGGTCGCCCGCCAATTGGTAGCGCTGACCGAATTCAAACGGATTGTCGAAGCGCAGGTAGTTGTAGAGCATGAGCCCGAGGCCGCACAGCACGAGCGGCAGAAGCACGGCCACCAGCAGGCCCCACGGCGGCCGCCGCCGGCCACCCGGCGACGGCTGGCGCCAGACCTGCGCGAGCGGCACCAGCAAAATCGCCGCCCCGAGCAGCAAGAACGGCCGCGCCCCCATGGCCAGACCCAGCGCCAGGCTCGCCGCGGCCAGCCACCAGCCCCGCCGCGGCGGGTCATGCAGCGCCAGCCAGACCGCCCCCAGCGCCAGCATGATCAAGGCATATCCACAGCTGACAGCCACCTCCCAGAATTCAGCCCGTTGCTGCAGGATCGGCACACCGGAGGCCAGACCCAGCGCCAGCACGCCAGCCGTCACCACCGCACCGCCGACTTCTGGAAAATAGCGCCGCCACAGCGCCCGCACCACCGCTGCGCTGGCCAGAAAACCCACGGTACAAAAAACCGCCACGGCATAGCGGTGAAAAAGATAATGGCCGGTAAGTGCCGCCCATGGCCAAAACAGCAGCAGCGCCGGGGTGACCCCGAAGTAGAGGTACATTTTCCCCTTGTAGTAGCTCATGTCATGCAGCCCGTAGCCAAAGCGGTAGCGGAGGTTGGCGACCGGATCATAGGGATCCGCCAGCTGCCCGAGTTCCGGTGGCGCCACCTTATTCATGTCCAGGTGGCCGCACTGAAATCCCTCAACCAGCAAATTGTAATGGTTGTCCGCCGGAGACCATCCGGTCGTTTCCGTCACGCACACCGCGCCCATCCAGGCGAAGCAACCAACGACGAACACGCACCCCATCCCCAAGGCGACAGATTGAGCGGAGACAAACCTGTGCAGACGCATGCCCTTGATCATCGAGAGACACCGGTGAATGACTCCATGGATCAAGGTCATGCAAAGAGAATGGAGTGAATAGACGACACTCTCGTTCGAGCCTAGTTCCGGATGTCCGATGCAGCTGGATGAGTCAACGCGACTGTCTTGCCCGCCCTGATGGACGATCCGGCCGCGCCGAAATCACAAGGGCCTGCCCGCGGCGGGTTCAGCGCGTCGCCCGCTCAGGAACCGGGCAGCTTCACGGAAACCTCCGGAGCGGCTTCGCCTTTCTTGTCGGGGGTGGCGGCCGCGACCGGCCCCGGCGTGCGCACGCGCAGCAGCAGCGAACGCTGCGCCCACAGGCCGCCGGTATCGAGCTGCATGATCAGGTCGGTGAGTTTCACGACCTCGCCGAAGTTGCCGGCCTCGAAGGCCAGCGAGGCAAGGTGATAGGCGGCTTCGCAGCGCACGGCCCGCAACTGCGCCGCGTCTTCCGCCAGTTGCCTGAGGATGGCCGTGCCCTCGGTGGTCCTGCCGGATTGGATCTGGGACATCGCCTTTCCGAGCAGGGCGCGCGTGGCGAACGGCGTGCCCGGCAGCATGGCGGCGGCCTTGCTATAATTGATGAACGCCTCGGCAAAATTGCCCGCGGCATAGGCATCATCCGCGAGTTTCAGATAAGCGGCGCCAGCCAGCGGATGACTGGCGTTGTCCCGCGCAAAGGCCTGCAGTTTGGCCGGCGTGGTCGCCACCGCGTAGGCGGCCTCGATCTCGGCCTCCCGCTGCGCGGCCAACGTTTCATAGACGTAACGTCCGACGATCGCGAGCACGACGAGCGCACACCCGATGTAAAGAGCCTGGCGGTTCTTTTCCCAAAAAATCCGGAGCTGCTCATCAAAGGGAAGCTCGGTTTGGGTTTTGTCGGCCGTGGCGCCAGGACGATGGGGACCCACTGAGGGCTGGTTGGGCGGCGTGATGCTCATGGAAACCGCGCAATATGGGATGCGCCGGAGGCTCCCACAAGGCAAAACCCGGGCATAACGGCGGCCAGGCCGGTCAGGCAGCCATGCTGCTGCGGAGCCTGCCGGCAGGAGAACGTGAAAACCGCTTTCTAGTCAAAAACCACCGTCTTCTTGCCGTAGACCAGCACGCGGTTTTCGAGGTGCCAGCGCACGGCTTGCGCCAGCACGAGTTTCTCGAGGTCCCGGCCCTTGCGAATGAGATCGTCCACGCTGTGGCGGTGCGTCACGCGCACGACATCCTGCTGGATGATGGGACCGTCGTCGAGGACGGCGGTGGCGTAATGGGCCGTGGCACCAATGAGCTTCACGCCGCGTTCGTGGGCCTGATGGTAGGGCCGGCCGCCCGCGAAGGCGGGCAGAAACGAATGGTGGATGTTGATCACCGGCTGGCCGAATTTTTCCAGGAAGCCGGCTGAGAGCACCTGCATGTAGCGGGCGAGAATCACGAACTCCACGCCGGCCGCGCGCAGGATCTTCAGCTGGCGCGCCTCCACCGCCGCCTTCGTCCGGGCGGTCACCGGCACGTGGTGGAAGGCGAGCCCGTAGCCGCGCGCCGCGCCGGCGAGGTCGGGGTGGTTGGAAATCACGCAGGCAAAATCGCCCGCAAACTCCCCCGCCTTCCAGCGCAGGACGAGATCGTGCAAGCAGTGATCGGCCCGGGAAACGAAGAGCGCGCCCTTCGGGCGGTGCGCCGAGGACGCCACGCGCGCCGCCATGCCGAGCGTCGCGGCGAACGCCTTGAACTCGCGGGCCTCGGCGGCGGCATCGCCATGGGAGGGCACCCATTCGACGCGCTGGAAAAACACCTCGCGTTCCATGTCGCGGTGCTGGTCGGCGTGCAGGATGTTGCCCCCGCGTGCGAAAATCCAGCCGGCCACGCGCGCGACCAGGCCGCGCTGGTCGGGTCCGTGCAGCAGAGCGATGAGCGTGGGGGCGGAGGACATGGCGGAAGAGGACTGCCGGATGTAGTTGCGGTTCTTGTCACCGCGAGTCCGGCGACCTGTCTCGCCGAAGCTTTCGGCGCAGGCGGAGGCCGGACGGGGCGGTCCCTCTGGATTGCCACGTCGCTGCGCTCCTCGCAATGCCAGTCTGCAGGGTGCCTGGGCCGGGGGGAGGGATCCAGCGTGCCGGCAATCCGCGGGCCGGTCAGCCCTGCGTCACGACGTTGCCTATGTATTTCTGCAGCGGGCGTACGCCGACACGCTTCTCCTTCAACGCCTTGATGCCGTTGAGCGCGGCGTAAGCGCCGGTGATCGTGGTCATGAGGCAGATGCTATGGGCGTAGGCGGCCTGCCGGATCTTGTTCTCGTCCTTGCGCGGCGTCATGCCCCCAGGCGTGTTCAGGATCATCTGAATCTGGCCGTTCTTGATCATGTCGATGACCGTCGGACGGCCCTCGTCGATCTTGGCCAGCAGTTGGACGGTGACGCCGTGTTCCTTGAGGCTCTGCGCCGTGCCGCGGGTGGAATAGATGGTGAAGCCGAGCGCTTCGAGCTGGCGGCCGAGCTCGACCGCGCGGGGCTTGTCGGCGTCTTTCACGCTGAGGAACACGTTGCCGGAGAGTGGCAAGCCGGGATTGACGGCGGCCTGCGTCTTGGCGAACGCGATGCCGAGGTCGTCGTCGAGGCCCATGACCTCCCCGGTGGAACGCATTTCCGGACCGAGGTTGATGGTCGCGCCGGGGAAGCGCACAAAGGGGAACACGGCCTCCTTGACGCACCAGTGCCGCGGCGTGAGCTCGCGCGTGAAACCGAGGTCCTTGAGCTTCAGGCCGGTCATGACCTTGGCGGCGAGCTTGGCCAGCGGCACGCCGATGGCCTTGGCCACGAACGGCACCGTGCGCGACGCCCGCGGGTTGACCTCGAGCACGTAGAGTTCGCCGTCCTTGACCGCGAACTGCACGTTCATCAGGCCGACCACGTTGAGCGCCTTCGCCAGCGCATAGGTGGCTTCGCGCACGGTGGCGAGCATCGCCTCGGACAGCGTGTGCGGCGGCAGGACCATCGCCGCGTCGCCCGAATGCACGCCGGCATACTCGATGTGCTCGAGCATGCCGCCAATCACGGTCGTATCACCGTCGCTGATGCAGTCGACATCGAGTTCGATGGCGTCCTCGATGAATTTGTCAATGAGCACGGACTTGCCTGGCATGGCGTCGAATGCCTGCCGGATGACGGCGCGCAGCTCATCCTCGCTGTAGACGATGAACATGCCGCGGCCGCCGAGCACGAACGACGGGCGCAGCAGCACGGGAAAGCCGACCTCGTGGGCAAAGCGCAGGGCCTCCTTCTCGGTGAGCGCGGTGCGGTTGGCGGGCTGCCGGAGGTTGAGCCGGTGGAGGATGGCGGCGAAGAGCCGGCGGTCCTCGGCGATCTCGATGCTCTCGGGCGAAGTGCCGATGATGTTTACGCCGTGCTGCTTGAGCGCCGCGGCGAGGTTGAGCGGCGTCTGGCCGCCGAACTGCACGATGGCGCCCTCGCATTGCTCCTGCTGGTAGATTTCGAGCACGTCCTCGAGCGTGAGCGGCTCGAAGTAGAGCCGGTCGCTGGTGTCATAGTCGGTCGACACGGTCTCCGGGTTCGAGTTGACCATCACGGTTTCGAAGCCGATCTCGCGCAGCGCGAAGCTGGCGTGGACGCAGCAATAGTCGAACTCGATGCCCTGGCCGATGCGGTTGGGACCGCCGCCCAGGATCATGATCTTCCGTTTCCGGGAGGGGATGATCTCGTTTTCGTCGCCGTAGCTCGAGTAATAATAGGGGGTGAAGGCCTCGAACTCCGCGGCGCACGTGTCCACGAGCCGGTAGGTCGTGTGGATGCCGGCCTGTTTGCGGTGGGCGTGGACGGCGCCGAAATCGGCGCCGAGCAGGTGCGCGAGCTGCACGTCGGAAAAGCCGGCCTCCTTGGCGCGGCGCAACAGGCCGGGGTCGAGCGTGGCGAGCGTGTGCCGCTTCAGCTCCTCCTCCAGCTCGTGGAGCTCGCGCAGCTGGTGCAGGAACCACGGGTCGATCTTCGTCAGGTCGAAGAGCTGTTCGACGGTGTAACCGGCCTTGAAGGCGTGGCGGATGTAGAAGATGCGCTCGGCATGGGGCGTGCCGAGCTTCTGCTTGATGATCTTGTCCTCGGGCCGCTCGTCGCCGCCGTACTTGCCGCCCCCGCCGAAGCCGTGCGCCCCGATCTCGAGCGAGCGCAGCGCCTTCTGGATCGACTCCTTGAACGTGCGGCCGATGGCCATGGCCTCGCCGACGGACTTCATCGACGAGGTGAGCGCCGGGTCGGCGTCGGGGAACTTCTCGAAGGTGAAGCGCGGCACCTTGGTGACGATGTAGTCGATGGTCGGCTCGAAGCTGGCGGGGGTCAGGCGCGTGATGTCGTTCTTGAGCTCGTCGAGCGTGTAGCCGATGGCGAGTTTGGCCGCGATCTTCGCAATGGGGAAACCCGTGGCCTTCGACGCGAGGGCCGAGGAGCGCGAGACGCGCGGATTCATCTCGATGACGACCATGCGGCCGGTTTGCGGATGGACGGCAAACTGGATGTTGGAGCCGCCGGTCTCGACGCCGATCTCGCGGATGACGGCGAACGACGCGTCGCGCATGATCTGGTATTCCTTGTCGGTCAGGGTGAGCGCGGGCGCGACGGTGACCGAGTCGCCGGTGTGCACGCCCATCGGGTCGAAGTTCTCGATTGAGCAGATGACGACGCACTGGTCCTTGTGGTCACGCATGACCTCCATCTCGAACTCCTTCCAGCCGAGCAGGCACTCCTCGACGAGCACTTCGTGGACGGGGGAGATCTCGAGGCCGGTGCCGGCGATCCGGTCGAATTCCTCGCGGTTGTAGGCGATGCCGCCGCCCGAGCCGCCGAGCGTGAAGGAGGGGCGGATGATGAGCGGAAAGCTGCCGATGTAGTCGGTGGCCTTGCGCGCCTCCTCGAGCGAATAGACGGTCATTGACTTCGGCACGTCGAGGCCGATGCGGATCATGGCCTGTTTGAAGGCCTCGCGGTTCTCGCCCTTGTGGATGGCCTCGGGCTTCGCGCCGATCATCTCGACCCCGTATTTCTGGAGGAGGCCGGCCTTGTGCAACTCCATCGAGAGGTTGAGGGCGGTCTGGCCGCCGAGCGTGGGCAGCAGCGCAGAGGGCCGCTCCGCCTCGATGATCTTCTCGAGATACTCCAGCGTGAGCGGCTCGATGTAGGTCACGTCGGCGAACTCCGGGTCAGTCATGATCGTGGCCGGGTTGGAGTTCACCAGCACCACCCGGTAGCCCTCCTCCCTGAGGGCCTTGCACGCTTGGGTGCCGGAGTAGTCAAACTCACAGGCCTGGCCGATGACAATGGGCCCGGCGCCGATGATGAGAATGGAGTCAAGGTCGGTGCGTTTTGGCATGGGCGTGGGCGCCCGTGAAGGTTGCGGGGGCCCTGCGGCAGCGCAAGCGGGAAAGGACTCGCCTCCGGCGTTTACAGGGATTCTTTTCGCTGCCGGTCCGGTCCGCGGCCTTTTCCCTGCGGCTGCCCCCGGCTTCCGACCTCCAGGCCTTCGAGCGCCCTCGGCGCGGGCACGTCGCCAGGTCCGTGCGGGAGTGCGCCGTTGAACGCGCCCGACCGCTCAGCCGAGCTTGGCCGCGTCCACGCCGAGCACCTTCGCCGCCCGGGCCTTGTCGCCCTGGCAGGCGTGAAGCACCATGTCGAGGTATTGTTTCTGCTGGCCAGCGAGATACTCCGCGAGACTCGGCCAGTGCTCGGGTTCGCGCAGACGCATCGGAAGCTGTTGGGAGGTGACGACGCGCGTCTCCGTGGTCGAGACGATCTTGGAAACCACCTGCTCCAGCTCGGCGAGGTTGCCCGGCCAGTGGTAGGCGCTGAGAACGGCCATCGCGTCATCGGTCAACTCGACGAGGCTGGCGTCGAACAGGGGGTTGGTGGCCTGGCCCGTGAAGTGTTTGACGAGGGCCGGCAGGTCCTCGATCCGCTCGCGCAAGGGTGGCAGCACGATCGGCAGCGAGGCGACGCGATAGAAGAGTTCGTCGTTGAAATGTCCCTCGTCAGTGAGCTTCTCCAAGTCTTCGTTGGACGTGCAGATCAGGCGGAAGCCGTGGCCGGTGTTGCGGAGCACACTCACCAGCTCCTTCTGCATCGGCAGGGGCAGACACTGGAGATGCTCGAGCAACAGCGTGCTGCCCCGGGCCTGCAGCACCCAGGAGCCGCCGGCGCCGTTCTGGCCGAGGAGGCCGTCGCGGATACCCTGCGCGGAGCTGAGCGCGCAGTCGATGCGCACCAGCGGCTTCTCGGACGCATCGCCATTGGCGTGGAGAATGTCGGCCACCGTCCCCTTGCCGGTGCCGCTCTCCCCCACCAGCAGCACGGGGGTGCGCACGGTGCAGAGTTTTTTGATCTGCTGGACGACCTTCTTGGCCTTGACGCTTTGGCCGATGAGACGGGTTTCAATATCGCTCGCCTTCGCGGCCGGCAGCGCGGCCTGGGTGGCGCGCTCGGCATTGAACTGGCGAAGCTCCATGCCGCGTTTCAGGGTGGCGATGAGCTCGTCGACCCTGAACGGCTTGGGCAGGTAGTCGAACGCCCCGAATTTGAGCGCCTGGATCGCGCTGTCGGTGCTGGCGTAGGCCGTCATGATGATGACCACGCAATTGGGATCGTAGAGCTTGAGCTGTTTGAGGAGCGTGATGCCGTCCATCGGCTTCATGTCGATGTCGGCGAGCACGAGATCGAATTTCTCGGCCTTGTAGCGGGCGAGCGCCTTCTCGCCGTCGGTGGTAAAAGCGGTGGCAAAGCCGGTGGGTTGGATGACCGCATCGAGCATCTCGTGGATCGAGAGCAGATCGTCGACTATGAGAACAGCCGGCATAGCCAGAGATTACTGGCCTCCAGCGAACACTCTGGAGGCGGCCTGCGCAAGGTTAACCTCACCGGCACGCGCGCTGGGCAGCCCTGGGCACGCATATTTACCAAACTATCGCTTCCCGGCGACAGGCGGGAAATGATCGCCGGGAGGACTCCCCGGAGATACCGCGACGTCTATTGCACACCGCCGGCCACGGCGCCGAGTTGGAAGATCGGCAGGAACATGGCCATGACGATGCCGCCGACGATCACGCCGAGGAACACGATGAGCAGCGGCTCGATGAGCGAGGTGAGCGACGCGACCGTGGCGTCGCACTCGACGTCGTAGAAGTCGGCGATCTTGTTCATCATGCCATCGACGTTGCCGGTGGTTTCGCCCGCCTTCACCATGTGTTTCATCATCGGCGGAAAGAAAGGATTGACAGCGAGCACCTCGGACACCTGGCCGCCCTGGCTGACGTGCTTGGCGATCTCCGTGCAGGCATCCTCAATCTGCACCTTGCCGCTGGCGCCCGCGACGATTTCGAGGGTGCGCAGGATGGGCACGCCCGAACGAATGAGCGTGGCATAGGTGCGGCAGAAACGGGAAAGCGCGATCTTGTGGACGAGGCTGCCGAAAATCGGCGCCCGCACGAGGACCTGATCCTTCACGCGGCGGCCCTTGGGGGTGGAGATCAGCTTCCGCCCTCCCCACCAGACCACCGCGACGCCGAGCGCGACCCAATACCAGTTGTGTTTCAGGAAGTTGCTCGAATCGATGAGCATCTGCGTGGGCGCAGGCAGCTTCGCACCGAAATCGGCGAACATGGCCGCGAACACCGGAATGACGAAGATGAGCAGCACGTTCACCAAGACGATGGCCAGGGCGATGACCGCAATCGGGTAGGTCATGGCCGATTTGACCTTCTTGGTGAGCTTCACCGTTGACTCAAAGTAGGACGCCACCTTGCCGAGAATTTCCGCGAGCGCGCCGGATGCCTCGCCGGCCTCGACCATCGAAATGAACAGCGAGTTGAACGCCCGGGGAAACTTCTTGACCGAGGCGGAAAACGAGTTGCCCGACGAGATGTCAGTGCGCACATCGCGAATGATGATCCTGAAAACACCATCCTCCGTCTGATCCTGCAGGGCCTCCAGACACTGCACCAGCGGCAGGCCGGCAACCAGGAGCGAAGCGATCTGTTGGGTGAAGATGGCGAGCTCGCCAAGGGGCAGCTTGTAGTTCTTGGCCTTTTTTTCGTAGGACTTTTGTCTGGCCAGGTTTTGAGCGGCCCGAAAATCAAGTTTCTTCGGTTGGGTCTGCGTCGGACGCAGCGGCGTGGCCGGCCCGGACCCGGAGGAGACGCTCGAGATAAAAGCCATGATGGGGACTATTAAAGGCGGTGTTAACCTGCGCGCGCAACTCCATATTTCAATCGCGCAGCTGAGCAGAAGGCGGCGGGCGATGGCGTTCATGGGAGCGCCGCCGTGGGGCGGCCCTGCCCAGACCCCAAAGGAAGGCTTGACCGGATGACGGGGCGGTGGACGCTTCAATCCCGCGCACGCGGCTGTAGTTTAACGGTAAAACCTCTGCCTTCCAAGCAGATGTCCGGGGTTCAATTCCCCGCAGCCGCACCATCTTCAGCGGGGGGCTTGGAACGTCATACAAATCTCATACGCGGCGGCGGCGCCCGTTTTGGCCGCGCCCAATTGCCAAGCCAAATCTCATACGCCAAATGCCCCAGGTTCAAAAAACGGCCGTATCCCTTGCTGATCGCCCCGCCTTGGGCAAGGGGCGCAGCGGGCGGGCATGCGGTGAGGATCGCGACATTCCCGATCACGAGGTGCGTTTCGGTCAGGATGAAAAAACGCCGAAGAGCATCGCAGCCGCAATTGAGCGGCTGGATTACGTGACGCCGGCAGGCCCAACGTTGCGCTGCATGCCTCCATTTTCCAGCGCACGACGCAGCTGCTGCCGGGCACGATAGAGGCGGTTCTCCACCGCCTTGGCGGAGCAACCGACAATCTCTGCAACCTCCGCCATCGACTTCTCTTCGTACTCGAAGAGCACGATGGCCGTGCGCTGGTCGAGCGGAAGGTCCGACACCGCCCTTTGCACCGCCGCCATCCGCTCGTCTTGGTCGCCGCCTGAAGCCAGTATTGCGGATGCGGTCGTTTCGTCCTCCGCATCCCCCCCCTCTTCGAGCCAGGCACTGAGCGATAACGTCGGACGACGCTTCCACCAGCGCAGACGGTTCTTTGCCTGGTTGGCGGCGATGGCGAAAATCCACGGCGAGAACCTGGCCCCAGCGCGGTATGTGTGCCGCTTTAGAAATACCCGCACGAACACCTCCTGCGCCAGATCCTCCGCGTCTGCGGTGTTGCCAACCAGTCGGAAGATGAATCGCTTCACCGGAATCTCCCACCGCTGCATGAGCACCGCCAAAGCAGCACCGTCGCCACCTTGCAGTTGGATCATCAACCATTCGTCGGCGGGCTCGCCCTTCTCAATGTCCATGTGTGGGATCCGTCGTGGTGAGACTCAAATCCGGCGCGCCCGAGTGGTTGAACTTCGCCACGAGCGGACGCATCGTTTCCAGGTAGCGGCGCCCGTCCTCGGGCGACATCAACGCAGCCACTTGTTCGAGATGGCGAAGGAGAAGGGTCTCACAACGAGTGCTCAGCTCGCGGACACGCTGGTCCGCCGCCGTGACCGCCGCCGCGTCGACGGGTTGAGCGGCCCGCAGCGCATCCCGCATCTTCATTGCCTCTTGGATCATCCGACAATGCTCGTCGCATGAACCGGTGTACTCACGGTGGAGCTTCTCGATGGCGGCGTACTGCTGGTCGGTGAGATGAAATTCCCGCTTCAGCCAAGTCATCGCGTCGCCCTGCCGCGCGGCCTCGTGCAAAGCAGGATCGCACCCCGCGCGATAACCGAGGAGGCCCGCGATCAAGGCGATGGCAACCAGCAGCCCCACGGCGATGAACACGTTTCTCACGAATCTCACTCCTTCAGGCCGGCTTTTACCCGGGCATCAAGGTTGGCCAGGTAATTGGCGGCGAGCGTGTTGCGGTCGGCTTGCACATGGTTGCGTGCGACCAAATGCCCGGTCCATCCGGAGACCACGACGGTCACGATTGCTGCCGCAGTCAATGCGGCGGCGCGCGTGCGCACAAACACCGACCAAGTCGGGGCTCGACGCGTCTCTTCGATACGTTGCCAGACGGCAGCACGGAAATCCGGGTCCGGCGGCGGTGAGACCCGCCAAACCCGCAGAACGTTGCTGAGGGGATCAGACGATTTCATGAGCATCCTTTTCTTTTCCAAAAGTTGGTCGGATGCGGTAAAAACATGCCCGCATCCAAGCAGTAGTACACCGCACAGCCCGAAATCCCTCACGGTAGCCTGTGCCAAGAGGGTGGAAAGCGTATAAACAAGTCGGGCACACCGCGGCAACCGGAGTGAGAACAGTCGCAGGCGGCACCTTGGCTGCGGCTTGCTGCCACAGACGCTGGGCGATGTGGTTCCGGCCTTGGTGAGGGATTTCGCGGGTTGCGGTGTATGACTATCGAAAACCGCGCGTCGTTGACCGGGGTGGCCCCCGGGCCGCCTCCCGTCCGGTGCGCTTCCCGAAAAGCTCCGCGTTCCCATTCATGATCCGCTCCACCACCATCGCCACGCTCGCCGCCGGGGGCCTCGCCTTCCTAGCTGGGTGCCAGACCGTCCCGCCCGCCCCGGAGCGCACCGTTCGCGATCATCTGGCGGCGGTCGGCCGCGAACTGCCACCCGCACGGGGGCAACTCCCGCTGCTTGGCGCGGAGTCTCAGCCGAGCGACTACGTGCGTTTCGCTCTGCTCAAACACCCCGCTGTTTTCGCCGCTTACAGCGAATGGCGGGCGGCGGTCGAATCCATTGCGCCGGCCCGGGCGCTGCCCGACCCGCAGATCACTTTCCAGGCCGACATCGCCGGAACCGTGACGTCGCTCATGCCGGGGGTGTTGTTCGACCTGATGGTTCCCGGGAAGCGCGCCGCCATGGCGCGCGAAGCAACAGCGGGCAGTGAAGTCGCCTACCGGGAGTACGTGGGCACAGTGGTCCGCACGGCCGCCGATGTGCGCAAAGCGTGGATCGAGCTGGCGTTCATTGAAGGGACGATCCGGTTGCGCGAGGCTTCGTTGACGGCTCTCGGCCAGTCCGCCGACATCGCCGCTGCGGAATACTCGACCGGACGCGGCGTGACGACACTGGAGGGCCAGATCCAGACAGCGGGCGAAGCCGACCGCATCCGTTCCGAGATCGCCACCCTGGCCGACCGTCTCCACGCCGCGCGGGTGCAATTCAAGTCGGCCCTTGGCCTGGCGCCGGCGGACCCCGATCCGTTCTGGCCGCGGTTCCCCCTGGCGCCCACGGTCCTTCTCCCGGAAGAAGAACTCTGGCGGCGCGTGCAGGCGTCGAACCCCGACCTCGCCAAATTGCGCGCGATGGTCGAGATGGCCGTGGCGGACGAAGAGGTCGCGCGCCAGAGCCGGGTTCCCGATTTCAGCGCCGGCCTGATGGCTGACGTGAGGCAAACGCCGTGGTTGTGGCGGCCAACGGCCACGGTCACCCTGCCGGTTTGGCGCGGCAAAATCGCCGGGCAAATCGCCGCCGCCCGGGCGCGACGCGAGGCGTCCGCCGCCAACGTCGATGCGGAACGGCTGACCATGGCGGCCGAGTTGGCCCGCGTGCTCTACATGGTTCGCGAGGCGGACCGGATGATCACGTTCATTGACGCCACCGCGCTGCCGAACATCGAACGGACGGTTGCCTCCGCGGAGGCCGCCATCCAGTCGGGCATGGGCGGCACCGGGATGATACCTGAGGCGCGACTCATGGCGGCGACCAGGCGAATCGAACGCCTGAATGCCCTGCGGGAGCGGGAACTGGCGGTAACCGGGCTTTTGCTGATGACCACGGAGATCGCAACGGGCGCCGGTTCGCTGCTGCCCGAAACCGCACTCTCCACCCGTCAATGAGCCTCCTTTTTCTTCCATGAGAACCCGTTCCTTGCTTCCCGCGCTTTTCGGCAGTTGGACTAGAGCTGCCCTCTTCAGTGTGATCTGCGCTCTTGTTGTCGCGCCGACGGCGTTTGCCGCCAAGCAGCTCTACACCTGCGGCATGCACCCGCAGATCATTCGCGAGGAGCCCGGCAATTGCCCGATCTGCGGCATGAAATTGCAGCCGATCCGCGCGAGCCCCGCTAATTCGAGCGCCGCGACAGCAGCCGGGCGGAAGATCAAATACTACAAGTCCACGATGATCCCGGGACAGGTGAGCGAGAAGCCGGGCAAGGATACGATGGGCATGGACATGGTCCCCGTCTATGAGGGTGAAGACTCCTCAACTTCCGCCATCCAAATCGATGCGGCCACGGTTCAACGGATGAATCTCAAGACGGCGCTGGTGACCCGTGGGCCGGTGCGCCGTGAGTTCCGCACGGTCGGCACGGTGACCTTCAACGAGGAGGGTTACCGCGACATCACCACCAAATACGAGGGCTGGCTCGAAAAGCTTCACGTCAATGCCACATGGTCCACGGTCAAGGAGGGCGATCCGCTGTTCGAGATCTATTCGCCCGATTTGTACAATGCAGAACTCAACTACCTCGTGGCTCGCCGGAGCGAGGGCAAGGATGGCGGCGCGCTCACCCGCGCAGCAAAAGCCCGGCTCCAGTTGCTCGACCTGCCCGACGGGGAGATCGCAGAGCTCGACCGCTTAAACGAGGCGCCGCGCACCCGCGTGTTTCGGGCACCGGCCGCCGGCGTGGTCATCGAGAAGATGGCGGTCGTCGGGCAAATGGTGAAACCCGGCGAGCGAATCTACCGGCTGGCAGACCTCTCGACGGTCTGGGTCGTGGCGCAGGTCTACGAAAGCGACCTGCCCTTTGTGCAGGAAGGGCAAACGGCGACGGTGCGCACTACCTACGGTGCGATGCGGACGTTCAGCGGCCAAGTCAGCCGGCTGTTGCCACAGGTCGAGGAACAGACGCGCACCGTTGCGGCGCGAATCGTCGTGCCCAATGCCGACGGATTCCTGCGGCCCGGGATGTTCACCGATGTGAAGTTCGTCGCCCAACTCGCGGACTCTGCGGTGCTCGTGCCCGAAATCGCCGTGCTGCGCAGCGGGGAGAGAAACACCGTGTTCGTCGCGCTTGAGGGCGGTTTCTTCGAACCGCGCGAGGTGAACCTAGGCAACCGCAGCGAAGGCGACAATTATGAGGTCTTGAGCGGTCTCGCCGGCGGCGAGCGCATCGTCACCTCGGGACAGTTCATGCTCGATTCGGAAAGCCAGCTCCGCGAAGCGATCCAGAAGATGCTCAAGGGCGATACGGCAGGGGCCGCTCCCGCGGCGGGCGTACCTGCGGCAGCCGCGCCGGACGGTGTCCGCAAGATCAAATTCTACCGGTCAACCATGATGCCCAGCGAAACCAGCCCCAATCCAGGCAAGGACTCGATGGGCATGGATATGGTGCCCGTTTATCAGGACGGCGCGGCCGATTCCGCAGCCGGTCACCAACCCTAATCAAGCGCATACGGTCCCTTCCACCGTCGGGCCCCCAACGCCATGCTCAAGGCCATCATCGAGTTTTCGCTCAAGAACAAGTTTCTGGTCCTCGCGGCGACCGCTGCGCTGATCTTCGGCGGGGTCTACGCCCTGCGAGAGATTCCTCTGGACGCGATCCCGGATCTCTCCGACACGCAGGTGATCATCTACACCGAGTGGCCGGGGCAGGCGCCGCAGATCGTGCAGGACCAGGTCACGTACCCCCTCACAACCAAGATGCTTTCGGTGCCGAAAGCCAAGGTGGTGCGCGGGTATTCGTTCTATGGGTATTCGTTTGCGTACGTGATTTTCGAGGATGGTACCGATCCGTATTGGGCGCGCAGCCGCGTCCTCGAATACCTCAGCGGCCTCCAGGCCAGTCTGCCCGCCGGTGTGACCCCACGTCTCGGACCGGACGCCACCGGTGTCGGCTGGGCGTTCATGTACGCCCTCAACTCAAAGAAGCACGATCTCGCCGAGCTGCGGTCGATGCAGGATTGGTTCCTGCGCTACCAGCTTTCGAGCGTCGAGGGCGTCGCCGAGGTGGCGTCGGTCGGCGGCTTCGTGAAGCAATATCAGATCACGGTCGATCCGCACCGGCTGCATGCCTACAACCTGTCGATCAGTGACGTCGCGATGGCGGTGAAGAAAAGCAACGGTGAGGTCGGGGGGCGTTCGCTGGAGATGGCGGAAAAGGAATTCATCCTCCGCGTGCGGGGCTACGTGGAAAAGGTCGATGACTTGCGCAAGATCGCCGTCGGCCGCGGGCCGGGCGGCACGCCGATTCGTTTGGGCGAGGTTGCCAACGTGCAACTCGGTCCCGACATGCGCCGCGGCATCGCCGAACTCAACGGCGAGGGCGAAACCGTCGGCGGCATCGTCGTCGTGCGCTACGGCGTGGACACCCGGCAGGTTATCCAGACGGTGAAGGCGCGGCTCGACCAAGCGATGAAGAGCCTGCCGGACGACGTCACCTACACGGTCGCCTACGACCGCACCGCCTTGATCGACCGGGCCGTGCGGACGCTAAAGGAGAAACTCATCGAGGAAAGCATCGTCGTGGCGCTGGTCTGCCTGCTGTTCTTGATGCACCTGCGCAGTGCGCTCGTCGCGATTGTCATCCTGCCCATCGCGGTTTTGGCCTCCATCTCGATCATGTTCGGGCAGGGCCTGAGTGCGAACATCATGTCGCTGGGCGGAATCGCCATCGCGGTGGGTGCGATGGTGGACGCGGCGATCATCATGATCGAGAACGCACACAAGCACATGGAGCACGACGGAGGGAAGAAGCCGCATTGGGACATCATCCGGGATGCGGCCGTCGAGGTCGGGCCGACGCTCTTCTACTCGCTGCTCGTGATCACGGTCTCGTTCCTGCCGGTATTCACGTTGCAGGCGCAGGAGGGCCGGATGTTCAAGCCGCTTGCGTTCACCAAGACGTACTCCATGGGCGCGGCCGCGCTGCTGTCGATCACCCTGGCACCGGTGCTCATGGGCTTCTTCATCCGCGGGAAGATTCCAGCGGAGGAGCGGAACCCCCTCAACCGGCTGCTCATCTGGCTTTATCATCCACTGCTGGACCTCGTCATTCGATTCCGCTGGTTCGTTATTGGCGGCGCCGCGGTGATTGTCGGCTGGGTCTTTTTCCCATGGAACGCGTGGGTGGTGCGACCGCTGCCGGACGGGGTGGTGAAGACCTTCGCGGCGAAGCTCAACCCAGCCTTTCCGGCCCAGAGTCTCGGTTCGGAGTTCATGCCGCCGCTTTACGAGGGCGATCTGCTCTACATGCCGACGACCTTCCCCGGCATCTCCCCGACCAAGGCGAAGGAAATCATCCAACAGACGGATCAGATCATCCACATGTTCGCCGAGGTCCATCACGTCTTTGGCAAGATCGGCCGTGCGGAATCCGCCACCGATCCCGCGCCGATGGACATGATCGAGACGACGATCATGCTGAAGCCCGAAGAAGAATGGCCAGTGGTGGACATCACCGATGCCGAAGGACGCGTGATCGCGCACCGCCGCCGCACCATCGACGAGCTGACCACCGCACTGAACGCCGCGGTGCAGATTCCGGGACTCACCAACGCGTGGACGATGCCGATCAAGACCCGCATCGACATGCTTGCCACCGGCATCAAGACGCCGGTTGGCATCAAGGTCGCGGGGTCGAACCTCGCCGAACTGGAACAGATTGCCGGACAGATCGAAGTCTTGATCCGCCGGGTGCCCGGCACGGCGAGCGTTTTCGCCGAACGTGTGATGGGCGGAAATTACATCGAGTTCGACATTGATCGCGACGCCATCGCCCGCTACGGGCTGACTGTCGGTGACGTGCAGGAAACCCTGGAGGTGGCGCTTGGCGGCATGCCGCTGACGACCACGGTCGAAGGGTTGGAGCGTTACGGGGTCATCCTGCGTTACGACCGCGACTACCGGGAGAACCTTGAGGCCCTGCGCGAATTGTTAATCCCGGTAAAAGCCGCCGGAGCGGGTTCGGCCGGCATGGGCGATGCCGCCGGAAATGCGACGATGGCGCAGATCCCTCTCAATCAGATTGCCAAGGTTCGCGTCGTCGCCGCCCCCATGGGGATCAAGAGCGAGGGCGCGGTCCCCAATGCCTGGATCTACGTGGACGTGCAGGGCACCGACATCGGCACCTATGTTCAGGCGGCGCAGAAGACCGTCGGCGACGCCATCCAGCGCGGCGAGATCAAGCTGCCGCCAGGGTACAGCATCTTCTGGAGCGGCCAGTTCGAATACATGCAGCGCGCCCAGCAGCGGCTGCTGATCGTCGTGCCGCTGACGCTGCTGATCATCATCTTCATCATCTACCTCAACACGAAGTCTTGGATCAAAACCGCCATCGTGTTGCTGGCCGTGCCGTTCTCTCTCGTCGGTGCGTTCTGGATGCTGCATTTGAGCGGTTACAACCTGAGCGTAGCCGTGTGGGTCGGCATTATCGCCTTGGCTGGCCTGGATGCGGAGACGGGGGTGGTCATGCTCCTCTATCTCGACCTCGCCTTCGGTGACTGGAAGCGCACGGGGCGCCTCAACACCACCGTCGATCTTCGCGATGCGATCTACCACGGTGCTGTAAAACGTGTGCGTCCGAAGGTCATGACGGCCGCGGTCATTATCGGAGGTTTGTTGCCGATTCTTTGGAGCCACGGGACGGGCGCCGACGTGATGAAACGCATCGCCATGCCGATGGTCGGCGGTGTCGTCACTTCGACGATCATGGAACTGCTCGTCTATCCCGCCATCTTCTATCTCTGGCGCCGACGTGGCCTGGACGCTCCCACAGCCACCTCGCCCCTGTAGGGAGGTGTAATTGACCGCTGTTTCGTAGACGTACCTGATGCGATCATTACGGAGGTGATCGCGGGCGGTTTTTCGCTCTTCATTATCATCACGTCCTTCATTGGCGGCCGGCTCGGGTGGCTGCTCGTGATGAAAAAGACGGTCTTGCGGTGCCCGCATTGCCAGGCGGTCGTCGCGGCGTCGTAGGCCCGGTGCTCCGCAGCCGCACCATCCCTCGCCCTGCGGGCTCCGGATGGCAGGCCGATCCCAAGCCCGCTGAGATTTCAGTATGCGTAAGATCATTGCGGTTAAGGTTGCACAGCGTAGCCTTGGCGTAGGCGGGCAGCCTTGGGCAAAGTAGGGCGCGACCGGGGCAGCCCGCGGGCCCCTGGCCCCCGCGTCTACCGGGGGAAGTGCGGGTGTCTTTATTTGCGGACACGTGTCCGTTTATCTTGCCATGCGACCCACCCGGCTATTGTGTTGACACCGCCCCAGGTTCGGCGGCGAACATCATCTTTCGCGCCATCCGTCATGAAACGCATCCTGCTTACCACCACGTCCTTTCAGGACACTCCAGGCGATCACCACCGGCTTCTGGCTGACACCGGCTGGGAAATCGTCCGCGCCCGTGGCCCCTTGAGCGAGGCGCAGACCCTCGAGCTCGTCGGCGATATCGATGCCTTCATTTGCGGTGACGATGCAATCACCCGGAAGGTGCTGGAGAAGGCCCGCCCGCGCCTGAAGATCATCAGCAAATACGGCATCGGCGTCGACAAGATCGACGTGAAATCCGCCACCGAGTTCGGTCTGCCCGTCCTCTTCACCCCCGGCGTCAACCACACCACGGTCGCGGAGCACACGTTCCTCCTGCTTCTCGCCCTCGAAAAGAATCTCATCGCCGCCGTCGACGCCACGCGCAAGGGCGAGTGGAAGCGCAAAACCGGCCACGAGCTGCTCGACAAGACCATCGGCATTATTGGCCTCGGCCGCATTGGCAAGGAGGTCGCCATCCGCGCCCGCGCCTTCGGGATGCAGGCCGTTGGTTTCGACGTTTACTGGGACGAGGCCTTCGCCCGGCAGCAGGGCGTGCGCCGCGCCGCCACGCTCGACGAGCTTTTCGCCGCGGCCGATTATATCTCGCTGCACACGAACCTCACCCCCGAGACGCGTGACATGATCAATGCCGGGAGCATCGCCAAAATGAAGAAAGGCGTAATCATCCTCAACTGCGCCCGCGGTGAAATCGTTCACACGGCCGACATGGTCGCCGCCCTGCAGTCCGGTCAGGTCGCCGGCTACGGCGCCGACGTGCTCGACCAGGAGCCGCCGCCCGCCGACCATCCGCTCCTCAAGCTTCCCAACTGCATCGTCACGCCGCACGTCGGCTCCCGCACCTACGAGAGCGTCGTCCGGCAGGCCACGACGGCGGTGAAAAACCTCATTCTCGCGATGAACGGCGACAAACCCATTGCGCAAGTCAACCCCGAGGTGCCGGTCAAAAAAGCCCCCTGATTTCCTGATCCTGTCATCGCGAGGGCGGTCGCACCGCCCGTGGCGATCCCTGTGGCTTGCTTCGTCGCTCCGCTTCTCGCCATGACCCGCCCTTTCCCGCCATGAGCGAAGCCTTCCACGTCGTTCCAGAAAAACTTCACCACACCCTCGTCGAAGCCGCCTACCGGCACCGCGGGTTCACCACCGAGGAGTCGGCGGCCGCCGCCCGTTTTTGCGCCGAAGCCACCCGCCACGGCATCCGCACACACAACGCCATCAAGGCCCTGCACCTCGACCATCTCTTCGGCAGCGGCTCCCAGGGCTGCGTGCCCGGGGCGAAGATCGAGGTGAAACCCGGCCGTTTCCCCGCCGCGCAAATCTGGAACGCCAACCGCAAGCTCGGCCAGGCCACCGGCTACGCCGCGATGGAGGCCGCCATGAAGCTGGCCGACCAATACGGCATTGGCATGGTGTCCGTCGACAATGCCTTCCATTATCTCTGGGGCGGCGGCTACGTGATGGACGCGGCGAAAAAGGGCTACATCGCCTACACCAACTGCACCGCGGCGCTGGCCGAGGTCGTGCCCTTTGGCGGCAAGTTCCCCACCCTCGGTACCAACCCGCATTCGTGGGGTTTCCCCACCACCACCGCCATCGGCTATCCAATTGTCATCGACTGGGCCACCAGCGTGGTCGCCATGGGTCGCGTGCAGCAGCTCGCCCGGGAAGGCAAACCGCTCCCGCCCGCCGCCGCCGTCGATGAACACGGCGCGCCCACCACCGATCCGAACCGCGCGAAATACCTCCTGCCGTTCGGGGCGCACAAGGGCTACGGCCTCTCGCTCATCAACGAACTCATCGCCGGCTTCATCGGCGGTTCCCTGCCCACGCTGCGCAACCGGTGGGACCGCGAACCGTCCGAGAAGCACACCTGCTGCTTCTTTTTCCAGGTCTGGCACCCGGCGGCCATGAATGCCGGCGCCTTCGCGGCCGGCCGCAACCAGACCGACAACGTGAAGGCGGTCATACGCGACGTCCTGGGTCACGGCAACGAGCAGTGCATGCTGCCCGGCCAGATCGAGGCCGAGGCCGCCGCCCGCTGTGCCCGGAACGGCGGTCTCCTCTTCTCCGCGGCCGAGATCAGCGCTTTCAATGAAATCGCCGCTGAGTGCGGCCAGCCCCAGTGGAATCTCGCCGACTTCACGGTCGCCGTTTAGGCTGGCTTTCTTCTTTCCCGACCCCCCTCAATCGTCCGTCTCCCCGCCACCATGAGCCTCAAGATCAAGTCCGCCGATCAGTGCAAATTCGATGAGATCTCCCTTGGCGAGATCATGCTCCGCCTCGATCCCGGTGAGGGCCGCATCCGCACCGCCCGCGAATTCAAGGTCTGGGAGGGCGGCGGCGAGTACAACGTCGCCCGCGGCCTCCGCAAGTGCTTCGGCCTGCGCACCGCCGTCTGCACTGCGTTCGTCGACAACGATGTCGGCCGCCTGCTTGAAGATTTCATCCTGCAAGGCGGCGTCGCCACCGACTTCATCCTGTGGCGTCCCGATGACGGCATCGGCCGATCCATCCGCAACGGCCTCAACTTCACCGAACGCGGCTTCGGCATCCGCGGCGCCGTCGGCATCCCCGACCGCGGCCACACCGCCGCCAGCCAGCTCAAGCCCGGCGACTTCGACTGGAACGCCATCTTCGGCAAGGCTGGCGTGCGCTGGCTGCACACCGGCGGCATTTTCGCCGCCCTGTCCGAGACGACCGCCGCGCTCACCATCGAGGCCGTGAAGGCCGCGCAACAGCATGGCACCATCGTGAGCTACGACCTCAACTATCGTCCTTCGCTTTGGAAGAGCATCGGCGGACAGAAGAAAGCCCGGGAGGTCAATCGGGAGATTGCGAAGTACGTCGACGTGATGATCGGCAATGAAGAGGATTTCACCGCCTGCCTGGGTTTCGAGGTGGAGGGCATGGACCACGATCTCACCAAGATCGAGACCGACGCCTTCAAGAAAATGATCAAGAAGGCCGTGGCCGGGTTCCCGAACTTCAAGGTCGCCGCCACCACGCTCCGCACGGTCATCACCGCCACCGTCAACGACTGGAGCGCCATCTGCTACCACGACGGCCGGTTCTACGAGAGTCGCCAGTATCCGCAGCTCGAGATTCTCGACCGTGTCGGCGGCGGCGACAGCTTCGCCAGTGGTCTTATCTACGGCTTCATGGCCACCAACGACGCCCAGAAGGCCGTCGACTACGGTGCCGCCCACGGCGCGCTCGCCATGACGACGCCCGGCGATACCTCGATGGCCACGAAGAAGGAAGTTGAGAAGGTCATGGGCGGCGGCAGCGCCCGCGTCGTGCGCTGACGGGCCGTCCGACTCCGGACCAATCTCGCTTCCGGCCGCGTCATCCGCTCCCGCCATCGTCCGCGATCGTGGTTTGAACCGATTGCGCCCTTGCTTCATCGCTCCACCGGGGTTTGCTCCCGTGTTCCACCCAGCCCGGCTGGTCTGGCGTCTCCGCTAACATGTACCGCATCCTCGCTCCCGCCCGCACGATCCTGCGCCATCGCGGATTCATGGTGCTGCTGGGCTGCAATCTGCTGGTCGGCCTCGCCTTCGCCTTTGTCGCGCCGTTCTTCTCCATGTTTGGCACGATCGAGGTGGGGATGAGTCCGTTCGCCTTCGGCGTCTTCATGACGGCCACCTCTTTGAGCGGGATCGCGATCAGCACCCTGCTGGCCCGCTGGTCCGACACGCGGCTCTCCCGGCGCACCGTGTTGCTGCTGGGCGGCGTCACCGGGGCGCTGAGCTACGTTGGTTACGCCTTCGTTCGCGACGTCATGTGGCTCACCGTCATCGGCTGCGTGCTCGGAGGCATCTCTTCGATCACCTTCTCCCAGCTTTTCGCCTATGCCCGCGACCTGCTGGCCCGCTCCGATGTTTCGCCACGCGACGCCCCGCTGTACATGAACGTCTTCCGCCTGTTCTTCGCGGTGTCGTGGACGGCCGGGCCTGCCGTGGCGTCGTGGGTGATGCTGCATTACCATTACCGCGGGATGTTTCTCGTCGCGGCCCTCTGTTTTTTCCTGTTCGTGCTGATGCTCCTCTGCTTGGTGCCGCCGGCCCAGCCGTGGGCGACCGGGCGGGCGGCGGCTCCCCAGGTGCCATTGCGCCGCGTCCTGGTCCGGGCCGACATCCTGGCCTATTTCGTCGGCTTCGCCCTGTTGTTTGCTTCCAGCACGATGGGTGTGATGAATCTTCCCTTGCTCGTGTTGAATGTGCTCGGCGGCACCGGACAGCAGGTCGGAATCATCTACAGCATCGCTCCGGCCTTTGAGATCCCGTTCATGCTTTATTTTGGGCTGCTCGCCACCAAGGCCGATCAGGCCCGGCTCATCCGGATCTCCGTGGTGCTCGCGGTGGTCTATTACGCCCTGCTCGCGTTCGTCCGGACGCCGTGGCAAATCTACCCGCTGCAGATCCTGAGCGCGGCCATCACGGCCGTGGTGGGTGGCATCGCCATCACGTTCTTCCAGAACTTCCTGCCGGAACAGCCGGGCACGGCCACCAACCTCTATTCCACCGCCGGTCGGATCGGCTCGACCGTCGGCTATCTCGCGTTCGGCGCCCTGGCCTCCGCCTTTGGTCACCGCGCCGTCTTTCTGGCCTGCACGGCGCTGTGCGCCCTCGCCCTGGCTATCCTGTTCGCGTATCGCGACCGCTCGGCGCGCCTTCGGATCTGACGCGCGCTCGCCATGACGGCGCCCGGCGGCACTTCCATGGCCCCCGTCAAGGAAGTCGAGAAGATCATGGGTGGCGGCAGCGCCCCCAACCGGGTTGTAAACCAATTTTTGCCGCGTTTTCGGCAAGCCATGCGGTGTCCCGCCCCAACGCCGGGTGTAGCCTTGGATGGAGAACGGGCGTGCCGCGGACCACGTGTCACAGGCTCAAACGTCCTCCCAATTCTCCGCTGAATCCGCCATCCCCTGCCTGCCATGAAAAGCCGCCGTGAATTCATCAAAACCGGACTGGCGCTTGGCGCCACCCTTTCACTCGCCGATTTGGGCAGACTTTGCGCCGCCGGTGCGATCGCCAGCGATGGTCCCACGCCGCTTCCCCCACCCAACACCCTGAAATCCGTGCTCATCGCCGTGCGTGATGGCAGTCGCACGGCCATGCTCGACAAGGCCATCGCTGAACTCGGCGGCATGGAGAAGTTTGTCAAAAAGGGCCAGACCGTCGTCATCAAGCCCAACATCAGTTTCGACGCTCCGCCCGAACGAGGCTCCAACACCCATCCCGAATTGCTGGGCCATGTCGTGACGCTGTGTTTCGCGGCCGGCGCCAAATCGGTCAGCTTTTTTGACCACACCCTTGATCAATGGCAGCGAGCCTACGTGGCGAGCGGCGCCGAACGTGTCGTTCAAGAGACTGGCGCCGCCCTTGTCCCCGGCAACGACCCAAGCTTTTATCGCGAAGTCGCGATTCCCTGGGGGGTGCAGCTACGCTCGGCGCGGGTGCACTCGCTCGTGCTCGACAGTGACGTTTTCATCAACGTTCCCGTGCTCAAACACCACGGCGGCCCGCTCATGACCGCGTGCATGAAAAACCTGATGGGGGTCGTGTGGGACCGCCGTTTCTACCATCGCAACGACCTCAATCAGTGCATCGCCGATTTTCTCACCTTCAAGCAGCCGGCACTCAACATCCTCGATGCCTACCATCCGATGGTGCGCAACGGGCCCCATGGCCGGTCGGTGGAGGACGTGGTCGAGATGCGCACCCTGCTGGCCTCGACCGACATCGTCGCCGTTGACGCCGCCGGCGCCAGGATGCTGGGCCTCCAGCCGGCCGACGTGGGCTATGTGAAACTCGCCGCGGACATGAAGCTCGGCACGATGGATCTCGATCGCGTCGACATCCGCCGGTTCAAACTCGCCTGACGCCGTGCCGCGCAGCCGCCTGAAACTGCTCCGGGTGATCGCGGCACTGGTGGTTTTCGCCGGACTGACCGCGGCGCTGGTGGATTTTCGCAGTCTCGTCCCCGCAGCGCTGGGGCACTGGCTGGCCTCCGTGCAACTGGTGCCGTCGCTGGCCGCCCTGGTGACGGGCGCGTCCCTCTCGCTGGCCGGCATCATCATCCTGGTGGCGACGCTGGCTGTGGGCCGCGTCTATTGTTCGGCAATCTGTCCGCTGGGGATTCTGCAGGATGTCATCGCGCGCGTCGCCGCATGGACCCGGAGGAAAGGAACGGGTTTCATGCCCTATGCGCCACCGCTGACCTGGCTGCGCCAGCTTTTCCTCTGGGGCACCGTGGCGGGAGTGGCGGCTGGTTGGAGCGGTCTGACGCTGGCGTTGGTCGATCCGTACAGCAATTTCGGGCGCATCGCCTCGGATATTTTCCGGCCGCTCGTCACGCTCGCCAACAATGCCGTGGTCGGTCTGGCCAACGCCGTCGGCATCAGCAGCCTCTACCGCGTTGAGCCGTCCTGGGGCGGGGCCGCTGCGCTCCACCAGCCGGCGCTGCTCCTCCTGTTGCTCATCGTGCTGGTCGCGCTGCGCGGCCGGCTCTTCTGCAATACGCTTTGCCCGGTCGGCACCTTCCTCGGTCTGCTCGCGCAACGGGGGGCGTTCCGGCTGACGATCCATCCAGCCGACTGCAGCAAATGCGGCGACTGCCTGTACGTCTGCAAAGCGCAATGCATTGATCTGCGCGTACAGCGGATCGATTTCTCCCGCTGCGTCGCGTGTTACAACTGCATCGACGTGTGCACAAAACAGGGCATCGGCTATCGCTTCGCCTGGGCGCGGCCATCCCCCACCCGCCCGGCGGCGACCACACCCGACTGGCAACGCCGCGCCTTCATCACCGGCACGGCGGTGGCAATGACAGCCTTTTCCGGCGCCGGCTTGCTGCGGCTGGCCCAGGTTCAAAAACTCCGCACCAACCGCGCCGGCGGGAAAGAGGGTGATCAAAATGAACCCGAACTCAGCCATGCCATCTGTCCGCCCGGAGCGGCCAGCATTGACCGCTTTCTCGACCGTTGCACGGCCTGCCATCTGTGCATCAGCGCCTGCCCGACCCACGTTTTGCAGCCGGCGTTCTTCGAATACGGCTTCGCCGGGCTGATGATGCCGCGCCTGGATTTCACCAAGTCATTCTGCACTTACACCTGCCGGACCTGCGAAGAGGTCTGCCCGGATGGCGCGATCAGCCTGCTCGAACTTGCCGACAAACAGGTGACCCGGATCGGCGAGGCGCAGCTCGACGAGGACAAATGCATCGTGAAGACCAAGGGCACCGACTGCGCCGCCTGCTCCGAACAATGTCCCACGCAGGCGGTTTCCACCGTGCCGTACGGCAGCAACCTTCGCCTGCCGCGACTCAACCGGGATTTATGCATCGGTTGCGGTGCCTGCGAGTATGCGTGCCCCGTCCAGCCGGAAAAGGCCATTATCGTCGCCGGTCTCCGCCGGCACGGCCGGGCGCAAAAACCCCCCGATAAAAAAGCCGTGGCCCCAACCCCCGCCGGCGATTTCCCGTTCTGACCCCGCCCGCCGGCACGGCCATCACCGGCGGTCAACTTCGGGCGCGACTCGGTGGCCCGGAGCCGCCAACCTTGCGGCAGCATGTCTTATCCGCCCGCTTCCACCCGTTACGACAACCCTGCGTTTTATCGCACCTGCGGACGCAGCGGTCTCAAGCTGCCGCTTCTTTCGCTCGGCCTCTGGCACAACTTCGGCGCGGCCGACAGCCAGTCCAACAGCCGTGCCCTGATTCTGCGCGCCTTCGATCTCGGCATCACGCATTTCGATCTCGCCAACAACTACGGTCTCCCTCCCGGCTCGGCCGAGGAGACCTTTGGACGCGTCTTGCGCGAGGATCTGTCGGCTCATCGCGACGAACTCATCGTCTCCACCAAGGCCGGCTACGACATGTGGCCCGGGCCGTACGGCGACCGGGGTTCGCGAAAACACCTGCTGGCGAGCCTCGATCAGAGCCTCCTCCGCCTCGGTCTCGACTACGTCGACATCTTCTACAGCCATCGTCCCGACCCCGACACGCCGCTGGAAGAAACGATGGGCGCCCTCGCCCACGCGGTGCGTGTCGGCAAGGCGCTTTACGCCGGCCTCTCCAACTACAATCCCGCCCAGACCGCGCGCGCGGCGCAACTGCTGCGCGAGCTGGGCACGCCGTGCCTGATCCACCAACCGCGCTACAACCTGCTGGAGCGCGGGCCCGAGCAGGGCTTGTTCGCCGTGCTGGTGCGCGAGGGTATCGGCGGCATTGTCTTTTCGCCGCTCGCCAACGGGGTGCTCACCAACCGCTACTTCGCCGGAATTCCGGCGGACGCGCGCGCCGCCCGCGATCCGCGTTTTCTGAAGCCGGAACACATCACCGAGGCCCGGCTCGCCCAAACCCGTCAGCTTGACGCCCTGGCCAAAGCCCGGGGGCAGTCCCTGGCCCAGATGGCGCTCGCCTGGGTGCTGCGCCAGCCGGCCGTGACCTCCGCACTCATCGGCGCGAGCAAGACCAGCCAGATCGAGGACAACCTCGGCGCGCTCAAGAACCTCTCCTTCTCCACCGACGAACTCACCGGCATCGACCGCATCCTCGCCGCGTGAGCTCCAACCCGCGCCGACGGTTTGTAACGTATTACGTTACAAAGGACGAACCCTCTTCAGCGTGAATCTCATTCTTTTCGACCCCGACGAGATTGGTCATCCCCTGCCGTGCGGGGACGCGCGCGCGAGGCATCTGCTGCGCGTGCTGCGTCGGCGCGAGGGCGACACATTCGACGCCGGGCTGGTCAACGGTCCGCGCGGCAAGGGCACGCTGACCGCCATCGGCCCGGATGCGCTCACGCTTGCCTTTACCTGGGACGCCACGCCGCCGCCGCTGGATCCGATCACGCTCATCATCGGCCTGCCCCGGCCGCAGACGGCCCGTGACATTCTGCGCGACGCCACGTCGCTCGGAGTGGCTGGAATGCATTTTGTGGCCACCGACAAAAGCGAACCCAGTTATGCCCGGAGTACGTTATGGACGTCGGGCGAGTGGCGCCGCCACCTCATCATCGGCGCCGAACAGGCGTTCGACACGCGTCTGCCTGAGGTCACGCATGGGCGTTCGCTGCTCGAGGTCATTGGCGGTTTGTCTGCCCAAGCGATTCGCGTGGCCCTCGATCACCATGAGGCGCGCGAGATGTTATTGAGGTGTCGCCTCACGGATGACACCGCCAAGACGCCTCCGCCGGAACTGGCGCTCGCCTTCGGGCCGGAGCGTGGCTGGTCGAATGCGGAGCGCGCGGCATTGCGTGGCGCCGGCTTTGTGCTCGCGCATCTCGGCTCGCGCGTGCTGCGCACCGAGACGGCGGTGGTCGCGGCGGTGACGCTCGTGAAAGCCCGACTGGGATGGATGTAGGAGCCGGCGGGCACGCGATTCGGCGGGCCATCGCCTGCCAGCCCCGACCTGTCGGGGCAAGCAGGCACCTACGTATGCTGAAACACGCTTACCGTCGGCTGGCGCGCGCCCTTGCCAAGGCGTTTGACGCACACCCAACCGGATGGCGAAAGCGCAACCTCGCCCGGCATTTCAAAGAGCACCAAGGCATCGGGCTTTGAGGCGAACGCTTGCGTCAGTCGCGCAAAGAGCAGCGGCGCCGCCTCCGTGATGATCTCGTAAGGCGGATCGATGAACACCAGATCCGCCGCCTGGGTGCCGCCCGGCGGCACCCAGGTGAGCGCATCGGCCGTCGCCACCTCGACGTCTGTCACCTCGCGTCCGAGGCTCCGGCTGACAGCGGCGAGATTTTGTTTCAGGCACGCTACCGCCTGGGCATTGCGCTCCACAAAGATCCCGCCCGCTGCACCGCGGCTCAACGCCTCCAGCCCGTAGGCTCCGCTGCCGGCAAAGAGATCCCAGAAGCGGGCCCCCATCACCCGCGCGCCGAGACTGGAAAACACCGCCTGCCGCATGCCATCCGTGGCCGGCCGGATGGCGCTGCCTTTGGGTGCCGTCAGCAATATACCCCTCGCCGCGCCACCACTTATACGCATGACCGCCTCCCCCACCGAACCACCGGTGCGGGTTCAGCCCGCCTTTTGACCACGGCCCGGCCATCGTCAGCCATACCATCGTCTCTTTTCATCAGCGGAACTTTGCTGCGGCATGCCGGTAGTAACATGGAAGTTGCACGTTAGAAATTGCACGTAACGGACAGGTCGGTATTCTGACAATCTTAAATACGTTGGATCAGGTGGTTGCCGACTCTCCGCTTTATCCGGCGCAATTGTCGTGTCCGTTCTCGGTCAAACTACAATTCATGCGAGCGCTCGGGCTCATTGCCTTTCTTGGTCTGGCGGGATCCCTCGGCCTTCCGGCTGAGGTGACGGAGCGCAACTTCTGGCCATTCAAGGTTGAACAGATCGCCACCGACAATGCAGGTGGCGGATCCGTGGAGGCGTGGCAGGGTGGCGGACCGCTGTGCTTCGGCAAGCTGCTGCCGGATGGCGGCAGCGCCGGCGGCTTCCGGCCCTTTTATGTCTTCCGAAAAAATCCGGCTGGCCGGACCACCGAAAGCGATTTCCTTTATCCCCTCCTGATCCACCGCGAGGGCGAGGTGGATCACCGTTGGAGCCTGCTGAGCCTCGTCAACTTCGACGGGCCCAAGGATCCCGCCGCCCCGGGCGTGCGCCGGTTCGAGGTGTGGCCCTTCTATTTATCCCGCGACACAGGCGATGCGGCCACCTCCTACCATGCCGTGTTTCCACTCCAAGGCACGGTTTTCGATCGCTTCGGCTACGACCGCGTGACCTGGACGCTCTTTCCACTCTACGGTCGCTTCGAGCGCCACGGAGTCACCACGACCACCGTGCCCTGGCCGATCGTGAAAATCATCGAAGGCGACGGCCACCACGGTTTCGCGCTGTGGCCGCTTTTCGGCTGGCGCACCAAGCCGGGCGTCTATCGCGAGCAATATTATCTCTGGCCGCTCATCTACAAAAACGAGGCGAAGCTGGGGGAGCCCCAGCCCGAGGTGGCACTCGGCGTGCTGCCGTTTTATGCGCGCGAACAGCAGGCCGGCGCCTTGAGCGAGACCTACCTGTGGCCGTTCTTTGGCTACACGCACCGCACTGCGCCAGACCGTTATGATGAGACCCGCTGGTTCTGGCCGCTGTGGGTGCAGGGTCGCGGCGACAACCGCCGCATCAACCGCTGGGCGCCGTTTTACACGCATTCGGCCATCAAGGGCGACGACAAGCACTGGGTGCTCTGGCCGCTGTTTCGCGAGGAAAAATGGAACGACGGCGGCCTGGCCCAGACCAAGACACAGTTCCTTTATTTGATCTACTGGTCGCTGCAGCAGCGCAGCCTCACCCATCCGGCGCTTGCCCCCGCCCAAAAGACGCACCTGTGGCCGCTCCTCAGCTACTGGGACGATGGCGCGGGCCGCCGCCAGCTCCAGGTGCTCAGCCCGCTTGAGGTGCTCTTTCCGTACAACGAACCCGTGCAACTCGCCTACTCCCCTCTCTTCGCGCTCTATCGTTACGATCAATGCGCCCCGAACGATGTGCGGGGCTCGTTCCTCTGGGATGCCATCACCTGGCGGCGTTCACCGGCGCAACGCGAATTTCATCTCGGCCCATTGCTGAGCGTCGAGAGCGGTCCCGGGCGCCGGCGTATCGCGCTCGGCTGCGGCCTGATCGGCCTCCGGCGCAACGCGGGTGAATCCACCTGGAGGCTGTTCCTGTTCGATTTTTCCTCCAAAGCGGATAAGAAGGCTTCAGCGGCCGTCTCGCCATGAAACAATTCATCGCCATCTGCGAAAGCTTTGGCAGCGCACTGTGCATGCTGGGGCGCTCGGCGCGTTACATCAACACGCTGCCGCGGCAGTTTCCGCGCTTCATCGAGCAGTGCTACATGATCGGTTACTCAACGATGCCCATCGTCACCATCCTGTGCTTTTTTATCGGCAGCGCGATCGCCCAGCAGAGTGGCTACAGCATGGAAAACCTCGGCGCCAAGCAGTTCATCGGTGCGCTCGTCGGCCTTTCCATGGTCCGCGAACTCGGCCCCGTCATGGTCGCCATCCTCGTCGCCGGTCGCGTGGGCTCGGCCATCACCGCCGAGCTGGCCTCAATGAAGGTGTACCAGGAGGTCGACGCGCTCGTCACCATGGACATCCCGCCCGAGCGCATCCTCGTGCTGCCCCGTCTCGCCGCCGTGCTCGTGATGATGCCGGTGCTCACGGTTATCGCCAATCTCTGCGGCTGGTATGGCGGCGCGCTCGTGTGCCAATACACGAAGTCAATCTCCGTCAACTCCGCGGCCTACTTCGCGATGCTTAAACATTACATGACGACCCGGGATGTCAGTGACGGCCTCCTCAAGGCCGAGGTGTTCGGTTTCGTGGTGATCACCATCTGCTGCCACATCGGACTCAACACCCGCGGCGGCCCGCGTGAGATCGGCGCCTCCCTCACCAAGGCCATCGTCACATCCCTCATTTTCATTCTCGTGCTCGATTACTTCATCAACGACATCCTGATCTAAGTCGCCATGAGCACCGCCTACACCGCCACGCCTTTCCTCCGACAGACGGTCGGAATCACCGTCGCGCATCTGACCAAGAAGTTCGACAACGTCACGGTGCTGAGCGACGTCAGTTTCGAGGTGCGCCCCGGGGAGATCTTCTGCCTCATGGGCCCCAGCGGTTCGGGCAAGACGGTTCTCCTCAAGCACATCGTCGGCCTCGAGACGCCCACGAGCGGCCAGGTGCGCATTGGCGAGTTCGATGCGTCCGACCACGCCACGCGCGCCAAGGTCCGCCTCGCCTTCGTCTTCCAAGCCGGCGCGTTGTTCAACTCGATGACGGTTTATGACAACCTGGCGCTCTACCCGCGCGAGCACCGCCTGGGCGATGAGAAGGATATCCGGGAACGGGTGGTGCACGCCCTCTCGATCCTCTCCCTTGAGAAGGCGGCGGACAAAATGCCCGCGGAACTGTCCGGCGGCATGAAGCGGCGCGTCGCCATCGCCCGCGCCCTCGTCATGGAACCGCAGCTCCTGCTCTACGACGAGCCCACCGCCGAACTCGATCCCATCCTCAGTGCTACTATCACCGAGATCATCGCGACGCTGCGCGAACACATCGCCGTCACCAGCCTGGTGGTCACCCATGATCGTTCCCTCGCCCTCAGTATCGCCGACCACGTTGCCATCATTATGGACGGCCGCATCCGCGCCGTGGGCGTGCCGGAGGATTTCAGGCGCACCACCGACCCCGCCATCATCGACTTCCTCAATCCACTCATCGACCTTAAGCATCCCCGCTTCAAACAACTGGAGAACGACCATGAATAACCGCACGCAGAACATCCGTATCGGCCTTTTTTTCCTCCTGGGCCTCGCCCTCCTTTGGGTGACCTACGCGTCGCTCAATGGCGGCCGCGTTTTCAGGCAAAAAGGGTATATGCTCACCGCCCGCTTCGACAACCTGAAGGGACTCCAGACCGGCGACGACGTGCTGATGGCCGGCGTCAGGATCGGCGCGGTCGCCCAAACCCGTCTCGCCGGCCGCCAAGCCGAGGCTGTGCTTCGGATCGAGCCTGCGGTTACCGTTGCCAGCGACGCCGTCGCCATGGTGGCCCAATCCAGCCTCCTCGGCGCCAACCATCTCGAGGTCACCGTCGGCTCGCCCGACGTGCCGCGGCTGGAACCCGGCTCCGGACTTAAAACCCGGGATACGGTCGATATGAACGAGGTCATCGCCAGACTTGGTTCGCTCGGAGATCGCCTAGAAAAGGTCGTGACCGAGATTGGCAAGAATCTGGGCGGCGGCGAAGGCGGCAGCCTCTTCACCAAAATCGACAAGCTCGTCACCGACAACGGCCCGAAACTCACCGAAACCGTCTCCAACCTGCAGGAGATCACTGCGAAGGTCCGCAGCGGCGAAGGCACGCTTGGCCACCTCGTGAACGACCCGAAACTTCATGACGAGCTGCTCGCCTCCGTGGGCGAGATCAAGGGCGCGGCCACCGACGCGCGCACCTTCGTGGCGAACGCCCAGTCGTTCCTGGACCAAGTGAAAGCGGGCAAGGGTGCGCTCGGCGCGCTCGTCTTCGACGAACAGACGGGCAACGAGATCAAAACCACGATAAGGAATCTCCAGGACATCTCGACCAAGCTCAACTCCGGCCAGGGCACGCTCGGCAAATTGATGAGCGACGACACCCTCTACCGCCAAGCGCAGGGCACCCTCCGGAAAGTTGACCAGATGACCGAAGGCTTAAACGACCAGGGTCCGATCACCGCGGTGGGCGTCGCCGCCAAGGCGCTGTTTTGAGCCACCGCCGCGTTCTCCTGTTCATGCCCCCACGGCCGGCGGTCAGCGCCGGCCGTTTTGTTTACCCGTAACAGGTTTGCCTCGAGGGCGGACGCCAGTTTGCATGAATCCTCATGGTCCGGTTCCGCTTTGATCCCATGACCGCCGCCGACTGGCCGGCGGTGCAGCGCATTTACCAGGAAGGCATCGCTACCGGCCATGCCACATTCGAAAGCGCCCCGCCGGCGACCTGGGAGGATTTCATCAAGAGCAAGCTCGCCCGGTGCAGCCTCGTCGCGCGCGACGGGAACGGCGAACCCGTCGGCTGGGCCGTGCTGGCATCGGTATCCGCACGCAAGGTCTACGCCGGCGTGGCCGAGGTGAGCTTCTATGTCGCGGCGGCGCATCGCGGCCGGGGCGCCGGCGATGCCCTGCTCGGCGAACTCATCCGCGTAGCCGAGGCGGGCGGCATCTGGACGTTGCAGTCGTCCACGTTTCCGGAGAACGAGGCCAGTATCGCGCTGCAGCAAAAACACGGCTTTCGCATCGTCGGCCGGCGCGAGCGCATCGGCCGGATGGGCCACGGGCCGCTCGCCGGCCGCTGGCGCGACACCGTTTTGATGGAGCGGCGGAGTCGCGTGACGGGCACGGAGTAATCCGTGCCGGTTCGCACCCGGACCCGGACAAGCGGTGGGGATCCCCAAGTCGTCCGCGGCTAGAATTTACCGGTCTTGAGACCGAAGTAGCCCGCAGCGTTCTTGTAGCAGACGTTCTCCACGAGTTCTCCCAAGGCCCGGCGATCGGCGGGGATGAGCCCGGCCTCGACGTCCGCGCCCAGCAAGGAGCAGAGCAGGCGACGGAAGTACTCGTGGCGCACGTAGCTGAGGAAGCTGCGAGAGTCGGTGAGCATGCCGACGAAACGGCCGAGCAGCCCGATGTTGGAAAGCGTGTTGATCTGCCATTCCATGCCCTCCCGCTGGTCGAGAAACCACCAGCTGCTGCCAAACTGGATCTTGCCGGGGACCGTTCCGTCTTGAAAGTTGCCCGTCATCGTGGCGAAGACGTAGTTGTCGGCGGGATTGACGTTGTAGAGCACCATCTTGGGCAGCTTGTTTTCGCCATCGAGCCGGTCAAGGTAGCGCGAGAGCGACCGTGCGTGCGGGAAATCGCCGATGGAATCGACCCCGGAGTCGGCGCCAAGGCGTTTCATCAGGCGGCTGTTGTTGTTGCGCAGGGCACCAAGGTGCAGCTGCTTCGTCCAGCCGCGTTCGGCGTCCAAACGGCCGAAGAAAAGCATCAGGAACGAGGCGTATTTCACCCACTGCTCGGGCGTGGCCGCCGTGCCGGCGCGCGCCTGGGCAAAGATCGCGGCGGCTTCGCGCTCGGTGCAGTCCTCGGCGGGAACGTACTCCATGCCGTGGTCGGACAGGCGGCCGCCCAGCGAGTGAAAGAAGTCGTGCCGCTGCTTGAGCGCGGCCAGGAGGCTGGCGAGATCCTTCACCTCGACGTTGGCGCGGGCGGCAAGTTGATCGCACCAGACGTTGAAGGCGGCGGGATGGCTGACCAGGAGCGCCTTGTCCGGCCGGAAGGCCGGGTAAACGCGGGTGGCCAGCTTGGATTTCCTGAGCGCCTGATGGGGCGCCAGGTCATCGACGGGATCGTCGGTCGTGCAGACCACGGCCACCTTGAACTTCGTGAGGATGCCATGCACGGAAAGCGCGGGCTCCTGCAATTTCGCGTTGGCGAGTTTCCAGATTTTCGGGGCGTTCTGTGCATTGATCAGCAGATCGATGCCGAAATAGCGCCGCAGCTCGAGGTGCGACCAATGGTACAACGGGTTGCGCAGCGTCTGCGGCACGGTCCTCGCGTAGGCGCGAAACTTGTCGTAATCGCTCCTGGCGTTCCCGGTGATGAGGTCCTCCGGCACGCCGTTGGCCCGCATCGCCCGCCACTTGTAATGATCGCCGGCCAGCCAGATTTGATAGAGATTCTCGAAGCGCCGGTTGGCGGCGATCTCGGCGGGCGGCAGGTGGCAGTGGTAATCGAAGATGGGCTGATGGACGGCATGCTCGAAGTAGAGCGTGCGGGCCCAGCGGGTCGTGAGCAGGAAATCGTCGGGAAGGAAGGGGTGGGCGGTGGGCATGGCGGGTCGGTTAATCACGCAACGAGGTGGGCTTGGATGTAATCAAAGCTGATTCTGAGGGAGTCGAAAGGATTATTCGGACACGTGTCCTGTTCAACAATAAACCACTGGCAGCCGGACCGCTCGGCCTCATCGATGATGCGCTTGAAGGGCAGCGTACCCCCGCCGATCTCACAGAAAACAGGCTTCCGCTCCCGGGTGATGGCGTAGTCCTTGAGATGGATGAACGGCAGGCGCCCGCGGAGTTTCCGGCACCATTCCACGCAGTCGCCGCCGCCAAAATGGACCCAGTAGGTGTCAAGCTCGCCCACGAGATGGCGCGGATCGGTGTGCGCGTAAATATAGTCGAGCACCGGCGCTCCGTGGAACTTGAGGAATTCGATGTCGTGATTGTGGTAGCCGAGGGTGATGCCGGCGGCGCGGAACCGGGCGCCCGCGGCGTCGAGCTTGCGCACGAGCAGGTTCACGCTGTCCGCATCGCCAAAGTCAACGCCCTGCGGATAGGGATAAGCCGTCAGCCGGCAGCCGAGTTTCTGAAGACTTTCGATGGCCTTTTCCGGCTGGTCGAGGATGACGGCCGCCGGTTCGTGCGTGGCGCAGATCGCCAGACCTTCTCCGGCCATGATCTTCGCGATTTCGGGCTCCGGGATCGGACCATGCCCGCTGAGTTGCGCGGCCTCGTATCCGATCGCACGGATTTTTCGCGCGGTGGCGGCCAGATCGGAGGCGGTCTGGCAGAAATCGCGGACGGTATAGAGCTGGGCGGCAACCTGGGTGAGTTTCATGGAGAGAGGGATGCTTTCATGGGAACCTGCGCGGGGCAGTTGGTTGGTCGGGACGAAGGCGGGACGGACCCCAGCGCGCGGAATGACGCCCCGGTGTCTACCGGCCGAACGATTTTGCAAAGTCTTCGCCAATCACCGGAGCCACGACTTTCTTTTTGAACTTGGATTCCCGGACATGCTGTTGAAGCAGGCGCTCGAAATGCGGGGCATCGAGCGGCAGTTCGATGGTCCTCTTGAGCCAGGTGGAGAGCAGCATGGCGTTGCCCAGTTCGACCGAGTGGATGCCCTCGCCCGCCGGCGCGATGAGCGGTTTGCCCTCAAGGATGGCGTCGGTGAAGTTCTGCAGAACCTCGTCGTGCTGCCCGCCGTGGTCGGACGCCGGAATCAAAGCATCCATGCTTTCGGGGCGGACGAACGCCTGCACCGCCGTCCGGCTGAATTCGGACATCGGCACCGTGTTGCGCCGATAGTGGATTTTATCGTCCTCATACACGACGCGGCCGCCTTCGGCGGTGATCTCCAGACGGCTGGTGCCCGGGGCCTCGCCGGTCGAAGTGATGAAGACGCCGGTCGCGCCATTGGCGAACTCCAGGCAGGCGGTGACATCATCCTCGACTTCGATGTCGTGATACCGGCCGAAATGACAGAAGGCGCGCACGCGTTTCGGCATTCCGAACATCCATTGAAAGAGGTCGAGGTGGTGCGGGCACTGGTTGAGCAGCACGCCGCCGCCCTCCCCCGCCCAGGTGGCGCGCCAGCCGCCCGAGGCATAATAGGCCCCGGTACGAAACCAGTCGGTGGCGATCCAGTTGACGCGCCGGATTTCACCGAGCTCGCCCTCCCGGATCAGACCGCGAATCCGGCGGTAGCCGGGGTCGGTGCGCTGGTTGAACATCGCCGCGAAGACCTGCCGCTGGTCCTGGTGGGCGGCAATGAGACGTTCACAATCGGCCTTGTGCACGGAGATGGGTTTTTCGACCAATACATGCAGCCCGGCCTTGAGCGCCGCCATGCCGATGGTGGTATGGGAGTAGTGCGGGGTGGCGATGAGAATGGCGTCGATGAGACCGGAGCCGATCATCGCGTCGGCGGAAGAAAATCCTTTGCCCTGGGGAAACCGCGCGGTTTTGGCGGGATCAGTATCGCAGACAGCGGTGAGTTCCAGACGATTGATTTTCCCGGCGAGGATGCTGCTGGCATGCGTTGCCCCCATGTTGCCGAGACCGGCGATGCCAAGGCGGACTTTGTCCATGAAGGGGTGGCGAGGGGAATGGCGCGGGGGAACGATCAGGTCAGGTCTTCGGCCCCCCCTGCGCGGCGAGACGCGCCCGGAGGCGCAGTCCATTGATGCGGATGAAGCCCGTGGCGTCGTTCTGATTATAGCTGCTCTGCACGCCTTCCATCGTGGCGATGTGCGGATCGTAAAGCGAATACTTCGACTTGCGGCCGCAGGTGATCACGTTGCCCTTGTAAAGCTTGAGCCGCACCGTGCCGGTGACGAATTTCTGGCTCTCGTCCACGAAGGCCTGCAGGCACTCGCGCTCGGGCGCAAACCAGAAGCCATAGTAAACCAGCTCGGCATATTTCGGGATGAGCGAGTCGCGCAGATGCATGACCTCCCGGTCCATGGTGAGCGACTCGACCTGCCGGTGCGCGTGCACGAGGATCGTGCCGCCGGGCGTCTCATAAACACCGCGCGATTTCATGCCGACGAAACGGTTCTCGACGAGGTCCACGCGGCCGATGCCATGCCTGCCGCCCAGTTTATTGAGTACCTTGAGCACGCCGGCGGGCGTCAGCCTCCTGCCGTTCACGGCCACGCAGTTGCCCTTGACGAAGTCGAGTGCGACATACTCAGGTTTGTCAGGCGCGTCCTCGGGGGCGGCGGAGAGCTTGAACATGCCCTTGTTGGCTCTGGTGGTGGGATCGAACCAGGGATCCTCGAGGATGCCGGCTTCATAGGAAATATGCAGGAGATTGCGGTCCATCGAGTAGGGTTTCTTGAGCGAGGCCTCGACGGGGATCTTGTGTTTCCGACAGTAGGCGATCATTTCGGCCCGGCCGGGAAATTTCGCGCGGAAGGAGTCGATCTTCCACGGCGAAATGATGGCGAGATGGGGCGCCAGCGCCATGTAGGTGAATTCAAAGCGGCACTGGTCGTTGCCTTTGCCGGTGGCGCCGTGCGCGACCGTGTCGGCCTTCTCCTTTTTCGCGATCCCGATCTGGGCCTTCGCGATGAGCGGGCGCGCGATCGAAGTCCCGAGATAATACTGGCCTTCGTAGACCGCATTGGCCCGGATCATCGGATAGATGAAGTCGCGGGCAAACTCCTCGACCAGATCCAGGGTGTAGTGCTTTGCCGCGCCGGTTCTCCGGGCCTTCTGCGGCAGGCCCCTGAGTTCCTCTTCCTGTCCGATATCTGCGGAAAACGTGACGATTTCCGCATCGTAAGTCTCCTTGAGCCACCTGACGATGACCGAGGTGTCGAGCCCTCCCGAGTAAGCGAGGACGATTTTCATGGGGGGGCGAGTGTTGGGCAAAGCGTCCGGCGCGCAAAGAAAAAACATGACGTCCCCGCCCTTCCGGCCTTTATGCGTCTCCCGCGCCATCCGCAGAACACCCGGTTCTTCAACGAGCTTCGGATTTCACCCAAGCCGATGAAACGTATGCTGAGCCGCAAGCCATCCGGCCATCCGCCGTTGGCCCTGGCGTCGTACCGTCCGACGGGGCTGGCATGTTTCGCGACGCTGATTGGACCGCCCCCGCGCCAGTGGGCGACCACAGCTAGAATTGGGATGACAACATAAATGGTATCACCGCCGTTATCTCTGTCAGCGGAGCCGCCATGGGTGATACGCAGATGACCGAGATCGACGCGAAAATCGACGACGGCGATCTTTCCACTGGTCAGTTCATCAAGGCCAACATCCGGTACACGTATATCTTGCAAAAGTAAGTTCTTGCGGTGATTACGTCTTGAGCGCCTGCCTGCCCCGCATTAATAGCAGTGCCAATTGATTATTTTTTGACCCTAGGGTATTTGCCTTAAGTAAGAACGGTCTGGTAAATAAGGATGCCGATTAGGATATCATTCGTTATTAAGAACGGTCTGCGCCCATGACCCCCCCCTGCGCCTCCACTCCGGTGCAGCTCCACAGAGGATTCACCCTCGTGGAGATCATGATTGCTGTCGTGATCCTCGGCATCCTGATCACCATTGCCGTCCCGACCTATCGGCACTTTCAGCGCAAGGCGGAAAATACCACCTTCATCAACAACCTGCGTATCTTCACCCAGTCCTTCGAGACTTATGCGATGAAGACCGGTGCTTGGCCGACTTCTTACGGCCCTGGCATCGTGCCAACTGAGATGTCCGGCGAGCTTCGCGAAGCCGACTGGACGTCTGGTGCACTGGGCGGCCAATGGAAATGGGATGGATGGCCTAGTCATGGATCGAAGCCATCTATTCAACCATGGGGTTCCATCAGTGCCGCCATCTCCATTGTCGGTGTCAACGTCGACTCAACGCAGATGGACGAGATCGACGCGATCATCAACGCGGGGAGTACTAGCAGCAGCAGGAACTTCCAAAAGTCGGCCGACTCCCCCCCCACGTACACGTACATCGTGCAAAAATAAGTTCTGCCATCGCGCGCAAGCGCGCTTCCTACCCGGCGGTTAACTGCATTGTTCCGGCTGATATCATCCTGCCGTCCTGGCTCCGGACAGCTTGGTTCACGTCCGCGGCTGTTGCGCGAGCGTGGCTACGATCGCCTTTTGCACATGGAGGCGGTTCTCCGCCTGATCGAAGACGATCGAGCGCGGACTGTCTAGGACGGCCTGTTCGACCTCCTCGCCCGGGTGCGCGGGCAGGCAGTGCATGAAGAGCGTGTCCGGCTTCGCCGCGGCGAACAGTTTCGCGGTCACGGCGTAGGGCCGCATTTGGAGGATGCGTTGTTTGGCCGTCTCCTCCTGACCCATGCTGGCCCACACGTCCGTATAGACAATGTCGGCGTCGGCGACCGCCTCGTAGGGATCGGTGGTGAAGTGGTAGGCGGCAGTGAATCCCTCGGCCTTGAGGAGCGCATTGATCTGCGCTCCGGGTTCGTAACCCTTCGGTCCTGCCAGCATGATCTTCATGCCGAAGAGGGCCGCCCCGAGAATCCACGAGTTGGCCATGTTGAAGCGGGTGTCGCCCAGAAACGCGATTTTGCGGTCGCGCAGCGATGCCAGCAGACTGCCCTGGGGTCCAGTCCAGCGTGCCGCGGCGGTGAAGGCGTCGGTGTAGAGCTGGCAGGGATGCAGCAGGTCGGTGAGGGCGTTGATCACCGGGATGCTGCCATATCTGGCGAGTTCCTCCACGTCGCTGTGCGCATAAGTGCGCACCACGAGACCGTGCACAAAACGCGACAGGACGCGGGCGGTATCGGCCAGCGACTCGCTGCGGCCAAGATGAATGTCGTTTTTATTCAGAAAAATCGCGTGCCCACCGAGTTCGTGAATGCCGACCTCGAAGGAGACGCGCGTGCGCGTGCTCGATTTGGAAAAAATCAGCGCCCAAGTCTGCCCGGCGAGCACCGGGTCATGCCGGCCCCGTTTCCGTTTGAACTCGCGGGCGAGTTCAAAGACTTCCGCGACTTCGCGCGGCTTGAAGTCGGTCTCCTTGAGGAAGTGCTTCATGGGGAAAAAGGTCGCTTTTACGCCAGTGCACCCGGCGCGGCCAGACAATATTTGCCACTAATAATCATGGGGCTGCCGGCGGTTGGTCATCGGGTCGCTTCCGTCCCCGGGGGATTTTACCTGCGGCGGCAAATTTCCGCGCCAGGCCGACGATCCGGCGCCGCCCCGGATGCCGGCTGAAACCGGCAGGCGCACATCCGTTCCGTCGTCCCTCAGCCTTTCGCCTGCAACACGCCGCGAATGATCTCCACCGATCGATCCAGGTGGGCCCGCGTGGCAATGAGCGGTGGCAGCAGACGAATGACGTTGTTGCCGGCGCTGGGTGCCAGCAGGCCGGCCTCACGCATGGCCGTCTGGTAAGGCGCCGGATCACCCGTCATCTGCAGACCAATCATGTAGCCCCGGCCGCGCACGGCCTTGAGATGCCGGGGAAAGTCGACGGCCAGCTTCTCCAGTTTCTTCAGCCACGGCGCGCTGTTGGCGGCCACCTTTTCCAGCAGCTTCTCCCGGTCGATCACCTGCAGCACGGCCAGCGCGGCCGCGCAGGCCAGCGGCGTGCCGCCGAACGTGGTCCCATGCGAGCCGGGCTGGAAATGCTCCGCGGCATTCTCGCGGATCCAGACCGCGCCGATGGGAAAGCCGCCCCCCAGCCCCTTCGCCATGCCGATGGCGTCGGGAAGGATGCCCGCATATTCGAAGGCGAAAAACCGGCCGGTGCGCCCGACGCCGCACTGCACTTCATCGATCAGCAGCAGCAGTCGGTGGCGGTCGCACAGATGCCGCAGGCCGGCGAGGAACTCGTCGGTGCACGGATTGATGCCGCTTTCCCCCTGGATGGTTTCGACAAAAATCGCGCAGGTCTGGTCATCGACGAGGTCGGCGAAACTCCGGAGGTTGTTGAGTTCGCCAAAGGCAAAACCGGGGACGAGCGGCCGGAATCCCTTCTGAATCTTCTCCTGCGGAGTGGCGCTCATGCCGCCGAAGGTGCGCCCATGGAAGGCGCCCTTCGCGCAGATGATCTTGTGGCACCGGCCTTCTTCGCCCGACTTTTTCACGCCGTGCAGGCGCGCGAGTTTGATGAGCGCCTCGTTGGCCTCGGCGCCACTGTTGCAGAAAAACGCCCGGCCCGGGCCGGCGCGCAACACCAGCTGCCGCGCCAGCTCCGCCTGCAGCGGGTGACGGAAAAGATTGCTCACGTGGACGAGCTCGCCGGCCTGGCGCCGCACCGCCTCCACCCAGACCGGATGGCAGTGGCCCAGCGCGCTGACGGCGATACCCGACGTGAAATCGAGGTATTCGCGGCCCTGGTCATCCCACACGGAGCAGCCGCTGCCGCGCACGAGCGTCAAAGCGGGGCGGGCGTAGCATTTCACGACGTAGGCATCGTAGATTTCGGCCGTGCTGGTGCGGATGATGGTGGGTTGCATGGATTTTTGATTTGAGATTTCTGATCTTCAATTGGATCGCCGCGGGCGGGCGGGCGAGCCGTGGCGCTAAATCGAGAATCAGAAATCTAAAATCGAAAAGGCGTTCAGCCGTTGATGATTTCGGTTCCGATGCCCTTGTCGGTGAAAATCTCCAGCAGCAGGCTGTGCGAGAGGCGTCCATCGATGAAATGTACACGCTGCACGCCCTCCTGCAGCGCCTGGATGGCGCTGGCGACCTTCGGACGCATGCCCCGGTCGATGACGCCTCTTTTCTTCAGGTCGTCGACCTGGCTGATCTTGAGGGTGGAAATGAGCGAGTTGGGATCAGCGGGATCGACGAGCACGCCCGGCACGTCGCTCATGTAGACGAGCCGGCGGGCGCGCAGGGCGCTGGCGACGCGGCCGGCGACCAGATCGGCGTTCACGTTGTAGGGCTTGCCGTCGTAACCCTCGGCCACGGGAGAGATCACCGGCACGAAACCGTCGGCGATCTCCTTCTTGATGAGCTTCACCTTCACCTCGGTGACCTCGCCGACGTAGCCGAGATCGACAGGATTGCCGTCGTCATCGGTGGCGAGCTTCTGGCAGGCGAGCACGGTGTCGCCCGGCAGGCTCATGGGCCGGGCTTTGGCCGCGGCGATCGCGTCGCACACCTCCTTGTTCACCACCTCGTTGAGCGTTTTCTTGACGACGGCCATGGTGGCCTCGTCAGTGACGCGCAGGCCGTTGACAAAACTGGCACTCAAGCCCGCGGCCTCCATCGCCTTGGTGATGGCCTTGCCGCCACCGTGCACGACCACGACATTGATGCCGACCGCGACGAAAAAGGCGATGTCGAAGGCCACCCGCGACCGGATGGCCGGATCGGGGTCGTCCATGAAACTCCCCCCGTATTTCACGACGAAGATCGATCCGCGGAAATCCTGGATGTACGGCAGTGCTTCCAGCAGCACGCGTGCTTTGGCGGTGATCTCGGCAATGTCCATCGAAGTTTAACGCGCGATGCCGACGGATGGGCGGCCGGCGGCGGAATCAGTCGCGGAGATGACGATGGCGGTGTTCGTGGTGGCGCTCACGTAGGCTTGATGGTGCGGAGTGCATACAACAGTGGCGGTGCGGATTTTCCACTAAAAATTTTGCGGGGCGCAATTTCAGCTTCACACCGGCGTGCGTCCGCCCCACTTGTCGAGGCGTGCCCAGTACTGCCAACCTTTTCCCCTCCCGCCCTGCCCACCGCGCCTGGCTGGCCACGCAGGCCGGATTGCCGGCCGGCTTCCGGATCGGCATGACGCGCTTGGCCTTCACTCCCCGCGAGGTGCCCAAGCCGGCGGAAATGACGCTGACGCTCATCGCGCTCGACCGGCCGGCGCCGGCTTTCGCGGCTGTCTACACGAAGAATGCCTTCCCGGGCGCGCCGGTCCTCATCGGCCGCCGGCGCCTCACGGAGCCGGCGCTGGGCGCGATCCTGGTGAACAACAAAATCGCCAACGTCTGCGCGCCCGGGGGTGAGGCGGCGGCGGAGCGATTGTGCGCGGAGATGGCGCGGCTGCTCGGCTTCCGGCTGCCGGAGATTCTGCCATGTTCGACCGGCGTGATCGGGTGGCAACTGCCGGTCGATGAGATGGTGGCTGCGCTGCCCCGGCTGGCGGCGGCGCTCACCACCGAATCCGTGCTGCCCGCGGCGGAAGGCATGATGACCACCGATCTATATCCGAAGGTGCGCTGCGCCCTGGTCGGCGGCGGGCGCATCGTGGGCATCGCCAAGGGAGCGGGCATGATCGAGCCCAACCTGGCGACGATGCTCGTCTATATCCTCACCGACCTGGCGGTGCCGCGCGACCCGTTGCGCGCCATGCTTGCCCAGGCGGTCGACGCCTCCTTCAACTGCATCTCGGTCGACAGCGACACGAGCACGTCGGACACCGTGGTGGCGGTGGCATCGGGCCGGGTGCCCTGCCCTGACGCCGACGCGTTTGCCCGGGCGCTTGCGACCGTGTGCCGCGACCTCGCGGAGGACGTCGTGCGCAACGGCGAGGGCGTGCACCACGTCATGCGCGTCCAGGTGACGGGCGTGCCGGACCCCGCCCTGGCGCGTTCACTCGGCAAGGCGATCGTCAACGCGCCGCTCTTCAAATGCGCGGTGGCCGGCAACGACCCGAATGTCGGCCGCCTCGTGCAGGCCATCGGCAGGCATCTGGGCGCCCACGAACCGGGGCTTGCCCCGTCGAACCTCCGCGCCTGCCTGGGCGGCATCGAGATTTTTTCCCGCGGCACCTTCCAGCTCAATGCGGCCAAGGAGGAGGCGCTGGTCGCGCACCTCCGGCAGGCGGAGCTTTACGCGAGCGCGCCTCCGAAAAACGGCGTCTTCACCCCGCCGGTCGACTTTCCGGCGCACGAGCGGTGCGTGGAAATCGAGGTCGATCTCGGCCTGGGCCGGGCTGGCGCGACCGTGCTGGGCGCCGACCTCACGCACGAGTACATCAGCGAAAACGCGGACTACCGCAGCTAGTTCCATCCACCTTTCCGCGCAACGGTTCCGCAATCCCGCCAGACGGCAATGTCAACTAATAGTTGACATTGCCTTGCGGCGCGACCGGAAAAACAAGCCCGCCGGACCCGCCGGGAGCGAGGGGGCCGGGCGAGCCGCCGCCACGGCCGGCGGCGCCTACTGGTTCACGTGCACGACCTTCGCGGGCGGAAAGCCGTTGAAGTACGTGGAGGAGGCGTGGCTGTAAGCGCCGATGTTGATGCTGTAGACGAACTCGTCCCGCGCCAGCTCGGGCAGGTTCTCCGCCATGGAGACCACGTCGAGCGCATCACAGGTGGGACCGAAGACGGAGCAGAGGCTCGTCGGGCCCTTCTTGAACGCCCGGATGGGATATTTGCAGTGGTCGAAGATGACGCCGGAATAGGTGTGGTAGACGCCATCGTCGATGTAGTAGCAGGTCTTGCCGTCGCGGACCGCCTTGCCGATGACCTTCGCCACCGCGATGCCGGCCGTGGCGACCAGGAAGCGGCCGGGTTCGGCGAGGATCTGGATGTCCGGCGGGAACAGGCGGTCGAGTTCGACCTTGACCACCCGGGCAAGTTCGCGGAACGGCTTCACCGTCGCGTCATACGGCGCGGGGAAGCCGCCGCCGATGTCGACCAGGTTCATCTTGGTGTAGCCGCGATCCTTCGCCTCCTTGAACACCCCCGCGGTGAGACTGAGCGCCTGCACGTAGTTGGCGAAGTTGGTGGTCTGGCTGCCGACATGAAAGCTGATGCCCTCGACGACGAGGCCGGCCTTGTCGGCCTCCAGAATGAGATCCACGGCCTCGCCGGGTGCCGCGCCAAATTTGGACGACAGCTCGACCATCGCGCCCGTGTTCGGCACCTGGAGGCGCAGCGCCAGGCCGGCATTCGGCGCGTGCTGCTTGATCTTCCGGATTTCCTCGAGGTTGTCGAACGTGACGAGCGGCTTGTACTGGTTCAGCTGTTCCAGCGTCTCCGTGGCTTTGGTCGGGTTGGCGTAGATGATCTTGTCCCAGATCCAGTCCTGCCGCTGCTTGGCGGGCAGGTCCTTGATGTTCTCGTGCACGATCATGAACTCCGGCATCGACGCGACGTCGAAGCTCGATCCCTCCCGATAGAGCGTGTGGATGATGGCGGGGTCGGGGTTGGCCTTGACCGCATAGTAGGCCTGCACGCGCGGCAGGTAGCGCCTGAACGCACGGTAGTTTTTCCGAAGGGCGTCGTGATCGATCACGAACAACGGTGTGCCGTGCTCCCGCGCCAGTTTCTGCAACCGAGTCAACGTAATCATGGCCGTCCTTTCGAATGAATGTTTTCCCGCCGGCCGGGGTGCTCCGGCCGCCCGGCACCGGCGTCATGGTCTGCGATGGGGGATGCCGCGTTCAACTGCCGTCCTTGATCAGGAAATTCTTGAACTGCCAGGGATCCTTCCAGTCGAGGTCCGGCCGGTTGTAACCCTGAAAGGCGTTCGCGTAGTGCTGCAGCGGCGTCCAGTCAACCGGCTTCGAGATGAACCGGCCGAGATACGGCTTCGAGGCCTTGAGCACAAACTCGTGCGGCAGATCGTCCGGCACGCAGACGCCCAGGGCGGGATTCTCCATCATCCACATGGCCGCCGCCACCACCGCGATCGCGACCTGCATGGTCGTCGCGTTCTGGTGCGGCACGAGGCGGCGGGATTCCTCGATGCTGAGATCGCTGCCGATCCACCATGCCTGATACGCGTGCCCCATCAGCAGCGCCCCCAGGATGTCGGCGCCGCTGGTGATCTCGTCGTTCATGATGCGCTGGTTCGCCACGAGGCGGTAGTCGTAGCCGCGCAGTTCGTTCAGCGAGGCGATGGCGCAGTCGCACGGGCAGTAGGCATAGTGAACCGTGGGCCGGTAGACCGCCCGGTTCTTTTCCCGCACGGTCAGCTTGTCCGAAATGGTGAACGCCTCGCCGTGGCGGACGACCATGCCGTGGATGGCGCAGTCCGGCACCCAGGAGCGGACCCACGTGTTGATGCCCATGCGGGCGAGGCAGATCTGGTTGCGCGGCCCCAGCCGGGGCCGGTAGGCGAACGGCGGCAGCTCCTTTTCGTGCGTGCCCCACCCCATTTCGGCGGTGGTCGTGCCCTCCTCGCGAAACCCCTCGATGCTCCAAGTGTTGACGAACTCGTCCACCTGCTTCGGTCGGTTGGTGATCTGCGTGTCGCGCTCGCTGCAATGGATGACCTTGACGCCGAGTTTCCGCGCGAGGTGGTTGAATTTCTGCTCCGCAATGAGCTGGCGGATCTGCTCCGCGGTCCGCCCCCGGGCCTTCCGGTCCGCGAGGAGGCTCTCACCGATGTCGATCAGGCCCTGCTTGGTGAAATGCGAGATCAAGCCGGGGTTGGCGCCATGCTCGATCACGGCCGTGGGGCCCCGCTGCGGCCATTTCGCCAGCATCCGGCGGACATTCATGTGCCGCCAGTAAAGCATCCGCTCGGTGGGATGCTTGTTGGGCGCCCCGGCGTAGGGATCCCACAGCTCGGTCGAGGTGTTCACATACAACACCCCGCGGTCGTGGCACCACTGCAGGATTTCGCAGGCGTCGATGTTCCAAGCCAGGTCGATGAGGAGATCGCCCGCGGTCAGATAGTGGCCGAGCAGCCGGCCCAGATTCTCCTTCGTGACGCGGTCGCGCACAAAGCGCACGCCCCGGGCCGTCCACGGTTTCAGCTTCACCGACCGGTCCTCGAAATCCATGACCGTGATGTTCCCGGGCGGGATCTTGATCAGCTTGAAAATAATCGGGAGCGTGCACTCGGCCACGGCCCCGTAGCCCACGAAGAGGATTTTCCTATGGAATTCGATCATGATCTCGGTCGGTTGCGTGGCGAGAGGCGGCGCAGAATGAATCGCTCGGGGTTCATGCTCGTTCCACTCGCAACTTTTTGCCGCATGAACCCAGTTTGAAACGCGCGCGAGTGCAAGAGTTTTCAGGGTTCTCCGCCTGCCTGGGAACGGGCGCCTGGACACGGACCATCGGGAGCCGGAGCGGTTGATCCGGATTTCGAAAATAAAGCGGGGATTCCCGTCTTTCCCGGGTTTCCCGGCGGAGTCAGATGAGGCCCGCCGTCTCGGGGAAGCCGCACCAGAGGTTCATGATCTGCACCGCCTGGCCGCTGGCGCCTTTCACCAGGTTGTCGATGGCCGAAGTGAGCACGAAATTGCCCGTCCGCGCATCGTGGACCGCCGACATATCAATGCGATTCGTGCCGGTCACGTAAGCCGTGTCGGGAGTTTCGCCGCTGGGGAGCATTTGTACGAAGGGCCGGCCTTCATAGGCCTGGCGCCACGCCGCATAAAGCTTGTCGATCGTCGCGCCCGGCGTGGCCGGCACGGTGATGGTCGTGGCGATGCCGCGGCGCATCGGCGCGAGGTGTGGATTGAACTGGATGACCGTCGGCGCACCGGTGTGCAGGGCGAGCTGCTCCTCGATCTCGGCCAGATGGAAGTGCCGGACCAGCCCGTAGGCACGGGCGCTCTCGGCCCGTTCGACGAACAGGTACTGCTCCTCCACCTTGCGGCCGCTGCCGCTCACGCCGCTGAAGGCATTGACGACGATATGCTCGCGCGTGACCACGCCGGCCCGCAGCAATGGCGCCAGCAGCAGAAGGATGCTCGTCGGATAACAACCCGGCGCCGCGATCAAGGGGAATTTCTCCCAGTGGGCCGGAGCCAACTCGGGCAGCACAAAGCACGCCTGTTTCAGCAACTCCGGCGCATGGTGCTCGCCACAATACTTCGTGTAAGTGGCGAGATCGGCGATGCGGAAGTCGACGCTGAGGTCGATGACCTTCTTGCCGGCGGCGACGAACGCCCGGGCGTAGGTGGCGGCGGCGCCATGCGGGAGCGCCAGGAAAAACAGCGCGACCTCGCCCGCCGCGAGCGCCGCGGCATCGGAGTCGACAAACCGCAGGCCGCGATCAAGCCCGCGCACCGCGGGGATCACCTGCGCCAGCGGCTTGCCCGCATGCTGGCGCGACGTGACCGCCGCCAGGGTGACCTGAGGATGGCCGAGCAGGAGTTTGACCAGCGTTTCGCCGGAATAACCGGACGCACCGACGACACCGACTTTCATGGGAGGAGGGGGATGGGTGAACAAAAGACTGTGGACCGGCAGCAAGCTACACAAAAAAGAGCGGAGGCCACCGGGGCGCTCCGCTCTGAAAGGAGGCGAGGATCTCGCGTTCAGCGCTTGGAGAACTGGAAGCGCTTGCGGGCGCCCGGCTGGCCGGCCTTCTTGCGTTCCTTCTCGCGCGGATCGCGCGTGAGGTGCCCGGCCTTCTTCAACGCGGCGCGGAGCTCGGGGTTGAACTTCTGCAGGGCGCGGGCGATGCCGTGCGCCACCGCCCCTGCCTGGCCGCTGATGCCGCCGCCGTTGACGTTGGCGGTGACGTCGAACTTTTCGCGCAACGCCACGGTGAGCAGCGGTGCATAGGCCTGCTTGGCAAAGTTCTCGTGGGAGAAATAGCTCTCAAACTCGCGCCCGTTGGCGACGAGCTTGCCGGTGCCCTCGACGAGGCGCACGCGGGCGGTGGCCGTCTTGCGGCGGCCGGTGGCGGAGAACACGGCGGTTTCGGCGCTCATGGGTGGGTTCAGAGGGAGATCTTGACGGGGGTTTGGGCCTCGTGCGGGTGGTGGGCGCTGGCGCAGACATGCAGCTTGGTCAGCATGCGGCGGGCGAGACGGTTCTTGGGCAGCATGCCCTTGACGGCATGCTCGATGATGAATTCGGGATGGCGCGCGCGCATCTCGGAGAGGCTGCGATAGATCTCGCCGCCGACATAGCCGGAGAAGGACATGTAGCGGTTCTGCTTCTCTTTCTTGCCGGTGAGCGCGACCTTCGCGGCATTGATGACCACGACGTGGTCGCCCGTGTCGACGTTCGGGGTGTAGGTGGCCTTGTGACGGCCGCGGAGGAGGTTGGCGGCCTTCACCGCGAGGCGGCCCAACACGACTCCATCGGCATCAATCAGATGCCATTTCGGTTGAACCGTCCCCTTCTTGGCAAGAAAGGTTTTCATGTGCGGAAAGGGCGTCATAGGTAGGTTATCGAAGGAGCGTGTCAACCCTTTAGATGGGATCGCGACGAAAACCGGCGGCAGCCTTTGATGATCTGTGCGGTCAGCTTCAAGCGTTGCATCGAGGACCGACATCAACGACGGTGGTTCCGGACGATGGCTGGCCACGAGCTTTTGGCGCGTGAAGCATCAGCTGGCGAGATCGGTCACTTTTACGTCATCAGGTGGCCCGCTCCCGATTACTGGACAGGTTCCAGTGTTAGTCTTGCCTGTCTGACACCTCGCGCCGGTGAGGTTTCGAGGACTTGCGCGCAGCCCTTCCCGCCGTATTTCCTTTTTCATTTCCCTTTTCTATTAAGGTGGCAGCGGAGTCGACACTACTGCATTTGGGGATCGTTGTAGGAAGCCATTTACGTCCGTTAGGATGCCAGACCGGGCCAGCTTCTTTACCCGGCTTTCTTGACCGACATTGAAGAACCCCTTGCCTTATCTACCGTGCATTCAGATCCGCCTATCGTATCGCATCGGGTTCTTCCTACCGTGGAACAAATCAAACGCGAAGAATGGGAGCGTCTGTTTGGCGATGTTGCGGAGGGTTATGACTTCTTTCGCACGTTGGAAGCCTCGGGTCTGGAGGGTTTCGGTTTTTGTTACGTGACAGTCTACTTCGAGGACAGGTTGGAGCTCATTGCGCCACTCTTCTGGTCAGACTTCGATTTAGGGATCGGAGTCGAAGGCGTGGTGCAGAAGGTGCTCCACACGGTGCGAAGGCTGTTTCCGCGGTTCCTGATCGAACGGACGCTTTTTTGCGGATCGCCGTTTGGCGAAAATGGAGTCATTGGCGTCGCGGAGACCAGTCGAGACAAGTCCGCGCTGCTTGCCGAACTCGTTCGAGCGATGGAACGTGTGTGCCAGGAAAAGGCGCTCACGTGCATGATGTTCAAAGACTTTTCCGAGAATTCGCTTGGACTGCTCGAGCCGCTTTCCCAGCAGGGATTCCTGAAGGGCGACAGTTTCCCCAACGTGGTGTTGCCGCTCCCTTTCGTCACAATGGATGATTACCTTGCCAGCTTGGGGTCCAACACTCGCAAGGACCTGCGACGGAAAGTGAGGAAGACGCTGTCGGACTGGGCGATCGAAGTGCGCGTCGCCGACCATGTCGCTGATCTGATCGAGCCGGTCTATGAACTCTACCTGAATACCTATAACGCCGGCACGATGCGCTTCGAGAAGCTGACGCGGGAATATTTCTTGGAAGTCAGCAGGAAAATGCAGGGCCAGGCCAAGTTCTTCCTGTTTTACGTCGATGGTCGCCTTGTCTGCTTCAACCTATGCTTTCGCCATCGTGATCTATTGATCGATAAGTTTATCGGCATGGACTACACGATCGCCCGCCGGATCAATCTGTATTTCTACACCTGGTATCACAATGTGCAGTGGTGCATCCAGAACGGGGTGCACCTGTACCAGGTCGGGCAGACGGATTACGAGGCCAAGGTCTACTTGGGGGGAAGACTTGTTCCGCTTTACTTCTACGCCAAGCACACCAATCCTCTGCTGAATTTCCTGCTGCGGCTTGCGGCCCGATTCCTCGTTCCGAAGTCCGGCCCATCCCTGTCCAGCTTCGAGGCCGATGCGGGAGCCGTCGGATGACGGCCCGCGCATCCGGCAGAGCTTTTCCTCCCCAGTGATCATACCATGAAAAACCAAGGTGTCCCACTGGTGATCTTTTTCATTCTGATCATGAATGAAGCGGCCGATACTTTCGCCCAATTCTGTTTCAAGAAGACGGCCGTACTCCAAGGGACGACGTCCATGGCAGGCATGGGCGACGCGTGGGCGTTCGTCTGCAGTGCCTTGGGCCAAGGGTATCTTTGGATAGGTCTGGTCACCGTCGCGGTCGTCCTGGTGAGTTGGTTGGTGGTGCTGTCGAAAGTGGATTTGAGCGTGGCCATGCCAATGACGAGCTTCAGCTACGTGTTCGTCGCGCTGACCTCGATGATCTTTCTGCATGAGCACATCTCGGTCATGCGGTGGTGCGGGATCCTCTTCATTCTGGTGGGAGTCATGATCGTGTCTCAGAGCTCACATCGCGAGGAGGAGAAGGCGCAATGAACGGTCAGCTGGCCTTTGTCATTTTCTTGATCGTCCTCACGAGTGTCTGCGACACGATTAATCACCTCGGACTCAAGGTTTGCGCAAATACGGTGGGGTTCAAAGTGATGGGAGTGGCTACGGTCATCCGCTACACGCTTCGCATTCTCAGTATGCCACTGGCCTGGATCAGCATTCTGTTCAGCCTGTTGTCCCTGTTTCTGTGGCTCTATGTACTGACCATGGCCGATCTGAGTTTCGCCTTTTCGCTCGATAGCATGCACCACGTGTTTATCGCATTGGCTTCCCGGGCGGTGCTGAAGGAGAACGTCGGATGGCAGCGGTGGCTGGGGACAATCAGCATCATGATCGGGATTGTCCTTGTCGCATCGAGTGGAGCCACATAAACAACGCCAACTATGCCCGAAGAGATACATGACCTAAGGCGCGGCGACGCGAACCACTGAATGAGCAGACGTCGTGTAGTTGTCACAGGCTTGGGCGTGGTGGCTTGCAACGGGATAGGCGTTGAGGAATTTTGGCGTGCCAATGTCGAAGGCCGCTCTGGAATCACCCTTATCGATGCTTTCGAGACTAACGATTTTCCGTCAAGAATTGGGGGGCAGGTACGGGGACTTGAACCCACCGAGTACATGCCGGCGGAGACCGCCAAGCGGGTGGACCGGTTCGTGCATTTTGGATTGGCCTGTGCCGATATGGCCCTCAAGGGCAGCAAACTGGACCTGAAAACAGAGAACGCCGACCGCGCGGGTGTGATCATCGGGTCGGGATCGGGAGGCCAGTTGTTTCATGAGGAGCAGATTATCGCGGCTTTTGATCGGGGAGCGCACCGCATCAACCCGCTGGCCGTGCCGAGGATCACCCCCAATGCGGTGGCGAGCCAAATTGCCATCCTCTACGGGCTGAAAGGCCCGAACCTCGTCATCTCGACTGCCTGTGCTTCCGGGGCTCACGCCATTGGCGAGGCGTTTAGGAAAATTCAGTACGGGGAAATGGAGCTCTGTTTCGCGGGCGGTGTGGAGGCGCCGCTTACGCGCTTCGGTTTGGGCGCCTATTGCGCGCTAAGGGTGCTTTCGAAGAACAACGCCAACCCGACCGGTGCGTCGCGCCCGTTCGACCGTGCCCGCGATGGCTTTGTCTTGAGCGAGGGGGGGGCGGTGCTGGTCCTCGAAGAGCGAGAGCATGCCCGGCAGCGCGGCGCGTTCATTCTGGCGGAACTGGTCGGTTACGCCAGCAACTCCGGAGCGCACCACATGGTGATGCCGGAACCACAGGGCGATGACGCCGCGCGCGTCATGGCCGCGGCCTTGAAGGACGCCGGGCTGGGCCGGGTCGACTACATCAACGCGCACGCGACTTCGACCAAGGCGAACGATGCCATCGAGACCAAGGCCATCAAAGCCGTGTTTGGCCAGGACGCCTACCACATCCCGATCTCGTCAACCAAATCCATGATTGGGCACTCGTTGGGAGCCGCCGGAGCGATTGAGGCGGTGGTATGCGTCAAGGCGATAGGTGAGCAGTTTATTCCACCGACGATCAACCTTGAAGAGCCCGACCCGGATTGCGACCTGGATTACGTTCCTGGCCGGGGCCGGCCCGCGAAACTGAGAACGGTGCTGTCGAACTCGTTCGGATTCGGCAATTGCAATGCCGCATTGATCTTTTCAGAAGCAAGGTAGCCCGTGATGACAAACCAAGAGATTGAGCAAAAGGTAAAAGAGATTCTCTCGAAGAAACTCGCTGTCGAGTTGAACGGAATCAACCCGCAGAGCCGGCTCGCATTGGATCTTGGCGTGGATTCCTTCGGAGCGGTGGAGTTGATGTTCGAGATCGAGGAGGCGTTTGGGTTGAAGATGCCCGACAGCGACTTCGAGCACGTGCGCACCGTGAAAGATATCGTGGTTTATGTGGCGACGTGGCTTGAAAAGCAGCCTAAGAGCTAAGCGCGTCGAGGATCCGCTGGTTGGTGGCGCCATTCACCTGGGCGACCTCATCTAGCGAACGGTTCCGTGCGCTAAAGTGCCTTGGATGATCAATCCTGGAACACCAGGACTTCCAGCGGCTGGGGATGGAGCCTGAAGAGTATTCGCCAGTAACATCCAGACCGACGATCTCGCACTTTTGGTTCAGGATGCGAAGGAACGAAAGCAGCGTGTCGAGGCCGAGGCGTCCTTCCTCCCAGTTGGTGAGGGCGTATTGGGTAGTGAGGCAGTCTTTATCGATGCTTACGTAAACCCGGCGGGTGAGCAGCTGATCGGTGGCATGGGAGAAGACGGCCAGCGGATCAGCTTTCAGTTCACGCCAAAGAATGCGGTCAAACGGCCAAACCTGTCGGCGAGGCGCCTCGTACGGCAGCGTGATAATCCGGTTTGACCTCAACCCGTAGAGGTTCCCGGTGACGATGGACGGGAAAGCCAGGTCATCGGAGGCCGTTCCCACAAGAACGACTTGGGCGACGTTCTTTTGTTCGAGCGCGCGACTCACCCAGGCGCCGCAACCGTACCGAGGGGGAAGCGTATCCCAGTCGGGGTGATGATCGAAGGCCACAACCGTCAGCGGTTGGTCGAATTGTTCGAGCAGGAGGGACGAAACGTAGTGATAGTCGCCTGATCCCAGAAAGGTGATCCAGTCTTTGTGCCCGGGGTCCAAGCTGCGCCTGATGGCGTCGGCCTGCGCCTGGTCTGCCCACAAACGAGCAGCGGGGCCGATGCCGGTGAGGTCGACGGTGACAGCCGCAACACCACGAAGAAACTCCTTCTGCAGCGTGACGCTGTTGTCGAAGTTCAGGATGCGGATGCGGTCGGAACGCATTCCTACTCGGTTTGAGCGATGCCGCGCTGCAGCGCCTCTTCAAACAGATCGACCGCGGTGTCGATCTCCGGTTTGGTGATGTAAAGGGAGGGCGCGATTGTGAACGTGTTTTTGTAGTAACCGCCGACATCCAGGATCAAACCCTTGCTCCTGCCACCAGCGGTCAACGTGCCGCTCAGGCCGATGTTCATGATCGCGTCGGTCAGCTCGCGATTCGGCGTGAACCCGTCCCGCTGGCACATTTCGATGCGAAGGGCCAGACCCAGTCCGTCCACATCTCCCATTTGCGGGTACTTCTTCGCCAGCTCCTTCAGCCGGGAGAGGAAGTAGGCTCCACGTTGCGCCACCCGCGTCTCGAAGTCTTCTTCTTCCATCAGTGCCACCGCTTCGAGAGCGACGGCGGTTCCCAACGTGTTCGAGGAAAACGTGGAGTGCGTGGAGCCCGGAGGGAACACGGCCGGCGAGATGAGCTCTTCTCTGGCCCAAATGGCGGAAAGCGGATTCATCCCGTTGGTGAGCGCCTTGCCGAAGACGACCACGTCGGGCTTGGTCCCGAAGTGTTCGAGGGCGAAGAATTTGCCCGTACGGTAAAAGGCCATCTGGATCTCGTCGTCGACCATGAGAATGCCGTGCTGCTCGAGGATCTTCTTGAGCCCGGGGAAATACCCTTCGGGCGCGATGACGTATCCGCCGGTGCCCTGAACCGCTTCGATGAAGAAGGCGCCAAACTCCGCCTGGCCCGTCTTGTTCACCACACCGAAGTACTCGGTTTCGAACAGACGCTCGAATTGCTTCAGGCAATACAGGCCGCAGGACTCGCGCTTCTGCCCGTACGGACAGCGGAAACAGTAGGGAAAGGGGATGAAGTTCGCCCGATCACCGAAATGACCGAACCGCTCCCGATAACGGTAGCTCGACGTGATGGACGACGCGCCGAGCGTGCGCCCGTGGTATCCCCCCATGAAGGCAAAGGCTAGGTTCTTCTTCGTGCGAATCCGCACGACCTTCCAGGCGTCTTCGACCGCGGCGGCTCCCCCCACATTAAAGTGAATGCGTCCTTTTTCTCCCCAAACCTTTTCGACTTTCCTCGCCAGCCTGGTTGCAAGCAGGATCTTTTCCTTGTGCAGGTACTGGCACGCCAGTTGGGGAAGGGTGTCGATTTGCTTCTTCAGCGCGGCGTTCAATCGGGGGTTGCCGTAGCCAAAGTTGACCGCCGAATACCACATCTGCAGATCTAGGTACTGGGTCCCTTTGTCATCGTAGAGGTAGATCGCCTCCGCCCGACTGAACATGGTCAACTCTTTGGCGTAATGAACGGTATCGCCCCACGAGCAATACTTCGCTTCAAGTTGGAGCAGGTCCTCGTTCCGGTCATGATGCGCCGGCGGTGCGGAGGGTGTTGAATTCATGGCAAGAGGTTCTGAAGGTGCGAATAGACGGTGCTCAGATTCCGAAAAGGGATGCAGTCCTTCCTGATTTTCGAATAGTGTTTCAACAGTTTGTCCTTGGCGAACAGTATCTCGCAGAAGGCGGCCGGACAAACGTCTGACAGGCCATCGCCGATGTAGATTTTCTTCGTTCCCTCCGGCCGGTTTCGCCGGAACAGGTGGGAGGTCTTGCAGTTGGCGCACTTGGTGCAGATCGAGTGGTAGTAGGGAAAGGTGACCACCGGCCGGTCACCCTTAAGACGCATTTCGTTGGCGCGAATGGTCAGGCCGGCGATCCCGTTGTTCTCCAGGATGTCCGCGATGATCGACGAGAAGCAGTCGCTGAGGATCACCGGTTCGATCTTTCTTCTCCGTAACCATGCGATGATCGAGGGGAAAGCCGGGTCCACCTTGATGGTGCCGAGATACTCACGAAGGATGGCTTCGGAAATCCGCACCTGCGAAAGCTGCTGTTTGAGGCATTCCCGCGAGCCAATTTCTCCAGCTTCCCAGGCTTGTTCGACCCGTCTCCAGTCGTCATTGATGGAAAAGCGCTGGATAATGTCGTCCAGAACGTCAAAGTCGGTAATCGTATTGTCGAAATCGAAATAGACTTCGAACTGATGGGCGGTGCTCATATCGCATCGAGGAATACCTTGATCTCCCGGGCTACTTTTTCCCGTTCTTGGTCCGCCGTGATCACGTGATATGAGTCGGTCAAGATGACGAGTTTTTTGACCTTCGAGGAAATCCCGTCGTAGATCAATTGTGAGTTCTTGACGCTCGCAGTGTCGTCCTCTTGCGGATGGATCAACAACATGGGGGCGTTGATCCGACCCAGAAGAGGAATCACTTTACGCACGAGCCGCCGCAGTTGATGAAAGAGTGAAACGGGGAAGAACGCGTAGCCGTATTTGGAGATTCCTTCGATATTTTCCAACTTGGCGTTGCTATAGAAGCGGTGCACCATCCCGCGAATCTTTTTGTTTTTTATGCCGTAGGGAGGGCTTTCTTTGAAATAGAAGCAGTATTTCAGCGGCGTATATGCCGCCAGCGGGAGTAAGCGATGGTACCACGGGACGTTCCAGCCGTCAAAAAACAGCGTCGGAGCAAGGCAGATACCGCCGGTCAGCTTCTCTCCGAACTCCTCGGCGAGCAGCAGCACAAACAGGGCGCTCATTGAGAGTCCGGCCACAAAGATCTGGTCGCCGGTTTCCAAGGCGTCTAGAAATACCGCCCGCAGTGAGCTATAGAGTTCCTCCCACTTGGTGTGCTTGAGAATGTGCAGCGGTTGCCCGTGGTTGGCCAAGCGAGGGCAGATGACGTTGTAACCCAGTCGATTGAAGTAGAACGCGAGATACCGCATCTCGTTGGGCGTTCCAGTGAGTCCATGGACGAGGATGAGCGTACGACGAAGATCTCCGCGCAGCACGATATCGTCGTTCGGAGGCGCGATGGCATCCGACCGTTTGTGGAAATCAAGGGAGAAGATCAGAGACATGCGGGAGCACGAATAAAATTAAAATCTTGTCCTCAGTGACCGGACAATCTCAGGCAATTTGTTCGGCAAGCAACATCGCCTGGAACAAAAGGCATCTGCACAACAGGGAGCAGTTTGGGGGTGGATTTCATATTATGTGCGGATCACTCGATCACCGGGCTGGAAATTCGCTCTCTAGAATCCATGCTCATCTGCCGCGCAGACGGTTCCAAAAAGATCGCACCTGATAGCCCGCCAGACGGGCCGGCGTGAAAAGCGACCCGGGATCCTCCATGCCGTCCGCGTCGATGCGATACAACAGCCGGCTGCTCCAGCTGCCGTTGGCGGCGCCTCCAATGCGAAACACATACCGATAATGCTCTCTGGCTCGCTGGAGGGCGGCCTGCGAAAACCGCCCGTAAGGAAACACGAAACTGTCGACTGATTGGCCGAGGCGTGCGGCCAGCAGCGTTTGCGGCACAACAATCTCCGCGTGCAGGTCCACTCCCGGCCGGTCCAGGCGGCAATGGGTGTAACCGTGCGCGGCGATCATCACCCGTCCGCTTTGGGCCAGTTCATGCAATTCCGGCCAGGTGCAGAATCCACCATAGCTTGCATGAGCATGGTTCATCTCAGCCGGAGCCTCCAGCCGTGCTTCAACCGGCTTATCGATTCTTTCGCGCACGACCACCGGCGTTATCGCGAGGAGCGCACGCAGGTCATGCTTTTCCAGCAACGGGTAGATGACCGCGTAAAAATCAAAATACCCGTCATCGAAGCTCAGGCAGACGTTGAGGCGGCCCGGTTCCAAAGTTTCTCCCGGCAGCACGCAACGGTAGTTCCGCGCCAGGTGCTCAAAATGGGCATCGAGCATTCGCGCGGTGTTGCCATGACGGTCGATGCACGCCCGGTGGTAAATCAGCACGAGCAGGCTCATGCGCGGCACCGTCGGTTGGCCTCATGCAAGAGAAGGTATTTCCAAAAAGCGGTGTGCGCTTTGTAGGCGCTGATCACCAAACCCTCGTAGCCCTGCAGGCAGCCCCTTTGCAGCACGTAACTTTTGAGGAAGGCCCAGACACTGTGCGTCATCGCCTTGGCCGGTCTCGAGGATTTTCGTCCGGCGTTTTGCTCGGCGAAGAGTAGGGCGTAGGATCTCATCTTGCGCAAATAGTCATCAAGCGACTCATAGGAATAGTGCCGGATGGGATGATGCAACGCCTGCACCGCCAGGTGCTCCGTCTGCACCTTTTCGTGCACGTCGTCCTCGCAGAAGTTGGTCGCCGTGCGGTTGAAGAGGCGCGCGTGGCGGTCGGGAGACCATCCGCAGGATGTGATGCGCCGGTCGTTGAAGAAGTTGTGGAATGGAACGGAATACACCGCGCATGGATCAAGCGGGAGTGCCATGATCTCGTCGGCAAGCTCGGTGGAGACGATTTCGTCGCTATCAACCGACAGGATCCAATCGTTTCTCGCCAATGCCACCGCCCGGCGGTGCGCACGGCCGAAACCGGGAAAAGATCCAGCCAGACGGTGCAGGCTGACCTTCGGATGGCGTCCGGCAATGGCCAGCGTGTCGTCGGAAGAACCTGTATCGAGGATCACAATCTCATCACACCATTCGAGTGATTTAAGGACATCGGGGAGCCAGAAGGCGCTGTCCTTGGTGAGAATGGTGGCGCTGATGGATGGTGCCCGACGGGACCGGACTTCGCCCAGGAAGACAAAGGAAGGCGCAGGAAGAGATGCCGTCCCTAGCGCCGAAATGAGACCATAGTTCGCCTGACTCGCTCTGGAAAGCGAGGAAGTTGAAGCGGACATTCTGGCAGTCTAGCCCATCAGCCCTTCGTGCGTCTGTCCGGCGGGATAGGAATCTTCTGTCAGCAAACGTCTGACAGGGCAGCGTCCGAACCATCACGGCCGCCCGGCCTCGTTCCAGCGCATAGCGGCTCGCATGAGCTCGGAGCCGTCACCAAGGCCAAGCTTTTCCTTGATCCGCGCACAGTACGTTTGAACGGTCTTGAGGCTGACTCCGAGGTCCTCGGCGATGCGCCGGGTGGAGTGTCCTGCGCCGAGCCGGCGGAATACGTCGAGTTCGCGATCACTGAGGGCCTCCGGGGTTGCGGGCGGCTCATCCATCGGGCGGCCGATCATTCGTTCCGCCAGTTGTGCAAGCACCTCGGCATTGGCGTAGACATGCCCAGCCTGCACTTGCCGGATGGCATTGACTATCTGGCTCGTGGACTCGCGTTTCATCACGTAACCACGCGCCCCCGCCCGCAGGGCCCGCTCGACATCCCCGATCTCCTCGTGCATCGACAGCACGATGACTTGGGTGGCGGGCAAACTCGCCCGCAGGTCCTTGATCAGGTCCAGTCCGGAGCCATGCTGCAGCGACAAATCCACGATGGCCACCTCCGGGCGCTGCAGCGCCATGGCGCTCAAGGCGGCGGACGGGGTGTCCGCTTCGCCGCAGACCTCCATATCAGGTTCCAAGCGGAGCAAGTGGCCCAGCCATTCGCGTACCAGCGGGTGATCGTCCACCAAGAAGATGCGAGTGCGGGAACTCATATTGGGGCGGGACGCGCGACGGAATCCCGGGGCAAATGACAGATGATGCGAGTGCCCTCGCCAGGGACCGTGACAACCGAGAGCGAGCCACCCACTAACGTCGCTCGATGCTCCATGATACGCAGACCCATGCCCGCACCCCGCTCAGGAGTTGGCGGCAGCCCCCGGCCGTCGTCTTCAACGACAAGGCAAACAGCGTAGTCATCCCCGGCGAGCGTGATGTCGATATGACGAGCTTGGGCATGGCGAAGGGCGTTGCGGACCGCTTCTTGCGCGATACGAAACAGCTGGGCGGACACGCCGGCATCCTGGACCAATGCTTTGCCTTCCTGCCGGAAACGGCACTCCACGTCGCGTGTGCTGCTGTTCGCGGCCAGATCGGTTAGCTCGCCGGCAAGCTGCTCGGGTTCGATGGACGAGAGGAGCAAGCCGCGCGAAAGATGGCGGGTCTTGGCGATTCCCTCCTCGATCCAAGTGACGATGGTCCGCGCCTCCTCGGATGACTCGCCACCATGCTCTGCGAGCCGCTGGGCCAAGACCTGGGCGGCTAACGCTGTACCAACAAGGTGCTGGCAAAGATCGTCGTGCAATTCACGTCCCATGGCATTGCGTTCCCGCGAGCCGAAGTCAGCCAACTCACGCACCAAGCGCTGGTGGGCGGCCGCTGCTTCCCGGAGGGCCTGGGTTCGTTCCTCCACCCGGTGTTCGAGCTGGCGATGCAGGGTGATCAGCGCGTGAAAAATCCACACCACGATCAAGAACATCACCAAGGCCGTTGAGGCATTCCACCACGCCCAAAACGGCAGGGGTCCGCCGCGCGCCAAGATCAAGTCGCCCACCTGACGTACCGTGAGGCAGCAGAAGGCGGTGGCGACGCCTTCCCGCCATCCCAGCCAGGCAACCGCCAGCGCCACCGGTACAAGATAGAAAACCATCAAGGAAATGTGGATCCCGGTCGCATAGTCGACCGCACCGATCGCTAGCACCAGCTCGCTAATGACGGTGATCGCGACCAGCCGCCCCTGGGGAGGCGGGTGGGTGAAGCGAATCAGCACCCACTCTGTGGCGCGTTTCCATTGAGCGGCAAGTTTCATCCCTAGGCCTTGCACCATATGCCGCGGGTTCGGCTATGAGCCAATCGATAATTCAGGGGCGTTCCCAGTGCCGACCCGATCAAGAGGGATTGGCCTCCCCTCCGAGCGTTTGATGTCATCTTTTCGCAGAAATGGGGCACCCTAGTCTGCGGCTGATACTAACTCGAAAAGCTCGGTCACACCACTATGCTACCTAAGACGATGCTTCTCGGCTCTGCCGCAAACGTGATTACCCATGTCGAAAGTTGTCTGGTTAACCGTCGTTGTCGTAGCTACCTTGCCAAAGGCTAAAATGACTTCACCTAGCCAAGACATGCGTCACCAGTTCCATGCCTGACCAGTTCATGCGTCAATTCTGCCACCCTAGAATCATTTCAGGCCTTTTCTGATCATTAATTGCGTCAACTGCCCGGCAGTTAATCTCTCCGTCACCGGTTTTTGAAATGTCAGCCAAGAAAATACTTTTGCTCGCGGGGCTGTTGGGAGCGACCGGAGTGATCCTGGGGGCATGGGGAGCCCATGGGCTGCAGGAAACATTAATGACGCGGCAGACCACCGACCTCTGGCATACCGCGGTGCTCTACCACCTCATTCACGCGGTGGCCCTGCTCGCCCTGGCGGGCTGGAAGAACAGCGCCGGGCGCCTGCCGCCGGCACTGGCGGCAACGGCGGTCTGCTGGCTCGGCGGCGTCCTGCTTTTTTCCGGGTCGCTTTACGGCCTTGCCTTGGGCGCGCCGCGCGCCCTCGGATTGATCACGCCCGTCGGCGGGCTGCTTTTTCTGGCGGGATGGGTGCTCGTCATGCTGAACGGCTGGCGGCAGTCTCCCGGGCCCACCTCATCCTGACCCAGCGCCGATCCTACCATGCAACTGCCCCATGAGTTGCTCGCGATCGTGCGGGCGGTGCACGCCGTGGGGCGACCCCGCCTGGTGGGCGGCTGCGTCCGCGACTGGCTGCTCGGACTCGAACCGAAGGACTTTGACCTGGAAGTGGCGGGGACCGACTACGAGACGCTGGTTCGCATCCTCGCGCCTTTCGGCGAACCCGACCTGGTGGGACGCAGTTTCGGCATCGTCAAACTGCGCCTCGCCGGCGCGGAGTATGATTTCAGCCTGCCCCGGCGCGAATCGAAGACCGGCGCCGGGCACCGCGGTTTCGCCGTGGTGCCCGACCCCGCCCTGTCCGAGGCCGAGGCGGCGGCGCGGCGCGACTTCACTATCAACGCAATCGCGTACGATCCGCTGGCCCATGCGATCATCGATCCGCACGGGGGCCAGGCCGACCTGCGCGCCCGGGTGCTGCGGCACACCAGCGCGGCGTTCGTGGAGGATCCGTTGCGCGTGCTGCGCGCAATGCAGTTCGCGGCGCGCTTCGATCTTACCCTGGCGCCGGCAACGGCGGCGCTCTGCCGGGGCATCGTCGACTCCTATCACGAACTGGCGGTCGAACGCGTATGGGGCGAATGGGAGAAATGGGCCGTCAAATCGACGGTCCCCTCGCGGGGTCTCGTCGTGCTCGAGCAGACTGGCTGGCTCAAGCATTTCCCGGAGATTGCGGCGATGGCCGGCGTGCCCCAGGAACCCGAATGGCATCCGGAAGGCGACGTGCTCACGCACATCAAGCTCTGCCTCGACGCGCTCGCCCGCCTGCCGGAATGGCGGGAAAGCGGCGCGCCGCGACGGCGTTACCTGATGTTCGCCGTCCTGGCCCATGATTTCGGCAAGCCGTCGACCACGGTGCACACCGAACGCCGCGGCACGCTGCGCTGGCTGAGTCCCGGCCACGAAGAGGCGAGCGGACCACCCGCCGAGGCGTTTCTGCACCGGATCGGCGCTCCCCTTGACCTAATCGACTGGGTGCGGCCGCTGGTGCTGCACCACCTGGCGCACCATCGCGGCCAGTCCCGACCGGATCGGGACCAGCCGGAGTTTTCCGACAGCGCCGTGCGCCGGCTCGCCCGCAAACTCACTCCCGCCACCATTGACGATCTGTGCACGGTCATGTGGGCGGATCATCTCGGCCGGCCGCCGTACGTTTCGCACGAGACCGAGACACGCATTCAGGCGCTGCGTGACCAAGCCCACGCCCTCGCCGTGCGCGATGCCGCGCCCCGTCCATTGATCCTCGGCCGGCACCTGCTGGAACTCGGTCTGCGGCCCGGCCCGGATTTCAAACCCATTCTCAACGCCTGCTCCGAAGCCCAGCTCGAGGGAGCGTTCACCGACGAAGCCGGCGGCCGCGCATGGTTGAAGGAATACCTGCATAGACGGCAGGACCAACTGCCGGGCCGGCCGTAGGAGCTGCTGTAGGAGCTTGCTTGCAAGCGATTCATACCATCGCCTGTAAACAGGCTCCTACGATAATGGCTGCAGCCCCCTTAATCACCAAAGCCTTTCAGTGGGATCTCGCCCGCCAGGTGGAGCGGCTCGATTTTCTTCTGAAGTGGTTGCCCCGCTACGCCGACTGGGGTTATCAGGAGCTTTATCTGCACCTGGAGGATGCGGTCGAATATCCGAGCCTGCCCGCCGTCGCGCGCGCCGATGCTTATACCTATAAGCAGATGACGCGGCTCGTGAACGCGGCGACCGCCGCCGGCCTCCGCGTCGTGCCCATCGTCAACCTGCTCGGACACACCCAATATCTCATCAAGGTGCCCGGACTGCGCGACCTGAACGAACTGCGCGACGCCGCCGGCCGGCCGCGCAAAAGCGGGCAGATCTGCCCGCTGCATCCGCGCACGCTGGAGGTCGCCGGGAAACTGCTGCGCGACATGGCGCCGTTCTGCACGGCCGGGAAGGTGCACGTCGGCCTCGACGAGTCGTTTCACCTCGGCCAATGCCCGCGTTGCCGCGCGGAAATCGCGCGGCAGGGGCTGGCCGGACATTTTGCCGGCCATGTCGGCCGGCTGCATCAGCTCACGCAGTCGCTCGGCCTGCGCCTGGGCATGTGGGCTGACATGCTGGCGTTGCTGCCCGCGGCCATCCCGCGGTTGCCGCGCGACGTGATTGCGTACGATTGGTATTACTATCCGTTTGCCCGCCATCCGCGTGTCGAACTCCACAATTTCGCGGAGGCCGACCTCGCCGCGCCGCTGCAGGCGCGGGGCATCGAGTACTGGGGTTGTCCGATGAACGGCGCGTTCCGATCCGAACCCATGCCGATTTTCGGAGAGCGGCTGCAAAACATCCTCTCGTGGTGGCGACGCTGCCGCTGCGTCGGCGCGAACGGCTTTCTGGTCACCTCCTGGGAAGCGAATCGACTGGCGATCGAACTTACCACCGCGGTCGACGCCGCGGCCGCCTGCCTGTGGCTCGACCCCGACGTTGATGACCCGCGGGAAATGCTCGCGCGCGGTTTTGAACGCGCCTTTGGGGGAATTCAGGTGGGGCGGCTTGTCCCCAAGCCGCCGTGGCGCGTTAGGGATAACGCGCCCCACCCGGCGGAAGCTCGGCATTGGGCACGGGCGGCCATGGCTTGCGACAAATACGCGTTCTCCGGCTACCACCGCTGGCAAATCAACGACCGGTGGGATGTTTGCGCCGGGCGGGACGGTGCCGCGCCCTATGAGAAGGAGCTGCGTGCCATCGAGAAAATATATCCCGTAGGGGCGCAGTCTTGCTGCGCCCTTTCCAATGGGCGCGACGAGATCGCGCCCCCACCTTGTGCGCCGCCGTTGGCGGTCAGCATCGTCTTCCGCCGCTACCTCGCGCAGCGCGACGTTTTTGTGCGACGGAACGCACGAGCCGTCTTTCAGTTGCGACGGGAGATCGTCCGTAGCGCAGAGCTTCAGCCTGCGCTTGGCGCTCATGAGCGCGGGCTGAAGCACCGCGCTACCCTAAACCAACTCCGGCACGAGGCCGCGATCTTCGCCGCCGCGCTGCGCGCCGGCCGCGCCGCCGCCCGGGCAATGTGGAATCGCTCCCGTGATCCGCATGCGCGCGGACCCAACGAACTCATGCTGGCACGTGACGCGGAGCGTTTGCGCACGTGGCAACAATGGCTGGGAAAAGCTGCGCGCAATCTGGACATCATCTGGCAAGCCACGCCGGTCTGCGGGGCCTGGCAACTGCAGTTCACGGTTCATAATTTTGCGCCGGCCTTGCAGCGGGTGGTGGTCGAACAACGGCAGCCCGACGGTTCGTGGCGAACCCTGCACGGATTGCCGTTGATGGAGTTTCGGGCTCAGGCCGCGCACCCGCGGACGAGGATCCGTCGTGAATTCAGCGTGCCCATCGCGGTTGACACGCTGGTAGGGGCGCGATCTTGTCGCGCCCTCGCGACTGGGCGCAGCAAGCCTGCGCCCCTACAATCGCACGACACGGAGATCCCCGCCGCCACGGCCCAATTTCCGCCCCTGCGGCTCGCCGTGCGCGGCGTGGGCCAGGTCGCGGTCAGCCATGTCGAGCTGACCAATGGCGTGGTCCGACTTCATCCGTCCGGCTGGCTGTCATCGCACGAGAAAATTCTCGGCCGGCCGGCCTGCTCCGCCAAAGCAAACCAGCCGGTTGATCCGCAAGAGGCCCAGGTGGCTACGCAGGCCAAGGCGCCGCGCCGGGGATTCTCCGCGGTCGATTTTAAAAAAAACACCGGGTCCGCGGCCGTGAGTTTTATCCGTTGTGCGCCGTAGACGCCACGCGGCGCCGTAGTTGCCCATCGGCCAGACCTTCCCTCCGCAGGGCGGTCAACCGATTCACCTGCTATTGATTCATGTACACTGTCCAACAGGCGCCCTGCCGGGCGCCCCTAAAAAAAGCGCCCCCCGGCAAGGGGGGCGCTTTGAGAGGGACGGTCTAAACCCGATCAGAACTTGATGCGGAGGTCGGCAAAGTACATCCGGCCAAAGAAGCTGTAAGTACTGGCATCGAACGGCGGGCTGGCAAAATCATCCCGATCGATAACCGGCTTTTGGTTGGTGAAGTTGTTCACCCCCAAATCCAAGCTGACGCCGTTGAGGTGGTTGTCCAACTTGCCGAGGTTGATGCGGAATTGGAAATCGAACGTGTTATATGGATTCATCGTGTCGCCAGAGTAGTTGTCGATGTGATGGATGTTCGTCCATCCCAGCGTGGCGCCATACGCTTTGTAGTTCCAGTCCACGGTGGTATAGGAGCGGGTCTTCGGGAGCGTGCCGTAGTCGTCAAATCCAGCGTAGTCTGTGCCGGAGTCGGTCGGACCCGTCTTAACGAAGAACTGCTTCAGGATCGCCCATTCTGTGTTGATGACGAAGCGACCGTAGGTCTGCCAGGGCAGCGTATATTTGACGTTGATGTCGTAACCGTGCTGTTGCTGCGAGGCGATATTGAGCAGGGTTTCCAACACATAGACGTTCGACGGGTCCGGCGAGAGCTGCCCCGGGGCCGTCACAGACTTGCCGCCCTGTCCCGCGAAGGCGCCCAGCGTGACGAATGGCGCAAACGGTGAGTTCGGTCCATACTCTTCGACCGACTGCATCATGGTGAGGTCACTTGCGGGATTGCCGATCAGGTCCTTCTCATCGATTTTAAAATAGTCGATCGTGATTTCCAATCCCTTCACGTACTTGTACTTCGGCGAGAAGATCACGCCGAAGGTCTTGCTCTTGGCGTGCGACGGGGTGAGGAGAGGATTTGACCCGCCCATCTCGTAGCCCTGCAGGTTGGGGAACTTGGCCCCGGTCGCGACGCCCGACGAGTTGTACGCGGCCAGACCGCCGGGCGAATTGGTGAACCCGGAGTTGGACGGTCCGAACAGGTCGTACAGGATCGGTTCGGTGAAGGACTTGGAGAACGTCGCGCGAAAGGCGAGTTGGTCGTCGAACGGCAGGTAGCGCAGCGAAATCTTCGGAACCGAGGTCTTGTTGTTGTCGCTGTAGGCTTCGTGGCGCCACGCGCCATCGAGCGTGAGGAGGTACAGCCCGGGAATCTTGTTTTGCGGGCTGGTCACGGGCACCTTCAGTTCCGCGAACTCGGCCTTGAGGTTGCGTTGCGCGTCGAAGGGGTTGAGCGACGTGCCGCTGTTCCACAGCGACGTCGTTGCGCCCGGCGGAATGGTGCTATTGTAGTCGGCGGTCGCCTTCAAAGTCTCCTTGAGGTACTCGGCGCCGGCCGCGTACTGGAGGGGCCCGCCGGGCAGATCCCAGATTTTGCCGTTGGCAATCGCGTTAAAGGTGTACAACTGGCTCCGATAAATGCCCATCGAAGTGCCGAAGATATTGGCTGTGGTCATGTTCGCCGCATTCTGGTTTCTGGCGAACAGGTTGATCAATCCGGACTTAAGCGCGGTCAGGAGAGCCGAATTGAGGATCATATTGTAGCCATACGCCGCCTGTTGCGAGAGGTTGTAGTTGCCGTAAACCTGCCAGTTGAAGTAGTCATTGACCTTGCCGTCCAACCCCGCCGTCATCCGATAAAAATTGGTCTGATTATCGTAGATGCGGTTCGGTCCGGCGAGGAAGCGATTGCGGATGGTGAAGCCCGAATCCGTAATCGGAGCAACATAGCCAGGCGCATAGGTGAGGAGCGTTGTGCTGCTCGCAGTGACCGGCTGGGGATTCAACTGATAGTTCGTCTCCGTGAAACCGTAGAGGAAATCTGACGTCAGCGTGATCTGGTCGTTGATGACGTGGCTGCCAGAGACGGTGGCGATTCGCTTGTTGACGGCGTTCATCACCGTGGGCCTGCCTGAAAGATTGAAGAGCTGTGTCACTGCGGAGGAGGAAATCGGAACGTAGATGCCTTGGGTGACCAAGCTGGCCACGGACGCGGGGGTGGCGTTCGTCGGGGCATTCAATCCAGGCGCCAGCTCATAGTAGCTGGAGCCCTTATTGATAATGCCGGGAATGCTCGCGGTGCCGTAATACGGATTGTCATAGCTTATGTCGCGCTCCCACAGCGGCTGGGATTTGGACCATTCGACCGAGAACATCAGATGGGTCTTGGCATCCCCGACGCCGGCCACGGCCGAAATCGAGCGTTCGCGCCAATAGCCGCCCGTGTCCTTCGGGGCCATCGTCATGTGGAAACCGAGCTCGGCGCCCTGGTAATCCTTGCGGAGGATGATATTGATGACGCCGGAAACGGCATCCGTACCGTAAATGGCGGAGGCGCCATCGGTCAGGACCTCGATGCGCTCCACGGCCGAGATGGGTACGAGGTTGAGATCGACGAATTCATAGCCACCGCTGGACGCGACGGCGGAAGGAGCGACGCGCTTCCCATCGATCAAAACCAGGGTCTGGGTGTTGCGGAGGGCGATCATCGAGCCGCCGTTCGTCGAGCCGCCCGCGATGTTGGCATTCTCGATGCCAATGTTATTGCCGCCCTCGATCTGCGGGACCGTTTTCCGCAGCACGTCCATGATATTGGTGTCCACACCGGAGTTCTGGATCGCTTCAACATCGATCACCTGGACCGGCAGCGCCTTGGCTTCGTCCGCGGCCGCCGGAATGTAGGAGCCGGTGACCACGAATTTTTCCATCTTCACTTCTTCCTTCGCTTCCTGCGGAGCGGCCGTCTGGGCGTTGCCAGAAACCGCGAATAAGGCCACGCCCAAAAATAGCGCAAGCGGAGCCCGTGATTTCCTTACGGAATTCAGGTTCATAGTTTGATCAGTTGTGCTTTGGTTGGTAAGAGCTTGTGGGCTAGACCCACTGAGTTCTCTTGGGTCGGGAGAGTAAGCATGGCTTCTGCCAGTATGCAATAATTATGTTAAACCGCGTTTTTAAGCGTTAAATGGCTTATATTTTACGTCAATTGGCTTTCCTGTCGGCGATATCAACGACACCAACTTTTTATATTGGTTCGCTCGCCTTGGCATGTTGGGCTGATTTGGAGTACGCTTGTCGCGTATGATGAAGGAGCTACCGCAGATCCTGAATGCCTTGAACCGTGTTCCGCCGGGTGGCGCTGTCCTTGCCACCCTAGTGAAAGTCGAAGGCTCCTCCTACCGGCGGCCGGGCGCGCGGCTGTTGTTGCTGGCCGATGGCCGGCACATGGGCTCCATCAGCGGAGGCTGCCTGGAGGATGACGTGATCACTCATGCCCGCGAAGTGCTGGCTAACGGCATGGCGAAGACGATCACCTACGACACCACCACCGAAAACGACCTCGTCTGGGGGGTGGGTTTGGGCTGCCACGGCGTGGTGCACGTACTCATCGAGAAGCTGCCGTCGCAGCCGGTCTGGGCCGATGCTTTGCGGGAAAATTTTCGGCGCAGAATGGCAACCGAGCTGGCCATCGTCTGGCGTGGCCCGGCGGGAACACCGCTCGGCACCCATCTGGCCAACGCCCTGCCGGCGCTGCCACCCACGACCGAGGTGTTCCGCCAGATCGTGTCTCCTCCCGTTGCGCTGGTCATATTCGGGGCAGGCGACGATGCCCAACCGCTCGTGCGGTTCGCCAAGGAGCTCGGCTGGCAGGTGACGATCGTCGACCCCCGTCCCGCCTTCGCTACGTCAGAACGCTTTCCCGAAGCCGATACCGTCATCGTGGCACGTCCCGACGAGGCGCCCGCCCGCCTGGCCTTGGGCGCCGATACCCTCGCCGTGATCATGACCCATCATTACCACCACGACCTGCCGCTGCTCCGCGCGCTGCTGCCGCGTCCCCTCGCCTACCTCGGTCTGCTCGGCCCCAAGAAACGCGCTGAAAAAATTCTCTCCGATCTCGCCGCGGACGGGTTGGCCATCACTCCCGCCATGCGCACGCGCCTGCACGCCCCCGTGGGGCTCGATCTCGGCGCCGACCATCCCGGGGAGGTGGCGCTCGCCATCCTCGCTGAAATGAAGGCCACCCTGGCGGGCCGCGATGCCCGTCCATTGCGCGAACGGGGGAGACCGATCCATGGTTGAACAACTTACATGAGCCGCTGGGGCGGATCGGCTTGTTCTTACAAGAGCGAACGGAGAAAACGGAGCAGCACATGGTTGAAAACAAGCAGACTCTCAGTTCCCTCCGTTGTCTCCTGTGAAAACAGATTCCTTTCATTTTGGCGCGGTCGTCCTGGCCGCTGGCTCCTCGAAGCGCATGGGCGAACCCAAGCAGTTGCTGCGGCTCGACGGCCGCACGCTGTTGCGCCGCACGGTGGACACGCTCTTCGCCTCGCCCGCCTGGCCGGTGGTGGTCGTGCTGGGCGCGCACATGGAGTCCCTCCGGCCGGAGGTCGCGCGGCTGCCGGTGCTCATCGTCGAGAATCGCGAGTGGGCGGAAGGGCTGGCGTCGTCGATCCGCACGGGAGTAAGTGTACTGGAGGCGTTTTCGCTGTCGCTCGAAGCCGCGCTGCTGGTCCTCTGCGACCAACCCAACCTGTCGCCGGATGCCATCACCCGCCTCATCGAAGCCCACCACCGCACCGGCAAGTCGATCGTGACTGCCTGCTACGCCTGCCCCGAGCGAGGTCGAGGGGCCGGCCATCCGGGTCCGCCGGCTTTGTTCGCACGGAGTCATTTTCACGAACTCATGGAGCTGCGCGGTGCCGGCGGAGCCCGACCGCTCCTGGCGCGCCACCCGGACCTGCTCGCCACGGTTGACCTCCCGGAACTCGCCGCCGACCTCGACACTCCCGCCGACTACCGCACCTTCCTCGCCAACCAACCTTCAACCGATCAGAGCTGACCCATGAAAACATCACCGCGCGCTCCCCTCCTGCTTGCCTGTTCGTTGCTGCTCTGTCTTCCGGCAATGTTTGGCGCAGACCTGTCCGCCAAAGCTTCAGCGACGGCAGAAACTCCGGCGAAGCCGGCCAGCAAGGAAGCGCTCAAGGCCGAACTCGCCAAAATGGAGGACACCTTCTGCGCCCTAGCGAAGGAGAAAGGCATCCTGGCCGCCTTCGAGTATTTCGCCGCGCCCGACGTCGCCTTCGTCGACACCGATCCCCGCCGTTTCCGCGGCCTCGCGGCCGTACGGGAGCGGATGGGACCGGACCAGCCGGGCATCTCGGTGACCTGGTCAGCCATGTTTACCGACGTTTCCGATGATGGCACGCTCGGTTACAACTGGGGGCACTACGAGTGGCGCAGCCCGGGCGCTGACGGGAAGGAAAGAGTCAGGACCGGTTTTTTCCTCACCATCTGGAAACGCCAGCCTGACGGAACCTGGCGTTATGTCATGGATAACGGCGCGCCCGACCGGCCTGCGCCGAAATCCGAAGCACCCAAGGGAAACTAACTCCCGGCTTTTGCCCTTCGACCTTCGACTCTCGACCTTCGATGCCGGGAAATGCCTACGGCAGCCGGGTATCCTCGACCTTTTTCGCCTGGGCCGCGCGATAGTCGTCGAGGGCCTTTTTGATTCTGGCGTCGCTGAGCGCGAGTACCGCCGCTGCAAATAGCGCGGCATTGATGGCGCCGGGTTTGCCGATGGCAAATGTCGCCACCGGGATTCCGCCGGGCATCTGCACCATGGAAAGCAGTGAATCGAGCCCCTTGAGCGCCGCCGATTCCACCGGGACACCGAGCACCGGCAGCGGCGTGAGGGCCGCCGCCACCCCCGCGAGATGCGCCGCGCCGCCCGCGCCGGCGATGATCACCTTCAAGCCGCGGTCGCGCGCCGACGTACCCCAATCGTACATCAGCTTCGGCGTGCGGTGCGCGCTGATCACGCGTTTCTCGTAAGGAATGCCGAGCGCCTCGAGCGTCTGCGCCGCATGCTGCATCGTCCCCCAGTCCGACGTGCTGCCCATGATGATGCCAACCTGTGCGACGGCCATAGGCTGAAAGCTGTAAGCTGTAAGCTCTAAGCGCGGCAAACGAAAAGGAGGTGGACCTTGCTTATAGCTTCTCGCTTACAGCTTAAAGCTTGATTCAGATCAGCGACACGCCCTTCGGCACCTTCACGACGGTCGTGCCGGCAATCTTGTCGTGCCACGACTGCTTCTCCTCGTCAAAGGCCACCCAGAGGAAACCCAGTCCAACGACGACCAGCGAAAGGAAGCAGCTGAGCGCCCGCACGACCGAGGCGGTCCAATCCAGCGGACGGTCGTCAAGGCGGACGACCTTCAGGTGGCAGATGCTGCCGCCGACGGTGGTCCCGCGCAGCTTCCACATGACGGCGCCGTAGGCCGCGAGCAGGAGCAGACACAGGCTCATCCTGAAATGCACCCACGGAGCCAGCTTGATGATGAGACCGCACAAAATGAGATCAATGAGCAGTGCGCCCAGCCGGATCCAGAAGCCGGCCCGCGGCAGCGTGGCGGCGGAAACGATCGCTGGCGGAGAGACCACCGGCACGACGGGGGGCACCGCCGCGCCCGCGACTGACTCGCCGGCGCCACCGGCTGCGAAAGCCACCCCGGAAACCGGCGGCGGCAGGCCGGCCATCGGTGCGGCGGCGATCGCTGCGGGCGCGGGCTTGGCGCCGTTGCGGCGCATGGACAGGATGAGCGCGTAAATCACCGCGCCCAGCCCGAGGATGCCGATAAGCATCGAGACGATGAACGCCAGGATGGGCACGGTGTAGAGCAGCGCGACGAGGATGCCGCCGACGAGCACGGCCACTGCGGCGTGCGAGAACAAACCGCCGCCGAACAAGCCGGTGAACCGCCGGCCGAACCAGGCGAGCATGACGGCACGCCCGAAGAGCTTGGCCGCGAACAGGCCGGTGGCGAGGAAGGGAATGACCAGAATCCCGATGCCGGTGATCGCGAGCAGGAGGAAGACCAGCGGCATCGCCAGCATGGCCAGCAGCGCGGTCAGAATCGTGAACCCCGGCCGCTGCTCGAGCGTCTCGGCACATTTCTCGATGCCGCGGGGGAAAATCAGGGCGAGCAGCACATAAAGACCCAGAAACGCACCGGCCACCATCCACGCCCACCCCGTGCCGCTGGCAAAGGAGAGCAGGCGACCTTTAAAGAGCGCGGATTTGACCCAGGCAAACAACCAGTCGAATTTCGGGAAGTGCTGCGCGATCGAGACCTGCTGGATTTGTCCATGGACCACGGCGGCCGGGTCCTTTTGCAGAGTACCTCCGACCACGACGACTTCGCCACCCACCTCGGCGTTGGGTCCGAGTTCAATGTTGCCTCCGACCGCCACGACCTCGCCACCGACGTGGCCGTTAACCCGCACGCTGCCCATGACCGCCACGGCCGCATCGCCCACCGAGCCGTTGACCGTGGTGCTCCCTAAAACCGACACCGCCGCATCGCTGACCTCTCCATCGACCGTCGTACTGCCCAGAATCGAAACCGCTGTCTCGGCCTTTTCATCTTTGCCCACATAGGTGTCATGACCAATCGACACCCGCTCGTTGCCCGTTTGAGGCGACGCGGCGTGCTTCCGCACCGCCTTCTCGATTGCTTTCCTGACCTTTTGGTGAACGTCACCGGCGGTTGGCTCCACCTCGGTGTCGAGCCGGCGCAGTCCCGTGGATGGCGGTTGGGCGGTCTCGGGTTCCTTGGCTGGCTCGGCGGCTGGGGGCGCGGGAGCCGGCGCCGCAGATGGCGCCGCCGGGGTCTCGGCTGCAACCGGGGCGGGCGGCGTTTCGGGCTTCGCCGGTTCGACCGCCGGAGGCGGTGCCGGCTTGTTGGTCGCAGGGGCGGCGGGCGCAGGCGAATCCTCGCCGCGAGTGGCGGGCGCCAGGGTCAGCGCGATGGCGATGACGGCGCCCAGTAAACCAAGGAGATAATGGCGTTTCATGGTTGGAAGCAGGTTTAAGACATGGAGGTTCGGGCATTAACGATGGACCCAAAGGGTGCGGTAGGCGGCCGCGCCAAGGCCGAAGAGCATGGCATACAGGCCGGCGATGAATGCGATGGCGCCGTAGAGCCACAGCGACGGGATGTGGCGCATGACCAGCGCGACGAAATCGGCGAGGCTGCGTCCGATGCCCAGCACACGGTTCGCAAATTCGAGCGCCGGGGCCAGGGTTCCGCCGGCTTGCGCGGTGTCGAAGCCCGCTTGGACGTAAATGCCGGTGAAAACCAGGAGACCGGCGAGACCGCCGCAGAACACAAGGAACAGAGCGCGCACCCACTGCGGCCAGTAGCTCCAAGACTTGTGCCACCACGGGATGGCGGCGCGCGCCTCCACGGCCGCGAGCACCCGCGCCTCGAGCGAAGCCGGCGCGCGGCGGTCGGGCAGCGAGCGCAGGGCGGCGTGCACCATCTTTTCAAGCTGCTCTGGATTCAGGCGTTCCATATCAAATCCTTTCCGTGATCCCGGGGTTCAGGTTTTCAAATTTCTCGTGGCTCGCGCCGCTGCGCACCAGCACCTTGGCCAGCGCCTCCCGCGCGCGCATGATGTCGGTCTTCACCTTGCTGAGCGACACGCCGAGCCTTTGGGCGATGTCCTCATAAGACAGGTCCTCGAAGTGATAAAGCACGAGCGGCACGCGCTGGTGCTCCGGAAGTTGTTCGAGTGCGCGCTCCACCCAGGCGCGGCGGTCGGCCTGATTGAGTCCTTCGAGGAAGTTTTCGGGCGAGGCAAACTCGACCGTCTGCTCGTCGCCGTCATCGTCGCCATGGCGGGTGAATTCGGAGAAGAAACGCCAGCGTTTTCGATAGCGCTGCAGGTGATTGATGCTGAGGTTGGTCGTGACGGTCTTCAGCCAGCCGCCGGCCGAGGCGCTGTTGCTCAGGTTGTCCCAGTGCTCGAAGGCCTTCAGGAACACCTCTTGGGAGATGTCCTCGGCCTGCGTCTCGTTGCCGAGGAGGCGCACCGCCGTCGTGTAGACCATGTCCTGATAGTTGTGCATGAACGTAGTGAAATCGATCGGGGCTGTCATCCCCTCTTCGGTGGCTTGCACTGGAATGTCATCGTTCATGCGCAGAACACGGCCCGACGGCGCAAAGTCGCAGGAATGTGCAGGATCTGGCAGCCTGGGGCGTGGGTATGGGGGGCGGCATGCGATTCCTGCCACAGATGGCCGCGGCTGCAAGGTGATAACCCGCCCTTCATCAACGCTCTGCCGGGTCTTGCCCACGGCCAAGATTCCGGCACAATGGTGGAAAAGCAACGGCTCCGCGTCCCCGCCGGAGCCACCACCAACATGGTAACTCCCACTGTCTCCCAACCTACTGTCATCCCCCCAACAGGATTCCTGCCCGTCGATCCGGCCATCGAGACCGCCGTGCGCGCCTTGGGCGAGAAGCTCTTCGCGCTCATGGACGCCCACCCGGCCCCGGGCATTTTCTCCAAAAAAGGCGCCTACGCGCGTCTCATGGAGTGGTCGATGAAGGATCCGGCGTTCAAAACGCAGCTCTTCCGCTTCGTGGACGTGCTGCCCTCGCTCAGCTCCTCGGCTGAAATCATCCGCCATCTCCAGGAATATCTCGGCGACAAGGCCGTCGAACTCCACCCCGCCCTCAAGGCCGGTCTCGCCGCGGCGTCGCTCGCACCCGCGCTCGTCGCCAATCCCGTGAAAGCGCAGGTCGTGGACATGGCGCGGCAGTTTGTCGCCGGCGAAGGCCCCGACGACCTCGTCAAACAGCTCCGCAAAAACGCCAGGACCGGCCTCGCCACCACCATCGACCTGCTCGGCGAAACCGTGGTCAGCGCCGCCGAGGCCGACGAGTTTCTTCAGCGCAACCTCGCCGTGCTCAACACCGTCGCCGCCGCGCTCGCGAAGGACGCCGAGCCGGCCTTCAGCGATGTCGGCCCGAACGGGCCGCTCCCGCGCCTCAACCTCTCGGTCAAAATCTCCGCGCTCACGCCCGACGTTCATCCGGCCGATCCGGAAAACAGCATCGTGGCGCTGAAGCAGCGTTTGCGCCCGATCCTCCGCCGCGCCGCCGAAGTCGGCGCCTTCATCAACTTCGACATGGAGAGTTACAAGTTCAAGGACCTCACCCTGGCGCTCTTCAAGTCGATCCTCGAGGAGGAGGAGTTCCGCCAGCAACCGCTGGTCGGCATCGCCCTCCAGGCCTACCTGCGCGACTGCGAGCACGACCTGCGCGAACTCGTCGCCTGGGTGCGTCGCGTCAACCGCCCCATCTCCGTCCGCCTCGTGAAAGGCGCCTACTGGGATTACGAAACCGTCCTTGCCCGGCAGCGCGAGTGGCCGGTGCCGGTCTGGTCGCGCAAGCCCGAGAGCGATGCGAACTACGAAAAACTCACCGCGTTCCTTTTCGACCAGCTCGACGTCGTCACGCCGGCGTTTGCCTCGCACAACGTGCGTTCCTGTGCCCACGCCATCGTGCAGGCCGGGCGTCGCGGCATCGATCCGCGCGCCTACGAATTCCAGGCGCTCTACGGCATGGCCGACGAACTCAAGTCGGCGCTCCTCCAGGCGGGCCATCGCGTCCGCGAGTACTGCGCCGTCGGCGCCCTGCTGCCCGGCATGGGCTACCTTGTGCGCCGCCTCCTCGAGAACACGTCCAACGAAGGCTTCCTCCGCGCCCGGAACACCGGTGAAGCGACGCAAGAACAGCTCCTGCGCAATCCGGTCGAGCTGCTGGCAGCCGGCGAAAAACGGGTGGAGCCCGACCTCCGGGCGGGCTTGAACCCGCAGCGGAGTGCGGGTTCCACCGCCTTTCACAATGCCGCCAACACCGATTTCACGCTCGCTCAAAACCGCGACCAACTCCGCGCCGCCCTCACCTCCGTCGGCGCGCAACTTGGCCGCCGCTGGCCGCTCGTCATCGGCGGCCGGAAGATCGCCGACCGCGAGTACGTGCCGTCCGTGAATCCCGCGCGGCCCGCCCAGATCGTGGGTTACTGGGCCAAGGGCACCGTCGCCGACGCCGAGACGGCTGTCGCCGCGGCGCGCGCGGCGTCCCCCGCGTGGCGGGCCACCTCCGCCGACACGCGCGCCGGGATCCTCGAGCGGGCCGCCGACCTCATGGAGTCGCGTCGCATGGAGCTCAACGCCCTTCTCATCCTCGAAGCCGGCAAGCCCTGGATGGAGGCCGATGCCGACATCTCCGAGGCCATCGACTTCTGCCGTTTCTACGCCTCCGAAATGCGCCGGCTCGCCCGGCCTGAAGTCACCCAGCACATCCCCGGCGAGTATTGCACGCAGGTATGGACGCCGCGCGGCGTCGCCGTGTCGATCGCCCCTTGGAACTTTCCGCTGGCGATTCTCACCGGCCTCACGGTCGCACCGCTCGTCGCCGGCAACACGGTCATCATGAAGCCCGCCAAACAGACCTCGATCATCGGCGCCGTGCTGATGGACGTCCTCACGGAGGCGGGCGTGCCGCCGGGCGCGCTGAATTACCTGCCGTGCATCGGTTCGGAGGTCGGCGGGCACCTGGTCGCCCATCCCCAGATCGACGCCATCGCCTTCACCGGTTCGCGCGCCGTCGGCTGCAAAATCTGGGAGACCGCCGGCCGGACGCTCCCGGGGCAGGCGAACCTCAAGAAAGTCGTCTGCGAGATGGGTGGCAAGAACGCGCTCATCATCGACCACGATGCCGACCTCGATGAAGCCATCCCCGCCGCCCTTTCCAGCGCGTTCGGCTACAGCGGCCAGAAATGCTCCGCGCTCTCGCGGCTCATCGTGCTGGCGGACGGGTATGAGCGCTTCCTGGAACGTTTCCTCGCCGCGTGCCCGAGCGTGCCCATCGGTGATCCCGCGCAGCCCGGCACCGTCGTCGGTCCGGTGATCGACGCTGATGCGCAGCAGAAGATCCTCGGCTACATCGAGCAGGGGAAAAAGGAGGCGACCCTGGCGTGGCAGGCCCGGCTCGCGCCCGCACTGACGGCCACCGGCGGCTACTACGTGCCGCCGACCGTGTTCGTCGACGTCAAGCCCGAGCACGTCATCGCGCGCGAGGAAATCTTCGGGCCGGTGGTCGCCGTGATGAAGGCCCGGGACCTCGACGAGGCGTTCAGCCTCGCGAACGGCGCGGACTACGCGCTGACCGGCGGTCTTTTCTCCCGCAGCCCCAGCGCGCTCGAACGGGCGCGACGCGAGTTCCTGGTTGGCAATCTCTACCTCAACCGGGGCATCACCGGTGCCATCGTCGAGCGGCATCCGTTCGGCGGTTTCAAAATGTCGGGCGGCGGTACCAAGGCCGGCGGCCGGGAGTATCTGCAGAACTTCCTGTTCTCCCGGGCGGTGGCCGAAAACACCCTGCGAAGGGGATTCACGCCGCCGGAAGAATGACCTCTGACTCCCGCCGCGATCAGAAATCAAGCACCTTCAATTTGCCGATCTTTACGCCGAAGCGCTCGTCGTAGGGCGTCACATGCTGGAAGTCGGTGCAGGTTCTTTCATTGCTGACATTCGCCTTCAGAAATAGAAGCGCCCCGGTGCCGGTGCCGCGGCCGCCAACGAGCACCGGGCCGTATTTCGGATCGACCGTCGCGAAGGTGAGGTCGAGAGCAAAGGCGCTGATCTTCACGGGCCCCACGTACAAGGGCCGACGCAGCTGCACGGCCACATGCTCAAAAACGCGACGCTCCTTGTTCACGGTTATGGTCATGCGGAATCGGTCGGCGTTGTCGGCCGGGAAGCGCGCGCCGTCGATCTTGCGCAGCGGGACGTCATAGGTGACCGAGGTCGGCGTCTCCTCCGCGACGGTCACATGGTCCAGGTCGGCCACATCGTCCAGCGTGACCCGATCCGCCCTCCTCCTCTTTTCCTCCGCCTCGCGGTGCCGTTTGGCCTCCAGCTTGGTCGGTTCGCGACCGTTGATTTTCAGCAGCCGCGCCTGCTCCGCGTACGGCAGCGAAGGATCGTGGCGCATGACGGTCTCTTTCCGGACCCGGCCCCGGTTGTCCCTGACGATGGAGGTCTCCGTGTAGGCCCAGTGGCCGGCCTCCGCCCTCAGCTTCTGCATCGCGTCCTGCATCAACGCAGGCATCTCCGCCCTCGTCGGGCTGGCGACGGCGAGCACCGAAAGAGCCAGAATCCACCGGCGCATGGTTCTTGAGAAATCCCGGGCGGTTTACAGCCGGCCGATCAGCGACGCGCGCTCGTCGACCAACTCCTGAGGCAGGCGGTCGCGCAGGGTCTGGAAGAATTCCTCCTGATCGGCGAGTTCCTTCGTCCAGGCCTCGTGATCAAAAGCCATGACCTGCGCGAACCGCTCCCGGGTGAAATCGAGCCCGTTCCATTCGACGTCCTCATAGCCGGGCACCCAGCCGATCGGTGACTTGAGGGCGGCGGCACGGCCGCGGACGCGGTCGACGATCCACTTGAGCACGCGCATGTTCTCGCCGAAGCCGGGCCAGAGGAATTTGCCGTCCTGGTCTTTGCGGAACCAGTTCACATGAAAAATGCCCGGCGTCTCGCTGAGCCGGCGCTGCATCGTGATCCAGTGGCGGAAGTAGTCGCCCATGTGGTAGCCGCAGAAGGGCAGCATGGCCATCGGGTCGCGCCGCACCTTGCCGACGGTGCCGGCGGCGGCGGCGGTCATTTCCGAGCCCATGGTGGCGGCGACGTACACGCCGTGCGTCCAATTAAAGGCCTGGAACACCAGCGGCATGGTGGTGGCGCGGCGGCCGCCAAAGATGAAGGCGCTGATCGGGACGCCCTCGGGTTTCTCCCAGTCGGGATCGATGGTCGGACACTGCGATGCGGGCGCGGTGAAGCGGGCGTTCGGATGCGCCGCCTTGGCGCCGGTTTCCCTGGCGATGGCGGGCGTCCACTTCCGGCCCTGCCAGTCGAGGCACTCGGCGGGCGGTTCATCGGTCATGCCCTCCCACCACACCCCGCCACCGGGCGTGAGCGCGACGTTGGTGAAGATGCTGTTCCTGGCGAGCGACCTCATCGCGTTCGGGTTCGTCTTGTCGGACGTGCCGGGGGCCACCCCGAAGAAACCGGCCTCGGGGTTGATGGCGTAGAGGCGCCTATCCTTGCCGGGCTTGATCCACGCGATGTCGTCGCCGACGGTTCGCACTTTCCAGCCCGCGAAGCCGGCAGGGGGGATGAGCATGGCAAAATTGGTTTTGCCACAGGCGCTCGGGAACGCCGCCGCGACGTAGGTTTTCTCGCCCTGCGGATTCTCCACGCCGAGGATGAGCATGTGCTCGGCCATCCAGCCCTCGTCGCGAGCCATGGTGGAGGCGATGCGCAGCGCATAGCATTTCTTCCCGAGCAGGGCATTGCCGCCGTAGCCGGATCCGAACGACCAGATCTCCCGGGTCTCGGGGAAATGGACGATGTACTTCTCCTGGTTGCAGGGCCAGGCGACATCCTTCTGACCAGGGGCCAGTGGCGCGCCCACCGTGTGCATGCAGGGAACATACGGCGAGCCCTGGTCGATTTCCTTGAACACCGGCCGGCCCACCCGCGCCATGATGCGCATGTTGGTCACCACATAGGCGGAGTCGGTGAGTTCGACGCCGATCTTGCTGATGGGTGAACCGATCGGACCCATGCTGTAGGGCAGCACGTACAGCGTGCGGCCGCGCATCGAACCGTCGAACAGCCTGGTGAGGGTGGCTTTCATCCCGACCGGGTCGGCCCAGTTGTTGGTCGGCCCGGCGTCCTCCCGGGTCCGGCTGCAAATGAACGTGCGTTCCTCGACCCGGGCGACGTCGCCCGGATCGGAGCGGGCGTAATAGCAGCCGGGCCATTGCTGCGCATTGAGTTTGATATAGGTTCCTCCCACGATGAGCAATTGACAAAGCTCGTCGTTCTCCTCCGGCGAACCGTCGACCCAGTGGACGCGATCGGGTTTGCACAGGGCCACCATTTTATCAATCCACGTGACGAGATGCGGATTCGTGCTGAGTGGTTTTTCCGGGTTCCTCGTTTTCATGGCGCGGGGACGGTAGGAAGCGTCCGGGAGCGAGTAAACAGGAAAGCCGAGGGTCCTTATGAAGAAAGCCAAATTTCGCCGTATATTAGCCGTGTGTATTATCGCCGGACCGTCCTATCCTGCCGGGACTTCATCCGGCCATGAACAAACTCTGCACCTTTGGCGGCGCGATCCTTGGCAGCTATGCGGGCTGGTTCCTGGGAATGCGGTTCGGGCTCGGGACGGCCATCGTGCTTAGCGGACTGGCTTCGCTGGCCGGGGTCTACGCCGGCTGGAAGCTTGCCCAGCGTCTGCGCTGATCGCCCCATCACTCTGCCTGCCGGGCGGACGATGATTTCCCTCCCGCGCAAGATTGACCCAGCGCGCCGCCTAGCCCACGCTGACCTCCGCTCCGGCTCCGTTCATGGCCGACACCACCATCTCCACCGATCCCGTCAAACAGTTCTCCGTGTTCACCGAGAACCGCGTCGGCCGCCTGTTCGACCTCACGTCGCTGTTCACGATGCACAACGTCCACATCATGGCGCTGAATGTGCTCGACACCACCGAGAACGCGATCGTGCGCCTGATCGTCGACGATCCCGACCGCACCCGCGAACTCCTGGTGAACAATGATTTTGCCTACAGCGAAAGCGACATCCTCGCGGTGGAAATCTCCGGCGAAGCCAGCCTCAAGCAGGTGCTCGCCGCGCTGCTGGAGGCCGAGATCAACATCCACTACGTGTACGCATTCACCAAGCGCCCCGAGGACCGGGCGGCGTTCGCGCTGCACGTGGAGGATACGGAGATCGGGGCGCAAGCGCTCGGCCATCGCGGCTTCAAGGTGCTCACCCAGCGGGATATTTCCCGCTGAACGGGCGGCGCATCAGGCCCCGCGAGGGGAGTCCCGGACGTTTTGACGCGGCGGTTTGCACTCCGGCCAACTTGGCTTTTGTTTCCGCATGCTTAAACGAGACTTATCAACCGCCTCACCGCCAGAATTGGCTCGCGCGGGGTCTGCCCTTCGGGCAATCCCCCTAAAAACCCCTCCCAAAACTTTTAGTTCATCCTGTTGACCCATGATGAAGCTTCCTTTCCGGCAGCTGGTCGCGCTGGCAGCTGCAGTGCTGGTGTATTCTCCTGACGCAACCGCTGGCGAAACCCACATCCAAATCCCCGACCTGCACGCCGTGTCGTTTCCGCTTCCCGGCGGGCCGGTCTCCGGTCTGGCGGTGCTGTATGCCGGCCTCGTGGTCTGCGCCCTCGGCCTGCTCTTCGGCCTGTGGCAATACCTGCAGACCCGCCGCCTGCCCGTGCACCCCGCGATGGCCGACGTTTCCAACACCATCTGGGAGACATGCAAGACCTACCTGCAACAGCAGGGCCGGTTCCTGATCGGTTTGTGGGGGCTCATCGCGCTCTGCATCGCCTATTACTTTGCGGGCCTGTCGCGCGAGTCGTTCTTCAGCGTCGCCGTCATCCTGCTCTGCTCGATCCTCGGCATCCTCGGCAGCTACGGCGTCGCCTGGTTTGGCATCCGCATCAACACCGTCGCCAACTCGCGCACCGCTTTCTCCGCGCTGCGGGGCAGCTCGCGCGCCACCCTGCACATCCCGCTGCGCTCGGGCATGAGCGTCGGCCTGGTGCTCGTGTCGATCGAGCTGTTCTTCATGATCGCGATCCTCGCGTTCCTGCCGCCCTCGCTGGCGGGCGCGTGCTTCGTGGGCTTCGCCATCGGCGAGTCGCTCGGCGCGAGCGCCCTGCGCATCTGCGGCGGCATCTTCACCAAGATCGCCGACATCGGCGCCGACCTCATGAAGATCGTCTTCCAGCTCCCCGAGGACGATCCGCGCAACCCCGGCGTCATCGCCGACTGCACCGGCGACAACGCCGGCGACTCGGTCGGCCCCACCGCCGACGGCTTCGAGACCTACGGGGTCACCGGCGTCGCGCTCATCGCCTTTCTCGCGCTGGCGCTCGTGAACGACCCCGTCATCTGCGGCACGCTCATCGTCTGGCTCTTCGCGATGCGCATCCTGATGATCCTCGCCTCGCTCGGCTCCTACCTGCTCAACGAGGGCATGAGCCGGACGCTCTACGGCCGGGACAACGACTTCGATCTTGAGGCGCCGCTGACCAACCTCGTGTGGATCACGTCGGTGGTCTCGATCCTCGTGACCTTCCTCGCGAGCTACCTGCTGCTCGGCGGCCTAGTGGGCCACGAAGGCCTGTGGTGGAACCTCGCCGTCATCATCAGTCTCGGCACCCTCGCCGGGGCGATCATTCCCGAGTTCACCCGCGCGTTCACCAGCACCAAGTCGCGCCACGTGCACGAGATCGTCACCTCCTCGCGCCAGGGCGGCGCCTCGCTCAACATCCTGTCGGGCTTGGTGGCGGGCAACTTCTCCGCGTTCTGGAAGGGCCTCGTCATCGTCACGCTCATGGTCGTGGCCTACCACTTTTCGCAGCACATCTCCGTGGCCGGCCTCATGCCCGTGGCGATCCGGTTCGCCGCGCCCATCTTCGCCTTCGGGCTCGTGGCCTTCGGCTTCCTCGGCATGGGCCCCGTGACCATCGCGGTCGACAGCTTCGGCCCCGTGACGGACAACGCGCAGTCGGTTTTCGAGCTCTCGCAGATCGAGAAGCGTCCGGGCATCGTCCGCGAGATCGAGCAGCAGTTCGGTTTCACGCCCGACTTCGAGCACGCCAAGCTCTTGCTCGAGAAGGGCGACGGCGCCGGCAACACCTTCAAAGCCACCGCCAAGCCCGTGCTCATCGGCACCGCCGTGGTCGGCGCCACCACCATGGTCTTCGGCATCATCCTCCTGCTCGACCGGGCGTTTGGCGGCGTCGTGGACAAACTCAGCCTCGTGCACCCCGAGGTCGTGCTCGGCCTGATCATGGGCGGCGCGGTCATCTACTGGTTCACCGGCGCCTCCATGCAGGCCGTCGTGACCGGTGCCTACCGCGCGGTCGTTTACATCAAGCGCCACCTGCGCCTCGACGCCGCCACGGCGTCGACCCGGGACTCCAAGGAGATCGTGAAGATCTGCACGCAGTACGCCCAGCGCGGCATGATCAACATCTTCATCGTGATCTTCTGCTTCGCCCTGGCGCTGCCGTTCTTCGACCCGTACTTCTTCATCGGCTACCTCATCGGCCTGGCGTTCTTCGGCCTCTTCCAGGCCATCTTCATGGCCAACGCTGGCGGCGCGTGGGACAACGCCAAGAAGATCGTCGAGACCGACCTCCGCCAGAAGAACACCCCGCTGCACGCCGCCACCGTCGTCGGCGACACCGTGGGCGACCCGTTCAAGGACACCTCGGCGGTCTCGCTCAACCCCGTCATCAAGTTCACCACGCTCTTCGGCCTGCTGGCGGTGGAGATCGCGGTGAAGATGGCCGACAACGATCTCAAATATCTCATCGGCGCCGGCATCTTCCTCGTCGGCCTTGTGTTTGTCTACCGCAGCTTCTACCGCATGCGCATTCCCGAGGATCCGGCCGACGATGCCGCGGTGATGGCCGAGATGAAGGAGTTCTGAGCCGAGGATCCGTCGCCCGCCGATCGTTCGGGTTTTCCCGGACGGCCTTACCAGACAACATGTCAACTATTAGTTGACATTACCCCTGGCAACGGCGCGGCCAACCTCCGCGAGCGCGCGGCTGGTTGTGAACTGAACTCGTCGTGATGGCTGCACGCACCGGCGGGCGGAACCAGCCGGTCCGCGACGGCTACTTCAGCACGTCGTCACACTGCCACTCGGGCCAGAGCTGCCGCACGTAGCGCTGGCCCTCCTCCAGCACCGCCCGGATCAGGCACGTGGGCTGCCCGTGCCACAGGGCGGCCACCTCGACCGGGTCGAAATCCTCCAGGGGCAGGATGCGCACCCGGGGATGCCGCGAGACGCCGGGCAGGTTCACGCTGACGCCGATGCCATCGCCGTTGGCGACATATTGGGTGATGAGTTCCAAGGAACTCGCCTCGATGGTCGGCGGCCATTCTATCCGGCGGCGCTGCAGGCCCTTTTTGAAAAGCCGGCTGATGATTTCCACGGCGGGCAGGGTGATCAACGGTTCCTCGATCCGGCCCTGCGCCCAAAGCTCCGCCGAGGATTTGTATTTTGATTTCCGGTGAACCAGCAACACCAGGGGCACGCGCATCAGCCGCAGGCAACGCAGCCGCGCCGGCGGGCGTTTTCCCAGCGGGGTGATGGCGAGATCGATCTGCCGGTCCCGCAGCCACGCCTCCAGCTGGGAGGTGAAGCCGGACTGCAGACTGAGCCGGACTTGCGGATGCTTCTGGTGCAGCAACTGCATTACGGCCGGCAGATACTCGCGCAGCACCAGTTCGGACGTTCCGATGCGGAGCAGGGGCACCGCCTGTTTGCGCAACCGCGCCGCGACCGCGTCGAGATTTTCGAAGAAGGGGCGGACAAACGCGAAGAGCTTCCCGCCTTCCTCCGTCAGCCGGAACGGACTGCGATCGAACAGCCGAGTCCCGAGGTCCTCCTCGAGCAGCAGCATTTGGCTGCTGACGGCGGGCTGCTGGATGCCGTAGGGAATGTGCCGCACCGCCCGGCTGATGCCGCCGTGCCGGGCGACGTAATAGAACAGCTCGAGGTGATGAATATTCATCAGGCTGGAGCACCGTAGCCGGACGCTTGCCGGGAGGCAATGTCCTTCAGGGGGCGGCAACGCCCTGCTGGTCCCGCCATTGGTCCACGCGATGGCGGATATCAGATTTATCGATTAACGGTCCGACCGCGTGTTCGGGTATCGTCGGCGGCAAACAGAAATCGCCCCCATGAACACCCCGAAAACGGTCATCCTTGGTCTCTTGTTAGCCGGCGTATTTTTTGCCCTCGGTTTTATCGCCCGCAACCGCCGCGCGGATGTACCGACGCCGGTTCGATGCGATCAGACCGCCGCCAGCTCCCGCCCTCCGTCCTGCGGTGATCCGTTTCCATCCCGAATCTCGCATGACCAGATAAAGGATCCGCCGCGGTCCGCCCAATCGAATCCATGAAACCATGAACCCGAGCTCTGAAATGAAAAGACTCCTCATGGGATTCCTGCTCCTGGCTCTTGCTGGCGGTGGCTGCTCAATCAATCAAATCGTCGTCAACAAATTCGGGAATGCGCTCGCCAAAGGCGGCGGCGTGTTTTCGTCCGATGACGATCCTGAGCTCATTCGGGACGCGGTGCCGTTCAGCCTTAAACTGATGGAGAGTCTACTGGCGGAAAGTCCCCGGCACCCGGGCTTGCTGTTCGCGACCTCCAGTGGGTTTACGCAATATGCCTACGCGTTCGTCCAACAGGACGCCGAGGAACTGGAAGGCCGGGATGTGGAGGCGTCGCTGGCCATGCGGAACCGCGCGCGCCGGCTCTATCTGCGGGCGAGGGATTACGCCCTGCGCGGGCTGGACGCCGCCCATCCGGGCTTTGCGGGCCAGCTTCGAGCGGAGCCCAAGGCGGCGGTGCGGATTCTGAAAAAAGACGACGTGCCGCTAGCTTACTGGGCGGCGGTCTCCTGGGCCGCGGCGATCGGCATTATCAAGAACGACACGGATCTCATCGCCGAACTCCCGCAGGTCGAAGCCCTGATCGACCGATCGCTGGAACTGGACGAAGCATACGACCACGGGGCGATCCATACCTTCCTGATCACTTATGAGATGACCCGTCAGACTGGCCAAGGCCCCCCGGCGGCCCGCGCCCGCGCCCACTTTGCGCGGGCGGTGCAACTGACCGGCGGCCAGCAGGCCGGACCTTATGTCAGCCTGGCGGCAAGCGTCGATATCGAGGAACAGAACCGGAAGGAATTTGAAACACTGTTGCAGCAGGCGCTGGCCATCGACGCCGATGCCCGGCCGGAATGGCGGCTGGTCAACCTCGTGATGCAGCGCCGCGCCCGGTGGCTGCTCAGCCAGACCGGCAACTTGATTGCCAGCGATGACCGATGACCACCCCGAATGCCGCCGCAAGCACCCGCCATGCAGACTGAGGCCGCCCGAGAACAATCACTCCACCCATGATCACACCCGCCATGCACACTTTCAGATTCGATCGACTCCTGGGCGCCGTTCCGGTGCTCTGGCTTTTTACCCTGCTGCTGGCGCCACTTGCGCAGGCGCAGCCCGTCGAGGTCCGATACGCCACGATCCTGCCGCGAGGCATCGGGCAGGATTTCGTCCTGGTGAAACTGGAGCAGGACTGGCGCCAGGCTACCGCTGGCACCATCATCCTGCGGAGATCGCCGGGCGGGCAGAAGGAGGGCGAGGCCGGGATCGTCCGCAAGCTGCGCTCCGGCAACTACCAGGCGGCGCTGCTGTCGGTGATCGGCCTGTCTGAGATTGAGCCGGATGTTGCGGTCCTGCAGAAGATGCCGCTCGTCTTCCGGGACTGGGCCGAGGTTGATTACGTCCGCGAAAAAATCCGCGGTCGGCTCGAGGAACGTCTGCTGGCCCAGGGTTTCGTCGTGCTGTTCTGGGCCGATTCCGGCTGGGTGAATTTCTTTTCCACCCGGGAGGCGGAGACTCCGGCCGAGTACCGGAAGATGCGGCTGTTCGTGTGGGCCGGAGACGAACCCCAGATCAAGGTCATGAAGTCCCTGGGCTATCAACCCATCGCGCTGGAGACCGATTATGTCTTTTCCAGCCTCGCCTCCGGCATGATCGACGCCGCGCCGCTGGCCCCGACCTTCGCCATGGGCGTGCAGATCCCCACTGTGGCCACCCACGTGCTGGATCTGAATTGGACGCCGATCGTGGGTGCCGCCATCATCCGGAAGGATGTCTGGGAGAAAATCCCGTCGGATTTGCGGGCCAGACTCCAACCGCTCTGTGAAGCCGCCGGCGCCGCGGCGCGTGCCGAGGGCCGTCGGTTCCACGAAGACGCAATGAACACCCTGCGGAAGGGACCGAAGACCTGCGTGCACACCCTGACGCCGGCACAACGGGCGGAATGGCAGGAATTAGCCAGCGCCCTGGGGCCGCAGGTCCGCGGCGAGCTCGTGCCGGCGGCGATCTACGATGAAGTCCAGCAACTGCTGCGCGAGTACCGCGCGTGCAAGCTCGCAGCCCGATAACCGTGGAAGCAGCCCTGTCCAGCGACCCGGGAACCACGCCCATTCCGCCGGCAACGGGATGGCGGCTTTTCCTGCGGCAGGCCGAGAACTCCATTGTCGTCCTCTGCCTTGCCGCCATGGTGCTGCTGCCGCTGGTGGAGGCCACGTTGCGGAGGCTGTTCAACACCGGGGTGCCCTCGGCCGCAGCCATTGTGCAGCATCTTTGCCTCGTCCTCGGCATGATGGGCGGGGCCATCGCCGCGCGCGATGGGCGGCTGCTTTCTCTTTCCACGCTGGCCACCTTCCTCAAAGGCCGGGTCAAACAACTGTCCCGTTTCTTCAGCCACGCCATCGGCGTGGCCATCACCCTCGTCCTGGGCCTCGCCTCGTGGCAGTTCATGCAGGAGGAAAGACTCGCGGGAAATCTGCTTGCCTACGGCGTGAAGCGGTGGGTGATCGAAGCCGTCATGCCGCTTGGTTTCGGCTTGATCGCGGCGCGATTGTTGTGGAACGCCGCGCCCGGCTGGAAGGGCCGGACCGTCGCCGGCGCCTTCGCCGGTTTGCTGGTCATCCTCGGTACCTGGCCGCCGGTGCCTGCGGCGCATCTGGTTCTGCCGGCATTGCTGCTGCTGTTCGCGGCGACAGTGCTGGGGACGCCCGTGTTCGTCGTCTTGGGCGGAGCCGCGGTTATTCTATTCTGGGGCGCGTCGCAGCCGCTGGCGGCGTTGTCCATCGACCATTACGGGCTGGTGGTCAACGCCACCCTGCCGACCATCCCGTTGTTCACCTTGGCCGGCTATTTCCTGGCTGAGGGTGGCGCCTCCCGGCGCCTCGTGCGGGTCTGCAACGCGCTGGTGGGCCACTGGCGGGGTGGGCCCGCCATCGTCACCGCACTGGCCTGCGCCTTCTTTACCTCATTCACGGGCGCGTCCGGCGTCACGATCCTGGCGCTGGGCGGTCTGCTCATGCCGGTGCTGGTGGCCGCGCGCTATTCCGAACGCAATGCCCTCGGCCTGCTGACCGGCGCGGGCTCCCTGGGGCTGCTTTTTCCCCCGTGCCTCCCGCTGATTCTCTACGCCATCGTGGCGAAGGTGCGGATCGAGGAGATGTTTCTCGGCGGTATCCTGCCCGGCGTCCTGCTGGTTCTCCTGACGGCCGTGCTCGGCATCCTGCAGGGCCCGAAGGAGGAGGCAGCCAAGCCCTCTTTCCGCTGGCGCGAGGCGGGCGCGGCCATCTGGGAAGCCAAGTGGGAACTGGCTCTGCCGGTTGTGGCCGTCGGGGCTCTCTTCGGTGGCTTTGCCACGCCCTTGGAGGCCGCCGCGCTGACGGCCTTCTACGCCTTCTTCGTCGAGGTGTTCATCTACCGCGATCTGAAGATCCTGCGGGACCTACCCCGGGTGATGACCGAATGCGCCCTGCTGGTCGGCGGTGTCCTGCTGATCCTGGGCGTGGCCCTGGGCTTGACGGATTACCTGATCGAGACGGAGGTGCCGGATCGACTGCTGGCGCTGGCGCACACCTCCATTCACAGCCCGTGGGTGTTCCTGCTGGCCCTCAATCTGTTCCTGCTGATCGTCGGATGTCTGATGGACATCTATTCGGCGATCATCGTGGTCGTGCCGCTGATCGTGCCGCTCGGAGTGGCCTTCGGAATCAATCCCGTGCATCTGGGCATCATCTTTCTGGCGAACCTGGAACTCGGCTTCCTGACTCCGCCCGTGGGCATGAATCTGTTTTTGTCCTCCTACCGGTTCAACAAGCCGATGCCGGAAGTGACACGCGCCGTGCTGCCGATGCTGGCCGTGCTGCTGGCCGGCGTCCTGCTCATCACCTACGTGCCGGTACTCACGACGTGGCTTCCGACGCTGTTGGGTTCGCGATGAGCAGCCCAACGCTCCGGCGGGTTTCCCTTGCCTCATTCCCCGCGGGGGAAATTTCGGGCTTTATTCGTTCCTGGTTGTGGAATATTGCGGACTTCGTGGGTGATCTCACGCTTATCCTCCAGCAGATGGAGCGAGGGGACCCTCAGGCGGCTGACCAGCTTCTGCCGCTGGTGTACGACGAGCTGCGCCGGATTGCCGCGGGGAAGATGGCGCGCGAACCAGCCGGCCAGACGCTTCAGCCCACCGCCCTGGTGCATGAGGCCTGGTTGCGCCTCGGCGGGGACGAACAGCCCACGTGGCAGAATCGCGCCCATTTCCTTGGAGCGGCCGCCGAGGCGATGCGGCGCATCCTGATCGACAACGCCCGCCGCCGCCGCGCGTTGCGTCACGGGGGCGGACAGGAGCGCGTTGACATTGATGATCTCGAACTGGCAGCCGTCGTGGACAACGACGACCAGCTGCTCGCGGTCCACGAGGCGCTGGACAAGTTGGCCGCCCAGGATCCGCGCAAGGCCGAGCTGGTGAAGCTGCGCTACTTCGCGGGCCTGACGATCGAGGAGGCGGCGCTGGCGCTGGGAATTTCCGAACCGACCGCCAAGCGCTGGTGGACCTTCGCCCGGACGTGGCTTTACCAGGAAATCCGGCCCGGGTGATCCATTCCGGAGCGAAATTTCGCACGACAGGATGAAGGACCGCACGCCAACGCAATGGAACACCCCTCCCAACGCGAAGAAGAACTTTTTACCGCCGCGCTGGAGCTACCGGCGGCGGAACGCCAGCGTTATCTGGAGCAGGCGTGCGGCGGCGACACCGAGTTGCTCCGCCGGGTCCAAGCGCTCCTGCGCGTCCACGAGGAGGTCGGTGACTTTCTAGAGACGCCGGCGGTGGCCGACCGGGCCGACGTCGCCCATGCCGGCGAATCCAAGCCGCTACTGGAAGAGGCTGCCGGCACCATGATCGGCCGCTACAAGCTCCTCCAGAAGATCGGCGAGGGCGGCTGCGGGGTGGTTTACATGGCCGAGCAGGAGGAGCCGGTGCGCCGCCGCGTCGCCCTCAAGGTCATCCGACTCGGCATGGACACCAGGGAGGTCATCGCCCGCTTCGAGGCCGAGCGCCAGGCGCTGGCGCTCATGGACCATCCGAACATCGCCCGGGTGTTCGACGCCGGTGCCACCGACACCGGCCGCCCCTATTTTGTGATGGAATTGGTTCGCGGCCTGAAGATCACCGACTACTGCGACCAGCATAACCTGTCCACTGCCGAGCGTCTGAACCTCTTCATCCAAGTCTGCCACGCCGTCCAGCACGCTCACCAGAAGGGGATCATCCATCGCGACATCAAGCCGTCGAACATCCTCGTCACCCTCCAGGACGGCGAGCCGGTGCCCAAGGTGATCGACTTCGGCATTGCCAAAGCCACGGCGGGCCGGCTCACCGACAAGACGCTCTACACCGCTTTCGAGCAGTTCATCGGCACGCCCGTCTACATGAGTCCAGAACAGGCGGAACTGAGCAGCGTCGACGTCGACACGCGCAGCGACATCTACTCGCTCGGGGTACTGCTCTACGAACTGCTCACGGGGCACACGCCCTTCGAGACGACGGAGCTGCTCCAAACCGGCTTGGACGAGATGCGGCGGCACATCCGCGAGGTCGAGCCGCCCAAGCCCTCGACGCGCCTGCGCACGCTGGAAGTCGCGGCGCTTACGACTACGGCTCAGCACCGCTCCACCGAGCCACCCAAGCTCCTCCACCTCGTCCGCGGCGACCTGGACTGGATCGTGATGCGGTGCCTGGAGAAAAAGCGCGCCCGGCGCTACGAAACCGCCAACGAGCTGGCCCGCGACCTCGAACACCACCTCCACGACGAACCGGTCATGGCCCGCCCGCCGAGCCAGTTCTACCGGCTCCAGAAGCTCGTCCGCCGGAACAAGCTCACCTTCATCGCGGCCGGTGCCATCGCGGTCGTACTGGTCATTGGGCTCGCGGTTTCCACGTGGATGTTTTTCCGCGAGAAAGCGGCCCGTGAACGCGCCGTGGCGGCGGAACAAGCGCAGGCGCGCCTGCGCCAGCAGGCCCAAGCGGCACAGAGGACGGCCGAGACTGAGGCCGCCAAAAGCCGGCAGGTCGCGCAGTTCCTCACGGACATGCTCAAAGGCGTCGGCCCCTCGGTGGCGCTCGGCCGCGACACGACACTGCTCCGCGAAATCCTCGACAAGACCGCCGAGCGGCTCGGCAAGGATCTCAAAGAGCAGCCGGAGGTCGAGGCCGAGCTGCGTCAAACCTTGGGTCAAGTGTATCGCGATCTGGGCGTGTACGCGCCGGCGGAAAGCATGTTGCGCCAGTCGCTCGACCTGCGCCGACGCGCCCACGGGGATAACGATCCGATCGTCGCGGCCACGATGAGCGATCTCGGCGAAGTCCTGTACTTGGAGAGCAAACTGGACGAAGCGGAAAACCTGGTTCGCCGAGCCCTGGCCATCCAGGAAAAACTCTGGGGCAAGCAACACCTTGACGTGGCGCGTTCGTGGCATCGCTTGGGTTTAATCCTCTTTGCCCGGCGAAAAAATCCGGAGGCGGTGCTCGCCTACCGCGAGGCCCTTGCGATCCAAAGACAGCTTGTTAAAGGAGCCGATCCTGAGGTGGCGGCCAACCTCCTCGATCTCGGGGTGGCTGTATATCGGAGCACTTCAGCGGCCGAAGGCGAGGCCCTGATCCGCGAAGCTCTCGAGATGCGCCGGAAGCTGTTCGGCAACGAACATCCCGACGTTGCCGACGCAATGTTCGAACTCGGCCGGGTGCTCAACCGCCAGCTTAAGCGACCCGAAGCCGACGCGGTGCTACGCGATACCCTAGCCATGCAGCGCAAACTGCTCGGCAACGATCATCCTTGGGTCGCGCACACGCTTATCGAGCTCGGCAAAGCCTTGCGAAGCCGTGATCCGACTGGCGAGCGGGAACGGTGTCTACGCGAAGCCTTGGCAATCCAGAAGCGCCTGTGGCCCGAAGGTCATCCCGACATGGTCGGTACTCTGCAAGAACTGGGTTACGTGTGCGAGAACGCTGGCAGACCCGGCGATGCTGAGGCCTGTGCCCGCGAAGCGCTCGACGTAATCCGCAAGTGTCTCGGCGAGGAACACGACTATTATTGCCAGACACTGAACCACCTCGTCGGGTACGTCGCTGAGCAACCGGGCCGGCTGCCCGAGGCGGAAACGATCCAGCGCCAGGCACTGGAGCTCCTGCGACGAACCGGACGCAGTGAGGGACCATACGCCGGGGCGGCGTGGCACGAGTTGGGGACAATTCTCGACGAACAGGGACAGCTCGAGGCCGCCGAGCAGGCTTTGAAACAAGCGGTGGCCATCCGCAAGAAGTTCCCTCCCGTCGCGGAAACGGGAGAGTCCCTCGTGAAACTGGCGAAGGTCCTGCGTCGCGAGCACCGTCTCGAGGAGCGCCGATCTGTGATGTGCGAGACTCTGGCTTGGGCTGACCACGCTTTCGCGCCGGACTCGCTTGATGCTGTCCTCATCAAGAACGACATCGCGTGGGAGTACTACCTCGCCGGAGAATACGCCGACGCATTGTCCGTAGGCGAAGCGACCCTGGCCCAACGAAGGAAGGCAAGCGACACCAAGAGCGCCCTGATTGCCGAGGTGATGGACACTGTGGCCTGCACCTATGAAGCGCTCGGGCGGCAGGCCGAGGCGCTGGCCTTGTTTCAGGAAGCGCTGCAGCTGACCACCGATCGGCGCGGTCCGAATGACGCGATTACGCTCGGCCACATGTACCGTCTCGGTGAAGCCTATGTGGACGCTGAACGGCTCGTCGACGCTCAGTCCCTGCTCGATAAGACGCTCAAGTTGCGCCGCGCCAACCTCGGCGCCGAGTATCCAGACGCGACGGTCATGCTCTCAGAACTCGGTCGGGCGCTGCTGGTGCTGGGTAACTTCGTCGATGCCGAATCGCGGTTGCGTGAGGCGCTGTCCATCCAGGAAAAGCAGCAGCCAGACGAATGGTCGCGTTACCATACCCAGAGCCTGCTCGGCGGGGCGCTCGCCGGCCAGCGGAAGTTCGCCGAAGCCGAACCGCTGCTGCTGAGCGGATACGATGGTTTGCAGCAACGCGAGGAGACCATGTCTGCGTGGGACCGGCGCTTTGTGCGCCAGGCGCTCGAACGCCTGGTCCAGCTCTACACCGACTGGGGCCAGCCGGACAAAGCCGCCGCGTGGAAGCGACAGCTCGACGAGCTGCAAAAAGCCGAGCCAGAAAAGATGTCGACTCTCGTACCTGTCGAAGGCGCCAAATGAGCGAGCCCTCCCAGCGCGAAGAAACCTTCTTTGCCCACGCGCTCGTGCGCCAACCACTGAACGGAGATCGAACCATGAAAACCCGCAACCTGAAGCTGCTCTGCCTGCTGTTGGAAACCGTCGGGATCGTCGCCTTGTTCCTACCGTTTGTTTGGGGATATTCTCCGTGGAAGGTCCTCGCGGAGTCTGTTCAAGATCCGCGCTCGGGAGCCGCTGAATTTTGGCCTTTCGCCCTGCCAACCTTTTTGACCCCTTTCGTCTGGCTGCAGACTCTGCGTTCACTCTTCCACCGGTCGCTCACAAGAGCCGAACTGTGGCTCTGCGCCGCGTTGGTGGTGCTGTTGATGCTCGTTCCCCTTGGGTTCTGGCTATTAAAGTTTCTAGCCACAGGGGGATGGACGTTGCCCAGCCTGGCACTGTTGTTCGGCCCGGCGCCGTTTGCCGCAGGCTTGCTCATGACCCTCAAGCGCAAGGGTGTCGCATCTCAATTCCTGGCCCCGCTCTCCTTGCGCTGCGCATACATTCCGAACGCCGTGTTCTGCCTGGTGGCCTTTTCTGAATGGGGCCATGACTGGAAGGACCTGCAAGTAGGCGCGGCGTGTGTTGCGGCGACCGTGATCCTGTACCTGGCGGAGATCGTCTATCTGACGAGACGCGGCCTGAAGGCCCGCCCCGCGGTCGTACCAAAGACGATCTAAATTGGGGAAACCCCGTTCGCTTCAAATCGGCTGGAAGCACGGGGACTGCGCCGAACCACCACGACGCCGGAACGATGATCCTTTGGGGGGCGGATTTGCGCATGAAGGGATGAAGCCCCATCCCACCATGATCGAATGCGGCATCGCCCTCGCGCTGCTTTCCCTGCTTATCGCCACCGAGTCTGATCAGGGCGATCCCACATCGTCGCCGCAGTGTTGTTCCCCCACTCTCCCGATAGTACCATAGATCCCCCCTGTCCCCGGCCATGAATGACCGTCGTGAAAGTAACGCAATGCAGACGCCAGCAACGCGGGCGGGCGGCGTGGCCTGGTTTGAAGGCGCAGGCCAGGATTTCCGGTCCGCCGCAGCGATCCTGCGCAAAAGCCCGGGCTTTTCGTTAACCGTGGTGCTGATGCTCGCTCTCGGCCTCGGAGCCAGCATCGGCTTCTTCAGCACGCTGAATGACGTATTCTGGCGGGCGCCCCGCGGGGTGCAGGAGGAAGAGCGCCTGCTCGTCCTGCGCCGCAGCCTGGATGGGAAGGACGAAGGCTTTTCGCACCTCGGCTACCTCGCGTATCGGCAGCAGGCCTCGTCGTTCTCGGACCTGTTCGCCTACCGCAGTGCAACGGTGGTGTTGCGCGACGGGGACGCGCCGGTCCGGCTCGAAACCAAGCTGGTGACGGAGAATTTCTTTGCCGCGCTCGGCGTCCGCATTGCGCATGGCCGCGATTTCCGACCGGAAGAACACCAGACGCCGGGCACTCACCCGGTGGCCATTGTCAGCTATCGGCTCTGGCAACAGCGCTTCAACTCCGACCCAGGGCTGGTTGGGCGCACAGTGCGGCTGGACAACACCCCGTTCACGATCGTCGGCATCGCGCCGGCCGGGTTCGGCCGCCTCGAACTCGAGCTGGCCGGACCGCCAGACCTCTGGTTGCCGTTGATGATGGAGGCGCAGGTCCACGTCATGTTCCCCACGCTGAACAGCGATTTTTTTTCATCGCTCAATGTCATTGGCCGGCTGCGCCCGGGCGTCAGCCGCCAGCAGGCCGAGGCCGAACTGGCCGTCGTGTCGGCCCGGATCGAGAAACTGGATGCAAAGACGGGGCGGCAAAAGCACGTCGTGCTCTATCCGCACTTGTGGTGCCACGACCCAGCGTTCCGCGCGGAAGCTGTTTCCATCCTGGGCTTGCTCAACGGCATCGTCGGACTCGTGCTGCTGATCGTGTGCGCCAACGTCGCCAATCTTTTCCTCGCGCGCGTCACCACGCGCCGGAAGGAGATCGCCGTGCGGCTGGCGCTGGGCGCGGGCCGTGGGCGCATCGTCCGCCAGTTGGCGGGCGAAAGCGTGTTGCTCGCGATGATCGGGGCGATCCCGGGACTCGGCGTGGCGTGGGGCGTGGCCGGATTGTTCTGGAAACCCACGGGCCCGCCCATGGAAACGGCGGGCTTCGATCACCGGATCGCCCTTTACGCGGTCACGCTGGCCGCGCTGGTCGGGCTCGCCTGCGGGCTGGGTCCGGCGTGGTTGGCCACGCGCCGCGATCTGCCGGCCGACCTGAAGGCCGGCGCGGGCCAGGCGACGCCGCCGCGATCACGCCTGCAGACCGCTCTGCTGGTCGCGCAAATCAGCGCGGCGCTCGTGCTCCTCAACGGCGCGGGGTTGTTCATCCGGACGCTGCAGAAACTGTCCACGATCGATTTCGGCTTCCCGACGGAACACCTGCTGGTCGTGCGGACGGACTTGAGTCTGGCGGACTACCCGGCGGAGCGGGCGGGCGCTTTTCACCGGCAACTCACCCAACGCATCGTGGCGCTGCCCGGGGTCCAGTCCGTGACCCGGGCCGCTCAGTTGCCGCGCGGCGACCACGGCTTCTGGGGGACGCGGCAGGTCGTGCCGGAAGGTGGCGAGCAGGGATCGAGCGATGCCGGCGTTGTGGTCGAATACAACGAAGTGGCGCCGGACTATTTCGCCACGCTCGGGGTTCCGCTAGTGCGCGGGCGCGAATTCACGGCGCGCGACTCCGCGACGGCGCCCCGCGTGGTGATCGTCAACGAAACTCTGGCGCGCCGGCTCTGGCCGGGTGAGGACCCCCTCGGCAAACGCCTGCGTTTTGACGGTATGATGGGGTTGGGTCCTTTTCATGAGGTGGTGGGCTTGGCGCGGGATCTGCGCAGGTTTTTCCGCGAGGAAAAGCCACCGCCCCAAGTTTACCTGGCGCTTGAGCAAAGCCAGAACACGGACGCGCCGATTCTCGTGCGTTTGCGAGACGGCGGACGGGCGATTGCCGCCCTGATTCAGAACGAACAGCGCCGGCTGGACCCCGGTTTGCCGCCGGCAACGATCGAAAGTTTCCGCGCCGTCCTCGCCGAACGGCAATCCGATGAGCGGATGAATGCCGTGCTGGCCGGCCTGTTTGGCGGCGTGGCGCTGGCGCTCGCGGCGTTCGGACTCTACAGCGTGCTGGCCTATGCCGTGGCTCAGCGCACCCGCGAGATCGGCGTGCGGATGGCCCTCGGCGCGCAATCGAGCGACGTGCTGCGGCTCGTCGTGCATGAGGGACTGGCCGTGACGGCGGCCGGCGTGGGCCTCGGGTTGGCGGTCAACTTCGGCCTTCTGCGCGTCCTCGCCAACCAGCTCTACGGCGTGACCCCGCTCGATCCGACCGCAGCCGCCGCGAGTGTGGCAATCGTGGTCGGAGTGGCGCTGCTTGCCTCCTGGCTGCCGGCCCGGCAGGCGACCCGCGTGGATCCATTGGTGGCACTGCGGGCGGAGTAGCGGCCACAGATTGGTGCGGGCATTTCGGAAGGGCGTTGGCGGAAAACGCAGTTGGGACGACGAAACCTGATCCTTTTTACCGGCGGATTTCGCATGAATGGATGGAGCCCGATCCTGCCCCACGGCAAGGGCCGGCGGGTGAGATCTGAGGCGAACATCCATGAGAACCAACTGTGCCAATCCCGCGTCCGCCGATTCGCACGGGCACAACCCGACCGGTGACGTCGGGCGCCATTGGTCCACGCAATGGCGGACATCAGATTTATCGATTAACGGTCCGACCGCGCGTTCGGGTATCCTCGGCGGCGAACAGAAACCGCCCCATGAACACCCCGAAAACGATCATCCTTGGTCTCTTGTTTGCCGGCGCATTCCTCACCCTCGGCTTTGTCGCCAACAACCGCCGCGCGGTTGTGCCGACTCCGGTTCGCTGCGATCAGACCGCCGTCATCGATCCCGCCGTCCTGTCCCAAATTGCCCGGACCCAGGCCGCCGTGGCCCTGTCGCAAGCTTCCGGCGCCGCGAGCCTGCTGCCTTTCGGCTTTTAGCCCGCCGCCCGAAATCACTCCACCATGATCGCATGCGTCATCGTCCTCGCGCCGCTCACCCTGCTCGTCGCCACCGAGTTCGAGCCGAGTGAACCCGCCCCCGCCCTCCTTGACGGATAACCTCCCGGCTATTATTCCACGAAATTCGCCTTGCCGATCCGCGGCAGACGCCAACGCCGGGCCCCCATTGGCCCGCTCAATGGCTCGCATCAAATTTATCAACTAACGAGACTTGCCCGAAAGCCGGTAGACTCCGGGCCGCAGTGATCAACCGCTGCATCGTCTCCGCGGCATGAACAAGGACCAATCCAGCTCTCCTTCGTCCGTTGACCGGCACCGTTTCCTCGGAATCGATGTCGGCGCCGAGACCATCAAGCTCGCCGAACTCATCCAAGACGGCACCAGCCGCGGGTGGGGCCGGTGCGAGATCGTCGAGCACCACAAGGAACCCGGGCCGGCGCTGCTCCGGCTGCTGAGCGCGTGGGACTGGGACACGCTCGCGGCGGCCGCGGTGTGTGGCCGTCTCAGCCGGCAGATCTCTCTGCCGCGCGTGCCCGTCCAGCAGGTCCAGGCCCGCGCCTGCCGCTTCCTTGCCGGCCCCGAGCCCGCCACCATTGTCTCGATCGGCAGCCACGGCTTTTCGGTGCTTGAACTGCGCGCCAACGGCATCGAAGTTTTTCGTGAAAACAACCGGTGCTCGCAGGGGACCGGCAACTTTCTCCGCCAGCTTACCGAGCGCTTTTCGCTCACGATTGAGGAGGCCAGCGAACTGGCCGCCGCGGTCGAAAGCGCCGCGCCGCTCTCGGGCCGCTGTCCGGTCATCCTCAAGAGCGACATGACCCACCTCGCCAACAAGGGCGAGGACCGGGCGCGCATCCTCGCGGGACTGTTCGACGCCGTGTGCGAAAACGTCCTGGTGCTGCTCAAGCCCGGACTCTCGCCCGAGCGCGTGCTGCTCACCGGCGGTGTGAGCCGCTCCCGGCGCGTGCAGAAGACCGTGGAGGAGTTCCTGGCCCGCCATGAGATGAAGCTGGTGCCACTCGAGGACGACTCCGCGCTTTTCCTTGAGGCGCGCGGTTGCGCGCTCATCGCCGCGGAACGGGGTGCGGCTCAGCTCCCGTCCCTGGACGACCTGATCCGGCCGCGCAGCGAGGTTCCGCTGGAGCGCCTGCCGCCGCTTTCGGCCTCGCTTGCCAGGGTGCACCGCCTGCCCCGCCGGCCACCCGCGCCACCCGGGCGCCAGCGCGGCGCGCTCATCCTGGGCTTCGACATCGGCTCCACCGGCTCGAAAGCCGTGGCCATCGACACCGGCTCGTGCGATCTGATTTGGGAAGGCTACCGCGAGACGCTGGGCAATCCCGTGGGGGCCGCCCAGGCGTTGCTCGGGCAGTTTCTCGAGGGGCCGGCGGGCCGGCAGCCCGTGCTCGCGGTGGGCGCCACCGGCAGCGGCCGCGAAATCGTCGGTTCGCTTCTGACCACGTGCTACGACAAGGACGCAGTATTCGTGCTCAACGAAATCGCCGCCCACGCGGCAGGCGCGGTTCACTTCGATCCGCGGGTCGACACCATCTTCGAGATCGGCGGGCAGGACGCCAAATACGCCCGCCTCGCCGACGGCCGCGTGGTCGACTGCGCGATGAACGAGGCGTGCAGCGCCGGCACCGGCTCGTTCATCGAGGAGCAGGGCCGGAAGTTCGCCGGCATTCGCGACGTGGTGCAGCTCGGCGAGGAGGCGCTGGCGGCCCGCGAGGGCGTGTCGCTCGGGCAGCATTGCTCCGTGTTCATGGCGGAGATCATCGATGAAGCCGTGGCGGCCGGTGTCGAGCAGCGCACCATCATCGCCGGGCTCTACGACTCGATCATCCAGAACTACCTGCATCGCGTGAAGGGCAACCGCACCGTCGGCAAGGTCATCTTCTGCCAGGGCATGCCGTTCGCGTCGGACGCGCTCGCGGCGGCGGTCGCGCGGCAGACCGCGAGCGACGTGATCATCCCGCCGAATCCCGGCACGGTGGGCGCCCTCGGGATCGCCCTGCTCACTCATCGGGAAGTGTCATGGGACGGACGGGCAGCACTGGATTTGCAGCGTTTCCTGACCGCCCGGGTTGGGGCGAAGGACACCTTCATCTGCAAGGCCACGTCCGGCTGCGGCGTGGGCAACCGCTGCCGGATCGAGCGTCTGCAGACGCTCGTGGGGGCTCATCGCCAGATCTTCACCTGGGGCGGCGGCTGCGCGTTGCACGACAAGGGAACGCGCAAAAAGAAACTGCCCGATCTGGCTCCCGACCCATTCCGCGAGCGGGAGGAACTCATCCAGCGGCTCGTCGCCGATCTCGCGGCCAGTCGGGCGCCCGAGTCCGCCACGGCGCGCCGCACCATCGCGTTGAGCGACGAATTCATGCTCAAGGGCCTGTTCCCGTTCTTCACCACCTTCCTGCACGAACTGGGACTGGACCTTCGCGTGGCCGGCAGCTGCGATAGCGCCGCCCTCAAGCGCGGCATTCAGGAATGCAATGTGCCGTTCTGCGCGCCCATGCAGCAGTTTCACGGACTGGTCAGCCGCATGGCGGAAACGGATGCCGACCACCTTTTCCTGCCGATGATCCGCAGCCTGCCGCGCGTGAACGGCGAACCCTATGCGGTCACCTGCCCCATCGCCCAGGCCGGTCCCGATCTGTTGCGCTGGGATCTGGGCGGCAGCCTGGCGGACCGAGTGCTTTCGCCCGTGATCGATGTGGGCGCAGGCAATCTCGAATCGATGGAGTTCCTGGCCGGTTGCCAGGCGCTCGCCCAACAGCTCGGCCGCACCGGCCGCGACTGGCGGAGTGCGCATCGCCGGGCCGTCGCGGCCCAAATGCGCTTCGAACAGGCTTGCGCCGACAGCGGACGGCGGGCTCTGGCGTTCTGCGCGGCTCACAACATCGTGCCCGTCGTCGTGCTCGGACGGCCGTACACGATCTATAACACGGTTCTGAACTCCAACGTGCCGGCCATTCTCCGCGAACAGGGCGCCATCGGCATCCCGGTGGACTGCTATCCGGTCGATGAACGCGTCCCCTCGTTCAAAGACATGTATTGGAGTCACGGCCAGCGCATCCTGCGGGCCGCACACCAGATCCGTCGCACGCCCCGCGTCTACAGCCTTTATTGCAGCAACTACTCGTGCGGCCCCGACAGCTTCAACCTGCACTTCTACGCCCACATCATGGAGGGCAGGCCGTTCGCCATCATCGAAACCGACGGCCATTCCGGCGACGCGGGCACCAAAACCCGCGTGGAGGCCTTCCTGCATTGTGTCACCCAAGACCTGAATGCGGCCGCCGACACGAAGGCGCCGCATGATTTCAGCACGGTCGAAAAACGCCCGTCGTCGGTCGCGGAGATCCGCCGCCGCGGCGAGACGCTGCTGATTCCGTGGATCGGGCCGGGCTCGCCGGCCGTCGCCGCCTGTCTGCGCGGCGCCGGACTCCTGACGGAATGCCTGCCGATGCCGGATGCCGAGTCGCTGCGTCTCGGCCGCCGCTGCACGTCAGGCAAGGAGTGCCTGCCGCTGTGTCTCACGCTCGGCAACCTGCTCAAGCGCCTTGAGCGGGAACGCGACACCGACCGGCGGTTCGCGCTGCTCATGACGACCACAAACGGCCCCTGCCGCGAGGGCACCTACAATCTGCTCAACCAGATCACGCTCGAACGCTTGGGGTGGAAGGATCGCGTGCGCATCTGGTCGCCCGCCGACACCGGTTATTTCGACGACATGCCCGGCGGCCTTTCCGCGCTGACCTTCACCACCATGATGGCGTCCGACCTCCTGCTCGGCGCCCTGCACGACGTGCGCCCGGCCGAGACCCGCGCGGGCGCGGCGCAGGAAATTTATGACCGCCACTTCGCGCGGCTGCTGCAAAAAGCGGAAGCGGCCGCGGCCGGCGACCTGTTCTTGGCCGCGGCGCTCTGGCAGGTTGCGACGGGCCGGCTCTTCGGACTGAGTCGGATGCTCGCCGAGGCCTCCATCGATTTCTCCGCCGTCCGCAGTGACCGGACGCTGCCCACGGTGCTGGTCGTGGGCGAGGTCTACGTGCGCGGCGAGGCTTTTGCCAACAACTTCATCATCGACAAGCTGGAAGCACGCGGCCTGCGCACCCGCCTCGCCCCGCTCTGCGAGTGGATCGAGTATTCCGACCTGATCAACCGGCGCGAGGCGGAAGTCTTTCGCCTGGGCGACTGCGTCAGCAGTGCGGTCCAGCAACGGATCCAGGATCTCACCTACCGGGTCGTGGCCCGGCCCTTGGGCTGGCCGCCGCGGCACCGGGTTGGCCCGGCGCTGGAAGCGGTCGAGCCTTACCTGCGGACCGATCTGTTTGGCGAGGCCGTGCTGACCGTGGGCGGTCCGCTGGAGGAATGGCGTCACGGCCGGATCGACGCCGTGGCCAGCGTGGGGCCGCTGGAATGCATGCCGAACAAGATCGCCGAAGCACAGCTCTTCCACGTCGCAGAACGGGAGGGCCTGCTCGCGCTCACCCTTCCGGTGAACGGTGACCCGGTGGACGACGAGGTGCTCGACAATTTTGCCTTCGAGGTGCACGCGCGCTTCAAACGAAGCGGTGCGTCCGGCTGCTTGATAACACCGCCTCAATCCATGCCGGGATTAAGTGGTTTGATTCATCAATGACCTCCGCCGGGCCTGTTCTTTTGCTTGCGGCTTGCCCAAGGTTGCCGCGTGTTGACTCCCATCCGCAGAGCGGAAATCCCGCCCCTCGATCGCCATGACGCCCGCCACCCCGCATGCGCCCGCCCGCCGCGATACGCCCTTCCCCGGCGCCCGGCCCGCGCTCGTGCTGCTGCTCCTGATCAATTTGTTCAACTACATCGACCGCCAGGTGCTGGCGGCGGTGGTGGGGCCGATCAAAGAGAGTTTCTTTGGTGCGAGCGGCAGCGGACGGGGCGCCACCGCCGACGGCAGTGTGCTGGTGACGGTGGTCAGCTGGTTCCAACACCGCCTCGGCTTCAAACCCGAGGACGCGCTGATCGGTCTGCTCGGGACGGCCTTCATGGTGGTGTACATGATCGGCGCGCCCGTTTTCGCGCGGCTGGCCGAACGGCGGTCGCGCTGGGTGCTGGTGGGCATCGGCGTGGGGCTCTGGAGTCTGGCCAGCGGAGCTTCCGGGCTGGCCACGGGCTTCCTGATGCTCCTGCTCACGCGCTGCTTTGTCGGCATTGGCGAGGCCGCGTATGGACCGGTCGCGCCCGCCATCATCTCCGACTTTTACCCCGTCAGGATCCGCGGGCAGGTGCTGGCCTGGTTTTACCTGGCCATTCCGGTGGGCAGTGCGTTGGGCTACGTCTTCGGCGGGTGGATGGCCGGCTCCGGGATCGGCGACTGGGGCGCGAACTTCCTCGGCGCGCGACCCGAGAGCTGGCGCTGGGCGTTCTACCTCGTCGTGGTGCCGGGAATCCTGCTGAGCGCCTGGAGCTTCTTTATGCACGAGCCGCCGCGCGGGCAGGCGGACCTCGCCGCCGCCGCGCGTCCGGCCGCGGTGCGATGGCGCGACTACGCGATTCTGCTGCGCACGCCGTCCTACGTGTTCTGTACGCTCGGCATGGCCGCGATGACCTTCGCCATCGGCGGCATTGCGTTTTGGATGCCCTACTACCTCGAGACCCGCAGTGGGGCCCCAAAAGGGTCGACCATCATCTTCGGCGCGATCACCGCCCTGGCGGGCTTGACCGCCACGCTGCTGGGCGGCATCGCCGGCGACAAGCTGCGCGCACGGTTCTCCGGCTCCTATTTTCTCGTGTCCGGGGCGGCGATGCTGGCGGGCTTCCCGGTGTTCCTCGCCGTTTTGAAGGCGCCGTTTCCTTGGATCTGGGTGCTCATCTTCCTCACGTGCTTCTGCCTGTTCTTCAACACCGGGCCCACCAACACGATCCTGGCCAATGTTTCGCATCCCTCCATGCGGGCCGCCGCCTTCGCGCTCAACATCTTCGTCATCCATGCGCTGGGTGACGTCATCTCACCGGTCATCATCGGCCTGCTGAACGACTGGTTCCATGACATGAACAAGTCGTTCCTCGTGGTCGGCCTGACATTTCTCGCCGCCGGCGTGCTCTGGCTGCTCGGTGCGCGCCATCTGCAACGCGACACGGAGCGGGCGCCACAAACCCTGGAGTATCTTCCCTCCGCCGGCCCGGCGGAAATCCGTTCAGAAACCCAGCCGGGCCAAGACCCGCCTGGATGTTGAACCTCCGCTTGCCGCCAACGGCTGCGGAGGTGGCATGATCTCCAGGCACAGCGAATATTCGCGGTAGCCCATCGCTTTCCAGAAAGCGACGCCGGCCGGGTTCGCGCACAGCACTTCGACCGTCAGGCGCTTGCCGCGCGGCCAGATCTCATCAAAAAGCAGGCGCATGGCGCGCCGGCCGAGGCCCTGCCGCCGCCGGGTTCGCACCACAAACAGATGGCGGAGGTAAATCTCATCCGCCGACTCGCGGTAGAGCGTGTAGGCCACCACTTCGCCGTGCTCCTCGAACAATACCGCCCGGTATTCTCCACCGGCGAGCCAGCCGCGCATGCGTTGGGCCAGCTGGACCTCGGTCATCGGATTACGATGCCCTTCGTCCTGGATGAGTTGATGGTTCAGCGCGCCCAGCAATCGGCAGTCGGCGCGGGTCGCCCGCCGGTGGGTCAGCTTCGTCAAGCTGTTTTCCTGCGGAGCATTCCCGGGTGCGCCTGCCACTTGAACCGCGATGTTCATGGTTGCGGCGGAATCTACCGTCCCCGCCCCGCGCCGCAACGGGAAAGCCGAATCTGTTCAACTCTTTTGACTCGTGCCCCGTTGTGTCCGATGATCCGGATCGCTCCATCATGCACTATCGACCCTTTGGGCGGCACGGCATCAACGGTTCGGAAATCGGTTTCGGCGCCTGGGCCATCGGCGGCGCGTGGGGCGCGCAGGCCGACGGCGACTCGCTGGCCGCGCTTCATCGCGCCATCGACCTCGGGCTCAACTTCATCGACACGGCCGCGGGCTACGGCAACGGCCGCAGCGAACGGCTCATCGCGCAGGCGCTCAGCCAGCGCGCCGCCGCGGGGAAAAAGGAAAAGGTTTTCGTCGCCACCAAGACGCCGCCCGCGCCCGGCGAGTGGCCGCCTTCGCCCTACTGCCTCGCGGCCGGGCGCTACTCCGAGTCCTATCTGCGCGCCAATGTCGAGGAGCGCCTGCGCAACCTCGGCACGACGCGGCTCGACCTGCTCCAGCTCCACACCTGGACCCGCGCATGGAACCGCAACCCGACGCCGTTCCAGATCCTCCGCCAGCTCCAGCGCGAGGGAAAGATCGGCCTCGTCGGCCTCTCCACGCCGGAGCACGACCAGAACTGCGTGATCGACCTCATGCGCGACGGCTGGGTCGACGCCGTGCAGGTGATCTACAACCTTTTCGAACAGGAACCCGCCGCCGAGTTGCTCGACGTCGCGCGGGAATGCGGCGTGGGCGTCATCGTGCGCGTGGCCTTCGACGAAGGCGCGCTCACCGGCAAGTTCACTGCCGGCACGAAGTTCCCGGACGACGATTTCCGTTCGCGCTACTTTGCCGGCGACCGGCTCGCCCGCACCCTCGTCCGCGTGGAGGAGATCAAGCAAGACCTCGCCGGCACCGGTTACACCCTGCCGCAGGCCGCGCTCAAATTCGTGCTCGCGCACCCGGCGGTTTCGACCGTGATTCCCGGCATTCGCAGCGTCGCGCAGGCCGAGGCCAACTGCGCGGTCTCCGACCTGCCGCCGCTGCCACCTGATTTGCTCCTCAAACTACGCCGTCACAACTGGCGCCGCGGCATCTGGTACGGCGGCAAATAAGCGCCCGGCCCCTTCCCTGCCATGAACATGACCGACTACCGTCCCTTGGGCCGCACCGGCATCAAGGTCAGTCCGCTCACCCTCGGCTGCATGATGTTCGGCGGGAAAACGAACCTCGCGGATTCCTGCCGGATCATCGACCGCGCCCTCGACGCCGGCATCAACCTCCTTGACACCGCCAACGTCTACAACGAGGGCCGCAGCGAGGAGGTCACCGGCGAGGCGCTCAAGCGCAACGGGAAACGGGGCCGCGTCATCCTCGCCACCAAGGTGCACGGTGTCATGGACCCGACCGACCCGAACGGCATGGGCAACACCCGCCGCCATATCATCGCCCAGTGCGAGGCCAGCCTGCACCGGCTGCAGACCGACTACCTCGACCTCTACCAGCTCCACCGGCCGCAACCCGAGGTGCCCATCGATGAGACGTTGCGCGCGCTCGACGACCTCATCCGCGCCGGCAAGGTCCGCTACATCGGCACGAGCACGTTTGCCGCGTGGCAGGTGGTCGAGGCCCTCTGGTGCGCCCGGGAACTCGGCCTCAACCGCTTCGTTTCCGAGCAGCCGCCCTACAATCTGCTCGACCGCCGCATTGAACGTGAACTGCTGCCGATGGCGCAGACCTTCGGCATTGCCACGATTCCGTGGAGCCCGATTGGCGGCGGCCTGCTCACCGGGAAATACCGCCGCGGCCAGCCGCCGCCGGAAGGCACCCGCTTCTTTGACTATGCAAAAAACCCGTTCCTGGCCCGCCGGTGGACCGAGGCCGCCCTGCAGGTCGTCGAGGCGCTGCAGCCCCTCGCGGCCGCCAAGGGTTGCACCCTGTCCCAGTTCGCCCTCGCCTGGGTCATGCGGCAGCCGGGCATTACCAGTCCGATCATCGGACCGCGCACGTTTGCGCAACTGGAGGACTACCTGAAGGCGCTCGACGTCACGTTCACGCCCGAGGAGCTGAAGAAGATCGACGAACTCGTGCCACCCGGCACCTTCACGGCACCGTACTACGAGGCCAGCTTCGGCCCGCATCCGCACCGCTGGTAGGCATCACCCCGCAGCGGACCGGACGGGGCCGGCCTGCCCGCTGCGGCCTTGGCAGCGCCCGGACTTTGTCCGAGACTGCCTCGCGCCATGACCCTGCTCTTCGTTCTCGTCCCCGTGTTTCTCGCCTTCGAGCTCTGGCAGCTCGTCATTGCGGAGCGTTACGTGGGCATCAAGCAGATCGAACGCGACACGGATCCGCGCGAACTCGGTCTCGGCGAAGCGGCGGCCGCCTTCTGGAGTCTCACGCTGCTGGTCTACTGGGCGTGGATGGCGCTGATGCTGTTCCAGCCGTGGGGCCGCCTGCAGGTGCTGATGCTCATCGCCGTGTCCGGATTCGGTTTCATGATCCGGCGCGGCTGCGGGCTGAAATGGGTGCTCGTCACCCTCACCTTCGAGGGCGCCATCCGCATCGGCATGCTGCTGTCGCTCTGCGGGCTGGCTTGGCGCCGGCTGCTCTGAGGAGGCGCCGCCCGGCGGTTCAAATCCCCAGCCGCCGCGTGAAGCCCTTGGGCTCCGCCGCGCCGAACGACGCGGCGAAAAACTCCTGCGCCACGCCCATGAGCCGGAAGTATTTCTGGTAGTCGCCCGCCCATGAGTTCGGCACCCAGATGCGCTTCATCACTCCTTTGCCAACCTGATCCGGCGCGCCCGCATCCGGGGTGAGCTCCATCGTGAAATTCGGCTTCTGCGTATGCAGCACGTAGTGGCGGGACGAACCGGGCTCGTCGCGCTCAATCCGGAGGAAATCGGGAAAATGCATGGCCGGGAGCGAACCCGCACCGTAACCATCCCGTCACCTGCCACAAGCCTCAATTTGCCCTGGCGCCGCCGCCGTCGATTTAGCCTTGAGCAATGCACTTTCCGCCCGCAAAACGGGTGCGTCCCGCTGCTTCGCTTCTCGCACCCATCCATGAAATTCGAAGACGTTCCGCGGCTGTCCAAGCTGCCTTTCATTCTCGGCGACATCGCCCTTCTGCTGCTCGCCGGCCTCATCGCCACCCGCCACCCGCATCCCTTCTCACAGACCCTCCCTCTGCTCATCATCACCGGCTGCTTCTTTGTCGGCATCGTGGCGACCATGATTCCGTTCATCGTCAACAATGCCCGCGACCAGGAGGAGGCGGCGGCGGCCCTGCGCCGCGAGTTGGGCGAGCAGTTCAAGCGGCTCATGGCGGCCTCCGAGCACCTCCAGCACGCCACGGCCCAGCTCAAAACCATCGAGGAGATCGCCACGAAAAACCTGCAGGCCGCCGAGAAGCTGCCCTACCGCCTGCAGGAGAAGATTGCCGAATTCACCCAGCAGCTGGCCGAGACCGAGAGCGAGGAGAAGGAGGCGCTCGAGCAGGAGCTGGCCATGCTGCGCTCCACCGAGGGCGAACGCCTGGCCGCTGCGGCCGACAAAATCGCCAAGACCACGGCGGAGTGGACGAAGCTCGAGGCCGATACGCGCAAGCAGCTCGCGGCCGCGGGCCAGCTTGAACAGAAGCTGGCCGGCGCGCTGGCCGCCATCGATGCGAAAATCACCGTGCTCGACCTGTCCGTGCAGGCGGCCAACCGGGTGTCCGCCACACCGCCGCCAGCCGCATCGGCGACGGCGGCAGCAGCACGGACTGAAGCCGAACCGGCACCCGTTGTTCCCGCTGATACCGCCGCCACCAGTCCTGAGCCCGGTTCCACTGAGCCCGGTCGAAGTGTCGAACCCGCCCAGCCCGCCGAAGCCTTGGCGAAGGCGGACGCCCCGGCCGCGGCGCCCAAGCCTCCCCGCAAACCACGCGCCCCGAAAAAGCCCAAGCCCGCGGAACCAGCCCCATCGGGGCTCGCCACCGAAACCTCCGCGCCCGCTCCGGCCGGCCCTGCGCCGGCTGAACCGGCCGCGAGCGACCTCATTGCCGAGCCCGTCGCCGACGAGCCGCCGGCCCCGGAGAATTTTTCGCAGGTTCCGCCCGAGGAGGGCCGGTCCACGCCCACCCCGTCGGCGGATGGTCAAACCCGCCTCACGGTCGTTTCTTACATCGGTATCGGCAACAAACTCTACCTCCGCGGCGAAGGCCCCGGCCTGAGTTGGGACAAGGGCGTGCCGCTGCAGTTTGTTTCCATCGGCCGCTGGCGCTGGGAAACGGGCGACGCCACCGCCCCCGTGACCTGCAAAGTCTACAAGAACGACAAGATCGAGGCGCCGCTCGGCCCGCTGACGCTCGCCCCCGGCACCGAGCAGGAAGTCACCGCGGCGTTCTGACCGCCCGGCGGTCAATAATGCGGCGGGCGTTCGTCGGCCTCAGCCGGCTCGCCGGGATCGGCGGCCAGTTTCGCGCGCAGCTCCGTCACCTGCTTTTTCAGACGATCAATCTCCCCGGCCAGCTCAAGCATGGCCTTGTCCTGTTCCGTCACGTGACGTTGCAGCCAAGCGAGCTTCTCCTCGAGGAGGGCAAGGCGTTCGTTCTTCATCGCGGGAGAGACCAGTTCAGGGAAAGATCCGCCCTTTGCCAAGCTCTCAGGCGACGGGCGGACGTTGGCTGGCGTTGCCTCCACCAGGTGATCCGGCAGACAACGTGCCACGTGCTGCAAAAGCTCATCCAGCCGGAAGGGTTTCAGCAGCAGCCCCACCCCGCCGGCGGCGGCCACCTGCGCCGGCATCTCCGACGCCCGCCGTGCGGTCATGAAAATCATCGGCTGGGTTGCCCCCTCCTTCCCGGCCCGCAGCCGCGCCGCCAATTCGAAACCGTCCATGTCCGGAAGATCGATGTCGAGCAGCGCGGTATCAAACCGCCGATTCGCGCACCGCCGCAGCGCCTCCGCGCCGTTGGCCGCGCCGATTATTTCGTAGCCCGCTTCGGCCAGCGCCAGCTCCAGAATCATGCGCAACGGCTCCGTGTCCTCCACCACCAGAATGGACGGCCGGCCCGCCATCTCAGACCTTTTTCACTGTCCGCCGGCGCGGCCGGGCCGCCGGCATCGCCCGCAACCAGCGGGCGACGTCAGCGTAGGCGGCCCGGGCCTCGGCCGAGGTCTGCAGGCGCCGCACCTTGCGGCACACGATCAGCAGCGCCGTCACCAGCCGTTTTCTATGGGCGGCGCGGCGGATCAAGGCCGGGGCGGCGGCAGGTGGGGTTCGCGGCATGCATCTACTAATTTTAGATAATACATAATTTGTCAACATTTAACCACCGGTACTGTGCGTTGACAAATTTTGACAGCAGCGGCATCGAACCCGCATGCACTATACCCAGCTTTTCCGGCAGCTTCGTGAAATCCGCCACCTCAGTCATGAAGCGCTGGCCAGGCGCGCCAAGTGCCACCGCAACACCGTGATCAACGTCGAGAGCGGCCGGCCGGTCAAATTCGGCACCCTCGCCGATCTGATGGAGAAGATGGGCTATGCTCCCGAGTCGGACGAAATGCGCACGCTCGCGCTGCTCTGGCTCGAGGCGGTGAGCGGCATCTCGTTTTCGCGGCCTGAAATTCTCGCGGCCGCCCGCAAGCAGGCGGCCGCCTACGGACGCGGCGCCCAGCAGGCGGCCCGGCAGCTGGCCGAGGCCGTGATTGCCGCCGGCTTGACCGCCGACCAGATCCGTCTGCTCGTGTTTGCCGCGCGTCAGCCCGAGGTGTTGGCCATCGTCGAAGCCGTGCGCGACCTGGTGGAGTCCGCCGCCACCGAGGATTCCGCGCCGCAGCTTAAAGTGGCGGAGGACAAATAACCGGCGGGCAGGCCGACTTACGGCTCCAGCAAGCGCCTAAGTTCCGCCGGCTCCGTCACCGGCGGCCGGCACGCGAAATTCTCGCACACGTAGGCCGTGGCGCGGCCGCCGAGCGGCTTTATCTCCGCGAGAAAAGGCAGGCGCGCCGCGAGCCAGCGCTGGCCCTCGCCACCGTCGGCTGCCAGCAACGCCCGCCGCAAACCAAGTCGTTCATGCAGCGTTGCCGCGAGCGCCCGAAAATCATCCGCCTGCGGATCGCCCGCCAGCACCACCGTGCGCGGCGGTCGCCACGCGAGTTCCAGCGCACCCAGCATCTGCGGCAGGGCCTGCGGCGCAGACCCCCATTGCCCGCGCATCGCCTCGATGCACCGCACCGCCCGCTCCTGGTAATCAAGGCGGTCCTCTGTTTTCTGTCCTCTGTCTACTGTTTTTCCTCCGAGCATCCAGCTGAGACGCAGAAGATTGCCCGCCGCCACTGACCCCGGCGCGGGTTCCGCCCCGTCGTAATCCTCCTTCATCCGTGCGATGATCGCCGGATCGTCCGCCCGCGAGTTGAAGTAGCCGCCTCCGCCGGCATCCCAGAACAAATCGTCCATCTTCGCCTGCAACCGCTCGGCCCATTGCAGCCAGCGGAGCTCGAATGACGCCTCGTAGAAATCCAGCAGGCCCTGGATGAGATACGCGTAGTCCTCGGCGAAGCCCGGGATGTCACTGCGACCCTCGCGGTAGCTGCGGTAGAGCATCCCGGTCAGTCCGTCATACAATTCGCTCCGGAGAAACTCCGCGGCGCGCACGGCGGCTTCGAGATAGTCGCGCCCGCCCAGCATCTGATGCCCTTTCGCCAACGCGGAGATCATCAGGCCGTTCCATGCGGTGAGAATCTTGTCATCGAGCTGCGGACGCGGTCGCCGGGCGCGCACGTCGCGCAGGCGCGTCAGGCACGCCAGCAACCGGTCGCCGGCCGCCGGCGGATCGAGACCGAACTGCTGCGCCGTTTCTGCGAGGGGCTGGCGCTGCCGCAGAATGTTTTTCCCGCGAAACTCGCCGTGCGGATCGCGTTCCACCGGCACGTTGCCGCCGTCCATCACGCCGAAGTGGACGCAAAAAAGCTCCGCGTCGCCAGCCAGCACGCGCCCGAGTTCCTCCTTCGTCCAGACGTAGAACGCCCCTTCGGCCTGCTGGCCTTCGACTTTCACCCTTCGACTTTCGACCTGATTCTCCGCTGGAAGCGGAGAATCCGCATCCTCCGCAGAGAAGAACCCGCCCGCCGGACTGGCAAGGTCGCGCCGCACGTAGTCGAAAATGTCGCGGGCCACCCAGGCGTAGCGTTCGTCGCCCGTTGCCTGCCGCGCCTCGAGATAACTGATCGCGAGCTGCGCCTGGTCGTAGAGCATTTTCTCGAAGTGCGGCACGAACCATTCCTCATCCACCGAGTAACGGTGGAAACCGCCGCCCACGTGATCGTGCAGACCGCCCTCTGCCATCTTGCGCAGCGTGAGCGTGGCCATCTTCACCGCCGCGGCGCCGGCCTCGGAAGCCACGCCCCGGATCGCCGCCACTCGGAACAGGAAGTTGAACACCGGCGCGCGCGGAAACTTCGGCGCCCCGCCGAACCCGCCCTGCCCGGCGTCAAACGACTCCTGCAGCTGTTGAAAGCACCGGTCGAACGCCGCGGCCGCGGCGCCGGCCAGGACGCCGTCAGCCGGTTCAGGGTTCAGCGTTCGGAGTTCAGGGTCGGAACCCTGCGTTCCACCGGCTGGGGCTGCTTTCGATCCTTGCCCCTCGCCCTTCGCCTCAGCGCCGCGCGCGTAGGCGCGCAGCGCTTCCGTCACCCGCTCGCCCTCCGCCACGAGTTTCTCCCGTTCCTCCGCCCACGCTTGGGTCAGCACGCCGAGGAGCGTGGCAAAGCCTGGCCGGCCCCACCGGTCCTCGGGTGGAAAATAGGTGCCACCGTAGAACGGCTTGAGGTCGGGGGTCAGCCACACGCTCATCGGCCAGCCGCCCTGACCGGTCGCGGCCTGCACGTAGGTCATGTAAACGCGGTCGACGTCGGGCCGCTCCTCGCGGTCGACCTTCACGGGCACGAAGTCGCGATTGAGCTGCCGGGCGATGGCCTCGTTCTCGAACGACTCGTGCGCCATCACATGACACCAGTGACAGGTCGAGTAGCCGATGGAAAGGAAGATGGGTTTCTGTTCGGCGCGCGCCCGGGCGAAGGCCTCCTCGCCCCACGGAAACCAGTCGACCGGATTGCGGGCATGCTGGCGCAGGTAGGGTGATTTCTCGCGGACGAGACGGTTGGTGAAGCGGGACAGGGCGGCGTCGGACATTGGCAAACCCTCGCCCAAACGCACCGTGAAGCAAAAATAAAGTCGCGCCTGCACCAGCGGCGGGGAACCACGGATGAACACTGAGGCACACGCATCCGGGAAGGTGGAGCGGTTCCTGATGAGGATTGCACGGTGGAACGGAGTTGGTTTTCGTCGAAAAAATCGTAAACCCTTCAAATACCCCCGCTGTTCTCCTATCACCGTCACATGACGATGGAGAAGTCTCCGCTCATTTTGTTGCTTTCGCCTGCAGCCCCCATGCGGTGGCAGGACCGGAGACGACAATGTGGTCTGGTTGCACATGTGCCGGGTCTCCCGGACGCACCGCCGCCGCCTGACTGACCGCCATGCTGTTGCTCGATCTTACGCACACGAGTCACACGCAAGCCCGGACCGGTGTCCAGCGGGTGGCCCGCGCGCTTCAGCAGAATCTTGGCGCCGGCGCCACCGCGGTGACACGGGACCCGTTTCTCGGTGCGTGGCGCGTCCTAGAATCATGGGAACTGGCCAATCTTGCGAAAAGTCAGGGCGGCCATAAACGCGGCACCCGGTGGCAAACCCTCGCAAAATGGCGGGGCCGCTGGCGGCGGGTCACCGGCCGCACCGCCGGCCATGCGCTGCGGGGTGAATATGACGGACTGATTGAACCGGAACTGTTCAGCGCCAAGGTCGCGCGCGATCTGCCCAGGCTCGACCCGCATGTGCGCGGTCCGCGCGTAGCGGTATTTTTCGACGCCGTCGCGCTGCGCTTCCCCGAACTGACGCCGCCCAGCACGATCGCCTGGTTTCCGAGCTACCTGCGCGAACTGCTGATGTTCGACGGCATCGCGGCCATTTCGGAAGACTCGCGGGAATCGCTCACCGGCTACTGGCGGTGGCTCGGAGTCACCCGGTCTCCCCCGGTCACGGCCATTTCGCTCGGGGTGGATTGCATGAAACCGGTGCCCGACGAGCAGCACCCGCCGGCTTCCCGGCGGCCGGTGGTGCTCTGCCTCGGCACTCTCGAAGGCCGCAAGAACCACGTGTCACTCCTCGAGGCCTGCGAGCAACTCTGGACCCGCGGTCTGGACTTCGAACTCCGGCTCATTGGCCATGTCAACGCCGAGACCGGGGGCGTCGCGCTGGCGCGCGTCCGCGCCCTGCAGGCCGCGGGCCGGCCCCTGCGCTACGACGGGCCGGCCGACGACGAGGAGATTGCCCGCGCCTACGCGGCGTGCGCGTTCACCGTCTATCCCTCCGTCGCCGAAGGCTTCGGGTTGCCGGTCATCGAAAGCTTGAAACGCGGCAAGCCGTGCATCTGCTCGGCGCGCGGCGCGGTGGGCGAATCCGCGCACGGCGGCGGATGCCTCGTCCTCGACACCGTCGATCCCCCCGGCCTCGCCGGCGCCATGGATCGGCTGCTGAGGTCGCCAGCTGAACTCTCCGCGCTCTCAACCGCCGCCCGCGGCCGCATTTTCAAGACGTGGCCCGACTACGCCCGCGAACTCATCACCTGGATGCAAAGCCTGCCCCGCCGCTGACCACTGGCGTCACGCCACGGCGCGGGCGGACATGCCGGCGGTGCCTTCCTGGCGCGTGTCTTTTGGCTTACGCTTGCGGCGCCGGTCCTTACGCTGCCAAACCCTCTCATGCTCGGCGCGTTTCTCACCACCATCTTCTTCTCGCTGTCGGTGATTTTTGCCAACCGCTCGATCACCGCCGTCGGCCTGACCCGCGCCAACTTGGGACGGCTGCTGGTGGCCCTCATCTGTCTCGGTGCCTACGCCCACACCCTGGGGCGCGGCATGGGCGGCGCGGGGCGCGACTGGTTTCTCCTCAGCGGGCTGATCGGCATGGGTCTGGGCGATCTCGCCAGCTTCAACGCCCTGCCGCTGCTCGGTTCACGGCTGGCCATCCTTATGGGCCAGTGCCTCGCCGTGCCGATCGCGATCCTCGCCGAACGGCTTTGGCTGGGCACGCAGCTCACCGTCGGCCAGCTTTTCTGGGGCGCCGTCATCCTGGCCGGCGTGGCCCTGGCACTGATGCCCACCCCCAGGAGCCCGCCGCGCGTGCGGGTGCGGCCCATCGGCTTCCTATGGGGTTTTCTCTCCGCCGCCGGCCAGGGCCTCGGTGCCGTGGTCAGCCGCCGCGCCGTTGAGGCCGCCACGCTGGCGGGCGAGTCCGTCGACGGCATCACCGCCGCCTACCAGCGCATCGTCGGCGGGCTGGTGATCACCGCGGCGTTTTTCACCCTGCGCGCGCTGCTCCGGCGCGACCGCGCGCCGGAAACACCGGCGCCGCCGCCCGCCCGCAACTACCTCTGGATCGTGGTCAACGCCGTGTGCGGCGCCGTCATCGGGGTGAGCTGTTACCAGTGGGCGCTCGCCACCACGCCCAGCGGCATCGTGCTGCCGATCGTTGCAACGACGCCGCTCGTCATCATTCCGTTCAGCTATCTGCTCGAAGGCGAGCGGCCGTCCCGGCGCTCGCTGGCCGGCGGAGCCATTGCCGTGGCCGGCGCCGTGGCGCTCACGCTGGCGCGATGACGAAGACGGCGGTCATGACCATGAGCAGAGCGGGAAACCGGGTGGAAGGACGCCAAACAAACCCTTTCCGCCTTCCTGCGTTCCCCATTTAGTCCGTCTCACCCGTCACTTCTTGTCGCTTGTGAAGATGGCCTTGGCGGCCTTGAAAGGCTCGCGGGTGAACGAAGGCCGGTGGGGCGGCGGCGGGGGCGGCGGCGGGGCGTTGAGGCTCTGCTCGTGCTTGGCCAGCTGCGCCTCCTGGGATTGCAGGCTCTTCTCCTTCTGCTCCAGTTGTGCCATCGTCTCCTTGAAAGCGAGCTTCTCGTCAGTCATGCTGCGCCGCTCGGCTTCCAGCAGATCCATCGCCCGGTTGATCTTGTTCCAAGCCGCCTCGAGCGAGGCGTCGTACTGGAACTGATCGAAGGGAAGGCGCGGGGCGGCGCGATGCACGCGGGCGGCCTCGACCTCGGCTGGCAGCGTGCGCAGGCGCTGCTCATAGGCGCGCAGGTTGGCCTCCTGCTCGCGGAGCAGATCCATGTCCTCGTGCAATTGCCGGCGCTCGCTCTCGAGCAGGATCTGGGCCAGGCGCGCCTTCGTGGCCTCCTCGCGCAGACGCACATCCTCGGCGCGGAGGTCAAGGCGCACGTCCTCGAGCATCTCGCGGTCGCGGGTCAGTTCCTCCATGCTTTTCAGGCGCTGCGCGTCCCCGGCGGGCAGACCCTTCGCCCGCTCGGCGGCCAGGGCGGCGCGCTCCCGGGCCAGCTCCTCGCGGGCGGCGGCGAGGGCGCGGGCCTTGTCGTCCACGGCGGCCTGGGCGGCGGCCACGACCTCTTGCTCGCTGCGCAGTTTGCCCAGCTCGGCTTCGAGGCGCGCGACGTCGGTATGCCTGGCCAGGTGCGTCTTCAGCTCGGCCTCAAGGGAAGTCTTCTCCTGCGCCAGACGCTCGGCGGTTTTCTTGAAATCGCTGCGTTCCCGGGCGAGCCGCTGCAGTTCCTCGCGCAGGACGCCGGCCTGAGGGGGGAGATCGGCGACGAACGGAATGGTGCTGATGGTGACATCGCTCCCCTTGGCCAGGATGGTCTCCACCTCGGCCAGCTCCTCCGGGGTGAGCTCAAGCTGCGCGGGCGTCTCGCCCGGCCGCAGGATCGCGTTGACGCGCTCCATGACGAGCGCCCAGTCGCCGCCGGGGGCGAGGACATCAGCGACGGCGAGGCGGATGCCCTTGATGACCGAGGGCAGCTCGAGCTGGTTGACCAGCAGGAGGACGGGGACGCTGGGTTGAAGCTTCTTCAAGGCTTCGATAAAGCTGAAGCTGCTCATCTCCGGCAGCGGGTCGGCCACCAGGGAAAGATCAAACCATTCGGAATGGGCGGTCTCGAGCGCCACTTCGGCGCGCCCGCAGGGCCGCACGTCATAGCCGGCACCGGCGAGCAAAACGGTGAGGGTGCGACGCGCTTTCGTGTCGCCATGCACGAGAAGAATTTTCTTTACAAAATTCATCGAGTAGATGGTGCCGGTGGGCGACCTCCTGGCAAGTGAGCAATATACAGCAACCACGATCGCCCTACAACGTTGCTGAACCGTATCCCGGCGATTTACCCCGTGTTTACCGCAGGGAAATGAAAGGAGGGCACTCCACCCGGCCGCGCCCCGGCCGGATTTAAGGTTTCTTTACCGCACCCCGCCCCGGCTAACGCCCAAAGCCCGCGGCGCGGGACCATTTTCGCGCCCGCACCAGACCCCGCAACCGATGGGGATCAGGTCCGGAACATCACTTCCTCGCGGTTGAACATGCGCACGCACAGTCCCAGCGCGAGGGCGGCGTACAGACACGTCGAGCCGAAGATGAGCGCGAGATAGTTCCAGTGGAACACCCCTGACACGAGTTCCTTGCTCACGAGGGCGATGTTGAGAATCGGGACGAGCGCCAGCCGGGCGTTGAGCTCCACCCCGGGCAGCAGTCCCATCATGGCCGGAATGATGATGACGATGATCATGGGGGACACGTAGCTTGACGCCTCCTTGATGCTCTTGGCGTAGAGCGAGACGGCGAGCAGCACGGCACAGAACAGCACTGCGACCGGCAGTACCATCGCCAGCACGGTGAGTACTCCAACCGGATCGAGCATCGGGATTGTCTCCATATTCGCCGCGGCTTTTTTCACCGCCACACCGGCGCCGGAACTCGCGAACAGGGCGCCGCCGATGACGAAGGAAAGGACCATCGACGTCAGCGAGAACACCACGGTCCCGAGCGACGCGGTCAGCACCATCAGGAACTTGCCGAGCACGAGATCAATCCGCGCGACCGGGCTGCACAGGATCGTCTCCATCGTGCCGCGTTCCTTCTCGCCTGCCGTCAAGTCCATCGCCGGGTACATGGCGCCGGTGAAGCAGAGCAGGATGAACAGATACGGGATCATCCCGCCGACGAGGTTGCCGCCGACCTTCTCGGGCGGAGCCACGTTCTGGGTCTTGACCTCGAACGGCTTCACGAGGGCCGCCGGCAGTCCGCGCCCGACGAGGCGCGCGGTCACCGTCTTTTCGCGGTAGTTATTGAAAAAATTGCGCAGCTCACCCGCGGCAAAACCGGAGCGCAGCTCGCCCTCATAGTTGTAAATCTTCACCTCCACCGGCGTGCCCCGGTCCAGGGCCGCGTCGAACCCGGCCGGGATCTCGACCGCCGCGCGCAGCTGTTTGTCGGAAATCCGCTGCTTCCAGTCGGTCGTGGTGCGGACGAGGTGCAGCTTCGGGTTCGCCGCCAGCGCCGCGCGCAGCACAGGCGAATCGTCGCCGCCGAGCACCATCACGGTGGGAATCTCCTCGCGGGCCTTGTTGACGACCTTGGTGGAGACCACCAGGACCGTCAGCATGATGCCGGGAATCATCAACGTCGGGACGACGATCATCGAGATCAGCGTCCGGCGGTCGCGCAGCGAGTCGCGGAGTTCCTTGAGGTAAACGGTGAGAAGGTTGTGCCAGTTCATGCGGCCTCCTCCCCTTCCCCGCCCACCGCCCGGACGAAGATCTCCTCCATGTCCGGTTGGCCGTAACGCGCGCGCAGTTCGTCGAGCGTGCCCTCGGCCACGAGGCGGCCGCGGTGGATGATGCCGACGATGTCGCAGAGTTTTTCCACCTCGCTCATGATGTGGGTGGAATAGATCACGGTCTTGCCGCGGGTGCGGCAGTCGCGCACGAAGCGCACGATGTTGCGCGCCGTCATCACGTCGAGACCGATGGTCGGTTCGTCAAAGATGAGCACCGCGGGATCGTGCACGAGGGTGCGGGCGATGGACGTCTTCTGCTTCATGCCGGTCGAGTACTTTTCCACCCGCCGGTCGAGGAACTCGTGCAGGTCCAGCTCGTCGGCGAGCCGGGCGATGCGCTCCGCGACCGTCGCGGCGGACAGGCCGTTGAGCCGGCCGAAGTAGGCGATGGTTTCGCGCGCGGTGAGCCGGCCGTAGAGCGCGGTGCTGGTGGCGAGGAAGCCCACGCTGGCCCGGACGCGCTCGGACTCCGCGACGGTGTCGAATCCGGCCACGGTGGCGCCGCCGCGGGTGGGCCGCAGCAGCGTGGCGAGGAGGCGCAGCGTGGTGGTCTTGCCCGCGCCGTTGGCGCCGAGCAGGCCGTAGATCTGGCCGGGGCGGCAGGTGAAGGAGACGTCGTCCACGGCGCGGATTTCACCGCGCTTCTTGTCGTGGAAGATCTTGGTGAGGTGGCGGGCTTCGATCATGGGGAGAATGCCGATGGAAGAGGGAGGCTGCGTGGAGCAAATCATTCGACCACGAAGCACTCCCGGTCGCTCGGCTCTGGATCTTCTTTCATCTTCGATCTTCCTTTTTCCTTCGTTAAAGGCTCATCTGTTCGCGGAACGCCTGCGCCTGACGGCGGGAAAGCTCGACCTTCGGGCCGCCCTTGAGGTGGACGAGCAGACCGCCGCTGAACCATGGCTCGATCCGGTCGATCCAGGCGAGGTTGATGATCTGGCGGCGGTTGGCGCGGAAGAAGCACCGCGGGTCGAGGCGCTCCTCCATGGCGTTGAGCGAACGGAAAAGCTGCGGTTGCGCGTCGCCGAAGTGCACGCGGGTGTAGTTGCCCTCGCTCTCCATGAGGCGGATCGACTTCACCTCGACGAACCAGCAGCGCTCGCCCTCGCGCACAAAAACCTTGTCCTCCGGCGCCAGGCGGGCCGGACGCTCGAGGGATGCGGCACTGCCGCCCGCCGCATGCGCCTTCAATTTCTCGAGGGCCGCGGCCAGCCGGGCCGGGTCGACCGGCTTCAGCAGGTAGTCGAGCGCGTTGAATTCAAACGCCTTCACCGCGAACTCGTCGTAGGCGGTGGTGAAAATCACCTGCGGCAGCGGTGGCTCGAGCGACTCGAGCAGCGCGAAGCCGTCGTCGCCGGGCATCTGGATGTCGAGAAAGAGCAGGTCGGGCCGGAACTCGGCGACCCGCGCGCGGGCCTCGTCGGCGTTGGCGGCCTCACCGATGACGGCGATGTCCGGATGCTTCGCGAGCATCCGACGCAGCTCGCTGCGCGCGAGGCGCTCATCGTCAATGAGCAGGGCCTTCATGCGCGCAGGGCCGCCTTCTTATCCGCCGGCCGGGTCTGGTGCCCGGCCTCATCCCGAACGCGCGCCGGAGCCGGCTCCCGGGCCGCCATCGTTTCCAGTGGCAGGATTACCTCGGCAATGACGCGGCCGGGCGGGTCCTCGCGCAGATCAAGCGTGGCGTGGGCGCCGAAGAGCAGTCCCAGCCGGTCGGCGGCGTTGCGCAGGCCGACGCCGGTGGAGCCGCCGTCCGCGACCAGCGTGCCGGGATTGGTGACCTGCAGGCGGAGGTGGTCGTGTTCGCACCGGGCGATGATCGCGATTTCGCCGCCCTCGCGGCGCGGGGCGATGCCGTATTTGACCGCGTTCTCCACCAGCGTCTGCAGCAGCATGGGCGGAATGGAAAGGTTGAGCGCCCCGGGGGCGATATCGAGCCGCACCCGCAGGCGCTCCTCATGGCGCACCTGCTCGAGCGCCAGGTAGTCATTGACTGTGCTCAGCTCGTCTTCAAACGGTACGGTCTCGAGCTGACCCGATTGCAGCGAATAGCGCAGCAGGTTGGCCAGCTGCGTGACGGCCTGGCGGGCCCGGTCGGGGTTTTCATCGATGAGCCCGCGCAGCGAGTTGAGCGAGTTGAAGATGAAGTGCGGATTGATCTGCGACTTGAGCGCGCGCAGCTCGGCCTCCTTGACGGTGGCAGCGAGCCGCAGCTGCTCGATCCGCAACCGGTTGTAGCGGTCGAACAGGTGATAGAAAAAATAGATGCACAGCCAGCCCCCCATGAGCAGGCTGCCGTCGAGAACGCTCACGGCGATGATCGTCCCCGGGGAATGCTTCGCCGTCCACGGATTGCGCAGCACGACGTAATGCAGCGTGTAACTGGTCAGCATCCAGATGAACGAGAGCAGCGCGGCCATTCCGACGATGCGTGGCAGCAGCGGCCGCCAGCCGAGCTCCTTCCAGCCCCATTTGGTGAGCCAGTGCCGGGAGTAATGAGTGATCAGCAACCCCAGTGCCAGTATCTCCGCGATGGAGCAGGTGGAGCTGTCGACCTTCTTCTCTTCGCCGAACAGCCGCACGAAGATCAGGTCGAACACGAGGAGAAACGACCAGCCTCCCAACTGGCACGCGACATACAGCCGTTCCTTCGCGCGCGGGCGAAGGCCGGTGTCGGTGACTGCGGTGGAAACGGCGGGAGCGGAATCCATGCGCGGACACATTACAACACGGTAATCCGCCCGCGGCAAACTTTAGACAAACGGTCGGCACACGGGATCAACGGCGGGGTCGGCCGGCTCGCCGCCATGCTGTCATCATTTTTAGTCATGGCTTTTCACCGGCCACCCGCCGGTCGTCAGCCGTCAATTTTGCGGTGGCTGGAAGTCAGCGGCACCCGGTTCGAAATAGGTGCGCGCAAACACCGGCACCCACTGCACCAGACCCAGCACGCCCAGCACAAACAGCTCGTGCTTGTAGGTGCTCAAGAAAATACCCAGGAGGCCACACGCCTCGGCCAGCGCGAGGCCGAGAATGAACAGGACAAACGCCGTCTGCAACTGCCGCACGCGCGGCAGCACCAACCAGCGCACCAGGCAGCTCACCAGCAGCGGACCGAGGCCGATGAAGTCCGTCACGGCATGGGGCTGGGCTTGATCCGACAAAGGTCTCATCTCCAGCGCCGCATAAATCGCCACCAGTCCGGCCAGGATTCCCGCCCACAGGATCCACCAGATCAGCAGCCGCGCCATGCCGGTTTGGGAAACTGGATTGGGGTTCATGATGAACGCTCGCAACGCGCTCGGGTCACGGCCGGACGGCCTTGAGTCCGCAGGCCTCCGCCAGCCGCGCCTGCCGTTCGTCGTAGGTCACGAACTGTCTCATCCCCAACGCCAGCGCCGAGGCGACGTGCAGCACGTCGAGTGAACGGGTGCCCAGAGTGGGCGTATACTGCCGGCTGAGTTCAGCCGCCTGGTCCAGCACCGCCCGCCAGGGCACATCCACCAATTGCAGCCGACCCTCCAGGATGTCCGCGGCAAGCTCCTGGACAAACGATTGGAACGCCGTCTCTGGAATATCGCGGCGGAAGACAGCCGAGGCTATCGAATTGATCAGTTCTGCCCGTCCAAACCGGGTGAGGCTCAGGGGCCCGGGGTTCTTGAAACGCCAGGTCGCCATCGCAACGGAATGAGCGTCATGCACGTAAAGCTGACGCAAGGCGCTTGAATCGACGTAGCATTTTTCAGCGGTCATCGCGGTCGGCATCCATGGCCCGCGACGCCTCCGCTGAGATAGGCTTGGGCATGCGTTTGATCAGACGGGCGTAGTAATCGAAGGGTTTGGCCTTCGGCTGCTTCTTTTTCGGCGCCTGGTAGGGGCGCAGCACGTAGGCGGCCTGGCCGCGCTCGGTGACCACGACCTCGCCCTCGCGCTCGATCATTGCGCGTACCCTGGGAAACTCCGTCCGCAACTGCCTGATACTCGCCTTGGCCATACGATGTGAAACATGGATGATTCACATCGCGTTGCAAGCGCGATCAAAATTCGACACAGTATTTCTCAAGATCGATGTGTGCCTTGATGACTCGATCTTTCGGTATGCCCTTCAAAGCCGCGGCTTTTCGCACCTCAGATTCAAACTCCACCGACGCGCGCGCCCCAAGGATCACCTGATTAATTGCGGCAGCAGTTAACTGGAGAAAATACATCACATGCCCTTTTACCAATCGGCTGATGACTGGTGATTCCGGAACCCCATTCGGTATGGAAGCGATAAGGCGATACTCTTTTTCTATCTCCCATTCCGGAGATTTTTCTCCCGCACAGGCCAATACAATCTTCACGAGCTTAGTCGCCGCCGGATCTTCATCTTCCAACGCCTGATAGACATCACAAGGTTTACGCTGCGCTGGCGCCAAGTAGTCAACTCTCGGCAATTCCCAATGTTTTTCTTCTAGGAGTGATTTGAACGGCTCCACCTCGAGGTTCATTTTCAAGACAAGGCCTCGATGTCCATCAGCATAGTGCGCCCATTGCGTGACAACAGTTGGATCAGCAGAAAAACAGATAACGCCTACTTGCTTACCGGCTAATGCCTGAAACCTGCGGCGCAGTCCCTCGTCGGCTCTTTGCTTCCACGAGTTTCTGAATTCATCGCGAGATATAGGCCCTTTGATTTTTTGATACCACCTGTGAGCTACGCGCAATTCCTCCTCGGAGTCATTTAGTCGTGGGGTGAACTCAAATGGGTCGCTAAACTCGTTGGGTGGGGTGACCTTGAGTTCAAGATTGGCGATCGCATCCAGCCCGTGGTGATCCAAGTATTTGTAGAGCAGCGTCGGCGTTGAACCTAGACCACGCTGGTCTGCGTTTGACACGGCAGCCTTAGTCTTATCCGTGTCCATCCGTGTGATCCGTGGTTAAAATCCCTCACGCCCCGATCGGGTGCCAGGTGGTCTTGAACTCGAGGAAATCGCGGATGGCGTAGAGGCTCTGGGCTTTCTCCGAAAACCAGTCGGTCTGCTCCTCGGCCTTCCAGAATTTCGTGCGCTTGATGCTCTCGACGGCGCCGAGCGCGAGCGCTTTGCGCTCCCCGGCGTCCGCCACGGCGCTGATCGCCCGCAAATGGGCGTGGGTGGCGAAGGTCGGGACGAGTTCCTTGTGGAGGCCGGTGAGCAGGTTGACCACGCCGCCCGGCAGGTCGCTCGTGGCGAGCATCTCACCGAACACGATGGCGGGATACGGCTGCGCCGTGGACGCGAGCGCCACAACGGTGTTGCCGCTCACCATCACCGGGGCAATGAGCGAAACCAGTCCAAGCAGCGGCGCCTCCTCGGGCGCAATGACACCAACGATACCCATCGGCTCGGTGACCGTGAAATTGAAGTACGGCGCCGCGACCGGGTTCACGCTGCCGAGCACCTGCTCGTACTTGTCGGCCCAGCCGGCGTAATAAATGAGGCGGTCGACGGCGGCGGTGATTTCTTTCAGTGCGGCTGCCTTCGTGGCGCCGCCAAGCAGGAGGGCGTCGGCCATGTCGGCCTTGCGCGCCTCGAGCATCTCGCCGAGGCGGTAAAGGATCTGCCCGCGGTTGTACGGCGTGCGTTTCGCCCAGCCGGGCCCCGCCTTGGCGGCGGCCTCGACGGCGTTGCGCAGGTCTTTGCGTGTGCACTGCGGGACGTTGGCGAAAAACCGCCCGCCGGCGTCCTTGATCGCGAAGGTGCGCCCGCTTTCCGAGCGGATGAACGCGCCGCCGACGTAAACCTTGGGGGTCTTGGTGATGGGAAGTCTATTCATGAGTTTTGCCTCACCACGAAGAACACGAAGTTCACGAAGAATGCTCTTGGTGTTTCGCTTCGTGTCCTTCGTGCACTTCGTGGTTAAACCAGCCTACCGTAATCCAGCAGGCCCTGCCGGCCGCCCTCGCGGCCGAAGCCCGACTCCTTGTAGCCGCCGAAGGGCGACGCCGGATCGAATTTGTTGAAGGTGTTGGCCCAGACGACGCCGGCCTTGAGCTCGGTGGACATCTTCAGGATGCGCGAACCCTTGTCGGTCCAGACGCCGGCGCTGAGCCCGTAGGCGGTGTTGTTGGCCTTCTCGATCGCCTCGTCGATCGTGCGGAAGGTGAGGATGCTGAGGACCGGTCCGAAAATCTCCTCGCGGGCGATGCAGTGGCTCTGGGTGACGCCGGTGAAGATCGTCGGCGGCATGAAAAAGCCGCGGGCGGGCAGGCGGCACGGTGGCTGCCACATCTCGGCTCCCTCCTTCACCCCGATGTCCAGATAGCGCTGAATGGTCTCGAGCTGGGCCCGCGACACGATGGCACCGATGTCCGTGTTCTTGTCCAAGGGGTCGCCCACGCGCAGGACGCGCAGCCGCTGCTTGAGCTTGGCCACGACGAGGCCGGCCACCGGCTCATGCACGAGGAGCCGGGACCCCGCGCAGCAGACCTGGCCCTGGTTGAAGAAAATGCCGTTGACGATGCCCTCGACCGCCTGGTCGATCGGCGCGTCGTCGAAGACGATGTTGGCGGCCTTGCCGCCGAGCTCCATTGTCATCCGTTTGTCGCTGCCGGCCACCGAGCGCATGATGACCTTGCCGACCTCGGTCGAACCGGTGAAGGCGATCTTGGCCGCCATCGGATGCGCCATGAGAATCCCGCCGGTGGCGCCGGGCCCGGTGATGACGTTGACCACGCCGGGCGGCAGGCCGGCGTCCTGGAAGATTTCCGCGAGCTTGACCGCGGTGATGGAGGTGTTCGTCGCGGGCTTGATGACGACGCAGTTGCCCGCGGCCAAGGCTGGCGCGATTTTCCACGACAGCATGAGCAGCGGGAAATTCCACGGGATCACCTGTCCCACCACGCCGAGCGGCGCCAGCCGGCGGCCCGGCGCCACGTAGTCCAGCTTGTCGGCCCAGCCGCCATGATAGAAGAAGTGCGCCGCGGCCATCGGCACGTCGAAGTCGCGCGTTTCCTTGATCGGCTTCCCGTTGTCCATCGTCTCCGCGACCGCGAATTCGCGCGCGCGGTCCTGCAGCAGCCGGGCGACGCGATAGAGGAACTTGCCGCGCTCCCGGCCGGGCATCCTGCCCCACCCGGCGTCGAAGGCGCGCGCGGCGGCCTGGTAGGCGGCGTCGACGTCAGCCGCGCCCCCCAGGGCCAGCTCCGCCAGCTTCTGCTCGTTGGCGGGGTTGATCGAATCGAAGTACTGGCCCGAGCGCGGGGCGACAAACCCGCCGTTGATGAACAGCTCGTAACGGGCCTTGAGCTTGGGATCGGCCGTCTCCGGCGCGGGATCGTATTCCCAGAGATCGCCGAAGATGAGCTCGCGCGCGGGCCGGCCGTTGGAACGCCGGGTGGGGCGCGTAGGTTTCTTTTCTTGGAGAGTCGGCATGACGAAATTCCTTTCTGTCCTCTGTGTTCTGATCTCTGTCCTCCGGATCAGTAGCTCTCGGCGGCCTCGCTGAAATAGTACGGAGCCTGGTAGGCGCCGGTCTTTTCCTTTTCGATCTGGCGCAGCAGGTCGTTGAGGAGCGAGCTGGCGCCGAAGCGGTAGCGTGCGTTGGTGAGCCAGGCGTCGCCCAGCGTCTCTTTGACCGCGACGAGAAACTGCAGGGCCTGCTTGGCGGTGCGGATGCCGCCCGCGGGCTTCATGCCGATGGGCGTGCCGGTCTCGAGGTAGAAATCGCGGATGGCCTCGAGCATCACCTGGTTGTTGCCGAGCGTGGCGTTGGCGGAGGTCTTGCCCGTGCTGGTCTTGATGAAATCACCGGGGCGCAGCACGCGCATGGCGAGAAAGGAAACGGCCCGGATGCTGTCGTAGGTCTCGAGTTCGCTGGTCTCGAGGATGACCTTGAGCGTGGCGTCGCCGCACGCCTCGAGCACGGCGGCGATCTCGTCCTGCACGCGCGCGAACTCGCCGGCGAGAAACGCGCCGCGGTTGACCACCATGTCGATCTCGTCGGCACCATCGGCCACGGCCGTGCGCACCTCGCCCAGCCGGGTTTTGAGCGGCATCTGGCCGGACGGAAACGCGGTGGCGACCGAGGCGATCCGGACCGGCGTGTCGGCCCCGAGCGCGCGGCGCGCGTGCCGCACCATCGCGGGATAAACGCAGACGGCCGCGACCGGCGGGATGTCGGGGTCGTCGTGCGGGCGGACGGCCTTCCGGCAAAGCGACGTCATCTTGCCCGGCGTGTCCTTGCCCTCCAGCGTCGTGAGGTCGAGCATGGACACCGCCAGCTTCAGACCGAACAGCTTCGCGCGCTTTTTGATGCTGCGCGTGGCGTACTTGGCGACCCGCTCCTCGACGCCAACGGCATCGACCGTTCCGATCTCGCTGACAAGGCGGCGGAAAGCGGTGTGCACAGTCAGGGGCATGGAGGACAGAATATCCACGCGAACACCCCCGAAAACAACGCCAAAGTCCATTCCGCACGCACCGGAACCCGCCCTCCGCCCAGGGTTTTTTATGCTGGTCCCGGAAGGAACGCGCCGCTGAATTTCGGCTTCGCCCTGGTCCGGAGAGGTTTTAGCATGCCGGATCATGAAGCGTTCAATCCCCGCCTCCGGCCGGCGCGACGTGAATCAACGGGCCGGCGGTTTTGCCGTCAGCGCCAGCAGGACGATCGCCGCCTCCGCTGCCGCCGCCTTCGCCGCATGGACCGTGGCCCGCCGCCGCGCCCACTGGCTGTCCGGCGTGAAACTCACCATCCGCCACGCTGCCGCGCCCAAATCCGTGCGACTCACCTGTCATGACGACGGTTCGGATATCGAGGTGGTGATCACCGCCAGAGGTCGCGGCCGGTGTATCGTCGCCGTGGACCACACCCGGCTGGCCGACGCGAAGATGGTCGCGGAGCGCCGGCATTGCTGGAAGGAAATGCTCGCGGCTCTGAAGCACTACCTCGAACGGCCGGCCTAGTCCGGATCCATCGCACAGGGATCTGGCCAAGTTGTTTGGCGGTTCGCTGCCAGACACAATGTCAACTATTAGTTGACATTGCCCCGCGGGCCGAAGGATTGAATTATCGCGAGAGCAAGGTGGCTGCGGCGTCAGGGCTGGTCGGCGTCGTAGACGAGCCCGAGGGCCGCGCGCCACTGGTCGAGTGCGGCCATGTTGCCGAGCGTGTCGGCCACGCTCATCGCCGGCACATCGCTTTGCCCCGCCGCGAGCGCGGCGGCAAATGCGTCGGCCTCGAGCCCATACAGCGGGCCCGCCGCAATCAGGATCTCCTCGGGCGCCGCGCCGCCCTTCCGGTGGAGAAAGATTTTCGCGGGGCCGCCGTCGAAGCTCAGCACCCACGGCACCGGCACGTGCAGCCAGCCCTCGGTGCCGTAGATGCGCGCGGAGCTGTCCTGCACCAACCCGATCCCGCACGCCACCTGCGCGACGATGCCGTTGGCGAATTTCAGCGTGGCCGCGGCATAGACGTCGACGCCGGCCTGCGGGTGGAGGTGGCCCGCGCCGGTGACACTCACCGGATCGGCGAAGGGCCGCCCGTCCGCCGCGCCGGCAATGAGCCGCGCGAATGACACCGGATAGCAGCCGACATCGAGGATGCCTCCGCCGCCGAGGACCTTGTTCCAGAGGCGGACTTCCGGCTTGAAGTCCCTTTGAAAGCTGAATGTCGCCTGCACGAGACCGACGCGACCGAGGGCGCCGCTGCCCACGAGTTCAACGATCTTCGCCGTCTGCGGGTGGCAGCGGTACATGAACGCCTCCATGAGCAGCACGCCGTGATCGTGCGCCGCCCCGGCCACGGTCGCCGCCTCGGCGCGGTTCAGCGTGAGCGGTTTCTCGCAGAGGATGTGCTTGCCCGCCCGCGCCGCGCGGATGGCCCATTCGGCATGGAAGGGGTGCGGCAAACCGACATACACCGCCTGCACCTCGCGGTCCGCGAGCAACGACTCGTAGGAGCCGTGCGCCCGCGGCACACCGAATTCGCGGGCGAAACGGTCGGCCGACGCCTGCGTCCGGCTGCCAACGGCAGCCAGTTGTCCACTCTGTGAGGCGGCGATGCCGCGGGCGAAAATGCCGGCGATGCGCCCGGTGCCCAAGATGCCCCAGGTGAGTTTTGCCGGCATGGAGACGGGAAAATTCAGGCCTTTGCCGTCAGCTCGTCGTACACCGTGCCGAGGATGCTGGGCAAACGATTGGGCGCTGGCGCGTGGAAGTCGGGAAAGCCGGGCAGGTTGTCGAGGGCCGTGATCTCGGCCTTGGTTTTGCCGGCGGTGATGCCCTGCTGCACGTGGTCGAGCAGCGCATTGAGCAGGTCGCGCATCACGAGCAGGTCGTCGCGCGTGCCGGTGACGCCGAACTTCGAGTTGCCGTGGCCGAAAATATAGATCGCGTCGGCCGGAAAGGTTCCGTGCACCTCCTCGAGCCGCGCCACCCAGCCGCGCGCGCTCGCGCCGCCGGGACGGTCGATGTACGGATAGAGGCGGTTGAAAACCAGGTCGCCCATGTGCACCACGTTGGCCTGCTCGAACATGATGACCGCGTCGCCGCCCGTATGCGCGGGGCCGAAATACTGCGCGGTGACGACCTCGTCGCCGCAGTCGTGCCGCCATGCCTCGGCAAAGGTCGTGTCGGCAAACACCTGCTTGTCGAGATCGCCGTTCTTCTCCGCCGCGGCGAACTGCAGTTTCGGCACGTTGACCTGTGCCACGATCGTTTTGGTGACCGGTTTGAAGACCGGGTTGCCGCTGGTGTGATCGAAGTGGTGGTGCGTGTTGATGACCGCGTCGAGCCGGCGCCCCGCGCGGCCCGGCAGCCCGGCGAGGCACACCGCGGCCGTGTCGGGAAACTGCGTGTCGACCACGACGATCGCCGCGGGCGAGGCCAGCCAGCCGATGGTGCCGCCGCGCCCGGTGAAAATCCCGGTGTTGCGGCGCAACGGCTTGAATTCAGTGACGGGGGGGGCGGCGGGCGGGCCGGCCTGCGGTGAGCCCGCCTGCCCTGAGCCTGTCGAAGGGGTCGAACCCGCCGGTTGGGCGCGCAGAAGGGAGCGGGACAACAGGCTAGCGGCGGCCAGCCCGGTGGAGCGAAGGAGAAACGTGCGGCGGTTCATGGCCCCAACTTACCCGGAAACGCGCCGGAATAAAACAGGAAAGAATTCCGGTAACCTTTGTCCGGCCGCCGGGTTATCCTCCGCAGCCAGCCATGTTCCTTTCCGCCCGTGATCGCCAACTCCCTGTCACAATTGCGTGTTCAATCGTCCCCGCCCGTGGTTGAATTTTCGCCGCCAGCCGTGGACTCCTTTTCCGACCACGAACTCATGATTGCCGTGCGCGCGGGCGAAATCGACAAGCTCGGCGAGCTCTTTGAACGTCACCACCGCCCGCTCTACGGCTTTTTCGTGCGGCACACGGGCGACCGCACCGCCAGCGAGGATCTCGTCCAGCTCGTGTTCTACCGCATCCTCAAATACCGGCACACCTACCGCGACGAGGGCCGGTTCTCCGCCTGGATCTACCATGTCGCCCGCAAGGTCGCCGCCGACCATTTTCGCCGCAGCAGCACCGCGCCCATCGCCACCGACCCGGACGATCTTCACGCCGTGCCCGACCAAGCGCCGCACGCCGACGCCCGCGCCGTCGCGGCCGACGACACCGCCCGGCTTCACGCCGCGCTTGCCGCGCTGGACCCCGAGCAGCGCGAGCTGCTCGTGCTCGCGCGCTTCCAGCGCCTCAAGCACGAGGAGATCGCCCGCCTCTTCGACATTTCCGTCGGCGCCGTGAAGGTGCGCGTGCACCGCGCCTTCAAGGACCTGCGCGACATCTACTTCAAACTCAGCCGGGAACCGGCCGCCTAAAGACATTTCGCCCCTCTTCACTTTCACCCTCACTTTCACTCTCACTCTCACTTTCACTCCTCCCCGCCATGAACTGCCAACGTATCCAGGAAAGCTTCCTCGACTATCAGGACGGCCGGCTTCCGCCCGCCGAGGCCGCCGCGGTGCGTGACCATCTCAAGGCCTGCCTCGACTGCCAGCGCGAATGGGCCGGCCTGCAAGAGATCTCCCTCAAGCTCGACCGGCTGCCGCCCGTCGAACCCAGCCCCCGCCTGCGCACGCAGTTTTATGCCATGCTCGAAACCCACCGGCGCCAGGCCGATTCGCGCAGCCCGTTCGTGCTGATGCGCAGTCGCGTGGATCGGTTGTTTTCCGTCCTGCTTCCCGCGCGCCCCGTGCTCCAGTTCGCCCTCGCCTGCCTCATGCTCGGCGCCGGGCTCCTGGTCGGCGCGCGCTACCTTCATCCGGCCGCCGACCCGGAAACCGTGAAGAAAATCGCCGAGCTTCAGGGCAAGGTCGATTCGATGGTGCCGCTCGTCACCTACTCGCTCCACCAGCAGCAGTCGACCAGCGAACGCCTCAAGACCGTGCTCGCCACCCTTGACCTCAAGCCGAGCGACCAGCGCGCCGTCAGCGACCTGCTCAGCGCGCTCGCCTTCGACCCGAGCGTGAACGTGCGCCTGTCCGCGCTCGAGGCGCTCTATCCGCACGCCGACCAGCCGGCCGTGCGCTCGGCCGTGACCGCCTCGCTGCCACGCGAGCCGTCGCCGCTCGTCCAGGTCACCATGATCGACTTCCTCGCCGCCTCCCGCGATCCCGCGGCCTTCTCCACCCTCGAGACCGTCAGCCGCAGCCAGACCTACGACAAGGCCGTGCGCGAAGCCGCCCGCCGCGCCCTCGCGCAACTTTGAGCCGAACCGTTTCCCTCCCCCATGCATCACCCCTCCATCCTCCCAACCCCCGGCTTACTTCCCCCTATGAAAACCAAACTGCGTTTCTCCATCTGCCTGTTCTGCCTCGCCGTGGTCGCCTCCCTGATGCGCGCCGCCGTCACGCCGGCCCCGGCCGCCCCTCCACCGGCCGCTCCGGCACCGGCTCCGGCCGACGACGAAGACACGGCGCTGTCGCCCACCAACCTCAAGTTCAGCGATCCGGCCAAGCCCGGCAAAATCAAACTGCGCGTCATGTGGGGTGACGTCACCATCACCGGGACCGACACGCCGGAGGTCACCATCGTCTCCAACATCAAGAACAAGAATGCCCCGGAAAAACGCGCCGACGGCCTGCGCCGCCTCGACGACGAGGTCACCTACACCGCGACTGAAAAGGACAATGTCATCACCATCGACCTGACGGGCGATAGTCCAGCCGCGGCGGCCTCCGGCGCCACCCTCGCCATCACCACGCCGCACACCACCTCGGTCGTCGTTGAGAATTCACTCGGCGGCAGCGTCGACGTGAAGAACCTCGTCGGCGACGTCGAGATCCGCAGCCTCAACGGCGAGGTGACGCTTGACCGGATCTCCGGCTCGGCGCTGGTCGAGACGATGAACGGCGAAATCCATGCCTCCTTCGTCAAGGTGGCCGAGGGCAGGCCGCTCTCCTTCACCTCGATGAACGGGGAGATCGACGTGCGCGTCCCGGCCGACACCAAGGCCAATGTGCGCCTCCGCACCCAGAACGGCGCCGTCTACACCGACTTTGACGAGAAGGCGCTCGTGACCAAGACCGAGGCCGCCCGCGGCCATATTTCGTCCCATGTTCGCGTGGTGACTTCAAACTCGACCGGCAAGTCCACCTCCGAGGTTGAGGCCGACTGGCATAACGACGTGAAGGAGGCCATCCGTGAGGCCGCGCAGGCCGGCGCCGAGGCCGCCCGCGAAGCGGCCCGGGCGGTCCACGAGGCCGCCCATGCGGCGCGGGAAGGCATCGCCGAAGCCAACGGCACGCCGATTCCGCCCATGCCGCCGATGCCGCACGTGATGCCCTCCCTGTCCGGCGGCAAGGTCGTGAGCGGCCCGCTCAACGGCGGCGGCCCGGAAATCCAGATCGCGACGATGAATGGCACCATCACGCTGCGCAAAACGCAGCCGTGAGGCCAAGCGGCGGCGGCTACGTGTTTGTCGAGGACCTTCGAAAATAGCCCGCGGCCAGCGCGGCTGACTCACTCCGTCTCGCTGAACGCACAGAGGGTGGTGACCGTCAGGCCGGCTTCCTTCAGCCGGCGCGACCCGCCCAGTTCGGGCAGATCGATGATCGCGACGATGCCGACGACTTCACCGTGCAGCGCGCGGAAGAGCTTCGTCGCCGCCAGCAGCGTGCCGCCCGTCGCAATCAGATCGTCCACGATGACCACGCGATCACCGGGCCGGCAGGCATCAGCATGCACTTCGATGGTGGCGGTGCCGTATTCCAGCGTGTAGCTCTGCGCCACGGTCTCGTAGGGCAGCTTGCCCTTCTTGCGCACGAGAATGAACGGCTTGCCGAGTTTGTAGGCGAGTACCCCGCCCAAGATGAATCCGCGGGCGTCCACCGCCGCCACGAGGTCCGCCCGGAGGGGCGCAGTGGCGGCGGCCAAGGCATCGACCGTGGATTGAAACGCCTCGGCATCCTGAAAGAGCGTGGTGACGTCGCGGAAGTTCACGCCCGGCTTGGGCCAGTCGCGAACGGTGCGGATCTTGGATTTGAGGGTGGTGGCGTCCATGTCAGTCCTTCGCGCGCAGGTACTGCACCGGCCAGGCGACGGCGGCGCCGAGCGTCCGGGCGGCATGCAGTGGCCAGTAAGCATCGCGCAAAAACTGGCGGGCAAGCAAGATCACATCCGCCCGGCCTTCCGCCACGATCTTCTCGGCCTGGTCCGGCTGCGTGATGAGCCCCACCGCGCCCGTGGCGAGACCCGCCTCGCGGCGCACCGCCTCCGCAAACGGCACCTGGAACCCCGGTCCCGACGGAATTTTTGCATGCGGCAGCGTGCCGCCCGAGGAGCAGTCGAGCAGGTCGACGCCGCGCGTCTTCAGAATTTTGGCGAGGGCGACCGTCTGCGGCAGATCCCAGCCGCCCGGCTCGGCCCAGTCCGTGGCGGAGACGCGCACCCACAGCGGCAGACGCTCCGGCCAGACGGCGCGCACAGCGCCGACGACCTCGGTAAGCAGCCGGATGCGGTTCTCGAACGGGCCGCCGTAGCGGTCCGTGCGGCGGTTGCTCAGCGGCGAGAGAAACTGGTGGAGCAGGTAGCCGTGCGCCGAATGGATCTCGACCATCTCGAAACCCGCGGCGAGGGCGCGCTGCGCCGCGGCGGCGAACGCCTGCACAATTCCGGCGATGCCGGCGGCGTCGAGTTCCACCGGCACCGGATGGTCTTCCGCGAACGGAAGCGCGCTCGGCGCCACCACGGGCCAGCCGCCCTGCGCCGGCGGCACGGGCCTGCCACCCTCCCACGGCCGCGCCGTGCCGGCCTTGCGCCCCGCATGCGCCAGCTGCACCGCGGGCACGGCGCCCTGCCCGCGGATGAACTTCGTCACCCGGGCCAGCGGCTCGATGTGCGCCTCCTGCCAGAGGCCGAGGTCCGCCGGCGAAATGCGGCCGCGCGCCTCGACGGCGGTGGCCTCGGCGATGACAACAGCCGCACCGCCGACGGCGCGCGAACCCAGATGCACCAGGTGCCAGTCGGTCGCGAAGCCGTCGGTGCACGAATACTGGCACATCGGCGACACCACGATGCGGTTGCGCAGCGTGATGCCGCGTTGCGTCAGCGGGGAAAAGAGCGCGGGCATGATCAACCGGATGTGACGGAACGGGCCTCCGGGCAAGCCTGCACGAGCCCCCGGCGCCATTCACCGGACTTTTTCACCAGATCTTGGCCCGCACGTCGGGCGCGCGCCACATTGGGTCCCCCTCCTTGATGCCGAAGGCGGCGTAGAACTCCGGCAGGTTCACCAGCGGGCCAAAGGCGCGGAACTGGCCGGGCGAGTGCCCGTCGCTCATCACCTGCCGGCGCAGGGCGTCGTCGCGGAACTTGGTGCGCCACAGTTGCGCAAAGGAGATGAAGAAACGCTGTTCCGCGGTGAAACCGTCGATCTTGGGCGGCGGGGGTTTGCCGGCCAGCGAGCGTTCGAACGCATCGTAGGCGACGGCCACGCCACCGAGGTCGGCGATGTTCTCGCTGAGGGTGAGCTGGCCGTTGATCATCAATCCCGGCAGCGCCTCAAAGTGGTTGAACTCATCCACCACTTTCTGCGCGCGGGCCTGGAACTGCGCGGCGTCGGCCTCCGTCCACCAGTCGGCGAGGTTGCCGTCGGCGTCGTACAGGCGGCCCCGGTCGTCAAAGCCATGCGTGATCTCGTGGCCGATCACCACGCCGATGCCGCCGTAGTTGACCGCGTCGTCGAGCGCGGGGTCGAAGAACGGCGGCTGGAGGATGCCGGCCAGAAACACGACCTGGTTGGCGGAGGACTGGAAGTACGCGTTCACCACCTGCGGCGGGAGCGTGAACTCGCCCTGGTTCACTTTTTGGCCGATCAGGTCGAGCTGGCGGCGCACTTCGAAGCGCCCGGCGCGATCGATGTTTTCAAAATAACTGTCCCGCCGGATGACGAGCGCGGTGTAGTCGCGCCACTGGAGGGGGAACCCGATCAGCGCCCGGAAACGCGCGAACTTGGCCAGCGCCTTGGCGCGGGTGGGCTCGCTCATCCAGTCGGCCTGCTCCAGGTGCCGCTTCATGGAGGCCTCGATGTTGGCCACCATGACGGCGAGCCGCGCCCGGACTTCGGGCGGGAAATAGCGGTCGACATAGAGCCGGCCGACCGCCTGCCCAATCTGCGCATCGAGCATGCGGGCCACCCGCTGCCAGCGCGGCTCCATCGCCGGCACGCCGTTCAGCACCGTGCCGTTGAAGCGAAAGCTTTCGTCGGCAGAGGCCGACGAAAGATACGGCGCGGCATCCGACAGGACGCGCCAGCGCAGGTAGACCTTCCAGTCCGCGAGCGGCTTCTCCTGCAGCATCCGGCCCACGGCCGCGAAGTACTCCGGCTGGCCCACGACGATCACCTTGGACTCCCCGGGATAGCCGATGGCTGCGAAATAGGTGTTGACCGGCAGGCCCGGGCTGGCGGCGGCCAGTTCCGCAACCGTCATCTTGTGGTAGTTGGCGAGGGGATCACGCAGTTGGATCGGCGTCTTCGAGACCTCGGCGAGTGCCTTTTCCAGCGTGTATGCCGTCGTCGCGTGCGCTTGTGCGAGCGCGGTCGGTTCGCCGGCGAGCGCAAACATTTTTGCCATGTGTTCGAGGTAGGCGGTGCGGTGTTTTTCGAAGCGTTCGTCAAAATAGTAGTCGCGCGACGGCAGCCCGAGGCCGCCCTGCGAGAGGTGGAGGATGTAGGTGTCGCTCTGCTTCTGGTCCGGTTGCACGCTCCGGCTGAAGAGCGGCGTGCTTGGCGGGGCATAGGCTCCGCTCGGGTTGTACGGCGGGGGGACGAGCCGGTGATGAAGCGCGGCAACCGCCCCGATCAAGTTGTCCACGGACGCGATGGCGTCGACGCGGGCGAGGTCGGCCTCGATCGGTTTCAGGCCGGCCGCCTCAATGGCGGTGGTGTCCATCGCCGTGGCATAAAAATCGCCGACCTTCTGCGGGAGCGAGCCGGGCTCGCCGGGCTGGGCGGCGGCCTCCTCCAGCACGCGTTGGATGAGGTAGCGGTTGCGCTGATCAAGTTGATTGAAACTGCCCCAGCTCGCCTTGTCGGCGGGAATCTCCGTGGTCTGGTACCAGTGGCCGGCGGCGTAGCGCGCAAAGTCGACGCGCGGATCGACGGCCAGATCCATGTGGGCAATGCTGAAGCGCGGCACGGGCGGCTCGGTGTCGGCGGCGGCCAAGGACGAAACGGCGGCCAGAAGAGCGCAGGCGGCAAGGCCCGGAACCCGGGAGAGAGCATGATTTCGCATGGCTCCTAGTTCCCCAACTTCCTTCCCGGCGCAAGGAAAAGTGGAAGCATGGCGCGGCCCCCACCCTGCCGGTTCCGATTGCTTGGAACCGGGAACCTGCAACTTCCGCCACACCGGCGGCTACGCCGGGCGCTTGAGCGTGAAGCGCTCCGTCGTGCGGCAGTACCAATCGCCGCTCATGCGGCCGATGACGTCCAGCTTGCCCGAGTCGATCCGCCCATCGGCGCCGAGCACCGCGTCGCTGACGTGCACGAGGTGGATGCGGCCGAAGACGACGTGCGCGGCCAGCGGGCCCTCGCCGATGTCGACGATCTGGTGCAGCGCGCACTCGAAGGCCACCGGCGCGGCGGCCACGCGCGGCGGGCGCACCTTGGTCGACGGCGTGGTCGCGATGTTGAACTTCTCGAACTCGCTTTCGCCGTAGGGCAGCGTGGCCGCCGAGGCGTTCATCGGCTCGGCCAGGGCGTACGGCACGACGTTCACCACGAACTCCGGCACCTGCCGGAGGTTGCGCACGGTGTCCTTCGGCTGGCCGTCGCGGTTGTTGACCGGCACGAACATGAGCGTCGGCGGGTTCGAGGTCACCCCTTGGAAGAAGCTGAACGGCGCGAGATTGGTGCGCCCGTCGGCGGAGATGGTGGAGACCCACGCGATCGGGCGCGGCGCGATGACGCTGGTCATCCAGCCGTAGACCACGCGGGTCGGTAGTTTGGTGAAATCGAGCAGCATGAGGCTATGAACGTGCCGCTGTTTCCCTCAGTGAGTCAATTCTTAGCCATACAGACTTATCCAGTAGGACCATGATCTTCCCCACAAGCATGCAAACCGTTTCGTGAATGATGTAGGAGCCTGCTTGCAGGCGATTGTGCTCTGCCATCGCGAGCAAGCTCGCTCCTACAACTTCAAGGAATCAGCTTGAGCAAATCCGGCGAAACCATGGCAAGTTCCGGCCACAGTTTCGTGCGGACTGCAAGCCACGTCAGCACCGTGTTGATGGCTGAGGTCATCTCAGTGTGTCCGACCTTGTGGTCGAGGTTTCCGTTATCGGGATGGGCAACTGCACGATTACCCAAGTAGAGAACCGCAAGAAGGCAACGCTGGGCTTCAGTCGCGAGAGTTTCCACCTCTGGTTTGCCTCTACAACAACACGTGAGCAGTTCGGCCAACCGATTCGGACCATCGCTGATCGCTTTGTTACCGAAGTAACACTTCACATCGAGAATGCCGCAGATAGCGCGCACGGTAATCGCGCAGCCATCGAGAACAGCACGGTACGTGGCGCCGTTGTCGAGTTTGGGTTCCTTCGTTTCATCGCACCACGTGCGCCAAGCCTGAAGGATGGTCAGGCGGTGCTCCCAATCTTTCTTCCTGAGTGCCGTCCTAGGCATGGTAGTAGCTACAAGGCTTGGATGATACCGCCAGTGTTTCCAGCAATTCGAGACCCTCGCCAGCTGTCGGCATTGGTTCACTCACCTGCTCCGGATACTCATCGTAGATCCGCCCGTCGAGCGTACGGCCGTGTTTCTTCTTCCTCACGCCGCCCCATTGCTTGAAGAAAAACGGCACTTGGGCGCCGCGACACAGGGCGCGAACGGATCGCACCCACGCCGCATCCAGCGGACGTGCACCGGGTCCACTTTCGCCGCCCACAATCACCCAGTGGATTTCCCGCAGGCTGAACACGCCGAGGTCTTCCAACAGCGGCTCAATGGAAAGAAACGCCACTTGCGGCCGGGCCGCGCGCAGATGATCGATCCGCGGCAGGCCGTGCTGGCGGTTCTCGACACTGACGCCCCACCAGATGTGCGGAGCTTGGGCTGCCGCACGCAGTTTTCCGCACAGAAGATCGCGCATCCGCTCGGCCCGCTTGGTGAGCACCTGGTAGGTATGCCAGTTGGCGGCCAGCATCACCCGGCAGACCTTCTCGATATAATCATCAGGAACTCCCTCGTGAAAAAGATCGCTCATCGAGTTCACGAAGATCTTGCGCGGGTTGCTCCAGCGGATGGGATCGCCAAGCTTCTCCGGCACCAGCCGCAGATCGAAGCCGAACTCGAAGGGATGCCCTTTCACGCCCCGGAAGCGTTCCGCGAAGGTCTCGGCATAGCAGTGTTTGCAGCCCGGACTGACCTTGGTGCAGCCGCGCACGGGATTCCACGTCGCGTCGGTCCACTCAATCTTGGAGTTCACGCTCATGGGATTAGCACGTTGGTGGAAGCGATTCTCACTCGCGAGCGAAAGTTTTCATCCATCACCGTCCCGTGCAGCCATGGCTCGGAACGCGGATCGCGGCGTGGCGCCTACTTCGGGCCGGGGCCGGAGGCGCGGCCCGTTTCCACGGCTACCTTGAGGCCGGCGAGATTCCGGCGGTACGTCCGCCCGAGCATCGACCGCAGCATGAATCCCATATAGCGCACCAAGGGATTCATCCCGAAGTCCACCGTGTCGAACCATTGGACCAGCGTCGACCCGCCGCCGGCCGGCTCGATCTCGATGTTGCCGCGCACCACCATCGTGCGGTGCTGCATGCGCAGGGTGTAGCGGATGTACCGGCCCGGTGCCGCATCGGTGATGGTGAGGGAGCCGCTGCCCATTTTCTTCGCCGTCCAGCTCATCGAGGCGCCCCGGCCGGAATCGGCGCCGGAATAGGTGTACATCAGCGAGGGGTCTTCCTGCTGGTTCCAGACGGTCCAGTCGGGCCACGTCTTGAGGCTGGCGATCCACGGGAAGACCGCGTCCGCGGATTTGTCGATGCCGATCGCGCGCTCGACGGTGATTTCGCGCGGCAGCAGCCAGCCCACCGCCAGCAGCACGACCAGCAATCCGAGTACGAGACAGAGAATCGTCGCGAGCATGCGCGGAGAATAGTGCGCCGCCGGGCGTTTTCCAAGCCTCCGCTGGCCTCCCCGGGGTGGCCGGCGCCCGCAGACCGCGGTTGCACCGCGGCGATTCGCAGGCAGACTCCAGCCATGCTGCGCCGCCTCCTGCCTGTTCTCCTGTTCCTTGCCGCCTGCTCCCGGCTCGCGGCCGACGAGGATTCGCTCGCGCCCGGACTCTACGCCGAGTTCACCACGCCGCGCGGCCTGATCGTCGCTGAGCTGTTCTACCAGCAGGTGCCGCTCACCGTCGCGAGCTTCACGGGCCTCGCCGAGGGCACGCTCGGACCCGCGCCACGCAAGCCGTTCTTCAACCACCTCACCTTTCATCGCGTGGTGCCCGACTTCGTCGTGCAGGGCGGCGACCCGCTCGGCACCGGCGAGGGCGGGCCGGGTTATGCCTTCCCCGACGAGTTCGCGCCGGGCCTGCACCATGACGCGCCCGGCGTGCTCTCCATGGCCAACGACGGTCCGGACACCAACGGTTCGCAGTTCTTTTTCACCCTGCGCGAGGCGAACCGCCTTAACTATCTCCACACCGTCTTCGGCCGCGTCGTGCGCGGGCTCGACGTGCTGCCGTTGATCAAGCCGGGCGACCCGATGCTGGTGATGATCCAGCGGGTCGGCCCGTCCGCGCAGGCGTTCCGCGCCGATGACAAGGCGTTCGCCTCCCTGCTCGCCAAGTCGCGAACGTACGCCGGCCAGCCCGAACCCGGACCCAAGGCGCATTTTGATGATCCCAACGGATTGCTGCCCGCCGAGCCGCCGCGCGCGAAATATTTCAACTACCAGCTCGCCAACTTTGAGCGCGCCACCGGCATCCGCATCGCCGCCCGCGTCTATCGCGCGTTCCAACCGGAGCAGGCGGGGCAGACCATCAACGATCTCCGCGGGCGGCTGGCGCGCGAACTCGGGGTCGAGAAGCGCGGCGCGCTCGCCCTCTATTTCGCCGACTCTGACACGTGGTCGCTCTGGATTGGCGACGCGCAGGTGCCGGCCTTCAACCCCCAGGGGCTCCAACTGCACGCCCGCAAGCAGGAGTTCATCGCCGCCGCCCGCCGCCGCGCCGCCGACGCCCAGGCCGACGTCCAGAAAATCTACGGCCCGGACCAGCCGCTGACCGACGGCCAGAAGCTCAAGCTGCTCACCGACGAGGTGCTGGACGGTCTGATTTTCCTCTTCGAGCCGACGTCCTCCCCGGCCAAGGCCGGTCGCGCGGGCGCTACGCCGATCCGCCCCGCCGCCGGTTGAGGTGCGCCAATATCCGCCTTCGCCAGGGCTACGGCGCGATCAGGTTCATGAGCGAACGGTGGGAAACCGGCCTGCGTCGGCTTAATGTCGACGGCGGTTGAGGTGCGCCAACAGGAGCGTGAAAAAGCAGAGCACGAGGTTCTGCAACGGGAGCTGCAGCGGCGTGGGCAGCGCGTAGATGATGGCCACCGCCGGCACCCACACGCCGAGGCTGGCGATCAGCGTGGGCAGCACGGTGCGCCCGTACCAGCCGGGCGTGCGGAAATCCGCCGCGACCGTCCGGGTGGAGAATCGGACGGCGCACCACTGGTACGCCAGCACCGTCACCGGCACGGAGAACGCCGGACAATAGACGAACTGATCGAGGCAGGCCTTCGTCGCGATCGTGAGGGCGTCGTGGCCCGTGCCCACGACATACGCCTGAACGCGGTAGAAGATTTCGATCTCCAGGCCCTTGTACGCCCAGAACGAGGTGAGAAACACCCCCTCGCTCCAGCGGTGGTGGACCCGGGTCGCGGGATTACTCCGCAGGTAGAGGAATGGCAGCACTCCGCCAAACAGCCCCGTGGAAAGGATGCCGAAGATGAACCCGGTGCGGGCGCGGAAGGCCATCAGCCGTTCGAACGCCGCATGCGTCGGCGCGTGATGATAGTAGGCGAGGACGATGACCAGCGCCGCGATCTGCAGTACGAGGCCCGGGCCGAGATTGGCGCGGGCGCCGCGCAGGCCGGCCTTCCAGGGTGGTTCGCGGGTGGTGGAGTCTGCGAACATAAAACCTGCGAGGTTCCCATGGGGGAACGTGCCGGGCCAGCGCGAAATGATGGTGGCACAGACCAGGAGAACACGGCCCCCGGGGAGTCAAAAAATACGGCTGTATCCTAATCTGCCTTGTCATCGCGAGTCCGGCGCAGCCGGACGTGGCGATCCAGCCCCTCGACAGGGCTCGGGGCCCTGACCCTTCGACCTTGCTCAGGGTCATCCTGAGCCTGTCGATGGATGAGCTTGTCGAACGGGCTAGATGGATTGCTTCGTCACCCGCATTCGCGGGCTCCTCGCAATGACAAATTAGGACACTACCGAAAATACGCATACCACGCCGCTCACTTCCGCCAACCGCCCCAGCGAAATGTCAACTAATAGTTGACATGTTATCATCGCCCATGCCGTCAGACCAAGGAGCCTACGCCTCGCCGAGGTTCCGGCGCAGGATGGCCTGCAGCACGCGCTGCATCGGCTCCGCCCGGTGGAGGGCGCTGCTCCGTCAGCGCCGCTCGGGCATTTGGCGGCGATAGCGCGCCGCCCTCCAAGTTCTGACGGTTTCTGGATAACCTCTAGTCATAATTGCGCGGGACGCTTTAGTCCGGCGCACCCACCCCACCCGCTGCCGGCGCTACCTTGGTTTCGCGGATGGTGATCAGCAACATGGAGAACGCCTCGGTGGCGAGCACGGCATGCGGCAGGCCCGGCGGCATGTGCAGCAGGTCGCCGGCGCGCAGCGGCGTTTTTTTGCCGGCCAGCGAGAATTCGCAGGCCCCGCTGAGAATCTGCACCAGCGCCCGCGCCGGGGTGGCGTGCTCGGTGATCTGCTGGCCAGCGGCATAGGTGAACAGCGACACGCGCACGCCGCCCTGATCATGCAGGGCGCGGCTGACGATGCCGGTGTCGGAAAACTGCGTGGCCTCGGCGAGGTGAATGACGCCCGCTTGCGTGGGATCGAAAAGCGTGGATTTGGACATGGGAGAGGAATCTGACACGAGGTTCAGCCTGCCGGGACGGCGGGCTCCATCAATTTAATTGGCCGAGGCTATCACAGTGCGGGTGGCCTCGGCGAGATCGCCTTCGAGGCCGGAGCACCACCCTACCAGTGACCCCGCCGCCCGTCCTTGATCCAAGTCAAGCCGCCGCCGAGCCAATTAAACATCGAGAGGACTGACCCCTTCAATCACTTAAACGCTTCCATTTGTCCGCCGCGCTTTCGCCATCCACAGAAACTCCCTCGATAAACTTCTCCACCATACGCTTCTCCGACTCCGAAAGGATAATTCTCAGTTTGAAGTACGGCCCGTAATCCGCTCCAAAGAACTCGCTATCCGACTCTCCTTTTGTGGCTATCTCCTTTCCCGCGAGCGACGCTAACAGAGATTTCTTCCACCTGCTTCCCAGAGAACCCACTTTAATATACGACCATTTAAAATCGACACTTATGCTAGCCCGAAGCCAAACCACGTCGCCAGATCTCGATACCAGGTAGATTCCCGACAGTATCCGTGCCTCGCTTCCCACACGAAATGCGGGGGTGACAAAGCCCCAACTATCCGGTCTTTTGAGCCCCGCTGGCACACGGTCCGGACTTGAGACCACAAACGGTAAATAGAGCTCACAGTCGAGATCTTCTGTGCCCGTGTAAAATCTCGGCATAACGGTCCATATCGGTATCACCAAAATCATGCTTCCTTTCGATCGAATAGATTGCGGAAGTATTTCAACGGGCAAACCGCATGGCATTGGAATCTCACTGGAGCGCGAACAGCCGCTCATACCCGTGCAAATCGCGCACACAATCAGAACAGCTACGCGAGTGTGTTTCATATTACGGAAGCCAATTAAACGGATTTAAGCTGAAGGAGCCGAATGGAGTCAGTCCGCTGGTCTTTTTGTCATCGTGCCCGCCTTGAATAAAGGCCTCACGGGATCTTCAGCTCCACGCCCAGCGGCAGCACGTCGGGGCTGCGGAGTTGGTCGCGGTTGGCGTCGTAGATGTCCTGCCAGCGCGCGGCCGTGCCGTAATACCGGCTGCTGATTTTAATCAGCGTGTCGCCCGAGGCCACGCGATACGTGCGCGGCGCGGGTGGCGGGGCGGCCGGAGCCGGTGCGGCAGGCGCGGGCGCGGCCATGGTGACCGGAGCCGGTCGCGTGGGTTGCGACGTCGCCGCCGCGGGTGCGGTGCCAGCCATGGCCAGCGCGGTTCTCAGGCGCGCGTTCTCGGCGGCGGCCTTGTTCGCGGCATCGCGCGCCGCGGCCAGCTCGCCGGCGGACAGCTCGATCTGTTTCTTGAGCTGCTCGTTCTCCTGCTGGGAGAGCGCAAAGCTGCGCACCGCCATGTCGACCTTCTCCTCGGACCGGGCGAGTTCCTCCTTCAGGCGGGCGACCTCGTCGGCCAAACTGGCGGCGACCGAAACGGTGGTCGTGGTCGTCGCGGCCGCGGCCTGGGCGAGACGGGTGGTGAGTGAAGCGTGCTCGGACTGCAGGTCCGCGTTTTCCCGTTGCAAGCGCGCGATCGTGGCCTGCGCCTCCTCGAGCTGGCGGGTGCTCTGCTCCTTGCGAGCGGCCCGACTCAGGCGATCGCGTTCCTTAATGGCCGCCTGAAGGTTGTCGTTGAGTTCGGCATTGTTGTTCTTGAGCACGAGCAGTTCCTTGCGGGCGTCCTCGAACCGCCTCGTGACCGCCCTCAGGCGTTGCGCTGCGTCGCCCCGGTCGGCGAGCTGGTGGTTGAGCGCCGCGTTCTCATCGGTCAGTTGCTTCACGGAGGCGGCCAGCTTGTCGCGTTCCTGCTGCAACGCCTTGCCGGCGGCTTTCACACTGTCCGCCTCCTTCCATGCCGACGCGACTTCCTCGCTGAGTTTCGTTTTGTCCGCGTTGAGGGTGACGAGTTCCTTTTCCAGCGCAGCGATGCGATCCCCGGCCGGCGGGGAAGCCGCCGGTGCCGCGGGTGAGGTGGCACTCACGGCGGGAGAGGCCGGGGCGGACGGCCGCAGGGCAATGACGGTGGGAGTGGCGGTGCGCCGCTCGTTCAGCCGGATTTTTGCGGCCTTGAGCTGGTCGGCGGACATTTCGCCCGTGAGCACGCCGAGCGCCTTGCCGGTGGTGCCGTTCTCGGCCGCCAGGCTGAGCCAGACGTAGGCCTCGACGGGATCCTTCGGGACCACCCGGCCCTCGGCATAAAGGAGACCAAGGTTGTACTGGGCGACGGCGTTGCCCTTCTCCGCCTTGGCGCGAACGGGGGCGATGTCGGCTTCGGTCGCACGGAGGACGGAAGCCAGGACGAGCAAGACAAACACCAGCGCGCCGGGCAGGGCGCGAACAAGCAGGCGCGGTTTCATGGGGAAAGCTGGTAAGCCGGCCGCCATGCTGCGATTTTTCGCAAGTGTGGCAATAGAGGAGCGGCGCGACCGGCAGAGGAAAACACCCCTAGCAGACAGCCCCGGTTCCTGGGCTTCAGACCAGGAGGTGCGCTCCGTGCGTCATCGAGTGACTGATGCCTGCCTCCTCATGGTCTACCGCGCCCAGTCTTTCGCGCGCTCCACGGCCCGCCGCCACCCGGCGTGGAGACGGCGCATCGCGGCCGCGGCCGCCCGGGATCGGAAGGTTCGTTCCGCCTGCCACAACGCGGCGATCTCGTCGCGGTTCTTCCAGAAGCCGACCGCCAGACCCGCGAGGTAGGCGGCGCCCAGCGCGGTTGTTTCGGTCGTGCGCGGCCGCACCACCGGCACGCGCAGCAGGTCGGCCTGGAACTGCATGAGTCCGTTGTTGACCGCCGCGCCGCCGTCGACCCGGAGTTCGCGGAGCCGGAGCCGCGCGTCGGCCTCCATCGCGGCGAGGAGGTCGGCCGTCTGGAAGGCGATGCTTTCGAGCGCGGCGCGGGCGAGATGCGCGGCGTTGCAGCCGCGCGTGAGGCCGACGATGACGCCGCGTGCGGCGGAATCCCAGTGCGGCGCGCCGAGCCCGGTGAAGGCCGGCACGAAGTAGACGCCGCCGCTGTCCGGCACCCGGGCGGCGAGCGTCTCGACGTCGGCGGAGCGGGCGATGAGCCCGAGGCCGTCGCGCAGCCATTGCACGGCCGCGCCGCCGATGAAGACGCTGCCCTCGAGCGCGTACTCGAGGCGGCCACCGAGCTTCCACGCGATGGTCGTGAGCAGATGGTGGCGCGACGCGACCGGCCGGACGCCGGTGTGCAGGAGCAGGAAGCAGCCCGTGCCATAGGTGTTCTTGGCCATGCCGGGGCGGAAGCAGGCCTGGCCGAACAGCGCCGCCTGCTGGTCGCCCGCCACGCCGGCGATGGGCACGCCGCGCAACGCGGGCAGCGTGGTGACCTCGCCGTAGACCTCGCTGCTCGCGCGCACCTCCGGGAGAACTTCGCGCGGAATCCGCAGGACGCGGAGCAACTCATCGTCCCAGTCGCCGGTGCGGAGGTTGAGCAGCAGGGTGCGCGAGGCGTTGGAAACGTCGGTGGCGTGCACGCGGCCGCCGGTGAGCTGCCAGAGGAGCCAGGTGTCGACCGTGCCGAAGGCCAGCTCGCCGCGCTCCGCGCGCTTCCGTACGCCCGGCACGCGGTCGAGCAGCCAGGCGAGCTTCGTGCCGCTGAAGTACGGATCGAGCACCAGGCCGGTCCGGCGGCGAACGAGCGGCTCCAGGCCGCGGGACTTGAGCTGGCGGCAGGCGGCGGCGGTGCGACGGTCCTGCCACACAATGGCCGGCGCGACGGGCCGGCCGGTGCGGCGCTCCCAGAGCAGCGTGGTTTCGCGCTGGTTGGTGACGCCGATGGCGGCGAGGTCGGCGCCGGTGAGATTGGCCTCAGCCACGGCGGCCAGCGCCACGCGGCGGGTGCTTTCCCACAGGTCGGCGGGGTTGTGCTCGACCCAGCCGGGCCGCGGATAGAACTGCGGAAACTCCTGCTGGACAATCGCCCGGGCCAGACCGCGCCGATCGAAGACCATGGCGCGCGACGACGTCGTGCCTTGGTCGAGGGCGAGCACGCAACAGGGCATGGCTGAAGTTAGGCGCATCGGGTCGCCGCGGGCAAGCGCCGGCGTACACGAGGAAACCGGCGGCGCCACCGGAGCGTCATTTGTCAAACTGGTAAGCCAGCTTAGTTTCTTTTCCCATGCCTTCCATCACTTCCAATCACGAACCGGGACTGGGGTTTCTCCTGAACGATCTGGGGCGTCTGCTGCGACGCGAGTACGACCGGCGGGTGCAGCAGGAGGGGCTCGGCCTGACCCGCGCCCAATGGCTCATTCTCCGGCAGGTCTCGGAGCACGAGGGCTGCCTGCAACGCGAGCTGGCCGAGGCCCTGCGGATCGAGGCCTCCACAGTCGGCCGCCACGTCGAGCGGCTGGTGGCGGCAGGCTGGCTGGAACGCCGGGACGACGTTTGGGATGGGCGCGCCTACCGGCTGCACCTCCAGCCGAAGGCGTGGAATACGCTGGCGCGGCTGAAACGGTTAACGGTAGAATTGCGTGATGAATATTTCGCCGGCATTCCCCCGGAACGCCGCGAGGCATTGATTGATGATCTGCAGATCATCAAACGCAACGTCCTCGCCAGCCGGGTCCGGACCGGAAGCTGGCCTCCCGATCATGCCATCCATCACGCAAATTTACCCACCGGCTGACCGGTCGTACACCGTTCGCACCACAGGCCTGATCGCGCTGGCCGCCGTGCTGCTGGCCGCCGGATGCGGCCGCGCTCGATCCTCCGCCGGTCAGGGGGCGCCCGCCATACCGGTGCAGATCGGGCGCGCCGTGCTCCAGACGCTGCCCATCACGCAAAGCGCCATCGGCACCGTGCAGACCCTGCGCACGGTCACGATCAAATCGCAGGTGGACGGCGTGATTGCCCAGATTCATTTTCGCGAGGGCGAGGAGGTGCAGGCGGGGGATCTGCTCGTCACCCTCGACCGCCGGCCCTTTGAAAACAACCTGCGCAGCGCGCGCGCCGATCTCGCCAACGCCCGCGCCCAAGCCGAGCTTGCCGGGGTCGAGGCCGCGCGCTACCAGCAGCTCGACCAGCAGCAGGCCATCTCCAAGGAACAGCTTTCGCAGCTCCTCACGGACGTGGAAACCACGAAGGCGCAGGTGCAGGCCAAGGAGGCCGCCGTGGCCAATGCCGAGCTCCAGCTCAGCTATACGGAGATCCGCGCCCCCATCGCCGGCCGCACCGGCCAGCTCAACCTCCACGAGGGCGCGCTCGTCAAGGCCAACGATGCCGGCTTCCCCCTCGTCACCATCAACCAGCTGGCGCCCATCGCGGTCGCCTACGCCGTGCCCGAGGCCTCGCTGGCGAGCTTGCGCACCGTGCTGGCGGCAGGTGCGGTGACCGTCACCGCGAGCCCGCATGATGGGGTGGGAAAGTCGGTCGAAGGCCGGCTCGATTTCATCGACAACGCGGTGGATCCCACCACCGGCACGATTTTGCTCAAGGCCGTCTTCGCCAATGCCGACCGCGCCCTCTGGCCCGGCCAGTTCGTCGACATCGTCACGCGGCTGGGCGAGGAGGCCGGCACCGTGCTCGTGCCGGCGGCGGCCGTGCAGACCGGCCAGCGCGGCAGCCAGGTCTTTGTCGTAAAGCCGGACCGCACCGTCGAGCTGCGCGAGGTGCAGATCGGCCCCTCGGCCAGCGGTCTCACCGTGATCCGCTCCGGCGTGCAGGCGGGCGAAACCGTGGTGACCGACGGCCAGTTGCGCCTCGTGCCCGGCGCGCGGGTCGAACCCAAGCTGCTGGCGGTGCCAGGCGAGGGCGTGGCCGCCGCAACGGAGGCGGACCCATCGAAAACCGGCTCCTGACCGCGCCCGGCCATGAACCTTCCCGAGCTCTGCATCCGCCGGCCGGTCATGACCACGCTGCTGAGCGCGGCGTTGTGCGTGTTTGGCGCGATGGCCTACCGGCTGCTGCCGGTGAGCGACCTGCCCAACGTCGATTTTCCGACCATCGTGGTCAGCGCCGCCCTGCCCGGCGCGACGCCAGAGACGATGGCCTCCGCCGTCGCCACGGTGCTGGAGCAGCAGTTCTCGACGATTGCGGGCATCGATTCGATGACCTCGAGCAGCACGCTCGGCAACACGCAGATCACCCTGCAGTTCACGCTGGAACGCAACATTGACGCCGCGGCGCAGGACGTGCAGTCCGCCATCGCCGCCGTGCAGCGCCGCCTGCCGAACGAGATGCCGGCGCCGCCCTCCTTCCGCAAGACGAACCCGGCCGACCAGCCCGTGCTCTTCCTCGCGTTGAGTTCGCCCACCCTGCCGCTGTCGGCCGTGGACGAATACGCCGAGACGATGCTCTCGCAGCGCATCTCCATGGTGGACGGCGTGTCGCAGGTGCAGGTTTACGGTGCGCAAAAATACGCGCTGCGCGTGCGGCTCGACCCGCACCTGCTGGCCAGCCGCGGCGTCTCGCTTAGCGACGTGCAGACGGCGCTCGACGCGCACAACGTCAACCTGCCGACCGGCCAACTCGACGGGCCGCACCAAGCCCTGATGGTGGTGGCCAACGGCCAGCTGGCCGATGTGAACGCATTCGGCAAAATTGTCGTCGCCTATCGCAATGGGGCGCCCGTCCGGGTGAGCGAACTTGCGGAGGTGATCGATAGTGTGCAGGACCGGCGGGTGGCGAGCTGGTACTACCAGGACGGCCGGGGTGCCCGCGCCATCGTGCTCGCCATCCAGAAGCAGCCCGGCACCAATACCGTCGAGGTGGTGGATCGGGTGCGCGCGCTCCTCCCCGCCTTTCAGAAACAGCTGCCCGAGTCGGTGTACCTCGACGTGCTGCGCGACCAGTCGGCGGCGGTGCGTGAATCGGTCGCCGACGTGCGGCTTACGCTCATCCTGGCCATCGCGCTCGTGATCATGGTGATCTTTCTTTTCCTGCGCACCGTGCCGGCGACGGTCATTCCCGGCGTCGCCATTCCCATGGCGCTGCTCGGCACCTTTGTGGTGATGTTTTTCTGCGGCTACACGCTCGACAACCTCTCGCTGCTCGCGCTCACGCTCTCGGTCGGCTTCGTGGTGGATGACGCCATCGTCATGCTCGAGAACATTGTGCGCCACATCGAGCGGGGGCTGCCGGTGCGGGAGGCGGCGTTCAAGGGGTCGGGCGAGATCGGCTTCACCATCCTGTCGATGACGCTGTCGCTCGTCGCGGTGTTCCTCCCGGTGCTGTTCATGGGCGGCATCCTCGGCCGGCTGCTGCACGAGTTCGCGGTGACGATCACCGCGGCCATCCTCGTGTCGGGCCTCGTATCGCTCACGCTTACGCCGATGCTGTGCAGCCGTTTTCTGCAGCCGCACCGGGCGGCGGACGGAACCGAGTTGCACGGGCGGCTGTACCAGACCTCGGAACGCGCGTTTAACGCCATGCGGTCGGCTTACGAGCGCTCGCTGCGCTTCTGCCTGCATCACCGCCTGGCCACGGTCGGCGTGGCCGGGCTCATGGTAGTGCTGACTGTGATCGTGGCGCGCGTGCTGCCACAGGGTTTCATCCCAACCGACGACACGGGGCTCATCAGCGTCTATACCGAGGCCGCCCAAGACATCTCCTTCGATGAGATGGTGCGGCACCAGCAGGCGGCCGCGGCCATTCTGGCGAAGAATCCTGCCGTCGATGCCTTCATGTCGGCCATCGGCGCCGGCGGCGGCAGCTCCACGCTCAACTATGGCCGCATGATCGTGCGCCTGAAGCCCCGCGGCCAGCGTGCGCCGGCACCGCTGGTGGTGCAGCAGCTCCGCCAGCAGCTTTCCGTCATTCCCGGCCTGCAGGTGTATCCGCAGCAACCGCCGACCATCCGCATCGGCGGCCAGCAGACGAAGGCGTTGTATCAGTTCTCGCTGTTCGGCTCGGACCTCGCCGAACTCTACCGCGTGGCGCGCGACGTGGAGGCGAAATTCCATACGCTGCCGCAGCTCGTGGACGTGAACACCGATCTCCAGATCACGAGTCCGCAGGTGCGGGTGGACATCCAGCGCGACCGGGCGGCCACGCTCGGCATCACGCCCCAGCAGATCGAGGACGCCCTCTACAGCGCGTTCGGCACCCGCCAGGTCTCGACCATCTACACGCCGACCAACCAATACTATGTGATCATGGAGATGGCGCCGCAGTTCCAGCGCGAATCTTCGGCGCTTTCGCTCATCTACCTGCCCGCGCGCAACGGCCGGCTCGTGCCGCTCGACACGGTGGCGGTGCTGCGGCCCGACGTGGGTCCGCTCTCCGTCAACCACCTCGGCCAAGTGCCGGCGGTCACGCTCTCCTTCAACCTCCGGCCCGGCGTGTCGCTCAGCGAAGCGACCACGGCCATCAACGAAATCGCCCGCCGCGACCTCCCGCCGACGATCAGCTACAGCTTTGTGGGCGCGGCGCAGGCCTTCGGGTCGTCCACGCGGGGCCTCTGGCTGCTGCTCGTGATGGCGGTGCTCGTGATCTACATCGTGCTCGGCATCCTCTACGAGGATTTCATCCATCCGCTCACCATTCTTTCGGGTCTGCCGGCGGCGAGCTTTGGCGCGCTGTTCACCCTCTGGGCGTTCCGGCAGGAACTCAACATCATGGGCTACGTGGGCATCATCCTGCTCGTCGGCATCGTCAAGAAAAACGCCATCATGATGATCGACTTTGCCCTGGCCGCGCGTGCGAAGGGCGAAACGTCGGCGGAAAAGGCGATCTCCGAAGCCTGCCTGGTGCGCTTCCGTCCGATCATGATGACCTCGTTTGCGGCGCTGGCCAGTGCCATCCCCATTGCCTTGGGACTCGGCGCCGGCGCCGAGTCGCGCCGTCCGCTCGGGCTCGCGGTGGTTGGCGGTCTGGTGGTCTCGCAGATGCTGACGCTCTACATCACGCCGGTCATCTACATCTACATGGAGCGTTTCACGGTCTGGCTGCGCGGGCACCAAGCGCAACCCGCCGCGGTAGTGGCTGGCGGCAGCGAAGTTGCGGCAAAGTAAACGCGGCTGGCGGGGCCTGGCTACACTGGACCATGCGCCCTAGGGGTTGGATGAAACCTTGTGAGGGGCATCGTGTCTCCCCTTGAGCCGACTATCAGCTATGAACCCACACCCTACCCTTGCCTTCGCGGGATCGGCGCCGTTGCCCGCGCGGTTGCAAATCCGTCGACGCGGGACGGTCGGGTTGCTGCCGTCGCGTTTCGTCCCTGCGTCCTTTAGCAACCCATTGCTCAGGGCCATCGCCCCGGCCTCTCTGTGCGCTGGACCCTCACGCCCGTTGCCCCAGACGACCCCGGGATGCGTCCCACCGCGATTTTTCTCCCCCCGCGGACGGATGTTGCCCTCGCTCACCGAAAAGCGACAATCACCGCCGCCGTTCAAAACACTGACCCCGTGGTCCTCCTGAGCCGGTTGTCGAAAAAGCGAACCCGGACCGACCGCCCCGCGACCTATGAAACACCAATGGAAACCGCTCTTCCTCCTCGCGCTGGCCGCTGCGTTCTTCGCCGGTTGCCGGACCACCCCGGGGTCCGCTGAACCGTTCGACACCACCAAGTACACCATCGAAAGCACGGACAAATTCGTGCTGCTCGACCAGGCTGCCCAAGGGTCCGTCACGTGCACCGGCCTGCAGGAGCGCATCCTGCCCGACGGCCGCCTTGAAGTCGTGGCCAACGTGAAGAATCGCGAGAAGCGCCGCCTCCAGGTTCAGATCAACTGCGTGTTCAAGGACGAGCAGGGCGCCTCCACAGGCGATGAAACGGCGGTCCGGAGTCTTACCCTCGCGGAGAATGTCACCGAGGCGGTCAAGTTTACCTCGGCGAACAACCTGGCCCGCAAATACACCATCCAAGTCCGCGAGACGCGCTGAGCCGTACGATCGCGGTCTGAAGCCGCTCCAGCAGTCTGGTACAGCACGTTATACATAACGCGCCGTGGCGATCGGCATCTGGACCGGACTCGCCGCGGGGCTCGCCTGCGCCGCGGTGCTGCTAACGGTGCGCCTGACCCGGGCGACGTCGTCGCGCCCAGCGGCCGGCGCCGGGTGATGAACGCCGCCGGTGGTGACTATCGCTTGAGCGCGACGGCCTTCTGGACCACGGCCAGGGCGTGCGAGCCGGGCGTGTGCGGATCAACGCCCAGACCCACCATTACCTTGAACGGGATCTGGGCTCCCCGATCAACCGGGGTGACCCGGGCGGTGATCTCCACCTCGCCGCTCCCCCTTTCCACCACCTGCTTGTTGATCGATCGAAAGGTGGCGGCATTGGTGACGTTGAAGGCCACGATGACCATGGCCTGGGGCAGACTGCGCAGGGTGTATTTCACCTTCACCGTTACGTCGGTTTCCTGACCCGGAATCAAGGGTTCGGGGGTGATGGATTCGATCTGGACCGTATCTCCCGATGCATTCGCCGCCGGGAAAGTGTAGAACATGGGAAACTGGCCCATGTATCCGTATGACTCCACCCGACCGTCTAGGAGGCGCACATAATACGGCCGGGTCGTCCAAGCATATCCGGATTGGGTTTGAATGGTGTAATTCAAATATTCGTAGACACCTTGGGCGCTGACGCTATCCGGGCTCCCCATGACGTGGATGGCTTCTTCCTTGGTCATCCCCAGACGCAGTGCGTTGGTATCCTGGGTTGCACAACTGGCGAGCAGTCCGGCAATCACCGCGGTTAGCAGAATGATTCTTAGTTTCATGGATCGCAAAAAGATCGTTCCGCTTGATCGCCATGGACGCCGAGACCGGTCGTGCGGTCGCGATATTCGATGGAAGCGGAGGTGGTCATGGGGTTAAGGCTGCTGGTCTCGGACATCCGACGCCCAGTTGGATCGGAAATGCGAATACGCCTCGTCGCATAATGTCCTGCAAAGAAACTGTCGAGTCGTGAAAAGCCTCAGCCGGGTGTAATCCTATGGCTGGCTGATTTGGCTTCCATGCACCTTGCCATCGCGGGCGGTCCCCCGATGGCCGGCCCATGGTCCGTCCGGGAACAACCTTCACGGGTTGCACCTCCTACAATCGCCATTAGGCTCCTCGCCATGAAGTATCCGGCCCTGCTTCGCGCCGTACCCACCTGCCTGCTCTGCCTGGCCCTACTGACCGCCGCCCACGCCAAGCCCGTCCGCAACGGGGCGGTCGAGGCCGAGCTGGTGCCGGCCGTGACCAGCGTGCAGCCGGGCCACGCGTTCGACGTCGCCCTGCGCCTCGCGCACGACCCGCACTGGCACACCTACTGGATCAACTCGGGCACCGGCTATCCTACGTCGATCAAATGGACGCTGCCGCCCGGCTGGCAGGCCGGTGACATCCAGTGGCCCGTGCCGCACGTGCTGACGGATGCCCACGGCACCATCACGGGCAACGGTTACGACGGCGAGGTGTTCCTCTTTGTCACGCTCACCCCGCCGGCCGATCTGTCGCCTGGCCTGAGCGTCACGCTCAAGGCCGCCGTCGCCTGGCTTATGTGCAAGGAGGTATGCGCGCCCGGCGATGCGGCGCTCGAACTCACGCTGCCCGTCGACGCCGGACCGCCCGCGCCTCATCCGCGATGGGGCGCGCAACTGGCCACGGCGCGCGGACAGCTGCCGCACGCCCCCGATGGCTGGCAGCTTGCCGCCACGCGGGACGACCGGACCGTGACACTTACCGTGCATGCGCCGGCCGGGGCGGTGTTCACACCGGCCGACTTCCACTTCTTCGCCGATGACGGATTCATCGCTTACGACCAGCCGCAGCCTATTCGCGCCGGCGAAAATGGCGCCTTCGGCCTGACGCTCTCCATCGATCCCGCAGGGCCGAAGAATCCGAGCCACCTCTTCGGCGTGCTCGCGCTGGCCAACGGCGCCGTGCCTGGCATCCGGGTGGAGGTTCCCTTCAGCACCCCACCTTCGACTTTCGCCCTTCGACCTTCGACCGCGGTCGCTGGCGGCCTGCCAGGCACGCTGGTCCTCGCCTTTCTCGGCGGACTGATCCTCAACCTCATGCCCTGCGTGTTTCCGGTGCTCGGCATCAAGATCCTCGGCTTCGTCAACCAGGCGGGCGCCGATCGCCGCAAGGTCACGCTGCACGGTCTGGTGTTCGCGCTCGGCGTGCTGGTCTCGTTCTGGGTGCTGGCCAGCGCGCTCATTGCGCTGCGGGCGGGCGGGCGGGAACTTGGCTGGGGTTTCCAACTGCAGGAGCCGGGATTTGTGTTCGTGCTGGCGGCGCTGCTGTTGATCTTTGCGCTCAACCTGAGCGGCTTGTTCGAGGTCGGCCTGTCGGCGACGGGCGTCGGCGCGCAATTACAAATGAAGTCCGGCTACACCGGCTCGTTTTTCACCGGCGTGCTCGCCACCGTCGTGGCCACCCCTTGCTCGGCTCCGTTTCTCGCGCCCGCGCTCGGCGCGGCGCTCGCGCTGTCGCCGGTTGAGTCGATCGCCGTCTTCACGGCCATCGCACTCGGGCTGGCGGTGCCCTATCTGCTGCTGTCGGCCTTCCCCGCCGCGGTGAAATTCCTGCCGCGGCCCGGCGCCTGGATGGAGACGTTCAAGCAGCTCATGGCCTTCCCGCTCTACGCCACGGTGGGTTTCCTCGTGTGGGTGCTCGCCGGGCAGACGCCGGACACCGGCCTGCTCAAGGTGCTTTTCGGTCTGGTGCTCGTGGCCATGGCCGCGTGGGCGTACGGCCGCTGGACGCAGCACGGCGGCTCGGGCGGCCGGCGGCGCTTCGGCCATGTGTTCGCCGCGCTGCTGCTGGCGGGCGGCATGGCTCTGGGATGGCCGCGTCCGTCGGATCTCGTATGGGAGAAGTGGAGCCCCGAGACCGTGGCGAAACTGCGCGCCGAGGGGAAGACGCTCTATGTCGACTTCACCGCGCGCTGGTGCGCCACCTGCCAGAGCAACAAGGCGGTGGTGTTCTCGTCGCAGAAGGTGCGTGACGCGCTGCGCGCGCACGGCGTGGTGCTGCTCAAGGCCGACTGGACCAGCCGCGATCCGCAGATCACCGAGGCGCTGGCGGCGTTTCATCGCAGCGCGGTACCCTTCGATCTCATCTACGCGCCCGGCCGCCCCGACCCGGTCGTCCTGCCCGAACTCCTCACCCCCGACACCGTTCTCGACGCGCTGACGAACGCGACGGCGAAGGAGTGAATGAAGCATGGCGGGAAGGTTTGGAGGTTGCCGAGAAAGCGATGCGGCCTGCAGGCAACCGCTGAAGCAACGCCTGCTCCGATGGCAGCCCAACGTGAGATTGCGACACCCCGGCCAGGCCCCTGCCCGCAATCTCGCCTCGCGGGGATTGGATCGTTAACCTTGCTCATATGAGACTCGTCATTGTCGAAAGTCCCTACGCCGGTGACATCGAAGCCAACGTGGCATACGCCCGGGCCTGTGTGCGGGATTGCCTGGCGCGCGGCGAGGCGCCGATCGCCAGCCATCTTCTCTACACGCAACCCGGCGTGTTGCGCGATGAAGTGCCGGAGGAACGGCAGCGGGGCATCGATGCTGGATCGGCTTGGTACAAGGTGGCCGATGCCTCCGTGGCCTATGTCGATCGGGGCATCTCGGGCGGCATGGAATACGGCTTCCAAGCCGCCCGCGCGGCTGGTAAACCGGTGGAGTTTCGCCGGCTCCAGGAGGGCACCTGATCAGGGGATCCCCCCAATGCAAACGTCCGGCTGCTCTGACCCAATCCGATGACCCGTCGTCAAGCTTGCGTTTATCCGGCAATGGTCAGCGTTGCCGTGCGGACCAATCCCCTCCAGCAAGGGATCGCCGCAAGGCGGGGTGTCCCGGATCCATGACAAAAGCGTCTCTGAACGTTGGCCTCATCGGGGCGGTGCTCGTGCTCGCGACGCCGGGCGTTCCGGGCGCACCCGCGGCGGATCGAGAGGTGACGCTAACGGCGGCTCAGGACTTGGCTGGCGGCACCGTCTTGTCGTTGTGCTTCGCGCGGTAGATTTTCCCGCTGACGGTGTCGAGTTCCTCGTTGATCTGCTTGCGCTCCGCCGGCGTGAGCCTGCCGCCGTTGGCCGAGCGGTCCTCGGCGATCTGCTTCTTAAGCTCCGCCTCGCGCTTCTCGAGCCGGGCCACCTCGGCGGGGGTCAACTCGCCGCTGTCGATCCCGTTGGCAATGCGCTCCTGCTGGTTGCGCTCGCGCCCACGGATTTCTCCGGCGTTGAGCAGGGTCTGGCCCGAAAGAATGGCGACCGCAGCGGCCACCACGAGAAGGCGAATGGTTGGGGAGTTCATGGGATAGCAGACGCCCTGTTTTTTCCGCCGTTGCGCGCTGCTCGTTAGAAAATTGTCAATCGCTCACCGCCCGCCGCAATTGCACCATCCCGCGCTTTTTTCGGCGTCATCAGCCAACCCGCATGCCGGCATGCCTAGGCGGCAGATTGCTGCTTCGTCCGCTTAATGTGCCGGCGCCGGAGTGGGGGCGAGCGCGGGTACCATCGGCGAGGTCGAGTCGCCTTTTTCATACTCCATCCGCACGGAAAAGCGGAAGGTTGAGCCTGTGCCGGGATAGCTTTCAACCTCGATGGAGCCGTCCATCAGCTCACATAACCGCTTCGAGATGGCGAGGCCGAGTCCGGCGCCTCCATGCTTGCGGCGGGGCGACGTGTCGACCTGGCTGAACGGTTGGAACAGGAGGGAGAATTTGTCAGGGGGAATGCCGATGCCGGTGTCGCGCACGATGACGTTGAGTGTCAGCGGGCGCCGGTTGGTGCCGGCGATGAGTTCCCCCTTGAGGCATGACACCTGCACGGTCACGCCACCCTGGCTGGTGAATTTCACGGCGTTGCCCACCAGGTTGGTCAGGATCTGGCGGAGACGGTGCTGGTCGCCGGTAATGATGCTGGGCACGTCAGGGGCGATCTGCAGATTGAGCCCGAGATCGGCCTGGCGGGCCGGCTGGGCGAAGACCGCCACGACCTCCTCGAAACATTTATGAAGCGCGAACGGCGACGGCTGGAGATGGAGCCGGCCGGCCTCGATCTGCGAAAGGTCAAGGATGTCATTGACGAGCACTTCGAGCGCGCCGCTACACGAGCGGATCATGTCGACGCAGTCCTTCTGCTCGTGCGTGAGGGCGGTCTCCTGCAGGAGCCGGCAGAAGCCGATGACGCCATTGATGGGCGTCTGGATCTCATGGCTGACGATGGCGAGAAACTCACTCTTGGCACGGTTGGCGGCTTCCGCGGCCTCCTTGGCGTTCCTAAGGGCGCGCTCGGCCTCCTTGCGCGACGTGATATCGTGGCCGACCGCCTGATACTCGAGGCATTCACCATCGAGGTTGGAGATGGCACGGCTGGTCCAGGCAATCCAGAGTCGCTGACCCGCAGCATCGACCATTTCCTTTTCGAAGGCGGCCGTCTCGGGCTGGACGTCGTTCTCCCGCCGGGGAGAGAGGGGCAGTTCGTAAAAAGGAAAGCTCTGGCCGATCAGCTCGCTGCGGGCCTTGCCAAAGAAGCGCCCATAGGCGCTGTTCACGAAGGTGAGGCGTCCATCGGGCCGGTAGCGGCAGATGAGATCAGTCAGGTCTTCGACGATTCCCTGATAGCTGGCCTCGACCTTTTGCAGCGACCGCGCCATGCGTTCAATGCGGCGCGCGAGACTGATGACCTCGTCGACGTCGCCGAGCCCGGCCTCGGTCGGCGCAGCGTCCCTGTCCAGGCTCCGGGAGCGCGCCTCCTCGTTTAACGCCTTCAGGCGTTGGTGGAGCGTGCGATCCCATACATATCCGGTCAGTACCAGCAACACGCAGCCGATGATTGCCAAGCCCAAGACGAAATAGTCGGCCAGCTGGTCGAGTTCAGCGCCTTCCTGCACCCACTCGCGGACAATGATGGCAGCCAAAGCCGCCAGCAGGCTGAAAACGAGCGCGAAAATCAAAAAGGTTTTCCGTCGCAGCGGGGAGCCCATGGTTGAAAAACCCCTACGCATGATACCCCGTAAAGTCTAACCAAAACAGCACATCCATCGACCGGCGGACCACTGGCACCACCCGTGCGCGGCGGTTACGGATGGCACGCGGAAAGTGACATGGTGAAATTAAACAAGCGACACGCGGCGGACGGTGTTTCAGACGCGAGTCGCCGCGGCGGGCTGGCGCAGGCGGATCTTAAGAATCTTGGCCTGGACCGTTCGCGCGGTGCTTTTCCTTCTCCCGCCAGAGCAACCACCCGCAAAGGAGCGTCAGGGAAACACTGCGAATCAGGCTGATCACCAGCGTGGAGCGGCCATGTCCCTCGTCGCCGAAACATCCGCAGCTGATATCGAGACTGCGAATCAGGGCGGAGGCGATCGCCTCGCTAAAGACAAGCCCCAAGCCGAGCAATACGGCCAGCGCCCCCCAGCGGGTCTTGGGCCAGAGCACGCCGAGACCGCACCCGAGTTCCAGCCACGGAAGGTACACCGCCAGCGCCGCGGCGGCGGGCCATGGCAGGAGCTGATAGTTGTCGATGGATAGGGCGAAACCGGCCGGGTCGAGCGCCTTGACACCCCCGGCATAAAGAAAGACGGCGGCCAGAACGACCCGCGCAACCAACGCGATCATGGCTTCTGTTTTTGCGATTCCAGCCATGCGCTCCAGCCTCCTTTCAGTACGAACACGTCATCGATGCCCAGTTCGCGCCGCAATCGGCGGGCCACGGCCTGACCCGATTCGCAGCCGGGGTTGTCGCAATATACCACCACCCGGGCGCCAGGCTGCCACGCCTGGATGACGGCCGGCAACCGCTCCTCCCACCGGGCCTCACCGAGCGGGAAGGCCCCGGGAATATGCTGCCGCCGGAAGGCCCCCTCGTTGCGGGCGTCAACCAGCAGTTTCAATCCCGGCCATTCCTGGACCGTGCTCCAGGCCACCTCCGGGATCATGGCTTGATCCCTTGACCATGCCGGGCGACGAGGATGAAACGCGGCGGCGAGCAGCGCGGGAACCAGCGCGGCCAGCAGGAGTACTCCGGCCTGCCGGAAGACGCAGGGAAGAAAGGCTCGTGGCGCGCACCTCATGTTCGGAGCAATCATTTCACCGCCACATAAACAACATAGACCTGCGGCCGACCCCCGATGGTCACGTTCAAGCGAATGATCGCCTCGGCGGGCTGCCGCACGTCCGCTGGTTGGACGGCCAGACGATAGCGGCCGTCCGGTTCGGGCTGCAGTTGCACATGAAAGAGCGGATTGGTGCACGCGATCTCCCCGAACGCTGTTTTCTTCGGCTCGGTCACGACAAGCTCCAGGCTCTTTTGCTCCGGCCGGTCCCCCACCCGCCAGAACAGAAATCGCGGGTTGATGACGACCGGCTCCGGAATATCCACGGTCAGGGTCAGCTCCGCGAATCTGCTGGCGGCATCATCCGTCTCCACCGCGATGCTCCGCCGCAAACGGCCGACATAGCCGGTGAGGGCAACCTCGACTCTGATCTCGCCGGTTTCTCCCGGGGCATAAACTTCCTTCCCGGGCTCGGCCGCCATGCAGCTGCAGCTCGGGTCGACCGAGAGGATGCGCACCGGCCGGTCACCTTGGTTGCGAAACGGAAAGACCGCCACCGCCTGCTCCTGCCCCACCTCGGTCTTGAGTTGAAGGTCGGTGGTCTTCCACTCCAAGGCGGCCCGGCCGGTCTGCCCACCCGCCAGCAAAGCCAGGATGACCGCGAGGATTCTCATCATGTCTGAAAATCTGAATCATCCCCGCTCTCTGGCCAGCCGAATTCACCACGGCTGAACCGGCAGCCGATCTTTCCCGACGGTGGATGGCCAACGCTCAGCGCCAGGAACCCGGAATGTACGTGTAGGCGCCTCCCTGATAGACCCAGTACGGAGCGACGTAGGTGCGGCTGTTCGGAGGTGGAATCTCCCAGTGCCCGGCGACCCACGCATAGCGGTAGCCGTCGTAGGCCCAATAGCCGGGGATCCAGACCGCAGAAGACGAGGGCGGTGGAGTGATGGCCTCGGCCATCGCCGGCCGCGGCGGCATGACCGGTATTTGGCGGACCACGAGGTTGGAGGCAACCGGCCGCGGCGGGCCGTAGAGGGTTCCGTTTTGATTGTCGACACTATTGCCGATCGTGCCGCCCGCGATGGCGCCGGCAACGGCGCCGAGGGCCGCGCCCGACCAAGTCTGGCGACCACTGTTGTTGCCGATGATGCCGCCGGCGAGGGCACCGAGCGTGGCGCCGGTCACGGCTCCCTGCTGGGTATTGGGTCCCGTGCCCACACAGCCGGCACTGAGAACGGACCACACCAAGGCAAACATTAATGTGCTCTGCTGACGCATGACTGAAGGCAAGTTGACTTCAGTTTGAATCGTCCTTGCGGTTCGCCGCTAGCGATGGCGGAAACCGTAGTAGCCGCCGCGGAAACCGTAGCCGCCGTGGTAACCGTAACCGATGCCAACGCTGAAGCTCACGGGCGCGAACCAGGACCACGGGTAATAGTAAGGGTAAGGGTCGTAGTAATACGCCGGCGCCGGCGATGCGTAGACGACGGTCGTCGTGGCGGCCGGAACGACGGTGGTCGTGGCGGCGGGCACAGGCACAGTGGGTGCGGCTCCGGCGACTGGGAGAAGCTGGTAGGCGACCGTGTTGGTCTGTCCGTTGCCGTATTTATACACGACAATTATCTGGGCGCTCGTCTGGACGATCTTTTCAATGGCAAGTCCCTGGGCCGCGGCGGCATTCGCCAGTTCCGTCGGGTTGGGGAGCTGAGGGATATAAACGATTGTATTCGGAGTCGGCATCGGGCTGGCGACCGTTGCTGTGGCGGCCGGCGGTGTCGTTGGAGTGGACGTTTGAGCGACAGCGCCCGGAGCGAGAAAAGCGGTCGTGAGAACGACCGCAGTGAAGAATGGGTTCGTTTTCATGGTTTTCAAAGTGTGTGCAGGATTAGACCCCGGAAAGTGCTGCGAAGTGCCGCATTTTTTGAGGTGCGCCACTGGCAACACTGCGGTTTCCTTCTCTGCATAAAGGTATATGACGCCTGTTTGATCGCAAGGTGGAACCGGCTCATCACAGGTCATTGGGAGTGAGGCCCTTGATGTGCCGTGCGGCTGTAACCGCCCCTCCTTTCCCGCCGGCTCAACCCCGGGCCGCGCTCCCCGACGGCCCCGGCGGGGCGTCAGACCACGTTCGTCGGCCGCCGCCCGCGCTGATCCTCCTGCTCCTGCTGCTGGCGCAGTTCGTCCGCCTCCTTTTGGAGCGTGCCGGCCTGCTCCTTCCTGATCAGTTCCTCGACCTCCGGAATCACGACCTCGGGCTGCTTCCGGCGAATCTGGTAGTAGGCCTTGATGACAGCCAGCCAGCCTCGGTAGGGATCGTCCTCGGGCCGGCGTTTTTCCAACTGGGACTTGATGTCCCCCGCAAAGTAGACCGCCATCAACAGCGCACGGACCTTGGCCTCGGACTCGGTTACATCCGCCTGCACCCAAGGCAGCGTCTCCGGTCCCACGGTGATGAGCACCGCTTCGCTTTCCTTCCCGAAACGCGTGACGGTGGCTGCCGCCTTGAGGGCGTCGACGCTCGTGACGTCTTTCTCGAGCACTGCGATGGCGGCGAGCACTTCGCGCCGGGAAACCGGCTCGGCCTTCGCCGCTACGAGGCCGAGTAACATGAACAGGAAAAGGCCGGTGATTCTGCAGGTCATGGGTCTTGATGAATAAGGTCGCCACAAAGCTATGCCCGAGCCGGCAGGATGCAAGCGGCGCGCCATGACCAGAAGTCAGAGGTCAAAGGACAGACGTCAGAAGCTCTGAAGGCCGAACGCCTGCAGGCTATCGGACTTGCAGTCTACCCCGGAGTTTGGCGGGCCCGGGGTCGACGGTTGGAGGGACGCGCTCCGGCGCGTTTTGGGACAACCGGGAGGTCGTCTCTCCAAAATGTGCAATCTGAGTCGGTACCACCGGGCGGCTGGTTGCGTCCGAGGTGTCGGGCAGGAAGCCCGGCCTACACGAACTGTGCCAACGGCTGGCGCGGCAAACTGTACCACCATCATGCGGTTTTTGTCGTGCGTCGGGCCGCGGCTTGGGACATCCATGCGGGCCATGAGAAATGCGGAGCATGCGCGCGCCGTGGGCCTGATGGCCGCCGCGGCGCTGTGCTGGAGTCTGGGCGGCCTGCTGATCAAGTCGGTCGCCTGGCCGCCGCTGGCGGTGGCCGGCGGGCGCGGCTTCATCGCGGCCGCGTTTCTCGCGGCGTTCGCCCCGCGCTTCCGCTTCACCTGGTCGGCGGCGCAGATTGGCGGCGCGGTGGCCTACGCCGCCACGACCATCCTGTTCGTCACGGCCAACAAGCTCACCACCGCGGCCAACGCCATCCTGCTCCAGTACACCGCGCCGGTGTGGATCGCGCTGCTCGGCGCATGGTTTCTTGGCGAGAAGGCGACCCGCGTCGACTGGCTCACCATCGCGGCCGTCTTTGGCGGCATGACGCTGTTTTTCTGTGACAATCTGCAGTTCGCCGGGTTTGCGGGCAACCTGGTCGCCCTCGCCAGCGGCGTGGCCTTTGCGTCGATGACGCTGCTCCTGCGCAAGCAGAAGGACACCTCGGCGGTGGAATCGATCTTCCTCGGCAATCTGCTGGCGGGTGTTATCGGCCTGCCCTTCATCCTCAAGAGCGGCCTTCTGCCGAACACCGGTAGCTGGGTCGCGCTCGGGCTGCTCGGCACCATCCAGCTTGGACTGTCGTATCTGCTCTATGCGCGCGCCATCCGCCACGTGACCGCGCTGGAGGCGGTGCTCATCCCCGTGATCGAGCCCATCCTCAACCCCGTGTGGGTGCTCCTGGCGCTCGGTGAGCGGCCCGGTCCGCTGCCGCTCGTGGGCGGCGCGATCGTGCTCACCGCGGCGACGCTGCGGGCGCTGCACAGTCTCCGCGCCACCCCGGCAACGCCGCTCCCGCCGCCTGTGGCCATCTGAAGGAGACGGGGTGACGATGCAGAGCGCCTGACGGCGGCGGAACCTGGAAGATGCAGGAAAAAATCCGAGCCCGTATATCTTCACGCTTCCATCTTTCCTCTTTCATCGGCGCGAGCGGCCGGCCTACGGTTTCGGCAGCGGCTTCAACTGGATGAGCACGTTGGCCGCGGTGATGAGTCCGCCGCCGATCAACAGGTGGATGGTCACGGATTCGTTCGGATAGGCGAAGCCCGCCCAGAGGGAAAACAGGCCGGGCAGGAAGAGCGCCATCAGCGAGGCGAGCAGCGGCTCCACACAGTAGATCAGGCCGGCTTCGGTCGCCATGATCCTCGGCTGCCAGGTGTTCATGAGGGTGAACGCGCCCACGGTGCAGAAGAGTGTCAGCGCCAGCGTGAACCCCAGCCACGGCGCTGACGTGAAGAGCACCGGCATCTCCGCCAGGCGCGGCGTTCTGCTGGCCAGCAGAACGCCGACCAGGGCGAGGGAAAGCACGGCTTCCACGACAAACATCACGAACGTCACCGGGATCGGCCGGTTGCCGGCAAAGCCGGCCCGTTCCAGCAGCAGGATCTGTCCCGTAAAAAACACGGAGCTCACCAGCGTCTCCACCTCGCCGCGGCCGAGGTGCAGTTCGCGCCAGTCGAATCGCGCCAAGATGGCCACGCCGGCCAGCACCAGCCCGCAGCTCACCCAGATGGTCGCCGGGGGCAGCCGTCGGCGGCGCAACGCCACCCATAGCGGGATCATGATGACGTACATCTGGGTGAGGAAAGCCGAGGTCGACGCCGCGGTGTACTGCAGGCCGTCGTTCTGGAACAGCATGCCTGCCGTGGCGAACAGCGCCAGGCCCGCGCCCTGCCGCATCTCGCGCGCCGTCATTCCGCGCAGCGCGCCGCGCCGCCACACCGCCACGATCGCCGCGGCCAGCACGAAACGCGGCGCCAGCAGGCAGACCGTGATGAACCAGCTGCCGCTCGCCGGCAGCAGCCGCTGGTGCTCAAACGCGATCGCCTTGATGAGCGGGAAGCTCAGCGCCCAATACACGTTGGCGAGTACCAGCATCAGGACGGCCCGGAAATGCTGCGAAGTGGACGACGGCATGGACATAAAATGAAAACATTCAGTCTACGCCGACGCCTCCGGAACCGGCGATTTCAAACTGGTGAGGAGGCGCCCCGCGGGGCAGTCCTGCGTCAAGCGCGCATGGACGCGGATCCCCTGCTGCGTCGCAAGGCGGCCTCGAGGTCGGCGGGCTTGAAAGGTTTGATGAGACAGTCGTTGATCCCGCCAGCCATGCCCCGCAGGTGTTGCGATTCCTGCGTGTCGTCCGTCAGGGCGATGATCCAAATGCTCTGGTTGCGCACTCCCGCTTCGCCGCGCCGGATCTGTTCGATGACCGCCCGACCGTCGATCTCGGGCACATAGAGGTCCAGCAGCACCAGATCGTAGGTCCCGCGCTCGAGCCGGGCGAGGGCAAGGGTGCTGGTCTCGGCGAGATCCCAATGACAGCCAAGATCCTCGAGCATCTTCTGGGTGAGCCGCTGGTTGGCAACGTTGTCCTCCACCAGCAGCACGCGCAGGTCGAACCCGTTGAGGGGGCCGGACACCGGGGCGGCGGGTGCCACGTGCTGAAGACTCGCGGCAAGCAGAGCGCGCAGGGCCTCGTGACGCGCTGGCTTGCGCATGAAAGCCCGGAAAGATCCGCGCAAAATATCGCGTTCCGCCACCGGGAAATCGACCGGGATCAATGCCACCAGCGGCCGCGACGACAGTTCCGGGCGCTGCACCAACACCTGTTGCCAAGTCTCCGCCTCGGCGGGGACGAGATCGATCACCGCCAAATCCCACTCCTCGGCGGCCAGCTGTTCGCGCGAATATTCGATGACGCGTACGCCCCACGATTCCGCGAGCCGGCCGAGTTCGCGGCGGAGCGAAGCCGAGGCGCAGACAATGGCGAGCGTGCGACCTTGGAGCCGGGGAAGATCCGGCGATTCGGCGAGACCGGTCTCAACCGGCACCTCACCAGCCACGATGGTGAAAGTAAAGGTGGTGCCCCGCCCCACCTCGCTCTTGACGGAAATATCACCCCCCATCATCTGCACGAGGCCGCGGCTGACCGCGAGGCCGAGGCCCGCGCCGCCGTATTTGCGGGTGGAGGAGGAATCAATCTGGCTGAAGGGCTTGAAAAGTTTGCCACACTCCTCGGGGGCGATGCCGATGCCGGTGTCGCGCACCATGAAGGTCAGCAGCCACGAACGCGCCGGTAGAGGCTCGGCCTGCGCGGTCACCTCGATCTCGCCGGCGGGGGTGAACTTGATGGCATTACCCGTGAGGTTGATGAGCACCTGGCGCAGGCGGCTCGCGTCGGCCAGCACCGCCGCCGGTACGCCGCGATCGACGGAATGAAGCAGTTCGAGGTGTCTCCCGGCGGCGCGCGCCGCGAGCATCTCGAAGGCGAATTCAATGCATTCCAGCGGATTGCATGGCTGCGGCTCCAGACGCAGGCGGCCCGCGTCAATCTTGGAATAATCGAGCACATCGCTGGTCAGCTGCCGCAGCGACTCTCCGTTGTCGTGAATGGTCTGGATGCATTCGCGCTGCTCGGGGGTGAGCGCCGTGTCGAAAAGCAGCCTCGTAAAACCGACGATACTGTTGAGCGGCGTGCGGATCTCGTGACCCATCATCGTGAGAAACTGTTCCTTGGCGCGCTCCCCGGCCTCGGCCCGCTCCTTGGCATAGATCAGCGCCGCCTCGACCTGTTTGCGCTCGGTGACATCCTCGATAATCGCGATGATGTGCGTGAGACGGCCCGACCCGCCGTATACTGGCGAGGCGATCGCGCGCGCGGGATAGGTGCTGCCATCCTTTCGGCGATTGATCGTTTCCCCCTGCCAGGTGCGGCCGGTGCGGATGACATCGATGATCGCCTGAAATTGTTCGTCTGTGGTTTCGCTGGATGCAAGCATGCGCACGGGTTGGCCGATCATTTCTTCCCTATGCCAGCCGGTGATGGCGCAAAGTCCGGCGCTTGCATATTCGATGCGACGGCCGGAGTCGGTGATGACAAGGGCGGAACGGCTCTGCTCGACGGCTTGGGAAAGCTTGCGGATGAGGTCGCTCTGCCCGAACTGACGGCGGAGCACCAGGACGCCGCCGACCGGCAGGCCGAGCAACAACCACGCATAGACGGCGGTCTGCAGACCGGCGACGAGCAGGTCGCGGCGCCAGTGGTCCGCGGCCATGTCGAGCGCAAGGATTTCCTCCGGTTGGGTCAGATCGCCCGGCGGCTGCTCACCGATCAGCGCATAGCCGGTGAACCATGTTCCGGATGCGTCGGCCCGCGGTCCCTCAATGGCGGGAAGGTTGCCGCGAAGAATCGCCCGCACCCCCGGCAACCGGGTCGTGCCGGCATACTCGTCGCCGGGATTGGAGATCTTCTTGGAGTCGGGCGGCTCGGAGTCCGCGAGCAGGATGGTCCTTCCTGTTTGAGGCAAGTAACGGAAGAGGCAGACCAACCGGACGCCGGGATTGACCTGCCGGAGTCGGGCGAGACGCGCTTTGATCGAGAGGTAAACGGGATTGGCAAAGTCTGATGGCGTGCCGATCAGCACGCGCAGCTCGCCGGGATAGAAAGCAACCGCACAGCGCTGGGCGTCGTCGAGCAGTTCGTGCCGGAGCCGGGAACGCACGCGCGTCGCCTGCCACCAGCCCGCCGCCACTCCGGCTCCGGCAACCAGCGTCCAGACCAGGAGCAGCGTGCGTCGGCGGGCGAATGTCGGCATGGTGGGCGCGGTTTAAGACCACGTCCATCATCGCGCCAGGCATGCGCGGTGCAATCCCTGAATAATTTCCCGGCTTATTCGCAATTTGCGAATCCCCCCTGTCGGATCACGCGAGGAGGCGGACGAATGGCCCCACCTGCGCGGCGGCCATGACGACGGGGAAGCAACCTGTGCGCCCTGGAGAAAAATCCCTCAGCGGTCGCGGACCGGTGCCTCCGGGGAGCCTCCGTCGAACTGCTTTTTACGGCGCTGCTGCACCGCCTGGCGGAGCAGAAACTCGATCTGTCCGTTCACGCTGCGCAGCTCGTCGCCGGCCCACGCCTCGAGCTCGACCCAGAGCTTGGGATCGATGCGAAGCAGAAAAGCTTTGCGGTCTTCGGAAGGCATCAAGAGAGCCCGGCGCGCTTGCGCACGGTTTCGATGAACCAGGAGTATTGGTCCGGGGAAATGACAACGCAGCGGTCCGGCCAGCGGAGCACGACCGCGTGCTCCGGGTCGGTCAAATACGCACGGAACGCCCCCAGCCGTCTGCTGCGAAATCGGCCGGCGATGACGCCAAGGCCGCTGTTGCCCTGGATCTTCAGCGCCCACCGCAGGGCCTCGCGATCCGGCGTCGCGCTTTGCAAGCCTTCAAGCGAAAACCGCACGGTTCGCCAACCGAGCTCAATTCGCAGCTCGGTCCCGACCAGGCGATATCGCCGGACGCGTCCGGCGAACCAGATCACGGCGAGAACGGCCGGTGCGATTCCAACCGCGAGGTACACCGGCCAGGGCGGCGGATGGCGCTCCCGCTGCATCAACACCGGGACGGCCACAGTCACGGCGACCATTGCCACGACCGACAGCAATGTCGCGAACCGCACGCGGGAGCCAATCGGGGCGGGGGCAAACTCGGCGTCGGGAATGAAACGGACCTGAGGCATGCAATGACGCCCTCAGCGGCGTTTGATCATGGCCTGCAACATTTGGGTGCCGTAGATGGTGATACCACCCTGCGGCTCCCAGCCTTGAGCGATGGCCTCGTTAACCTCCTTGGTGAGGCGTTCGAGCGCGCGTTTGGAAAAGGCAGTGGCAGTCAAGACGAAGCCCGAATTGCTAACACAAATGACGCGATATTGCATAGGAAGTACTGGGTTAAGGATGGCTTTCTCGCTGCGCTCAAAATAGGCCGCGAACGCGGTTCAGTTGTAGAGCGTGCCGGTGTTGACGACCGGATGGACCTCCGCCTCGCCGCAGAGCACGACGAGCAGATTGCTGACCATGGCGGCCTTGCGCTCCTCGTCGAGGTGCACGACATGTTTTTCGGCGAGCTCCTTGAGCGCCATGTCGACCATGCTCACCGCGCCGTGTACGATCTTCTGGCGCGCGGCGATGATGGCCTCGGCCTGCTGGCGGCGCAGCATGGCCTGCGCGATCTCGGGCGCGTAGGCCAGATGCGTGAGACGCGCCTCCTCGACGTGCACGCCGGCCTTTTCGAGCCGCTGATGCAGTTCCTCGCGCAGCGCGACGGAAACGGCGTCACTTCCGCCCCGCAGCGTAAGTTCATCCTGCTCGCCCTCGTCATAGGCGTAGCCGCTCGCGAGATGGCGCACGGCTGATTCACTCTGCACGGCCACGTAGTGCTCGTAGTTGTCGACATCGAAGCAGGCCTGCGCGGTGTCCTGGACGCGCCAGACCACCACGGCGGCGATCTCGATGGGATTGCCGCGCTTGTCGTTCACCTTGAGTTTCTCGCCGTTGAGGTTCCGGGCGCGGAGCGAGATTTTGACCCTCTTGTTGAAGGGATTGGTCCAGAAGAAACCGCTGTCCCGCACGGTACCCTTGTAGGCGCCGAACAGGATCAGCACGGCGGCCTCGTTGGGCTGCAAGCTGAAGAAACCGTTGCTGCTGGTGACGGCCAGGACCAGCAGAACGCCGGCACCAGCCAGCAGCCAGCCACCGCCTTCATGCCGGGCCGTAACCGCCATGAGACCGGCAATGAAAGCCCAGATGGCGGCGAGGTAGAGAACGATGGTGATGAAAAGCAACAGCCAACCGTTGGCTGCGCGCACAGGGAGCTCGCGATTGCGGGGATGAGCAGGGTTTTCTTCTGATATATTCATGGCTGAAGATTGAGCAGATAAATGATGGTCAGCGGCAGAAGCGGCATTACCGGGTCGATGGATTCCACAGCCGTTGAGGCTGGTACGATTTGTTCAAGTCCGACCCAACCGATGCCCGCCAGTAGAAGACCGCCAGTCACAAACAGTCCTAAGGTACTCATAATTGATAACTTGGGCGATTTTGTGCGCATCATCATGGAGCCGGAAAATAGATTCATGTAAGATATTGCTCTGATATCACTCCAATATCTAACAAGTCAAGCACATTCCAACGGCCCTCCTTGTCGCCAGCTGCCGCACGTCGCGGGAGACCGCGCTCCGGCCTGCTCCGGGGCTGGCCGGATTCTTTTCAAAAGCAGACGCCGCCGCGGGAGATGCGGCGGCGTCTAAAGGGGAACGGAAAAATCTTAGCTCGAAACGTGTCCCGAGACCAGCTTGGTCATTTCAAACATGCTGACCTTGGTCTTGCCGCCAAACACGGCCTTCAGCTTGTCATCAGCATTGATCTGGGTTCTGACCTTCTTGTCCTGAAGACCATTTTTCTTGATGTAAGCCCAGAGTTTCTTGGTGAGCTCGGTGCGGGGCAGCGGATTGCTGCCGACCACAGCGGCGAGGAGGGCGTCCGGCGTGACCGGGGCCATGAACTTAGCGTTCGGAGTGCGGGCGGATTTCTTAGCCATAGTGAAGCTCGTCATAGTCCCCTTCCCTCGCAATGCAACGAAATTCTAGAGGGAAATCGCGCGTTTTTCAGAGGGAAAACAGCCGGGACACCCGATGATTTTCAGCTTGCGTTGGCTCCTGGTTTCACCCTCGCGCGGCGTGCTCGTCCACCTGCACAAACTGGCGGTAGAGGGCTGCGTAGTGGCCGCGCAACGTCAGCAGCTCCGCATGCGTGCCGCGTTCGATGATGCGTCCCTGATCGAGCACCAGCACCAGGTCGGCGTGCCGGATGGTGCTCAGGCGGTGCGCGACGACGAAGCTCGTGCGGCCGCGCAGCAGCGCGGCGAGCGCCCGCTGGATGCGCGCCTCGGTGAGCGCGTCGATCGAGCTGGTCGCCTCGTCGAGAACGAGCAGGCGCGGATCGGCCAGCAGGGCGCGCGCAAAGCAGACCAGCTGCCGCTGACCGACGGAGAGACCGCTGCCCTTCTCGCCCACCTCGGTGTGCAGGCCGCGCGGCAGATCGTCGAAAAGGTCGAGACAGTCGAGCCGGCGCATGGCCGCGCGCACGTCGTCTTCCGCCGCCCCGGGCCGGCCCAGGCGGATGTTGTCGAGCACCGTCCCGCTGAAGAGGAAATTCTGCTGCTGCACGATCCCCATCTGCCGGTGCAGGGAATGGCTCGTGAGCGCACGGATTTCGCAGCCGTCGATGAGCACCTCGCCCCGCGTCGGGAGGTAGAATTTCGCGACGAGGTTGATGATCGAGCTCTTGCCGCTGCCGGTGTGGCCGACGAGCGCGATCATCCGGCCCGGCTCGGCGGTGAAATTCACATCGTGCAGCACGAGCCGGGTCGGATCATAACCGAAGGAGACGTGGCGGAATTCAACCCGGGCTCCGGGCGGCGATTCCGCGGCCGCCGATCCCAGGCCAGGGAGAGGAGATCCTGCTTGGCGCGCCCGCGGATCCGGCAGGTCCGCGGCGTCCGGCGCGTCTTCCCAGTCGGGCTTCGTGTCGAGCAGGCGGAAGATGCGCTCGGCGCCGGCCATGGCGATGAGCGCCTGGTTGTACTGGTTGCCGATGACCGCAATCGGTGAAAAGAAAAGATTCGCGAGGAAGAAAAACTGGATGAGGCTCGCAATTTCCATCTCATGGTGGAAGGCGCGCCAGCCACCGAGCAGGAGCAGCACGGCGATGAAAAACTGGCTGTTGAGTTCGAGGATCGGCAGGAGGATCGCCGAGGTGCGCGCCAGGGCGACGTTGTAGCGCGCATGGTCGGCCAGCAGCGAGCGGAAGAAGCCGGCGTTGGTCTGCTGCCGCACGAAGCCCTGCGTCACGCGAATGCCGCCGACCGACTCGGCCAGCGTGGCTGTCACCCGGCTGAAACTTTCCTGCGACGCGCGGCTGAGCCGGCTGAGCTTGAAGCGGAAGCGACGGTTGACCGTCCAGAGCACCGGCGCCATCGCGAGCACCACCAAAAAAAGCGACCAGTCGCAGAACAGCATCGCCACCGCGGCGAAGGCCATCATCCCGAACTGGATCAGGCTCACGAAGAACACGTCCTGGATGCCGACCCGCACGGCCTCCACATCCGAGGTGACCCGGCTGATGATGCGCCCGAGTTTCGCCCGGTGAAAGAAGCTCATCGACATGCCCTGCAGGTGCTGGAAGATGTCGGCGCGAAGCGCATTGACCGCGTATTCACCCAGCTCCAAGGCGTACCGCTGCCGGAAATGGAACATGAAGTCGGTCATGACGGCCAAGGCCGCGTAGCTCAGCAGCGCCCAGGCCAGCGCCGACAGGTCGTGGCGGGCGACCGGGCCCGCGATGATGCGGCTCATCACCCACACCAGCGCCGGCAGCTGAATCGCCCGGACCGTGGACAGCGCCACCATCGCCCAGAGTTTCGCCCGATGCGGGCGCAGGTAGCCCATCAGCCGGCGGATCAGCCCCCATTCCAGCGGCTTGAACTGCGCCTCGTCCTCGTCGTCGACCGGCCGGTTGACGAGGGTGAGCAGGCCGAGCTTGGACAACGGTTGGTTCATGCGGCATCTCCTGGCGCCAGCAGCGCCTGCAGTTCGCGATCGTCGACCAGCTGCAGGCTGGCCACGTGCAGGTACGGCCCCGGCATCTTCATCAGCTCCTCGTGCGTCCCGCGCTGCACGATGCGGCCGTCATCCATCACGATGATAAAGTCGGCCCGACGCAGGGTGCTGAGGCGGTGTGCCACGATGAAGGTGGTGCGGCCCGCGATCGCGCGATCCAGAGCCGCAAAGATCTCGTGCTCGGTCTGCGAGTCGACGGCGGCGGTCGGGTCGTCGAGCAGCAGGATGACCGGCTCAAGCAGGATGGCGCGGGCCAGGGCCAAGCGCTGGCGCTGGCCGCCCGAGAGGGTCGCGCCGCTTTCGCCGAGCACGGTGTCATAGCCGTGCGACAGCTGCAGGATGAAATCGTGGGCGGCGGCGATCCGGGCGGCTTTCTGGATCTGTTCCATCGTGGCCTGCGGGTGGCCGAACGCGATGTTGGCCGCCACCGTGTGGCTGAAGAGAAAGCTCTCCTGAAAAACGAGCCCGATGTTGCGACGAAGGTCGTCGAGATCGAGATCGCGCGCGTCGATTCCGTCGATGAGCACGCGGCCGGCCGTCGGATCGTAGAAGCGGGGAATGAGACTCATGAGCGCGCTCTTGCCGGCGCCGGTCGCACCGAGAATCGCCACGCACTGGCCGGGCGCCACCGCTAGGTCAATGTCGTGCAGTACGGGTTCGCGTACATCGTAGGCGAAGGACACGCGGTCGAAACGCACGGCTCCCTCGAGGCGCGGACGGCGGATCGCGCCCGGCCGGCTCTGCACCTCGACCGGCGCGTCGAGGATCTCGAACACCCGGCGCGCGCCAATGAGCGACTGCTGCACGCTGTTGACGACGTTCACCACGTTGTTCACCTGTCCCGAAAACTGCTCCAGCAGGCCCGCGAACACCACCAGGCCGGCGCCCAACGGCAGGCGGTCCCGCGCGACGAGCCAGCCGCCGTAGCCGAGCAGCACCATCATGTTCACCCGCGTGAGAAAACCCACCGCCGGGCTGAAGAGGCTCACACGCCAGAAGATGCCCTTTTGCTGGTCGCGCACGGCATCGTTGGACCGGAGGAATTTCGCGCGATCCTCCGCCTCGCGGCCGAAACCCTTCGTCACCGGCATGCCTTGGATGCTCTCGGCGAGGTTGCGCACCATGATGTCGGCCAAATCACGGTTGCGGGCGTATTCGGGCTGGATGCGGCGCGAGAACTCGACGGCGGCGATCCAGAGCAGCGGCGTGGTGACGAGGCACGCCACGGTGAGCCCCAGGTGCAGGCTGCCCATGTAGACGACGTAGACCGTGAGCGAGATGACCATGATGAAGCTCTGGATGAGCACCTGGTCGAGGAACATGCGCACGGCCTGCACGTCGCCCGTCACCCGGTTGATGATCGAGCCGGTGGAATTGGCGTCGAAGAAGCGGAAACTCAGGCGCTGCAGCTTGTCATACACCTGTCCGCGTAGGTGCGGGACGATCTCCTGTTGCGTCAGACGGTTGATGAGGACGCTGTAGACGTAGTTCAGCACCGCGCGGAAAATCGCCATGAGGAGGATGAAGCCGGCGATCACCGTCACGACGGTGAACGGCGACCAGCGCTCCGGAAACGTGAGGCGGATGCCAACCGTCGGCAGCGGCGTGCCCGCCACTTGATGGCGGATGGCGTCGATGGCTTGGCCGGTGAGATTGAGGCCGGCGAGGCCCAGCGTGAGCAACACGAGCTGCAGGCCCAACACCTGAAAGCAGCGGCCCCGGTACAGCCATACCAGGCCGAAGAGGCGGCGGATGAGTGCCCAGTTCGACGGCGCCGTGCCCGGCGACAGTGGCGCGGAAATGCTCATGCTTGGTGCGGTGGATCAAACGATGGCGGCTTCACGGCGCGCAACCCGCGCTGCGCTCATCGATCGACGGAGCGGACACGCTAGCGCGTCGCACCTGAAATTCACGATTAATCTTGGGGTCGGCCGCATCGGCCGCCGCGCCTCGCGTATTCCGGCGTGGCGGGATGCCCGCATCATGCCGCGCACTCCTCAACGCGATTGAGTCGGCGCGGGCGGCTGGGCCGGAGTCGTCGCTGCGGGCGAGGCGGTCGCCTGCCGCCGCAGTTCCCGACGGCGATTGATATCGGCCTGGAGGTTGCTGATCTGTTCCGGAGTCAACGCCGGAGTCGACCCCGATTGGTCGCGCCCCGCCGGTCCGGATTGGCCGCGCCCCGCCGGACCCGGGCCGGGCGGGGGACCGCGACCTGTCACTGCCTGCGCCGCCGCCGCAACCGCAGACTGCGGCTGGCCGGGAGCACTGCCCAGCTGAGTGATCTTCGCCTCCTTCAGGGTGAGCTTGTAGGTGCGATTCCGCAGCTCGACCGTGACCGCATCTTTTTCAGGGTCGAATGCTTTGACGACAAAATCATAACCGGGTTCGTTCAGTCTGGCCCAGGTGCTCTGCTTTTTGACAGTATCATAGAGGCTGAACTCATAATCGCCGCCAGCCTTGAGCACACTGCGCAGTTCGAGCGGCGCGGCTTCCTGCGCCGCCCCGGTGGCGGAGACGTTGGGCGGGAGGAAGGGGGAATTCTCCAGCAGATTGGAATCCGCCTGCACGGACGGGATCAGGGTCACTACACTCAGGAGTGGCAGGATCAGGCGTTGGAGAATGGCAACCATGCGCAAGGCTGAATTCACACAGGGATATGACGCCCCGCCGGCACGTCAAGTAACGCGAGCCCCGCGGGGAGGCGGGCGGGAGACCGATCTTCGCATCCGGGAGCAGCGCTGAACGGCCACACCGCGACGTTATTTCTGCTCCAATAGCTCGACTTCGTAGCCATCGGGATCGGTCACAAACGCCATGCGTCGGCCGGCCGGAAACGTCTGGCGCCAGTGGTCGGGCCAGATCCGGTAGCCCTTTTTTTCCAGCTCGTCGCATTTGGCGATGAGATCGGGATAACCGACCGCCGTGTGGATGAGATCCTCCGGCACGACGAGTTGATAGCCCGGTTGGTAGCAGAGCTCGAGCACGTGGTCGCTGCCAGGAATCTGCAGGAAGGCGAGCTGATTGCCCTGCGGTGATTGCGGAATGCGGCGCACGCATTCGAAGCCCAGTTCCTGGTACCAGGCGATCGTGCGCTCGAGATCGCCGACGCGGATGCGGGTGTGGAGAAATACTGGCATGGTGACAAAAGCAAGTGATGGAAGGACGAGGGAAGAGAGAACGCCGCTCAGGATGGAACCGGCGTCGGACCAGCACAAGAACTACGATGGATGGCTGGACGGATCGGGTTGGCCGCCCGGCAGGGCCCGGCCTGATTTTTACTTGCTTTCGCCTATCCCATTTTCAAGCCTGCCCTCCGCTTGTTGTTTGAGTCGTCTGCTTGGTGGATTGTCAGGTGAACGCTGGTTCAGTGGTGATTCGAAACTCGATGGTCGGGAACGGGCAGAAGATTAGGCCAAGCAGTGTTCGCTAGACACCTACATATGAGCACCAAACTGTACGTGGGCAATCTGCCCTTTGCCTCCACCGCGCAAGACCTCCAGGATCTGTTCAGCCAGGCCGGCACCGTCGCCAGCGTCGACCTGATCTTCGACAAATTCACGGGCCGTTCGCGCGGCTTCGCGTTTATCTCCATGGCCACCCCCGAGGAGGCCCAGGCTGCGATCCAGAAATTCCACGGCTTCGCCATGGAAGGCCGCAACCTCACGGTCAACGAAGCGCGCCCGAAGGAGGAGCGTCCCCCCCGCCAGTTCGAGGGCGGGGAGCGCCGGGGCGGCTTTGGCGGTGGCCATCGCGGCGATCGCGGTGAGCGGCGCGGCGGCGATCGCGGCTTCCGCCGGTAGGCCATCCCCTCATTTGCTTCCGTCAGGCCGGGCCAGCGCCCGGCCTTTTTGCTGGAGGGGAACGGCCGCCCCCGCGGCGGGCGGCCGTTTTTTGCGGCGGCGGGCAGGGAAACCGAAAAAGCTTGCTTGGAAACTTAAAAAACGTGTTTAGTTTCTTAAGGTTCCCATGCCCCCCCCCCCCGTCACCCCGTCTATGTCGGCGGTCGCGGCCTCCCGCGCCCGCATCCTGGAAGCGGCCCGCACGCATCTCTTCGCCTACGGTTTCAGCGCCCTGACGATGGACGACCTCGCGGGCGAACTCGGCATGAGCAAGAAAACGCTCTACGTCCATTTCCCCAGCAAGGACGCCATGGCCGGGGCCGTCCTTGACGGCATCGGCAAGTCCATCCGTTCCCAGTTGGAAGCGGTGCTGTCCCAGCCCCGGCTCACGTTCACGCAGAAGCTCTGCGGAGTCATCGACGTCGTCGGTTCGCTTCTCGGCCAGGTCAGTCCGGCGATTTTTCGCGACCTGCAGCGCTACGCGCCGCACCTCTACCAGAAAATTGAGGAGGTCCGGCAGAAAAACGTCCCGTACGTCATTGGCAGGCTCATCCGCGCCGGCATCGCCGAGGGCATGGTGCGACCGGAGATTGATCCCGCTTTTGCCGCCGAATTCTGGCTGCAGGCCATCCGTGGCCTTGTCCAGCCGGTCGTCCTCGACCGCACCCAGCTCACGCCCAGGCAAACCCTCGAAAAAGCCATTCATCTCTTCTTCAACGGACTCCTCACGCCCGCCGGCCGCAAAGACTATGAAAAACACATCGCTTCCCGTGAAAAACATCCCGCTGCCTGATCGCACCGCGCGCCGAGCGCCCGCCGTTTTTCTGGCCGTGGTCACGGTGCTGCTTGCCGCCTGTTCGCGTGGCCCTGGTACCCGCGCCGGGGACTTGATCCTCTCGGGCAACATCGAGGTCACTGACGCCCAGCTTGGCTTCAAGGTGCCCGGCCGCGTGGCCGAGCGCCTCGTGTCCGAAGGCGATCGCGTCAAGGCCGGCCAGCTCGTTGCCCGGCTCGACGACGTTGAGCAGCGGGAGCAGCTGGCCCTTTGTCGGGCTGAACTGGCTGGCGCCGAGGCGGCGCTGGCTGAACTCGTGGCCGGCTCCCGTCCGCAGGAGATCGCCGCCGCCGAGGCCACGCTCCGCAGCGCCGAGGCCGACCGCGACCGGACCCGGCTCGACTTTGCCCGTCAACAGGAGTTGCGCGCCAAGGACGCCATCGCCGACCGTGAACTCGAGGTGTCGCAGGCCGAGCTCAAGGTTGCCGAGGCCCGCACCACCGAGGCCGCCGAGCGCCTCAAGCTCGTGCAGGAGGGTCCCCGCGCCGAGGACATCGCCCAGGCCCGTGCGCGGGTCGAGCAGGTCCGCGCCTCCCTGGCCCTCGCCGAAACCCAGCTGGAAAACACCCGGCTGGTCTCGCCGCTGACGGGTGTCGTGCTCTCGCACAACATCGAGCCCGGCGAGTTTGTGTCCGCCGGCACTCCGGTGGTGACCGTCGCCGACATTGCGCACGTGTGGGTCCGCGCCTATGTCAACCAGACTGATCTCGGCCGCATCCATCTTGGCCAGAAGGTCGAGGTACGCACCGACACTTTTCCCGATAAAGCCTACGCGGGCATGGTCGGCTTCATCGCCTCCGAAGCCGAGTTCACGCCGAAGACGGTGCAGACCACCAAGGAGCGCGTGAAGCTCGTGTTCCGCGTCAAGGTCGACATCGCGAACCTGAATGACGAATTGAAGCCCGGCATGCCCGCCGACGCGATCATCCGGGCCGCGCCCTGACCGCGGCCGCGCGCCCACCTCTCGCCTCTGGCCTCGCGCCCCTCGCCTCTTCGTATGTCCGCCATCCGCACCACCGGCCTGCGCCGCACCTTCGATGATCTCGTCGCCGTCGAGGGGCTCAACCTGGACATCGCTGCTGGCGAGATCTTCGGCCTCGTCGGCCCCGACGGCGCCGGCAAGACCACCACCATGCGGATGCTGACCGGCATCCTGCCGCCAACGGGCGGCGCCGCCGAAGTGGCAGGCTTCGATGTCGTGCGCCACGCCGAGCGCCTCAAGGAGCACATCGGCTACATGAGCCAGCGCTTCGGCCTCTATCCTGATCTGACGGTGATGGAAAACATCGAGTTCTACGCCGACATCTACGGGGTGCCTGCCCGGGGCCGGGTGGAGAAAATCGACCGGCTCCTCAGCTTCAGCAACCTCACCCCCTTCAAGCAACGCCTCGCCGGCAACCTCTCCGGCGGCATGAAGCAGAAACTTGGGCTCGCCTGCGCGCTCATTCATACGCCGCGCGTGCTGTTTCTCGACGAGCCGACCAACGGCGTCGATCCCGTCTCGCGCCGCGATTTCTGGCGCATCCTCTACCAGCTGGTGCGCGAGGGTGTGACCATCTTCGTCTCCACCGCTTACCTGGACGAGGCCGAGCGCTGCAACCGGCTCGCCCTGCTGCACCAGGGCCGCCTGCTCGGCCTCGGCACGCCGGACGAAGTCAAAGCCATGATGCCGGGCGCGCTGCTCGAGGTGCGCACGGCGGCCCCGCGTCGCACCGCCAGCCTGCTGCGCGCGCATCTCGCCGGCGCCTCCGTCGGCCTTTTCGGCGACCGGGTGCACGTGGCGGTGCGCGACACCGCCGCGGCCGAGTCCGCGATCCGCCGGCTCGTCGCCGCCGCGGGTTTCGAGTCGCTGGCCATCCGTCCGATCGAACCGTCGCTCGAGGACGTGTTCGTTTCCGTGCTCGCCGCGAAAGAGGCCGCCACCGATGCGCGCTGAACCCGCCACCTCCGCCGAGACCGTGGTCGAGGTGCACGACCTCGAGAAACACTTCGGGACGTTCAAGGCCGTCGCCGGCATTTCGTTCGCCGTGCGCCGGGGCGAGATTTTCGGATTTCTCGGACCGAACGGCGCGGGCAAGTCCACCACCATCCGCATGCTCTGCGGGCTGCTCGCGCCCACCGCCGGCTCCGGGCGCGTCGCCGGCTTCGACATCGTGCGCGAGACCGAGAAGATCAAGACGCGCATCGGCTACATGAGCCAGAAGTTCTCCCTCTACGACGAGCTCACCGTCGAGGAGAACATCGAGTTCTACAGCGGCATCTACCGTCTGCCGAGGGTGAAGAAGGCCGAACGCAAGGAATGGGTGCTGGCCATGGCCGGCCTGCGCGATCACCGCCACGCACGCACCGGGGTTCTCTCCGGCGGTTGGAAGCAGCGCCTCGCCCTCGGCTGCGCCGTGCTCCACGAGCCGCCCATCCTCTTTCTCGACGAGCCGACCTCCGGCGTCGATCCCAACAGCCGCCGGCAGTTCTGGGACCTCATCTACGAGCTCTCCGGGCACGGCGTGACCGTGTTCGTGACCACGCACTACATGGAGGAATCGGAGTATTGCGACCGGCTCGGCGTGATCTACCGCGGTGAGCTCATCGCCATCGGCCCGCCGCGGGAATTGAAAACCCGCTACATGCAGGAGGCCGTGCTCGAGATCGCGTGCGAGCGGCCCAATGACGCGATGGACATCGTGGAAAGGCTGCCCGAGGTGAAGGAGGCCGCCCTCTTCGGCAAGGGGCTGCACGCCGTGGCCCACGCTGCGGACGCCGGCCCTGCGACGGCCGCCATCCGTGCCGCGCTCGCCGCAACGGAATTCGGCGCCGTCCGGGTCGAACGCATCACGCCGACGATCGAGGACGTGTTCGTCTCACTGATCGAGGCGCACGAGCACGCGAACGGTGCGCCCGCGGAGGTCCGCCGATGAACCTGCGTCGTCTTTGGGCCGTCGCCCGCAAGGAAGCCCTGCATATCCGGCGCGATCCCCGCAGCCTGGGCCTCGCCATCGGCATTCCCATGCTGATGCTCCTCATGTTTGGCTACGCGCTCACGCTCGACGTCGACCACGTGCCACTGGTGACTTGGGACCAGAGCGGTACGAAAGCGAGCCGCGAGTACCTCTCTCAGTTCACCGGCTCGCGCTACTTCGACTTCTGCGGGACGGTCGCCAACTACCGCGAGCTCGAGCGAGCGATCGACCGCCGCACCGCCGACATCGCCCTGGTGATTCCGCCCGATTTCGCCCAACAGCTCGAATCCGGCCGCCTCGCGCCGGTGCAGGCCATTGTCGACGGGTCCGACTCCAACACCGCGGCCATCGTGCTCGGCTACACGCAGGTGGTGACGGCCGCTTTCAACCAGCAGATCGCGATCGAACAAATCCGCCGCACGGCTGGCGCCGTGCCGGTGGTGCTCCTCGACCTGCGGCCGCGCGTATGGTTCAACGCCGACCTCAAATCCAGGAATTTCATCATCCCGGGGCTGATCGCCGTCATCATGGGCCTGATCGCCGGTCTCCTGACCTCGCTCACCGTCGCCCGCGAGTGGGAAGGCGGCACCATGGAGCAGCTCATCTCCACGCCGGTGAAGGCGCCCGAGCTCATCCTCGGCAAGCTCGTCCCCTATTTCGTCATCGGCATGCTCGATGTCCTGATCGCCGTGCTCATGGCGGTGTACCTTTTTGATGTGCCCTTGCTGGGCAGCGTTCCGCTGCTGTTCGCGATGGCCGCGCTCTTCATCATCGGCACGCTCTCGCAGGGCATCCTCATCAGCACGCTGGCGCGCCAGCAACTCCTGGCCAGCCAGGTGGCGATGGTTTCGACCTTTCTGCCGGCCTTCCTGCTCTCGGGCTTCATGTTTGCGATTTCCAACATGCCGGCGGCGGTGCAGGCCATCACTTACATCGTCCCGGCGCGCTATTTTGTGGCCCTGGTCAAGGGCATCTACCAGCGCGGCGTCGGCCTCGAAACCCTCTGGCTGGACGCGGTGTTTCTTGTGCTCTTCGCGACCGCCGCCGCGGGCCTGGCGATCGCCAAATTTAAAAAGAGGCTCGGCTGACCATGGGGGAACGCATCCTCACCATCCTCCGCAAGGAGTTCCGCTCGGTCTTCCGTGATCCGCGCATGCGGATGGTGATTTTCGGTGTGCCGGTGATCCAGACGCTGGTCCTGGGCTACGCGGTCACCATGGATGTGCGGCATGTGCGGCTCGTGGTCATCGATCGGGACCACACGCCCGCCAGCCGCGCCCTGATTGCGCGCTTCACCGGTTCCGACTATTTCGACCTCGTCGAGCAGACCAACGACGAGCAGCGCGCCCGGGCGATGATCGACGCCGCCGCCGCCAGCGCCGTCCTGCAGATCGACGCCGGGTTCGAGGGCGACCTGCACGCCGGCCGCACCACGCCGGTGCAGCTCATCGTCGACGGAGCTGATTCCAACACCGCGCGCCTCGTGCTCAATTACAGCACGGTGATCGCAGGCAGCTACAACAACCAGCTCATGCTCAAGCAGACGCAGCGCCAATCGGGACAGACCTTCGCCGCGGGCAGCGTCGATCTGCGCCTGCGCGCGTGGTTCAACGAAGACCTCGAAAGCCGCAACTATTTCGTCCCGGGCGTGATGGCCCTGCTCGTGATGCTCGTCAGCCTCATGCTCACCGGCATGGCGATCGTACGCGAAAAGGAGGTGGGGACGATCGAGCAGATCATGGTGACGCCCATCCGGCCGGTGGAGTTCATCCTCGGCAAGTGCGCGCCGTTCATCGTCATCGGCTTCGCCGACGTCGGCCTCGTCACGCTGGTCGGCGTGTTCTGGTTCGAAATCCCGATCCGCGGCAGCTTCGCGCTGCTGCTGCTCGGCACGACCTTCTTCCTGCTGAGCACCCTCGGCATCGGCCTGTTCATCTCGACGGTGTGCAGCACCCAGCAGCAGGCGATGATGACGACCTTCTTCTTCTTTTTCCCGGCGATGCTGCTCTCCGGTTTTGTCTACCCCATCGCCAACATGCCCGAGGTCTTCCAGTGGCTCACGCTCGTGAATCCGCTGCGGCACTTCCTGATTGTGATACGCGGCGTGTTCCTGAAGGGCATCGGCCTCGACGTGCTCTGGCCGCAGCTGGCTGCGCTCCTCGCCATCGGCCTGGGCGTGCTGACCTTCGCCGTGAAACGCTTTCACAAGACACTCACGTAAATCCCGCCCGCCATCCTTCAACCCTCCCTGTGCCATGAAAACCTCCGTTGCGTTGTCCATGCTCCTCCTGCTGGCCGCCGCTCCTCCGGTCGCCGCCGAGCCCGTTGCCACCGCCCTGACGCTCGACGATTGCCTGCGCCTCGCCGTCGACCATCAACCGCTGCTCACCGCCGTTGAGGCCGGCGTCTCCGCCGCCACCGAGGCGGTCGGGGAGGCGCGCGCGCCCTACTGGCCGCAGGTCGACTTCAGCGCGGGCTATCACCGCTGGCAGCGGCGCGCCTTCCTACCGTCCGGCCTGACGCTGCCGGGATTGAGCATACCGAAAATCATCGGCCCGCTCGACGACTGGACCGGCGGCCTGTCCTCGCGGGTGACATTGTTCGATTTCGGGGAGCGACGGGCCGGCCTCGAGGCCGCCCGCGCCCAGCTCGGCAGCGCCCAGGCGGACGCCGCCGCCACCCGTGGCGACGTGCGCCTGTCGGTGCAGTCGGCCTTCTACGCACTCGCGGCCGCGCAGGAACTGCTCGAGGTGGCGGAGCGGAATCTCGCCCGCACGGAAAGTCATCTCGCCTTGGCGCAAGCGCGCCGTGAAGCCGGCGCCGTGCCGCAGGCCGACGTGCTGCGCGCCCAAGCCGAGGTGGCATCAGCGCAACTGCAGTTGATCAGTGCCCGGAGCCGGGTGCGCACTGCCGCCGGTCAGCTCAACACCGTCATGGGTCGCCCGGCCGAAATCGCGCTCGCCATCGCTCCTCCCGCCTTGGCCGCACCGCCCCCTGCCACCGCCGGCATCGAGACGGCCGTCCGCCAAGCGATTGCCAGCCGCCCTGAATTGAAATCGGAGCAATTGCGCGTCGAAGCCGCCCGCGCCAATATAAATGGGGCGCGCGCCGCCCGCGCCCCCAAGCTGCGCGCCGATGGCTCCTACGGCTGGAACGACACCGATTTCCTGCCGTCAGCAAAGGAATGGCAGGTGGGTTTGTCCGTCGACATGCCCGTGTTCGACGCCGACAGCCGCGTTCACCGCCTCGCGCGGACGAAAGCCGAGCTGGCCCGCGAGCAGGCCGCCTACGATAGCCGGGTGCTGCAGGTGCGCCAGGAGGTGTGGGCCGCGGCCAACGAACTCGAACGCGCCTGGGATTCCATCGCCGCCAATGAAACCAGCGTCCGCGCGAGCGAAGAAAGCCTGCGCGTGGTGCGCGAGCGCTATCAGACCGGCGCCGCGCTCATGACCGACCTGCTCGACACGCAGACGGTGCTGGCGAGCGCCGAGGCCTCGCTGGCCGAGGCCCGCTGGAGTTACCTGACGGCCCGCGCCGCCTATGACCGCGCCATCGGAACGGCGGTCAAGTAGCCCTTTTCAGCGTCGGCCTTTGGTTGCGCCGGAACAGCCAGCGTGGCACCCCGCTGTCGAACTGGAGTGTTGGCGTGAGGCAAGGGAACGAGGGCTGGCGGCCGCGGTGGCGGTGGGTCGACAGCCTGCGCAGGTCGGCCGCGACCAGTTCCGCTTGCGCTGCCTAGCTGGCGGCGGCAATGCTTCCCCGTCTGATGCAGCCCTTGTTCGCCATCCTCGATCCCCTCCTCCCCCTCCCCTGGTGGGCATGGGCCGGTTTCTTTGCCTTCATTTCCGCCATGCTGGCGCTGGACCTCGGCGTGTTCCAACGCGACTCGCACGAGGTGAAAATGAAAGAGGCGCTCGTCTGGTGCGTGGTTTGGTTCACCCTGGCCATGGTCTTCAATGGTCTGGTCTACCGCTGGCGGGGTGCCGAGCTCGGCAACCAGTTTCTCGCGGCCTACCTCGTCGAGCTGTGCCTGAGCGTCGACAACGTCTTCATCTTCATCGTCATCTTCGCCTACTTCCAAGTCGCGCCCAAGTGGCAGCACCGCGTGCTGTTCTGGGGAATCCTCGGCGCCGTGCTGATGCGCGCGACCTTCATTTTGGCGGGCGTGAGCGTGATCCAGCGCTTTCACTGGGTGCTCTACCTCTTCGGCGCGTTTCTCGTGTACACCGGCATCAGGATGGCGCTGCCCCGCCGGGGGGAGGTGGACGTCAATCCCGACCGCAACCTCGCCGTGCGGCTCTTCCGCCGGTTCTTCCCGGTGGTGACGCAGCCGGAGGGCGGGCGCTTCTTCACGCGCGAGGCCGGCCGGTTTGCGGCCACGCCGCTTTTCATCGTGCTGCTGGTTGTCGAAACGACCGACCTGGTCTTCGCGCTCGACTCGCTGCCTGCGGTGCTGGCGATCACCAAGGACGGCTTTGTGGCGCTCACCTCCAACGTTTTTGCCATCCTCGGCCTGCGCTCCCTTTACTTCGCGCTGAACGGCGTCATGCAGCTCTTCCGTTACCTGAAGCTCGGGCTCGCGATCATCCTCGTGTTTATCGGCGTGAAGATGCTGGTCGAACCCTGGATCGACATCTCCACCGGCGTCTCACTGGGCGTCATCGGCGGCGTGCTTACCATGTCAGTGCTGACCAGTGCGTTTATTCCGAAGGAGCCTGCGCCACGCGAGTAGTCACGGCGCCCGGCCCGTGGCTTACAGGCCCACCAGGCTGCCGTGCCGCTTGAGCCAGCGCTCGGCGGTGCGCCAGGCGGGGCAGACCGCCTCCACACGCGCCCAGAACCGGGCAGAGTGGTTCATTTCCCGCAGGTGCATCAATTCGTGGTAGATGATGTAGTCGCGCACCAGCTCGGGCGTCTGCACCAACCGCCAGTTGAGCGAGATCGTGCCGCCGGCCGAGCACGAGCCCCAACGCGAACGCTGGTTGCGGATCATGACATTGCTGATTTCGATGCCGGTCTCAGCCGCCAGCTCCCAGGCGCGGGCGGGCAGCTCGATGCGCGCCCGGCGCGCGAACTGCGCCTCGATCGCCGGGCGCAGGTCACCATCGAGCCGCGGCACGCGAAACACGTCGGCGCCCAGGCAGACCATCGGCCGCCCGCCCTCCGCCGCCACGCGGATCGGCTGCGCTTCGCCCCGCCAGAGCACGGCTGTGCCGGGCGTCCATACCGGGGCGGCACGCGGCTGGGCTTGGTGCCGCGCCCAGGCGCGTTCCAGCCAGATGCGGTGCTGCTCTACGAACCGCCGCGCCTCGCACTCCGAGCCGTGCCGGGGAATGGTGGCCACGGCGACACCATCGCGCCGCAGCGTGAGCCGGTACTGGCGGGCGCGCGCGCTGCGGACAAACCTGACCTCGGGCTCCGTCGCCCCGGACGAGGTTCCGAAAGATGCCGTCAGTTCCGCCACGATTGCGGGCGCACTTAAACATTTCCCCGGAAAAAGACCAGCCGCCAGTTTTCCGCGACGGCGGGTTGGGGTGAAAATTTTCCTCGCTCACCGCAGCCGTTAGCTTGCAGATCATGCGTACCACCTCCGGCCTCGCCCGCACTCCCGCGCCACCTTATCACGCCGTGATCTTCACCTCCCAACGCACGGAGGGCGACCGCGGCTACCACGCCATGGCGCGGAAGATGAAGGAGCTGGGCTCCCGATACGACGGCTTTCTCGGCCTCGAGAGCGTGCGCGGCGCCGACGGCACAGGCATCACGGTGAGCTACTGGCGCGATGAGGCGGCGATCCTCGCTTGGAAGCGCGACACCGAGCACCAGCAGGCCCAGTGCGGCGGACGCGGGACGTGGTACGAGGCCTACGAGGTGAGGATCGCCCGGATCGAGCGCGCCTACGGCTTCCACCGCAAGGCGTGAAGGCGAGTTCCTCCAGCGGAATTTGTAACGTATTACGTTACAAACCTCACTGCGCACCCGGCGGCCGTGCGCCCAGCCGTTTGTAGTAGATGGCGTTCGCCGCCAGGCGGCCATCGGGATCGGCGGCGAAATCCGGAATGCCGCCGGCCAACGTGTAGCCCAGTCGCTCGTAGAATTTTGTGGCGCCACTCTCCCCTGCGCTCGTGTCGAGAAACAGCAGGACGCGGTCCCGCGCCCAAGCCTCTGCCTCGACCCGCGCCATGAGCGCCGCTCCGATCCCGCGCCCGCGGTGCGCCGCCAGCACCATCACCTTCTGCACCTCGGCGCGATGACGTCCATTGGCACGCGGCTCGAGCGCCAGTTGCGCGCTGCCCACGAGACGCCCCCCATCGTCGAACGCGGCGAAAAGCAACCTGTGCCCCGCCGTCACGTCGCCGCACACCTTGTGCCAGTAGTCCTCCACCTCGCCGTCCGTGAACGGCAGTACGAAGCCCACCGACGCGCCATTCCGCACCGTATCGATCAGCAGCCCGTCCAGCCCGGGCAGACGCGCTCGGGCGGTTTCACCGTTCAATCGTTCGATCTGCACGGGAGGCATGGAGCAGTTTTCACGCCGCTCCCCGGGAACCCCGGATGTCATAGCGCATCCGTCGTGCATGCCACATGCTCGCGATCTCGCCCGAATAGCCGGGCAGCAGAAACGCGATGACCTGCTCCTCTAGGGCGCACAATGCCTGCAGCACCACGGCGACATGGAACGGTACCGCCGACCATCCGGCCAGCAGCACCACCAATGAGACCGGCAACAGCACCGCCATCAGCTTGGCCAGCCAGGTGTGATAACCCAGCACCCGTCTCCATCGTACCAGCCCGTAGGTCACGATGGCGAAGCAACCCACCAGCACGGCAACGAACCACGGCCATTCCCGGTGCACCACCTCAGGCCACAACCGCCATACGCCCACGGCGGCCGCGGCGGTCATCAGGTAATCCCCCCAGCTATCAAGCCGGCGGCCCAGATCCGATTGCGCCTTGAGCCGCCGCGCGAGAAAGCCGTCGAGGGCGTCCGTCACCAAGGCGACACCGAAGAAAGCCAGGAACCACGTCCGCGAACCGCCCGCGCATGCCACCGCCACCATCGCCGGGGTCAGCACGACGATGCGTAGCAGGCTGAGGAGATTAGGCAGCTTTTTCATCGTGAATATTCACAGCGGCACGATGCGCCAGTCGAGCCGTCCCGGCCGGATGTTCAGCCAGGCAAAGCTCGGCGGCGCGCCGCCGCGGGGACGCGAGATGCACCCCGGGTTAAGCCAACGGACGCCGCGCACATCGGTTTCGTCGCGCGGCACGTGGGTGTGGCCGTGCAGCACGATGTCGGCGCCGCGCGGTGCCCGCGCGGGCGGTGAATGGAGCAGCACAAGCCGCACGCCGCCGCGCTGCAGGCGGAGTTCGCGCGGCCAGCCGGGGTACCAGTCGCAGTTGCCGAGCACCACGCGCAGCGGCGACCCGAGCTGCGCGAACGCCGCCAGCAGCGCGGGATCGCACACGTCGCCCAGATGCCATATCTCGTCGGCGCCGCGCAGGCGTTCCGGCAGGCCGGGCGGATAACGGTCATGCGTGTCGGCCAGAATGGCGATGCGCATGGGTGGACAAAGTCAGAATCTAACGGGTTTGGCAAAGACGGACTTCACGGCCGCCAATTGACCCGGTAACCGCGGCTGCCATTCTGTCCGGCGTGCCGTTGCGGTCGCTCATCGTTGATTTCAACTCGTTCTTCGCCTCCTGTGAGCAGCAGGAGCGGCCGGAGCTGCGCGGCCGGTCCGTGGGCGTCGCTCCGGTTCTGGCCGAGACCTCGTGCTGCATCGCGGCGAGCTACGATGCCCGGCGGCGCGGCGTGCAGGTGGGCACGCGGGTGGACGAGGCGCGGCGGTTGTGCCCCGGCATCGCCATCGTCGAGGCGCGCCCCGCGCTCTACATCCAGTACCATCGCCGGCTCATCGAGGTCATCGAGTCGTGCCTGCACGTGACCGAGGTTTTGTCGATCGACGAGGTGGCCTGCGAACTCACCGCGACGTTCGCGCCGCGCGAGAAGGCGGTGGCCCGCGCCCGCCGCATCAAGGCGGCGATCGCCCGCGACGTCGGCGCGTGCCTCACCTGCTCCATCGGCATCGCGGCCAACCCGTTCCTCGCCAAGGTTGCCTCGGACATGCAAAAGCCCGACGGGCTGGTGGTGCTGGAAGACGCCGACGTGCCGCAGCGCCTGCTCGGGCTGGAGATCGGCGATTTCGTGGGCATCGGCAAAAACATGGAGCGCCGCCTGCGCGCCCGCGGCATCGACACGGTGCGGAAGCTCTACGCCGCGACCAGGGCGGAACTGCGCGGCATCTGGGGCGGCGTCGAAGGCGAGCGCATGTATGCGCGCCTGCGCGGCGAGGACTTGCCGCTGCCGGCGCATCGCCATCAGACCATCGGCCATTCCCACGTGCTGCCGCCCGAACTCCGCAACGAGGCCTCCGCTCTCGCGGTGCTGCACCGCCTTCTGCAGAAGGCCGCGATGCGCCTGCGCCACCTGGGCCTGTATGCGGGCGGCCTGCACGTCGCGGTGCGGCATCGCCAGGGCCGCGGCTGGAGCGACGAGCTGCGCTTCAACGAGACGCAGGACACCCTCCGGCTCACCCATGCGCTCACCCAGATCTGGGAGCGCCGGCCCGGGCGGGGCCACGCGCCGTTCCAAGTCGGCGTCGTGCTGTTCCACCTGGTCGAACTGCCGGGACACACCCCCGATCTTTTCACCTATGAACAGGAGCAGGCGCGCGGGCGGCTGCATGACATCGTGGACTCTCTCAACAGCGCTTACGGCAAGAACACCGTCTATTTTGGCGGCGCCCACGGGGCCACGGGCTACGCGCCGATGCGCATCGCCTTCACCCGCATTCCCCAGCCGGAGATCGAGGAGATCGATCCCGCGCAGTCGAAGGTCATCCGGCCGAAGAAAAAGTGACGCGGCGTTTGCGCCCTCACCGGCTGGCAACCGGCCGGTCGCGACGGGAAGCCCCCGCCGGAGATCATCCGGGAAGTCGCGCCCCTTCTGCCCAGAGGGATTGTCAACGATTAGTTGACATGTTTCTCCTCCCCGAGAGAGGGGGCCCCGTTATTCCCCGGCTGGGATCGACAGCAGCGTGTTGACGCGGGACCGGCGGTGCGTCGTGCTAACGCCCAGCCATGATCAGGGTCTTTGTCTCCGGCTGCTACGACATCCTGCACGCGGGGCATGTGCAGTTTTTCCGCGAGGCGCGCGCGCTGGGCGACCACCTCACGGTGTCCTTCGCCTCGGCCGAGGTGCTGTGGCGGTACAAGCAGCGCCGCAGCTCGCTGCCCGACGGGCACAAGCGCGCCCTGCTCGCCTCGCTCGGCATGGTGGACGAGGTCGTGGTCGGGACCGACCTGGAGGAGGGCCTCGACTTCAGGCCGGAGTTCCTGCGCCTGCGGCCGGACATCCTCGCCGTGACGGAGGACGACAAATACACCCCGCTCAAGCAGGCGTTGTGCGCGCAGGTCGGTGCGCGCTATGTCGTGCTGCCGAAGACGCCGCCGCAATTTCCGCCCATCTCGACGACCGAGATCGTCCGTTGGATCCGCGCGCCGCAGGAGGCGCCGCTGCGGGTGGACTTCGCCGGCGGCTGGCTCGACGTCCCGCGCTTCGCGCGGCCGGAAGGGTACATTGTCAACTGTGCGATTTCACCCACGGTCTCCCTGCGCGCCTGGCCCTATGAGCACAACGCCGGCGTCGGCGGCAGCGGCGCGTGGGCCCTGCTCAACGGCAAGGACGGCGTCTCGTCCGAACTCGACCTTGGTGTGGGCTGGCAGGATCCGGCGGTGATTGCCGAGACCGGCCTGTGTGTGTGGCGCAGCGGGCCGCAGCCCGAGCTGGAGTTGAAGACCGACGGCACGCTGCTGCACGGACGCCTGGCCCTGCTCTGGACCGGCCGATCGCATTCAACCCCCGCGCTCACGGAACGACCGCGAAATTTTGACGCCATCGCCCGCGCCGGACGGACGGCGCGCGAGGCGGTGTGGCGGCAGGACCTCGCGCAACTGGCCGACGCGGTGCGGCAGTCGAATGCGGTGCAGCAGGCCGAGGGCATGGAGCCGCTGCCGGACGATCTGCCGGGGGCGCTCGCCTGGAAATATTGCGGCGGGGGCTTCGGCGGCTACGCCGTTTATCTCTTCGCCGACGCTGCCTCGCGTGACGCCGCTTGCACGCGACCCAGCTTTCGGCCGATCGAACCCTACGTCGCCACGCACTGAGTTAGAAGATTGCAGCTGGAGAAGCGCCACCGGGCTCTGCTGACCAGCAGAGCGATATCCTCACCTGCTCGTGATGCTGACGAACCATCGTCTGCCAACAGGCTCCTGCCTTTCACAAACGGGACGCGAACCAAGCGCGGAGGTTGGCGAGGCAGCGTTCGTTTTGGGGGGCGGTACCAACGCTGATACGCACATGGCCGGGTAGATCGCCGAACGGCCGCACGATGGTTCCGCGTGCCTGCAGGAAATCAAAGGCTTTTGCCGCGTCCGGCACCTTCACCAGGATGAAATTGGCCTCGGAGGGCACGAACTCGAGCCCGAGCTCGTGAAAGCCGGCGGCGAGTTGCTGGAGTCCGGCGCGGTTCATTTCCCGACTGCGGCGCACAAAGTCGGCGTCGTCGAGCGCGGCGACCGCGGCGGCCTGCGCCACCGCGTTGATGTTGAACGGCGCGCGGGCGCGCTGGAGCAGCGCCGCGATGTCGGGCCGCGTGTAGCCGTAACCGACCCGCAGACCGGCGAGGCCGTAGATCTTGGAAAACGTGCGCGTGCACAGCACCGGCCGGCCCCGGGCGATGAGCGGCCGCAAATCCGGCGCCTGCTCCTGGTACTCGGCGTAGGCCTGGTCGAACACGCAGAGCACATCCTCAGGCAGGCCGTTCGCGAAGGCGACCAGCTCCGCCTCGGTATGAGCGGTGCCGGTGGGGTTGTTCGGGCTGGCGAGGAACACGACGCGAGTGCGCGGCGTGACGGCGGCGCGCATGGCCGCCAGGTCGTGCCGGAAACCGGGCATGGCCACCTCGACCGGCTTCGCGCCCATCAGCAGCGTGACCAGCTTGTAGACCACGAAACCGTGCACCCCCATGACCGCCTCGGTGCCGGGCCCCAGGAAAACATGGGCCGCGAGTTCCAACACCTCGTTGGATCCGTTGCCGAACATGAGTTGGTCGCGGCCGACCTGCAGGCGCCCGGCGAGCTTGCCGGTGAGGTCCCAGCAGCTGCCGTCGGGATAAAGGTTCACCTCGCGCAGCGCGGCCGCGGCGGCCGCGAGGGCCTTCGGCGAAGGACCGAGCGGATTTTCATTGGAGGCCAGCTTGTCGATCCGGGCCGGGTCGAGGCCGAATTCCCGCGCGACCTGCGTGATCGGCTTGCCCGGCTGGTAGACCGGCTGGCTCAGGATCTGGGGTTGGGCGAAACGTGCGGCGTCCATGGCTTCCTCCAAAAGTCGCCATGCCTAAGCGACGGCGCCCGAAGTTGCAATGCTCTCCACCGGGCATGGATTGGCTGCTTCGGACGATCCTTTGCCGGGTCGGCCACGTCCCCGCGGGTGGCGCGATATCATTTTTTGCGCAAAAGAACTCAAGCCGGCGGTCTTGCCTCCACCCGGCCGTCTTGTTCATCTCGGTATCTCCCCGATGAATTACGGTCACTTCGACGACACGGCCAAAGAGTATGTCATCACGCGTCCCGACACCCCGCGCCCGTGGTCCAATTATCTCGGCACGACGGAGTATGGCGCCATCATCACGAACAACGCCGGCGGCTACTCGTTCTACCGGAGCGCCGCCACCGGCCGCTTCCTGCGCCTGCGCTTCAACGCCGTGCCGCTCGACCAGCCGGGCCGCTATTTCTACCTGCGCGACCGCGCGAGCGGCGACTTCTGGAGCTCCTCGTGGCAGCCGGTGGGCAAGCCGCTCGATCGCTACCAGTCCGTCTGCCGTCATGGCACCGCTTACACGCAGATCGAGAGCGAGTACGCCGGCATCCGCACCGCGTCGCTCTATTTCGTGCCGCTGGGTAAGACGTTCGAGTACTGGCGCCTGCGCATAACCAACCAGTCCGCCGCGCACCGCGAACTGTCCCTCTACACCTATTGCGAATTCGCCAACCACTGGAACACTTACCAGGATCTGGTGAACCTGCAGTATTCGCTCTTCATCACGAAGACCTCGATGGTGGACGGCGTGCTCGGGATCGCCAACAACCCGAACGAGCGCTTTGACGGCGGGAATCTGACCGGTTGCGGCCGTTCGTGGATGGCCCTCACCGGCGCCCCGCTGGCGGGCTGGGAAACGCGCCGCGAGGTGTTCCTCGGCACTTATGGCGGTTATGCCGCGCCTGCCGCGATCGCAGCGGGCGGACCACTCAGCAATTTCCTTACCGAGGGCGACAACGTCTGCGGCACGCTCCAGGTCCACCTTGACCTCGCCCCCGGCGAGATGCGTGAGGTGATCGTGCTCCTCGGTCTCGGCACGCCGGCCTCGCACGGCCGGACCACGGTCGCGACCTTTGGCACCCCGGCCCGTTGCGAGGAAGAGTTGCGCAAGCTCAAGGCTTCGTGGCACGCCGACCTCGGGTCCATCGCCGTCCGGACGCCCGACGAGAATCTCGACCACATGGTCAACGTCTGGAACGCTTACAACGCCCTCATCACCTGCGCGTGGTCCCGCTCCGCCTCCCTCATCTACAACGGCGAGCGCGACGGCCTCGGCTTCCGCGATACGGTGCAGGATTTCCTGGGCGCCACCCCGCTCATCCGCGAACGGATCCAGCCGCGCCTCGAGCTCATGCTCACCGGCCAGCTGGCCAACGGCGGCGCCATCCCGATCATCAAGCCGTTCACCCATCACCCCGGCCACGAGCCGCCGCCGCCCGAGGCGGAGTACCGCTCCGACGACTGCCTGTGGTTTTTCAACGCCGTGCCGGTCTACGTCGCCGAGACGGGCGAGGTCGACTTTTATAAAAAAATCCTGCCCTACGCCGATCAAGGCGAGGCCACCGTGCTCGGTCACCTGCGCCGCGCCCTCGAGTTCAATCTTGAGCGCACGGGCCGCAACGGCCTGCCCTGCGGGCTCTCGGCCGACTGGAACGATTGCATCCGGCTCGGCTACCACGGCGAGAGTGTCTTCGTCGCGTTCCAGGTGCGGTTCGGACTCGAGGTCTACGCGTGCATCGCGGAAAAAATCAATCTGCCCGCCGACGCCGCCTGGGCGCGCGCCGAGCTGAAGAAGCTCGATGCGAAAATCCAGAAGGTCTGCTGGGACGGCCAGTGGTTCATCTGGGCCATTGGCGAAGACGGCACGATCTACGGCACCAAGGCCTTTGCAGAAGGCCAGGTTTACATGAACACACAGGTGTGGGCGGTGATCAGCGGCGCTGCCACGTCTGCGCAGGCCCGCCGCGCCATGCAGACGGTGAAGGAAAAGCTCGCCACGCCGTACGGCGCCATGCTGTGCGCTCCGCCGTTCATAAAGGCCAATCCGGAGGTGATGCGGGCCACGCTTTTCAACAACGGCATCAAGGAAAACGCCGGCATCTTTTCCCACACCCAGAGCTGGGCGGTGATTGCCGAGTGTCTGCTCGGCGACGGCGACGCGGCCTACGACTACTATTGTGCCTTCAACCCGGCAGCCTACAACGACCGCGCCGAGATCCGCCAGGTCGAGCCTTACGTACACTGCCAGACGGTCTACTCGCGCTACAACGTCAACGAAGGCCATGCGCGCACCCCCTGGCTCTCGGGCACCGCCTCCTGGGCGTACTACGCCGCCACGCATTGGATCCTCGGCGTGCGCCCGGAGATCGAGGGCCTGCGCATCGATCCCTGCATTCCGAAGGCCTGGCCGGGCTTCACCATGCGCCGCCACTTCCGCGGCAAAACCGTGCACATCGAGGTGAAGAATCCGTCCGGTGTCTGCCGGGGCGTGAAGACCCTCACCGTCGACGGCCAGTCCGTACAGGGCAGCCTTGTGCCCGCCTCCGCGCTCAAGGAAGGAACGCGGATCGTGGCCACGCTCGGCTGAGCTCTGCAACGGGTGCGGGCGGTGATCAGCCGGCTCTGAATATGAAGCCGGACAAAACGCGCGGTGTTACTCCTGCCAGACGGCGACACCGGCGGTGGGCACGTCGCGCGCGCCGACCAGAACCTTCGCGCCCTCCGGGATCGGCGCGGTCTGGAGTTTCTCCGTGAAATTGGTCGCAACCCAGAAACCGTCGCGCCAGTCGACCAGAAAGCCGTCGTCAAACTGCTGAACGGCCACCCCGGCGCGCACATAGACGTCGCGGATCAACCGGGCCTCCAGTCCGCCGTCCAGCGAGTCCACCCCGAGGTAGGTCACGGTGCCGCGGCCCAGCGGGCGCGTTACGGCCGCAATGCCGCCGGCGTAATACTGGTCGTCGTAACGGGCCAGCGCGGTGGTGCCCTCGCGGGGTTCGAGCACCTCGCCCCACGAGGCCCAGTCGTAGGTCTGGTTGGGCGTGCGCACCTTGCCGACGCACGGCGCGGGCAGCGTGTCATAGAACGAGATCTTCGCGCCGATGAGGTCGAGGATCGGCGCGGCCCAGGGGCCCTCCCAGAGGTGGCCGCGGCGGTCTTTCTGGCCGGTGCGGCAGGTGATGATCAGGTGGCCGCCCTGTTCCGCGTACGTTTTCCAGCGCTGCACCAGCTGGTCATCCACGAGCTGGTACGCCGGCACGATGAGGAATGGATACGCCTGAAAATCTTTGTCCTCGGTGATGACGTCGACCGGGGCGCCGACGCGCTTGAGCGCGCGGTACTGCTTCAACAGGTGACCGTACGTGTCCCAGCGGATGTTCTGCTTGTGGTTGTCGAGGTCCCAGCGGTCCTCCCGGCCATAGAGCAACGCGGCGCGGCGCGCGGCGTAGGCCGCGGGTGCCTTGGCGTCGGGCCGGAGATTCTGTCGCAGCAGCACCATCTCGCGGGCCGCTTGGGCATACTGCTCGCCGCCGGTGGTGATGGTGACGCCGTCGGGTCCGACGAGCCCGTAATGGTAGAGTTCGGCGCCGAAGAGCGGTTCGCGGAAGCGGTAGGTGCAGACGAATTTCGCGCCGGAAGCGAAGGCGCGCAGCAGCCACAGGTGCACCGCGCCGGGGTACGGCTGCGGGTTGACGTCGCCCCAGTTCACCTGGCCGGGCTGCAGCTCCATGATGCCGTGCAGCCCGTTGATGGTGCGGTGAAAGTCGCCGGCGAAGGAGAGCATGGCGGCGCTGCCGAGGCGGAAGCCGAGCGGGCCCTCGTTCAGGTTGCCGTGCGCCGGGTAAATCGTCCACGTGATGACATCAAGGTCGCGGCCCGAGAGCGCGGGATCGACAGCGCCAAAATCGTGCATGAAGTTGGTTGTGATCCACTGATGGTGGCCGCAGTACCGGCGGAGGATGTCGGCCTGGAAACGCAGGTAGTCGGCCGCCGTCTCGGCGAACCAGCGCTGCGCGTCGAGCATGGCGTGCGGATTGAACTGCGCGACGTCCTCCGGCGGGTTCGGGAGACGGATCTGGTCGAAGTTCTGGTACATCTGCGACCAGAAGGCGTTGCCCCAGGCGCGATTGAGCTCATCGATGGTGCCGTATTTTTTCTGCAGCCAGCTGCGGAAGCCGGCCTGGCAGGCATCACAATGGCATGGCTCCTTGCCGTAGTGGCTGAGCTCGTTGTCGAGTTGCCAGCCCCAGACGCGCGGGTCGCGGCCGTAGCGCCGGCCGAGTTCGTCGACGATCATTGCGACGTACCGGCGGTAGGTGTCCACGTTCCAGCACGCCTGCTGCCGCGTGCCGTGCAGCATCCGCCGGCCCGCGGCGTCGATCATGAGCACCTCCGGATGCGCCTGCGTCAGCCAGACCGGCGGTGCCGGGGTCGGCGTGCAGAGGATGACCTTGAGTCCTTGGTCGGCGCAGAGCTGCACGTTGCGCTCCAGCCAGTCGAAGTCGAATTTACCCTCCTGGGGTTCCATGAAGGCCCAGGCAAATTCGCCCATGTGGACGAACTCGAGGCCCATTTTCTTGATATTGGCGATATCGCGCGGCCATTGCTCCGCCGGCCACGCCTCCGGATAATAATAGACGCCGATCCGCATGAGATCGGCCGGCGGAAAGAAGGTCGCTTGCGCGTCAGCCGGCGCCGCGGGCGTTGCGGCGATCAACGCGAAGGCGAGGAACAGGGAACGGGGGAAGCGAATCATGGAAGCAACTCCTTCTAAAAAACTGCCGCTCAAACAGGCGTGTCTTTGGGCGGGGAAACCAGGAGCCGGCCGTGCAAATCAGCGAGCTCGCGGAGGTAGTCGGTCGTGCCGCCGAAGAGCCGGTCGAGCTGCGCCGGACGATAACGCCATTGCCAGTTGCCGTCCGGCTTGCCGGGTACGTTGAAGCGCCCTTCAGGGCCGAGGCTGAGCAGGTCCTGCAACGGGATGACGGCAAGCCGGCTCACCGCGGCGTAGGCGGCGCGGATGAAGTCCCAGCCGATCTCCGCGCCGGTCACGCGCAAATAGCGGCGCACATGGTCACGCGTCTTTTCGTCGGTCGCCGCGTACCAGCCGAGGGTGGTGTCGTTGTCGTGCGTGCCGGGATAAATGGCGCCGTTGGCCTCGAGGTTGTGCGGGAGATAGGGGTTCGTGCTCTTGCCGCCGAACGCGAACTGCAGGAGGGCCATGCCGGGCAGACCGATGGCGCGCCGCAACTGCCGCGCGGCTTGGGAGAGTTCGCCGAGGTCCTCGGCGATGATCTTCGCGCCGGGATGGGCGCGCCGGACCGATTCGAAAAACGCCAGACCCGGACCGGGCCGCCACTCGCCCCGGCGGGCAGTGGTGGCCGGCGACGGAATGCGCCAGTAGTCGGCGAAGCCGCGGAAATGGTCGATGCGCACGACGTCGTAGAGATCAAACGCGGCGCGCAGCCGGGCGTGCCACCACGCGTAGTCGTCGGCCGCGTGCACGTCCCAACGGTGGAGCGGATTGCCCCAGAGCTGGCCGTCGGCGGAAAAATAGTCGGGCGGCACGCCGGCGACCGCGAGCGGCTGCCCGGTCTGCTCGTCGATTTCGAAAAGGTGCGGTGCGGACCACGTGTCGGCGCTGTCCATCGCCACAAAAATCGGGATGTCGCCGATGATGCTCACGCCGCGTTTCGCCGCCGCAGCCCGCACGCGGCGCCACTGACCGAAAAAGAGATACTGGGAGAAGGCGTGCGCCTGGATGGCGGCGTCGAGCTGGCCGCGGAGCTTTGATTTCTGCGCCTTCGCCCAGATGCGCGCCTCGGCGGGCCACTCCCACCACGGGCGCCCCTCGTAATGATCCTTGAGTGCGCGGAAAAACGCATAGGGTTCGAGCCAGGCGGCGTTCGCCTCCCGGAACGCCGCGAAATCCCCATAGGGTGCCGGGCCGCGGCCGGCGCGGAGGTTCGCACAGGCGTGATCGAACAGCGGCCACACCAGGCGGTAGAGCGCGCCATAGTCGACCCGGTCGGCGTTCAGGAAAACCAGCGGTCCGAGCGCATCCTGCGTGAGCAGGTCGTGGCGCGTCAGCTCGACCAGGTTGACGAGATAGGGATTGCCCGCGAACGCGGAAAAGCACTGGTAGGGCGAATCGCCGTAGCCCGTCGGGCCGAGTGGACAGAGCTGCCAGTACCGGCAGCCGGCGGCCTCCAGAAATTCAAGAAACCGGTCGAGATGTTCGTCGAAGGTGCCGATGCCAAAGTCGCCGGGCAGGCTGGTGGGGTGCAGCAGCACGCCGGCGGCGCGCGTGGTGAGCCAGTGGAAGAGCGGGGCGGAAGCAGGGGCCGGCATCGTCACCAGCAATGAAGAACGAAACCCGCGTGCCAACAAGCAAAACACGCGCGTCCGTGACCAGCCGCCGGCGGGCGGTTCAAACCGGCTTGGATCACCATCCCGCGGCCTGACCGTCCTTGCGGCTCTCGCTCGCGCCGAGGTAGGTGTGGTTCTTTGCATCCCACTCGATCGCTTGGTAGCCGCCGAAGCCACCGAGATCGGTGCGAATGTCGTGTCCGCGGCGCTTGAGCTCGGCGACGACGTCCCATGGGATGCCGCTCTCGAGGTAGACGTAGCCGCCGTCGGCCATCTTCGGATGGTCGTAATCGGTCGAGCCGTCGTGCTGCCAGCGCGCGGCGTCGCCCGCCTCCTGCAGGTTGAGGCCGTAGTCGATGAGGTTGACGAGAATCTGCACGTGGCCCTGCGGCTGCATCGCGCCGCCCATCACGCCGAACGCGAGCCACGGCGCACCGTCCTTCATGACGAACGCGGGGATGATCGTGTGGAACGGCCGCTTGCCCGGCGCGTAGACGTTGGCGTGGCCGGGCTCCATGGTGAAGATCTCGCCGCGATCCTGAAACCCGAAGCCCAGTCCGGGCACCACGATGCCGCTGCCCATGCCGCGGTAGTTGCTCTGGATGAGCGACACCATGTTGCCCTCGGCGTCGGCCGTGCAGAGGTAGATGGTGTCGCCGTCATTCACGGGCGGGTGGCCGGCGTCGTAAGTCCGGGCGGCGCGCGTCGGGTCGATGAGCTGGCGGCGCTCGGCGGCGTATTCCTTTGAGATGAGCCATTTGACCGGCACCCGGGCGAAGGCCGGATCGGCGTAGAATTTCGCGCGATCCTCGAACACCAGTTTCTTGGCCTCGATCATCACGTGGAGGGCGTCGGCGCTCTGAAAGCCCATTTTCCGCAGGTCGAATCCCTCGAGGATATTCAGCATCTGCAGCGCGGCGATGCCCTGGCCGTTCGGAGGCAGCTCATAAACATCGTAGCCGCGGTAGTTGACCGATACCGGCTCGACCCACGTCGAGGTGTGCTGCTCGAAGTCGGCCTTGCGCAGCCAGCCGCCGTTGGCGCGCATGAAGGCGTCGATCTGGTCGGCGATCTCCCCGCGGTAGAACACGGCGCGGCCCTGGTCGGCGAGGAGCTGGTAGGTGCGAGCCAGTGCCGGATTCTGAAAGACCTCGCCCTTCCGTGGCGTGCGGCCGCTGGGCGCGTACGTCTCGACGAACGCGCCGGGCAGATGCTGGTTGCGCAGGATCGCCACGTTGCGCTCCCAATAGAAGGCGATGAGCTCGCTGAGCGGAAATCCCTCCTGCGCATAGCGGATCGCGGGAGCGAGCACCTGCGCCAGCGGCAGCCGGCCGAACTTGGCGTGCAGCTCGAACCAGCCGTCGACCGCGCCCGGCACGCTGACCGGCAGCATGCCGTAGGACGGGATGGTGGTGCGGTTGAGCTTCGCGAGCTCGGCCTTCATCTGCTCGTAGCCGAGGCCGAGCGGCGAGCGGCCCGAGGCGTTGAGACCGTAGAGGCGGTGCGACTTCGCATCCCACACGATGGCGAACAGGTCGCCGCCGACGCCGCTGCTCACCGGCTCCATGAGGCCCAGCGCGGCGTTGGCCGCGATGGCGGCGTCGACCGCGGAACCGCCCGCCTTGAGAATGTCGAGCCCGGCCTGCGTCGCGAGCGGCTGGCTGGTGCACACCATGCCGTGCTGCGCGATGACTTCGGAACGGGTGGCGAACGATCTGCCGGTGATGCGGTCCACTTGGGCCACGGTAACGGCGGCGGGCAAAAATGCGAATACGGTGATGAGGACCAGGCGCGCGGAGTGCATGCCCACACGCTAGGCACCTCCAGACCGGGGTCAACGCACTCATCCTCCCGCGACCCCGCGCGGCCGTCTCCTTGGGGGTGATTCAACAGGCGGTCATTTGCCTTTTGACCGCAACGAATAACTTGGTCCGCGGATGCTCACCACCCTGCTCCAACTTTTCACACACCAGTCGCCCGCAGATTACGAACGCGCGTTCATCCACCAAGTGACGGTGAAGGAGCAGATGGCGCACAACCCGGCGATCGAACGGCTCATTCTCGCCGGCTGGCTGTCCATCGTCGTCAAGTGCTTCGCCGTGATCTGGGCCATCGACCATTGGGCCGTGCCGGTCCATCCGTACTGGGTCATCGTTCCGACCGTCCTGATGGCGGCGCTCTGCACCGCGGTTTATTACTGGCGGAATTGAATGGCCGCGCGGTTGGGCGATAGCGGTTCAAAGAGAAACCATCGGAGCCAACGTTGCTTGCTTTCCGCTTTCCGGTATCCGATATCCGGTATCCGATATCCGGTATCCCATGCCCTCCGTTCCCGGTTTCCGCAGTCCCTACGTCAAGGTCGGCCGGCTCGTCTACTTCGGCCGCATGCTCGACAAGATCCGCCTGCATGCCGCCGGCAAACTCCCGGCCGAGTACCAGGCCAACCTCGGTGACACCAAGCCCAACCTGTTCGATGCGCGCTGTTGCCGCTTCCTCGGCGTCAAGTATGCCGATCTCGCCGCGCGCACGCTGGAGGGCGGCCCCGACGAGGAGATTCTGGGCTGGGCGCACGCCCACGGCACGCCGCGCACTGATGACGAGTGCAACGCGTGGAACCGCTTCATGATGAAAATCGGCTGGCGCGACGACCGATCGAACATCCTGCAGGAGCGCATTCGCGAATACGGCCTCGCGGACAAAACCATCGAAACCTTCTTTGACCTGATTGACTACGACGAGGGCCGCGACCCCGTGGCGGCCAAGGCCTGGCTGTGGTGATACCGGATCGGCGATACCGGAAACCGGGAAGAGATTACGGATCGGAGGGAATTCCGGGTTTGCGATCTCGGCGTGCGGAGCGACAGTGAACGGGCCACCTCGCCGGTCCGCCTGTCTTCCATTTTTCATCTTCCTTCCTTCGTCTTCTGACTCCTGAATACTGGCTCCTGACTTCTGTCTACCTGATCTCCGGTATCCACTCTCCAAAATCAAAAATGCCTTCCGTTCCCGGTCTCCGCAGTCCCTACGTCAAGGTCGGCCGTCTCGTCTACTTCGGCCGCATGCTCGACAAGATCCGCCTGCACGCCGCCGGAAAACTCCCGGCCGACTACCAGCCCAACCTCGCCCGCGGTTTCGACGGCCGCTGCTGCAATTTCCTGCACGTCAAATACCCCGAACTGGTGGCCCGGGTGCTCCAGGGGGGAAGCGACGACGATATTCTCGCCTGGTGTCATGAGCAGGGCGGTCCGCGCACCACCGAGCAATGCGAAATCTGGAACAACTTCATGATGAAACGCGGCTGGCGGGACGGCGGCAGCGAGACCCTGCAAGTCCGCATCAAGGAATCGAAACTCGAGGGAAAACCCATCGAGACCTTCTTCGACCTGATCGAATATGAAGAGGAACGCGACCCCGTGGCGACAAAAGCGTGGCTCGGTTGAATCATCCGCGTACCCGCCGGCACCGCCGCGGAACGCAGGCCGCCGGCACGGTGCATGAATATCATCCTCATCGGCGTCGCCGGTTCCGGTAAAACCACCATCGGCGAAAAACTCGCCGCCCGGCTCGGCGGCAACTGGCGGTTTTACGATGCCGATCACTTCCATCCACCTGCCAACATTGCCAAGATGAGCCGCGGCGTTCCGCTTGATGACGCCGACCGCGCGCCGTGGCTCGACGCCCTCCGCGCACACCTCGGCGCCAGCGCCGCGCGCGGCGAGCACGTCATCCTCGCCTGCTCCGCCCTGAAAGAAACCTATCGCCACAAACTGGCCGACACCCCGGGGCCCACCCGCTTCGTTTACCTCAAGGGCGGCTTTGAAACCCTGCGCGGACGTCTGCGTACCCGCCGGGGTCACTACCTGAAGGCAGCCATGCTCCACAGTCAGTTTGAGGCACTCGAAGAGCCCGCGCCCGAAGCCGCGTTTGTCATGGATGCCACCCTGGCGCCCGACGACATCATCGCTCGCATCCTCCGGGAGATCCGACTGCCGGGCCCGCGAGGAGATTCCTCGCCTCAGCCGGCATAGCTTCCAAGCTGGAAGGCAGGCAGATTCCCATGACCCGCGCCGTTGCCACCCGCCTCCGCCTGCTTGCCAGCGTGCTGAGCCTGTTGCTGCTGGCCGCGATCCTCGCAGCCGGCGGCTTGTGGTGGCTCGCGCGCCGCGACCTGCCGCCGCTCGATGGCGAGGCGGCGCTGCCCGGTCTTTCCGCCACGGTTACGGTTGAGCGCGATGCCCTCGGCGTGCCGACGATCCGCGGCGCTACGCGTGCCGATGTCGCGCGCGCGCTTGGTTACCTGCATGCCCAGGACCGGTTCTTCCAGATGGATCTGCTGCGCCGCCGCTCCGCAGGCGAATTGTCTGAATTGTTTGGCAAGACGGCCGTGCCGCTCGACCGCGATAAGCGTGTTCACGGCTTCCGGGCGCTGGCCCGCCAGGCGCTGGCGCTGCTGCCGTCCGAGCAACGCGCCCTGGTCGACGCCTACACGGCTGGCGTGAACGCCGGCCTCGCCGCACTGCCTGGCCGGCCCTTCGAGTATTACGTGTTGCGTGTCCGGCCGCAGCCCTGGTCGGCCGAAGACACCCTCCTTATCGGTTACGCCATGGTCCTCGATCTGCAGGACGTGCAGGACAAGTACGAACTCATGCTCGCCGCCATCCAAAATCACTACGGTCGCGCCATGCTCAATTTCCTCGCGCCGCGCGGCACCGAGTTCGACGCGGCGCTTGACGGCAGCACCTATCCAAGCCTGCCGCTCCCGGGGCCTGACATCATTGATCTGCGCAAGCGGAAAACCGAGGAGGCGGCCGCGGCGAAATCCGGATCCGGCCTGGCCCTCCGGCCGTCCGTGTCCGACGAATTCGCGCCCGGCTCCAATGTCTTCGCCCTTGCGGGCAGCCGCACCGCCAACGGCTCCGCTTTGCTGGCAAACGACATGCACCTCCACCTCGGCGTGCCCAATATCTGGTACCGGGCCTCGCTCGTCTGGAGCGGGGAAGTCCCAAGTTCCCAGTCCCAAGTTTCAAAGGTCGAAGTTCCCACCCAGAACCCGGAACTCGGAACTCCGAACCGAGAACCCGGCGCCGCGTGCCGGGTCACCGGCGTCACCATCCCCGGCGCTCCCCTCGTCATCGCCGGCAGCAATGGCCGGATCGCGTGGGGTTTCACGAACAGCTTCGCCGACACGACCGACATCGTGATCGTCGAGCCGAGCAGCATCGACCCGCTTTTCTATAAAAACGGCAATGACCTCCTCGAAATGGAGCAGCGCCACGAAACGATCCGCGTCAAGGGCGGCGACCCGGTCGAGGTGGTCACACCTTGGACCATCTGGGGGCCGGTGATTGGCACGGGCGAGCGCAACCGCCTCTTGGCGCTTCGCTGGGTGTTTGATGATCCCGCCGCGCTCAATCTCAACCTCATGGCGCTCGAGACCGCCCCCGACGCATCCACCGCGCTCGCCCTGGCCCCAGGCTTCGGTCTGCCCACTCAGAATCTGCTCGTGGCCGACCGGACTGGCGCCATCGGCTGGACCATCGCAGGCCGGCTGCCGCGCCGCATGGGCTACGACGGCCGCCTGCCCTCCGTCTGGGCCTACGGCGACCGTCGGTGGGACGGCTACCTGCCGCCGGAGGAGTATCCGCGCATCCTTTCACCGGCGTCGGGCCAGCTTTGGTCCGCCAACAACCGTCCCACCGGCGGTGCCGCTGACGCCAAGCTCGGCGACGGCGGCCACGCCGCGGCCGCCCGCGCGCGCCAGATCCGCGACGACCTCACGGCCATCACCACTCCCGCCACGCCGCGCGCGCTGCTCGCCGTGCAGCTCGACGATCGCGCCCGCTTCCTGGAACGCTGGCAGAAACTGCTCCTCGCCACGCTCAACCCTGAAACTGTCGCCGCGAAAAAAGGCCGGGCCGAGTTGCGCCGCCTCGTCGAACAATGGAACGGTCACGCCTCCATCGATTCCGTTGCCTACCACCTCGTGCGCCGCTGGCGGGACTTCGTGGCCGATCGCGCCCTCGGGCCGATCTGCGAGCCGTGCGCGGAGCTTTACGAGGCGTTTGATTTCCGCCGACTCAACTACGAGGAGCCGCTCTGGCGGCTCGTGCAGGAGCGGCCGCCCCATCTGCTCACCGCCGATTACCTGACTTGGGACGACCTGCTGCTCGCCGCGGTCGACGACGTGTTGCGCTGGGCCGACCGGCAGAACCGGCCGCTCGCGCGGCTCACCTGGGGCGCGCGCAACACCGCGCGCATCCAGCATCCCTTCAGCCGTTTTCTCCCCCCGCCCCTCGCACGCCTGCTGGACATGCCGGCCGAGCCGCTGCCCGGCGACAACGACATGCCGCGCGTGCAAAGTCCGACATTCGGCGCCTCGGAACGCTTCGTTGTGTCACCCGGCCATGAGGAGGAGGGCATCTGCCATCTCCCGGGCGGCCAGAGCGGCAACCCGCTCTCGCCATTCTACCGCGCCGGTCACGAGGCCTGGGCGCATGGTGAACCCACCCCCTTTCTGCCTGGACCCACGGCACACACGCTCCGGCTGCATCCGTAAGCGCGCCGCCGTCAAGGTCTGCGACCCGAGAAAAAATGTTGGCGCAGCGTCAGCCCTGATACGCGGAGGCGCGCACGCCGCGCACGCCGGGCTTCACCTGGAAAACGCCTCCGGCCAGCGGTTGCGCGGCGAGCTGTTCATCGGTGAGACCGGTGCGGGCGGAGGTGAGGTAGAGGGTGTCGAGGTCCGGTCCACCAAAGGCACATGAAGTCACGCGCGCCACCGGCAGGCGGATGGTCTGCAGCCGCTCGCCTGTGCGCGGATTCCAGCGGGTCACGCTCCAGCCATTGTACATGGCGATCCAGAGCATGCCCTCGGCATCAAGGGTCGAACCGTCGGGGCGGCCGAGGTCCGGCGGAATGGTGATGACCGTGCGGCGGTTGGCGATGGCGCCGGTGGCGTCGTCGTAGTCGAACGCATCGACGCGCCGCAGTGGCGTGTCGATGTAGTACATCGTGCGGCGGTCGAGGGTCCACGCGATGCCGTTGGAGGTGCCGACGTCGCGGAGCATCACGCGCACCGAGCCGTCGGCGTCGAGCCGGTAGAGTTTCCCCGGCGGGTTCGGCCCCTTCACCAGCGCCATCGTGCCGGCCCAAAAACGTCCGGCCGGGTCGCATTTGCCATCGTTGAAGCGGGCGATCGCCGGATCGTGCTCCGGCGGACGTGGCAGCAGCGTGACGCGGCCGGTGTCGGGATCAAAGCCCGCGAAACCCTCGTGCAACGCGAGCATCAGGCCGCCCCCGGCCCGCGGCACCACCGTGCCCACCATTTGGCCGACGTCAGCGGCGCGGTTTTCCCCGGTGGCGGGATCGTAGGTGAAGACGCGCCGGCCAACGATGTCGATCCAGTGCAGCCGCTGCAGCGCGGCATTCCAGATCGCGCCTTCGCCGAGCAGGGCCTTGGCATCGAGCACCAATTCGGGGTCACCAGCGGTGGCCATGGAGGTGAGGGCGTGGGGCGGCCTTATTCCGTCTCCGCCTTCTGCCGGCGCGGGCGGTGCGGCTTCCTCCCGGCGGGTCGCTCTTCCCTGGCCAGGGAACCTTCGGTGCTTGTCCCCCCGTCTTTTCTACCGGCGAACTTCGCGACCTTGGCGTTCAACCATAACTCGCCCCGGGTGTTCCGGTTGAACCAGAAGATTTCGCCGGCATGCTCGACAAAAACCGGTTTGTCGCGGGGTTTGTCGGGCACCTTCAAGCCGGCATCAACGAGCACCGCCAGCAATTCCTCGGTGCTCTTACCCAGCTGCTCCGCGATCCGTCCAATCTCAGCCGCCACCCCACCGCGTTTGGTCTCCTTGAGCAGGAGGCGCACGGCGGCGAGCGGCGAGGCGCCGGTGGGAGCTTCCGGGGATTGAGTTGGGGGGGGTGCGTCTGCGGCCAGCGCAAGTTCGGCCTGCGGGCTTTCCGGTTTCCGGTCCCGCTCGCGGGTGTTGATCCAGATCTGGCCGCTTTTGTCCTGGTTGAGCCAGTAGACGAAGGCGCCGATCTCGACGAAAACCGGTTTGTCGTTCGCCTGCGGCGGCGGCACGAGGCCGAGCGCACCGAAGGCCGCCACCAGCGCCTGCGGCCCGGTTTTCAACGCCCGCGCGAGATAGCTGACGCTGCCCGAAAGCCCTGCTCCGCGGCGATTGCGGCGCATCATCGGACGCAGCCGGTCGAGCAGCGCCGGGCCCTCGGGCAGCGGCTCCGCCGCTGCCATTGCGGATGGTGGATGATGGATACCGGATGGCCCGGCGGATTGTTCTTCGCGTTCCTTCTGCCTGCGTGTTTTCTCCGGTATCCGGTCTTCCTCCTGCGCCGCGGCTTCGGCGGACAGGCCGGTTTCCGAAATCTCCCCCGCCGCCACCTTTCTTCCCGCCACCGGCTTGAAGACCGGCCGCGGCTTCTCCCGCGTGTTGATCCAGAGCTGGCCGCGGTTGTTGACGTTCAGCCAGTAGAGATCGCCGTCGTGCTCGAGGTAGACGGGCGCGTCTTTGGCGCTGGTCGGGATCGTGAAGCCGCACTCCTTCAGCGCCTCGATCAAATCCGCCTGGGTTTGTTCAAATTTTTTCGCGAGATACTCGATGCCCACCGCCAAGCCGGCCCCCTTCTGGTTGCGGCGCATGTGCGGGCGGATCGCCTCAAAAAAGGTCGGCAGGTCCTCGTCGTCTCCGAACACATCGAAATCCTCCGCGCCCCCCGCCTCCTCGTCTGCGGCGGCGCCGTGCAGCGATTCGCGGCGCTCCTCGGCCTCCGCCCGCAACTCAGCCACGCTCGGCGCGGCGCCAGGCCTCTCCTCCGGCGGCGCCGGAATGGCGCCGGATCTCCAGGCCGGTGCCCCCGCCGGGGGAACTGCTTCCGCGACCCAATCGCGCATGACTGGCCGGCGCGCGAGGCCATGAAAGGCGAGCGGATTGTCGGGGCGGGTCTGGAAATGGATGATCTCCCACTCTTCCTTGCCCAGTTGATTCAGGTGCTGCTCGAGCAACTGCGGCGAGGCGAAACCCAACGAACCGCTGGTGATGACCTTGTATTCCCAATTTGGCATGGTGAACGAAAAGAGCCCCACCCATTCCAGAACGCCGGAGCAATGCCGAGCCAAAAGTGGGACGGCCGCGCCCGCCGCCGCCGGCCCCGGACGCGGCGACGATGCCTAGCGCGCGGCCACCGCCGGGGCCTTGAAGAACCGGTGGTTCACCGGCCGACGCTGCTCCGCCGTGAGCGGCGGAAGCTCGGGGGGCGCGCCGGCCTTGTTCGCACCCAGCTGCGCCCGGCAAAGCGCGCGAAAGTCCTCCCAGCGGACGGCGAGCACGGCCGCACCCGCCGCCGGGGCCCTAGCATTCGGAATGTCCAGTGCAGGTGCATTGACCACCAGCCGCAGCAGGCTGCGCCACTCGGTGAGCAGACGGTCAATGTCCCCGCGACCGGCGAACTCGCTCGCGGCGGCCAGTTCGCCGCGGCGAGCCTTCTGCTCGATCAGCGCCTGGACCACCTCCGCCGCGCCAAAACCGTACTGCGGCGGCAGGCCGTGGTCGAGCCAGCCCTCGACCGTGAACCGGCGGTAGGTCTGCTCGCACACGCGCGCGAGGCGCCCGAGCGTGCGCGGGTTGGTGTCGGCGAAACGATCGCCCGCAAAGAGATTGGCGCAATCAAAGACGAGCGCATCCAGCGGATAGCGGACATCCTCGAGCGCGGCGGCGAGCGCGAGCCCTTCGGGTCCGAGAAAAAACGAAACGATCTCGCCCCGCGGGGTGAGGCGCAAGGCGCGGTCGAGCAGGCCGAGCTTCTGCCATTGCCAGAGGAGCGTGGGTTGCGGATTCAGGGCGAGGCACTCCGGCCGCAGTGCGCAGGCGGGGCAGGCGGGCAGCGGATTTTTCCGCCGCCGCACGAGCCGGGCGCGGCCGGTGTCGGTGCACTGGCCGCACGGCAGTTCGGCCGGCGCGCGGCAGACGGTCATCTCGACGCCAAGGACCAGCGGTTCCGCGGCAAAAAAACGGTCTGCTGCCGTGTGCGCGACCTCGGCGGCCCCGCGGCCCGCCCGGAGCTGGCGCAGAATGAAGGCCCAGGGCAGCGGCGCGGCGCGTTTCAGGCGCAGCGGCTGGGCGCGCCGCAGCCGCGGCGTGCTCGCGCTGCACAGTACAAAGCCCGTCTCATCCAAGCCGCGCCGCCCCGCGCGGCCGATCATCTGCAACAATTCGTGCGGCTCGATTTCGTGCTCCAACTGGTTGAACCGGTAGCTCGATGACGTGATGAGCACCGAGCGCAGCGAGAAGTTGATGCCCGCGCTGAGGCCCAGCGTGGCGACGACGGCGCGGAGCTGGCCGGCCTTGGCGAGCGGCTCGATGACTCCCGCGCGTTGCGCGTAAGTCAGGCCACTGTGATGGTAGGCCACCCGTTGCTTCACGAGCTTCGTGAGCCCCGGCCCCAGCAGGTTTTCCTGCTCCGGTGTGAGCGCCAGCGGATCGGCCAGCGGAAGCTCGCGTGCAAACTGCCGGGCGAGGCGCTCCGCATCCTGCCGGTGGGGAGCAAACACGAGCACCGGACCAAGGCCTTCACGCAGTGCGCCGGCCACGCGCCGGCTCCAGAAACCTTCGATGCCGCGCGGCAAACCGTGGATCAGGTCGTCGACATCCACCTCTTCCAACGGCACCGGACGTTCCCGGTGTTGAATAATGTGAACGTCGCGTCCGAGCCGGCGCAACCACGTGGCGACTTCTTCTGGATTGGCGACGTTGCCGCTGAGCAGGAGCAGTTGCACCGCCGGCGGCAATGAGAGAATCACTCCTTCATAGTGGTTGCCTCGATCCGGATCGGCCAGCCACTGGTATTCGTCAACGACCAGCAGGTGGAAGGGGGAACCGGTCCTGGAAAAATTCCCGGCTGGTTGCGATGCATCGAATGCCGTCCACGGTCGGATTCCTTCCTTTTGGAAACAGCCTTGCACCGCCTCGAGGGTTGCCACGACAACCGGCGCGTCAGGCGCGAAGGTGATGTCGCCGGTCATGATGCCCACCTGCCAGCCGCGGGTGCGCCATTCGGCGAACTTGTCGTTCGCGAGGGCCCGGGTTGGCACGGTGAAAAGGGATCGACGACTGAAGTTCGTCTGCTCCAGCCAGCGTTCGAAAACGTAGGTTTTCCCCGCTCCGGTCGGAGCATTGATGACCACATCGTGCCCGGCTTTAAGCGCTTGAATGGCCTCGGCCTGCCAGCGATCCGGCAACATCAATTTCTGCAGTCCCTCAAGTGCTGCAATACGCACAGCAGGGACCGTATGGTAAGGCAAACAACCGTCAATCGTTCCGAATTCAGCAGGTTGGATTAATCCTTGACACAATTGTTTGAAACGATTGTTTTAATCACTTGTTTACACTATGCCAATCGATCCACAAGTCACCCGTGAGCACATCTTGGAAGCCGCCGAACGCTTATTCGGTCAGCACGGCTTTTCCTGTGCGTCCCTCCGGCAGATTACCGATGCGGCTGGGGTGAATCTGGCCGCGGTGAATTACTATTTTGGTTCAAAGGAGGATCTCTACAAGGAGGTGCTGTTCCGGCGCGTCCGCCCGGTGAACGAGGAACGGCTCTCTCTCCTGAACGAAGCGGAGCAGCTGGCTGGTGACCAACCCGTGCCGCTTCGCTCCGTTCTCGACACCTTCATCCGTCCGCTTCTCCGTCGCGCCGCCGACCAAGCGCTGGGAGGAATGTCCTTTCTGCGTCTGATCAGCCGTGACCTGACGGATCCGCAGCCATTCATGCTCGATGAAATAGCCCGCGAGTTTGATCCGCTCGTGGCCCGCTACGCGCACGCCCTTACCCAAGCCCTGCCTGGCATACCGCTGCCCGAGCTCTTTTGGCGGATGCAGTTTACCATCGGCACCCTGCTCTATGCCGCGGCGCACCAACATGACTTTGAACGCATCTCGCACGGTCTCTGCCGCAGCGACGATTTGGACGGGTGCATCCACCGTCTGGTCGATTTCTGCGCGGCCGGCTTGGGCGCGCCTTTGCCCGCGGCCTGATCCCCACCCATTTATCATTCCGCCCGTATGAGCATCCGGTACAGCACCTTAACTGTTCTGGGGTCTGCTGCCTATTTGCGGATATCGGGAACAAGCTTAACTTTCAGTACTCCTGCCGACCGGACCACACCAAGCCATGCTCGCAACCGTCATTGTTCTTGCCCTGCTCACCGCCCTCGTGGCGACCGAGCCCGATCACGACCGTGAATCGAAATAGGGCGCATTTTGCATTTCCGCGACCGAGGAATCAAATCCCCGCCACCTCCCCAAGCCTCGACCAGGCAGACTGACTTCAGCATCGTGCCTGGGGCGTTCAGCTCGAGCCGCGCCCCATGAATTGGCAAAGCCGCCCTCCTTGCGAAGGGCGGCTTTGATTGTTTTCAGTTTTATATTTCAGGACGGTGCAGTCGGCGCTCGGACTCATTCCGGCTCGCTGACGAACACCGGCAGCAGGACCTTCATCGACACAGGTGTGCCGTTGGGTTTAGCCGGCTCAAACTTCCACTGCTTGACCGTCTCACGTACCAACGCGCCAAAGGCGTGGTCCGTGGCGGAGAGCACGTGAACGTCCTGCGGCTTGCCCGTGGCATCGACGGTGAACTCCACCTCCACCCTGGCCCCGGCCAGTGAGGAACCGGCTTCGGGTGCGACGATCTTGACCGGCACCGGGATGTCGGTGCGGCCGCGGTAGGAGTCGATGTAGGCTTGCGTGGTAGTCAGGCCAAACGCGAGCGGCGCCACAGCGCCGACCGCGAGCAGGCTGACGATTTTAGTGAACAGGCTGACGTGTTTCATGGCGTGATAAGCTCCGCCGTGCCGGCGGAGCGTTTGTTTTTCTGTTTCAGTTTGATCCTCCGGAGGACCGACGGCCTGATGACCGCCAGTCACGGATGATTTTGCCGGCGCAGAGGAGGAATTCCCTGCTCCGGTAAAGTCTGGTTGGGGGTGTGGTACCACCCGCGCAATCTCCTTGGCGCCGGCGACCGGCCACGGAAAGCAATGGCGGCGCCAAGTTCCCGCAGATCCTTCAAAGAACCTTGTGGTCCCTGAAGAAAGCAATGGCGGCATTCTAACCGCGTCTTGTGAAAAGCAGGCGGCATGCCGGTTAAAGGCAGGTGAAAATATTTCATTCAGCCTGACCGCCCCACTGCAAACGATGCATTCGGTTCATCCTGCCGCCCGCAGAATGATCGTGCGCCGTGCAAAACTCATGCTTCCCCGAACCGGCGCAGGTATTTCAATGCCACCGTGAACTCCTTGGGCAGCGGAGCCCGCAGCGTCATGCGTTCGCGTGTCTCCGGATGTGTTACCGTCAATTCGCTGGCATGCAAAGCGAGGCGGCTGATGAGCGGCCGTTCGTTTCTGTGGCCCTTGTAGCCGCGCTTGAGGCCGGACAGCAGCAGCCGCGTGGCATTGCCGTAAAAGACATCGTTGAGGATCGGCAGGCCGCTGGCCGCCAGATGGACGTGGAGCTGGTGCGTGCGGCCCGTGAGCGGCCGGCATTCCATCCAGGTGAAACCGGCGAAGCGCTCCAGCACGCGGAAACGTGTGACGCTCGGCTTGCCGCCCTTCTTCACCGCGCGTATCAGGCCGGGCCGGCCCTCGTCCTCGCGCAGGGCGAGTTCGACCGTGAACTCGTCCGGCGCCGCCGCGCCCGCCACCAGCGCGTGATAGACCTTCTCCGCGGTTTTCGCCTGGAACTGTCCGCTTAAGAAATCGAGCGCGGCCTTGGTCTTCGTGCACAGCAAGACTCCGCTCGTGTCGGCGTCGAGCCGGTGCACGTTCGCGACGCCGTGACCGAGTTTGGCATGCACGAGCGCCATGAGGTTTTCGCGCCGCTTGTCCCACCGGTCGGGCGCCACCAGCAGGCCGCTCGGCTTGTCGAAGACAAGCAGCGCATCGTCCTCGTAAATGATCGGTGGCAGGGCCATCCCCATCAGATGGGAAAATGCGCGGGTAAAGTCACGGGAAAGTTTCGCTTTCGTTCAGTCTGGATGACATCGACGCTTCCCCTTTGCCTCGCTTCCCGCCGCACCGAAACGTGGACGCCATGGCCGTCACGCCGTTGCGCCGCCTGTTCCCGACCCTTCCGCTTCTGATGCAGATGGGCCGCTTCGCGCCATCGGTGCTGTTCCGCACCTTTCTCCGGACGACCAGCTACAAATTTTGCCCGTCGCGGATCTGGTTCCCGCAGGGTGAGTGCCGTCTGGTCACCAACCGCCGGGGCAGTCCCGTCCAGCATGCTTCACTCATTTTTCATTGTTTCGACTTCCAGCCGTCGATCGCGGCATTCTATCGCCGGTTAAAATCAGGTAAGGCACGCCAGGCGGCGTGAATTCGCTTGCGACACCCCGGGGCTCTGGCTTCGTCTGGCGTGAAGATCCCGCCATGATTGTGCCGTCAAGAGGCCTGGTGAACTTCGCCGCAGGCTGGTTGTCCGCGCGCACGGCGCGACGGTTGCGTCGGGCCGACCCCGGGCACGCCGTCCAACGGCACACCCTTGCATCACTCACCGCCCGGATGGCCACGACCGCCTTCGGCCGCCGGGTGGGCATCGAGGCGGGCCTGCCGTACGAGACCTTCCGCACCCGCGTGGCGCCGCGTCCCTATGAGGCGTTTGTGTCTTACATTGAGCGCATGAAGCGCGGCGAACCCGGTGTGCTCTGGCCGGGGCGGTGCGCGTTCTTTGCGGTCTCTTCGGGAACCACGGCGGGCCGGGCCAAATATCTTCCGATCACCGAGGAGATGTTCGCGCACTTCCGGAAGGCGGGGCTCGACTCGCTGCTCTACTATACCGCCCGGGTGGGTCAAACCAGCGTGATGCTCGGCCGGCATCTTTTTCTCGGTGGCTCCACCGCGCTCACCCCCATCAAGGAGGCCCGACCCCATGCCGCGTATGCCGGCGACTTGAGCGGTATTGCTGCGCTCAATCTGCCGGCCTGGGCGGAAAAGCATCTCTACGAACCGGGCTCAGACATCGCACTAATGAACGACTGGCCGGCAAAACTCGCGGCCATCGCCGAGCGCACCTGGCATTGCGACATCACGCTGCTCGCCGGCATCCCGAGCTGGGTGCTGGTGCTGACCGAGGTGCTCCGGGCGCGCACGGCCCGGGAACAGACTCCCGTGCCGCACCTCAAGGCCCTCTGGCCAAATCTGGAGTGCCTGGTGCATGGCGGCGCGCCCATTGCGCCGTTTGCCGATGAGCTGCACGCCGCCCTCGGCCCCGACGTCAACTTCCATGAAGTCTATCCGGCCTCCGAGGGTTTCATTGCCGCCCAAGACGCCGACGCCGCGAACGGACTGCGGCTCATGACGGACGCGGGGCTGTTCTTCGAGTTTCTGCCGATGGCAGCCTTCGATGAAGGTAATCTCGCCAACCTTGGCGCGAAAGTCGTGCCGCTCGAAGGTGGGCAGGTGGGCGTCGACTATGCGCTGCTGCTCACCACGCCGGCCGGGCTGTGCCGCTACGTCATCGGTGACGTCGTGCGTTTCCTCTCCACCGACGTACCGCGCCTCATCTATGTCGGCCGCACCAGCCTGCAGCTCAGTGCGTTTGGCGAGCATGTCATCGAAAAGGAGCTCACCGACTCGCTCCTTGCCGTCTGCCGGCGCCACGGCTGGACCATCATCAGCTTTCATGTCGCGCCCGTCTTTGCCGGCACGCTGACCGGCCAGATGCGCGGAGGCCATGAATGGTGGATCGAGCTGAGGGTTCCCTCGGTGGAAACGCCGACGGCCAATGTCATCAGCCCCGAGCTCGATGCCGAACTCATGCAGCGCAACGACGACTACGAGGCCAAACGCAAGGGGCATGATCTCGAGCCGCCGGCCGTGCGGCTCGTCATGCCCGGTGTGTTCGAACAGTGGATGAAAAAAAACGGCCGGTGGGGTGGCCAGAGCAAGATGCCCCGCTGCCGTTCCGACCGCCTCGTGGCCGACCAGCTCGCCGAATTGTCGCGCTTCTACACCGAAGCCCGCCCGCCCCATATCGTGCGCCATGGCTAGCCATAGCCAGCGTCCGGCGCCGCGGCGGGTTGGCATATGCAATGCCCGGACAGACGATTAACCGGTTGTGCTCGCCCTGACCCGCAGGGTTGGGGGTAACCGGGAGGTTCGGTTGAAGCCGGACCAGGAAAACAATGGGGCCGGCATCAGGGGTTATCGCCAGCCCCTTCCGTATATTCCCGGCAACCCTTCTAGCCTTCTGTTTTCCGTATCGCAGCGGGTGTCGGCCCGGCAGCGAAAGCGGCGTACGTCCGGGCCGCGGTTATTTCAGGAATGGCGTGACCACCGCCTCGAATTCCCCGGCCGGCATTGCACCCACCTTGCGGTAGCGGACGATTCCGTGACGGTCGATGATGAAGGTGGTGGGAATTGCTTCCACGCCGCCAAATGCATCCACAATCTTTTCATCGCCCAGCACGATCGGGTAGTTGATTTTCTGGTCGATCATGAACTTCTTCACGACCTCGGGCCCCTCCCGGTCGAGCGACACACCCACAATCACCAGCCCGGCCTTGGCATATTTCTTCTGAAGCGCGACATAGCTGGGAATCTCGGAACGGCACGGCGCGCACCAAGTGGCCCAGAAGTCGAGCACCACGACCTTCTCCTTGAACTGATCGAAACTGACGTCCCTGCCATTGACATCCTTCAGTTGCCAAGCGGGAGCCGGGATGGGGCTGAAGTCATCGGTCGCGCGCAGGACCAGAGCCGTCAGCAGCAGGGAGAGGGCCAAGGCGGTGGAAAGAAAACGGATGGATTTCATAAGGCAGGGAGACGGGACAATGTGCGTGAGCCGCCACCCGCCGCAACCACTCCCGCAAGTTTTCGCTCAGGTCCGCGCCCCGCCGATGCGCGGCAGCAGATCATGCGTGGACACCGCCGCCACGCCAAGAAAACCAGCTGCCTTGATGAGCAGTATCAAGGTGATGAGAAGCATGCCCTCGCGCTGAAAATAAACCGCGCCCGCCAGCATGCAGGCTCCCAGCGCCAGCTCCCCGCACAGAACCGCCGTGTACAGCGTCCGACTGCGCAACCGCGCGAACAGACCGTCAACCTCCGCGGAGCCACTCCCGCCCTTCGGGGTGCGAATGAACTCCCCGCCGCTCGCCACCATGCCTTCGATGACCGCCAGACCGCACGTGACGCTCATCGCCAGTCCGAACGCCATGACGATCGGTGCCGCCACGAGCCAGGCGAGCCCCTCGATCCACTTGCGCCGGCGGAAATACTGTCCGGTCACGTAGAGCGCCATCGTGGTCGCACCCAGCAGGATGATCGTGATGGGATTCAGCAGCCACCAGACGCCGTGGGGCCGCGTGCCAATGACAAACAGGCAGGGCACGAGCAGCGCGGCAAAGAGGACCAGCAACGGATGCACCAAGCCGGTCGCCAGGTGGCTCACGGCCTCGCGTTTCACGCGGGCCGGCACGCGGCTGACCAGGACCCGGTGCAGCAGTTTGCGTGCGACCTGGATGCCGCCCTTCGTCCAGCGCCGTTGCTGCGATTTGAAGGCGGTGAGGCTCTCCGGCAGTTCGGAGAGAACCGGATAGTCGTCGCGATACACGAACCGCCAGCCGCAGAGCTGGGCCCGATAGCTCACGTCGAGATCCTCGGTCACCGTATCGTCCATCCAGCCACCGGCGTTTTCCAGCGCCACGCGGCGCCAGATGCCGGCGGTGCCGTTGAAGTTGAAAAACAGGCCCCCGGCGTGCCGCGCCGCCTGCTCGACGATGAAATGCGCATCAAGAAACACCGCCTGGAAGCGGGTGAGCAGGCTGGCCTCGCGGTTCGCAAAATCCCACCGGGCTTGCACGACCGCAACGTGGGGATCAGCGAAATGTGGCATGAGCGTCTGCAAAAACTCCGGGGCCGGCCGGAAGTCCGCGTCGAACACCGCGAGGAATTCGGCATTGCTCCGCCGCATGCCCGCGGTGAGCGCGCCGGCCTTGTAACCCGTCCGCACCGCGCGGCGCAGATGGCGGCAGCCGGCCGCGTGAACGGGATGCGCCGCGAGCCACCGCTCGATGATGGCGGGAGTTTCATCCGTCGAGTCGTCCAGCAACTGGATCTCGAGCCGATCCGCCGGCCAGCGCAACGCGGTGACACACTCCAGCAATCCCTCGACGACCAGCGGTTCGTTGTAGACGGGACATTGTACGCAGACTCGCGGCAGGGGTCCTTCCCAAGACGGCGGAAGCGGCGTTTCGTCACGGCAATGGCGCGCATAGAGCCACAGGATCTTCAGCCGGTGTGCGGCGAAAAACACCAACCCGGCCAGCGTCAGCGCGTAAACCGACAGCAGCGCGGCAGCCATGCGACCAGAGAGTCGCACCCTCCCCGGCGGGTCAAGGCCGCAAATCACCAGCCGCACACGGCCTGCGGTCGGCGCTCTCCGGGTCCGCGCCGCGGGCAAACGCTCCCCGCCCCAGCGACTAGATTTTCTGCCCCTCGGACAAATCCATGCCCAGGGTTTCGATGAATTTCTTCATCGCGGGCGTGAGCACGCGGCCCTTGCGGTGCAGAATGGCGAGCGGGCGGGTGAATTCCTTCCCTTTGAAGTGAATGGCGGAAAGCGTGCCCTGCCTTACCTCCTGCAGCACGGTGGCCTGCGGCACGATGGCGACACCCGCGTCGATTTCCACGGCGCGCTTCACCGTCTCGATGTTATCGAACTCCATCACCGGGTCGATCTCGATCCGGTTCTCGCGGAAGATCTGGTCGACGGCCTTGCGCGTCGGGATGTCGGGATCAAAACCGATGAACTTGTGTCCGGCGAGCGCCTGCAGCTGCACCTCGGCGGTCTTGGCCAGCGGGTGGCTCGGATGCGTAATGAGCACGAGGTGGTCGTTGCGGAAGGGGATCATCTCGATCTGGCGCATCTTCACCGGAAACGCCACGAGGCCGAAATCGACCGAGTTGTGCAGAATGTCCTCGTAGACGAGGTTCGACCGGCGGTATTCCACGCGGACGTTCACCGACGGATATTCGTGCAGAAACTTTTTGATGTAAGGCGGCAGCTCATGGAGGCCGATCGAGTAAATCGTCGAGATGCGGATCATGCCGCTGATGACCTTTTTCATCTCCTGCAGCTCGCTCAGGAGCTTCTCATACTGGTGCAGGATTTCCTTCGCCGCCTCGTAGACGCGCAGCCCCTCGCGCGTGAGCTGAAATTGCTTCTGGCTGCGATCGATGAGCAGCGTCTTGAAATGCCGTTCCATCGCACGCGCCTGTTGACTGACGGCCGACTGTGTGATGCCGTTAAGCTTGGCCGATTTTGAGAAGCTCTTGGTCTCGACCAAGTCGGCAAAAATTTTGAAGTTCTCCACTTGCATGGTTAGCTATTTTTTCGGCCTCATTATTTGACGCACTAATTGGTGTGCAATCTTTTAAGAAGGCTGCTTAATGTTCATTGCATACGAAACTTTTAGGGAGAGGGCCGATGCTGTGCGGGAGCAAATCGCTGAAGCCTGCCATCGGGCGGGGCGGGATCCGGGCGGGGTGCAGCTGCTGGCGGTGACCAAGACTCATCCTCCTGCCGCTGTCGAATACGCCGCCCGCTACGGTCTTTCTGCCGTCGGCGAGAATCGCGTGCAGGAAGGCGTGGAGAAAAGGGCGCAGTGCCCCGCCGTCATCCGCTGGGAACTCATCGGCCATCTGCAGTCGAACAAGGCCCGGCTCGCCGCCGCGCATTTCGATCGCGTGCAGAGCGTCGACAACGCAAAACTGCTGGCCCTGCTTGACCGTGCCGCCGGCGAACAGGGCCACCGGCTGGCTCTCCTGCTCCAGATCAACGCCGGCCACGACCCCAACAAATTCGGGGCCGAGCCCGCCGACGCTCCGCGCCTGCTTGAGACCGCGCTCACCCTTTCCCACCTCCGGGTCGACGGCCTCATGGCCATGGCGCCGCTCTCTGCCGATCCTGGAGTGGCGCAGCACACCTTTGCCAGTCTGCGCGAACTGCGCGACCGGCTCGTGGCGCAGTTTGGCGTTCCGCTGCCTGAACTCTCCATGGGCATGACTGGCGACCTTGCGATTGCCATCGCCGAGGGCAGCACCCTGGTCCGCGTCGGCACCGCTTTTTTCGGTCCGCGCAGTTAAGCTCCCGCCTAATCCCCGGAACCGTGGTTGGCCGGCACGAATCGCCCCCGTGCGTCATGATCCGGCCCGCCTCGGGCTGATGATTGCGGATTGCGGATTATGGGTTGTGGATAGAGGCTGCCTTCGCGCCGCCACTCCTCTCTCCGGTTTATCCACCGCAGTGCTGGCAGAGGCGGCGTTCAATTATTCGTCATGGGCCTCTCCACCGACCCCGTCCGGACCCTCGCCGACTTGGAGCGCCAGTCGTTCCCCGGCACGGCGCTGGCTGTCCTCGGGCATCCCATCCAGCATTCCCTCAGCCCGGCGATGCACAACGCGGCGCTCGCGGAGATGGCCCGCACCAATCGGGAGTTTGCCTCGTGGCATTACGACAAGTTCGAGGTGCATCCAGACGACCTGCCCGGCGCGCTCGACCTTTTCCATGCGCGCGGTTTTCGCGGCCTCAACCTCACCGTGCCCCACAAGGTCATCGCGTTCACGCACCTGAAGCCGGCTGCTCCCGCCGTCCGGATGATCGGGGCGGTCAACACCCTGCTGAGAAGAGAACCCGTCGGCTGGGAGGGCTACAATACCGACGGCTACGGCCTGGCCATGGGGGTGCGCGAGGATCTCGGAATCGCCCTTGGAGACTCACCCATCATCCTGCTCGGCGCCGGCGGCGCGGCGCGCGGCGCCGGCGTCGAGTGCCTGCTGCGACATTGCGCCTCGCTGTGGATCGCCAACCGCACGCGCGCCCACCTCGACGCGCTGCTCGCTGTGCTGCGGCCGCTGGCGGGCGAGGTGTTGCCGCACGGCTTCGACCCGCAAACGCCGCCGGCCGACCTTCCCGCCGGCGCACTCGTCATCAACGCCACTTCTGCCGGCCTCCGGCCTGACGACCCGCCGCCGGTCGATCTGACGCGCCTGCCGCGGCCCGCCGGCGTCTACGACATGATCTACAATCCACCGCAGACCCGGCTGCTCAGGCAGGCCGCCGCGCTCGGTGTACCCCATGCCAACGGTCTTTCGATGCTGGTGCATCAAGGCGCCAAATCGCTCGAAATCTGGAGCGGCGTCTCCGCGGAACGCACCGCCCCGACCATGCTGCGCGCGGCCCGGGCCGCGCTGGCATCAGCGTAGCATCCCCGGTTTGACTTTCCAGCCTTCGCCATCCGCAATCGCTCCACCCCATGCCTGATTACGCCGCGTTCACCTCCGCCTTTCCGTGGTTCTTCCCACTGGCCGCGTTTTTGTTTGGTGCCTGCATCGGCAGCTTTCTCAACGTCTGCATCTACCGCATCCCGGCCGGTCAGTCGGTCGTCACCCCGGGCTCGCACTGCGCCTGCGGCGCGCCAATCAAGTGGCACGACAATATTCCGATACTGAGCTGGTTTTTGTTGCGGGGACGGGCCCGCTGCTGCGGGCGGCGCTTCAGCTTCCGTTATCCGTTCATCGAAATGCTCACGGCCGCGCTTTTCCTCGCCTGCTGGCTGCTTTTCCCGCCCGCCAAGGCCCTCTGCGGCATGCTGCTCTGCTCGGCGCTCATCTGTGCGACGTTCATCGACCTGGATCACATGGTCATCCCGGATGCGTTCACCCTCTGGCTGGGCGTGTCCGGAGTGCTGCTTTCGTGCGCGCTACCGTCACTGCACGGGCGGCAGCACGAGCTGTTCTTCATCGCCGGTCTGCGCTCGGGCGTCGACAGCGTGGTGGGGCTGCTCGTCGGTTCCGGGCTGGTGCTGTGGATCGCGCTGCTCGCCGAGGAGGTGCTGAAGAAGGAGGCAATGGGTTTTGGCGATGTAAAGTTCGTCGGAGCCATCGGCGCCTTCATTGGCTGGCAGGGTGCGGTGTCCGCCGTGTTTGGCGGCGCCATCATCGGCACCTTGTGGTTCACGCTGGTCATGCTCTGGCAGGGACTTTCCCGCCCATCCGTGTCTGCCGCCCCGGATTCCGGTTCTGCCCATCCAGGACCGTCGGCCCTGGATTCAAAACCCGCGGTTCCGCCCACCCCGATCGGTTTCGGCGTGCACGTGCCATTCGGCCCGATGCTCGCCGCTGGCGGGCTGATCTACTTCCTCTGCGCACATCGGTGGATCGACGCGTATTTCGCCAGCATCGCAGAGATGCTGTAGCCCCGTGCCTGCGCGTCAAGCAGGCGCAGCCTCTCGTCCGGTTGCCGTCACCCTCAAGACCGTCACCCTGCGCCGGGGAGGCAATTTGCTCCCGTCAGTCGCCGAGGCACGTGCCGACGCGGCGGGCCGCCTCGATCCACTGATGGTCGAGCGCCACCGTCTTGAGCTTGCCCGCGACCTCCTCGATCGGCACCGCCTTTACCCCGTCGCCGCGCGCGGCGACCATCACCCCGAAAACCCCCTTGTTGATGAGACCGGCGCAAGCCGTGCCCAGCCGCGTGGCCAGCAGCCGGTCGGCGACTGACGGCGTGCCACCGCGCTGCACATAGCCAAGGATCGTCACCCGCGCTTCCAGGTGCGTGAGTTCCTCGAGCTGATTCGACAGGCGCAGGGTGTTGCCGACATGCCGGGCTTCGAGCGCCGCCAGCTCGACCTTGGCGTGTTCCCTCTCTGGTTCGGTCCTGGCGTTCTTCCGGCGCTTCTCCGCGGCGGCGAAGGCGATGGCATCGTGCCTCGACATGGCGCCCTCCGCCACCGCCACGATGCTGAAATTGGTGCCGCTCCGGGAGCGGCGGCGGATGGCGGCCACGACCTTCTCGACGTCGTAAGGGATTTCGGGGATGAGGATCACGTCGGCGCCGCCGGCGATGCCCGCGCCCAGTGTCAGCCAGCCGGCGCGATGCCCCATGATTTCCGCCATCACGATGCGGTGGTGGCTGTGCGCGGTGCTGTGCAGCCGGTCGAGCGCCTCGGTGGCGATGCCGAGCGCGGTGTCAAAGCCGATCGTCGCATCGGTCAGCGCGACGTCATTGTCGATGGTCTTGGGCAGCGTGATGATGTTGAGGCCCTTTTCGACGAGCCGCAGCGCGTTCTTGTGCGTGCCCCCGCCGCCGATGCACACGAGCGCATCGAGGCCGAGTTTCCGATAGTTGGCGGCGATCACCCCGGTCATGTCGCGCATCCGGCCGTCGATCTCCATCCGATGGGGCTTGTCCCGGCTAGTGCCGAGGACCGTGCCCCCCACGGTGAGAATGCCGGCGAGCCGGCCCTTATCAAAGCGCACCCACCGGTTCTGGGCCAGACCGAGAAAGCCGTCGCGGAAGCCGATGATTTCCCAGCCGTACTCGCCGATGGCGGCCTTGCCCACGGCGCGGATGGCGGCGTTCAGGCCGGGGCTGTCGCCGCCGGCGGTCAGGATTCCAATGCGCTTGACGGGCTTTTTTTTCATGGGCCGGGAGGTTCACGGCCGACATTGGCGAAAAATCCGCCGGCTCCAAGGAAAACAGCGGGAAACCTTCGCCTCCCCCGGAAAGAACAAACCGGTTATGACCGCGCCGCCCACAGTCCGATGGCGGTGGCGGTCATGGCGATGACGGCCTTGATGAGCGACTCGCCGGCGATGAAACCGGAGGCGAGCGGCACGTTGTAGGCATCCGCCGTGCGGGCGTGCGCCTTGGTCCAAAGCCATGAGAGCACCGCCCCAATGGCAAAGGCCTGGGTGTTGCTGTACACCATGACCCAGGAAAGTCCGAGGCCCATGGCCGAGGGCAGGTAGGGCGCGGCCTTCGGCCGCAATTTGCCCAGCAGCGGCAGACTCACCCCGACCAATGCGCCGATGACGATGGCCATCTTGGCGCTGGGCGGAAGCTGGTCGAGACCGCCGCCGGCGAGCAACTCGGCCACGGCTCTCCACATGTTGGTGGCAGGCGGGTTGAAGGCCTCGAGTTTCTCCTTGGTGGGCACCATGAGGTACCAGGCGGGGACGACGGCCAGGGTGCCGAAGAAGATGCCGATGAACTGGGCGAGAAACTGCTTGCGTGGGTTGGCGCCGAGCAGGTAGCCGCTTTTCAGGTCGGTGAGCAGGTCGGCGCTGGAGGAGGCCGAGTTGGCGCCGGTGGCGGCCGCCATGAGGTTGTGCTCCAGCGAGACGTGCATGCTCGAGGCGGCCGGCGGCGAAAGAATGGCGAAGAGCAGCTGCATGATCTTGCCCATGGCGCCGATCGGCGTAGTGTCGGTCTCGCCTGTGGCCCGGGAGGCCACCAGGCTCAGCACGAAGGCCATGCCCACGGCGATGAGCCCCAGCCAGAGGCTGATGTGAAAGGCGACATACTGGACGGCGAGCAGGCCGATCGTGATCGGAATGAGACCCACGACGAGCCAGCTGAGCGGCACTTCGATGGCGGCCATGCGCTGATCGAGCACCGACGGGGCGGCCGCATTTTTTCCGCGCCGAATGAGGCTGAAAGAACGCGCGATGGTCCGCCACTGCAATGCCAACGCCGCCAGACTCGAAAACACCATGGTGGCGGTGCCGCCCCACAGCGCCCAGCGCGGCAGGTGGTAGATGGTGCCTCCCCCGATGAGCGGAATGGAAATCTTGTAGGCCGTCTCCCCCAGATGGGCGGCGTCCATCGCAATAAGCGCGGGCCCAACCCAGAGATAAAGCAGGAGCGAGCCGGCCAGCATCGAAAGGCTGACGCGCAGCCCCACAATCATCCCGGCGCCGATGAGCAGCACGCTGGGCTCGAACCCGAAGCCGATGAGCGAGCGGCCGTTGACGGTGGCATAACCGGCGGCAGGGACCAGTTCAGGCAGGTGCAGTTTCGTTTTGAGAAAAAACCTGTCGAGCATTCCGAGCGTGCCTCCGGCGGTGTTGAGGACGCCCACGACGAGACCCGCCACCAGCCCCCCAATGAGGACATAGGCCTTGTGGAGGGCCTCGACTCCCTTGCTGTAGAGGCTCTTGAGGGTGGTGGCCGCCGCCAGGCCCGAGGGAAAGGGCAGTTTTTCCTGGTTGATCATCTGCCGCTTCATCGGCACGGCGAGAAACACGCCGAGCGCGCCGGAGAAGAGGGTGAAGGTGGCGACGATCCACACGGGCTGGTGATGGCCCTCCAGCAGGAGGAGCGCCCCGAAGGCCGTGGCAATCGTGGCGCCGGTTGAGAAACCGGCGGCCGAAGCCGTGGACTGCATGCAATTGTTCTCGAGAATGGACATCGCGGAGAGCCGTCCCCGGGACAGAAGGCGGAGGGCGTTCCAGATGACGTAGGAGAGGACGCAGGAGGTGATGGCCACGCCAAAGGACCAGCCGATTTTCAGCGTCGTATAGAGATTGGCGGCGCTCATCAGCATGCCAAGAATGGCGCCCATGAGCACGGCCCGCGGTGTCAGCTGCGGCACCGTGTCACCCTGATAGACGTGCCGGTACCAGTCGGCCTCGGAACGGGCCGGATCGTTGGCGATCGCAATCGTGTCAACCGGGCTTTCGGGAACGGGGGCGGAGGGTGGCTTGGCGTCGGGCACGGAGACAAGCGGGGAACTCATGCGTAAACTAAGATAGCATTGATTGAGCGGCGTTGCTGGAAAGACGCACGAAACGCCCGCGTGCCTAGCCAACCCGTTCGGCGATGGCGAGGAGGAATATCGCCGGGGCCGCGCCTCAGAATGCCCGGGGGAAGATCACCGCGGCGCCGTCGCCGGTCTCGCAATGCAGCACATCGGGGGTGGAACCGAATTGGCGTGCGTAAACCTTGGCCACCTGCGCCGCCTGCCTCGTGGAAAACTTCGCGTCGGTCAACGCCATCACCGCGCCGCCAAACCCGCCGCCCGTGAGCCGCGCGCCATGGACGTGCGGCGTGAGCGTGAGCGTGTCGACAAGCAGGTCGAGCTCCGCCGTGCTGTTCTCAAACTGCGTCTGCGAACTGCGGTGCGACGCCGTGAGCAGCCGGCCGACCCCGGCGAGATCGCCGCCGGCCAGCGCCGCGCGCACACGGGCCACGCGATCGATCTCCTCCACGACGTGTTTGGCGCGGCGGTAGCCCACCCCAGACAACCGGGTCTTGCTTTGTTCGAGCTGCGCCGGGGTCACATCGGCGAGCAGGCCCACGCCGAGAGCCGCGGCCGCGTCCAGGCATTCGCGATGGCGCGTGGCGTAGAGGCCGTCGATGAGGGCATGCTTCGCATGCGTGTTGAAAATCCAGAAGTGCGCCCCGGCCGGCAGCGGGACTGTCTCAAAGCGCGGGCCGCGGCAGTCGATGAACACGAGGTGATCCTTTCTTCCGAAACCCGACACGCCCTGGTCCAGAATGCCGCAGGGCACGCCGACGAAATTGTTTTCCGCATACCGGCCGAGCTTCACCACCGTTTCCCGCGGGGGTTGCTCGCCGGTCAGCGCGAGGTACGCCAGCGCCGAGGCCAGTTCGATGGCCGCGCTGCTGCTCAGGCCTGCGCCCACCGGCAGGTCCGACACCGCCAGATAATCGAGGCCCGCCGGCTGCCGGAGGCCGAATTTCGGGAAACTCACCCACACACCCAGCGGGTAATTCGTCCAGCGCTGCGCGCCGCTCTGCTTGCGCGGATCGCGCGTCGGAACGGTCACCATGCCGCGCTGCGATGCCGTGGCGAAGTGCAGTTCGCCGCCCGCCGCCTTCCTGACGGCCACCCACACCCCCAGGTTGATGGCGGCACCAAGCACGGTGCCTCCGTTGTAGTCCGTATGGTTGCCGATGAACTCGATGCGCCCGGGCGCCCGGGCGACCGCCTCCGGCGCATGTCCATACAGCTTGGTAAACTGCTCAACAACCTGGTCCTTCATTCGAAAAGAATAAATAAAGGCGCGAGCTTCGGGAAGTTTGCGCCCGCAGGCGAGTCCGTTTCCACGGTGGATGGAGCTGCTCGGTTGCCATTTTTCTCGTTTATCTCAGGGCGGTCACACTCCTTGGCTATCCAGGGCTATTCCCCTGATTCTTACGGTATGACTAAATCCGCATCTGGTTTTAAAATAACAAGATAAAATGGATCTGGTTCTGAACGCCAAAGTTTTATTTGACGAACAGCTGCCCATGCTGCTTCTTGTGCCCGGCATCTATTTTCCTCTTCTCCCGCCTAGCGGGAGTTTTGGGGTAACTAAGAAAGCAATAGCGGGCCGGTTAGGGGTAGCCGGCCCGCTTTATTTTTGCGCACCTCTCCTGCACGCCCTGCCCTTCCGCCCAAGGGAATCGTCCATTGTTGAATCGCGGGCTTGATTGTCGACACGCCCGCCAGCAATTTGCCCCTTCCGTGCAAAGAACTTCTGACATCAATGTCGTCGAGACCCGCGTCCTGCCGACCCCGCATCAACTCCTGCGCGCCCTGCCTAAGACCGCGGCCCAAGCTGAATTCATTACCCGTGCCCGGCAGGAAATTCACAACATTATCTTCGGCGACGACCACCGCCTTTTCCTGATCATTGGGCCTTGCTCCATCCACGACCTCGCTGCCGGCCGCGACTACGGCCGCCGCCTCGCCAGTCTCGCCTGCGAGGTTTCTGATCGTGTGCTGATTGCCATGCGCGTCTACTTTGAGAAGCCACGCACCACCGTCGGCTGGAAGGGCCTTATCATGGATCCACGCCTCGACGGCTCGCATGACATCGCCGAGGGTCTTCGCCTCGCCCGCACCTTCCTGCGCGACGTGCTTGATTTCGGTCTGCCCACGGCGACGGAGCTGCTCGATCCCATCACGCCACAATACATCGCCGATCTCGTCTGCTGGTGCGCCATTGGCGCACGCACCACCGAGTCGCAGACCCACCGGCAGATGGCCTCCGGTCTTTCGATGCCGCTTGGCTTTAAGAACAGCACCGACGGCAATCTGCAGACCGCCATCAATGCCATTCGGGCCGCTTCGCAGCCTCAGACTTTTCTTGGCATCAATCTCGACGGCGCCGCTTCCGCCATCGTCACGCGGGGCAATCCCAACTGCCATATCGTTCTCCGTGGCGGCTCCACGGGTCCCAACTACGGACCCCGCTATATCGTCGAAACCGAACGCCTCCTCGATCAAGCCGGCCTGCCCAAGGCCATCCTGGTGGATTGCAGCCACGACAACTCCGCCAAGCAGCCGGAACGTCAACCCGAAGTGCTCCGTGAAGTCCTGGCGCAGATCGCCGCCGGCAACACCTCCATTATGGGAGCCATGATCGAGAGCAATCTCTCCGTCGGCAACCAGCCCTTCCCCCGGCCCCGCGAGCGTCTCCGCTACGGTGTCTCCATCACCGATCCTTGCATCGACTGGCCCGCCACCGAAGCCGCCATCCGCGAGGTGCACGCCGTCCTGGGTCCGCGGTTCCACTCCTGATCGTTCAAGGTCAACGAATTCAGCCGCGCCAGACTCACTGCCACAGAAAACGAGCTGAAAGAGGAGAAGTCCTTGGTTGCGGAGCCCCTGCCGAAATAATCCGCAGGGTGCGGGAATTTCCGTGGCCACGATCGACGGCCCGCCACGGCCAAGGGGACGGAGGTGGCAGGCGAACTCGATCCGCTGGAGAAATCCGTGGTCAACCGCCCGGCAAGTTCGTCAGATACCACCGGCGGGCACTGAGACCGTTTTGGTCTCCCCGCCCAGGCCTGCCTGGAGATCGGCGAGCCGGCTGTGCAGGGCCTCAACAATGAGGCGGGCCGCGGCGGCGGGCGACATCCGGTCGGTGTTGATCACGAGGTCGTAAAGATGCGCATCGTCGATATCCCGTCCGAAACGCGTCTTCACGTAACGCCGGCGGGCAAGATCAGTCTCCCGGTTATGGGCCGCCGCCGCCGCCGCGTCGCAGTTCAACAGTTTCATCATCCGCTGGGCGCGGACTTCCGGCGAGGCCACGAGTTTCACGTGAAAACCGCCTGACAGGGACCGGGTGATGAGACCGGCAGCCCGGCCGGCGATGACGACACGACCGACATGCGCGAGCTGCAGGATCGCCTCCGCCACCTTGTGCTCAAGTTCCCAGAGGGAGGGATGCAGGCCCACCCATTCGCCGATCACCGCCTTGATTTCGGAGATCTTATCCTCCGGCAGATGCTCGGCGAGGCGCTCCGGCAGGTTGTACCTGGCGAGGGCATGGGCGAGCAGGTTCTTGTCGAGGAAAACCCAGCCTTGGTCTTTCTCCCCGAACGATTGATCGAGCAGTGGCACGAGCAACTGGCCGACGGTGGTCGCACCCGCCCCGGTTTCGTGGCCGAGAGTGATGAACGGACGCGCTTCGATCACGCGCCCGATTTGGCCCGGCTGCTGAGAAGTTTTCAGACGGGCTTCCAAGACTGTCAGCCCGTGTTCGAGGTAGGCATGTTGGGTCATAGGACACCTCCACGCTAAGTGTTACCGTGATGATATCGTCACCATGAGAAATTAGGCCGGTTCACATCCGGCGCAAAGGAATGCTGGATCAATAAGCCGGCCTCCATCACTGCCTTCGCCCCAAAAAGCCGCGGTGATGGCGAAGGTGCGGCTGGGGGCACGGGCTTGCTGCCATTTAACCCCTCCGGACCGGATTTTCCAGCAATAACCAACCGGCCTGATTATCCCAGCTCTTCCACGGATACCTGGTGCCGTTTCCCTTCGATCGTGAGCGCGAGACGGCTGATTTTCTTGCCCGTACCGGGAATCACCGGTTGCGCCGGCTCCGGCGCCTTGACCTCGGGCCGCGGCGCTACCGCCATGGCCGGGGCGACCGCGCGCGCCGCCGCCTTGCCGGCGCGATCCTGGTAGAGTTTATCCACCTCGCGCGGGAACATGGCGTAGATGACACAGTGCTCGTCGTCAGCGGGCAGGCCCTTCTGCGCCAGTTCGGTGCGCAGCCCGGCCATGCGCGGTTCCAGTACATCGGCCGGCCGGCCGGTGTAGCGCGGCTTGCCGCTCAACTTTTCGGCCAGGGCAAGCACGTCAGGGTCGATCGGGCCGGGTGTCCGGCCATAGTAGCCGAGCGCAACCTTCATCGCCTCGGGTGAAAAGTTCTTCCAGCGGCCGAACTTCACATTGAGCATCGCCTGCACGCCCACGATCTGCGAGGTCGGCGTCACGAGCGGAATCCAGCCAAGACACTGGCGCACGTAAGGCATCTCCCGCATGACTTCGAAAAAGCGGTCGGCCATTTTCTGCTCCTTGAGCTGGTTGCGGAAATTGCTGAGCATGCCGCCGGGCACCTGATAGGTGAGCACGTCGTTGTCCACGACCTCGTTCCTGGAGCTGGTGAACGGCGCCAGCTCGGCGTAGATGCGCGTGAGCTCGTCACGGAGCCGGCGGAGCTTGCCGGCGTCATAACTCGGCCGGCGCGGATGGTGGGAGAGAGCCTCCAGCATGCGCCAGGTGTCGGGCTGGCCGGTGCCGTTGGCGAAAGGCGAGATCGCGGTGTCGACCGCGTCGACGCCCGCTTCGATGGCCGCGTAATAGGCCGCGGCGCCGAAGCCCGCCGTATCGTGGGTGTGAACGATCACCGGGATCTTCACCAGCGCCTTGAGACCGCGTACAATCTTATAAGCCACGTGCGGCGGCAGCAGACCGGCCATGTCCTTGAGACAGATGGAATCGCAGCCCATCGCCTCGATGTGGGCGCCCAGCTCGATGAGCATTTCCGGTGTGTGCACCGGGCTGGTGGTGTAGCACACCGTGCCCTGGGCGTGCTTGCCGGCCTTTTTCACGGCCCGGATGGCCGTCTCGATGTTGCGCAGGTCGTTGAGCGCGTCGAACACGCGAAAGATGTCCATGCCGTGCCGGGCGGAGACAGCGACGAACGCTTCGACCACGTCGTCGGGAAAATTGGTGTATTGGACGATGTTCTGTCCGCGCAGCAACATGGTCTGCGGGGTTTTCGGGGCGAGGCGCTTGAGCGCGTCAAGCCGGTCGAAGGGAAATTCGGAAAGGTAGCGCACCCCCGCGTCGATCGTCGCTCCGCCCCACGTTTCCAGCGAACCAAAGCCCATGGTATCGAGCTCGGGCGCCACAGATTCCATTTGCTTGGTCGACATGCGGGTGGCCGCCAGCGACTGATGCCCGTCGCGCAGGACGGTGTTGTTGAAGACTACGGGAACGGTACTCATGGGAGATCGAGCCGGTGATCATGGCTCGTTCGGCCCGTGTGCTCAACCTCAACCCATCGCCGGCCCCCACCCCGCCAACGGTTACAAGGAGAGGTTTACAGGGCCGTTAGGCCGGCTGCAGCGCCGGCTCACGTCGTAGCCGCGGGCCGGTGCCTGGCCCGGGCCAATTTCTTCACCAGCCAGACGATCCCCAGGATCACCGCCACGGGAATCCACACCGGTGAAAACAGCGCCAGCAGCACGATCGCCAAGGCCAGCAGGCCGATGACCACGCCGAGGCCCGTGGCCCCAACGGCCACCAAGCCGGTCAGAAGCAGCACGCCGAGGCCCAGCACGAGCAGCAGGCCGATGACCAGCGGCACGATGGCCAACGGCCACACGTGAATGATCACAATGCCGAGCGCCACCACGAGGAGCACCTTCAGGCAGATTCCCAGAAAAGTCTTCATGTCCCTAAAACACGCCGGCATGCGGAAAGTCGCAGCCGGGAACAACCGGGAGCCGGGACATGCGGGGCCTGAAGAAGATCTTTGAGTCCGCCCGGCTTCGTGCTCTTTTAGCGGAGTGGCTGAAACCCCTCCGCTTCCGGTCGTCTGTGCGTTGATCGAGCGCGCTGGCCGCGTGTTGCTCGCCCGGAGGCCGGCGCACAAGCATCTCGCGCTCAAATGGGAATTCCCCGGCGGCAAGGTCGACGGCGGTGAGACGCCCGCGGCCGCGCTCATCCGTGAGATCAAGGAAGAGCTCGGCTGCGACATCATCCTCGTGCGGGCCCTCCCCCGTTTTACCCACACCTACGATCGTACGACTATCGAGATGATTCCTTTCGTGTGCCGCCTGTCCCCCGGTTCACCCGAACCGCATCCCACCGAGCACGTCACCATCGCTTGGGCGCGGCCCGGTGAGCTGGACACATACGATCTCGCGGCGGCCGACCTGCCTGTCGTGCAAACGTATCTAGCCGAAGCTGGAGCCCGTCCTCCGTAGCCTTGGCGAAGGAGGAATCTCGCTGCGGCGGATTTGCCGGTGGTCGGCGCCTATCTTCACCCGGGTTGATGAATCAACTTGAGGCCGGCGGAGTCACTTCAGGTCAAGTCAGTCGTGTTGATCTGCGTCCTTCCACGGCCTCCTCACGCCCCAGCACCCACATCGCGGCCAGTCCGCATTCGAGGCCGAACGGCAGATATCCGGTGTAGCCCAGCAGCGGCATCTCAAACACCTGCCAGCGTTGCACGAAGGGCACGGTGTAAACCCATTTCGCCAGGCTGTGCAGATTCCACAGTTCCCAGAAAAAACCGCATCCAAGCGCCGCGAGCGCCCAAGAACCGGCGCTGCGCCAGTCGCCTGCCGCCATTTCGCTCCACCAACCCGCCGCGTGGCGGAGCACGGACCCTCCCACACCGATGAGCAGCGGCGCCGCCCACAATGCCGGATAAAAGTAGAGCGGCCGCGCCCCGGTCAGCACAAGACCGGCCAGGCCGGCGGCGATCATGCCGGCGCCCGCACCGCGCCGCACCAGCCACGACCACCGGGGCCCCTCGGACAGCCACGCCTGCAAACGTGGCCGTGTCCCCAGCCATTCCCGCACGCCGGCCACGGCGGGCAACACGGTTGAAAAGCACACGCTCGAATGCAGGACGTATTCAAACGCGCCCACGTCCTTGACCCCAAGGTAATGCCAGTTGCGCACAAAGCGGTTGAGCCATTCGAACACCCACCAGAACGCCGCGCTGGCGGCAAAAAGTGCCAGCCATCTCCCGGGCATCCGTTGCATCAGGCAGGTGCCGCCGCGCCCGCCCGCGAGGGCGTTCATCGTCACGATCAATCCCAGCCACAACGGCGTGAAGGTGTAACGCTGCGCCCAAGCGAGCCACGGCTGCCGCGTCCATGCCAGCCACCACCACAGGAGCGTCCAGGCGATCGCCAGCCAGCCCCACCACGGGAATAAACGCGCAAACGTTGGAGGTGGAACGTCGAACCGTTGAGAAGAAAGGCTTCTCCTGCGCAGCCAAGGCCAGACGATAAGCCCGCCCACGCCCAGTACCAGTCCGGCCGCGACCCATGAGAACCGCGGATAATCCTCCGGAATTGCCAGCGGCGGTGGAAAGTGCAGCAACAGTGCCAGGGTGCGTCCCGCCAGCCGGACCCCCACCGGCGGCAGCAGGAGACAAGCGGCGAGGACACAGACCGCGGTTGATTTTGCCACAGGGGGCACGAATGGAGATTACCACAGACGGTCTGGAGCCCGCGAGTCCTCCCGCAATCTCTTCCCGGGCGAAGGTGGTCTGTTCCGCGCCCACCTCTTCCGGCCTGGGGTTGGTTCAGGCGGGTGCGGGAAAAACCACCCGCGGCGTGGTGAATCCTTCGACATGGCGGAGGATGTTCGCCGCATCCACCTGGCGAAATGCGCTGTCGCGGATGCACACCTCCCGCACCGGCATCGCCTCCAGACCTTCAATCCAGACGGCGCGTCCGCTATGTGCGCATCGCAGGCGCTCGACCACAATTTCGCGCACCCGCGGCAGCCGGTTTCCCTGCTCCTCGTCTTGCGAATAGAGCAGATCGATCCGCACCGCGGCGTCCCGCACCTCCCGCACCTCGAGGTCGCGCAGATAGATCTGTTCGACGACGCCTCCCCGCGTCGAGTTGGCCTTGATCCGGAACGCCAGGTCGAGATGCGGACTGTCCATCACACACCGCTCGACGAAGACGCGGCGGACACACCCGGAAATTTCACTGCCGATGGCGACGCCGCCATGCCCGTTCAGCATCCGGCAGCCGCGAATCACGATGTCCTCCGAGGGAACGTTGACCCGCAGGCCATCCTGGTTGCGGCCTGACTTGACGGAGACGCAGTCATCGCCGGTATCAAGCACGCAGTCTTCAATCAACACGTCGCGACAGGAGTCGGCAACGCAACCGTCATTATTCGGGCCGTGGCTGTCGATCCGCACCCCCCGCACTGTTACGGCCCGGCACAACGCCGGATGAATGCACCACATGGGTGAGTGCCGCAGGGTGATCCCCTCAACCAGCACATCGTGACAGCGATAGAACTGGACGAACATCGGTCGAAGCAGGTCCTGCTCGGTGAGGATGCGCTGGCGCACGGGAATTCCGGACTCAGCCCAGCGCTTCAGCTGGTCGCGTGCGGCGGCTTGATGCGGCTGTCCTGGCGCCCAACCGGTGGGCAGGGCGCCCTCCCAGGGTCCCGCCCAGTTCCACCATCGGCCCAAGCCCGCCTGTCCGTCCAGCATCCCGCCGCCGGTGATGGCGACATGCTCCTGCTCGCAGGCATAGATCAGCGGAGACAGCCCCATGCATTCCATGCCTTCCCACCGCGTGAAAACCGACGGTAAGTAACGACACGAATCCGTGATGAACTTGAGCGTGGCGCCGGCGCACACGTGGAGATTTACCAAGCTCCGCAAATGCAGCGGTCCGGTCAGGTAATCACCCGGTGGCACCACCACCCGCCCTCCGCCGCTGGTGGCGCACGCGGCGATCGCACGAACAATGCCTGCGTGGTCGTCCGTCCGGCCGTCACCCATCGCTCCGTAATCGGTTACCAAGTGGTCGCGCGAGGGAAATAAAAGCGCCGGGATTCGCGCCAGTATGGCCGGCACCCCCGCCCATGGATCACCGGCCTTCCCCTTCCTGGATGCAGCCGGCAGGTTACCCGGGCGCGGGCCGTGCTGGTCTGGGGTGGCGACGGACGCTGCATCGGGCTGATGGGGGGTCATGATCGCAGGAAAGACGGCGGCAGCGCCGGATTGACTGCCAATGGGTCTAAGGCACCATTTGCGGACAGGTGTCCTCGTCAAGCGTTAATCCTGCCTCGCTCCGGTCTGCTCCCGGTTTGACAGTCCCGCGCCACCGGACCAAATATCGCTCCTCTCCCCCGCCGTGAGTTCCTCCGATTCGAAGCAAACGCCGCCCAGGATCACCTCCACGGCAGAATTCGCCCGTTACGTCGGACTGGCCCGCACCACCGTCTCGCGCGTGCTGAACCGGCAGCCAGGCCTGAAAAAGTCGACCATTGAACGGGTACACCAGGCGCTGACGGAGACGGGCTTTACGCCCAACGCTTATGCGACGCTCCTCAAGGGCAAAGGCACCTCCAGTGTCGGCATCTGCCTGGAAAATCTGCTCACTCCGCCGATCCTGCTCAAACTGGCCACGCTGCAGCGCCAGTTGCGCAGCCTGGGCTACACCTCGCTGATTGAGGTGTACGCGCGCGGCGAGAGCCGGAACATCCTCCGCCACTTTCTTTCCATGCGGGTCGAGGCGGTCGTTTTCATCGGGCATTTTGACACCGCGGAGCTGGAAGCGCGCATTCGCGAACTCATCGTCCACAAAACCCCCAACCTGGTCATCGATCATCACGGCATCCCGCTCGCCAACACCGTGACTCTGGATCGCGCGCAGGCCATGCGGGAAATGATGAACCACCTCATCGAACTCGGCCATGGTTCGTTCGGCCTGCTCGGCATTCCGCTCGACCATCCCAGCCGGTTTGAACGCATCCACGGCATCCGGGCGGCGCTGGCCGCACACGGTCTGGACCTGCCGACCTGCACCCGTTCATTCGACGCCCAGTGCCTGCGCACCCGGGATTTCGAATTCGGCCATGCACTCGCCCGCCAGTTCCTCGAGCTGAAACAACCGCCGACCGCCTACGTCGCGCTCAACGACGAGATCGCCATCGGCGCCATGCGGGCACTGCAGGAAGCCGGGGTGGCGATACCGGGCGATGCCTCGGTGACGGGATTCAACAACCAGGACATCTGCACGATGATGGCTCCGCCGCTCACCACGGTTGATCAGCAAATTGAGCCCACGATCAAGACAGCGATGCAGGTGTTGATGTCGCATATGCGCAAGGGCATGCCCGCGCGTCCGATCCTGCGCACCATCAAACCCGAGCTGGTCATCCGCCAGTCCACCGGCCGCGCCTCCCGCTGATTCTTTCCGTGGCACCGGCGCTTGTCGCGTCATGAATACTCCCGCACCTCACCTCCGCGTCCCCGTCGTCCTCGGCCTGCTGGCTCTCGCCGGCGCGCCCGTCAGTGCCGCCGAGCCGGCTGCTGCGCCCGCCGCCGCCCCCCTGAAGGATTCCCACGGCAACACGCTCCGCCGGGCTCCGACCGGACACATCACAAATTACGACGAAGACAAAGTGCCTCCCTACACGCTGCCCGATCCGCTCGTGCTGCAAAACGGCCAACCCGTGCGCGACGCCGACACGTGGTTCCGCCAGCGTCGCCCGGAACTTCTCCAGCTTTACGAAAGCGAGATTTACGGCCGTGTCCCGGCGCGCGCGCCGCATGTGACGTTCGAAGTCGTCGAGACGGACGCCAAGGCCATGGACGGTCTGGCGGTGCGCAAGCTGGTGGCGGTGCGTTTCGGGGAAAAACCGGACGGCCCCACCGTGCATCTGCATGTTTATCTGCCCGCCAAGGCCAACGGGCCGGTGCCGCTGCTGCTCCATCTTGTCTTCTTCAACAATCCGCCCCTCCCGGGCATCGCCCCCGCGCCTGGTCCGGGTAGAAGACCTGCTTTCCGTGAAGCCGGGCCCATCGCGGATATCCTGGCTCGCGGCTACGGTTACGCCACGTTCCGCTACACCGAGGTTCAGCCTGATTCCGCCAATACCTATCAGTCCGGCATCATCGGACTCGCCCTGGCGCCTGGGCAGGCCAAGCCCGCCGCGGACGAATGGGGCGCCATCAGCGCGTGGGCCTGGGGCGCGAGCCGAGTCCTCGATTATTTCGAAACCGATCCCGCGGTGGACGCCCGTCGCATCGCCCTCATCGGCCATTCCCGTCTCGGCAAGACGGTCCTGTGGGCCGGCGCGCGGGACCCGCGTTTCGCGCTGGTGTTTTCCAGCTGCGCCGGCGAGCTGGGCTCCGCGCTCGCCCGCCGCGACTACGGCGAAACCGTGGACGATATGGCCGCCAATTACGGCTATCAGTTCGCCGGCAACCTCCAGAAATATCCGGGCCACTGGAACGACATGCCGGTGGACGCGCATATGCTGATCGCCCTCAACGCCCCGCACCCGGTGTTCATCACCGCCGGCACGCAGGACCTGTGGTCCGATCCGCGGGGGGAATTTCTTGCCGAGGTGGCCGCCGGGCCGGTTTACCGCCTGGTTGGCAAAAAGGACCTGGGCACGAGTGACGGACCACCCCTCGACACGCCACTGATCACGGGCGACCTCGGCTTTCACTACCACACCGGAGGGCACACGGTCACCGCCGCCGACTGGAACGCCTTTCTCGATTTCGCCGACAAGTACCTGAAACCGGCGCCGTAAGGACTGAGGACAGAGGTCAGTGCTTTCTGCCATTGTCTGCCCGCTACCTTGCCGCGTTGTAGTTCCGCTCCTGCGGGACTCAGGCGGGGCGCTCCCCTTCAGATCTGCGTCTTTCCGAGATTCGCCGCGTATTTTCGGGTCAGCGCCGAGAGTTCCGCACACACGGAGGCATGCCCCGGATCATTGGCGAGATTCGTCATCTCCAGCGGATCGGCTTTCGGATCGAACAGCATCGCGCCGTTCCTGCCGTCAGGCCCATACTCGGCATAGCGCCATTGCGCGGTGCGCACGGCCACGCCGTGCAGGGTGGTGCCGTCCTCGCTCCAGACGCTGTAGGCCGGCCGGTCCCACGGCGCCTGCGGATTGTTCAGCAGCGGCACGAGGCTCTGCCCTTCGTTTTCCGCCGGCAGCGGCAGGCTGCACAGCTCGGCCAGAGTGGCATAGATGTCCACCGACTCGACGATGCGGAAACAGGCCTCCCCGTTCCCCCGGGCGCCGGGCGCCACGATGAGCAGCGGCACCCGCGTGCCCATCTCGAACAGCGACCCGGCCTTGGACCACTTGCCCTTCTCGCCGAGCTGATACCCATGGTCGACCGCAAAGACGACGATCGTGCTCTCGCGCAGGCCGAGCCGGTCCAGCTCCGCCATCACGCGCCCCAGATTCCAGTCCGCCCACGAGATCGACGCTAGGTAGGCGCGGATCACCTCCTTCGCCTCCGCGACGCTGGCGCCGCGCCCGATGAACAGGTCGGCGTTGCGTTTGCGGATCGCCGCACTGGGAAACCCGGGCGGCACCGTGGGCCACGGCGCGAAATCCGGCGTCAGCTCGATCTTGTTCACATCGTACAAATCGAGGCAATGCTGCGGGGCGCACGGCGGGCTGTGCGGTTTGACAAACCCGCAGCCGAGGAAGAACGGCCGGTCTTTGTACTTCCGCAGATACTCGATGGCGCCGTCGGCCGTGTGATAGTCGGGGTGGCCCTCGCCGTTGCCGTCGAGGATGACGATGCGGTCGGAGTGGGCCGCCTGGCTGATGTCCTGGGGCAGCGGCGGGAGGAGGTAATCCGGTTTGCCCGCGATCTCCTGCCGCGGGATGACCATGGTCCGGCCGCCCGCACCGCCGTTCCCCTCGGGAACGCCGCCGCCTTCCGTCCATGCCGGGAGATCATCAAGTCCGCCGTGGAAAATCTTGCCGATTCGCAGCGAGGCATACCCGTTCTCTTTGAACAACTGCGGCAGGCTGATCCAGTCGGGATGCGCCGTGCGGAAATGCGTCCGATTGCCCAGCACACCCGTCGTGGTCGGGTGCCGGCCGGTCAGCATCGACGAACGCGAGGGACAGCAGAGCGGATACTGGCAATAGTGCCGGTCAAAGCGCACGCCGGCCCCCGCCAAGGCATCGAGATGCGGTGTCTGCGCGCCGAACATGCTGCCGTAGCAGCCCAGTTCGACGCGCATGTCGTCGGACATGAAAAAGAGCACGTTGGGCCGGCGGGGAGCCGGCGGAGTGGTCTGGCCGCGCAGCATCCGCGGCAGCGAGACGGCCGCGGCCGCCCCGGCCATCTGGCCCAGAAATCCGCGACGCGTCAGTTGGCTCATGATCCGTGTCTCCGCGTCGCAAAACCTATGCCTCAAACCCCAACAATCAACTGTTGAACGTCGGGCATCCACCCGCCGATGATTTTGGCGTGTATAATCGGCGGAACACCCGTTTAATCCCACCCGTCACAGATGTGCGTCTCGAAAGGCTCAACCCATGGACAAGCCACCATCTCCCAACCCGCCCGACAAGGTCACCCCCGCCGAAAGCCTGAAGCTGCGGCAGGCGCGGGAGGCCCAGCAGAAGCGCAATCGCGACGTCGGCCACATGCTGAAGTCAGGATCCTTCCAGCAGCACATGGTCAAGCGAAGCATGCCCCACGTTCGGGGGCGGTAGCCCGCGCCGGACCTCAATTCGCCGGGTAGCCGGCGAGCGTGCCCTCGCTGCTTACTCCTGCAGTTCTTCGAGCAGCGCTATCACGTGCGCCTCGATCGCGGCCAGCGCCTCCTCGGGCGTCGCGCCGTCGAGATCGCTGATCTCCCAGTATTCGATCCGGTCCTTCCACGCCGGATGCAGGCTGGCCATCCACGGCCGGTGCTCCGTGCCCTTCAGGGCGATGATCCGCGCCGCGCGCCGGAAATCTTTTTCGGCCGCTTGGACGGGTTTGGACCCGGTGTGTTTTTCTGGAATGCCCCGTTCCCGCAGGCGCCGCGTCGTGTGTGGCGACAGGCCGTCCGGCGGCGCCAGATGGATCGCCAGTCCGCGCGAGAACGCACGCCAGGCGAGTCCGCGCCGCGCCGCCTCGTGGTTGAACAGGGCCTCGGCGTAGCGGCTCCGGTAGTAGTTGCCGGTGCAGAGAAACAGGATCTGGCGCATGGAAGCCGGCCAGCAAACCGCAGTTACCGTCCGCCTGGCAAGCGCGAGTGTGGATAAAAGAATTCAGAGTGCCGGAAGCTGGCTGGAGCAGATATTGAGTCCAAGGACCATGCGGTTCACCTTCCTGACAATGTCACTTAATAAGTGACATTGTCTTTAAAGGGGGCGCAGCGTTTGGAACGGATCAGGTGGGAGCCGCGGTGCGGATCAGACCTGAGCAAAAAGCCTGCGTTTTGGCGGGGGTGTGTTTGCATCGGAGTCCGATGTCCCCGGCCGGTTCATCCGCGTGGCGCACGGCGGTCGTGTGCCTCGTCCTGCTGCTCGGCACCCTTGCGTTGTTCAGCCGCGCGGTCGGCTACGGCTTCACCAACTACGACGACCCCGCGTACGTGACGAACAACCCCCACGTGCAGGGCGGCCTGAGCTGGGCCGGCGTGTGCTGGGCGTTCACCGGCCGGACCGATTACTGGCATCCGCTGACGTGGCTGTCGCACATGCTGGACTGGCAGCTCTACGGCGCGCGCGCGCCCGGGCACCGCCTGACCAGCCTCCTCTGGCACGCGGTCAACGCGGTGCTGGTGTTCCTCCTCACACGCCGGCTCACAGGCGCCTTCTGGACCAGCGCGCTGTGCGCCGCGCTGTTCGCCTGGCATCCGTTGCGGGTGGAATCGGTGGTGTGGATTTCCGAACGCAAGGACGTCATGAGCGGGTTCTTTTTCCTGCTCACCCTGTGGGCCTACGCCGGCTACGCCGAAAAACGCAGGGCGGGCCGCGGCGCCGCGTGGGGCGCGCGCTACGGGTTGGCGCTGGCCGCCTTCGCCGGCGGGCTGATGTGCAAACCCGTGCTCGTTACCCTGCCGGGCGTGCTGCTGCTGCTGGACTTCTGGCCGTTGCGGCGCTGGGCGTTCGCGAGCGGTTCGCCACCGGCGACGAGAGCCGCCGACCCGGTCCAATCCCCGGCGTCGCTCTTGCTCGAGAAGGTCCCGTTTTTCCTGCTGTCCGCGGTCATCGCTGTGGTGACCGTCGCGATGCAGGGCGAGGCGGGGGCTTTCACGCTGAAAATTTCCCTGGCTGCTCGCCTCGCGAACGCCGCGGTGTCCATCCCGCGCTATCTCGGAAAGTTCTTCTGGCCGTTCGACCTGACCGTCTGTTATCCGCACCCCGGCGGCTGGCCGGCCGCCGCCGTCGCGGCCTCGGGCGCGCTGGTGCTGGCTCTTACGGGCACGGCGTGCTGGCAGTGGCAAAAGCGACCGTGGCTGGCGACCGGTTGGGGCTGGTTTCTGATCATGTTCCTGCCGACCATTGGCATCGTTCAGGCGGGATTCCAGGCGATGGCGGATCGCTACACGTATCTTCCGATGCTGGGCCTGCAACTGGCGTTGCTGTGGACCTTGCGCGATGTCACGCCGCCGCAGGTCACCCGGGGGATGCGGGCCGGCCTGGCCGCGGTGCTGCTCGTCGCTGGCGCGCTGCGCACCTGGGATCAAGAGGCGACTTGGCGCGATCCGCCCACGCTCTTCGCGCACGCGCTCGCCGTGACCAGGGACAATTACCCGGCGCATGCCTTTCTCAGTCTGATCCTGCTCGGCGAAGGCCGCGTCGCCGAGGCCGAGCAGCACGCCCTGCGCGCGGTGGCGATCCGGCCAGACTTCGCCCTCACCCAGGATGTGCTCGCAGTGGTGCGGCGGGCGCAGGGCCGGACCACAGAGGCCATGGCCGGTTTCCGCAAGGTGCTGGAACTGTTTCCGCGTTCCCCCGCGACCCACTGTGATCTCGGCCTGCTGCTCCTGCAGCAAAACCAGCTGGAGGAGGCCGCCGGGCATTTCCAGGCTGCGCTGCGGATCAGCCCCGATCTGGTCTCCGCCTATGCGGGGCTGGCACTGGTGGAGACGCTGCGCGGCCACCCGCAGGCGGTCGTCGATTATGGCGAACACGCGCTGGCGCTGATGCCGCGCAATGCCGAGTCGCCCGCCAGCCTGGCCGAGCTGCACCGCATGGTCGGCGACGCCCTTGGCCGGTGCCAGCAGATCACCGAGGCCGCTGCACAATACCAGGAAGCGCTACGCCTGCAGCCGGACGACGCCGAGACCCACGCGCGGCTCGGCTACACCATGTTTTTGCTGCGGCGGCCGGCCGAAGCCGTCCAACAGTGGGAAGAAGCGCTGCGCCTGAGGCCGGATTTCCCGGGGCTGCGCGAACGAATCGAACAGGCGCGCCGCGCGCTGGCTCCTCCTTGAGGATCAGCCTCACTGCGCATCCAGCCCCGTGCCGGTGACGTGCTCCGTCGTCAGCAGCGGGCCCGTGAAGCCGGTGACGGTGATTCCGGACAGCTCCACGTTTACGGCGTTGGCCAGCGTGATCCCGCGGCCGCAGGTGCCGGTGATGTTCACGAGTGCCAGGCCGTCGACCGGCCGCTCCGCCGGGATGTTCCGCGCATCCACCAGCGTCGCGATATGGCTCACCTTGATGTCGTGAAAGCGGACATGGCGAAGGAGGGACCACTGCTCAACCTGCCCGGGCACCGGGTCGCTGGCCTGGATGCCCTTGTTCAGTAGGCTGATTCCCAAAAACGTGGGTGAGTCGAGGATGGTGAGGTCTTCACCGGTGATGTCCTCAAAAGCGCCGCCGCGACCTGCGCGGCTTTTGATGAAAATGCCGTTCTGCCGGCCCGAGATGAGGCAGTGTTCGAGGTGCACGTGGCGGATGCCGCCGGACATTTCCGTGCCGAAGGCGACGCCGGCAAAGATGCTGCTGACCAGCGTGCAGTTCCTGATCACCACATTTTCCGTCGGGCGGCCGAGGCGGAGCGCCGCGAGGCCGCGGCCGGATTTCAGCGCGATGGCGTCGTCACCCGTGTTGATGTCACAGTGCTCGATGAGCACGTCCTGGCACGAGTCCACATCGATCCCGTCGCCGTTGGCGCCGACCGAGCGGATGAGGAGATTCCGCGCGGTGAGATCACGGCAGAAAAGCAGGTGGATGGACCAGAGCCGCTGGTACTGTGTCGAGAATCCCTGCAGCACGACGTGACTGGCGTCGGTGAGTTCGATGAGGGGCGGGCCGCGGGGGTCGCGCAGCTGGCTCAGGCTGATCGGCGGGCCGAAGATGGTGCCGGGCCCCTCGATGGCAATGTGGTCGGCTTTCTCGGCGGAGATCAGCGCGCGGTGACCCGGCCGGAACTCGCCCTCCCATCGCACCGACGGCAGCAGCGGGTAGTCCGCGATGTCGGGGCTGCCCACAAGGCTCGCGCGCGCCTCCAGCTTCAACGTGGTGTTCGCCCCGAGGACGATGCTGGCGGTCAGATAGACGCCCGCCGGCACGACGACGGTGCCGCCACCCGCGATCGCGCAGGCGTCGAGCGCTTTTTGCAGCGCGGCCGTGTCTTTGGTCTGCCCGTCGCCCGTTGCGCCGAAGTCGCGCACGTTGAAGACGGCGACGGGAGCCGCCGGGGCGGGAGCGGCTGTCGGAGCCGCCGGCGAAGGCGCAGCCGCCAGCCGAAACCAACCACCGGAAATGAACGTGGCAAAAACGAGAAGAAGTCTGCGTTTCATGGCTCGTCGGGGTTTCACCAGTCCGTGAGCCTGCGGATCGACGCGCGGAGATCAAGCCGCCCGGATGGTATGCCCGCCACCCTGCCGCGCTGCAATCCCGAGCCTGTCACGTGATGCAGGCGGGTTACTCCCCTGCTCCTTGAATCTCCCTCCTTGGCTCTGGCTAGCAGGGTCGCAGGTCGAATATCACACTATCAACTGATATCAATACCCGCAGTTTGGCCTTTGCCGATTCTGTTCTTGGGCTATTGCAGTAACCTCACTGGCGGCGCAGCGCGGGATCGAGCACGACAGTTTCACCGGACTGGAGCGCAAGGTCGATCACCCGGTCACCGTAGCGCACCCGGGTCGCCGTGCCGGCGGCACTGCGGATTGCGGCGGAGACCAGCCGGCCGTGCTGCCACGTCAGATCGACCTCGAACCCGCCGCGGGCGCGCAGGCCGTGCACGGCGCCCTCGGTCCAGGCGTCAGGCAACGCAGGGAGCAGGCGAATTTCACTTGGCTGTCCGGACTCTGTCGGAGGGGCTTCACTCTGGAGGAGCATCTCCGCGATGCCGGCCGTGCCGCCGAAGTTGCCGTCGATCTGGAACGGCGGGTGCGCATCAAACAGGTTGGGATACGTGCCGCCACTCCACTGCTGCCGGGCCATGGCCAAGGTTGCGGGCTTGAGGTGTTCGCACAGCAGACGGTAGGCGCGGTTGCCGTCTCCCAGCCGCGCCCACAGGCAAAGCTTGAAGGCCAGACTCCAGCCGGTGCCGGCATCGCCGCGCGCGTCAAGGGATTTGCGCGCCGCCGCCGCGAGGTCAGGCGTCGCGGTCGGACTGATCTCCGCGCCGGGATACAATCCCCAGAGGTGGGCCACGTGCCGGTGGTGGGGATCGGCCTCGGGATATTCCTCGAGCCATTCCATGATGCGGCCGTCGGAGCCGATCCGCGTGGGCGCCAGGCGCGCGCGTTTTTCCGCCAGCTCGGTGCGCAGCGCCTCGTCCACCCCGAGAATCCGCGAGGCCTCAATGCACGCGCCGAAGAGGGAGCGCAGCAACTGCAGATCGGCCGTGGCGCCGAGGCAGATGTGGCAGGGCGTGCCGTCCGGCAGGAGAAAGGCGTTTTCGGGTGAATTGGAGGGCGCGGTCACGAGCCAGCCGTGCTTTGGCTCCTCGATCAGCATGTCGAGGTAGAACTGCGCCGAGCCCTTCATGATCGGATAGGCCCAGGCGAGAAAACTCCGGTCCTGCGTGAACAGGTAATGGTCCCAAAGATGCTGGCACAGCCAGGCCGAACCCGTGGTGGTGGCACCCCAGGTGGCGGACTCGCCCGGTGACGTGAAACCCCACGGGTTGGTGATGACGTGGGCCACCCAGCCGCGGGCGGCATAGTAGCTCCGGGCGGTGCGCGCGCCGGGCACCGGCAGTGAGGCGATGAGATCGAACAGCGGGCGCTCCAGTTCGGCGAGGTTGCACATCTCGGCCGGCCAGTAGTTCATCTGCACGTTCACGTTGAGGTGCCAGTCGCCGTTCCACGGCGTCTGAATCTCCTCAGCCCAAAGGCCCTGCAGGTTGGCCGGCAGGCCGCCCGGCCGCGAGGACGAGATGAGGAGATAACGGCCAAAGTTGAAATACAGCGCCGCGAGGCCGGGGTCGTCCGCCCCTCCATGGAAGGCCTGCAGGCGCATCGCCGCGGGCAGCGCCTCCGCCACGGGGTTGGCGGGGCCCAGCTGGAGACTGGCGCGGTTGAACCAGTGCTGATAGTCGGCGATGTGCGCCCGGCGTAATTCCGCGTACGGTTTCGCCGCCGCGCGCGCCAGATCGTCGGCCGCCATTTTTTCCGGCTGATCGCTCCGCCGGCCGGCAAAGGTATGGAGGTTGGTCGCCGCGGTCAGCAGCAGGACGACCTCGTCGACGGCGCGCACCTGCAGCCCGCCGTCGCGGACGCGCACCGAGCCGCCGCAGGCAAGCACCCGCAGGTGGGCGGCGAACCGCACGCCCTTTCCGTCGACTCCGTTGTTCAATTGCCCGGTCAGGCGCAGGCCGTCGTCACCATCGGCCGCCGTGGCGGCGCGCTCAGGCCGGTCAAGCTGGACGTCAAAGGAAAGACAGCCGGGATGGTCGGCGGCGAGCCGCAGGACGATCGCCTCGTCGGGCGCGCTGACGAACGCTTCGCGCGTGAACCGCACCCCATCCTGCTCGTAACCGATGCGCACCACGGCCGTCGCCAAGTCCAGTTCGCGCCGGTAATCCTTCGCCGGAGCATCGGCGCCCTTCTGCACGAACCGCAGCGACAGGCGGCCGAGCATCTGGTAGCAGCCGTACGGCACGTTTGCACCGGCACCGAACCCTGAGCCTTCCCCGGCGCAGGTGAAGCTGGCGTTGACGAGCTTCTCCGCCTCGGCATTCCGGCCCGCGAGCAGGAGGCGCCGGATTTCCGGCAGCGCGGCGGCCGCGTCGGGCCGGTCGGCGTCCTGCGGCGCGCCGGACCACATGCCGCTCTCGTTGAGCACGAGGCGCTCGTCGACAATCCCACCAAAAACCATCGCCCCCAGCCGGCCGTTGCCGATCGGACATGATTCGGTGAAATGAGCCGCCGGGGCATCGAACCAGACGACATCCGCGGCCGGAGCGACCGGGAGGGCGCCCGCCAGCAGGACGCCACGGATCAAAAGGGCTGATCGGAAATGATGCGGAAAAATCGAGCGTGGAATCATGGGACGGTGGGAACGGCGATGGTGGTGGAATGACTCCGTCAGGGTGCAACTGGCGGGGCGTGCAAATCCTTCGAGGTCGCGAGTGCGATGACGCGCCCCTGGTCGCCGACGGCGCAGTAGAAATGGTATACCACCCCGTCGTGCTTTAGAAGCCAGGGTTTGTGAGCGAAGGTTTGGTCCCACGCCTCGGAAGGAGCGATCAGGTCCGCACCGTTCCATTTCGTCCAGTGCACGAGATCATGAGAACAGGCAAAGGTGTCGAACGCGTGCGGCTGCCAGCGAAAACCGAAATAGAACATCACCCACAGATTCCCCTGCTTCACGATCTGCGGGTCGCCGCTGATGGCGGGACGGCCGGGGGCGTTGTCGACGACCGGCCCGTCGCCATAGCGGATCCAATGAACCAGGTCCTTCGACACCGCCATGCCGATGGACTCGTGGTTGTTGGCGGAGGTCTTGCCGTTGTAGAACATGACGAACGGATAGCCCAGCGACTCGGTCGCATCGCGGATGATCGTGCTTTTGTAGAGCGTGACACTCTCGTAGGGACGCACGTCGGGCTGCGCCGTCGAGAGGACCGGATTGCCCGTCAGCCGGTGCCACGCGACGGCCAGGTCGGGCGTCTCGGTCCATGCCATGCCGATCGCGAGCGGATCGGGCTCGTAGCCCGGTTTCGCGCCACCGATGTAAGACATCCAATACCGGCCGCCGTACGCCTGCAATTCGCCGGATCCTCCCCAAGCGGGATCGACCAGCGCGACGCCGCCGTCGGCCTGCCATTGATCCCAGCCGGATCCGGAAAACGGCAGCACCTTGCCGAGCCGTGTCCAATGCAGGAGATCGGCGCTCTCGGCGAGGCAGGTTTCATAGCCGGTCTTGTTTTTGATGGCGACATAGAGCATGTACCATTTGCCGTCGTGCCGAAACACGCTGGGGCAATCGAAAAACTCGTCCGCAGTCGCCGGGCGCAAAACGATCCCGTACTTGAAGGGTGTTTTGACCTCGTTGTAAACGCGCTGCAATTCCGCTTCCTCCACCGGACGCTCCAGCGTTGTGGGAAAAGGAATGGCCGCTGGCCTGGCGTCCTCCGCAAGCACCGGCCCGGCCAGTGCGATGGTACCAAGCACGACGGAAACAACCTGAAAGTGGCGCGGGATCATCACTGTTCCTCAATGATCGCGACCGGACCCATCAGACCCGCGGGCAGGAGCGGTTTGCCGTCCAAGCGGTACGGAGCGGTGGTCCACGTCAGTCGCTGCGCCTCGGCCAGGGCGTGGTCGCCGATCAGGCGGTTGGCCCAGGTGTTGGTGACCGCAATACACAGCTCATTGGCTCCCGGCCGCAAAGCCGCGGTGATGTCGACTCGCCAGGGCGCCGTCCAGGCGACGCCACAAGGGACACCGTTGACCGTGACTTCGGCGATGTCGTCGACACGGCCCAAATCGAGCCAGACACGCGGCGGCTTTTCCGCCGGAACGCGCCAGTCAAAGGTCCGCGCGTAGATGGCGGTACCGGAGTAATAGCGGATACCGGCCTCGGGGTGTTTGGTCCAGTCCTCCAGCCGGGCGAAAACCACCGGATCTTTCGGACCACCGCAAACCGGATCGAACCAGACCTGCCAGGCGCCGTCGAGTTGCTGGATGGCTTTGGGTTCAATCCAGTTCCTGCCGGCGTCGCTCCCCGTGCTCGCGGCCGGTTCGCGCAGGACGACAAAGATCGATCCGCCTGGCTCCAGTCGCAGCGGCAGGACGGTACGCCCCTGCTCCAGGCGCCAGGTGCCCGCGCGGCGGGTCTCACCATTCACGGCATCCCACAGCTCGGGCACGCGCCCCGCCATGCGCAGCGACACTTCGATCATCCGCGATTTGTCCAGTTGATTGGAGATGAAATAAAGATCCAAGCCCGGCGCCGCGCGATGCGTCCAGCCGATGCCCTCGGCGGGCCGGCCGTCGGCATCCGTAGCCGTGAAATCGCGGGCGAGGCCAAGCGTCTCGAACGATGTCTCGTGAAACGGGCCTGCGACGACCCGCCCCTGACCGATGCGCCGCACCGCGGCGACAGCAGGCGCGCCACCCGGCCAAAGCTCGGCCGCAACTCGGCGCACGGCTGCGTCGCCCGCCGGGTAACCCTGTAAACCCGGCGACTGCTCCGGCGGGGCGCACATCAGCACCGTCGCACCCGCTTCGATCAGCTCGCGTAGTCGGGCCGCGACCTCGGGCGACATCAATTCCGGATCGGGCGCCAGCGGGCGCGGGCCCGGCAGCACCAGCAAGCCATAGCTCGCGCCGCCTGGCAGGACGATGCGGCCGTCGCGCACCGTCGCCAAGCGCAGCAAGGCGTCCGGGTTGATCGAGTCGTACGCGTAGCCATGGAGCACGTCGATCCACCGCGCCGGATCCTCGATGTTGGTGGAATGCAACACCCCGTCCGGCCACAATACCTGCGGCTCGCCGCGATTGGCCAGCCGTGCCGCCTCGCGGGCCACGGTGGCGGCGCCAAAGACACCCGGCAGGGTCGAGACGAGTTGCTCAGGGAGGACGGCGCGCCGCGGCATCTCCTCACCAGTGAACACGGCCACGTCCACCACCGGCCGTCCTTCCTGCAACAACGCCTGACAGCGACGCGCGTAGTCCACCCAGGCGCGCCCCGGCCGCCACCACGTTTGGTCGCGCTGGAAAAAGTGACCGGTACTGCCCAACGTCATGCCCGGTCGGCGGTCGACCCACGGATTGTGCGCGAAGACGTGGTAAACGAACCGGTTGATCCCGAAACAATAGTTGCGATCCGCCAGTGTCTTGAGCATCGCCGGATACTCGTCCCACTCCATGCGCAGCTCGGTGAACGCCTCGGCCTGGGCGATCAGCTTGCCGTAGATGCGCGCGCCCGAGACGGCGTCGAGGATGTCGTTGAGTTTGTCGTGCGTCGGACTGCGCAGCCAGAACTCCCCCATCGGAATATCGACGGCGTCGTAATGCCGCAGGTCGTCGCTGACCATCGTCGGCGCGACGCACTCGGCGCTGAAGAGGCACCCGTGAGCGTGCGCCAGTACCGTCATTGTGCCATAGAAGTTGTCGACCACCAGTTCGCCGATGGTCTGGCGAATGTCGTGCAGGAATCGCTCGGAGGCGTCCGCGCTCTGCACCGGAATACCGGCCATCGTCGGCAGGTAGGGCACCGGATCGTAGCCTCGTCGCCGCGTGAATTCGGCGCGGAATACCGGGGACCAGTTCTGGCTGCCGGCCTCCCAGCTGTCGATATGGAAGACCTTCAGCACGCGGCCGGCCAGTTCGGTACCGGCCTCGCGGATCGCCGCGCCGAACCAATGGTCGAACTGCAGGCGCGCCGCTTCCGGGTTGAACTTGTCGCACTCCAGACCCACGCCGGCGCCGCCTGCATAGTTCGTGCTACCCGTGGACGTGTGTCCGATCCGCAGCACCGTCCACCGTCCCGGCGGTGGTGTCCAGACCAGGCGGCCGTTGGCATCCACGTGATCCGAAATATCGCAGATCTTCGCGAGCGGCACACAGGCGGCATCCGGCGCCTGCGCGGCGGTCGTGCGGGCGCCGACCCGCCAGAACTCGCCGTTCTTGCCTTCGAACTGGTTGATCCGCGGCGCGCTGGAAAGCTCGAGACCGGTCAGCCTGAGTGCCGGACGCCACTTGGCCGAATCGCTGTCCTCGGCGCCCGGCTCCGCTCCGGCCGGGTCGTATACGAATCTGAAGTACCGCGCGGTCACGGCCGGAATCGCGTGCGTCACGGTGTCGCCGTCCTGCCACCCGTGGCGCGGCGGCTCCAGCCGCCCGACCGTCCGGAAATTGGCGCCGTCATCGCTCACCTCGATCGTGAAACGGTTGGCGGCATAGGTGTTGACCTGGATGCCGGTCGTCGCCGGAACGCGGATCGTCACCGCCCGGCACGTGAACGGCTCGGCGAACGCGTACTGGATCCAGCACGGTTTCTCGCTCACGAACGGCGTGCTCGAAGCCCCGTCCGGCAAGAATTGCGGGGCGGCCCCGGGTTCGCTCGTTGTAACGGTCGGGACGACCGTGCGTGTGGAAACGCCAGCCCCCTCCGGCGCCCGGAACGCCAGAACGGCGATGTCACGATAATAGCCGGCGTAGGCCTGCGGTCGGTCCAGCAGCACATCGACCGGGCGTCCGCCGTCGACCTCGGTTTCCATCCACACCACTTTTTGCATCGACAGATCGGGCGTGATCCAGGGGCCGCCCGCCACCGTGAAGCCGTCGCATGCGTGCATCGCGAGCTTGAGACCCAGGCGATCCGCTTCCTGCATGGCAAAGCGCACCATTTCCCACCAGGCGGGGCTGAGCTGCTCCACCGGCGGCTCCAGCAAAGGCGGCTTGGCCACGCCCTTGATCGGCATCAAGTACGCGCCACCAATGCCCGCCTGTTTCATCGCCTCGAGGTCGGCGGTGATGCCGGCGCGCGAGACGGCGGCGTTCAGCCAGTACCAGTAGACCCACGGCTGGGCCGCCTCGGGCGGATGGTTGAAGTCGGCGGCCAGATCGGCCGTGCGTCCCACTCCGCGCCCGATAAGCAGCAAACCGAGCAGGAGCGCCGCCAGCCGCGCGGGAGCGGATGCAAAAATCAGCGCACCGGCGCGGAGACTTCGAAAAAGCACGGTGACCTTCATGTTATGGCGGTGGCGTGGTGGACGGCGGCTTGGGGCGCTCGGTGATGACCGGCCACGAGTCCGTGCGGAAGGAAATGGCCGGCAGGCCGGTGGAGTTAACCAGATTGGGGTTGGCAGTCTCGTCCCAGGCAAACCGTACGGCGGCGGGTTGGGCGACCTGAGGACTGGTTACAATGACCCGGTCGCCTTGGATCACCGCATCGGCGGGGACAAAGCGGCGGTCGTCGCCGGCCACCATGAAGTCATTCAAGGGCCGGCCATCACGACTGGCCAGTCCGGCGCCGGTGTGACTGAAGCCAAGTTCGATCTTCCCGCCGGGCAGGGCCTTCATCGATGCAAAGCGCGGACTCTGTGCAAGGAGATTGTCGCGGCCATAGGTTTCGGCCAGAGCGAGGCGGGCGAGCCGCAATCCCACGTCGCGTTTGTTGGTGGGGTGGATATCGTGCATATCGGCGACGAGATCGGTAATGACCACCATGCCGGTGTGCGGGATCGCGAGAGCGCGCGTCTGCGCTTCCCAGAAAAGCGGCAGCGCCTCCGGCGTAAGGCGCTTGGGAAACTTGTCCCACCGCGAGTAATCGAAGGGCGCGAGCTGCACGTAGTAGAACGGGGCGGCGGGATCGTTCCAGACCACGCGCCAGCTGGCGATCAACGCGCGCATCTTCTCGGTGTAGATCGCGCCGTCCGCGTTCATGCAGTTGGTTTCACCCTGATACCAGAGGAAGCCGCGCAGCGTGTATGGCTCCACCGGGACGATCATGGACTGGTACAGCTCCGTGGGCTGCACGCCTTCGACCCACGCGGGATAATGGACGTGGACGAGTTCGCGCAGGTCCGGACTTTGGGCGAACGCCTCTGCCGGCATCCACGCCTCAATCTGCGTGCCGCCAAAGCTCGCGTGGATCAGGCCCACCGGCACGCCAAGTTCGCGCAGAAGCTCGCACCCGAAAAAATAGCCGGCCGCAGAGAACTCGGTGCTCTGCACCGTCTCAGGGGTGCAGACCAACCAGCAAAGCCCCGTGACGCCGGTCTGCGGCCGGCCGTAATGCGGCACCTGGAAAAGACGGAGCTGCGGATGGTTGGCCTGGCGGATCTCCTCCTCGTAATTGTCGGTGGGTTTCTGTCCCTGGCGCGGCCCCAGCTGCTTTTCCATGTTGGACTGGCCGGAGCAGAGCCAGACTTCGCCCACCAGCACGTCGGCAAACGCGACGGTGTTGTTGCCACGGACCGTCAGCGTGCACGCTTCGGCGCTGGCCGGCAGGGGATCGAGCTGGACCCGCCACTGACCGGTGGGTGTGGTGGTGGCGGACTTGTGCTGTCCGGCAAACTCCACGGTCACCGCTTCGCCGGGACTCGCCTCGCCCCAGATGAGCACGGGGCGCCCGCGCTGAAGCACCATGTGGTCGCCAAAGACAACTGCGCAGCGCACCTCGGCCCGGAGCGCGGCGGAGAGAAGCAACGGGAGGACGGAAAGAACCAGACGGAGTCGTCGCATGACAAGAGCGTGGGATTATTGGGAGGAAACAGAATGGAGGATCATCGTGGCGTCCGCGAGGCCGGGTGCGCTCGCGACCAGCTTGATCTCACCGGCCTGCGGCGTGGAGCGAATCACGATCAACGCGCGGCCGTGAAAGACGTGATGCGGGTTGGCTTGATAGGATTCCATGGTGGTCATGTCGCCATTGCCGATACCGGCGATGACGCCCGGGCCGCTCAGCGCGAACCGCACCGCCGGATCGGCGTTGGGTTGGAGGTGGCCGTCACGGTCGGTCGCTTCGACCATGACGAAGGACAAATCCTGGCCATCGGCATGGATGGCGGCACGGTCCGGCGTCAGCAGCAATCGCGCGGCGTCGCCGGCGGTCGTCAGGGTGAACACCTGCACTTCCCGGCCATTTTGCACGCCCATCGCCTGGAGCGTGCCGGGCGCGTACGGCACGGCGAAGGTGGCCTTAAACTCCTCCGCGCGGGTGGTGGGTTTTTCGCCGAGCAATCGCCCGTTCAGATAAAGACGCACCGCGTCATAGCGGGAATCGACCTCGACCGTCAGTTCCTTCCCGTCCTGCCCCGGCCAGGTCCAACTCGGCAGCGCCGGCGGCATGGACCACGGCGTGAGGTTCCACGGTTTGCCGCCCGGTGATGGTGTCAGCACGGCGGCATAGAGCTTTTCGCCGCGATCCCAGACGATGTTGCGATAATGCGAAGCCGGTTTGCGCCAGCCGGTGATGTCGAGGTCGCCGCAGTAGGCGCCGTGCCAGGGATACTGGACTCCCTCCCAATGCCGCACTGCCGGCTGGTCCGGCGGAAACACGCGCCCGATGCCCGCCTCGCCGAGGTAATCGAGGGCGCTCCAGACGAAGTCGCCGATCACATAGGGATGGTCGTTGGTTGCCACCCAGTTTTGAAAGGCTTCGCTCTGGTACGATTCGGTGGCAAGGAGGACGCGCGACGGCAGGCGGGCGTGATCGTCGGCGTGACGGTGTAGCTCGTAGTTGTAGCCGGCGATATCGAGCGTGGCGAAAACCGGATCAATCTCGGTCCAGCCGGCTTGGGGACCGGCGCCGTTGAGGCCGGCCGTGATCGGCCGGGTGGAATCCAGCTCGCGGATGCGGTTTGTCAGCATCCGGGCGATGCGCGCCCCTTCCGGGGTGGCGCGTTCGTACACCTCATTGCCGATGCTCCACATCACGACGGATGGGTGGTTGCGGTCGCGGAGCACCATGGCGTCGAGGTCGCGCTGCCACCAGTCTTTGAACACCACGCCGTAGTCGTGGGGATTCTTGCCTTTCTCCCAGCAGTCAAACGCCTCGTCCAGCACGAGCAGACCGAGGCGGTCGCAGGCCTCGAGAAACGCGGGTGAGGGCGGGTTGTGCGCCGTGCGGACGACGTTGAAACCGGCCGCCTTGAGGAGTTCGACGCGGCGTTCCTCGGCACGGTCAAAGGCCGCGGCACCCAGCGGGCCGTTGTCGTGGTGAACGTTTCCGCCCGCGAGCTTGAGCGGACGGCCGTTGAGCTCGAAGCCGCGGTCGGCCGAGACCGTGATGGTGCGCACACCGACGGGCGTCTCAATCTCGTCGGCCAGGCGCCGCCCGATCAGCACCCGCGTAACGACACGATAGAGCACCGGGGTCTCCAGCGACCACAGTTGCGGCCGGGCAAACGCGACCTGCGGCGCCGCCGTGAAATCACCCCGGGCGGCGGCCTGTCCCTCGGCGCGAACCGCGGCAACCGAGCGTCCACCCGGGTCGATCAGCGCGATTTCGAGCGTGAGGGACTGGGGAGCGTCGGTCTCGTTGCGCACCGTGGCTTCGACCCGGATCTTTGCCGCCGCCGCGGACGCCTCGGTGGTTGAGGCGAAAATCCCCCAGGGTGCAACATGCACGGGATCGGTCACGTGCAGCCACACGTGGCGGTAGACGCCCGAGCCGCTGTACCAGCGGCTGTTGGGTTGCTGCGAGTTGTCCACGCGCACGGCGAGCACGTTGGGGCCGCCGATTTTAAGATGCGAAGTGAGATCGCAGAAGAACGAGGTGTAGCCGTAGGGATGCCCGCCGACGCTCTCACCGTTGATCCAAACCCCGGCATTCATGTAGACGCCTTCGAACTCGACCAGGATGCGCCGGCCGATCCAGGATCGGGGCGCACGGAAGCTGTGACGGTACCAGCCGATGCCGCCGGGAAAATATCCGCTGCCGCCATTCCCGGGCGCTCCGGGGCCGACGGTGCCCTCGATGCTCCAATCGTGAGGCAAGTCGACGGTGCGCCAGCCGTGGTCGTCGAAGGCCGGCTGGTTCGCCTCGGGCATGTCGCCCAGATGAAACCGCCAGTCGGCGTCGAGCAGATTTCGTTCGCGGGCCTGGGCGGATCCGGACGCGCCCAGGAACAAGCCCAACCATGCCCCGGCCAGACTGAGCGCGGATACAAAGCATTTTTTCATGATGGCAGGCGGCTTGAATCGGACGGCGGCTTGCGCTTCCAGTAATTGGCCAGAAGGGAACCGGAAATATTCATCCAGGGACTGAAGATTGCGGCGGCCAGCCCCACGGTGGCGAGCTTGCCCATCGCGCCAGCCAGGCCTGAGGCCATGCCGCCATTCTGCAGCCCGACTTCGAAGGCCACCGACCGCGCGGAATTCTTGTCCAACCCGGCGCCGCGGCTCAGCCAGTAACCGAAAAAGTAGCCCGCCGCGTTATGCATCGCCGCCGCCAGGAAGAGCAGCGCACCGACCATGAGCAGATTGTCGCGGCCCGCCGCCGTCGTCACCGTCGTGAAATAAACGATGCCCGCCATTGAGGCCCCCGGCATGAAGTGGTCGAGGCGCGGCAGGCGCAGCGCCAGCCGGTGATACCCCACCCCAAAGACGATTGCGCCGGCGAAAAAGCCGAACACGCCGACGGTCGTGAGCACGGCCGCAGGGAGCACGCCGCTGAGCCAGCTCCACCCTCCGAGCGCCAGGAACGCGAGCCAGGCCGCGCCGGCCACCGCCGCCCCGAGCACCCGGCGCCGGCCGGACAACGGCGCGTGCTTCAAATAGTCGTGCAACAGCGCCGCCCCGATGGGCACGATGACGATTTTGATGATCTCCATCATCATATTGAAGAAGCTCACCTCGACCAGGGTGCCGGCCAGCAGCTTCATCCAGAGCGGAGTCAGGAACGGCGCCACCATGGTCGTGATCGCGGTGACGGTGACGGAGAGCACCAGATTGGCCCGCGCGAGGTAGGCCATGACGTTCGACGCCAGTCCGCTGGAGCAAGAACCGATGAGAATGATGCCCGCCGCGATTTCGGGCGGGAAATGGAAGAGCTTGGTCAACGCCAGTCCGACCAGCGGCATGACCGAAAAATGGCAGACGATGCCCACGAGCACGCCGCGGGGTGCTTTCAGGATCCCGGCGAAGTCCCGGAGGCTCATCTGTGTGCCCATGCCGAACATCACCGTCTGCACGACGAACAAAATCACCCATTTGTTGCGCAGGTCGAAGTCGCCCCACCGCAAAAACGCCGCCGGATAGATCAGGCCCGCCGCCACCGCCGCCGCAACCCAAGCCGTGAACTGGTAGCCTCGCAGCGCCGGCCATGCGCCGAGGCCAGCGGCCAACCCAACGGTCACAGCCACCGCGGCCGGTTGCCAGAGCGGCGGGCTGCCCGCCGCCAGCCCTACGGCGAACAGAATCAAGCCAAGGCCGGCAACGCCGAGACAGAGTTTTCGAAGCACAGCCATGCGATTTCGCTACAACACGGTGGCCAAGTATTCGACCGCCAGCGGCGGGCTGGCGAGAATGGGCACGCGCCGGCCGGATTCCGCGAGTCCCTCGACGACGCGTGCCATCGAGGCTTGTGCCAGCACGATCACGTCGACCCGTCCGGCCAGCTCCTGAAGTGCGGCGGCGACCATCGCATCGTGCTTCGCGGCATCGCCTCCCATCAAGGCATCGAACGCGCCCTCGCAAAGCCGCGACGTCAGTTCGATCCGCCGGCCGGCCGCCTCGGCCCGGCGGCGAATCAGGTCGGCGGTCGGCGCCAGCGTGGTCGCCAGCGTGGCGATTACGCCGATTTTCCTTTTCATCCGCACCGCCTTGTCCGCCATCGGCTGGTCAACCCGGAGCACTGGCACGCCGGTCAGGGGCGCGGCTGCCTCCACCGCCGGCCCGATGGATGAACATGTCACGAGGATGTAATCCGCGCCCGCCACCTCGGCCGAGTGAATGTGCTCCGCCACCCGCCAGGCGGTCTTCGGTGTCAATGCGCCGTGCGCGATCACGTCCTTGATCAGGCTGTCGTCGGCGAGGTTGAAGGTGTCCACGTTGGGCAGCTTCGCCCGGCACAGCTGCTGGAATACCGGCACGAGCGTTGCCGACGTGTGAATGAGACCGAGGGTTTTCTTTTTCATAAAAGGACCAGCCGCACCAGGCTCAAAAGGCACGGGAGAATTGAGGTGGAGTTTCCTTTTGGGCTTCTGGGGCCAGAGTTGGTTGTTCGTGTGGTTCGGCGCGGTACGAATTCAAATCCCGCCCCGGGCCGCGCGTCCGAAGTAGTCCTCGCCACCGACCTGCCCGCCTTTGAAATTCACCTCCAGGCCATCAACTGGCGAAGCCGGGGCGCGGACCCGGCAAAGCGGCGCGCCCGGCGCGAGCGGCGCAATCATTTCCACCGCCTCGATGCCGAGTGCGCGCGCCACGTAACTCGAAGTGTCACCGCCAGCGATCACCACCCGCTTCACTCCCGTGTGCTCGATCGCCGCCCGGATCACGCGGCCCAGCGCCCTGCCGAGGACTTGGGCTGAGCGGCCCCGCCAATCCGCCATCCGTGGGTTCACCTTCCCGCGGCTCGTGTGCACGATGACGTTACGCCCGGCTTGCAGGTGGGCGATGGTCGCGGCCGCCAATGGCCTCAAGACCTCGCGCGGATCGCCGGTCTTCGCCAGCACCACGGGATCGAGCGCGACCTCCTCAAAGTTGTGCGCCAGCGCCCAGGCAATCTGATGGGCGGTCACCGGTGAACAACTGCCCGAAGCCACGAGCAACGGTTCGGCCGGCCCCGGATCGTCCCAGTGCCCGGCCGGACTCAACCGGCCCCGGGCGGCCCAATGCGCGCCCAAGGCCATTTCCACGCCGGAGGAACCGACCGAAAACAGCGGCCGGGCTCGGCTCGCGTAGGTGTCGATTAATCCGCCGAGGCGCGCCAGCTGTTCCGCATAGAGGACGTCAAACAGCACGATCTCCGCGCCGTCCGCCAAAACGCCTTCCAGCGCCGTCCGCGCCTCCGTCTCGGACCGCGCCACTTGCAGGATGTCGATCAATCCGATGCGTTTCTTCGTCTGTTTCGCTAAGTGCCGCCGCAGATCGCTCTCATGGGCCGGTGTGACCGGATGCCGGCTCATCCCCGGATGCCGATCGAGCCGATGGATCGCGCCGTCGCTGCCGATGCCCATCCGGGCGAAAAGGTTTCCGAACACGCAATACCGTCCCAGCGCCGGCGCGCCCACCAAGAGCGGCACAAACCTCGCCTTAAAAATTTCCACCGCCACGTCGATCGCCCGCCCGATGCTGCCGATCGTCGGCGACGAATCAAAGGTGGAGCAGACCTTGTAATGGACGTGCGGCGCTCCCAGCGCGCGCAAGGCGGACAACGCCGGCCGTAATTCCGCCTCCATCGCCTCCGGACCTAGTGAGCGCGTCATGCCGGCCACGCCGATCGCCTGCAGCGCCGGGTAGCGCGCCAACCTGGCCGGCGTCGGCGGCTCGATGAACAACGCCGTCCGCGCTCCGGCGCGCGTCAGAAACTCGAGCGCGTCCGTCGAGCCCGTAAAATCATCGCCGTAAAAGGCCAGCCGCAATGGATTCACCGTGGTCATCGCTTCACCTGGTCCTGCTGAACCTGGCGATCGATTTCGCCAGCACGGGATGCTTCCTGACGGCTTGTTCCATGGTAAGCCCCTCGACCGCGGCTTCCCACCATTGGCGGAGCGCTTGCACGCCGGCGGCGGGTCCGTCCGGGTGCGCCAGGATGCCGCCGCCCGCGAGATAGAGCAGATCGATCGTTCTCGTCCGCCGATAGGTTTCCGGTGCCTGGCCGCCCCACTGGCCGGATGACACGACCGGCAGCACGGGGAACCCACCGGGCCGCGGCGCGAGGCACGCCTGGATCGAACGCACCACCGAGTCATCCGGTTCCCAAAACTTGTTTTGCAGGCCGTTGACGTGGATTTGATCCACCCCCGCGAGACGCCAGAGCTTTTGGTAGGCGGGAAACTCGATGCCGAGCAATGGATGCCGGTTCAGCATGCCCCAGCCATTGCGATGGCCGTGAATCGCGAGGGCGCCCAGATCGCACATCTTTTTGACCGCCGCCAAGCCGACGCTGTTCAGGCTCACCATCGCGCAGGTGCCGCCGGCTGCGACTACCTTGTCGTAGTGGCGCAACATCGGGTCGAGCTCGTCGCTCACGTTGAAGGCATACATCACCTTCCGGCCGGTGCGCTCGGCGCAAGCGTTGATCACGCGCATCACCGCCTCCACGCGTTCGTCAAAGGGCGAATGCGGCGGGTCCGCCATCAGCTCGTCGTCCTTGATGAAATCAATGCCGGCCTCGACGAGCGTTTTGACCAGCTCCGCCGTCTGCGGTGGTGTCAGCCCGATGCTTGGCTTAATGATGGTGCCGATCAGCGGCCGGCCCTCGACCCCGGCAAGCCGGCGCGTGCCGGCGACGCCGAACTTCGGGCCGCGGAAATTCGCGACGAACGTCGCGGGCACGTCGAGGTCCATCAGCTTGAGTCCGGAAAACTGCGCCAGCTCGTAGAGATTGCCCTGGATCGTTGAAACCAGCACCGGCAGGTTGCCGCCGGGATTCTCGATGGACCACGAAATGGCCAACTCGGCGCGGCGGTAGCTTCCCGCCCCGCCTCTGCTTCCGGGCAGACCGGGTTCCCGGACGGTCTCGAGTTCCGTGATCTTCTCCACCCGGGCCGCGAAGCGTTGCTTCAGCTCGGCGGTTTCGCCCGGCACCTCCACAAAAGTCCCGGACGACTGCTCGCCGGCAAGCGCGACGGCGGCCTGCTCGACCGCCAGCGGAGTTTCGATCAGATAATGTGCGACGATGCGTTCCATGGCGGATGATGCCGATTCAATTGCGCCAAGTACTCTCCAGGCAATAGTCTCCCGACCCGGCTTCGCAGACTAGGAACCGGGCTTCACGTCCGAGGACGCGCAGGCCGGCAGAGCGTTTCACCGGTGCTTTGTTTTCGGCCACGGCAGTGCCCGGTTTGCTCGGGATATAAACCCGCGCCGTGGTGTTGACCGGTATGCGAATCTTCCAGCGGAACGCCTCCCGGGAGCGTTCCCAGGCGCTCACGATCTCGCCATGCATGGTCTGGTAGCTCGCCCGGACGAAGGAAAATCCGCCGCCCGGGTGGGGATGCAGGATGAAACGTTTGAAGCCGGGAACGTCGGAATCCAGTTCGATGCCGGCGACGTGCCGGAACAACCACTCGCCGATCGAACCGAGCGCGTAGTGGTTGAAGGAGTTCATCTGTGGATTGAAGAAGCCGCCCGCGTCGGTCCAGCCGTTCCACCGCTCCCAGATCGTCGTCGCCCCATGGCGCACCGGATAAAGCCAGGACGGATAATCCTCCTGCAGGAGCAATCGGTAGGCGACGTCCGCGTGGCCGGTCAGCGTCAGCACCGGATTGAGATGGCTGATGCCGATGAAACCGGTGCTGAGGTGCCAGCCCAAAGCCTTGATGTTTTCGACCAGCCGCCCGGCGGCGCGGGTGCGAACGCTCTCGGGCAGCAGATTCATCGCCAGCGCCAACAGGTAGGCGGTCTGGGTCTCGACGGTGAGCCGGCCATCTTTGCGCAAGAATTCCTTCTGAAACGCCCGCCGCACGTGCTCGAACATGGTCTGGAAACGTCGGGCATCCTTTTCCCGTCCGAGTTCGCGTGCCATCCGGGCCATCTTCGCCGCGTCGTCCGCCCAGCAGGCGGTCGCCAGCAGGTTCTTCATCGGCGAATGAGTGCGGAAGGTCGTATCCGCGGGAATGCAGAGCCAGTCCCCGTAGTTGTTGCCGAGTGCGTTGACCCGGAGCCCGCTCGGGTTCGTTCGTTCGAGGTAATCGAGCCAAGCCACCATGCCCTGCCAGTGCCGTTCGATGATGCGGCGGTCGCCGTAAACGCGCCAGAGGGTCCACGGCACGATGATGCCCGCGTCGGCCCAGCCGGCGGTGCCGCCGAGTCCGTCAAGCCCGACAAAATTCCCGCCCTCGCGCAAGCGGGGCGCGGTGTCGGGGAAAATGCCCTCCGGCGTCTGGGCGTCCTCGACATCGATCATCCACTTGGTGAAGAAGGCGGCGACGTCCATGTTGCAGCTCGCCGTGCGGAGGAAGACCTGGGCGTCGCCCATCCAGCCCAGCCGTTCGTCGCGCTGCGGGCAATCGGTCGGCACACTGAGGAAATTGCCGCGCTGCGACCAGAGGCTGTTGAGCCAGAGCCGGTTCACGCCGGCATGCGAACATTCGAAGTGGCCGGCAGACGGCATGGCCGAGTGCACGACACAGCCGGTGACCAGGTTTCCGGACGGAACGGCGGGCAGGCCGGTCAGCTCGACGTATTGAAAACCGTGAAACGTGAACCGTGGCTCCCAGGCTTCCTCCCCTTTCCCCTTGCAGATGTAGACATCGGTGGCCTTGGCCCGGCGCAGGTTTTCAGTGTAGAGCGAACCGTCAGGGTTGAGGCGCTCCCCATGACGGAGAGTCACGCGCGTGCCAGCCTTGCCACGGACGCGCAGCCGCACCCATCCGGTGATGTTCTGACCCAGATCGAAGATGAACCGCCCGGGCCCGATTTCGGCCAAGGATATCGGTTCGATGACCTGGGTCACCCGGACCGGCGGCGAGTGCTGGGCGACCAGCGGAACGCCCGGCGGCGCGACTTCTCGCGCCGGGAGCCAGCCGGTGTCGTTGAAGTTGGCCCGATCCCAGCCGGTCTGCTCGCGGCGCGCGTCGTAGACCTCGCCCATCATGAAGTCGGAACTCAAAATCGGTCCGGTGTCACAGCGCCACGAGCGGTCGGTCGCGATGGTCAGCCGGCGGCCTTTCTGGAGTTCAACCTCAAGCTGGACGAGAAGACTGTTTTCGAGGCTACCGTAGCGTCCGCGCGTCTCCTGCCAGCCGACGTAGCCGCTCCACCAGCCGTCGCCCAGCACGGCACCAAGGACATTACCTCCCCGTTTGATCTGCCCGGTGACGTCGTAAGAGCGGTAATGGATGCGCTTGTCGTAGTCGGTCCATTCCGGAGCGAAGATATCTTCGCCGATCCGCCGTCCGCCAAGGCGCAGCTCGAACAAGCCGCGGGCGCTGGCATAGATCGTGGCGCGGCGCACGGGGCCGGGAACTTCGAATTCCTTGCGAAACCATGCCGGGGTCCCGGGCTCGGTCAGGGTCGGGGTGATCGCCGCGGGGTCGCGGCGCACAATCTCCGGATCGGCGGCGATCCAGCGCGCCCGCCAGTCGCGCGGTTTGAGCAAACCCATCGTCCAACTGGCCGGCGCGGAGACGGCGGTGTCCCCACGGTCATCCCATGTCTGAACCTGCCAGCAGCAGGTGGCGCGCGAGCCCAGCGGTGCGCCGGCATATGCGACCTGGGTGGTGCGATCATCCTGGATCCGGGCGCTGTCCCACCGGTCACCCTCGCCATGCGCAAGCTTCTCCGCCGAGCTTGCCACCAGGATGCGATAAGCCACCTGACGCGCGCCGCGGCGGCCGGACTCAAGCGCCCAGCTCAGCCGGGGAGCAGGTTCATCAATGCCCGATGGTTCCACCAGGTATTCGCAGCGAAGCTGGATGACGCTGAGATCAGGCGATGACATGGTGGTTCCTCGCAGGTGAGCGAGCGCCGGGGTGTTGCCGGAGTCTAGTCTTCCTGGTGATGCAGGCGCCGTTTCATCCAGAATGGCACGGTGGCGAACCAGGCGACGGTTCCGATCATCGCGAGTACGTAGTAGGTGGGCCGGGGCATCACACCGTTGAAGACCAGCACCGACGCGAGGAGCATCAGGACAAGCCCGGAGAAGGAAATCGCTTTGAAGAGGGTTTTCATGTCAGGCGCTGGCGGCAGCGGGCAGAGGCGATGGGGTGAGCAGCTTCTGCTGCACCGCGCTGAAAATCACATAGAGCACGACGGCAACGATCCACTCGGGCAGCACGAGAAAGATCGGGTTGGCCTGGTAGGAGAAGGCCACGAGGGAAAAGATCATCGCGAAGAGCCACGCCGCCGTGGCCGGCCAGCTGATCAACGCTTTCGTCTGCTCGGCATAGTTGGACTGCAGACCGATCCGGGGGAAAAGCCAGAGGTCGATGAAGATGAAAGCCCCGAGCGGCAGCAGGAGCAGGGCGTTGGTCGTGACCAGCAAGTCCAGGTGCGCGAGGAGCGCGGGAATGCAGGCACAAATGATCATTGCTCCGCCGACGACCAGCGTCACGAGCCAGCGTTTCCAGTTGGGCGTTGCGACCTGCAGGGCGAGCCCCGCGCGATAGAGCGTGGGGCTGGCGACGTTCCACCCGGCGACGACCACACAGAGCGCGCCGGCGAGACCGGCGCCCAGATACGCGATCGGGCCCGGGTCGGTCTTGATGCCCTGCATGATCGCCGCCGCACACAGGATGCCCGAAGCAACCCAGGCACAGTAATGCCCGAGATACATGCCCGCCGACGAACAGAAGCCCATCTGCCACTTCCGGGCGTACCGCAGGATCGTCAGGTCGGCCATGCCGAAGTGCTGGGGCATGTTGCACAGCCACGCGAACCCGATGACATGCCAGATGGTGTATTTCGTGTACGGCTGCCCGCCCGTCGGATCGATGCTGGTCACGCCGGTCCAGATCCTTTCGTTGGCCACGCGCCAGAAGTCACCCAGTAAATGGCAGCCCAGCAGCGGCAGTGTCGCGATGGCCGCCATGATGAACACGGCCACCATCCAAGGTGCGGACAGCTTCGAGAAGATGGCCATCCCCTCGAAACCCAAAACCGCCAGAATTGCGATCACCGAACCCACCACCGCCGCGAGCACGATCCAGATCCACTGCGGAACTTCACCCGACGTGACAAAGAAGTGCTGAATGGGCAGGGCGATCGAGGTCATCGACACCCGCAGCATCGATCCGGCCAGCAGGCACAACACCACGCCGTACACCGCACTATAGGCGACGGTGAGCCATGGCCCGCCCAGCCGGCGAATCTGCCAGTAGATGGTCAGCCGGGTTCGGACCGCGACCGGCGCACAGACAAACGCCCAGCTCAGGACCGCCAGAAAGTTGCCGATCAACAGCCCCAGCAGCACGGCCGTGGCGGTGCAGCCGTGCATCACGAAGAGCGGGCCGATGACGAACTCGGTGCCGGCGATGTGCTCGCCGGCAAACGTGGCCCAGAAGATTTTCCAACCATGGTAATCCCTGGGGGTGACGGGTTCGCGATCATACTCGTAGAGCGCGTCGAGGCGCTCGACGAGCGTGGCACGGGCGGTGACGGGTTGGCTCATGGATCGGGTGGCGGCGGGATCGCGGAGGAAAAACCTTCAGCGCGCGGGGAGCCAGACGGTCATCTCCGTATCGCCACGATTGTCCCACGCATAGTAGGGAATCAGCGTGATTTGAATCGGCCGCGGCGGCGTCGGATCGACTTCATGATAGAGCTGGCTCGACGCCGACTGGTCGCGCCGGATTTCCAAGGCGGGCACGCTGAGAGTGACAAGTTCGGCATTGGCGATTTTCTGCCGCTGAAAGGTGAACCGTTCATGGGGGGTGTCGAGCGCCAGGGCGACGTCCTCAAGACGGACGCCGGCAGGTAGATCGTTCGACTCGAGGCAGTAGACCAGCGGGCCGTATTTGACGGCGACCTGACCGAGCGTCTCCTCGACCAACGGACTGGCCTCCACGAGAACGGCATCGAATCGGAGGTCGAGCTCGACCGTGTCGTCCGGCTTCCAAGCACGTTTCAGCTCGAAATACGTTCCGGGTTTGGGGGTGCCGTCCACCGGCCGGCCGTTGACGCGGAGGGAGGCTTGGCCTGCGCGGGACCAGCCGGGGATGCGCAGCTTGAGCGCGATCGGCCGCGCGGGCGCCTCGCCAATGGTGAACTTCACTGCGCTGCTCCACGGATAGTCGGTTTCCTGCCGGAGCTTGATCCGCCCGCCGTCGATCCAGGCGGTGTCGAGCGCGCTGGCACCGTAGAGGTTAACCCACAGGGTGTCCTTGGAGAGACTGTAGATGTAATCCTGCGCTTCGGCGATGGTACGCACGACATTGGGCGGGCAGCAAAAACTCGCCTGGATGTTGGGCTGCCGCATCCGCGACCAGCGGAGTGGCCAGGTCATGCGGTGGAGTTTGCGCAGGGGGTTGACGTAAAAGTAGCCCTTGCCGTCGAGACTGATGGCCGCCAGCACGCCGTTGTAGAGGGACTGCTCGAAGAGGTCGGCGTACCGGGCATCGCCGGTCAGCGCCAGCATGCGCCAGTTCCACATCGCGAAGCCGACCGTGGCACAGCTTTCGTTGTAGGCGGTGAGGTTGGGCAGTTGGTAGTCGCGGCCGTAGGCCTGGTGCACCAATTGGATTGTTTCGTAGTCGGCCGATCCGTCGGGCGAGGCGCCGTCGTAAAGCGCGCCGGTGGTGCCGGTGATATAGAGCTTGTGGTCGGCAACATCCTCGTCGATCGCCTCCAGCGGCGTCAGCAAGGTCTGGTCGCCCGTCTCGGCGACCACATCCGCCACGCCGGCGTAAAGGTAATTGGCCCGCACGGCATGACCGACCGCCTTGGTCATCTGGCGGAACGGCACGCGATCCTGGTTCTGGTCGGTTCCCTCGGTCACTTCGTTGCGGATCTCGATCAACTGCCGGGCCAGCTCAAGGTAACGCGGATCGCCGGTGGCCCGGTAGATCTCGACCATGCCCATATAGTGGGACGGACAGATGGCGTTGCGGGCCAGCTCGGGTGAGGCGCGTTGGTAGAAGCCATAGAGATAGTCGGCCGCCTTGCGGGCCACGTCGAGCAGCGTGGTCTTGCCGGTGGCGCGGTAATGGATGCAGGCGGCCGTCATCAGGTGGCCCATGTTGTAGGTTTCGAAGTGGTTGCGGTCTGCGAACGCCGTGACCTTCGGGTCGCCCCGGCGCTCGGCGATGACGGTGGGGGTGTGGAAGTAGCCGTCTTCACGCTGGGCTTTCGCCACCACCGCGATGATTTGATCCATGAGCCGATCCACCGCGGGATCGTGCGTGACGGCATAAACCTGCGCCACGCTCTCGAACCATTTGAAGAAGTCCCCGTCGTCGAACGGCGGACCGTGGTGGCGCCCGTCAAGACCATCGCCCTGCCCCGCGGCCAGCAGGAAATTGGCCCAGATATGACTGTCCTTCTCGTTCTGAAAAAGCTCCCACATGTGCGGGATCATCGTGGCGCGGCAGACCTCGAACCGGTCGGCCCAGAGGCCGCCGGTCCATTTCACGTCGCCCAAGTCAACCATGTACATCCGCGCATCGGGCGACTTCGTCGTATCGATCAAGGCGCGCTCGCCCCCCCGGACCGGAAACCCCGCCAGCCCGACCAGGATCAGCCCGCTGATCAGAAGGGAGGTTTTCATGGCTCTTATGGGGTTGTGCTCCTTCAATCGCGGCCGCCGTCCGGCAAAATTTGCCGCACCGCCCTTTGCCAGCCGGCATAGAGGCGCTGTGCGTTGTCGGCGGACATCGACGGCTGGTATACCCTATCATCGTGCGGCACCGCCGCCACTTCTTCCAGCGATTTGTACACCCCCATGCCCAGCATGCCGGCCAGCGCGGCGCCGAGCGCGGAGCCATCAGACATCGAGGCGATTCGCAGCTCTATGCCGACGAGATCGGAGGTGAACTGCATGAGAAAACGGTTGACCGTCGGCCCGCCGTCGCATTGGAGACCGCGCAACGGCACGGCGGCTTCCGCTCGCATGGCTTCCAGCACGTCGCGCAACTGATAGGCGATCGATTCAAGGGCGGCCCGGATCACGTGCCGGCGGTCGCTGTGCGCGCTGAGCCCGACGATCGCAGCGCGCGCGTCCGGCCGCCAGTGCGGCAGGCCCAGACCCGAGAACGCCGGGACCAGATAAACGCCATGGTTGTCCGGGACCGCCATGGCGAGTTTCTCCGTCTCGGCAAAATCCGCGATCAAGCCGAGCCGGTCGCGCAGCCACGCCAGGGTGGCCGCGGAGCTGATGATGATCCCCTCGAAAGCGTAGGTCGGCACTCCGCCGTGCACCCAGGCCAGAGCGGAGACAACGCCGTGGTCGGACAACCGCAGCTTCGAACCGATGTTGAGCAGCACGGAGGATCCGGTGCCGAAGGTGACCTTGGCCATGCCCGGCTCAAAGCACCGCTGCGCGAAGAGCGAAGCCTGGGAGTCGCCCATCACCCCGCAGATCGGCAACGCACGGGCCAGCGTGCCCTCCAGCGTGGTCGCGCCGAAATGCGCCGCGCTTTCACGGACTTCGGGTAGCGCGGTTCGGGGGACTTCCCACCAGTCGCAAAGCTCGTTGTCCCAGCGAAGCCGGCCAATGTCGTAAAGCAGGGTGCGGCTGGCGTTGGTGGCATCGGTGGCGAAAACCGCGCCGCCGGTGAGGCGGTATACCAGATAGGCGTCGATGGTGCCGATCAACGCCTCTCCGGTTGCCAGCTTGCGGCGTAGTTCCGGGTGCTGGCGGATGAGCCACTGCAACTTGGAGCCGGAAAAGTAGGCGTCGAGGCGCAACCCGGTCCGGGCATGGATCGCCGGCTCCCGGCCCGCCTTCACCTGCTCGGCACAGAGAAAATCACCGCGGCGGCATTGCCACACGATGGCGGGATACAGGGGCCGGCCGGTGGCGCGGTCGAAGACAACGACGGTTTCCCGCTGGTTCGTCAGGCTCAAGCAGACCAGATCGTCGATCCGGTCGGCGTGGCGGGCCAGGATCGTACGCAACACCGCGAGCGTGTTCTGCCAGATCTCCTCGGCGTCGTGTTCGACCCAGTCCGGTCGGGGATAATACTGTCGGTGCTCGCGCGACTCCTTGTCCAGCAGGTGTCCATTCTTTTCGAACAGCAACGCCTTCGTCGCCGACGTGCTTTGATCAAGGGCGAGGACGCAGGGCATGGCGGTCAGGTGGAAACGGAATGGCCGTGCAACCAGTCGCGGGCAGTTTGCGCCAGCCCTTCCATGGTTAGTCCGTAATGGCGGAAAATGTCAGCCTGACTTCCGGTCACCGTGTCTTCGTCCGGAATGCCGATGATTTTGAACCGGCAGGAAACGCCCGCCTGCGCCAGCACGCCGGCGCAAGCCTCCCCCAGCCCGCCGCAGACCAGGTGCTCCTCGACGGTGAGGATCGCCCCGCAGTCCCGCGCGGCCTGAACGATGGCCGCGGTGTCGAGCGGCTTGATCGTGGGGAGGCTGAGAACGCGGCACTTCAGTCCGTCCCGTTCCTCGAGGTTCGCCGCGGCGAGCAGGGCGTGGATCACCGTTTCGCCGGTGGCGATGAAAGCCAGGTCGGTGCCGTTGCCCACCGGGCGCGCCCGCCCGATTGCGAAAGCGCCGCCGGCCGGTGGCAGATCGTAGAGCGGCGCCTTGCCGAAACGGAGATAGACCGGCCGGCGGGCCGCGGCCGCCGCCTTCACCGCCTCGCGTGTCTCAAAATTGTCGGCCGGAGCGATCAAGGTGAGGTTGTGGATGGCCCGCAGCGCGGCAAAATCATGGAGCGAGTGATGCGTGGTGCCGAGCGCGCCGTAACTCACCCCGGCGCTGATGCCGACAAGCACGACCGGCTGGTCCGCGTAGGCCACATCGTTCTTGATCTGTTCCAGCGCGCGCGCGGTGAGAAAACACGCGGGCGCCACCGCGAACACCGTCTTGCCCGCCGCGGCGAGACCGGCGGCGATGCCGACGAGGTTCTGCTCGGCGATGCCGACCTCGACCATCTGCTCCGGCAGAGCCTGCCCGAAAGGTCCGAGCCGGCCCGACCCGCGCGAATCGCTGGTGACGGCGAGCACGTTGCGATCGGCCCGCGCGAGCCCGAGCAACGTATCCGCAAACGCGTCGAGGTTCGGCCGCCCGAGCTTCAGGCCCAGCCGTTCCGCGGTGCGGACGGCCGCTGGGCCGTACATTGGAAAAGCCGGCGCGCTCATGCGGAAGCCTCCTTCAAGGCAGCCAGCGCCGCATCAATTTCCGCCAGCGCGCGGGTGTATTCCTCGTCGCTGGGCACTCCGTGATGCCATTTGGCGGCGTCCTCCATGAAGCTGACCCCCCGGCCCTTCACCGTCCGGGCGATGACGACACCGGGGCGGGCGGCGGCAAGCGGCGCCTGGAGCGCATCCGTCAACGCAGCGAGATCGTGCCCGTCGACTTGGCGCACCGCCCAGCCGAAGGCCGCGAATTTCTCGGCCAGCGGCTCGAAGTTCATGACGTCGCGGGTGCGCCCGGTGATTTGCAGCGTATTGCAGTCGATGATGGCCGTGAGGTTGGCGAGCCGGTAGTGCGCCGCGGCCATCGCGGCCTCCCAGTTCGAGCCCTCGGCAAGTTCGCCATCGCCAAGCAGCGTGAACACCCTGAAACCCGCCTGGTCCATTTTCGCTCCGAGGGCAAGTCCAACGCTGAAGGACAGGCCGTGGCCCAGCGCGCCGGTATTGTGCTCGATGCCGGGCACCTTGCGCGTGGGATGTCCGACGAAGGGCGAGCGATAACGGCACAGCGTTTCGAGCTCGGTGGCCGGGAAGAAGCCGCAGTCGGCGAGCACGACGTAGAGCGCCTCGACGGAGTGGCCTTTGCTCTGAATGTAGCGGTCGCGGCGCGGATCAGTGAACGTGGCGGGCGATACGCGAAGCACGCGATGGTAGAGAACGTTCAAAATATCCACGCACGAGAGACTGCCGCCGGTGTGGCCGGCGCCGGCCTGCTTGATGATCTGCAGTACCTGGCGCCGGCAGAGGAGCGATTTCCGCGCGAGTTCGCGATCGGACAGCATGACGGAAGCAGCGACGGGTGCTTATTGCCCGTCGTGGTGCCGATAGACCTCCCAGCCGAGGTAGCGCTCCCAGGCTTCGGCCAGCACTCCGGCCGTGCGGGAGGCGTTCATGACGACGTGATGCTCGAATCCCTCGTTACAAATGTAGCGCATCAGCTTCTGCAGCTGGGGGACGCGGGCAACCGCCCGGGTGCCGAACGTGCGGAGCTCGTCGTTCGTGAGCTCCCCTTCGCCAACGTAGGCCCGGATCACGCCCCGGAGGTCGTCGGTGGTGATCCGCCCAAAGGTCAGCGGTCCGCCCGGCGTACGCCCTTCGAGCGCGCCGTAGGTGTTCTGCTCACCGAGGGTGGTGCCGAGGATCGGGGCCGTGCTGACCCTGGCATCGGGCAAAAACGACTTGGCCCAGTTGCCGCAGTGAAAGAGGACGCATTTGTCCTCGTCAGTGCCGTAGTTGTTGTTCCAGTCCACCAGCGCGCTCGGCGAACCCGAGGCAAGCTGCATGGCGTACATGGTGAGCGCGCCCATGACATCGACCTCGCACGCGCTCGGCAGGTAATTTTCGCTCATCATGCTCATGCTGGTGCAGACGTTGCAGCCATGGTTCTGCTGGACGGAGCTCCAGCACTGGATGGCGGTCGCATCCAGGCAATGCTTCGCCACGAACTCGTCGAGTACCACCCCAAGCCGGGCCATCTGCACCAGGCTGGACCGGGGCACGCCGGTCGTGGTGACGTAGGCTTGGATCTCGTTGATCTTGCCTTGCACGCGCCGGTCGGTCTCGCCGAGCCTGGCCGCCTCGCCGAGGATTTCGGAGAGGTCGATCGTCGTGACGCTGATGCCGTTCCGTTCCAGAATCTTCTCGCTATAGCGCACCGTGTTGAACGCCCCCGGGCGCGCCCCGACGGCGCCCAGGCGGGCCTTGCGCAAGCCGCGCACCACCCGGCAAACGGCCAGAAAGCGTTCCAGGTCGGCGCGGAAGGAGGCGTCCCGCGGATGGACGACGTGCTTTTGCGTAAGCGAGAACGGAATGCCCGCCTGCCGCAGGTTGTTGCAGACGGAAATCTTGCCGCAGAACGCATCGCGCCGGCGGGCAACATCAAGCCGGTCGAGATCGTCGGGATACCCTTGCACCAGCACCGGCACGTCAAGGCCGGCCAGCTTCAGGGTGTCAACGACTCCCCGCTCGTCGCCGAAATTGGGCAGCACCACGAGAATGCCGCCGAGATGATCGCGGTGCTTCCGGAACAGTGCCGCGCAGTTGCGGGCGTCAGCATGGGTCTCGACTCCGCCCAGCTTGGTGTCATCGGCTCCCAGCATCACCGCCTCAAGACCCATGTCCTGGAAAAGCTGTGTCAGCTCGGCGCGGGCTTCCGCCACCAGTTTGTCAGGAAAGAAGTCGCGATTGCCGAAAATGACGCCGAGGGCGGAGCCGGAAGATTTCATGGGGGAAAGGTAGCATAAATCGCGCGTGGGAGGGAATCGAACTGGGATCGTGCGAAGGTGTAATTATAGGGTGACTTTTCGGACTACTCTTCCCAGAATATGGGCTCTTCTTCCGGTATCCTAAGCCCATGGTATCTTTCGATCCCAGCCGGCCCGACTTCTCACCCTACGGTTTCACCTGCGTGCGCTGGAATCCGTCCCCCATGCCGCGGCCGGACCACCACAACGAGGTGGAACTCAACCTGCTCGAATCCGGCTGGGTGACCTATTTGCTCGGCGGTCGCAAGGTCAGGATCGATGTTGGCCGGCTGAGCGCGTTCTGGGCGGCGATCCCTCATCAAATCATCGAGTTTGGACCATACACGGGATATTTCGTGGTGACCATTCCCTTCGCCTGGTTCCTCCAATGGAAGCTGCCGGAAAACTTCGTGCAGCCCATGTTGCGCGGGGGGGTGCACTGCGAACCACCTCCAGGCCGGGGACAGCTGGACCTTGACCTGTTCACCCAATGGGAAGCCGACCTGCGAATGCCGCAGCAGGAGAAGAAAAGAGAGATCGTGCTGCTGGAAATGGAGGCCCGCCTCCTGCGGATGACGGCCGTGCTTCCTCCCCCGCCGGCCGCGACGAGCAAGTCCCGCCGCCGGCATGTCGCGCTCCACGACGGCGGGCTGAACAAGGTCGAGCAGATGGCGTGTCTGATCGCGCAGCGTTACACCGAGCCGCTCACGGTCGATGACATTGGCAAAGCGGTCGGCTTGCATCCCAATTATGCGATGAGCCTTTTCAAGAAGGCGTTCGGTACGACGCTGATCGAATATCTCACGCACCACCGGGTCTCTCACGCGCAGCGGTTGCTCGCAACGACTGACGAAAAGATTGTCGAGGTGGCTTTCAGCTCGGGCTTCAACTCCATCAGCCGGTTCAACGAAGCCTTCCGCCGCGCCTGCCACTGTGCGCCGCGGGAATACCGCCTGCACCATGAGCTCGTGGAGTGAATCACTTCGCACCTGGTGACCACCAGGCCTGCGAAAGCGCCGGCGCCGCCGGAGCTGCCATCCCTGGCCTGCCGCTCACCGGATGGACTGGGTGGTAGGAGGAGCGAGGCCGTTTGGAACCCAAGTCAGCACACCCGCACCGTCTCGAGTCCGAGCAACCGTCCCAGTTTGTCGAGTTTGTCGCTGATATGGCCCACGCCCACGGCGCAGTGGTGCGCCGGGCCATGGGTGCTCCAGCGGTTCACGAACTCCCGCGCGCCGCAGGCGAAACGGTAGCGGCTGTTCGTGTTGCCGATTTCCATGATGGGCCCCGGCACCGATTCCGCCTCGGCGCACAGCAGGCTGAGCTTGCCGCCGGCGGTCTCGATGATCGAGAGCAGCGTCACCGGTCCGTGCTTGACCGCCATCTCGACCGACACGCCGCGCCCCACCTTGCCGTGGTAAACCTTGAGCGGACGGACCTTGGTTTTGCCCTCGGCGATTTTGATGTGGCCGGGGCCGTCGTGGCCCATCAGCACCACGTCGTCCTTGAAATCCATCGCGTAGTATTCCGTGAACGACCCACCGACGCCGAAAAGGTCCATGATCTTCATCGCCTGGACGTTCTTCACCTCGTATTCGCCGGCGACGGGCACGCCGCGGCCGGTCAGCAGCGACGTGCCGAGGATGATCGACGCGAGCGTGGCCTCGTTTTCTGCGACGCCCGTTCCACTGTAATAGTAGGCCAGCGAGCCGAGCCGGTGGGCCGCCACCAGCCGGTCGAGCGCCACCGACGTGCGCGCGGCCTCGGCGAGATCCTCCGCGGCGCAATCCGGCTGCACCGCGAACACCCGGCGAAACTCCGCGACGCGCGCCCGCACCGCCGCCGGCGCCACCCGGCGGCGGAGGGCGGACAACTCATCGACCTCGAGGATCTCCACGTGCGTCCCAAAGGTGGCGCATTGCAGCGTGACGTCGGAATAGATGTCCAGCATGCCTCCGTAGTAGTGGCCCATCAGGCCGAGGCGGTTGTCACGCATGCCGGCGGCCACACGCGCGGCCTCGACCCATGCGTCGACCTCACGCCAGCACGCCGGATCGTCTTCAAGCACGCCGGTGATCTGGTGGAAGCGCACCCCCGCGCGCTTGAAGACGTTGGCGATCTCCGGCACCGGGCACGCCGCGCAATGCGCCAGCCATTCGCCGGTCATCTTGGTGCGGTCGCCCAGGCGGTTGAACGTCGCGTAGTCGATGGCCGGTTCCGGCGCGAGATTGAGGATGATCACCGGCACCCCGGCCCGCTGGACCACCGGCAGCACGGTGGACGATAGCGCGTAGGTCGTGACGTAAAGAAAAACCAGATCGGCTTCCCGCCGGCGGAATTCGCGGCCCGCTGCCCTCGCGCGGTCGGGATTGTCGACCAGCCCGAGATTGATGATCTCGACGCCGGGGCGCGCGAGTTTTTCTGCCACGCGTTCCACATAACCCTCCAAGCGTTCCTTCAAGCCGGCAAACTGCGGCCAATAGGCGTCGAGTCCGATGCCGAACAAACCGAGACGCAGCGGCGGGGTTTTCATGGCGTCCGAAGATAATGATTCGACCCGCGGGGTAGAATCTACTCAATGATCATTTACATACAAAAAATGCCCCCGCCAACGACCAACTATTTCCGCTACTTTCCCGGAGCGCGCGGCGCTGCGCATTGGGGATTGGCGGTGACCGCAGCCGGTTTTACCCGCATCCCGCCGGGCACGCCGTATCCACCGGCGCGGCACCCGGCCGGCCATCACTTCGAATGGAGGCGGGGGCGCGTCTTGGAGGCGTTCCAGATCGTGCTCATCACGGCGGGACGCGGCTGGTTTGAAACCCGCGCGTCCGGCCGGCGAATCGTGAAGGCGGGAATGGCGTTCTGTCTTCTGCCGAATGTATGGCATCGCTACCGCCCGGATCCCGCCACGGGCTGGGAGGAAAGCTGGGTTGAACTGCAGGGACCAGTCGTGAACGCGCTGCGCCGCGCCCGGGTGCTTTCCACCGAGACCTCCCTGCGCCGCGGAGCGCTGGCCGCCGGCCTCGACACCGCGTTGGAAGCCGTGCACACCCGGATTCGCCAAGCCCACCCTGGCTTCGATCCCGAACTGGCGGCGCGGGCGCTCAGCGTTCTGGCCGCCTGGCATGAAACGGGTCGCACTCCCGCCGTCCGGTCGCGCATCGTCCGGGCGGTGGCCGAGGCGGAACATCATCTGGCCGGGCACCTCGCCGACCCGGTCAACATGCGCGAACTGGCCCGCCGTCTGGGCGTCGCCTACTCTCATTTCCGGCGGGTATTCAAAAAACATACTGGATTTGCCCCCTGGCAGTACGTGCTGCACCTGCGCCTCAGCCAGGCGCGGCGCCTGCTGGCTTCGCGGGACGTCACCCTCGAAGAGATGGCGGGATTGCTGGGGTTCAACTCTGCCTTCCATCTCTCGGCGTCCTTTAAAAGGGCCTTCGGCCTGGCGCCCGACCGCTGGCGGCGGCAGTTTGTAAAGATTCAGGTTGAGAACCGCGCCACCCGCTTCGAGCGCAAGTGATAAAAATGACCGGGCATCGCGGTCGCGTGGTCAGCGAAAGCGATTGCCATGAATGCCCCAACGCTCGGCGCGGGGTATGCGGGGCGGCCCGAACCCCGTGCGCTTCACTCTCTAACTGCTTATTTCCCCGGCTTCAGCCGACGTTCAGCCCCGGTCAAGCTTAGTATCCGGGAAGTTTTCGCCCAAAAAACGGCAGAATCATCGGCAGTGTTGGAGTAGCATCGCGCCCGTTGCGATGGTTCGCACACCGCAGACTGTTCAAAAGTTCCTCGTGGACAGTTCCCCAATCCAAACCCTAACGCTGCAAACCCTGCACTTGTTTCACACCTTTCGCTGCCCGCGGAGGCTTTGATCACCCCGCGGGCGGCTTCTCCTTCTCTTCCACGCGGCGGCTTCCCGGCCGCCAGCAGCTCCCCATGCCAGTCGTTTTCACAACCACCCAAGACCTCTAAACCCAAAAGAAACAAAACAACCCCAAGGACGAACCAAGATTGTCCCAACGGGTCACACCGCACCATGAAAATGAAACTAAAACTGCTCGCGAGTGGCGGCATGGTCGCCCTCTTCGCAGCTTGTCTGTCGCCAGCGTTCGCCCAGACCACCACGACGCCCGCTCCCGCGGATAACACGACCACCACCACTGCCACCAGTTCCAAGACCGGAACCCCGGAGGTGGTCCAGATGGCGCCCTTTGTCGTCAGCGGCTTCCGAGCCAGCCTCGCGTCCGCCGCGGACATTAAGCAGTCCACCCAGCAGATCGTCGATTCGATCGTGGCCAGTGACATCGACAAGCTGCCCGACCTCAACGTGGCGTATGCCCTGTCGAGAATCCCGGGCATCCAGGTGGCCCACACGTTTGCCGGTCTCGGCGGCAACGGCGCGGTGACCATCCACGGCCTCACCCAGGTGGAGAATACCATCGATGGCCGCGAAGTGATGATTTCCGGCGGCACCTCGGGTGGCGGCCAGGGCGCCGGCCAACGTACATTTGACTACTCCCAGATCCCGTCCGCGCTGGTCGCCGGCATCGATGTCTACAAGACCTCCGCCGCCGACCAACCCGACGGCGGCCTGGGCGGTTTGATCAATGTCCGCGTCCACAAGCCGTTCGATTTCGGCAACGGTCTGACGGCGGGCGTGACGGTCGGCACGACGTACTCGCAGCTCCATAACCAGACCCGTCCGAACTACGCCCTTCTCGTCAGCGATTCCGCCCAAACGGGCATCGGCAGAATCGGCGTTTTGGTCGGCGCCAGCTACCAGGACCAGCCGTGGCGCGAAGACAACATCGGCGTCGGTAATCCCACGCCCGCTGCCAGCGTCGCGACCGGGAATCCGAACGCCCTCATCGCCACTAGCTACGGCTGCAACACTTCTTATGGCGTATTCCAGACGACCGGTGTCAATGCCGTGCTCCAGTGGGAGCCCTTCAAGGGCCTGCAGCTCTACGCGGGTACCAACTACAATCAATGGTGGAACGTCGAAGACCAAGTCCAGATGTCGATCGGCCTGAATGCGGCGGCCTCGGTGGCCGGCTCGGGGACCATGTTCCCGGGCAGCACCACGGCGGTCCAGAGCGCCTCGTTCACCAACGTCACCGGCACGGCGTTCGGCGTCATCCGCGACCTGACCGACCGGGGCCATCAGTACTACGTGGGGGCCGATTGGACTTCGGGCGACCTGACCGTGAAGCTGGACCTGAGCCACTACGCTAACGCCTACGGCTTCTATAACAACGGCGTCTACTGCTCGGCCGCCATCCCCGGCTTCGGCTACAACATCGCCGGAACGATTCCGTCTGGCGTCGTCTCGGGCGCGAGCCTCTACGACCCAAGTATCTATAAGCTGGTGCAGGTCTACAACCGCCTCTCTCCCGCCACCGGCGGCGCGACCGCGGGCACGCTCGACGCCGAGTACCGCCTCCCGAAAGGGTTCTTCACCTCGATTCTGGCCGGGGTGCGCTATGCGGTCACGGAGGAGGACAACGGCAACACCGGACTCTACCTCGGCAGCTACAACCTTCCGTCCACCAACAATCTCCTCAGCCAGCACCCCGGCATGTGGGGTCCCTCGCCCATCCAGAACTTCTTCTCCGGGTACGGCGAGCCGACGATCTTCCAATACCTGACGTCGAACACGGACACTCAGCGCAACGCCAACCAAATGCTGGCGGCCTACGGTGACACCACGACGACGGCGAACACCGATGCCACGATCAATCCGCTCAGTCTCTTCCACATCGACGAGACCACGACGGCGCTCTACCTCATGCCGAAGTTCCAAGGCAACGTCGGCGGGCTCAACTTTGACGGGAACATCGGCCTGCGCGCCGTGCAGACGAAGGAGGACCTCAAGGGGTTCCAGACCGTGACCCCGGCCGCCGTGGCTCCCGGCGGGATCGCGGTGCTCGGGCCCCTCAGCCTCTCGAGCTCGTACACGGACTGGCTGCCGAGCCTCAATTACCGGCTCAAGTTGACAGACAGCCTGTTCCTGCGGCTGGCGGCATCGAAGACCATCACGCGACCGAACTTCAATCAGATCTCGCCCTCGCTGACGTTGAACCAGAACCCGATCACGCCGTCGCTGAACAGCGGATCGCAAGGCAACCCGAACCTGCAGCCGATGCGTTCCACCAACTACGATCTGTCGCTGGAGGACTATCTCAGCAAGAGCACCCTGGTCTACGCCGCCGCGTTTTATAAGAAAGTCACGGGCTTCCCGGGGTCGATCACCCAGCCCCAGACCTACGGCGGCGTGACCTACCAGATCACGACGTTCGCGAATCTCAATCCGGCCACGATCAAGGGCGCTGAAGTGGGCTACCACCAGTTCTTCACCTTCCTCCCGGCGCCGTTCGACGGCCTCGGCTTCGAAGCCAATTGCACCTATGTCCAAAGCTCCACCCCGAGCACGATCCAGGGCTACAACATTCCCCTGACGAACCTTTCGCGCAAGAGCTACAACGCCATCCTGATGTACGAGAAGGGTCCATTCTCCGCGCGTATCGCCTACAACTGGCGCGACAAATACGTCACCGGCGTCTCCAACTTCGTGAACGTCGGGCTCCTGCCCCAGTTCGTGCGAGCCTACGCCGACTTGGACGCCTCCCTGAATTACAACATCACGAAGAACATCGAGATCTCCGTGCAGGGTGTGAACCTCACCAACACGCTGCGCTACCAGTTTTGGGGCTCCCCGCAGGTCCCCTCCAATTGCTATCTGGACGGCATGACCTTGATGGGAACCGTCACCATCCGCTACTAACGTATTCAACCTTCGGCTGGACAAGGAGCCTCGGATGTCTCGCGTGCGGTCCGCGCCGCGCGTCGGATATCCGGGGCTTCGACTTTCCCCCCTCCGTCCACCCGGCCGGGACTGCCTCGGGCGGGTTAGATCCCATCAAGAATTGAATCGGCCGGCACAAGCGACCTGCCGTCGCATGATCTCGACCATCCGGCGCATCGTTTGGCTCACGCTGGCCTGGGAGGGGGGTGCGCTGCATGGTTTGGCCCCCGCAGCCGCGGTGGAGCCGCCGGAAGCGATGGTGGCGCAATGGGACATCTTCGAGGTCGCGTTAAAGGGACCATTCGAGGGAAATCCGTTTCTTGACGTCCGGTTGACGGCATCGTTCACGTGCGGCACGCATTCAGCGGAGGTGACGGGCTTCTACGATGGCGACGGCGTGTACCGGATCCGCTTCATGCCGGACGAGACCGGGATCTGGCGCTACGAGACCTCCAGCAACTGCCCGGATCTGGCCCATCGGGTCGGCTCATTTACCGTCACGCCTCCCGCGCCGAACAACCACGGGCCGGTGCGGGTGCATGACACCTTCCACTTCGCGTATGCCGACGGCACCCCCTTCCATGAGCTGGGCACAACGTGCTACACCTGGATTCACCGGCCGGAGTCCTTGCAGGAGCAGACGCTGAAGACATTGGCCGCGTCGCCCTTCAACAAACTTCGCATGTGTGTGTTTCCGCAGAACCACGGCATCGAAGAGATGCCGCCTACGTTATTCCCGTTTACGGGCACGCCGCCGAAGTCATGGGACTTCACGCGCTTCAATCCCGAGTTTTTCCGCCATCTTGAGCAGCGCATCGGGCAGCTGCGCGACCTCGGCATCGAGTGCGACCTGATCCTGTTTCATCCCTACGACGGCGGGGTGTGGGGCTTTGACCGGATGGATGCGGCGAGTGACGACCGCTACCTGCGTTACGTGGTGGCACGCCTGGCCGCATACCGGAACATCTGGTGGTCCATGGCCAACGAATACGATTTCATGCGCACCAAGACGGATACGGACTGGGATCGTTTCTTCCAGATCGTGCAGCACGACGACCCCTACCGCCACCTCCGCTCGATCCATAATGGCTACCGGATCTACAACCACACCCTGCCGTGGGTGACGCATGCCAGCATCCAGAACGGCTCCGCCGTGGAGGATCCCGGCCGCGCCGAGCTCTACCGCGACGTCTGGCGCAAGCCCGTCGTTTACGACGAGGTCAAATATGAGGGCAATCTCGAGGGCCCGCGCTGGGCGCACCTGACCGGTCAGGAACTGGTGCATCGCTTCTGGTGCGGCACGATCGCCGGCACCTACGTCGGCCATAGCGAGTATTTCACCGATCCACACGAGGTGGTCTGGCTTGGCGAGGGCGGAAAATTGAAGGGCGAGAGCCCGCCTCGGCTGGCGTTTCTCCGGCGAATCCTGGAGGACGGTCCGGCGGAGATTGATCCCATCGACCAATGGGAGGACGTGCGCGTGGGCGGCGTCGCCGGCGAATACTACCTGCTCTACTTTGGACGCGAGGCGCCGACGTCGTGGACTTTCCTCCTGCCCCAGGGCAAGGCGCCCTGGTGGCTCCGCGCCACCCCGTATGAGCGGCTGGTCGACGGCATGCAGTTCCATGTCGATATCATCGACGCTTGGGCCATGACCATAACGCCGATTGAGGGCGTCTTCACCACCAAAACGAAGGACCGGTTCAGTTTCGTTGATCAGGATGACCGCTCAATTCCGCTTCCGGGCAAACCCTACGTGGCGCTGCGTATCCGCCATGTTGGCGGAGCCACTGCCGCCGTGGCTTCCGATCCAAAGATCGTGCCATGATGGCAGATTCCCCCAGTCGGATTGACACGGAGGCTCAGCAGGTGAACTAACGAGTTTGCGATTCAGCCATGATGGAGAGACTTTTGAAAACCATGCTGCGATTATTCGTGGCGCTGCTTCCCGCGCTGGTCCTCTTCGTCCCGGCGGCGCCGGCCGCCGAAGCGCCGCCCCTCATGCTGGGCTCCGCGTGGTATCCCGAGCAATGGCCCGAGTCCCGGTGGGACGCGGACCTTGCGCTCATGCAGGCGGCCGGCCTGCGGATGGTGCGGATCGGGGAATTCGCCTGGAGCAGCCTGGAGCCCGAGGAAGGCCGCTACACGCTCGACTGGATGGAACGGGCCATCGCCGCCGCCGACGCGCACCATATTGTGGTGGTGCTCGGAACCCCCACGGACGCGCCGCCGGCTTGGCTGACGTCCAAATATCCCGATGCGCTCCGCGTGGACGAAAACGGCCGGCGGCTGCAGCACGGGGAGCGGCGCCAGTTCTCCTATACCAGCGCGAAATACCGCGAACTCTGCCGGTTGATGGTGGAACAACTCGCCAGGCGTTTTGGCCACAACCCCGACGTCATCGGCTGGCAGATTGGCAATGAGTACACCGAGGACTCGTTCGACAGCGAGTCCCGCCGTCTCTTTCACGAGTGGCTCAAGGCGAAATACCAGAGCCTCGATGCGCTCAACCGGCACTGGACGACCGCGTACTGGAGCCAGACGTACGACTCCTGGGACGAAATCCCGATGGGCACGGGCCGGGGCAATCCGGGCCTGCTGCTCGATTACAAGCGCTTCGTCACGGACGAGTGGCGCAGTTTTCAGCGCAACCAACTCGATGTCATCCGCCGGTACGCCGACTCGCGGCAATTCATCACCACCAATCTGGGAGGACTGGGCTGGGCGGACCGTTTCAACCGGCGTGAAATTGCCGCCGACCTCGACCTGATTTCCTGGGACTCCTATGTGGGCCAGGGGCACCTCGATCCCTACCGCCTCGGCGCCACCCACGACTTGGTACGCGGCTGGAAGCGTCGCAACTTCTGGGTGATGGAGATGCAGCCCGGGTCGGTCGACTGGGCTGGCATCAGCAACTCTCTCGATAAGGGCGAGACCCGCGCGATGGTCTGGGAAGCCGTCGGGCACGGCGCGGATTGCATCGCCTTCTGGCAGTGGCGCAGCGCCCTCAGCGGCCAGGAACAGTACCACGGCGCCCTGGTCGGACCCGACGGTGCGCCGCTTCCCTTTTATGCCGAGGCTCGGCAGACCGCCACCGAGTTCGCGAAGGCCGGTCCGGTGTTCACCGGCACCGCCCCCGAATCGCAGGTGGCGATCCTGCATGATTACGACAGCCGGTGGGCCATCGATTTCCATCCCCAGACCAAGCTGTATGATCAGATCGATGTGCTCCTCGGTTACTACCGCGCGCTGCGGGATCTGACGCAAGCGGTGGACATCGTCGACCCATCGTTCCCGCTGGACGACTACAAGCTGGTGGTTGCGCCGAGCCTGAACGTCATCTCCAACGGTCTCGCGCGGCATCTGGCCGATTACGTCGAGCGCGGCGGCCATCTGGTGCTCGGCCCGCGCTCCGGCATGAAGGATGAATTCAACGCGCTCAACCCGGAGCGCCAGCCCGGGCCGCTGGCGGCGACGCTCGGCGGACGCGTTGAGCAGTTCTACGCCTTGCTGGATGACGTGCCGGTGTCAGGCAAATGGGGAAACGGCACGGCTCTCATTTGGGCGGAGCAGCTTTCAGCAACCGCTCCTGACACCGAGGTGATCATGCGCTACGGCGTCGGCAACGGCTGGCTCGACGGCCAGCCGGCGGTGATCACCCGGCGCGTGGGCCGGGGCACGATCTCCTGCGTCGGTGCCGTGCTCGACCCCGACCTGATGCGCGTCGCGGCGCAAGCGATGGTGGCAGCGGCGGGCGTGAACACCCCAACCCTGCCAGTCCCCGCGGGGGTGGAAGTCTGCCGCCGCGTGGGCCAGGGCCGCGAAGTTTTCGTGCTCCTCAATCATGCCAAGCAGGCGGTCGAAATCGCGCTGCCACAGGCCATGGGCGACGTCCTGAACGGCGGCGAGACCCGCCAAATCGAGTCACCCCCGTACGGAGTCGCGGTTCTTTCCCGCGCGTCGCCGGCCTCCGCCCCGGCGTCATCCCCATGAGCATGTTCGACACGTTTGGCAAATCCGCCGCCACCGCCGGACGGAAGGAAAACACCCTGCGCAAGCTGGAGCGGTTGAACCAGGCGCTGCGGCACGAGGAGCCGGATCGCGTGCCGGTCAGCGACTTTTTCTGGGGCAGCTTCACCCGGCGCTGGCGCCAGGAACTCGGCCTGCCCGCCGACGCCAATCCTTATTACCACTACGACCTCGACTGGATCACCACGGTGCCGAACATGGACCCGTGGATCCGGCCGTTCGCCACGCTCCAGGAAACGGCGGAGGAGGTCGTGGTGAAGACCGGGTTCGGGGCGATCATGCACAAGCTCTTCGCATTTCCGATGCCGGAGATGCGCGCGTGGGAGACGGACACGTTTGAAAAACTGGAGCGGGTCGAGTTCGACGACCCGCGCGACCGCCGGCGTTTCTTCGCCGCGGGCGACAACCAGATCGCGGGCGTCGGCGACGGGTTCGAACGCAACTCGCCGGCCTGGATCGACACGGTGAAGTCGCTCCGGCCCGACTTCCCGGTCTATGGCAGCATGATCGAGGTGAGCGAATGTCTCACCCGGCTGGTCGGGCAGGCCAACGCGCTGCTGTGGATGGGGGAATTCCCCGAGCGCATGGGCGCGGTGGTCAACCGCCTCGGGGCGCATTTCCTCGCGTGCGCCGAGGCGGAGATCGAGGCCGCCGCGGGGCTGCTCGACGGCTTCGTCATCTGGGGGGACGTGGCGTACAAGAAGGGCATGTTCTTTTCACCGGTCTATTGGCGCGAGTACTTCAAGCCGTGGGTGGCGCAGATGACCGCCTGCGCTCACGCCCAAGGTCTGCCGGTGATCTACCACGGCTGCGGCAACGTGAAGGCCATTTTCCAGGACTACATCGACATCGGAATTGACGGCTACAATCCGCTGGAGGCCAAGGCGGGCATGGACGTGGTCGACCTGCGCCGCCGCTACGGACACCGCATGGCGTTTTGCGGCAACAGCGACGTGCAGGTGTGGGAAACGGGTGATCGCGAGGCCATCCGGCGTGAAGTGCTGCGCAAATTGAACGCGGCGCGCGGCGGCGGCTATGTCTTTCTGTCCGACCATTCGGTCAGCAGCGCGGTCTCCGGGAAGACGTACGATTTCATCGTGAACCTGGTGCGCGAATACGGACAGTATCCACTCCGGCTGGGCGATTTTGAGGAAAAAATCTGACCGCCCCGTCGACCTTGAGACTTCTATGGCTCCCGTCACCCCCTATCCCCTGCTCGGCGTCACTTGGCACGCGGTGGGCGCGTTTTTCGCCGCCAACTGCTACGCCCCGCAGAAATACCTGAAGCGCTGGTCGTGGGAAATCTTCTGGATGGTCCAGGCAGCCTGGTGCTGGCTCCTCTGGCCCATTATCGGGGCGATGCTGACCATCCCCGAACTCGGGCGGGTTTTGGCCGAGGCGCCGAAGGACCGGATGCTGTACTCGTTCCTGCTGGGTGTGGCCTACGGCGTCGGCGGCACGGCGTTCAACCTTTCCATCCGTTACATCGGTTTTTCCCTCACTTATTCCATCGCCGTGGGTCTCTCCAGCATCCTCGGCACGCTGGTGCCGCCGCTGGTGCGCGGACAATATGGCGACATCCTCGCCAAAACCGGCTCCGCGTGGGTGTTCAGCGGGGTGGCGGCGGGCGCGATCGGCATCGCGTTGTGCGGCGTGGCCGGCCGTTTCAAGGAGGGGGATCTGCGCGCCAAGGCCGGCACGGCGGGCGGCTTTCTCCTGATGAAGGGACTGATGCTTTCGCTGCTGGCGGGCGTGCTTTCGGCGGTGTACGGCTTCGCCCTGGAGGTGGCGGCACCGGTCGTCGAGGTCGCGGAGCGGCATGGCGCCGGCTACTGGAAGGGCAACGTCACGTACCTCTTCTCCAATACCGGCGCGTTTGTCACGGCGCTGCTTTACAGCCTTTATCTGGCGCGCAAGAACCGCACCCTCGGCGAACTGACCCGGCTCGGCCCGGGCGGGGAACGGGCCAGCCTGGCGCTGAATTACTTTCTGGCGATCTGCACCGGCTCGCTGTGGTACGGGCAGTTCTTTTTCTACAACCTCGGCCACGTGCGTCTCGGGAAGGAATTCGCCTTCTCCAGTTGGGCCATTCATATGATCCTGCTCGTGCTCTTCAGCAATCTGGTGGCCCTCGTCTTCCGGGAATGGAAGAACTGCCGCGGCCGCACGTGGACGGCCATCAGCCTCGGAGTCGGCGTGCTCTGCGCCGCGGTCCTGCTGCTGACTTACGGCAATTACCTGGGAGAATCACCCATCCATTAGGAGAAACCCGCCATGAAACGCTATGGAACGGTCATTGGCCTCCGACCGGAAAAGGTCGGGGAATACAAGAAGCTTCATGCCGCCGTCTGGCCCGACGTCCTGAAGATGATCCGCGCGTGTCACCTCCGGAACTACTCGATCTACCTGCGCACGCTCGACGACGGCCGGCCCTACCTGTTCAGCTATTTCGAGTACACCGGCCGCGACTTCGGCGCTGACATGGCGAAAATGGCGGCCGATCCGACGACGCAACGGTGGTGGGCCGTCTGCATGCCGTGCCAGCAGCCGCTCGCCGGGAAGGCCAAAGAGGAATGGTGGGCCGGCATGGAGGAAGTGTTCCACCTCGACTGAAGCCGCCGGACCGCACTGCGCCAGCCCCCCATCAACTGCCTGCTTCATCTGCCCCAGCCCATGGACTACCTCAAATCTCTCCATGAAGGTGGGGCTGACTGGCGAAACCGCCGGTGGCGCGGTCGCCGTGGCGCGGCAGACCCAGCGCAACGGGGGCTGCTCGAGTTCATCCTCTCGGAAGACATCCCATGAGCCACTTTGACCGCCTCATCATCAGCCATCCGGATGATTTGCTCTTTGGCATCGCCCCCCATCCGCTCGTCACCCGCCGCGGCATGACCATCGGGGGCGGGCTCGTCTACCCGGAGATCAATTTCACCCTTCCGCCGATGTTGGTGGAGGAGGCGACCCTGCCGGAGGTGCGACGGAATTACCAGGAGATCATCCGAGGTGTGTTGCGAAGGACGGTCGAGTTGGAAGCCCCGGGGATCGTGGTGGAATTCGAGACCCTTCCACCGATGACTGAGCACCCGGCCTGGGGAATCGAGTTGACGAGGATCCTGGCGGAAGCGATGGCGGAGGCGCACGCCAAACACGGTCTGAAGAGCGTGCTGCGCATCACGCCGAACGACACCCGCGAGATGGTGCGGCCTCCCCGCATGCGCAGCGGCAGATTCTACGAGAACATGCTCGCCACCTTCGATGGTTGCGCGGCGGCCGGCGCGGAGTTGTTGAGCATCGAATCCGTGGGCGGAAAGGAGGTGCACGACGAGGCGCTGCTGATGGGGGACATGCGCGCCGTGATTTTTTCGCTCTGCGTGCTCGGAGTGCGCGACATGCGGTTTCTTTGGACGGAGTTGAACAAGATCGCGCAAAAGCACGGCGTGCATTGCGCGGGCGACACGGCGTGCGGCTTCGGCAACACCGCCATGGTGCTGGCGGAGCAGCGGATGCTGCCCCGGGTGTTCGCGGCGGTGGTGCGGGCGGTGAGCGCGGTGCGGACGCTCGTCTGCTACGAGTGCGGCGCGGTGGGGCCGGGCAAGGACTGCGGCTACGAAAACCCCATTCTGAAAGCGATTACCGGCTATCCGATGGCCATGGAGGGGAAAACCGCGGCCTGTGCCCACAGCAGTCCGCTGGGCAACATCGCCGCGGCCACGTGCGACACCTGGAGCAATGAGTCCGTGCAAAACATCAAGCTATTGGGAGGCATGGCGCCGACTTGTTATGCCGAGCAGTTGATTTACGACTGCCGTCTCATGAACGAGGCGCTGGCGGACGGCCGGGAGGCCGCCCTGCTTTACCGCAAATGGATGGTATCGTCCGACGCGTCGCGCGATCCGCAGGCGTGGATTCTCACGCCCGAAAGCGCCATCGCTCTCGCCCGGGCCATTGTCGACGCGCCCAACGCCTATGCGGCGGGCATCGCCGCGGCGCTGACCGCGATGAAGCTTATACGCGAAGCTCACGGGGACGGCCGGCTCAGCATCCCTCCGCGCGAGATTCCCTGGCTGGATCGCATCCAGAAAATCGTCGAGAAATTGCCCGCCGGTGAGAGCCAGTTCATCGATGAAATGATGGGAGCGGTCGATACGACCAGGTTCGTGGCGAAGGATTACGATCTTTGAGTGCCGGATGAATACCCTCGCCCTGTAACCCGCCGGCCACCGGCCGCGATACTCCGTTTCCTCTCATGATCAAAGATCTCATCAGTCTCCTGGGGCCGAAAAACGTTCTAACCGCAGTGGAGGACATTCTGCCCTATTCCTTCGACGGCACGGCTACGCTGAAACA